>Ga0208197_1000015_pt1 | contig 212579 bp, 166 predicted proteins | sample AD_JPNNA4_MetaG_FD_184444 | JGI IMG/M metagenome (GOLD analysis project Ga0208197, IMG submission 184444) | Active sludge microbial communities of municipal wastewater-treating anaerobic digesters from Japan - AD_JPNNA4_MetaG (SPAdes) (version 2) | ecosystem: Engineered > Bioreactor >...
CTCTCTGGCCACTGGGCGTCCGGCGGCGCCCAGCTGGCCTTCTCAAGTTCGATGATCTGAGGTTCGTGAAGGAAAGCCGATCCAGGAAACCATGACCAGAAATTACACCACTTGACGGGACGTAAGCCCGAAAAAAGGGGGCTTTTCAATTGTTATAGCGGCAGGAGTAAAATTGGTCGAGGGTGTGGTCTTCGAACGGGAAGAGAAGGAGACATTGGGATGCAGAGCGAATTCAATGTGAGCACGCCGGGGGAAAACGGCGGTTCGTATCAGCTGCTTCGGGAAAACATCAGTCTGCCCTCTCTGAAAATCTTTTCGAAACTCAGGCTGGAGCGCGAAAAGACGAATTTCAAGAAGATTCGATGCCCTCTGTGCGGCTGGCGGCCTCGGAAAAAGGACCTCTGGTCGTGCGGGCCCAATGAATCCCCTGAAGGCTTTCTCAAAGGGTGCTTCACGAGCTGGAATACGTTTCTGACGCATGGCCAGTGTCCAGGCTGTCTGCATCAGTGGAAATGGACCTGCTGCCTGGCCTGCTCGCGCTGGTCGCTTCATGAAGACTGGTATGAGAAGACCCCCTGAGAGAAAAGCAGGGAGTTCCTACGTGTCTCAGACATAGCACGACAGTGAACTCGCACACACGATACCGTTCGTGCTGAGGTATCGAAGCACGAAATGCCTCTCGCCCCCTTCGACAGGCTCAGGACAGGCTTCGATACCTCAGAGAGAACGGAGCATCGATTTTCATCTGCAGGTTTCCGGGGGCATGGTGCAGGTCTGAGTCGCGTAATGTCCGCGACTGTTAGGAATAGAGACTCATCGGATTTTCCCGAGCTGGACGTTCATCTTGAAATCGGGATCCTCCATCAGCTCGCACCCCTGCTGGACGAGGCGGAGATACCGGTTCATATACCGGACGAGTTTTTGCCACTTCACGTCCGGATCGGGCGGCCCTTCGTACGCGAACATCAGCATCTCCTTGAACTCGCCGGGCGTCGTCTCGATGTTCACGTGAACTTCCGGTTCGTCGGGAATTCCCTCCGAAGCCTCGTCGAACAGCAGGCGAATCATCCGTGATGCCGGGAGATCCAGCTTCTCTCTGGCTGTCAGGCGCGCATTTTCCGATGACATCGTTCATTCTCCTCTCGAAAAATTTCGTCTCACAGAGTGAGAACCGGATCGTTTCACGAAGATGAACTCTCTTTTTTCGTGGTTCATAAGCTTCGTTCCCGCCGGTTTATGGAATGTGTCGACGAAATGAGAGGGAGGGAATATATGATCCTGTATACATGTTCGAACGTCCTCAAGGATCAATGGAGCCGGTTTCTCCATTTTTTCTGCCTGGGCTGCGGCAACGAATACGGCGACGTCTCGCTGACCTGCGGGAAGTGCGAATCCTGCGGCGAGCCTCTGTTTATTTCGACGGAAACGGCCCTGATACAAGCCTTCGAGGATGCCCCCGGCCGGGTGAAACGGAAGATTCTCGAGACGATCGAACACCGATTCTGGAGACTCCAGGCCAGAATATTCTTCACCATCACCCCGCGAATCATGCGCCTCGATGACGAGAAACACATCGGATCATTCTGCGTGGGGTGCGGCGAGCTCCTGTGGGGCGCCTCGTTCGACCGCGGAGCGTGCACGTGCTGCGGGGCCGCCGTGACGCGGGCGACCGAAGAGCAACTCCAGGCCGATTTCCTTGGCGCGCCGGAGACGGTGAAGACAAAGATCATCCAGGGAATCATGTATCACCGCACCCTGTTGATGTTTTTCCGGGGCCGCACACGGACAACCTTCTGAAATACCGGCAGATCGTTGGAATGCGACGCCGAATCGGCGGAAAGAAAAGCCTATGATATTCTACACATGTTCGAATGGCATGGAAGAGAGCAAGAGCCTGCTTCTCCACTACTTCTGCCTGGATTGCGGCTGTGAATACGGCAATGCCTCGCTGGCCTGCGGGAAGTGCGAGTCGTGCGGCATGACTCTGTCCATATCGACGGAATCGGCCCTGGCCCGAACCTTTGACGATGCCCCCGGCAGCGTCAGGCACAGGATTCTCGAGGCGATCGAGCAACGCTACTGGAGACTGAGAGCCAGGTGCTTTTTCACGGTAATCCCGCGTGTCCTGCACCTCGAGGATGAAAAATTCATCCCTTATTTCTGTCTTCGATGCGGCGCTCTTCTATGGGAAACGGCGGTTGGGGGCGGAGGATGTCGGTCCTGCGGGGCTGCCTCGACAGTGATGAACGAGGAGCAGTTCCAGGCGAAATTCAATGGCGCACCCGAGGCGGTGAAGGCCAAAATAATAACGGGTATTATGAAACATCGCGTCCTGCTGATGCTTTTCCACGCCCGCACGGTGGTGAGTTCCTGGGTAAAGTTCCTTGCATGAAACCCGTATGATAACGCCATAGAGAGAAACCGGAGGTGTACGGATGGCTGACCAGACTCATGAGATCGACCTGTATTCGCGCGAGGTTCGCGTCATTCGCGCGGCGCGCGACGTGCTCGCGAAATATGCCTACGGCCAACCCGTTGCCGGGCCCGACGGGAGGCTGACGTTCCGGGTGACCGGGGGAACGAAGCCCTACGAGGTGACCATCGACCCGGCCTGGTTGCTTCAGCCGGCCTGCACCTGCCCGGACGCCGAGAACCGGGCAAAAACACATACCGGGGGCTTCTGCAAGCACATCATCGCCCTGATGATCAAGGACGCGCGCTTCCAGGCGCAGCTGCTCGACCTGTTTCTGTAAAGGGAGGAACGCCAGATGGCCAGAATCGCACGCTCGAAAACCACCCAGGCGAAGGCCCTTCCCGAGGGCTACACGTATCAGCAACTCCTGCCGCTCGTCGGGGGCATGCTCCACTCCGGCATCTCCGTCCTCCTGCGCGGCCACCCCGGCGTCGGCAAGTCGTCGCTCGCACGCGAACTGTCGCAGGCCATGAACCTGCCGCTGATCGACATCCGGCTGGCCCAGCGCGACCCGGCCGAGATCGGCGGCGTCCACTTCCCCGACCGCGAGCGGAAGGTGCTCGACCTCTTCCCGCCGCAATGGGTCAGAGACGCCTGCTCAGAGCCCAGCTTCGTGTTCCTCGACGAGATCAACGCGGCCGTGACGAAGCTCCACCAGGCCGTGGCCTACCAGATCGTCCTCGAGCACCGCATCGGCGAGTTCGCGTTCCATCCCGGAACCGTCGTCATGGCGGCCGGCAACCTCGAGGAGGACAACGCGATCGTCACCGCCCTTTCGTCGGCCCTGTGCAACCGGTTCGCGCACTTCATCCTGCGCGTGGACGCCCGCACCTGGCTGGACTGGGGCATCCGGGCCGGCGTCGACCCGTCGATCATGGCCTACATCGGCCAGGAAGGCGAAGAGGCGCTCTATGACAACTCCGGTGATGTCGCCTTTCCCTCCCCGCGCACATGGGAAATGGCCAGCAGGGTTCTTCCCGCCATTCACGAGGCGGATCAGAAGCGGGCTGTCGCGGCATGCGTGGGCGTGGGGGCCGCAGAGCGGTATTTCAGCTTCCGGCGCATCTACGGCGAGATCAACGCGGCGAAGATCATCGGCCAGGGCGCTCCCGTGAACTTCACGAAGGGGAAATACGCCGATCCGAGCTTCATCTATGCCGCCGTCTTTGCCGTTGCGAGCCATGTCGCTCGCGGGAATCCGCCCACGGACGCCCAGCTTCCCAACGTGGTGACCTTCCTGACCTCGCCGGGCCTCGACCCGGAGTACGTGATGCTGTTCCTGAAACAGGTGAAGTCGCGCAGTGACCTGGTCGACCGCCTCAAGCCCATTCCCGCCTTTCAGGAGCTGGCCCGCAGGCTCGTCGATCTCAAACTGGAGAATTACAGATGAAGCGCGTGAGCAGAACTGACAGACCTGATGCCTCCAGGGGCGATGCCGGGCAGATTCCGGCCGTCGAGATGAAGCGCCTCGTTTCCCTTCGGATGAGCCTTCTCGAGTCTCATCCGTTCTGGGGGTTTCTCCTCCTGCCTTTGAAGCTGGTTCCTGATCCCGAGCTCCCGGCGTTCGCCGCCACCGACTGCCTGCACCATATCTGGTTCAACCCGGAGTATACGCGGCACCTGTCGGTTTCCCAGCTCGGTTTCGTTCTATTGCATGAGGTATGTCATCTGGTGTTCGCCTCGCATCATCGCCGGGGCGGCCGGAATCTCCATCTCTGGAACTGCGCCACCGATTACGCCATCAACCGCATCATCGCGGAGATTCCTCACCCTGTTTTCCGGGGCAAGCCCCTGTATGAGCGGCCGGAAGCCAGCATTCCGGGGCTCGGGGAGGTCTCGCTGTTGTTCGACGAGCGGTTCGACGACATGATTGCGGAAACCATCTACGAGACCCTGCTGAAGGAGGAAGAGGACGCCATGGCGGACGCCGTGGAGATCACGATCACTCTTCCCCGGCCCGGCGAGGACTCGAGCCCCTGGAATCTTCCGGGGCTCCGGCACCGGCAGGGAAACATCGATATCCATCTTCCGTACGATCTGAGCGACGGACAGCACGAAGAACTGGTCGAGCGGGTGATCGACGCGATCGAACAGTGGCAGAGGGGCGAGGGACGCGGCCACTTCCCGGCCGGGGAACTTCGCGACCTGCTTCCAGGCGAGCGGGGGAAAGTCGCGTGGCAGCGCATCCTGCAATCGTATGTCGGCCAGGCCCTGGCGCGCGACGACTACTCGCTGGCCCGGCCCAACCGGAGATATCTCGAATGCGATCTCGTCGTGCCCGGCCTTTATTCCGAGCGGATCGGCGGCCTGGTGATCGCGCTCGACACCTCGGGAAGCATGACGGAAAGCGAGCTTTCCGCCGCATGCGTCGAGATCGTGCAGTTGTCGCAGTTCGCCGAAGAGTGCTTGCTGATCGTCGCCGATGCCCAGGTTCACGAAGTGGTCCCGACCGCCCGGATCGACGCCTGGATCGAAAACCTGAAGGCGAAGGGCGGCGGCGGAACCGACCATCGCCCCGTCTTCGACTGGTTGAAAGAGCGGAATATCCGGCCCGAGCTGTTCATCGGCCTCACCGACCTGTTCAGCACCTTCCCGAAAAAGGCGCCGACGTACCCCGTCCTGTGGGTGACCGGCGCCAAGCACGGCAAGGCCCCCTGGGGCCGGGTCATCACCATCTCCTGACTCCGTTCGTGCCGATCGGGCGCGCCTTTGAGGCGATTCACTTTATTTGTGGTTCAACCTGGATAATCCGTCCGGTTGATAGGGAGTGAAAGAAACAAACATAAGGAGGATTGAAATGTATAACGAAGACTCGTGCTCGATCGGCGGCTTTCTTTCCTTCTTCAGCGCAGGGGATCGGCGCTGGGTGCGCGAGGAGATCGAACTCTCCTCCATCGAGACGGAGGGCTATCGGAGAAATCTGGAAGCCTGCTCGTATCTCCGGCTTCGCCCCTTCCCCGGCCTCGGCCGGCGGAAGCGCCGCCCTCGTCGGCGCGCGGCGTGATCCCGGGAGCCCGGGATGCCTTCCCGGGCTTTGCCGTATGGGGTGGCGATATGATCATCCGGCCATACGCGAGTATATGTATTGCGTTCGTTATATCACTATTCCTGTCGATCGGGCTGATCGAATGGGCGCAAAAGCGAGACGGCCAGGTCGCCGTCGTGTCATACAGGACGGTGATGCAGGCCTGTCTCTCCTTCATCGACACGATCGCCGACCGTGTGTCCGACAAGGTCGCGGATAAAATAGCGAATAAAATCGCCGACCGGGTCGCCGCGAAGCTGGCCAGGGATGAAGAGTTCAGGAAACGGCCCGAACAGCCTCGGGAAAAGGCGGCGGCACGAAGAAAACCGAGGGGCGCGCACACCGGAAGACGATGAAACAGAAAGCGACCGGCACATCTGCCGGCCGCCTTCGCATGCGATCATTGGCGCGTTTCACTGGCTTGGGCGAAACCGATGGGGGTGATCTCGGCCAGCAGGCCGTTCCACTGGCGAAGTTCGCGCCTGATGGCCGTCATGAGGATGGGATCCTCGCTCCGCAGGTCGAGGGTCGTGATGAGATTAACAACGATGAGATGGACCCATTCCTGGTCAGGAAGGATCCCGCAGTCGAGCGCCGTCGTGAACTGGCGCCGAAGATTCGAGATCTCTCGATCAGACATGGGCTTCGCGTGGGAGAGAGCCTCTCCGTCGAACCACTTTTCGATCAGTGATTCGAACTCAATCCAGTTCTGAGCTTCCGTCATGATGCGCCTCCTGTCGAATTGACCAATGCGAGAGGGAGAAGATTGTCCTGCCTCAGCTTCGCAAGCCGCTGGACAAGTCGTGCAAGAACTCCCTCCGTGAGCATCCTTGCCAGATGACCCTCGCAGAATCGATCCTGCCGTACGTGCGCAGTGAACATCCGTCGTATGGTTTCATAGCCTGCCACGTCGATCAATTCAGGCATCTTCTGAAAAACGTTCCGACCAGCCTCCCACTTGATCCAGTTGAAGACGAAGATAAATCCAGAGTCGTGAAGCAATTTAAGGAATAAATAAAATTCATGACTGAATGATGGATATGGGAAGTTGGTCATGTTTTTGAAGAATTTCTCTGCTGGAGGCCATTCGACCGTAAAGGACCCAGATTTCTCAAAACAGGGGAGACAGGCAATGATCTCGTCGATACTTTGCAGGCTGGGTGAATTATCCCACAGGCCAGGAGGGTTGCCGATCGTGCCGTCGCGAAGTCCCCGCAGATATGCCTGTTTCGCCTCAAGCGTGATCGCGTTGAGCGCGTCGATGTCAACGACATCTCCCTCATCCCATTCAAAATCGTATTCCTTGTCCCAGATCACGACTTTCATGACTTCCTCCTTCAAACGATTCCGGTGGCCAGCTCTGTTTCGTCCTTTTCCTGGATGAGAAACACCGGTCGTATTCGGGGGAATGAAACATCAATATTTGGGTGTTCTAGAACCGGTCACTTTCCTGGGATCCGCGCTTTCGAGGCCAGCAGGTCGATGACTGTCTGGACGTGTTCCCTGACGGCGGAGAAGTCGGGAGAGCGCCGGGAGTTCGTTTCATCGATATATAAACGACGATTTATTTCGATCATGAGAGAAAGACAGGCGGAACGCCTGCCGTGATGGGACAGGGGGACGATGGTGCCGGCATAGGGACGGTTCAGTTTCACCTGGAAGCCGGCTTCGGAGAAATAATTCGCGGCGCATTCCACCAGGGAGGAGGGTGTGTGGAAGGGATCCGTTCCCAGGCAGATATCCGGGCGCGGGGTTTCCTGGTCGGCATCGCAGGGCAGGGGATGATCGGGAAAACTGTGTCCGTCGATGATCAGGCAGCCGCCCCGCCGCTCCAGCGCTTCGTCGACGGCCCTGGTCAGCCTCTCGTGGTGCGGATGATAATACCGGGTAAGAAGGGCCTCCCGGCTTCCCGGGTCGAGAGGATGCCTCAGCGGCTTCCCGCCGCTGGTCTTCATGTAGACGGCCCCCATGCCCTTGTGTGCCATCGACTCCCGGGCGTCGTCGGGAAAGCGCTCCGGATCGACGACCAGTCGGCTGACCGGGAAACCGATCGTGACGGCCCGCTCGGGATCGCAGGCGAATAGTTTGTCGGCAAAATGGTCCGTGAGGAGCCGGACCTCCTCAGCGAGTTCCCTGTCATCCAGACAGAACGTCTTCCGCACATCCTCCGGAATGACCGTGGATGCATGGGGAACGTGGATGATCAGCGCAGGGAACCGCTTCATGAATCCACCTTCGGGCCAGGAGACGGAACGTCAGAAACCACGGCTGGGCCGGTCGCGCGGCGGGAGCAGGCGTTGTGGAGGGTTTCCGGGTCGGCGAGGAGGGTGACGCGGTGTTTCGCCCGGGTGAGGCCGGTGTAGACGATCTCGCGTGACAGCAGGCGGGCCGCGGTGTCGGAGGGCGGGAGCGGAAGGATCAGGAACACCTCGTCGTATTCCGATCCCTGGCTCTTGTGCACCGTCACGGCGAAGGCCGGCTCGGGGCCCGGCAGTTCGTCGACGGGCACCCGCAGAATCGTGCCGGGGCGCGGGAAGACGCCGAACAGGCCGCCGTCCTTCGCCGGCAGGACCAGGCCGGTGTCGCCGTTGAACAGCTCCAGCCGGTAATCGTTTCGGGTCACCATCACCACCGCGCCCGGGAAAAAGGCGCCCCAGCCCTCGCCCGGAAGTTGCTTCCGCAGCTGCGCCGAGACGAGGCGGTTGATCGACTCGACGCCGAATGGCCCCTCCCGGTAGACGGTCAGGATTTTCCGCCGCGTCAGGAACTCGAACGCCCCGGTGAGCGGATGCTCCGGTTTCAGCGATTCTCCGGTCATGGGAATGCCTTCCTTCAGACAACTCCGGATGACGTCGGAAAAGGCGTTGCCCGAGCCTTTCGCGAACTCGGCCGACCAGGCGGCGATTTCCTTCGAAAACCCGTCGGAGGTCCACTCCGCGGGGCTCCGCCACTCCAGGATGTTCTCCCGGCCGGGCGGGAAGATGCCGCGCAGATGGGCGGTGAAATCGCCCCCGGGGCAGTATCCGTTGATCGCCCGCGCGGCCTCGATGATCGTCGTGTTCGCCCGGTGGCACGTCTGGAGAACGGCGATGCGGTCCGCCATCGGACTTTGCCCGGACGTTTTGCCGGACGTGAGGAAGCCCGCCTCGGCGGTAGGGGCGAGGCCGAGGATCTTATTTATATTCATTGCCATAAAATGGCTGAACGTCGACTGCCGGACGTCGCCGACCAGGTCGGCGAGCACCGTTCCGGCCTCGACGGAGGGAAGCTGGTCGCGGTCTCCGATCAGGATGATGCGGGCCTCGGGCGGCGCGGCGTCGAGCAGGCGGGACATCAGCTCCGTGTCGACCATCGACGTTTCGTCCACGAGGATGAGATCGGCCTCCAGGGGATTTTCCGACGAATGAGAGAAGGTGAGCTTCGAGGGCGAGTAGCCGAGCAGACGGTGCAGGGTGCGCGGTTCGAGGCATTCGATCATCTCGTCACCGGGCAGGTGCCGTTTCTTTTCCCGGAGCAGCCCGAGCTGGATGCGCAGGGTTTCGCCCAACCGCTGTGCCGCCCGGCCCGTCGGCGCGGCCAGGGCGATCCTGTCCGCCTTCAGGCCCGCCTGCAGGAGGCAGCGGATCAGCGTGAACACCACCGAGGTCTTCCCCGTGCCGGGGCCCCCGGTGATGACGAAGAACCGGCGAATCAGCGCCGCCGCCAGGGCTGTCTTCTGGTCGTCACCCAGCGTGACCGCGGAATGTTCCGTTACTGTCAGGAAAATGTCCCGCCAGGCTTCCGGGGAGGCGGGCAATCCCGTTTCCGGCGTATCCGGGGCGCTCTGCCGTTCCCGCAAGGCGCTCTGGAGACGGTCATCGGCTTCCCGATACCGGTGGAAGGCCAGGCGACGTTCGTCGCGGATCAGCGGCAGAAACGGCGTCGGCGCGGCGTCGCCCACGATCGAGGCATAGGTTTTCTTCTTCAGGTTTTTCAGAAGAATATCGAATAATATATCCCGTCCCTCGAACGCCGGCAGGCGGTCGAACGGCCGAGCCGGGTCGAGCGTCATCGAGAGGCCGCCCTCCACCCGGACGAGAAACAGGTTCATCATGGCGGCTTCCAGGGCGGTCCGGGCCTCGCCCGCAGGAATGCCGCCGATCTCGCAGACGTCGCGGATCGTCTGGAAATCCGTCGCCGTCAGGTCCGTTTCGCGGACGACGGTTTCGAACAGGGCGGCGCGGACCGCGTCGGCGGATTCCGGCCAGATGCCGAGGTCCTGCAGGTCGCGCGTCAGGGTTTCGTGATTCCGGTTCATGCCTCGCCTCCCGCGCCTGTCCGTTTCCCGAGGAGCGCCGGGAGCGTCTCCCGTTCGAACCTGTCGAGAATCGCGTCCGAAAGATCCCCATGGAAAACGCCGGGCGAGCCCTTCGCCCCGGTCATGCCCCGGACGAACAGATACCCGGCCCCGGCGAGCGGCGTCGCTTCGGTTCTCTGCTCCGGCCCGCGCAGGAGGCGGCGGAGGGCGACGCCATACAGGAGATACTGCAGACGATACCGATGCTCCTCCATGATACCGTCGAGCGCGGTTCCTCCATACCCGGCGCGGGAGCGATTTGTTTTGAAGTCAATGATATGGTATGCGTTATTATATCTTATGACCAGGTCGAGGGCGCCCGTCAGCAGACCTTTGCTGACGGTCGTTCCGAGCAGTTCGCGGGCGGCGGCGCCGGGCGCGGGCATCCAGAAGACCATCTCGTGACGTCGCTCCCGGCAGGCGGCCAGCGGTTGACCGCCGAGAAACTCCAGGGGCGTGCGAAGCGTGTTCCAGGCGAGTTCTGCCAGGCGTGCGGCATCCGCGGGGTCGTGAAGCCGTCGAATGGGATACCGCCGGAACAGCCGGCCGATCAGCTCGGCCGACGGGGTTCCCTCCGCGAGAAGATCCGACGGCGTCTTCGCAGCCATGACGGCCTCGTAATCGAGCTGCTCCATCAGGGCGTGAAACAGCGTGCCGGTGCGGGCCCCGGCCGGAAGCCCGATATCCGGCTCCGCAGCCGCTCCGGCTGCCTCTTCCGCGTCCGGAGGTTCGTCGCAGGGCAGGAACTCGATGGTCGCCCCCGTCGTCTCGCGATCATCCTCGAGCGCGACCGGTTCCGGCCCGCCGCGTGAAGCCAGGCTGCTGAACGAATTGACCGGGATGAACAGGCGATCCCGCGTCGGGATCCGCTCCGGCGGCGGTTCGAGGACGAGCTGTGACGAGACGGTTCGGGCGGATATCCCGGGCTCCGATGGCGCCGGGCCCGCCCCATCGGCCGGCTCCGTGAGCCGGAGCGCGACGCCGGCGTGATTGCCGGTCGGGCCGGCCGTCAGGCCGGGAAACGCCTTCTCGATCCCTTCGCGCAGGTACTCGTAGATCGGCCCCGCTTTCTTCGGATTCTTTTCCGGGATGCCGAGCGGCATGTAGACTCTGCCGATAGCCCGTGTCATCGCGACGTAGAACAGGCGGCGCTCCTCGTCCTGCTCCTCGTGGGCGCTGAGCCGCTTCGCCTCGTCGGAGCCGGAAAGGTCGATGCGCCATTTCCGGGTTCCCGCCGGGCCCGGTTCAGGCACGTGATACCGTCGGAACGTCTCGAAATCGGTGGAGGTGAACCAGCCGAGGATGAAGACGACGGGGAACTCGAGCCCCTTCGCCGCATGCATCGTCATGATCTGCACCTTCGGCTGGTCGCTCTCGACACGCAGCAACAGGCCGGGTTGGTCGTCGATCGTCCCGCGTTTCCGATCGGCTGCGATGCGCCGGCTGAGGCCGGCCAGGTCGAGTCGCTCCCGCTCCGCGATCAGGGCGAGCTCCCGCCCCAGGTCGAGAAGCGTCGTCACGCCCGCGTCCGGGTCATCGTCGGACGTGGCGGCGTCGAGAAGCCTGCCGGTTTCGGTCAGCAGGGCCCGGAAAAGCGTCGGCCACTTCCCCGCCTCCGCGAGCTCGGCCCACGCGCGAAACCGCACGGCCAGCTGATCGCGGGGGGAAAGTCCGGTGAATCCCTCGAGCCGGTCGACGGGATACCGGAAGAACCTCGTCAACAGGGCTTTCTTGACGGCCGAGGCATCCGAGGGGTTCGCCACGGCGTCGAGCACCAGGGCGATCTCGCCGGCTTCGCGCGACTGCATCAGCCCGGCATGACGCCGCGTGACGAACGGGATTCCGGCCTCGGCGAGCGCGCTCGTCACCCGTCGCTCATCGGGAGCGCCCCGCACGAGGATCGCGATGTCGTCGGGGCTCAGCGGTCGCACCGTCTCCTTGCCCCGGAAGGAATACCGGCCGCTCAGCAGGTCCTGCGTTTCCCGGACCACGAACGCCACATACTCCTCGCGGGCCTCTGATGCCCTCCTGGCGGTCGAACCGACGAACTGGAGAGGCCGGGAATCGGGCTCGCCGTTCTCCTCGAGCTGACGCTCCGAAGCCGGCGTGACCTTCTGATACCCGCTGACGATGCCGCTCTCCGAGAAAAGCCGGTCGAGAGCCGTCACCAGCATGGGTGACGAACGGAAGTTGCGGTCCAGCGTCTCGGTTTCGGCCCCGTTGTCGCGAACCAGTCGCGTGACGGCGTCCTGGAACGTCACGACGTCGGCCCCGCGAAACCCGTAGATCGCCTGCTTCGGGTCGCCGACGACGAACAGGTGCCGGTTCGGCCCGCCCGTGAACAGCTTCTCGAACATACGCCACTGGACCGGGTCGGTGTCCTGAAACTCGTCGACGAGCGCCGCCGCAAAACGCACCTGGAGGTGTTTCACAAGGGCCGGCGACCCCTCGAGCGCTTCGAGCGTGCGGTTCAGCATGGCGGGGTAGTCGATCAGCCCTTCGTGTCGCATCAGAAGACGGCCGAATCGCGCGCAGTCGCGGACGATGCGCGAGACGATCCACCTGGGCGCCGTGTGCAGCGCACGCACGAGATCGTTGAGAAGCCCGGCTGCCCCTTCCCCGGACGGGCACTCGTTCTTCAGGATGTTTTCTACATATGCGTTCAGACTGCCGTTCTTGTTGAAGACGACCCGCCAGTCCTGGCGTTCCATCAGCGTGTCTGCAAGTTGCCTGCCGCCGGCGCCGTCGGTAAGAATCTCCCGGAGGGCCGCCGCGGTCTTGTGGATGGTATCCCTGGCACCCGTCGACTTTTTCACGACCTTCACCTCTGACAGTTCGTTCACGATGGACTGGCAGAGGGGCCGCGGATCGAATGGCCGGTCGGGATCCGGATGCAGTTCGCAGGTCTCCGGGTGGTAAAACCGGCATGTCTCCCCGGCGAGATCCTGATAAAACCCGTTCTCGGCAAGCCTGCGCGCCGTCTCCTCCGGTTTCGGTTCCTTCAGAACGATGCATCGCAGTTCGCCCCGGACGAACCTCTCGAACAGGTCGGGGAACAGGTCGGCCATATCCGTGACGCCCTGCTCGAACAACTCGCCCGTCTCAAACGCATACTCCCGGAGAATCGCGAAGCAGAAGCCGTGAATCGTCGTCACCATCGCCCGGTCCAGCCCCGTCAGCGCCCGGCGGCACCGTTCCGCGGGCGCCTCGTCGGCCGGCAGGCAGGCTTCCAGGTCTTCGCGAAGCCGCTTCCGAAGCTCGCCCGCGGCCCGTTCCGAAAACGTCACAATCGCGAGTCGCTCGATCGGAACGCCCCGCTCGATGATCAGTTCGTGCGCGTGCTTGATGATCTGGTAGGTTTTGCCGGTTCCGGCCGACGCCTCGAGGACCCGGTGTTTCATCTTCGTCGTCGTGGTCATGCTTCTTCCTCTTCCGCGGCGGGCTTCTTTTCGACGCGCGCCAGGCGCGTTTCGAGGGGCGCCAGGCGCCGTTTCACCTTCTCCAGGGCATCCTCCGGGATCGCCGGCTCGTCGAGCGTTTCGAACAGGTCGGTAAAATAGGAAGGTGGATATTTCCCGGCGAGAAGCTCGTCGCGCTTTTCGGCCAGCGTGGCTGCATACTCCTCGGCGGGTGTGTTTTCCTCCGGATAATTGATACTATTGACGATCTTCAGACGGAGGTCGTCGAAACTGCGCTGGGCGAGATACTCCCTGACCAGTTCGTTCAGGTAGCTCCGCGCAAACCCGGCATCAGGCAGGAACCGGAACGTGGCTGATCCGTCCGTGGAAATGGCGTGCAGGCACAGGGGGGCACCGTCGACGACGCGCGCGCCGGCCGTCGCGGCATCCTCGTCGCGCACGAGCAGGGCCAGGTAGGTCAGAAGCGGGGTCAGCAGATTGCCGTCCAGTTTGGCGCTCGACGTTTTGGCGTTCCTGATGACCAGCGCGTTGAGGCCGGCATCGTCGCGCCACACGAGGGGAAGCCGGCCGTGCAGTTCGATCGTCCACTCCTTCGCCGCCACGCCCTGCGCCGTGGGCGTCGGTGTCATGGCCGGCGGCGCGGAAACGCGCGTTCTCAGCGGCGGAATGCCCCGGACGTGCCGGGAGGTTGAAAACCGCCCGAGCAGGATCGTTTCCAGTCTCTCGTCGCGCACCCGGTCGCCCTGGTGCTTTCGGATGGACTCCACGAGATCGTCGAACTGGTCCGCCAGGCGTTCCCGGTCGATCTTTCCCCAGAGGCCGTCCGGAAGCCGCGAACGCAGAACCTCCCAGTCGTAGGCTTTCCGGAAAAACGTCGCGGGAGGATCCGGCCGGTCGCGCGGTTCCATCTGGAAAAACGCGTTCGCGGCGTTCCGGATGAGGTTCCGACCCATGCGCCAGTCCGCGGCGAGCGGTGCCGACCTGATCTCTTCCCAGTCGTCGGCGGAGTCGTCGGTGTCGGTCCGGATCCAGCGCTGGAGAACGGCGGTGGCGGGGTCCTGGAGGAACGTCGAAAGCTGGGACGTCCAGACCCGGAGGGTGAGCTCCTTCGGCGCGGTCTCGACGGCCTGCGGGAGCTGGATGCCCCGGTTCGCGCGGGCCTCCTCGATCAGACGGTCGGTGGCGGGCCCCCGGGGGAGTCGTGGGGAGTTGTTCCGGTCGGCCAGCAGGAGCGAGGTGAGCCACTCGTCGCGGTCGACCAGCCGCAGCGTGTCGTGCCACGGCTCGGCGTCGGGCAGAAGGAACCGGTCGCTCAGCGGCGTCGAAGGGACGATCACGCGGCGGAGCGTTTCCCGGTTCGCCAGGACGTGGTCCCGGAGGAAGGCTTCGAGTTCGCAGATGACGGATGACGGGTTGAGCTCGGCCTCCTTGGCCGGGTCGATGCAGCTGTAGGTCAGGACCATTTTTTCACGGCAGGCGAGCAGGGCCTGCAGGAAAGCCTGCCGGTTCGTCTCGTCGCCCGAAACGGGCCCGTCAGCGGCCCGTTCCGCCGCGCCCGGGAGCGGCTCGAGCAGGTTCAGGCTGGAGCTGAGCCCGCTGCCCGGGAACCGGGTCTCTTCGAGACCCACGATGAAGACGCGCCGCCAGGGAAGCGTGGCCGCGGCTGACAGGGGCGCGATCGTCACGCCGCCCATGAACAGCCGCCCGGCGCCTTCCCCGCCCGCGCCGGCGCAGGCGCCGACCAGCCCCGACCGGACGAGTTCGAGACCCAGCCCGTTCGAGACCAGCGGCTCGAGCTCCGCGAAATGATCGATCATGCCGAACGCGTGGCTGCGGGCGGCGATCTCGTCCGGCTGGTCGGGGCGCGCCGCCAGGCAGGCGTCGAGAATGCCCCGCAGGGTTTCCGCCCAGGCGGGGGAGGGTGGGGCCCCGCACGTGTCTTTCAGCCTGCGGGTCATGAGGTGGAGCATCTCGACGCCGACCGAAAAGGCGCCCAGCGTGTCCGCATCCGAGGTCGCGAAGTCCTGGAACGGGACGTAGCCGCGCCAGGCCGGCATCTCCGTGTCGGAGGGCGAGAAGTTCCGGCACTCCATGAGACGGCCGAGACGCAGGCGGCGGAGGGCCGACTCGAACGTGTGCGCCCCGGTCATGCCGTTCCCTTGCTCACGTGCCTCGGGGTTTCTGCACGCGTCGCACGGCTCCCGGCCCGGCAGATCGCAGGATCGGCACTTGTCCTCGGTGGAGAAGCCCGCGAAGATGCCCAGTTCGTCGGCCCAGGTCAGCCAGTCCCGCACCATCCCCGGCTGAACCCACCGTTTGTGCTGCCAGCAGGGATTCGACAGGATCCGGAACACACCCGCCCGGGTGAAGCCGTTTTTCGCGAGGTCGAACAGGGCCTCGACGCCGTCGGCATACGGGCCCGGCAGGTCGCTCCCGTCGCCGGCCGCGGAGAACGGGATGCGGAGACGCTGGAACGCTTCTCTGAATAACGGTAGATATTCATCCGGCCGGGTCACGAGGACCGCCGTCTCGGTCGTGTCGGCCGCCGTGGCGTCGGTCTGTCCGGCCAGGAGGCGTGCGACGGTCTCCACCTCGCGCTGGGGGCCGGGGCAGGCCCATAACTGGAGGGAGGCATCCTGCGTCCGTTTGACGGGATCGATGCCCGGGCTTGACCGCAGCTTCGCCCGGAGGGTGTCGAGGAGGCTTCGGGGCGCCGGCGACGGCGGCTCGGAAGGTGCCGCGGACGAGGCGATGTTCCCGAGGCTGCGCCGCAGGGACAGGAACGGCGCCCGCCACCGGTCGAGCGGGTGGGTGACGGCCGCGGGACTGCCCGTGTCGAGCAGGAACAGGGCGACCGGAAGGATGTCGCCCAGCCTGCGAAGGATGTCGAGCGCCAGCGGCGGCAGGGAGTCGAAGCCGAAGACGACGACCGGTCGGACCCCGGTTGAGCCCGCCGGCCGCGCGAGGGGATGCCCCGCCGCGAGTTGCCTGAGCGTGAACCGGTCGGGGAAAACGGTGGATCTCAGCCCGTTATTTTGGAATATGTTATGATATAGTATTTTCTGCCAGGCGAGATGCTCCGGACTTCCGTTGAGCCGGGCGACGGTCTCGTCGATCAGGGGAAAAGCGGACGGATCGACGCCGTCGGGCAGTCCCGCCTCGGTCTCATACCGCAGGAACAACCCCGTGATCTGCGCCGCGAACTGCCAGGCCCGCCTGTCCCTGTCGGCTCCGCCTCCGGCTTCCAGGTAGCTCCGCACCGGGGCGAGACGCCCGTCGGCTTTCTCTGTCACGCTGAGAAGCGCCGCGAGAACCAGGTCGCGCAGGTGTCCGTCCGAGAGCAGTCGCGGCTCGGGATCGAACGGCCCCGCATGCCGTTTCCACAGGCCCCACAGCCCGTCCCCGAGGTTCGAGAACGCCGGCTCGAGGCCGCCCTGGAACCGCTGGATGAGATCGAGCCTCAGCCACTCCTGGACCGAAACGTTCGGCGTGATGACCGGCCACGCCTCGAACAGATCCGCCCCGACGTTCCCTGTCGCCTCCCGAAGATACCCCCCAAGCATCCCCACAAGCCGGTCAAGCGTCGCAGCCGTAAACAGGTGCATCCCCATTCCCGAACCCTCTCCGCAGGTCTTGATACCTGCATGGCAATTCCCGCATCCCGGACCCGTTTCTTCGTTCCCGTTCGTGCTGAGCCCGTCGAAGCACGAGAGACCTCTTATCATGATACCTCCATCATGAATCGGCAATCGTGCCTGGAGTCATCACCCCAGTTATACCATTATATATGCTATCTGGCGGAAGAAGGATGTTTGCGATGCGACTGGGCAGGTTCCTCGGCCCAGGGGTTGAACAGCGGGATGTTGCATGCCTTGAAATCGCTTTCATTCCGGGTGACCAGGACGAGGTTATGGGCCCTGGCGACAGATGCGATCAGACCGTCGATCGTCGATACGCGAAGACCGTTCTTTTCCGCCGCGCCCTGCAGTTCGCCCCATGTTTCGGAAACGGGCAGATCGATGGGAAGGATCCTGTCTTCGTAGTCCTCGATGAGCGTGTTCAGCCATTCTGAAAGCCTGGCTTTTTTCTTCGAACTGGGAAGCTTCGCAATCCCTTTCCGGATTTCCCCGATGGTCAGAACGCTCATGAACAGACGTTCTGATGGCGTGTTTGTCAGCCAGTCCAGGAGCTGTCGGTTCGGATACAATTTGACGACTTCGGATATGACACAGGTGTCGATGAGGTATTTCACAGTTCGATCTTCCTCGGAGCGTCCTTCTTCCGTTCGAGATCGAGATTCGTGCTTGCTTTGGGACAGGAAAGCAAGAATTCCCCGAACGACTGACGATGCGTCGTCATTTCTTCATATTCCGCGGCCGATACCACGACGACGGCGGTTTCGCCATGCCGGGTCACATACTGGGGACCATGTTTCAACGCATCTTCGACGACCTTGCTGAACTGCGCCTTCGCATCCTGCAGTTTCCATTTCGGCTTCATCATAAACCTCCGTCAGTCTCGCATCACTCGATATTAGTCTAGTCTGACTAGTTGATACTGTCAAATACCAGTTGTGACTGTTTTCAAACAGTATGAACATTTCATGGTACTTACTTGTGCAAAATGTCGATTTACTACTCGTCGCAAAAGTAACACGACACTCATCCCGTATACTCGCATACTCGATGCCGTTCGTGCTGAGCTTGTCGAAGCACGAATTCACTCGCCCTTCGACAAGCCCAGGACGAACAGCTGTGTCATGTCGGTCTGGAGGAATTATATTTCTCGTGATAGCTGTTGCCCAACATATGAGACGAGTAATACTGCGATGAAAGATGGAACGCCTTTGTCGCATCATCACCCGTGGCGGGTGCAGCCGGGGCCGGTGATGGTGCTGTGGCCGCCGCCGAGGCGGGTGACTTCGAGGCGGGAGGGGAGGCGTTCCTGGAGGGACTCGACGTGGGAGATGACGCCGATCAGCTTGCCCTGCTGGTGGAGGGCGCACAGCACGGAGAGGGCGGTTTCGAGCGTCTCGGGGTCGAGGGCGCCGAAGCCTTCGTCGATAAACAGGGTGTCCATGCGGTATTTGCGGCCGACCATGTGGGCGAGGCCCAGGGCCAGGGCGAGGCTGGCGAGGAACTTCTCGCCGCCCGACAGGTTCTTTGCGGTCGCCTGCATGCCCCCGATGTAATTGTCGATCACTCGCAGTTCGAGCTTGTCGTTCGCCAGGAGATACCGGTCTGACAGCTTCTCCAGTTGCCGGTTTGCCTGGTACACGAGGTTCGAGAACGTCAGGCCCTGGGCGAACTCCTGGAACTTGTCGCCTTTCGATGAGCCGATCAGCGCGTTCAGCTTCGCCCAACGTTCGCCCTCCTTCCGGATTTCCTGGATACGGGCGGCGATGTCTCGATGTTGCTCCCGGTTATTGCCATGCACGGCCAGTTCGTTCGCGCGCTCCTGCCAGAGCACCTGGGCCTGGTGCGCCGCCGCCGCGGCTTCCTGCTCCTGCTCGATGAGAGTTTCGAGGGGAAGACTGGTTGGGCGCACGGCTTCTTTCTCGGCGATCTGGCGGTCGATTCCCTTGAGACTGCCGAGAATCTGCGCCGACTCGGTCAGGAAACGCTTCTCGAGCCCGCCCAGTCGCGCAACTTCGTCGGGAGGCAGAAGGGCGGCCCGGAGAGACGCTTCATCCGCGAAGCCGCCGGCGGACCGGGCCGCGTCGAGCGCCTGCCGGGCGGCAGTGATCTCGGCGGCAAGCGACTCGAGGGCGGCCCGCAGATTTTTCTCGGTCGTGATCCGCTGTTCCAGGGCAACCAGCAGGGACTGGTAGCGTTTGGCCGCCTCGTCTTCCCCGGCCTGGTGCTCGGCAGCCGACTTCCGGAGTTTCCGCTCCTCGACGTCGGGGTTCCGGTCCTGATACAGTTCGCGCCGTTCCGCGGATACGGCTTCCACCTCTTCGGCCACCTGTTTCCGTTCGCCTTCGACGGCCGATATCTGTCGGGAAAGGGCTTCCAGCTCGCTGGTCGCGCCGGCCAGTTTCGTCTTCTCGTCGTTCCAGGTCTTGAGCGTCCGTTCGAGCTGTTTCTGCGATTCCTGCCTGGTTTCCCACCGCTCGCGAAGCCTGGGCAGAACCTGCTCGTCGAACTCGGAATAACCATAGACCATGATATTGCTTCTCAGCCGGTCGACCGTTTCCTGAAGCTGGGCTTGCAATTCCAGGCGCTTTGTTTCGAAGGTTTGCTCGAGGGTTTCCTGCTGTTGCCGCTTTCCAATAGCGGTCGCCATATTTTTTTCGAGACCCTGAAGCTTTTCGCGACTCGCTGTCACGGCCTTCGACGCTTTTTCCAGCGCCTCCGTCGCCGCCTGGTGCTTCTCGAACGCGCTTTCCGCAGCTTTGAGCGAGGCGCCGGCCGCTTCGACCAGTTCCGTCAGGCGCGTCTCGTCTTCGAAGGTGACACCCTCGGCGAGATGTTCGGCGCATTTTTTCCACTTTTCCTGCGCGACTGCCGCCGATTTACGCAGGTCGGCGACCGCGCGCTCATCGGCTGCCTGATCGGCAACCAGCGTCTGATGCGCGCTTCGGGCTTTTTTGAGCGACTCCGCGTTCTTCTTCTGCGCGGCCTTCGCCTTTTTCAGCCGGGCTTCGATATTCTTCATCTCCGAGGTTCCATCAACTCCGGCGGCAAACGGGTGTTTGAGAGCGCCGCACAGGGGGCATGGCTTGCCGTCCTCGAGCAGGTGCCGCTGGTCCTCGAACGAAGCCGTGATGCTCAGACGGGTCTTCTGCTCGTTCAGTTCTTCGATCTCGGCTTCGAAGCCGGTCGTCTTCCCTTCGAGCTCTTCGACCGCGGCGGCGGCTTTCGTAACCTCGCCTTTTCTCCTGGCGACGGCTTCACTGATGCGGCGCTCTTCGCCGGCCGCCTCCCGGAGCTCCCCCGCGAGGCTCTGCGCTTCCTCCGCGCCGGTCAGCCGTTTCGCGGCATCTCTGACCGCCGTCTGCAGACTTTTGACCGTGGCTCCGCGGAAGGTATGAACAAGCGACTCTTCCTGTTTCTGAAGCTCTGCCGCCTTTTTTGCGACTTCTTTCTCGGCCTTTTCGATGCTTTTTGCGAGCGTGTCGACGTCATGCCTCGCCGTCACGAGGTTTTTCCGGCACTTCTCGAGTTCCTTCGCCGTCGCGTGCAGGTTTTTCTCGATCTCTCCGTGCCGGCCGGCGAGGGCTTCGAGCGCCTTCAGGTCTCCGGCAAGCGAGGCGTCGATCGCCGTTTTCGCGAGTTCCTCCTCGAGGCGGCTCCTTTTTGCCTCGCAGGACGAGATCGTCTTTTCGATCGTGCGGACCCGGCCTTCCGCCTCCGTCTTTTTCTTCCCCAGGTCTTCGAGTTGAGCGGACAGTTTTGCCTGTGTCTCAAGCCTGGTGCGAAGTTTCTGGTCCACGGCCCTGACGTTCTTGATCAGGTCGAGTTCGACGGCAGAACTCTTCTGGAACTCGGCTTTCGCGGCTCTGCTCTGCTCCAGCGCGACCTGCGCGGCTTCACACTCACCGCGTGCGGCGGGAATTCCCGAAACGACGGCGTTCAGCTCGGTTTCGCGGCTTTTGCGGTTTTGCTCGAGTGCATCGCACTGCGCCAGAGGAAGTCGTGCCGGCTCGGCTTTCCGGCTGGTCTCCAGCTTCCGGAACTCGGCGGCGTGCGATTCGCGCTCGGCGGCGAGGGCCTGCTGACGGGCGAGCAGGTCGTTCCGGTTCTGGAGAAGAGCCTGGAACTCCCGGATCCAGGCAATCTGCCGCTGGGCCTCCTGCCTGCGGCCGTCGCACGCCTCCCAATTCCTGCGGAGCTCCTCGGACGCCTTGCTGAGAGCGTCGAACTCTTCGTCGCTGAGGAGGGTGATGCCTTCGAGCCGATGACGGAGTTCCGTAACCTTCGTTTCCACCTCGGCGTTACGCTGATAGGCCTCGACAGACAAATTACGATATATATCGGTGCCTGTTATTTGTTCCAAAATCTGCGCCCGTTCATTCGGCTTCGCCTCGAGGAAGGCGGCGAACTGGCCCTGGGCGAGCAGGCAGGTGCGGGTGAACCGCTTGTAGTCGAGCCCGGTGATTTCCTCGACCTTGCCTGGGACTTCGGAGAGCCGCGTGGATTCCCATGTGTCGCCCGGCCGTTTGTCGGTTTCCTGAATGAGCTGCATGTGGGCCGCTTGCAGGGCACCGTCTGGTTTGCCGCGGGCGCGTCTTTGTTCCCATCTCGATCGAAACCGGAGCTGGCGGCCGTCAACGACGGCTTCGAACGTCACTTCCGCCTGGCAGAAGCCGGTTCCCCGGCTCATCAACTCGTTTTCTTTCGTCGAGATGTCCAGTCGCGGGGTTCCTCCGAACAGGGCGAGGGTGATCGCGTCGAGAATGCTCGTTTTGCCCGACCCGGTGCGGCCGGTGATCGCGAAGATGCCGCGGCCGGCCAGTTCCGGGTTGGTGAAGTCGATTTCGAAATCGCCCTTGAGGGAGTTGATGTTGGCGAACCGGACGCTCAGGATTTTCATGCGTTTGCTCCCTCACATACCTTCAGATATACTTCCTGGAAAGCTTCGCGGACCTGGACTCTGTCTTCTTCTGAGAGTCCCGACTGCTCGATGCACAACTCGAACACTTCCTTCGGGGTCAGTTCGTTTGCGTAGCGCTGGGGCTCGGCGGCCACCGTGACCCGGTGTGAGAGGTCCTGGCACCCGATGAGGTCGACGGGGAGGTTCTTTGCTAGGTCGTTCACCCTGTCTTCGAGGTCGGGCATGAGGAGGTCGCCCGTATACTCGGCGAACACCCAGGTTCTCAGGGGGGCATGGATGAGCTTGTTGATCTGATGCCCGATGGCTGTCAGATCGCCCCTGACCGTCGCCAGGCGGCGGAAGACGGGGACCGGGATCGCCCGGGCGTCGTCGGGGGACGCCGAATCGAAAACGAGCACCTGTTTCTCGTGCGCGGCCTCGTCGAACGAGCACGGAACGGGCGAACCGGAATACCGGACGCGCGGATGGTTCGGAACGACCTGGGGCCGGTGCAGATGACCGAGAGCGACATACGCGGCTTCGCCCGGGAAGCAGGCGGCCGGGAAGGCGCCGAGGTTGCCGACGTAGAGTTCGCGTTCGGAACCGGCGAGGGAAGCGCCTTCGGCGAACAGGTGGCCCGTCGCGATGATGGGAAGGTCGGGGCGGCCGAGTTCCTGCCGCCGGGCGAGGGCGAGATCGACCTGCCGGCGGTACCAGTCGGCCGTTCCCCTGATGATGCCCTGGGTGCGGACGTCGCCTTTCTCCCCGACCTGTGGAATGTAGACGTCCTGATCGCGGAGGAACGGAATGGCGCAGACGAGAACGGCGGGATTTCCGGCGGCGTCACGCACGAGAACGAGGTCGTTGTCGGGTTGTTCCCGGTCGCGGATGCCGGTGACGGTGACGTTGATCGCCTTGAGAACGGGCTTCGGCGCCTGGAGCGTCGCGGGCGAGTCGTGGTTGCCTCCGGTGACGATGACGCTGCGGCAGCCCTGCGCGGCGCACCGGCTGAGGAAGGAGTAATACATCTCGAGGGCGTAGTTCGGCGGCAGGCCCGAGTCGAATATATCACCAGCTATAAGAAGGAGTTCGACGGCTTCTTCCTTCATTGTGACGAGAAGCCATTCCAGAAACGCGCGGTGTTCCTCGTCGCGCTTCTGCTGTTTCAGCAACTGCCCGAGATGCCAGTCCGACGTATGAAGAACCTTCATTGCACGCCCTCCCAGACGCCTCACTCCAGGAACGTGTGAAGTTCCGGAATTTCGAGGCAAGGTTTGTATATCCTATCAGATTCGTTTTGAATGAAATGTTGCCTTTGTGAGTCAGCACGATGAATGCAAATGAGCCCTCCTTTGATACGGAAATCCTGGAAAAAGCTATCTCTTACGGGATCAGGCAACCGAGCGCTCATGAACGGGGCGGGGGATGCCGATAGGTTTTCTAGCCTATTCTGGAGGTTGTTTCATGATCTCCCGCGCAAAACGCCGTTCACCCGCATCGCATCGCGGGTTGTTCCTGTTCTTCGTCGTCGGTCTGTTCATGCTGCAGATCGCCTTCGCCTTCACCATTCACGGAGACATCGGGCCGCAGTCGCCCGTCGTGCCGGGCATCGACCGGCCGGCGTCGCCGCTGCTGGTGGGGCGCATCGATAGCCTGATCAACCAACCGGTCATTCGGCAGCCGGTACGGCCGGCCCCCGAAGGCGCATTCGCCCCGGCGGCTAGGACGATTCCGCCCGAGCCGGTCGCGGCCGCTCCGAAAACGGCTCCCGCCACGCAGGAATTGGCCAAAGCCACGGCGGCCAAGGGGCCGCAGGTTCAGGACAAGGGGCGGTATCTCGAATACACAATCGAACGCGGCGACACGCTCGATTCGATTTCGACGAAGCTCTATGGCAACACCCGCATGACCGGGGCGATCGTCCGGCTCAACAGAATCCGCGACGAGAAGGCCCTCCGGCTCGGCGAGCGGTTGCTCCTGCCCCGCACCGGCCTGGTCGTCCGATTGGCCGCCCGCTGACCGAACCCCAACGCCCTGCGCCGCCCCGTCACGGTGCGCCGCCGCCGCCCTCGCCGGGCGGAATCCGCTGAAATCATACCAGGAACCGCATGATATCAACCTCCATCAAGTCGCTGAACCTGCTGTGCATCGTGGGCTACCTCATGTTCATGACGCTCGCGATTGATTCGTCGATCGTCGACGCGCTTGTATTCTTCGTCTCCGAGGAAAACGGCACGGCTGTCTTCACCACCGGCGCGGTCCGTACTACGTCCCTCGGGAAGCCCGACGCCGGCCCTGCGGGATTCGCCGCGGTCCAGTTCAAATCCCTGCCCCTGAGCGGTTCCGGCAGGGTCGAAACGGCCGCGATGCGGACCTCGACCGCCTCGCAGACGTCCTCGATGAGCATCACGATGAATGCCGGGCTGGCGATGAAAAACACCTCCGGTGCCGCCATGATCGAAGCCTCCGTGGCTGCCGCCGCAGGCGAATCGCACGAGATGGCGGCCCCGCACGAAGAAGTCATCGAAGAGGCGAATGGCGCCGCCTCCTTCACCGCCGACGCCCTCGCGACGACCGACGACGACGAGTCCGGGGAGGACGGTGAAGAGTGCGCCAGCGGTTCCGAAGATATCGACGGCGATACGCCGGAAACCACCGTCGCAACCGTGAATTCCGACAACCAGTCCCCCGTCATCGACATGCGCCCCGAAGTGAAACCGGCCTCGGCCATGGCCCCCGTCTCGGTGCCGATGGTCGCTCCGGCGCCGGCCGCGGTGACTCCGGAGTCCTCCGCGGCACAGGCTGCGAACGCCCCGGTGGATGGCCGCCAGCTTTCGATTCTCGAGGTCATCCGCCTTCTCCCCAGCCGCCCCTGGCGATATGACCCCGGCCTCGACCGGTACGTCGTCGATTACAACGCCGACACCCGGATCGTGATGACGATCAGGCCTGCTCTCCAGCGCCTCGTTGAAAGCGCGTTCAAGCATTACACGACCAAGATGGGAGCCGCGGTCATCCAGGATCCCGAGACGGGCGCGATTCTCGCCCTGACCTCTTCCGAAGGCCGCAACGTTCTCTCGCCCGACTCGCCCGGCTTCATTACCGACAACTGGGCGTTGAAAGCCACGTTCCCGGTTGCCTCGATCTTCAAGATCATCACCGCCGCCGCGGGCATCGACCGGCAGAAAGTCGTTCCCGCCAGCCGCATCCGCATCGGCCGCAAAGCCTCGCTCGAACTGTGGCGCGCGTTCGCCAAGTCCCACAACGGCGTCTTCGGCGTCGTCGGCCGGGCGGTCGGCAAATCCGTCCTCCTCGCCTACGCGAACGCGTTCGGGTTCAACCGGCCGTTCTACTTCGACCTGCCCGTGACGAAATCCGTCGCCGACATCCCCGATTCCGGCGTGAAACTCGGGGAATCGGCCGCCGGGCTGAATCGCGAGTTCGAAGTCTCGCCGATGCACGTCTCGAGCATCGTTTCGACCGTGCTCAACCGCGGCCGCATGATGAAACCCTACCTGGTCGACTATATCGTCCACAAGGGCCAGGTGGTGTTCCGGCGACAGCCGTTCCCGCTCGCCCAGCCCATTCCCTCCGGCGTGGCCACGCAGATCTACGAAATGATGCGCACGACGACGATCCACGGAACCGGCAAGCGCGGCTTCGCCTGCTACAAGACCTGCCCGGATCTCGCAACCGCGAGCGGCGGCAAGACCGGCACCCTGACCGGGACCGACCCGCACTACCTGTTCACCTGGTTCGGCGGCTTCACCCGCACCGGCGGCCGGGATCTCGCTCTCACCGTGCTGGTCGGTCAGCCCGGCTTCTCGTCGGTGCGTGCGGCGTCGCTCGCCGGGCGCATCGCCTACGAACTGTATACGGGAAAGGCGCCGGGCGGGGCCGCGAACTCGCGCATTGCGCGCAAGTAGGGTGTAGATAAAAAACGGCATCGCCTTCCGGGGTCCGGAAGGCGATGCCGTTATAGTTGTTGCTATTTTTTCGGGGTCTGCTCGGGGACCGGCGGCACGGGGGCCGAATCGGGCTTCGGAACCTCGAACTGGCCCGTCACCTTGAACGCCGCCGTGTCTTCGCCGTCGGCGTCCTTGCCGGGCACGGCCGAGATGATGTCGCCGGCCTTGAACTGCTCGCCCTTCAGGATCAGCTCGGCGAGCGGGTTCTCGATGTGGCGATGGATGCAACGGCGCAGGGGGCGGGCGCCGTATTTCAGGTCGGTGCCCGAATCGACGAGGAAGGTTCGCAGTTCGTTGGTGAACTCGATCTTCATGTTCAGGTTCGAGAGCCGCGAGGCGACCTCGTTGAGCATGATATCGAGGATCTGGAGGTTGTCTTCCTTCGTCAGGGCGCGGAACACGATGATGTCGTCGATGCGGTTGAGAAACTCGGGCGGGAACTTCTTCTCGAGGCTCTTGCGCGTGATCTTCGTCTTCTGCGCGTGCGACAGCTCCTCGAGCTTCTCTTTCGGCCTGTCGGTCTTGGCCTTGGCGGCGTCGCCGCCGACACGGAAGCCCGGCTTGCTCTCCTCGGAGGTAATGTCGCTGACGCCGACGTTGGTGGTCATGATGATGCAGGCTTCGCGGAAGCTGACCATCTCGCCCTTGCTGTCAGTGAGAATGCCTTCGTCGAGCAGCTGCAGGAGCAGGTTATGCACCTTCTCATGCGCCTTCTCGATCTCGTCGAACACGACGACGCCGTTCGGCTTGTTCTTGACGGCCTCGGTCAGGTAGCCGCCCTCATTGTGGCCGATGTAGCCGGGGGGCGCGCCGATGAGCTTCGAATACTCGTGGCTCATGGCGTATTCCGAGCAGTCGACGCGGACGAGATCGGTCTCGCTGCCGGTCAGAAACTCGCACAGCGCCTTCGCGAGCTCGGTCTTGCCGACGCCGGTTTGGCCGACGAAGATGAAGCTGCCGATCGGCCGCTTGGGGTTCTTCAGGCCGACCTTGGCCTTTCGGATCGCCTGGGCAACGGCCGTGATGGCTTCATCCTGGCCGATGATGCGCTTCTTCAGGTGCTTCTCGATCTCCATGAAGCGCTGGTTCTTCGCCTTCGCCTCGTCGGCGGCCTCGGAACCGAGCATCGGAATCGCGCCCTGGGGCTGATTCTCGTCGACCTGGATGGTCACTTCCTTGATGTCGAGAGAAGGGTTGACCTTGACGCACAGGTTATACAACTCCTGCTCGATGATCTCGCCTAGAAGCGGGTACTCGTTGTTCCCGAACACCAGGGGCGCGATCTCGTCAAGGTAGTTCACTACCGATGCGTTGATGATCAGACGCTTGTAGGACTTCTTGTCAGTGATCTTGATGTTCTTGAAGAGCTGCTGCTTCTGTTCGGGCGTGAACGCCCGAATCGCGACAAAGCGGTCCAGTGACTCACAAAACTTCATCTTGATTCCGGGGGTGGAATCCATGGAAGCCCTCCTGGGGGGTTTTCCCGTTGACAAGCACTATCTGATAGGGTATACCAGAGTGTATCACCAACCCAACCATAAGGCAACACCCCACATTTGACGGGACGACGATGAGAGCGAAAGAGGCCGAGGAACACTTCGACAGGGCCATCCACTATTTCCGGGGCGGTTTTTTCCCGGCCGCACTGCATGAGTTTCGCATGGTACAGCAGCTCGACCCCGAATACCCGAACATCGCCTTCATGCTGGAGGCGGCCCGCAAGAAGTCCAGCGAGGTCACCGGTCAGCTTTCCTCCTTCATCGAGACCGCCTTCGACGATGAGACTCAGACGCTTTCCCGGCAGCTGGTCATCGAGGGATCCGGTGCCCTCGGCAGCAAGATCGAGGAGCTCCTCCGCCTGGACAAAACACAGGAAGCGCTTTCCCGGCTCGACGCCGCCGAAGCGATCGTTCCCGAGTCCAAGCCCCTGCTTCTCCTGAAAGCGAGCATTCAGAGGCGCCTCGGGCATCTCGAGGAGGCCGAAAAGACGCTTCGACAGGCGAACACGCTGTTCCCCGACGATCCGGAAATCATCAACAATCTCGGCAATATCTTCCTCGCCCGCGGCCTGTTCCGCGACGCCGAGGAACAGTTCATGGAAGCCCGCCGCCTGGCCCCCGAAGACATGCGCGTGGTGAACAACCTCGGCTCGCTCCGAATGGAAATGTACCGTCTCGACGAAGCGCGCGGCTGTTTCGAAGAGGTGTTGCGCCGCCAGCCCCAGATGGCCGTCGCCCGGCGTAATCTCGACAGTCTTCGCATGCGCATCGCCGATCTCGACCTCGAGATCACTCGCCTGCGACGGGAATACGGGGCGCACCCGAACTACCCGGACATCGGCCTCTCCCTCGGAAAGGCTCTCCTGTTCCGGGGCGCGTTCTGCGAGGCGGGCTCGCTGCTCGAGGAGCTGGTCGCGAAACATCCCGGTCTCACTGCCGCCTACTTCTACCTCGGGACCCTCCGAGAAATGCAGGGAAACTTCGACGCGGCCGTTTCGGCGTATCGCGAGATGGTGCTTCACAAGAAGCAGAGCGTCGCGCCGGCGTTCCAGGCCGCGGAGACCCTTCTCGGGCAAGGGTATCTCGAAGAGGCGCTGATCGAACTGAAGAAGATCGCCGTCATCGAGCTTGACATGGCGGCCAGCCGCATCAACCTGGGCATCAAGTATTTCGAAGACGCCCTTTGGGCCGACGCCCTGAGGCATTTCGAGGAAGCGGCAGGTATGAACAGCCGGTATCCCGACGCCTACTACTGGATGGCGTTGTGCTCCCTCCAGCTTGGAAAGCGCGCCGCGGCCGAACGGGGCCTGCGGAAGGCGATCGAGCTGAACCCGCGTTACGCCGACGCCCAGTTCCAGCTCGGCATGCTCCTGCGGAAAAAGGCGCCGGCCAAGGCGAGGCAGCATCTGATGCAGGCGCTGACGATCGGCCTGCGGCCGGCCTTCGCCGGGATGGCCGAGCGCATTCTCGCAGCCATGCCGGAAGATCGAGGACCAACCGACAATGGATGACGTGCTGTTCCAGGGGAGTTTCCCCGCGTTTCCGACCGACTCGTTCATGCTTCAGAAGCTCGGCGTGCTGCTTCGCGAGAAGAAGGCCGTCTCCAACGAAGAGTGGGACACTCTCCGGAAAGAGAAGACCGATCCCGACGAACTGGTTTTCGCCGTCGCCACCCGGCAGCAGGTGACGCCCCGAATGCTGGCCGAGATCGAGGCCATGATTCTCGACGTCGCCTTCATCGACCTCGATGCCGTGCAGATCCCGTCGGAAGTGTTGAAACTTTTCACGCTCGAGCTGATGGTCGAGCACAAGGCGATTCCGATCAAGCTGACCGGCCAGGAGTTGCTGGTCGGCATGCTGGCTCCCGCGAAATCCTCCGAGATCTTCCAGACGCTCGGGGCCAAAAACCCGACGCTCGCGCTCAAGCCGGCCAAGGTTCTCTGGGACGCCCTCGAAAAGCGCCTCAAGCAGCTCTCAGACCAGAAAAAGCCGGCCGCATCGACGGGAGGCGGCAAAAAAGGCCCTCGCAAGCGGCTCGGCGACATCATCGTCGATTCCAAATACTGCACGGCCGAACAGATGAAGGATGCGCTGGACAAGGCGAAGAAGGACAAGACGCGCCTCGGCGCCTACCTGGTCAAGAACGGCATTCTCTCGAACAAACAGTTGTCGATCGCCCTTTCCAAGCAGTTCGACATCCCTTACATCGATCTCGAAGAAAGCCTCGTCGACCCGGTGCTGGCGACGCTGCTTCCGAAGAAGCTCTGCTACGACCACATCCTGTGCCCGGTCAAAAAGGAAGAGAGCAAACTGGTCGTCGCGATGACCGACCCGACCGACATCATCACGATCGATCACATCGAGATGATGACGGGTATGCGCATTTCGCCGGTCGTCAGTTCCGAGCTTTCGATCACGGCCGCTCTCGGGAAGCTGTACGGCGAAAGCGTCGACGCCCTCGCCGACCAGGTGGGCGGAGCGGGCGCCGCCGACAGCGGTGACGAGGGGCTGGGAGACCTCGGCGAGAACGCCGCGCCGATCATCAAGCTGGTGAATCTGATCATCACGCAGGCTGTCCAGAGCGGCGCGTCGGATATCCACATCGAGCCGTTCGAAGACGAGCTTCGCGTGCGATTCCGCAAGGACGGCGTGATGAAGCTGCAGATGAAGCCCACGAAGGCGGCCCACGCCGGTCTCGTCAGCCGCATCAAGGTCATGTCGAACCTCGACATCGCCGAGACGCGCGTGCCACAGGACGGCCGCATCAAGCTCCATCTCGCCGACCGCAAAGTCGACCTGCGCGTCTCGCTCGTGCCGTGCGTCTGGGGCGAAAAGGTCTGCATGCGCCTGCTCGACCAGGGCAACTTGAAGGTCAACCTCACCGACCTGGGCTTCGAGCCGCACGTGCTCGAACTGTTCATGGACGGTGTCAAGTCGCCGAACGGCATCGTGCTCGTCACGGGCCCGACCGGTTCGGGAAAGACGACCACTCTATACTCATCGCTATTTTTGCTCAACAATCCCGCGATCAACATCATGACGGCCGAGGACCCGGTCGAGTACAACCTGATGGGCATCAACCAGGTCCAGTGCCACGCCGACATCGGCCTCGACTTCGGCGCCGCGCTGCGCTCGTTCCTTCGCCAGGATCCGAACGTCATCATGATCGGCGAAATCCGCGACTTCGAAACGGCGAGCATCGCGATCAAGGCGGCCATGACCGGCCACCTGGTCATCTCGACGCTCCACACGAACGATGCGCCCTCGACCATCAGCCGCCTGCTGAACATGGGCATCGAACCGTTCAGCCTGACGACCTCGATTCGTGTCGTCGAGGCCCAGCGTCTCGTCCGGAAGATCTGCAAATCGTGCGCGACGGAATTCAAGCCGCCGCCGGACGTCGTCAAATCCCTTGGGATCACCCCCCAGCTCTTGCAGAAGCTGCGGTTGACGGAGCTCGATCTCAACAACCTCACCTTCTCGAAGGGCACGGGCTGCCAGGACTGCGACAACTCCGGCTACAAGGGTCGCCAGGGCATCTACGAGGTGCTTGGAATGACCGGCAAGATCCGCGAGATGATCGAGAACAAGGCCAGCACGGAAGACCTCCGCAGGCAGGCCCTCGCCGACGGCATGCTTTCCCTGCGGGAGTCGGCGATCTACAAGTTGCTGAACAAGCGGACGACGGTCGAGGAGATCTTCCGCACGACGCTCGACGCCGGCGGAGACGATCAGAGCGCCTCAAAGCCCGGTGCGAAGAAAGGTGCGGTTTCCGTTCCGGCTTCCCAGCCGGCCGCCGCCGCGGCCGCCTTCGGGGCGGTCCCCGCCGATATGGGCGCGCTCACCAGCTTCACCGGCGAACTCCAGGCGTTTCGGGCGAGCCTTGAAAAGCTTTCTGCGCCGGCGGGCGGTCAGGTGGCCATCGGGCCCGAGATGCTCAGGTCGAGCCTCGCCGATCCCCTGGCGCAGATTCAGACCTTGGCCCAGGCGGGAGACCCCGCCAAGGCTCTTCCGATCATCCAGGCCCAGGGCCAGAAAATGGATTTCAACATCCGGAACATGATGTACCACTTCGGCGCGCCCGCGGCATCGAGAGCCGCTCTGCCGCTCAACGAGCTGGTCGACACGGAGATCATCGGAAAGCTCCGCCAACACGTCGTGACGGCGCGGCTTCTCTCGGGGCGTACCGACATCGGTCAGGGCCTCAAAGTGGCGAAGAACCTCGCGAAGGACCTTCCGAATATATATTTCGATATAGAATATTTCCGTCACGTGGTCGCCAACGTCGTCGTGAACAGCCTGATGGCCCTGAAGCCGAACGGCGAACTGAAGGTCATGAGCCGACTCAAGCCCGGCGCGGCCGATCGCGTAGAGCTTGTCATCTTCGACAACGGCGCCGGCATTTCCCCGGATGACCAGGCGCGGCTGTTCACGCCGTTCTCGCCGCTCGGCCGCAAAACGCTCGGTCTCGGCCTCGCCGTCAGCCGGAAACTGATGAACGCCTGCGGCGGCCAGATCCTCGTCAAGAGCACGCCCGGAGCGAACACGCTCGTCACGATCGAGTTCCCCGCGGCCTCCTGACCGCGGCGGCGGCCTCGGCCGCCGGCAGTGGATACCTACCGGAATGGAGGAACCGCCATGCTTCGCCAGCTTTCGTCTCTGGGCCTGATCGTCTGCACGCTCGCGGCGTTTTCGTGCGAACCGGTTTTCGCGCAGCGGCCGTCCGCTTTTCCCGACGCGGTTTCGACGCTGCGCGATTCCGGCGATATCGTCGGGGAACTGATGAGCACGGCCGCCGAGGCCGAACTCGAGCTGAGCCGCTGCGCGTTGACCGCCGCCCCCGCCGGTGGAGAGTCTCTGGTCGAGGTTTCGGTCGTGGCCCCGGGAACGGCCGACGTGAAGCGGCTCGTGGAAAAGCTTCGCCGGAAAAGGACCGTTCTGGTTGAGAAGTTCGTCGTCAGGCCGTCCGTATCCTCGAGCTCGCCTGCGGGGACGGCGCTGTTCGATCTCGTCCTGCGTCTGAACGCCGACGCGGGAGAAACCGCCGGCGGCGACGCCCTGGTTCGGCTCGTGCCCTTCGACGAGATGCCGGTTTTCAATATGGCCCGGCCGGCGATCGACGGAATCAGGTTATACAGCTGCAGCGTGGAGACGAAAGGTCCTCGCTCGCTGCAGATCGTCGCGCCGAGCCTTGGCGAATTGTCGGCTGTCCTGAAACGGGGAGGAAGCGCGATTCCGGCGATGTCGAAAACGATCTCCCGCTCGACGGTCGGAACCGTGCAGGTGTTCACCCTCGACCTGAGCGACGATGCCGCGTTCATGCCCGCCGCCGACCTGATCGGCCGCTTCGAGCGGCTGGGGAACGGCCGCGATCTGCGCGAGATAAGCGTCCAGATGGCGCCTGACGGAAGCCGGCTTCACAGGATGGTTCTGAACCTCACGCCGGAGCAATTGGCGGAGGCCGGTGCGATGATCGCCCGGGAGAGCGGGCAGGCCATTCTCAAAGTCGATGCCGTGCCCCTCGCGTCGCCGATGTGGGCCGTGACGCTGCTGACGGGCTCGTCCTCGCCCTCCGGTCGTCAGGCCGAACAGGCTGTCTCGCCGCTCGCGGACGTGGTTGGGCTGTTGAGCGCCCCATGGCCCTCCGCGCGTCGCGGCGGCCTTCAGTTCTCTTGGGCCCCGGCGGGAATCCAGATGAACGCCGTCGTCACGACCGAGCAGGATGTGGAATCCCTGAAGCCGGTCGCTGCAACCCTAGGACTGACCTACCAAGGCGCGAAACGGCGGGAAAGCCTCGAGAGCGGCTCGCTGACGGTCGGCTTCGGGCGGGCGCCCGCCGCCGCCGGCGGAAACGTCGCGGTCGACACCTCGCTCGGTCGCTTCCTGGGCTTCGCGGAGCTTCTCGAGGACAGGAACGTCCAGGGAGGACGAAGGCTGGTCGCCGCCTGTGATTTTTCCGAAGCGACGAAGCTACTCGAGAAGTTGCGGGGCGAATACGGCAGGCGTATCCGGTCTCTTTCCGTCGACTGCCCTCCGGGCTCCCGGTGCAGGACAACGCTGGTTCTTTCGGAAGGCGACGCTCCCGACTCCGCGGCGATCATCGCGACGGTCGACACGCTTGTCCGGGCATCGCTTCCGTGGAACAGGCCCGAGCAGGAACTCGAGAAAGGCCTGATCGTCACCGGCGTCGCGGCTGATCAGCCCGAACGCTTTTCGATGACGGGGCTGACGCTGAAAAGCCGGCTCATCTTTTCCGATCTGTTTCCGGCGCTTCAGAAAATACCAGGCGTTATAGAACCATTCTTCGAGCGGGGGAGCTATCGCGACCATAAGGCCGGGCGCCTGATGTCCTTCATCGTGACGGCTCGTCGCGTTGCCCGCTGACCCGGCATGGACCCCGTCCGTCTCACGAAACTGCTCGCCTCCTGGGGCATCGCGTCGAGACGCGCCGTCGAGGAATGGATCGATGCCGGCCGCATCAGGCTCAATGGGCGGGTGGTGGACCAGCAGGGGACCAAAGCCGATCCGGACGTCGACACGATCGAGGTCGACGGGCGCCGGGTGACGGCTCCTTCCGCTGAGCGGAGATGCTATCTCGCCCTCCACAAGCCTCTCGGATACGTTTCCACCATGTCCGACGAGCACGGGCGGAAAGCGCTTCCCGACCTTCTTCCGAAGGGCCTTCCCCGCCTGTTTCCGATCGGCCGGCTCGATCTCGATTCGACCGGTCTCCTGCTGATGACGGATGACGGAGAACTCGCGAATCGTCTGCTGCATCCCAGATATAAGGTCGAGAAGGGATATCGGGTCGAGATTCGCGGAACACCCCTGTCTGCCGACGAGCAACGACGATTCGCCTCAGGCCTCGATCTCGACGACGGCCTGACGGCGCCGTGCCGCCTGCAGCCGTCGAAACAACCCGGCGTGTATCTCGTCGCCCTGCGAGAAGGACGGAAACGGCAGATCAGGCGCATGTTCGCTGCGCTGGGCCGGGAGGTGACGGCCCTTCACCGCATCAGTTTCGGCCCGATCACCCTCGGCACGCTGGAGCCTGGCGCAACCCGGCCGCTGACCGAAGCCGAAACGAAAGCCCTGCGGCAAGCCGCAGGGCTCGGGAAATGAACCGCGTTTATTCTATAATACAAGCGATATAAGCTTGTACACGGTCTCGTCCTGCCCGTTGCCGGACGTCATGCGAAGCGAGAATTTCTCGGTTTTCACACGCGGCCCGAGCACGTCGACGATCGGTGGCGTCGCGAAGATGCCTTTCTGCTTGCCGTTCAGGATGACGGCGGCGCGGTTGACGGGGTCGCCCAGGAGTGCGCGCATGGTGCGGCCCTGCTCTTCCCAGCGGCCGTCGGCAACTTCACCGATGTTCAGCGCGACGTTGATCTCGAGGTCGGGCCGGAGTTTTTTTGCCGCCTTGCAGATGTGGAACGCCGCCAGCGTCGCGCACCATTCGGGATCGGCGCTGCCGCACCCCTCCGCCGTGAACAGGCCGACGACGGAGTCGCCGACGTGCATGACGACCTCGCCGCGCTGGTGCCTGATCTCGCCGCCCCAGAGGCTGTACAGCGCCTGGGTGAACGAGCAGAGTTCGCCGAGTTTCATCTTGCCGGCCATCGGGAAAAACCCCTCGATGTCGGCGAACAGGACGACGCCCTTCGTCTGGCGCCAGGCAATATCGAGCAGGGGGGTTTCGCGCGTGGTCGGCATCGGATGAACTCCCGGTCAATGCAGCTTCGCCACGATCGCCGCCGCCAGGCGCCGCAGATGAGCGGCCGCGATCTCGGTCGACACGGCTTCCCGCTTCAACAGTTCGATCCAGACAGCCGCCGCCTGGGCGGGGAATCCCCGGAACTCGAGGCGGACGGCCGTCGAAACGGACACGTCGGCGTCCTCGAGGAAGGCGACGGTGAGGGCGGCTTCGCGCTTGTCCGGGCCGGTCAGCCTGACGTCCGCCTGGGAATCGCCGCCGAGGAGCCGGACGTCGGCTAGGGCCCAGGTGCCGGTCGAAACGCCGGGTTCGTCGGCAATGTCCCTGGACGTGAACGACTGAGGAACGCGCGATATCGTCAGGGTTTCGAGCCGGCCGAGCCGGTCGGTCAGGCGGGTGACGGGAAGGGCGATCGAGACCGTGCGCATGAGAGCCGATGAGGCGTCGAACTTCTCCTCGAGGGCAATTTTTGCTTCCAGAGCGGCATTTGCCTGTTCCCTTGCCGAAGCTCCCTCTTCGAAATCGATGATATCGGCACCTTTATTGAATTTGCCGCCCCTGGTGAGTCCGATGCGCTTTTGCACGTCCATGGCTTCCGACATGTCCGGAGCCGTAACGGGAGCCGGTGCCGGCATCACGACGGGCGTCGGGGGGGGAGGAGGAGCGGCCGGGCCGGAACCGGACGGTTCGGGCGCCGGGCGTATCTCGGCCTTCGCCCGGAGCACCTTTTGAGGCGCAGCCTGGGCCATGTGCTGCATGTTCACGGCCCCGACCTGCTGCTGGTGGCGGGCTTCGAGGTCGAGGCCCTGCGGCATCTCCTCGAGCTTCGCCTGACTTGTACCCGATGCGAGGCCTTCGATGCTGTTCATCAGAACGGTGACCCTGGCGCCGGCCGGCAACGTAACCTCGCTGTTCGTTCCGAAGTGGACGAGGTTCACGGTCGTATCGGCGCCGACGTCGAGACCGGTCTTCTCGGGAATCGTCTCGCCCAGCAACGGCGTCCAGGTTGCATCGTCGAGAGTGGCTGTGCAGACCTTGTTTCCATCGATTGCCGAGATCAGCGCGGCGTCCCCCGCCCACGCGGCGAACGAGCCTGCCGCCGCGGCGAACACGAAGATCCGGAGCGCGTGTCTGAAGGTGAAGGTTCTCATGATCGTTCTCCTCTGCCGTGAACCGGGTTGCTCCCGGCCCGCCCGATGAGGGCATACAGGCGAATCGACTGTTCCCGGCCGCGAATCGGCTTCTCTTCGAGGAAGCGCCATTCGAAGGCCCGGCCGGTCAGCTTGACGTGTGTCTCGCTTGCAATGATATCCGTTCCGTACTCCTTGTTCAAGCTTTCGAGCCGGGAAGCGGTGTTCACGGTGTCCCCGATCGCCGTGAACTCGGTTTTCCGAATCGAGCCGATGTTGCCGACCAGGGCCGGTCCCCCGTGGAGCGCGATCCCGATCTTCAGGACAAACGGATCGACCAGCCGGCGGATTTCCTCAGTCCGGACGAACTCCCGCATCCCGAGGGCGGCGTCCGTCGCGCGGATGGCGTAGTCGGGCGTGTCGAGAGGCGCGTTGAAGAACGCCATCAGCCCGTCTCCGAGAAACTTGTCGACCACGCCGTCGTGCCGGAGGATGATCTCGGTCAGCCCTTCGAAATACCGGTTCAGAAATTTCACGACCTGATCGGGAGACCTGTTTTCAGAAAACGTGGTGAAACCTCGGATGTCGGAGAACATGACACAGACCTCGCGGCGGGTTCCGCCGATGAACGAGTCGGGCGACTGCTGTAATATAGAAGATACGATAGAATCGTTCACGTATCTGCCGAACAGCTCGCGCACTTTCCGGCGGCCTTCCTCGGCGCGCCGGTACATCCAGAGGGCGGCGAGGGCGCTGCCGCCAATCAAGAGCAGCGTGGGGCGTGCGAAGGGAAGCAGATGGCCGGCCTTGAACGATTGGGTGACGAGGACGAACCAGGCGGGACTCCCGAGCAGGGTCAGCAGAAGGCCGCTCATGAGGCTTCTTCCCCATGCCGCCGTCATGAGAAACAGCAGAACGGCAAGCGCCGTAGGCTCGAACCACACGGGAGGCTGCCGAAGAAAACGGCGATTGACCAGGTTTTCGATGATGTTGCCGTGCAGTTCGATGCCTGACATCAGCCCCGCGGCCGTCATCTTGACGTCGGCGATCTCGATGACGCCGACCAGCAGCGTTTTGCCGGCGAAACGCGCAAGCCGTTCCGGGTGCTCGCGAACATCCGCCAGGACGTCCTTGAAGGATTCGATCGGGATCGTGCCCGCGGGGCCGGCGAAATCGATCAGGGCCTCGCGCTCACCGTCCGCATCGGCGAGCGGATGTCCGGCGGCGGTGGGAGTACCGTCCCCGGCGACGGCGAACAGGCCCGGCCGACTGAGACTGGCGACGACGAGGTCGATCGAGGGCAGCAGACGGTTCGTCGAGGGCTCGCGCCCGTACAGGACGGCGGACCGAATCGAGCGGTCGGGGTCGGTCGAGACGTTGAAGAAACCGACCTGGCCGAAGGGGACGGAACGAAGCAGAGCGTCCTCGATCGTCAGCGGCTGTCCCTTTTCCCAGGTGTACCCGAGCACGATGCGCAGTCCCGCCCGGCCTGCGGTCAGGACGGCTTCGCGGAGGGGCTGGTCGAGGCTGAACTGACGTAATATATTGGATGGTATTTCAAAGCCGCGGTCGGCGAAAAAACGGCCGATATACTCTCGCAGAGCAAGGTCCGATCCGGCTTTGAAGACGATGTCGAGCAGGACGGTCGAGGCCGACGCCTGGGCAATACCCTTGAGGAACTCAGCATACAGGGGGTTCCAGAGGTAGCCCGGGCGCTCGGCGGCGCGCACCGAGGCGTCGTCGATGCCGACGATGACCAGGTCGGACAGGGGCGCCCGCGGGCCGCGCCAGGCGAACCGCCGGTCGATGCTCCAGCGTTCCAGGTCGGCTACGGGGGGCAGCCACAGCAGGGCGGCGGCGAGGACGCAGAACATCAGCGCCAGCGTAGTCCGTGAAAGGGTCTGCATCGTCATCTCCATGGGTGATTGCGTGTGAATAAGCGTATCACACGCTCATCCGCCTCGCCATGTTTCTGTAGAAACGGGTTTTCAAGCCCGCCCGACCTTCTGCCATGGCTCTATTTCCAGACTTCATGTGGAATTTCGTGCAGGATTGCGGCGGTGTGCTATCATGGCGGCGGTCGCCGTTGCATTTCACGCCGAAACGGGCGGCCAAGGAGGAACAGGAATGAGCCTGCGAATAGACGATCACCCCATTCTGTCATTCAAGAAGGGGAAAAAGGTATCGTTCACGTTCGAGGGAAAGAAGATGGAAGGGTTCGAAGGCGAGCCGATCGCCGCGGCCCTGCACGCAGCCGGCGTCCGGCTGCTTCGGCACAGCCCGCACAAACACCGGCCGCGCGGATTCTTCTGCGCGATCGGCCGTTGCTCGAGCTGCATGATGGAAGTCGACGGCGAAGTGAACGTCATGACCTGTATCACGCCGTTGAAGGAAGGCATGGTCGTGAACCGCCAGGAAGGCCACGGGGTGATCAAGCCATGAGCAGAAAGACGGAAATCCTGGTCGTCGGCGGCGGACCCGCCGGCCTTTCCGCCGCGATCGTCGCGGCCCAGCTCGGTTCGAAGGTGCTGCTCGTGGACGACAACCCGAACCTGGGCGGCCAGCTCGTGAAGCAGACCCACCGGTTCTTCGGCAGCAGTGCGCGCGACGCGGGCATCCGCGGCTTCACGATCGCCGAGGAGCTTCTGAAACAGGCGGCCGAGCTGAAAAAGAACCTCACGATTCTGCTCAACACTTCCGTCGTCGGCTTCTACGGCGACACCGAAGCCGGCATTCTCTCGCCGGAACGGTATGAGAAAGTCACGTTCGAGCGCGTCATCGTCTGCACGGGCGCCGTCGAGAACAGCCTGAACTTCGAGAACAATGACCTGCCCGGCGTCTACGGTGCTGGCGCGGTCCAGACACTGATGAACGTTCACGGAATCAGGCCCGGCAACAAGATCCTGATGGTCGGCTCCGGCAACATCGGCCTGATCGTGAGCTACCAGCTGATGCAGGCCGGCGTCCAGGTCGTGGGCCTCGTCGAGGCGATGCAAACGATCGGCGGCTACCTCGTGCATGCCAGCAAAATTCGCCGTCTTGGCGTGCCGATCTACACCGGCCACACCATCGTCAGCGCCCTCGGGACCGAGGGCGTCACCGGGGCGCGGCTGTGCCGCGTCGACGAAAAGTTCCAGATGGTTCCCAACACCCAGTTCGACGTCGAGTGCGACTGCATCTGTCTCGCGGTCGGTCTTTCGCCGCTGATCGAGCTGTTTCAGCAGGCCGACTGCAAGATGGTTCACGTCGGCGAGCTGGGCGGCCTCGTTCCGCTGCATGACGTCAACATGCGCACCACGAACCCCCACGTCTACGTCGCGGGCGACGCTTCGGGCATCGAGGAAGCCACGACGGCGATCCTGGGCGGCCGCATCGCCGGCGCGCGCGCGACCGAGAGCGTTCGCGGCGAGAGCGCCGAAGCGGTGAAAGTCGTTTCCGACGCGCTTTCTGAACTGCGGACGCTGCGGTCCGGCTCGACCGGCGAGCGCATCCGCTGGGGCCGCGAGAAGATCGAGAAGGAGATTGCGGCATGCTGATCAACGATGGAATCATCACCCGAGAAGAACTCGCGACCGTCCTTCCGACCGACGAGCGGTTCAAGAAGGGACCTGTGGCGATCATCGAGTGCCTGCAGGATATCCCGTGCGACCCGTGCGTTTCCTCCTGCCCGTCCAAGGCGATTTCGATGAAGGCCGGCATCACCGATCGCCCGACGCTCGATGCGGCGCGCTGCATCGGCTGCGGCCTCTGCGTGCCGCGCTGTCCCGGTCTGGCGATCTTCGTTCTCGACATGACCCACGCCCAGCGCTCGGCCGCCCTTTCGCTGCCCTACGAGATGCAGCCCGTGCCGAAGGTCGGCCAGGTGGTCAAGGGCCTCGACCGAACCGGGAAGCCGGTGTGCGAGGCGAAGGTGCTCAAGGTGCTGTCGGCGAAGAAGTTCGACAGGACGCATGTCGTGACCATCGAGATCCCGAAAGACCGCGCGCTCGATGTGCGCGCGATCAGGGTGGCGTGAGGAAGGAGACCGGACGATGAAGATCGTTTGCCGTTGCCAGGACATCACCGAGGAGGAAGTGATCGCCGCCATCCGCCAGGGTGCCACGACGATCGACGAGATCAAGCGCCTGGTGCGCGCCGGGATGGGGCCCTGCCAGGGCCGCACCTGCCGCCGCCTGGTGTCGCAGATCATCAGCCGCGAGCTGAAGAAGCCCGCCGGCGAGATCTACCCGCCGACCTTCCGGCCGCCGAACCGGCCGGTGCCGTTCAAGCTGATCATGAACGAGTATGCGGAACAGCTCGAAGCCGAGAAGAAGGCCGCCGAGAAAGCGGCCGAAAAGGCCGCGAAGATCGCCGCGAAGAAAACCGCCCCGAAGGGAGGGAAGAAGGCATGAAGACTTCCTTCGACGCGATTATTATAGGCGGTGGTATACTTGGTGTCAGCACCGCGTATGAGCTGGCGAAAGCCGGCATGAAGAACATCTGCGTGATCGAGCGGCGGTATCTCGCCAGCGGCTCGACCGGCCGGTGCGGCGGCGGGTTTCGCCAGCAGTGGAGCACCGAGGCGAACACGCGGCTTGCCATCAGGTCGGTGAGGCGCCTCGAGCACATCGAGGAGGAGCTGGGCTACAAGACCGAGTTCTTCCAGGGCGGCTACCTGATTCTCTCGCACAGCGCCGAAGAAACGGCCCAGTTCGAGAAGAACGTCGCAATGCAGCGGCGGCTCGGCCTCGACGTGAAGATCGTCGACCGGGCCGATGCGAAGAAGATCAACCCCTATCTCGACGTCGACCGGATCGAGTGCGCGACCTGGTGCCCGACGGACGGCCACATCAGCCCGTTCCTGCTGACCCAAGCCTACGCCAACGCCGCGCGGCGGCTGGGCGCCGAGATCCATCTCTGGACGAACGTGACGGGCCTGATGAAGAAGAGCAACGTGTTCTTCGTCATGACCGACAAGGGAATCACCTACGAGACGCCGATCCTGTTCAACTGCGCCGGCAGCTTCTCTCGCACGATCGGGCAGATGCTCAACGTCGAGATTCCGGTCGATCCGTACCGGCATGAGATCCTCGTGACCGAGCCGGTCGAGAAGCTCTGGAACCCGATGATCATCGACTTCGGCATCGGTCTCTACGCACGCCAGGAGCACAGCGGCGGCGTCGTGATGGGCATGGGCGATCCGAACGAGCCGGTCGGCACCTTCGTCGGCAGCTCGATGCACTTCATGTTCGAGATGAGCCGCCGGTTCACGCTGCTGTTCCCGAAACTCGCGGGGCTGCGCATCGTGCGCCAGTGGGCCGGCCTGTACGAAATGACTGCCGACGCCCAGCCGGTCCTCGGCCCCGTCGACGAGGTCGAGAACTTCTACCAGGCCAACGGCTTCTCGGGCCACGGCCTGATGCTGGCCCCGGCCGTTTCCGAGCTTCTCGCCGAGCAGGTCACCACGGGGAAGACCTCCCTCCCGATCGACGACCTGCACGTTCGCCGCTTCCGCGGCAAGCGCGAGTTCCACCGCGAAAAATCCGTCGTCTGACGCCGGGTCCGAAAACGAAATCCCGCCCCCATCGTAGGGGCGGGATTTTTGTCCGTGTCTGGAAAAAAAGAATCTCGTGTCTGCTGCCTCAGGGCTTGTAGAACTCGAACCGGTGGCCTTTTCCGTCGAGCAGAATGAGCGCCACGCCCCAGTCGCCTTCGGCGGGATACCAGAGCAGCTTGACGTCGTGATCCTTGTAGTCGAACTTTTTCAGCCTCGTGAGAAAGATGCCGCGAACCGAGTCGGATGCGAATCGATCACCGTCCGACAGGAAGGGAAAACGGTTGCGGATGTCCGTTTCCTGCACGCCACGGATCAGGAAACTGCGGTGGGCATCGTGAATGATATGCTGCTCGAAGATTGGCAACGTGCATGGTTTGCCGGAAATATCCCAGAAAAGGTAATCGGGGTTCGTTAATTTATATGGTCCAAAATAGAAAAAGGCCGCGAATGCCACGATGCCGATGCAGATTGCCGTCAGAAAATACTTTTTCATGTCTTCCTCTTTCGGCAGAAACGCCGGTTTCCATGAGCCGTTTGACCGAAAGATCCCGCGTTCGGAAGGCGGATCAGCTGATCGAGCCGATCCATCCGACGAGAAGAAAGCGCGGAATGCGGCAGGCGAGGCTGGTGAGGAAGATGATGACGGGTGAAAGCCGGAGAATGCCGGCGATCCAGCAGGTGGCGCTGTAGGGAACGGGGGTGACCGCGCCGACCACGACGATCATGCAGCCGTATCGCCGGAAAATACGGCATCCGGCGCGCAGCAGGTCGTTGCCGAACCAGCGCCGGAACCGCCAGGGGCCGACCCTGCGTCCGATGGCCCAGCCCAGCAGGCCGCCGCAGGCGCTGGCCACCCCTGCCACGAGCGCGACCTGGAGCGGCCGCTCGCCGCCGAACGCCGAGCCGAAGACGAACACGTCGGGCGGGACCGGCTGGATGATGCCGTCCGCGAGAACGGTGAGAAGGAACAGGGCCGGGTCGCCCCAGACGTTCACGAGATAGGTTGCGAACGCTTTCAGGTCATCGTGAAAATGCCCGAATACCCAGAACCCGGCGATGAGACCGGCAGCCAGGAGCCATCGGGAATGGGGGATGCGCAATGGTTTCATCGGGGCGGTCCTCCGGCTGAGGGCGAGGGTTCGTCGAGGGTGTGCGGCGAAAGGCCGCGAAGGACGCCGACGAAGAAGATCATGCCGATTCCCCCGGCGAAACCGTTGTTGTACAGGTTCAGCCAGCCGTGAATCTCGCCCAGATGCATGGCCAGCGGCAGGTGCAGCATGCCGGCGGCGAGACCGGCGAACGGGCCGAACCGGCCGCAGAAGGGGGCGACGGTGCCGGAATACAACGCCGCGATGACCGGACCGGGATCGCCGGGAGACCAGATCTTGGGAAGGCAGATCAGATACAGTCCCACGATCGGCGGCAGGATGTTTCGCGGATGCTTTCCGAGGCCTCCGAACGCCGTCATCGCCGTGATTGCGGCGAACGTCGGGCCGTTCACGGGGCCGCCGACGAAGTCGAGATAGGCGAGACCGCAGCTTCCGACCAGGGCCATGTTGAAGAAGGCCGGGCCCAGGCCGCCGACCTCGACAAAGTTCGAGGGCAGTCTGCCGGTTTCCGAAAGAATCGCTTTCAGCCCTTCCGCGAGCGTCTTTCCCCGTCTCTGTGAAAGAGCGATGCCCAGAAGCGCCAGACCGGCGATCAAGATCATCAGAATGCCGTGGAGAAGTTCGGAGGAATCGGTGGCGTAGAGGTAGACGGGGGTGGTTTTCAACCCGAAACCCCGCATCAGGGTCGAGGCGATGATGCCCAGAAATCCTGCCGCCGTTCCGACGTTGTAGAGGCTGAATCCCTGGTGAAGGGTGAGAACATGGCTTGAAATGCTTGCGAGCAGAAATCCGGCGACCGTTCCGGCAACGGCGCCCCCGACCAGTCCGGCGGTCCCGAAGCCGAATCCGAAAGCGAGCTGGCTGAAGAGAGGCGCGAGGCATGTTCCGAGAAGCATGACGGGGCCGAGGTCGCGGAGAGGCTTTCCGGTGACCCGGCAGAACAGCACGACGCCGAGAATATGGGGCCAGACGTTCAGCACGTTTTTCCCGCAGAGGCCGAATGCGGGAACCATCAGGCCGCACACCAGGAGATAGCCGGAATGCTCCATGCGGATCAGCCACAGGATGGCGCTGGTGATGCATCCCAGGAACCCTGCGTTCACCAGGGCGGGACCGAGACCCCCGACGAGGGTGTAATCGGTGAGGAGAAGGCTGGGGGAACGGAGGATGCACCAGAACCCTGCCGGTTCCGTCCATGGATGGAGGGCGCTTCCGCCTCCCAGCAGGAGGAGACTGTAGCAAAGAGGGACAAGTCTGATGATCGTCTGGTCTGTCATCGGCATCGCGGTCAGGATATCACGAAAAAACCCGGAAAATACGTTCGGGTACCCTGGCGGGCTCATGGAAAATTGCTATAATGGAAAGACTTAGGAACTCACTTCACCAGGGAGGTCGATCATGTTCCAATATCTCAGAAAGCCTCTTCTCGCGGCCTGTATCGCCGGGTTGGTCGCGTGTGCCGCGGATGCCCGCACGGCTCCGACGACGGTGTCGACCGACAACGATCCCCTGCACGACGATGCGTTCACGATCTGCACGCCCGTCACCACCGGAAGCGGCATCATTACCGGAACGCTGGGGAAGATGCTGAACATCCCGAAGACCGTCAAGATCAACGACGTCGGCTTCCTGTTCAATGCCCTCGGCATGGATGCCATTCAGGTCACGGCCGGGAGCCCCAAGGGATACCATGCGACGACCGTTCTGCCGTATCTCAAGGGCAGCAAGGAGATGCAGGACTCGCTGAAACTGCGCCGGACGGCTCGCCAGCTGAAATTCCAGCTCGTCAGCAAGATGCTCAAGAATCTGCCGGAAGACAAACTCACGGCCGATCAGAAGCAGGCGATCACCACCTTCCTGTCGCAGCAGGCCGGCTCTTCGCTGGTCGTGCTCGAGAAGTCGCCCATGCCTTCCTTCGTCCCGACTCCCGGGCCGTGCATGATTCCGCTCGGCATGGAGCGCGTCGAGGCGAAGACCGGCAAGCGGCTCGGCCTCGAGACGTCCGGCATCTGCGTGCTCGACATCGAGTCCGACGGGCAGAAGCTGTTCTCGGTGAGCGACGCCCTGAACAACGACACGCTCGATCTCGTGCTCGCCCACGAGAACGCGCACGGCATCATGTTCGACATGTACGGGCGGGCGTTCGGCGCCATCCAGCGCATCTCGACCAACGGCCACGACGCCCCATACATCACCGATCTCGGCATGGCCTTCATCGAGGGCTGGGCCGAAGCGTTCGAGGCCGTCTACGGCCCGGCGAACCCGAAACTCGCCGAAAAAGATCGCAAGAAATATAATATTTCAGAGTTTTTATATGGCCGCCAGGATCCGATCCGGCGCGATCGGTACATCTGGGCCCGGCCGACCGGCAAGAAGACCGGCGTCCTCAAGAACGGCCTGCAGCTGGTTTGCACCGAAGGCGTCGTGGCCGGCCAGTTCTACGACATCCTGACCAGCCGCGCCATCACCGCCGCCTATGAAAAGTGCATCTCCGTCATGCTGCTCACTCAGCCCGAAAGCTATCCCGCTTTCGTCCGCGAGTTCGTGAAGATGTATCCGGACGACAAGAAGGTTCTCTATCGCATCCTTCTCGAAGGGCTCAATTACGTGACGATGGATCGCCAGGCGGCGCCGCTCTACAAGGCCTACTACGAAGCGAAGCTCGCCTACGTCGCGAAGAAGCTCGACAAGGACGCCTTCGAGAAGGCGAAGCAGGCGTTCGTCTCCTTCAAGGAGGACCTGTTCGAAAAAGCCATGAAGGGCGCCGATCCGTTCGCAAACGTCGGCCCTGAGCTGTGGTTCTCCGGCGCGCTGAAACTCGAGGGCGAGAAACGCTCCGGCTCGGCCGAGACCAAGCTGAAGCTGGCCGCGAAGTTCGGCGGGAAGAAGGACAACGTCTGGAACTTCAACATGGATCTGAACACCGTCTCCGGAAAGATGCTCGTCGCCCTCGGCGCCACCCCGGAAACGGCCGCGAAGATCATCGCCGACCGCGAAGCAAAGGGCTTCTTCACCGGCAGCCCGCTGAAAATTCTCGAAAGCGCTCTTGGCGCCGAGTTCAAACAGGTCATGGAAAAAAGCAGCCTCAAACCCTATCAGCCCGCCAAGCCCGGCGACTCGACGAAGCAGCTGACCACGCTGTATCCGGAAGACTTCGACCAGATGCGCCTCAGCGGCGACAACTGACGGAAAGAATCACGATCCCCAGATGACGCAGATGGCACAGATTCATCCAGCAGAGTTCAACAGAAAATCCGCGTAATCTGCAACATCTGCGGATGCTCTTCCGAAGCGTCAGAACGCAGAGCATAAAAAAACAACACCCCCGGAGGCTTCCGGGGGTGTTCCATTTCGGTCGGGTTACTCTTCGGGGTTGGGGAGATCGGGGTGGGGCGAATCGTCGGTGATGGGCATCATGAAGTTATCGGGCAGTTCCTTTTCCTTGAAGCCCTTCAGACGCACGGCCGTGCCGTTGCAGACGACCATCACATACTTGCCCATGAACTCGTGGTAATCGACATCGACGCCGACGATCGCGTGCGCGGCGAGGGTCTTGCCCTCCTTGATCATTTCGACAAGGGCGACGTTTTTGACGGACTCGAGTTCCTTTTCAAAACTCTCCACCCGTCTTCCCACCAGATCCTTGAAACCTGCCGCGATGTTGGCCAGCGTGCCGACGCCGAAAACGGCTTCGCCGGTGACGAGGCCGAGATATTGTTCGATGACGTGTCCGTCGATGTTGTCGGTCGTTGTGATGAGCATGCGTTCCTCCGCTTCACGAATGCATCAGAGCATCCATCGTGTCTGAGCATGGTATTACGCCTTGTTCGGAGCCGAATGAATGGCGCCCTGCATGCAGAGCTGCTCGATCTCGGCTTCATACTGCCGGATGCGGAAATCGACGGCGTTCAGGCGGTCGATCTCTTCCCGGCACTTCTTGGTGATGGCATCCTCGAGCGATTTTTCTTCCTTGCGCAGCGCCTCGATCGAGTTGGTGAGCAGCGTCACCCGCATGCGCTGCTCCGCTGACAGCGGCAGGTCGCCGGTGGAATCCTTCTTCCGGAACAGAGGGATCACGACACCCATGCAGGCCTCCTTTTGAACGGTGAGATTTGAACGGTTCGTGTCTTCTTATCGGCGACATTCGGAAGATCGTTGAGCGAAATCGATTCCCGTTCCCGGTTTGCCATGGCGTGACGATTCGGTTACAATTTGGGCCATGTCTGAACAACGATCGCCCCGGGAAGCGGGGCGCGGAGCTTTGAGGGGCTATGCCTGGCTCGTCTTCGCCGGCGGGGGCGCCGTTCTTCTCGCTCTGGGCGTCATGCTCGGCGAGCCCGCGAAAATCTTCGAGAAGGCCACTGCGATTTGCCTGCAGTGCATCGGCATCGGATGAGCGAGCGACGAACGATGGTCCAGGCGGTTTCCACCGTCCTGACGAACGGCTACCTCAGGGGCTTCGTCACCGGGAACATCTATACCGGGCCGTTGAAGCACGTCTGCGTGCCCACCCTGAATTGCTACAGCTGCCCGGGAGCGTTGTTCGCGTGCCCGGTCGGCGCCGCCCAGGTCGTGCTGGCCGGAGGCGGCGGCTTCGACCCGACTGCGCCGCACACCATCTGGACGAAACTTTCGGGCATCCTGTCAGGCGCGCCGATGTTCGTTGTCGGGTTCCTGACACTGCTGGCAGCGTTCGTCGGGCGGGCTTCCTGCGGCTGGGCCTGCCCCTTCGGCTGGCTGCAGGACCTGGCGCATCGCATCCCCGTTCCCTTCAAAAAGCGGAACGCCGGCCCGGGATTCCTCCGATACGGAAAATACCTGGTTCTTCTCGTGATGGTCGTGCTGATGCCGTTGTTCGTCGTCGACCGGTTCGGATTCAGCGAACCGTATTTCTGCAAGCTCCTTTGCCCGGCAGGCACGCTGGAGGGCGGATTGATCCTGCCGCTTCTCCAGCCGGATCTCCGCGGCATGCTCGGCCGGCTCTTCGCCTGGAAGACGTTCGTCCTGGTCGTGTTTCTCGGCCTGATGACCGTCTTCCGACGGCCGTTCTGCAACTGGGCCTGCCCGCTCGGGGCCTGGCTCGGGCCGTTCAACCGCGTCAGCCTGTACCGGCTCGAACTCGACGAGGATCGATGTATTCACTGCGGCATGTGCGCGAAGGTCTGCCCCGCCGGTCTCGATGCCGAACGGGAACTCGATACGGCCGACTGCGTCCGATGCCTCGAATGCGTGAAAACGTGTCCGAAACTGGCGATCTCGACCATGGGCCCGGGCCTTGCCGGAAAATCCCCGTGTGATCAGATCCGTTCGCATGGGTGACGCTGATTTTTTCGAAACACTTCCATAAAAGGAGACATCTCATGAAACGAATTCTCTCGCTGCTCGTTCTCATCATTGCCCTCGCCGTCCCGGGATTCGCGGCTGATTCCGGCCCGGCTCCCGATTTCACCCTCAAGGGCCTCGACGGGAAGGACCTGACCCTCTCCTCGCTCAAGGGAAAAGTCGTCATCATCGACTTCTGGGCCACCTGGTGCCCGCCCTGCCGCGAAGAGATCCCCGGATTCATAGAACTGTACAAGAAATACAAGGACCAGGGCCTCGAAATCATCGGCGTCAGCGTCGACAAGGACGAGAACAAACTCAAGAAGTTCGTCTCCGATAACGGCGTGAATTATCCCATCGTCACCTTCACGAAGGAAGTGACGGAAGCCTACGGCGGCATCCAGTCGATTCCGACGACGTTCATTCTCGATCATCAGTTGAACATCGTGGGCAAGCACGTCGGCTTCGTCGAGACCGCGGCGTTCGAAAAGGAGATCGAGCCTCTGCTGAAGGCTGCCGCTCCCGCTCCGGTCGCGGCCGAGCCTGTTGCCGCCCCGGCGACCGATGTCGAGCCGATCGCGCCGACGGACGTGATTGCGGTGCCCGAAGCTCCTGCCGACGCCGGTCAGGAAACGCCTGCCCCGTCAGAGACCCCCGCGCCCGCGGCCGAACCCACCCCTGCGCCCTGATTTCGTGAATTGACCTGTACGGTGGCGGCCACCCAAAAACGGTGGCCGCCATTTTCATCGGAGGACCGAACCATGCCCGGAATCGATCTGAAAGAGCTGCAGGCCCTGTATGCCCGGGGAGTGAACATCATCGAACACCTCGAACGGCAGGGGGTCGACCGTCATACGGCCGTCGAAATGAGCTACGATCTCCAGGCCGGCTCATACATCGAGATCATCCGGACCACCCATGCGGAGTATAGTGAAAAATATACGACTGAGATCGCCTCCCTCATCGACGGCCTTGGTGTCGGCGTCGCGTCTCTGCTCGAGGCCGGGGTGGGAGAGGCGACGACCCTCGCGAACGTCGTGAAGCGATTGAAAAAACGGCCCCCGCACGTCTCCGGCTTCGACATCTCCTGGTCGCGAATCAAATATGCATATAAATATTATTCATCCGTCGCGGGCGGGTCGGCGAGTTTCTTTCTCGGCGACCTCTTCCGGATTCCGTATGCCGACGATTCGATCGATGTCGTCTACACATCGCACTCCATCGAACCGAACGGCGGCCGTGAGGCGGAGGCCCTGGCGGAGTTGTTCCGCGTGGCGAGGAAATACCTCGTCCTGTTCGAGCCGTCCTACGAGATGGCGACCGACGAGGGAAAGGCGCGCATCGAGCGCCTGGGATTCATCAGGGGGCTGCCCGAGGCGGCGAAAAAGCTTGGATATTATATCAAAGAATACAGATCCGCGTCCGTCTCGGCACGGCCGTCGAACCCGACGGCGATCCTGGTGATCGAAAAAAACGCCTCGGCCGTTTCCGGCCCCGCGCCCGAGTTCGTGTGCCCGGTGGGAAAGGGGCCACTGGCGAAAATTCCGGGCGGCTACTGGTCCGAATCATCTCTCCTGCTGTATCCCGAGTTGGACGGCGTGGCATGCCTGACCCCGCGCCACGGCATCGTCGCAACGCATTACGCCGATTTCCACGACCACCGGCCGACCTGAGATTCCCGGAAAAACAGCTTCGATACAGAGGCATAGGGGCGGGTTTGAAACCCGCCCCGGTGACGCAACACTCGTCAAACAAACACTCTCAGCGCCTCGCTCTGCTCCGAGTCAGCGCACGACGACGTTGTCGAGCCAGAGGGTGCCCGTCGCGGGGATCGCGCCCGCGAACTTGATGCCGATGCTTCTGACGAGGGCCTTTTCTTCCGGCTGGAGCTGATACACGGCCTTGAAGCCGGTCGCCTGCCAGAGATTCGGTTTCGTCATGAAACCGCGTTCGACGAGACGCCTGGAGAGGGGATTTCCCGCTTCATCGAGAAGTTCCACCAGGAGGCGGGCGCGTATCTCGCCCGAGCCGTTGAACTGGAACGAGCCCTGGAGTTGCTGCCCTTCCTTCAGTGAGGAAACGGGGATCGGCGGGAGTTCGACGGTCGTTTCGCCCGCGTCGGTTCCGGTGATGCGCAGGGAGGCGTAGCCGGTTTTCGGCTGGCCGAGATCGCGTGCCGCCTGGCCGGCCGGCGCGACGACGCCGCGCGGAACGCCGTTCCCGTCGCCATACTCGAAATCGCCGTTGTCGACGAGATTCTCGGTTTTGGGCGCCGTCGCACGGCGGAGGCGCAAATCGTCGAACCAGACCTGGCCCCTCGAGATCGGACCGTTCTGGAGCAGGACGCGGATGAACGCGGCGTCCTTCGGCAGGTTCGCGCCCGGGGCCCCGTTGCCGGAGAACGTGCCTTCGACGGCCTGCCATGAGGTCGAAACCGTGGCGCCCGAAAGCACGGGCCAGATAAAGCCGCGCAGGCGCTTTGCCTTATCGTATACCTCGGCGCCGACGCTGACTTTCGCGGCGCCGTCGCTCGAACGCATCCAGCCCGACAGCACATACGCTTCGGACGGATTGACCGCGATCATCTCCGAGACGACCCGCACGGGCCGAAGATGGGACTCGGGGGTCAGGCAGAGCGAACCGCGGCCGGTGACAGCCTGTTCCCGGTCGAAGGCAACGTTCCCTTCCTTCACGGTCCAGGCGTCGGGCGTGCCTTTTTTCGCGAGGTCTGTCTCGAAACTGCTGTTCTGAAGCAGATTTTCCGGGGTGTCCGAGAGGATGTTGAACGAAAGCGTCAGATCGGCGGCGGCGAGCTGTGTCGCCGGAACGCCGGGCGCGGCTGAGAGGGCGGTGGAACTGCCGGGGGCCAGCGAGACGAGACGGCTCTTGGCCTTCTCGACGCGGTCCTGGGACGGCGGATGGGTGCTCAAATACTGCATGAGACCCTTTTCACCCTTGCCGAACTTCTGGACGAACTTTTCCCAGAGGACGACCTGACCGAGCGGATTGAATCCGGCGTTCGTGAGGCGGGTCTGGCCGATCTCGTCGGCTTCGTACTCGTCGTCGCGCGAGAATTTGAGCATCGTGAGCGCCCCGACGACCTGGCCCCAGGTGTCGCGGTCGCGGCCGCTTTTCACAGCCTTCTGGAGCAGCAGCTGGAATGCCGCGTTCTGCCGCAGTTGCTTGAGGGAGTGACGCCGCTCGGCGTGGGCGAGCTCGTGAGCCAGTACCGCCGCCAGTTCGTCGTCCGAACCGATGAAATCGAGCATGCCTTTATAGATGTAGATGTTGCCTCCGGGAATGGCGAACGCGTTCACGGTGCTGTCGTTCAGAACCGTGATGTTGTAGTCGAAGCCCCTGTCGCGGAACTGGCCCTTGACGCGATCGAACACCGAGCCGACCCAGCGATTGGCCTCGGGATCCTTGTATTTCTTGCTGGTCAGATTGATGAACCATTTCATTTCCTGCCCGACCCGCTTCTCGGCTTTCGTGTCGCCCGTCAACCACAGCATCATGTTCACCTGCTCGTACGTCTGGTATGCCTTGAGCAGGTCGCCGAGAATATTGCGGGCTTCCGCTGCGAAGGGGGTTCCGAACAGAAGCGAAGCCGCAAGCGCCGCTTTCAATGTAAACCGTTTCATATACAACTCCTTTGAGCCGTGGCTGCTCTGGCAGCGAGGAATGACCTCCCTATTATCCGACACCCCCTTGGCGCCTGTAAAGAGTCCCCGAGCGGTCCGCCCGGAAGGGTCACTTCATGCAACGCACCGGTGGGCCATCAGATTGACGAAAAAAAGGCTTCGGTTCTCACGGACTCCGGGGACGGCGTTTCATGATCACGGTGTCGATGCCGGCCAGGTTTTTTCCGGCAGCCTCGGCATCGGTGAAGCCGAAGTCGGTGAAGAGCGCACGGGCGCTCGTTCCGGATGCGATCCCTGCGGCAAACGTCTGCACGAGGATCTCCGCCGTCGAATCGAGTTCCCGCATCGCCGTTTCCATCAACAGGCGCCCGATCCCCCTGCCGCGACAGGCTGAGGAGACGGCCAGCCAAGCAATCTCGTTCCTTTGACGATTGAGCGCGATGATGCCGCCGATCGTTCCTCCTTCGGTTTCGCCGCAGAAGGCGCTCTCGTCGAGAATGACCTGCCGGATGCCGTTGCGAAAATCGTCGCTGTCCGCCATGGGGCCGAACAGCGGCTCCACCTCGCGCGCCAGCTCCAGCCACGCGGGAATGTCCCCGGGTTTCACCAAGCGTATCACGCCAGAATCCTTTTCAAAACGTTCGACGGCGGGCCGTTCATTTGTCCCTGAATGACTTCTTGGCGGTTTTCAGAAATTTGCCGAAGTCGCGGTCTTTCTTGCGTTTTTCGGCGTGGGAGAGTTGATGGAACTCCGACTCGTGGCACAGCTTTCTATAGTTATCGAAATGCTCGCTGCTGAGATTGCCCGATTGAACGGCTTCGCGAACGGCGCAGCCGGGCTCGCCCGTGTGGGTGCAGTTCCGGTACCGGCAGCCGGAGGAAAGGCTCGCGATGTCGGAATACCCGCTCTCGATGCCGTTTTCCGCGCTGCAAACGCCGAACTCGCGCATGCCGGGGTTGTCGATGACCAGCGCACCGCCGTCGAGACGGATCAGCTCGCGCCGGACCGTCGTGTGGCGGCCCTCGCCCGTTCCGCTCACGGCCTTGGTCTCCTGCCTGCCGCGGCCGACGAGGTGGTTGATCAGGGTGCTCTTGCCCACGCCGGACGAGCCGACGAAACAGTAGGTTCTTCCGGGTTCGAGCAGCTGCTCGAGGGCTGCGAGGCCATCCCCCGTCATGTTGCTCAGTGTCGAAACCGGGGCGGTGATACCGGCGGCACGGATGTGCGCCAGCTGGCCGGCCAGGATGTCCGGGCCGACGAGATCGGTCTTGGTGAGCAGGATGTGCGGGACGGCCCCGCCGTCCATCACCATGACGAGGTAGCGCTCCAGCCGGTTGAGATTGAAGTCGTAGTGGCAGGACTGGACGATCACGGCGCAGTCGATGTTCGCGGCGATCATCTGGGAGTCGCCCCCGGAGCCTGCCGCCCGCCGGCGAAGCGCAGTCCTGCGCTCGAGCAGGGCATGGATCATGCCGAAGTCATCGTTTGGCTGTCGTTCCAGACAGACCCAGTCGCCCACGCACGGATGCTCGTGGGGCAGAGGATGCCGGTGCAGAAAGCTTCCCGACAGCTTCGCGCGGAAAGGGCCCGCCGGGTCGACGAGCAGCAGCTGCTCGCGATCGACCGCCGCCACACGGGCTATCGCCATCGTCGGCTTGCCTGCCGCTTGCGTTTCAAACCAGTCGCTCCACCCGAGAATCTTCAACTCGTCGTGATTCGTGCTCATCTGTCTCGTTCTATCGCTTGCCGCAATCGTTCCTGGAAAGGATCGCCGTGGATTTGATTCAGTATATCACTCGCCGTCAAGCAAATCCCAGTCAGGGCCGCGGGGATCAGAAATTCACACGTTGAATGCGGAAGCGGGTTTATTGAGTCCTGCATATCAAAAACCAGCTTCGTGTCTCCGTTCGTGCTGAGCTTGTCGAAGCACGAACAGCCACTTGCCGATGGTTCCTCATTTCGCTCTTCGACAGGCTCAGGGCGAACGGTTGGTTCTCATTCTGCAGGACTCAATAACATATGAGACGAGTAGTAAAGCCATGTTGCTACCACCTTCCGGAGAAGAGCATGATGAGATGCTTTTGAACCACGGCCCGGCAAAAAAGAACGTCGGAAAACGGTATCAGACTGCTGAGTGAGAAGTGCTGGTTGGGGTGCGTCGATCTTGATTCGGCGAGCCCTTTTTGCTAGACTTGCTTACCCGCGCGGGGATGGAGTTCCCCGATAACCGCCTTGAACGGCTAATGACTCCTGGTGGCTTGATGACCACCGGGAGTTTTTTCGTTTTGGGCCGAAAGGTGAGGTGTTGCTATGAGTTTTGAGAACGATTCCATCCCTGAAAAGTTCGCTGAAAGCACGGAAGGTCAGAAACCCGGGGAAATGTCTATCGATTCTGAGGAGGGGCTCTCCGATGCGGAGGCGCAAACACGCCTGGCCCGGGCTGGTTTCAACGAAATCCGGGAGGAGCCGGCCGGTCTTCTTCAAGGGATTCTGAAGCGCCTCTGGGGCCCAATTCCCTGGATGCTCGAAGCCGCACTCGTTTTTGAGGTGGCCCTGGGAAAAGTGGCCGGCCCGGCCTTGATCGCCGTCTGGCTGCTTTTCAGCGCGATTCTCGGAGGAATCCAGGAGCGTCGCGCCCGGAACGCGCTGGACCTCCTTCGCAGCCGCCTGGAAGTAAACTCCCGGGTTCGCCGCACGGGACAGTGGCGGCTTCTGCCTGCTCGGGAGATCGTTCCCGGCGACCTCGTTCACGTCAGGATGGGGGATATCGTCCCTGCCGACATGAAGATCCGGAACGGTACCGTGGAGGTCGATCAGTCCGCACTGACGGGTGAATCCGGCGCTGTTCCCCGTTCATCCGGTGAGACAATTTACTCGGCGTCCACCGTCCGTCGCGGCGAAGCTTCCGGAACGGTCATTGCAACAGGAATCCACACCTACTTTGGACATGCAGCGGAGTTGGTTCGGACCGCCAGCCCGGCAGGTCACCTCGACAAGCTCCTTTTCACCGTGGTCCGGTATCTGGTAAGCATCGATGCCGTTCTGGCCGCGATTCTCGTCGCGGCAGTCCTTTGGAGCGGGTCTCCCTTGCTTCCGCTTCTGCCCTTTTTCATGGTTCTCGTGATTGCAACGGTTCCGGTGACGATGCCTGCCGCCTTCACAGTTGCCAATGCGGTTGAGGCGCGTGCGTTGGTGGATGAGGGCGTTCTCGTGACCGGATTGTCGGCCCTTCAGGAAGCGGCGACCATGGACGTTCTTTGCATCGACAAGACCGGCACGCTGACGAAAAACAAGGAAAGCCTCGCTACCGTCCTCCCTTTCACCGGTGAGTCTGAAAACGAAATTCTTGCCTGGGCCGCCGCCGCCTGCCATGAAGCGTCCCAGGGGGCCATCGAACGGGCCATCCTCGAAGTGGTCAAAGCCCGGTCGATCCCCTCGCTGACCCGGACGAAGTTCGTCCCGTTCGAGCCTGCGAACAAGTGCTCCGAGGCGTTTGTCGACAGGGATGGACAGACGATCCACGTGATACTGGGCTCTCCTCTGGTGATTCAAAAACGTTCGAAGCCGGAGTCCGAACTCCAGGAAAAGATCGACGCTCTGGCCGCCTCCGGTGCCCGCGTCCTCGCAGTGGCGGCTGGCCCCGCAGGTCACCTGGTCGTGCGGGGCCTCCTGTCGTTGGCCGATTCGCTTCGTGACGATGCGGCGGTACTGGTAGACACCCTCCGCCAGCTTGGCCTCAAGGTGATCATGGTTACCGGGGATACCAGAGCTACTGCCCAGGCGGTCAGTCATGCCGTCGGCCTCGGAGACCGTTTCGGCCTTGCGGAAGATGCCGTGAACAAGCCGCTCGAATACGATGGCTTCGCCAATTTCTATCCCGAGGAAAAATTCCGTCTGGTACAAGCCCTTCAGCGTTCCGGCCGGATCGCGGGAATGACCGGGGACGGCGTGAATGACGCCCCCGCGCTGAAACAGGCGGAAGTCGGCATCGCCGTTCAATCGGCCTCGGATGTTGCCAAGGCTTCCGCGCAGATCGTTCTGACGGTTCCCGGGCTGCAAGGCATCGTTTCGGTGGTTTCGGGTGGCCGGCGGGTGTACAGGCGCATGCTGACCTGGACGATCACGAAGATCTCCCGAACGGTGGAACTCGCGGCACTGCTGACCTTTGGCTATATCGCCACCGGGTTCTTCGTGACCCCTCTGGAATTGATCGCCGTGATCGTTGTCCTGAACGATATCGTGACGATTACATTAGCGACCGACCGGGTTCATGGCTCTTCCACCCCCCGGCAATGGAACGTCCGGGAAATCGCCAAGATCGGTGGGGTTCTTGCCGGAGGGTGGCTGATCCTCGGATTCGCCCTTCTGTGGGTAGCGATGAACGTTCTGAAACTGCCCACTCCCCAGGTCCAGACCCTGGTTTTCGTCTTCCTCATGTATTCCGCGCAAACAACGATTTACATCAACCGCGTTCCGGGGCGATTCTGGTCGGAGGCCCCCAGTCTCTTCGTCGCCGTCGCAACGATTGGCAATGCCGTCTTGGCATCCATCCTGGCTGCTTGTGGCATTCTCATGGCTCCGGTTCCTCTCAGTCTGCTGGGGGGAACCTTTGGTGCCGTCATGGGCGCCACCGTCCTGCTCGACCAGATAAAGATCTCGGTGTTCCAAAAGACGGGGCTTCTGGGAAATCCTGAGCCTTCGGACGGAGGTTTCCAGCAACGTAGCCATTGAGGCTGTTTTCAGACGATCGAGCCCCGGGAAATGAAGGATGCCGGGCGGTGATAATGTTTCTTCGAATATATATCTTTGAGATTATACTCTGGACTGCTTCGTCAACGTTCGAAAAGCTACGAAACCCGTAGAAACCATTCCTGGAGAGCCGTAGACCGGCCGATCAGTGCGGCAGATGAGAAACCGGCCGCGTGAAGATCGGCCAGGGCCGGCTCGGCGACGTCGGGGGAGATCAGCATCAGCAGACCTCCCGAGGTTTGCGGGTCGAGGGTGAGCATGCGATCGGCCTGGGAAACTCCGCCGTCGAAGACGGCTGCTTTCTCGACATACGCCTGGTTCCGGAATACGCCTCCGGGGATGCAGCCGAGTTCGAGCAATGCGCGCGCGCCCGGCAGCGCCGGCAGTCGGGCTGCCTCGAACTCGAGTGTGATGCGGCTGGCGCGGGCGATATGAAGCGCGTGGCCGAGCAGGCCAAAGCCTGTGACGTCGGTGGCGCAGGTCACGCCGTATTTCTGCATGATCTCTGCCCCGGCCCCGTTGAGTTGTTTCATCGACTTGAGCGCCGTGCGGTACTGGGCAGGCTCGGCTTCTCCGACCCGCTGACCCGCCACCAGAACGCCGGTTCCCAGCGGTTTTGTGAGAATCAACGCCTGACCCGGTCGTCCTTTGGAATTGGCGATCACGCGCGAGGGGTGAACCACGCCGGTAACGGCCAGCCCGTATTTCGGCGGCGAATCGGCGATCGTATGACCGCCGACGATCACGCCGCCGGCTTCGACGACCTTCTCCTGCCCGCCTCGCAGGATCTCGCCAAGCACCTCCATGGGAATGCCGGCCGCGGGAAACATGACCAGATTCATGGCCGTCAGCACCTGGCCGCCCATGGCGAAAACGTCGCTCATGGCGTTGGTGGCGGCAATCTGGCCAAATTCATACGCATCTGAACAGATCGGCGGGAAAAAATCGGTCGTTTCGATCAGCGCGATATCGTCGCTGACCTGGAAAACACCGGCATCATCACAAGTGTCGAGGCCGACCAGCAGTCGCCGGTCAGAAGGGGCGGGGAAGCGGCGTAACGCCTCGACCAGCAGATCGGGAGCCAGTTTCGCCGAGCAACCGCCTTCCCTGACGGTGGTGAGCAGATCGAACGACACGCCGTCGCTTTGCGAACGTGCCTGGATTCCCAGTGATGCGATAATCTCGAGAGCCCGCTGCGTATCGGCCTCTCCGAGTTGCAGGCACATGCCGCAATCGGAGGCGATATATTTCGGCGTGGCGATCACCTGGAGGGCGAGATTGGCCCGGCGGCAGGCCTCCTCGGCCTTGATGACCTCGCGGGTGTTGCGGAACAGCAGCAGGACGGTTTTCATGCGAGAATCTCCCGCAGGGCGCTCAGCAGAAACTCGAACTCGGCGGGCGTGTGAAGACGGGACGGTGCCAGCCGGACCGCGCCCGAAGGGAACGAACCCAGCGTCTGGTGGGCGAGTGGCGCACAGTGCAGGCCGGCCCGAACCTCGATGCCGAACCGCTCGCTGAGTCGGGTGGCGATGACGGACGGATCGAGCCGATCGTGCCGGAACGAGAACAGGTTCCCCTGCCGCTCAGGATCTGCCGCGCGAAGCATGGTCACTCCCGGAAGCCCGGCCACGGCATCGATGAAGGCCATGTATTCCTGGCGGGTGTGGCCCGGGGCCGGCGAATGCTCGACGGCCGCCAGCAGGCCGAAGATCCCGGCGATGTTGCCGGTGCCGGCCTCGAAGAGATCGGGGGCGAACGCGGGCATGGCCGTGCTTTCCGAGACGCTGCCGGTGCCGCCGTAGACGAGGGGTTCAACCTCTTCGGGCCGCCGGATGAATACGCCTCCGGTGCCGGTTGGGCCCAGCAGGCTCTTGTGGCCCGTGAAGGCCACGAAGTCGAGCTTCCAATCGTCGATGCACAGTTCCGTCGCTCCGGCCGACTGGGCGGCATCGACCAGCAGGGGAATCTCGCCGCATGCCTCGCGAATATCCTTCAGGGGCTGGATGAGACCGTTCACGTTGCTCTGGTGGCTGACGACCAGCAACCGAGTGCGCGGCGTGAGAACGCGGCGAATTTCGCCGACCCGCACCAAGCCGTCCGGTTCGGCGGGCAGCGTCCGCCAGACGATGCCCCGAAGCCGCTGAAGAGCGGCCAGAGGCCGCGTGACGGCGTGGTGCTCGAGCGGCGAGACCAATACCTCATCGCCCGTTCGCAGGAAACCCTGCAAAACGAGATTCAGACCGGTCGTGGCGTTGGGCTGGAACGCCAGGCACTCGGGCCGGCCGATGCCCAGCAGCGCGGCGAGACGGTCCCGGGCGGCTTCGAGCGTGCGGCTGACCTCGACCGCCCGCGGATAGGCGCTGCGGCCGTACGGCCCGCCCAGTTCCGCGAGATATCGACTCACCGCCCGGGCAACCTCGGGCGGTTTGGGAAACGAAGTCGCGCCGTTGTCGAAATATTTATTGATATACAAAGAGGCTTCCCTTACGGAGTGAAAACCGTGCCGGCAGAGGCGATGGTCTGCATGATGTCATACATATTGGAAACGCGGCCGACGAGCAGTTTCTGCTTCAGGTCGAAATAGTCGAGACAGGTGCCGCAAACCAGGATGCGTATGCCGTGCGACTCGAGGTCGCGAAGGGCCGGCAGAACCGGGGAGTTCTCGCAAGCCAGGTTCACGCCGGCGTTGTAAAGCAGGATGGCGGAAGGCAGCGGCGTCGTCTCCCTGATCGAATTGATGCACGCCTGCATCAGGATCTTCCCCAGTTCCTCGCTTCCGGTGCCCATGAAGAGCCGGTTCAGCACCAGGACGTAGGGTCTGGCGGCGCCGTCGGGCCGGCAATACTCGTCGGGACGGGGCCCGGTCGCGGACGGCGTCACGGCCGTGGCGCGAATCGTGAACGTCTCGCCTGTTTCCGTGCAGGCGGGCTTGCATCCGTAATCCTGAAGGAAACGCACCACGTTGTCGCGCGCCGTTGCGTTATCCAGAAGCACCTCGATTTGATCTCCCGCGGCGGTCTCGCTCAACGCCTTTTTCACGAGAATGAGCGGTCTGGGGCACAGCATTCCGCGTGCATCGATCCGCTTCTCACTCATGTCTGTTCTCCTTGCGCAAATATATAATCATAAATGTATAATATCGTCGCCGTGAGACATGTGGATGCCGGCAAGGCGGTTTGCGTGCGGGTGAGCTTCGAGGGCGGCGGGGATGCCCTGGTCAGGGCCGGTCACGACCACGTGAAAGGCCGCGCCGGGCGGCACGGCGCGGATCCAACCAGCCTCGTCGAGAATCACCCGAGCCACATCCTCCGACGTGACCGTCGCTCCGATGGGCCGGCCGGTTATAGCGGAAAATAGCTCGGGACGATGGACATGCACGGCATCGAGCGGTGTTCCGACGCACCAGCCGCCGACCACGGCGACGATGCAGGAGGCTTCGGCCGCGACCACCGGTTCGTGCGGTGCATGAGCTTTGACCGGCCGCTCGGCCGAGCCGTCGGCTTCGACGATCAGGCGTCGCGCGAACGCTTTGAGCGACATCGCTTCGCCGGCGGAGAACCCGTGACATTTGCCCCCTTCGATTCTGCTTGCGACCACGATCATCGGAGCCGGCCGCTCGCGCAGGCCCGTGACGATCGAGGTGAAATCACCGATCCGCACGTCGGAACATGCGTTCGTTTCATGCGGCCAGATCTTCGTCGTGGTGGTGCAGATCGCGCGTTCGCCTCGCGCGGCCCAGGCGGAGGCGAGCCGGAACATCAGGGTCGTCTTGCCGCCGCCGCCGATGAGCCAGACGTCGTCGTAATCGAACAGGGGGATCATCGGCCGACGAGGGAAAACCGGTTCAGGATCGCTTCCAGCACGGCACCGCTGATCGTGCGGCTTTTGTCCGACACGGTGAAGCAGGCGCGAACCTCGCCGCGCGGGTCGACGTCTGCCAGTTTGGTGTTCAGCGTGATTGTCACACCGTCGTGCAGGATGCCCCGAAGGACCCCGGAGATTCGCGTGTAAACAGGTTCTTCACCGACCCAAGCCACCAGGTCTCCGGCCTGGACCAGATCGCCGATCGCACGGATCCCGCGCACCTGGCCCGCTGCCGGTGCCCGCAGAACCCGACCCGCCGCGACGCCGCCGATGGCTCCTGGAACGCCGGTGTCGGCAGAGGCGCTGCCCGTCTCGATCAACCGGCCGAGATCGTGACCCCGGTTGGTTTCGACGACGAGGTGCGCATCGCGGCCGCAGACGGCCCCCGGGCCCAGGCTGAGAACCAGCGGGGCCTGCGCGACGGATGTTCCGCCCGGCCGCTTGAGCATGCGGGCATCGATCAGGACATCGGGGTGCCACGCCGCAATCAGCCTCGCTTCGGGATCGACGATCACGACAACGTGGTCGAGATGGGCAGGGAGCGGGGTATCTGACTCCAGGCGACGTCCCCGAACGCCTTCCACCACGATTTCGCCGTCCCAGACGGCGCTGCAGAAGGACACGGCCCGCCGGATCGCGAGCGGCTCGCTCACCTCGGTCATGGCCACCTCGAACCCGGCGCGGAACAGCCGGTGTGCCGTGCCGCTGGCGAGCTCGCCCGCCCCGAGGATGAGCACCTTCATGCCCGTGTCTCCAGGTCGGCGGGCGTATCGAGATCGAAGAACACGCCGGAATCGTCGACGGGAACGAGCGTCAGATCGGCGGCATGCCGCTGGAGAATGGCCCGGCCGCCCTGGTCGCCCGTCAGTTCCCGAAGGGCGGGGAAATGATACGCGCCGAACACCACCGGGTGGCCGCGTTTCCCGGCGAAGACAGGCGCGACGATCGCGCGCGGGCCGAGCGGCCGCCAGGCGGCGATGAGGGCGGCGATGGTGGCCGGGGCGATCTCCGGCATGTCCGCAAAGCCGAAGACAATCGCTTCGGTTCCGGAGGGGAGTGCGTTGGCGGCAAGCCGGAACGAACTGCCCATGCCCTCGTCGGCGTTGTCATTGACGAGCAGGCGGACCCGGGGGCGCTGGCTGGCCGGGTCGGGGTGCCGTCGGACGAGCAGGATCTCGTCGAGCTCCGGCACCGCCGCCCAGCGGTCGAGCGTGGCCCCGAGAACCGTCGTTCCTCGCCACGGCAGGCCGAGTTTGTCGCGGCCCATCCGCCGCGAGGCCCCCGCGGCGAGGAGAATCCCCAGGATCATCTCGGTTCCTTACGAAATCCGTCCGAGGGCCCGCAGAATCTTCTCGGGTGTGAACGGCCAGCTCCGGATCCAGACCCCGACCGCATCGTGAATGGCGGCCGCGATGACCGGGGCCGCGCCGTTGCACGAGATCTCGGAGATCGATTTCGCCCCCATCGGGCCGAACGGATCGTTGGTGTCGATGAGAACGGCCTTGAAATCCTCGGGCAGGTCGCCCATCTGAGGCACCTTGTAGTCGATGAAGTTCGGGTTGAGGCAGCGGCCCTTCTCGTCGAAGATCATCTCCTCGTAGAGGCTGTGGCCGATCGTCTTGAGAACGCCGCCGTAGATCTGGCCGAGCGCGAGCTCCGGGTTGATCGGCGTTCCGGCATCCTGCAGAGCGTAGTATTTCTTGAGATATACTTTTCCGGTGCGGGTGTCGACGGCGACCTCGCAGAAGTGGGCGCCGTAGGGGAACGAGCCCTTGTCGGTGATGAAGTGGGCCGTCGAGATCAGTTGACCGTGGCCCGTGCCGCTCTGTGTGCGGCGGGCGATCTGCTCGTACGTGACCTCGCCGGAAAGCCCCCTGACCACGCCGGGCCAGGCGAGCTCGAGGTTGTTCTCGGGCTCCTGGAGCATGTCCGCGGCTTCCCGGATCAGCTTTGCCTTCATGTTCAGCGCGGCGTTGAGGGCGGCGCCGCCCGAGAAATACGTGCCGGACGAAGCGTAGGCGCCCACGTCGAACGGCGTGGAGTCGGTGTCGGCGGCCAGCACGGCCACGTGTTCCATCGGCACCTTCAGGGTCTCGGCGGTCAGTTTGACCGCGACGGTTTCGAGCCCGGTTCCGAGGTCGGTGCCGCCCGACAGCACCATGAAGGTGCCGTCGCCGAACTGCATGATGGCCGCGTTCGCCGAGTCGAGGCCGGGCAGGCCGGAGCCCTGCTGGATGATCACGACGCCCTGGCCGATCTTCACGTCGGGGTCGTCGCTCGCATCTTTTTTGCCCCAGTTGATGAGCTTTTTGCCCTGTTCGAGGGCCGGCCCGAGGCCGCAGGTCTGGACGAGCTGGGGCGTGCCTTCGCGGCCTTCGCCGAGGCAGCGCAGGATCTCGAGCATGACCCCTTCGCGCACCCGGTTCTTCTCGAGGAAGGCGAGCTGGTCCATACCGAGTTTTTCGGCCATCTCGGCGGCGGCGAGCTGGAGGGCGAACGAGCCCTGCGGCGCGCCGTAGCCCTGGTAGGCGCCGGTCGGGGAAATGTTCGAGTAGTAGGTATGGACGTCGAACCGCACGTTGTCGCAGAGGAACAGCGGAAGGGCCTTGGAACAGGCGTTCATCGGCACGGTGAGACAGTGCGAGCCGTAGGGGCCGGTGTTGGCCTCGAGGTCCATGTGGATCGCCGTAAGGCGGCCGTCTTTCTTCGCGCCGAGTTTGACGCGCACCTTCATCGTGTGGCGGGTGCGCGAGTTGATGAACTCGTCCTCACGCGTGTAGCGGTACAGCACGTCGCGGCCGGTGATCCAGGTGGCCCAGGCGGCCACTTCCTCGAGCACCATGTCCTGTTTCGCGCCGAACCCGCCGCCCACGCGCTCCTTGACGACGCGGAGACGGTTCTCCTTCACGCCGAGAATGCGGGCAATGATGCGGCGCACGTGCGACGGCACCTGCGTCGAGGCGTGGATGACCAGACGGTCGCCATCCATGCGGCTGTAGGCGATGTGGGGCTCGACGGGGGTGCACTGCACCTGGGCCGTCTCGTAGGTCTGTTCGAACACGACCTCGGCCTCGGCGAATCCCTTCTCGATATCGCCGATCCCGCCGTGGACCGATGCGGCCAGGTTGCGGTGCGGATCGGCATGGATCGGGAACTGGTAGATGATCTTGCCTTCGCGCGGGTCGACGTTCTTGTTATAGCTATCGATATCTTTCGGCGCGCCGACCACATACTCGACATGGGCGTTGTGGACGATCGGGGCCCCGGGGCGCTTGGCCTCGTCGATGGTGAAGACGCCGGGCAGAACCTCGTATTCGACCTCGATCAGCTTCAGGGCTTCGGCAGCGATCTCGAGCGTCTCGGCGACGACGGCGGCGACGCGGTCACCGACGTGGCGAAGCTTCTGGTCGAACATCCGGCGGTCGTACGGCGAGGGCTCGGGGAAGCCCTGGCCGGCCGGGTTGTACCAGACGTCGGGGCAGTTCTTGTAGGTGAACACGGCGACGACGCCGGGAAGCGCCTCGGCGCGGGTGGTGTCGATACGCGTGATATAAGCGTGCGCATGCGGGCTGGGGAGAACCTTGAGATGGCAGTGGCCCGGCCGCACCCGGTCCTCGACGAAGGCCGCTTCGCCCCGGGCGAGCAGGTAGCCGTCGAGCTTGCCGTGGGCGGCGCCGACGTAGCGCATTCCCTCGCGGAATTTCGGCATCTCGAAGGGCGTGGCGGGATCGCGGCGGCGCGCGATGGCCAGTTCCACCGCCCCGTAGATCTGTTCGTAACCGGTGCAGCGGCAGAAGACGCCTGAGAGCGCATCCCGGATCTGTTCCCGGGTCGGGCGTTCGAACTTCTCGAGCAGTTCAGCGATGGCCATCAGCATGGCGCCGGTGCAGTAGCCGCACTGGACGATGCCGGAGTCGACGAATGCGGTCTGAAGGTGGTTCAGCTCGCGCGGCCGGGCCAGCCCCTCGACGGTGCGAAGGTGCTTTCCCTCGACCTGGCCGGCGACCAGGAGGCAGGTGTTCATCAGGCGGCCATCGATGAGGATCGAGCAGGCGCCGCAGGTGCCTTCCCCGTCACAGCCGTTGCGCACCGACAGAATGCCTTCGCGTCGCAGGGCATCGCGGAGATTTTCGCCGGGCTCGGCATTGAGCTTGCGGGGGGAGCCGTTGAGAGTGATCGAGATGGACATCAGCGGGCTCCTTTCCTGGAACCGGTCTGGGCTGCAGCAGCTTTCACGACGCGCGCACCGAGGACGGCGGCGATCTGGCGCTTGAAAGCGGCACTGCCGCGAAGATCGTCGATCGGGTGGACCGCACCGGCGATCAGGGATTCGAGGTGCTCTGGGGAAGGCAGGGGCTTGCCGTCGAGACTCTTCTCGACCTCGTGCAGCCGCACCACATGGGGGGCCACCCCGCCGATGGCCAGCATCGGCTGGCGGAGCATGTCGCCATCGAGGGTGAGCGAGGCCGCCGCCGTGACGATCGAGATGTCGGAGGCCGTCCGGCTGTGGCTCGCCAGGCCGAAGGTGCGGTTCGTGGTCGGAACGATGATGGCGATGATCAGCTCGGGGGCACCGGTGAGAAACGCCTCGACCGGCATCTCGCGGTCGGCCAGGACGACACGGGCTTCCGCGGCGAGCAGAGCCGGAATCAGGTCGGCGCAGGATTTGTTGGCGCCGAGTTGTCCGCCCACCGTCGCGACGTTGCGGATATTGCGGTTGGTCATCTGGTGCGCCGCCGTCTTCAAAAATTCGGGAACGGCGGGGTGCTCGATGAGCTGCTGGAACGTGACGCGCGCTCCGATGCGCAGCCCGTCGGCCGTCGTCTCGATCTTGTCGAGGCCGAGTCCGGCGAGGTCGATGAGGGCCGCGGGGCGGGGGGCGTGGAGGTTGTTCACCTCGGTGCCCCCGGCAAGAAAGACGGCGCCAGGCCCCAGTTTCGATTTGAGTTGCATGGCTTCGGATGCCGAAGCCGGTCGATGATATGCAGGAACCATGGCGCCTCCTCGATAGACAAACATGTGATTGAATCAGCTATTCAGCATACCATCGCCGGTATTGCCGGGCAAGGTGCAGCGAAGACCCATTTCTGCGTGGCGGGAGCAGCTTTTCCGGGCAATCCTCAAAAGGAGGGGGGATTTTCCCTGTGTGCGCCTCCTGGCGCCGTTCTCAGAGGATGGTATGCGATCAAGAGTGACAAAGCCTGTTTTCATTGGCTATAATTCTGCCCATAGTGGTCTGTGGGCTGTGAATACATAACAGGAGAGGGGAATGCTGAAACATCTCACGCAGTTTTACCGTCCGGCGACGATCGAGGAAGCCTGCGCCCTGCTGGCCGCCAAAGATCGGCGGAACGCTGTCCTCGCGGGTGGAACCCACATTGCGGCCGTCAACGACTCGACGATCGAAGGACTGGTCGATCTCGGCGGGTTGAATCTTTCCTACATCAGGCGCACCGAGGAAGGATATGCGATTGGCGCGATGACCCCCGTTCAGGACGTTTTCAAGTCATCGATGCTCGTCGGTCCGTCCGGCCAGCTTCTCCGGGCGGCCGCCGGCAGGATCGGTTCGACCCTGCTTCGGCATTCGATCACGGCCGGCGGCAACCTGATGGCCCTTTTCCCGTGGTCGGACCTGCCTCCCGCCCTGCTCGCGCTCGACGCGCAGGCGCTCTGCCGGCGCGGCGTTCCCAAGCGCACCGTGGCGGTGAAGAACCTGATCGAAACGGGCCCTCGGCATTACATGGAACCGGGCGAGATCCTGGTCGAGCTCCAGGTGCCGGAATACGGCCGCGGGACCGGCGTTGCCTTTCACAAGTTCTCGAAGACGACCAACGATTACGCGATGATCACCGTCGCCGTGCGTATCACGATGCAGGGCGAAACCGTGAAGGAAGCCCGCATTGCGCTGAACGCGGTGTGCAAAAAGGCCCAGCGGCGGCCCGATGCGGAAAAACAGCTCGAGAACATGGTTCCGACGGCCGAACGCATTGCCGCAGCCGCTGCAGCCGCCGCCCGCGATCTCGATATGACCACCGATTTCCGCGCCTCACGCGAGTATCGCGAAGAGGTGCTGCCGGTCTTCGTGCGTCGCTGCATCGACGAAGCGCTGCACCAGGCCCGCGCCTGACGGAAGGGGAGAAGCATATGAACGTCACGATGACGATCAACGGAAAGAAGCGCACGTTCGAGATCGATCCTCGCACGCTGCTGCTCGATCTGCTGCGCGCAAACGGATACAAGAGCGTCAAAAAAGGCTGCGGGGAAGGCTCGTGCGGTGCCTGCGCCGTGCTCATCGACGGTCGCCCGAAGAACTCCTGCCTGTTGTTTGCGGCACAATGCGAAGGCGCAACCATCACCACTGCCGAAGGGCTGGGGACCCCCGAACATCCGCACCCGCTGCAGACCGCGTTCGTGAAACACGGCGCGACCCAGTGCGGATACTGCAACCCCGGCTCGCTGATCGCCGCGAAGGCCCTGCTCGACCGGAACCCGCACCCGACCGAAGCCGAGGTGCGGGAAGCCCTCGACGGGAACCTCTGCCGCTGCACCGGCTACGTCAAGCGCATCGAAGCCGTGATGGACGTCGCTTCGGGAGGGAAAAAGGCATGAAGAAGGTCGTGAAATCTGCCGTGAAGCCCGTGAAGAACGCCAAGCCTGCAGAATCCGCCGTGAAACCGGCGGTCAAGACGGTGAAATCGGCGGTCAAGCCGCTCAAACCGGCAAAACCTGTCGTGAAGGCTGTGAAGCCGGCACGAAAACCGGGCAAGCCGGTTGCCACACCGAAAAAAGTCGGCGCCGTGAAACCCGTGAAATCTGCTGTGAAGCCGATCAAGGTTGTGCCGGCGAAATCCGTGAAACCGGCCAAGATGGAAAAATCCGTCGTCAAACCGGCCGAAACGAAAAAACCGGCGAAGACTGTCAGGTCGATCAAGCCCGTGAAGTCCGTCGCGAAACCCGCGAAGGTCGAAAAGGCCGGAAAGCCTGCCGCGAAACCCTCGAAGACCGGGAAGCCCTCGAAGTCCGTTGCCGATCCGAAGATCATCTCTCCGAAGATCATCTCCAGGAAGGCGTCTCCGATTCCCGAACCTGTCTTCGCGTTCGACCGGCCTGACGCGTTCAACGTCGTCAACCACAGTCGCGAGAAGATCGACGGCTATGGCCTCGTGTGCGGCACCAGAAAATATACCGGTGACTATGACATGCCGGACGCCCTCAGGATCAAGGTGCTGACAAGCCCGCACGCGCATGCCCGCATCAAAAACATCGACACGTCCGAGGCGCAAAAGGTCCCCGGCGTCGTTGCCGTCTATACGTGGAAAGACGTTCCACGCATCGCTCATACGACGGCAGGCCAGGGATATCCCGAGCCGTCGCCCTACGATACGTTCATCCTCGACAACAAGGTCCGGTTCGTCGGCGACCGTGTCGCGATCGTGGCGGCCGAGACTGTCGAGGCGGCGCTCGAGGCCTGCAAGCTGATCAAGGTCGAGTATGAGGTGCTTCCCGCGGTGTTCGATCCCGAGAAGGCGATGGAGAAAGACGCTCCCGTCATTCACGACGAGCCTGAGGCAAAGATGCCGATCCCGGCGTTCTACGACGCGAAACGCAATCACTGCGCTCATGTCGATGCCAGGTTCGGCGATATCCAGAAGGCGTTCAAAGATGCCGACGTCGTGCTCGAACGAAAATATTACACGCACTATGCACATCACTGCGCGATCGAGCCGCACGTCTGCCTCAGCCACCTCGACGAGAACGACCGCCTGACGATCTACGTTTCGACCCAGGTGCCGTTCCACTCCCGCCGCATCACGGCGCAGGCCCTCGGCATTCCGCTCAAAAAGGTCCGCGTGATCAAGCCCCGCATCGGCGGCGGTTTCGGCTCGAAACAGGAAGTGCTCCTCGAGGACGTCTGCGGCTTCGTCACCCTCAAGACCCGCCGGCCCGCGAAATGGGAACTGACCCGCGAGGAGGAGTTCGTCTCGGCCCGCACGCGCCACCCCATGGTCGTCACGATCAAGAGCGGCGTGAAGAAGAACGGCACGATCACTGGCATCTCGATGAAGATCCTGAGCAACACCGGCGCCTACGGCAGCCACGCGCTCACGGTCATGTCGAACTGCGGCTCGAAGGTTCTGCCGCTGTACAAGACGAACTGCGTCGAGTTCATCGGCGACACCGTCTACACCAACCTACCCGTCTGCGGCGCGTATCGCGGCTACGGGGCGACCCAGGCCGCGTTCGCGATGGAGTCCCAGATGGACGAGATGGCCGCCGCGATCGGGATGAATCCTCTCGAGTTCCGCAAGATGAACCATATCAAGGAAGGCGAGACCTCCCCCGTCTTCAAGGCGCTCGGCGAAGGCCGCGAAGGCGTCGATATGAAGATCGGCTCCTGTGGTCTGCCGAAGTGCATCGAGATCGGCGCGCGAGAGATCGGCTGGAAGGAAAAACAGGGCAGGCCCGGCTACGGCCCGAAACGGCGCGGCGTCGGCATGTGCATCCTGATGCAGGGAAGTTCGATTCCCGAGATCGATATGGGTGCCGCGTTCATCAAGATGAACGACGACGGTTCGTTCAACATGATGGTCGGTGCGACCGATCTTGGAACCGGCTCCGACACGATTCTCGCCCAGATCGCCGCCGAAACGCTCGGCTGCGACCATGACGATATCGTTGTCTATAGTTCCGACACCGACTTCACGCCGTTCGATACCGGTGCGTATGCAAGCTCGACCACCTATCTCTCGGGCGGCGCCGTCATCCGCGCGGCCGAGCAGGTGCGCGACCAGATCAAGGCCGTCGCTGCCGCGATGCTGAACGAGCCGGTCGAGAGCATCACGATCGAGGACAAGTTCGCCTGGGGCAAAAATCCGAAGGGCAAGCTCAGTTTCGGCCAGATCTGCCGGTTCGCGATGTACGAATACAACCAGTTCCAGATCGCGGCCATCGGCAGTCACGTGACCCACGCCTCGCCGCCCCCGTTCTCGGCGCATTTCGCCGAAGTCGAGGTCGACATCGAGACCGGCGAGGTGAAGGTGCTCAAATACGTCGCGGCGGTCGACTGCGGCACCGCGATCAACCCGCAGCTCGCCGACGGCCAGACCCAGGGCGGCACGCTCAACGGGATCAGCTTCGCCCTTACAGAAGAGTTCGTCTTCGACGGGAAGGGCCGCCTGCTCAACCCGACCTTCAAGAACTACAAGATCTTCAGCACGGCCGACCTGCCCGAGCTCAAGACCTTCCTGGTACCCACCTACGAACCCACCGGCCCGTACGGCGCCAAAAGCGTCAGCGAGATCTGCATCAACGGCCCGCTGCCGGCGATCGCCAACGCCATCAGGGACGCCGTCGGCATCCGCCTGACCCGGTCCCCCTTTACGCCCGAGAAGGTGCTCCGGGCGCTCAGGGAAAAAGCCGCGGGAACGCACGCGTGATGGCCTGCGGCAACCGCTCGATCGCTCAGAGCGGGAACCGGCGCCGCCCCCGCCTGGGGGTGGCGCTGGTTCTCGTCTGCGGCCTTTCCTCCGTCATCGCGCCCTTGCCCGCCGAGGCCTGGGGCAAAAAGAAAAAGGGAAAAACGTCCGCCGGCGCGCCCTCCGCGCAGAAAATCTCGGCCGTCGCGTCGAAAATGCTTCAGAAGGCCCGCGTCCTGCGCGAGAAAGGGAAGAACGAACAGGCGATCGAGACCTACAAACAGGCTCTGCAGATCGACCCAGCCCTCCCTGAAGCGTATCTCGAACTGGCCGATATCTATAGCGATATAAATATTCCGGAAAGCGCCTCGGCGATGCTGGAAGCGGGACTGCCCTTAGCCGAACAACTCGGATACGAACCGGCCGCGCTCGCCGCGGCCTGGTGCCGGGCCGCCGAACTGAACGTCCGGCTCGGCAATCTCGACCTGGCGTCCGGTGACCTCGTGAAAGCGACGACGCTGGATCCAGACGACCCGCTGCCGCATAAAATAGCCGGAGATATTCACGCTGTAAAACAGCGGTATGAAGACGCGTTCAAGGCATACCGCGAAGCCGTTCGTCTTGACCCGCAGTTCGGAGACGCCTGGGCCGCCATGGGAACGCTGGCGCTCGAGACGAAGCGGGCAAAAGAGGCGCAAGCCGCATACAACGGCCTCCTCGGGGCGGATACGGACCGCGCCCGACAGTTTGCCGAATCAATGCGGCAGGCCCGCCTGAAGCCCGTCGTGACCCAGAAACAATCGCCTGAACGGATCGCCGCTCCTGCGGACGATCCCTACGCCGTTCCGGGAACGCCTTCTGGATCAGACAAGCCGAAAGCCGCGGTTCCGCCGGCCCCGAAACCTGTGGTTACGACAGTTCGCGAAAATCCGTATGAGGGCATCGAGCCTCGCCCCGTCTCATCTACGCTGCCCTTGGCAACGAAAGCATCGGCCGCGGCAGCGTCCCGGCCACCGGCATCCGCTTCCGCCGGCGACACCGATGGTGCGACTCCTTCCCGGCAGGCGGCTTCCGCTCCTGCGCGGGTGCAGGCTGCGACATCTCCGGAAACGGCGCAGGCTGCCGCCGGCGCACCGGCGACCGAAGCCGCCCCGCTTTCTGACTCGCTCCTCCAGGCGATGGCGGACAGGCTGTTCGACGAGGATCCGGCGATGGCCGACAAGGCTTGCGAAGAGATGGCGCTGTATGCCGAACAGGCATTTCCCGTGGTCGTCGAGCGCCTGCCCGATCCCGATCCCGATCGGCGTATCCGTCTCATCCGGGCCCTGAGCCGGATGAAGAAGATCGCCGAAACCGTCTCACCGGTTCTCGAAGAACTGCTCCTCGATCCGGATCCCGGCGTGCAGGCCGCTGCCGAAACGGCCATGGACGATCTGAAAAAAGAGCGATAATACGATCGATCCCTGCAGAATGAAAGCCACCCATTCGCCCTGAGCCTGTCGAAGGGCGAAATGAGGAATCATCGGCAAGTGGCTGTTCGTGCTTCGACAAGCTCAGCACGAACGGAAACACGAAGTTGGTTTTTGATATGCAGGACTCAATAAAATAAGCCGGCCGAAGGCACGCGCCTCCGGCCGGCTTTCCCGTTTGGGGCGTGGCTACTGATTCATCGGCATCAGAACCGGGCTGTCAAGATCCATCGCCTCGGTATCGCAGACGGGCTGGAAGCCGCCTTCTTTGAAAACGCCCTGGTACAGTTCGGGGTTCTCGCCGTAGGCAACCTTGATGTCCATCTGGTCTTTGACCTCGTTCCAGCCCTCGAGGATCTCCTTCAGGCTGGAGATCTCCTGATTGTATTCCTGCAGCAGCTCCGCCGGCGGTTTGACGTGGTAGTCGATCCCCAGGAAGCCGTCGCGTGTGTCGGAGTTGGAACGGTTTGCGAGGGAGGAGAACTCCTTCGCCTCGTTCAGGTAGAGCTTGTTGAACTTGCGATGCTCCTCGTATGCCGGATAGATGCCGCTCAGCCAGTCGGCGCCGAGGAAGCCCGAAGAGCCTTTCACGTCGAGGAACGTGCCTTCCTTCAGGTATCTGCGAATGGCGTCGTTGGTGAAATCTTTATCGAAATCGACGTTCAGAAGCGAGTCTTTTTCGGACCACAGATCGTTCATCAGTTTTGCGGTGTCAAGGTTGTGCTTGATCGTCTGCATGATCAGAACGATCTCGGCGGCCTTCTGCGAGGTGCTGACCGGTACATACGCGAGAATTTCCTCGAGTTGCGCCTTGTAACGATCGATCATCGCCTTCGGGGTCTTGAGTTTCTTGTCGGATATCTGCCAGCCGAACGCATCGTGGCATTTCTTATACAGATCGTTGTTGACCACGTCGGGATCGTATTTGTAGGCTTCGAGCAGGCCCGAGAGAGCCCGGCGGATCTGCTGCGTGCTCTCCAGGCTCTTGACCAGGCCTTCGATGATTTTGTCGTTCTCCTTCATGACCTTTTTCATGCTTTCGCGGGCGATCTCCGCCTGCTTGGCGAAGAACATCATCTCCTTGGAGCCGATGATGAAGGCGTCGGCCTCGAGTGACTGTTTGAGAAGTTCTTCGCTGTAGGCGCCTGTATCGATGCCCAGGAGGTAGATATAGTTGAAGGGCGACTGCTCGATGCGCAGACCGACCGCATCGTAGATGCCCTCCTTGAGATTCTTCGCCATGAGATAATTCTTGTACTTCTTTACGAGCACGTAGTCGGGATTGAAGAAGACGCGTTTGATGTCGGCGTTCTTGATTTCCTTCTCGTAGCCGTGCGAATCGATCTTGTTGCCGACCCACGAAATATAGGTCATCGGATTGATGACGTGGCCGATGGTGCCGAAGAAGCCTCGCTTCTGCGCCTCGTCGCTTTCCTTTTCGTTGGGTTTCCACGACATGTAGTCCGCCTTCTTGTGCCAAAGCTCCATGAGGCGGGCCATGTCGAAGTCGGGCAGGGTGAAGCCGGTCTGGTTGTAATAGGTCATCAGGACGCCCTGCTTCTCGAGCTCGGTGTAGACGGCCTTTCCGGCTTCGTACTGCTTCTTGTCCTCATCGGTCGACGGCTGCTGCTCGGCGATATACTGGCCATAGTCGCGCTCGGCCAGGATCAGGGATGCGGACTTTTCTTCCTGCTTCAGGCTCGACCGGTTATTGTAGAACGATTCGTATTCCTTGTCGTTCTGCATCAGGAACCAGTGGGAAGCCCTGTAGGCTTCTTTCCATTTCTTGTTGTGCTCGCCGATGATATCGCCGACGGTTGTCAGAATCATCCAGGCGAGCGTGAGAACCGCGACGACCTGGCCGACGACGGGGATGCAGAACATGCAGACGAGGGCTGCCGCGCCGAAGGCGATATCGACGTAGTTTTTCACCATCGAATACGATCCGTAGCGCCCGCCCTGGCGATCTTCCGATTTGATGAGCTGCCAGGTCGAGAGGGCCAAGCCCAGCACGGCAAGGCCGATACCGCAGGTCCTCGCGGCGCCCTTCACGTTGGAAATCGTGCGGCCGGGGCCTGCGTTATGGCCCGTGGTTTTTTTCACCCAGCGAAGATAGGATTTGAAGCCTTCACCGGCGACCTTCGGGTTGTTCCAGCACGGGGGAGGCGCCATGAACTCGAGGAACGTGAATGCCTTGTTCTTGCCCATTGCCCGGTCGAGCTTGTTCGTCCAGGCGAGGAAACCGTTGAACATGTTGGCGCCGCGGATCGAGGGGTTGATTTTGCCGAAAAAGCTGACGGCCAGCGTGGCTTTCTTGGTGAGGCCCTTGATATTTCCCGCCAGGTCCTTCGCCGTGTTCGGCAGGCCGGAGATGGCCTTTATCGTCGAGTAGAAGCTGAAAACGTCCTGTTGGCCGGCATCCATCATCATATACACGCCTGAAATCGTGCTCAGCCAGTCGCTCCACGCCTTGGCCTCGCACTCCTCCTTGGTGGAACCGCGCAGTTCCAGCATGTACTGGAGGTATTCGTCGGGGCTCATGACGTCTTCGATGTTCGCGATGCCGTTCACCTGTTCGGAGTTCACCGTGGGCGACGGCAGTTCTTCGGCCTGGAGAATCGGCACGATCATCGGTTCGATCATCAGCCAGAACGCAAAAAGCAGGATCCATGGGCGTGCCCGGCGAGGAATTCTCAGCATGTCATATCTCCTTGAAACAACCGTATTTCATCGGTTCTTATTTGCTACGCACGATGGCGGCGAAAGTTTTGCCGCGCAACAAATTTGTACAGAGTGAAACAAGCCTGTTTTCTGATTATACCAATTGTGGTGTGGGGGACTCCCGTCGTTCTTCTCATTTCTGTCCGAGACGTTCGCGGGCGACCCTGGCTTCAAGCTGGTCCTTCCCGCCGTCTTTTTCGATCACCTGCTGATACAGGGCGCGTGCCTCCTCGGCCTTTCCGACGGCGAAGAGCGCATCGGCATACTCGAGTCCCCAGAGCATGAACGTGCGGTCGTCGGGGTTTGAGTTGATTTTGAAAAGTTCTTGATACATAGTGACTACTTTATCCGGATGCCCGCCGTTCTTGTAAGCGAGCAGAAGCCGGTTTTTCGCATCGGGAACGATCCGGGAATTCGGATACTTCGTGACGAGATGTTCGAGAACCTGGATGACGTCCTCGTATCGCGGTTGATCGTCGGCCATCAGATACAGGTTCGACAGACGCCAGCAGGATTCCACCGCATGATCCGTCGCCGGGCACTTCTCGATGACCTGCCTGTGCAGTTCCTCGAATCTGGCTGTTTCCCATTTGTCGAGACCGAGCATTTCTTCATACAGCTTTTCCGCCAGTTTTTTTTGTTCTTCGGGGGAAAGGGGCGTTCCTTCCTTTCCCATGACCGGCCTTTCGAGAGCCGGAACAGGGGCCGTTTCGATCTGCGGGGTGGCCGGAGCGGGGGGCGTTTCGATCTGCGCGGTGGCCGGAGCGGGCGTTTTCGCCGGAGACGCCGTGCCGCGGTGTTCGAGTTTGTCGAGTTCCCGCCGGGCGAACGAGTTGCCGGCGTCGATCTCGAGAACGGTCTTCCAGATCCTGCGGGCGTCGTCCCCTCGCCCCTGCCGGAGAGCGATCAGCGCTTCCAGGTTCAGCAGGGCGGTGCTGCGCGGAAAGGCTTGCGTGGCTTCCTTCAGCAGTTTTTCGGCTTCGGCGTATCGCTGGAGTTTTCCCAGAAGCGAACCGGTGTCACGATACAGTTCCTCTGACGGAGCGGCTTTGAGAAGCACGAGATATTTCTCGAGAGCGTCTTCGAATTTGCCGGCCCGCTCGAGAGCCCGGCACTCCTTGAGTGCGTCGGTCGGATCGGCCGCGGTGACGGGGAACCCGCCGGCGAAGCACAGGACAAAGGCCAGCAACAGGCATGTGAAAGCGCGCATCAGGCTACCTCCCGAAGGAAAATGATGGTTCGAGACACTTGGAATGGAACTGGCAGACGATCGAGAGCTGCGAGCCGGCTCCTTCGCCGACCGCGTCGGATCTGAGCTGCATCGCGACGTTGAGATACTGGAAATCGCCGCTGGAGGGAAGCGGCTGGAACAGGAACGACTCGACCTGTCTGGCTCCGTGAAAATCCGATTTTTTCCCGCCCTCCGACCGCGTCAGCGTTTTCGACGAGGCATCGAATTCGTAGGAAATCACCTTTTCGGCGCTGCCGTCGAGCGCGACGAACGAAAATGCCGTATCGGTCACCGACGTCAGGGTTTTGAGCGATCGCACGTCGGTGCGGAGGCGCTCGACGATCGTATCCATGAGCACCTGCGTGTTGAGCATGTCGGTTCCCTTCTTGAACGAGCGCGTGGTGCGGCTCATGATGAGGGTGCCGGCGAGAAGGACGAGGCTGGCGAGCGTCGCCACGATCAGGGTTTCGATGACGGACATGCCGTGCCGTTGCAGGTGCGTCCGCATCACTCCTCCTCCCGGTATTTGATGGCCTTCAGATCGATCGATTGGCGGGACGATTCGCTTCCGTCGTCGATGCGCCAGCTGACCTCGACGGTGAGAAGGAACATCCGGTCGGCTTCCTCGCCGCTCGCGTTTTTTACGGTGACGCGGGTTTTGAAGAACCTGAACGACTTTCGCAGGTCCTTCTCGATCTCGGATTTCTTCGCCGCGAGGGAGGCGTGATCGAGAATCGAGACCAGGAGCGAATCCGAAAGGGCGTCGGACCAGCCTTTCGACGCGAGGGCTTTCGCGTTGGCCAGGGACTCGTCGTACGGCTTCGCGAGCAGCCGGTCCATCAGGCTGGCTGCGAGCTGGCCGGCCATCATGTGCTTGCCGACGGAGTGGGTTCCGCGGGTGGTGGTGAAGCCGAAGCTGAGCAGGGGGACCATGGCCAGTGAAAAAATGACGAGGCCGACGAGGATCTCGATCATGCTCATGCCGCCGGAAATCCGGCCCCGGAAGGTCGTGTCGCTCACTCCTTCACCTCGTCGGCGGAAAGTCTATAGCCCTCCATATATGATTTGACGCCGACCGCGACGGCAGGCGTGGGATCGGCCATCGCTGGGACGTAAAAAAAGATCGGATCCTCTCCGGCTCTGCCGAATTCCCGCACCCGCTGGCTGAGATTGGGCGTGTTGACGGCGATGCCGCCGCAGAAAACGGGCCGCTTCACGGCTTCCCAGGTGACCTGGTCGCACGGGACGCCAACCTTCTCGTTCATCGAGATCAGGTGAACGCCGACCTGTTTGTCGCCCGCGAGCCTGATGGGGCGGCCCGACAGGCTCACGAACGTCAGGAGTTCCTCCTGCTTCAGCTTGCCGATCTTCTCGATCAGGGCGGTCATCATGGCGTTGTTGTCCTGGTCGAACCTGATGCCCCTGGTGACATTGCCGAGCGTGATGTCCTGCTCGACGAGGACCACGCCTCCGCGAATGTCGGTCGTCGTGATGTCTTTCAGGGTGAGACTGCCTTTCACGTAGACGACGCCGTCGACGTGAAACTTCGTCACCCCGTCACCCACGGCCTTCGTGAACGCCGCCTGGTTCGCGAAGGTCCGCATGATACGCGACTGGACCGTCGAAAGAGAGGGATCACCAGGACGTTTCTTCGGGTCGATCGCGAACCAGGCCGGCCCGAACGCGTCGAAACGACCTTTCAGGCGCAGGCCGTCGGCGGGGGCGAATTCGTTGTATCCGAACGGGCGGCGGGTTTTCTTGCTCTCGGGGTTGACGCACAGGTAGGTGTCAAGGGCCGGGCCGCCGGCGTCGAGCCCGCCCGAGACGACGCGCGACATGAAGTCGCCGTACTGCTGTCCGGGTTCCGCAGGGGTGAACTGGACCTGGCTGACGTTGTTGAACGTCGCGAAGGGGGGCGGCTGATAATTCCAGTTTGCGTTGTACGGAAGCGACTGGCCGCCTCCCTGCGCCGACGGATACTCGAAAAACGTGATCATCAGAAACCGTCCGAAGACCCGCCCGAACACCTCGCGAGCCGGGCCGTAATAAACCCCGTCGGCGGTTTCCGACTCGCCGTTCTTTCCGAACAGTTTCAGCGACGACGCAAGGGCGAGCGCCTGCGGATTGTCATTGATCAGGGCCTGGAAAGCGGGATCGGGGCCCATGACGTCGCGCAGCGTGCGGAACGAATTGGAGAAGATTCCGTCCTCGGCGTCGTCGGCGATTTCGTGGCAGAACCCGAGAATGCCGATCTTGGCCATGTGGTTCCGGAGCTTGAGCGGAACGTCGATGCCGCGCAGGCTGATGGGCTTTCCCGAGTTATCGAGGAAGATGGGCTGAAGTTGGAACTTGTCGCCTTTCCTGTTCACTTTTATCCATTCCGGGAACACCTGCCACAGGTCGCTCATATAGCCCTGAAAATTTTTCTCTCCGGCGAGGTTGAGATAGATCGGCTTGTCGTCGGCTCCCAGAAAGACGCGGCCGCATTTGTCCTTGTTTCCCTCGACGTTCGGCGTGGGCCACAGCACCCACGGCTGGCCCTTGTACGCGGAATAGTTGGCCGGAACATCCTTCGGATGCTCGCTCCCCTTCGTGAACGTCAGGTTGATGCGGTCCTGGCTGCCGAACGGACGCGGCTGCTCGAGATGGAGGCGGTCGCAGAACAGGACGAACTCGCGCAACACGGGGGTCATGCGCATGGCGACGAGAAACGGCGACCGTACCGCCATGGTATATGGGCGTTTATTGAATTTGATCGAGCAGGAGATCGACAAATACCCGCGTTTTTCGAGTCCGCGCAACTTTTCCGGGAGTTGGACGATTTCGGGGTAGGGAAGGGCCTTCTGGCCGCGGACGTTGATTTTGGGCGCCCCGACGTGCTCGATGCCGAGTTCCTTCTTCAGACCTGCCAGGAGCGAGTTGGGCTGAAACGCGTCCGACGGGATCGTGAACTCGCCGGTTCCGGCCTGTCTAAAAAGGTTGTAAATATCGGATGTTGGGTCGTTGGCCTGTCGCCCGATCTGCCGTATGACGTCTCCGGTATATGACTCGAGATAGTATCGCGCGATCTGGGTGTGGTCGCCGATCGTGAGCAGTTGCGTGTGGCTCGACAGACGCCGGGAAAGCGAGAAGGCGAAAACGACGATCACGCTGATCAACCCCAGAAGAATGACCGTGACCGTACCGCGATGCGTTCCGAGCCTGAAAGCCATGGCGAAAGTATACCCCCTTGGCCCCGTTCTCGTCCACGAATCTCGACGGGACGGGCGTATTCGGCTTCCGAGACCGGACGAAACCTTCTCACTTGCCAGTGCGTATCGCCTGCTCTAGAATACGCGCATGAATTCAGCGCCCGTGCCTCCAGCCAACGGCTTTGCGCCTCCGTGCGGCGACTGTCCGACCCGACAGGCGAAACTGCATCCGGAGCGGCGCAAACATCCGAAAATTCGGGCGATCGTCGATCATCCGGTATTTGTGGCGATCATTGTCGGCCTGATCCTCCTGTCCGTCGTCCTCATCCTTGTCGAGACGTTCGGAGGGCTCACGCCGGAAGCCAACTTCGACATCGAGATCGTCAATGACGTCATCACGATGATTTTCGTCGTCGAACTTCTGATGAGATGGCTTGTCAGCCAGACCACCGGGCATTTTTTCAGGCGCCACTGGATCGATGTGCTTGCCGTGCTTCCCCTCCTGCGCGTGTTCCGCCTCGGGCGCGTGTTTCAACTCGTCCGTATCGTGAGGGTTTTTTCCCTCGCCACGGTTCTGCAGCGGCGGCTCGCCGTTTTCGGGGCGATTCTGGAGGGGCGGACGCTGGAATACGCGGTCATTCTCTCGTTCATGTTTTTTGCGGTCATTTTCGGAGGCGTCGGTTTTTCGCAGTATGAGGTGGGGCTCGACGCCGAACTGAAGACGCCGGGCGATGCGTTATGGAAGTCCCTGTTCACGCTTTTGTCCGGGGAATACGCGAGTTACCCCGCTTCGCTCGGCGGCAAGATCGTATTCGCGATCATGCTGCTGTTCGGCATGGGAACCTTCGCGATGCTTACCGGTACCTTTTCGGCCCTGATGATCCAGAAGCTCAAGGAGAATGCGATGCAGCGGACCGCCAATCCCGAAGACCTGAACGGACATATCATCATCTGCGGATTCAGCGCGAAGATTGCGATTCTGGTCGCGGAGTTTTCGTCCGAGCCGAAACTCGCCGAAACGGATATCCTGATTGTGTCCCAACTTGCCGACATCAACGAGCTTCGAAGCAAACGCGTGCGTACGGATCGTCTCACGATCATGAAAGAGGATTTCACCCAGATGGACACTCTGCTTCGCGCCGGCATCAAGCGCGCCAGAACGGCGATTATCCTCTCCGAACACGGGGAAAACCGGTCGACGCAGGACATCGATGCCCGCACGATCCTCTGCGGTCTCACGATCGAACGTCTGAATCCCGGCATTCACACGTCCGCTGAATTATATAATGCAGAGTATGCAGATCATCTCACCACTGCCGGCGTCGAGGACGTCGTCATCCAGGGCGACGTCTCTGGCCGTCTCCTCGCGCGAGTGGCGATGCAGCAGGGACTTCTCGGTTTCTTCAGGGATCTGCTGACGAACCAGAGCGGAAACGGGCTCACGTTCATGCCGGTTCCTGAAAAACTCGTCGGCGCCGATGTCGAGGAGGCCTTGGGAACCCTCAGAAAAGACCGGGATGCCATTCTTGTTGCCGTCAAGCCCGAAGATGAACCGTTGATCGTAAATCCGCGGGGGCGGAAACTCGAGAAAGACGATCAGTTGCTCCTGATCCTTCCAATCGCATGATCGGGCGGCCTGCGTTCCTGTGACTGAACGGATTCCATCCGGCGAGGTTGCGCCTCTCTCCGCAAAAACCGGCAACGCTGTCGGCGGCGGCATCATGCGCTCGGCGGCGGTCATGGGCGTGGCGACGTTCTTCAGTCGTATCGCCGGCCTGGTGCGGGAGCAGAGTTTCGCGTATTTCTTCGGTGCCGGCGCCTGGACCGACGCGTTCAACGTCGCGTTCCGGATCCCCAACCTGCTTCGTGACCTGTTCGCCGAAGGCGCGATGAGCGCGGCGTTCGTGCCGACGTTCAACGCTGTCCTCGAGAAGGAGGGGCGGGAACGGGCGTTCCGGCTGACGAGCATCACCCTGACGATGCTCGTTCTCGTCGTGGGAGCGATCACGGCCCTGGGAATCGCCGTCTCGCCCATGCTGGTGAAGATCATGGCGCCCGAGTTCGCGTCGGATTCGGCGAAGTTCGCGGTGACGGTGAACATGACGCGGATCATGTTTCCCTTCCTGCTGGTCATCTCGCTGGCCGCTTTGGTGATGGGCGTTCTCAACTCGCTCGGGGAGTTTTTCGTTCCGGCCGTCGCTCCGGTGTTCCTGAATCTCGCGATGATCGTGGCCGGGTTCACTCTCTGCCCGTTTTTTGAAACCCTCGGCCGACGTCCCATCGAGGGCATGGCCGTCGGTGCGATGATCGGCGGTTTCCTGCAGCTGGCTGCGCAGTGGCCGGCGTTGCGTCGGACCGGGTTTCGCTTCGAGTGGGTGTATCAGCCGGGAGATACCGGGATGAAACGGATCGTCGCGCTGATGCTGCCCGGCACCATCGGCCTCGCGGCGACGCAGGTGAACGTGGCGATCAGCACGATACTCGCGACATCGCAAGGCGACGGGGCCGTATCCTGGCTCAACTATGCGTTCCGGCTGATGCAACTTCCGCTTGGCATATTCGGGGTTGCGATCGCGCAGGCGACCCTGCCGATCATCTCCCGTCAGGCGGCCGCAAACGACCGCGAGGCGATGGCCGGCACGCTCGCGGGTTCGATCAAACTGACGAGTTTCATCAATATCGTGGCGGCCATGGGACTGGCGGCGCTTTCCGTGCCCGTCATCCGACTTCTGTTCGAGCACGGGCGTTTTACCTGCGCCGATACGGCAGCAACGGCGACCGCCCTCCAGGCGTATGCGGCCGGCCTGGTGTTTTTCTCTCTCATCAAGGTTCTCGGCCCCGCCTTTTACGCGCTCGGAGACACCTCCGTGCCCGTGAAGGCGAGCTTCGCCTCCGTCGCCGCCTGCATCGGCGCCAACCTGGCTCTGATCGGGCCGTGCGGCTACTGGGGCCTCGCGCTGGGCACCTCCGTCGGTTCGGGTGTCAACGCGCTGATCCTCTATACCGTGCTGAGCGGTCGGATGGGCGGTTTCGGGCGATACGGCGTGGCCGGATCGCTCGCGCGCACGCTTCTGGCCGGCGCGGCGATGGCCGGGGCGATGTGGTGGGTGGAAACCCCGGTGTTCGAGGCGCTTCGGGCGGGAGTCGGCGGGTTGCCGCGAATCCCGGCCGTTCCGGCGGGCCTTCTGTCGCTCGCGGCGGCGGGATTTGCGGGCGGCATCGTCCTCGTTGCAACGGCCAAACTCCTCCGCCACCACGAGGCGGACGAAGGATTCGCCATGATCCTGCGACGTCTCAGGCGCCGACAGTCAATGTCCTGAAGCCCTGTTCCGGACAACGGAAATCCGCAGATGACGCTGACGGCACACATAGTATTATGTAAGAAATAAAATAATCTGCGCCATCTGCGGATCGTTCTTGCCCGGGCTTTTATGTCTCTTGGATGCGTGGTTGTCAGAAAACGATGCGGTTCCCCCGTCTGCCGGCTTGATTTCGCGGGCGGGGCGGGGTAGGATGTGACATCGCAAAAGGAAAGGCATTCATGGAACCCCAGATCGACGCCCTGAAAAACATGTTCGGCGACCTGTTCGCGAAGCTGATGGCCTTCACCCTCGAAGACGAATTCCAGGAGGCGCTCGGCGAAGCGCTCGAAGTGTTCTACAACATGGCCGAGGGCGAGGAATACGAGTTCAACCCGACCGAAGAGTTCCTCTTCATGTCGTGGTTCCTGCTCGACGACGCCGACGCGGCCGGAAACGTGCTCATCGACGAGTTCCTCAGCCGGTATTCCGACGATCTGAGCCTCCAGGAAACCCAGATCTGCAAAGCCCTGAAAGAGACGCACCTCACGCTCCTCCAGGTGAAGGACATCACGCCGGGCCGCTCGATCAGCCTGCGCGACGTCTTCCTGGGCGAGGATTTCGAAGTGTTCGAGTCCGCCGGGTCGGCGGAGGGCATCACCAAGGACAGCATCCTCTACACCCGCGTTCTCCGCCTCGGCGAGATGCGGTTTCTCGTCGGCGCCGGCGTGTTCCTCGACCCCGTCGTGATGGAGCCGCTCACCCAGTTCGTCACCGACCAGTATCGCGAAGAGTGTGAAGATGGCCAGAAAGTCAGCTTCAAGCAGTTCCTGAAGGAAAACGGCGAGCTGATCAACTGGTGGATCCGCGCCCTCGAGCAGGGCGAACTCGTCGAAAATCCCGAGGGCGGCGAGCCCGAAGGTGAAGACGACGACGGTGACGGCGGCAAGACGCCGACCGACGACAAAACACCCCCCGACAAACCTTCCGAGGCCTGATACCGGAACCTCGTTTCCATCCCTGTAAATGACAACCGGCGCAGATTCAATCTGCGCCGGTTGTCGTCATGGAGAACGGGGGAGGACTCATTCGCCGTAGCGGCCCATCTGGGCGCCGTTTTCGCCGGAAGTGAGACAGGGGGAATCCGATGCGTAGCCTCCGGCGGTGGTCTGCAGGTGGTAGTCGAAGGGCATGCCGCCGACGAACAGCGGATCGAGCTCGATGTTGCCGGTTCCGGTCGCGACGGTCAGGCCGTTCGTCGGAAATGCATAGTTATGAATATCGTTGAACGAAATCGACGGGGTGGCGGTCGTCTGGGTCTGGTTGATGCCGTAGAGCGCGCGGCCGTTTCCGGTGTAGGCGAAGATGTTGTTCTTGATCGTCGGCTCGCCGAAGGGAATCTCGAGGCCGACCAGGCAGTCGACCGTGTTGAACTCGAACACGTCCGCGCCGAGCGTGCTGGCGGCGACTTGGTCGTCGATGAAGAGATTGTTGCGGATGTTCGAGTTGGCCGAGACGAGGCCGATGTTGCAGTCGCGAATGATATTGTATTTGATATTCAATGCCGTCGAGAGGCCCAGGTCGAGGCCGACGACGCAGAGACCGAACTCGGCGTTCTCGATCGCGGGGGTCGAGCCCTCGCTCCGGATGCCGGTGTCGGCGAACATCACGGTCGCGAACTTCATCTGGTTGTTCGGGTCGTTCGTCGAGAGGAACATCAAGCCGCCCCAGTTCCCCTTCGAGGGGAACGTCTCGGCCGACGTGAAGACGATCTTCGCGTCGGGGGTGCCCACGGCATACAACGCACCCTGGACGATCAGCTCGGTCATGGTCGCACCGTTCGAGTCGGGCAGCGAGTCGCGCTGGGTGAACTTCACCTCGACGCCGGGCTCGACCGTCAGCTGGGCCCCGCCGCGGACGCGGATATCGCCGGTGATGACGTAGGGGCTTTCGGCGCGCAGCCAGGTGCGGTTTTCCGAGAGCGTGCCGGTGGTAACCATCGAAAGGGTTTGGGTGGGCGCGCTCTCGTTACGTGCCGTATCGACGGCCTTCAGGTAGTAATAGTATTTGACGCCGATCTTGAGACCGTCGTCGCGATAACTGGCCGTTGTAATCGGGTTGGCGTTGACCCTGGCGAACGGGCCGGCGCTGCTCTCCGCGCGATACAGGTTGTATCCCGCGAGATCGGTTTCGGTGTTTGCCGTCCACGAGAGGGCGAGGCGCTCCATCTCGACCGACGGGGAGACCGTGAAGCCGACCGGCGTGGCCGGGGCGTCGCCCGACGGGGTCATGAACTGGTATTCCGAAGAAATGCCTTCGTTGAGCGCGAAGTCGCGCGACCTGACGCGGAAGTGATACGTCACGCCGGGAAGCAGCCCCGAGAGCTGGATCGAGTGATCGAGAACCATGGCCGAGTCCGAGGCCTGGAAGGTATACGTGCCGACCCCGATCGGGCCGGTGGCGTAATCGACGAGTGAGTCGGACGACTCGTTCGTGACCCAGGTGATGACGGCGACGTTCTCGGTCAGGCTTCCGACCGCGACGTCGGTGATGACCGGCGGGATGCCATCGATCACGGCGAACGTCAGGTCAGCGTTTTCGAGCGTCTCGCCCCGGATGATGTTCACGTTGATCACGACGGAGCGCCCCTGGTAGGTCGCCACGATGCGCTTTTCGCCAGGCTCCACGCCGGTGATCGTGTATCTGCCGAGTTCGTCGGTCGAGACCTTGTGGTTGCCGCCGTAGATTTCGACCGTGGCTCCCTTGAGAACGTGGCCGTTCGAATCGAACACCTTGCCGGTGACGTTGCCCATCATCGGGCTCGACGACTGGAGGCAGCCGGTGATCGAACCGACCGCCAGAAGCATCAGGACGAGGATGAAGATCCGCTTCCCGTTCGCGACGGAACCGGGCCCGCGGCCGGTGTCGGCCGGGCGGGACACGGTTGTGGATCGGACGTGGCTCATCGATGCTTCCTTTTTCCGGGGCGTTCTTTCTCTTATCGGAGCAGGAAGTCGACCATTTTACCCAGTTGATCGATCGTCGTGTTTTCGTATGCGGGATTGAGTTCCTTGGCGTATTCCATCTGGGTGATGGCGTTGTCGGTCTGGCCGAGGGCGGCGAACGCGTAGGCGAGAAGCGCATGCACCTCGGCATCGCTCACGCCTGTGGCGCGGCGCGGCACGTAATGGAAGTGCGGGTTTTCCCCGCCGAGTTGCTTGTACAGAAGGTTGACGGCCATTTCCAGGTCGGCTTTCGAACCTTTCTGAATGTATGCGGCGCCCAGGCCGACCTTGGCATCGGCCGAGCGTGCGATCGCTTTCTCGAACCAGGGCATGCCGTCGGAAAGGCTGCCGAGATTCGCGCGAGCCCAGCCCAGGCCGTTGTTGGCCTCGGCCCGCTCGTCGTCGGTCGGGTTGTCGGCCAGCACCTGGTTGAACGCCGAAATGGCGCTCTCATACTGGCCGCTCGAGATCAGCGTCCAGCCCTTGTCGTTGAACGTGTCGGACCGGACGATCGGAGTGCCGGCCGTGTCGGAATACGTATTGCTGCCCTCGCCGCCCACGCCGCCGCTGCAGCCGGTCAGGCCCAGCAGGGTCGGAACAGACAACGCGAGTGCGAGAAGAATGCGCTTGTCCATGGTTGCTCTCCTTCGCCGTCAGCGGAGCACCGCGAGTTTGCCGCGGGACTTGATGGTCTTGCCGTTTCGTGTGGCTTCGAGTTTGTAGAAGTAGACGCCGTTTCCGACGCGGTTGCCCTGGCGGTTGGTCAGATCCCACCGGATCTTGCCGGAGGCCTGGTTGCCGTTCGCGTCGGTGAGATCGAACGTGTCGACCTTGTCGCCGGAAGCGTCGTAGATCGAGAGAGACAGCTCGTCGGGCCGCTGCTCGAGGTTATACGTGAACCAGACCGAGTTGCCGCGGGCCGGGTTCGGATACGAGATCAGTTCGCTGATCCCGAACGGGCCGGGTGCGGTCACTGTGATGGCTTGCCGGATCTCGTTGCCGGCGCGGTCGGACGCAAGCACTTCGATCTGGTGCTCGCCCTTCGGGAGCGCGCGCTTGAGCTGATGGGCGAACGAACCGTCGGCGCCGAGCTCCGCGCCGGTCTGCTCGATCCCGTCAATCAGCAGCTTGAAGCTGGCCGGATCGATACCTGCGCCGTCGTCCCGAAGAGTGCCCTCGAGGAGAGGCTGCGGATCTTCGAGTTTCTCGCGGTCGGACGGGCTGATGTTGCTGAGCGAGGGGGCCTTGAGATCAGCCATCAGGGCGAGTTTTCCGAGCCCGCCGAGCTGGGCGGTGACGCGATCGTTCTTGAGGACGCCGCCCACGAAGATCCACTTGCCGTTCACCTGGCGATACAGATGGACCTTTTCGGCCGGCACCTTCAGGTTCAGGTTCTTCACCGACGCGGTATACCAGATCCTGCGCGACAGGCGCAGCGACGAAGGCCCGACTTCCTCGAGCGGCATCACCTCGACCAGGTCGGAGGAGTTGCCGGTGGAAACGGTGTTCTTCAGCAGCGAGGGCAGGATCTTCGCGAGCGGGGACTTCGCGCCGCCGTTGTCGAGGTCGGACCTGGACAGCATGTAGAGACCCGCCGCCTTGGAAACGGTGCCCGTGGCGATGTCGAGCGTCGCGAGGCCGTCCGGCGTCTTCAGGCTGAGGCGGGATTCCGCGGTCAGGGCGGCCACGGTGAACTGGACCGAGCCCTTGCCGACCATGCCGAAGAGGTCGGTCCCGGTGATGTCGATGTAGGCCTTGCCGGGTTGGTCCGGATCGATGCGGTAGGAGCCCGCGTAGTATTTTTCCTTGAGGAAGTTCATCGTGACCGGGACCGCCGCACCGCCCTGCGAGACGGAGCAGGTGGGGGCGCTCTGGAGCGCTTCCGAGGCCCGGGTGACGATCATGATCTCGTATTCATGGGCGGGATTCGAGAAAATCTTGATCTCGAACGCGGGACTCGTGTTGATGACGACCATGTTCGTCGAATCGGCGGCCATCTCGTTCCCGGCGAGGTCCTTGGCGCCGGAGATCGCGATGACGGCGTTTCCGTCGTACGTTGCGCTGCTGTCCTTCGGGATGACGGTCGTGCCGGTCCAGGTGTTCTCGACGAAACTGACCTGTTCGACGAGCATCTGCTGTCCGCCGGCCGAGGTGAGGAAGACGGAGGGCGTGATCGTCGTGTCCATCTTCTCGTTGAACCGGAGCGTGAAGGTCACCATGCCGGTCGTGATCTTGTTGCCCGACGAGGGGGTCGGCTGGACTTCGAGGACCTTGGGCTTGACCGTGTCGACGGAGAAACGCCAGGTCGTGGAATAGTTGCTGATATTCCATCCGTCGGCGCAGGTCTCGATCGCGGCGACGCGCCAGAAGTAGGTGCCTTCCTTCGGAGCGGTGAAGGTGGCCTCCTGCATCTGGGTCACCTGGCCGAGCAGGCCCGTATAGGATCCGGCCGTATTGATATGGTTCAGAATATTATTGAAGGCGGAATCGTCGGCGACCTGGATGAGATACCGGTCGGCGTCGGTCACCTTGCTCCACTTGAACCGGAAGCTGCGCTCGCGGGACGCGCTGTCGTTCAGCGGCAGCACGAGGATGGGAGCGGCCGGCGGCGTGCGGTCGACGACGATCTCGACGGTCGTGGGAGCCGGCGAGTCGCTGGACGCGCTCACGTCGGACATGTTGCCTGCCCGGTCGTAGCAGCGGCCGTTGATCGTATGCTTCCCGTCGGCCCATGTGGAGATGTCGAGAACGATCGTTCCGGTGGACTGGTTGGCCGGAAGCGCGGGCATCTGGCTCAGGGCGACCCAGCTCCCGGCGGCATTCGTGATTTCCGACTGCGTGATCTGGAGGTCCGCTCCGGTTCCGCGGTCGGCCACGCCGGCTTCGACCGTCAGCGAGGTCTTGCAGTATTTCTGGCTCGGGGACGGCTTCGTGAACTTGAAGGTGGGCCGCAGGAAGTCAAACTGGTAGGTGTAATCGATGGTGCGGGTGTTGGGCGAGGAGTTCGTGACGTTGTCGAGCAGGATGGCGCGCATCGAGAGCGTCGCCACACCCTCGGGGACCGTCGAGGCAGTCGGAGCGGGGTGGCGTTTGACCGTGAGCGAGTTGGGGCCGCTCGCCGTGCCTTGGTTCACGACGGTGCCGAGGGTCGCGGTGAACGACGACATGGCTGTGTTGCAGCCGCTGCCGGGGCCGTTCTGCCAGGTCGAATCCTGCGCCGTCTGCGCGCCGGCATACTTCACGAGATCGGCCGGGGCGTCGGACATGGTGAGGATGATCGCATCGCTGGCAAGTCCGATCCAGGTTCCCGAAGCGGGCGACAAGTTCGAGATCACCGGAGGCTGGGAATCGAAATAGAAGTAGGATTTCTGGGCCGTTCCGGTGTTTCCGCTGATATCGCGGGGGGTGACGGTGACGTCATACCGGCCGTCTCCGGACTGATCCCGCGGCGCCGAAGCGGTCGCGCCGTAGAGATCCCAGACCACGGCGGTCGTCGATGCGCCGATGAGCTGATTGCCTACCGTTATGCCGTTATAGGCGACATTGATGAGAGAGCGCGCGTAGTCGGCCTCGTCATCTTGGATGGTGGCCCATACCTGGTCGACGTGAAGCGAAGGATACGTCGTATTCGCATACATGCCGGTTCCGGGCATGACCGTCACTCCCGTGGGAGCGCTCGTGTCGAGGTTGAACGACCTGGTGGCGACCGCCACCGATGTGTTGCCGGCATTGTCGACCGGTTGCACCGAGATGGTGTAGGTGCCGTTCTCGGTCAGCTTCGGGAAGGTGAAGATCACCGTGTTGCTGCCGTTGTTCGTGAAGTTGCCGGTGATGTTCCTGTTGGTCGCGTTGTGGAGGAGGGTGAACATCGTGGGCGGCACGTTCAGGTTCAGGCCGGCGGTTCCGCCGTCCTGGAAGACCGCGGTGATCTTGGTGACGTCGCTCGCGATCTTCGGGGTGGCGGCCGCCGGAAGGTCGGTGGTCTCGTCGTCGAGGCTGATTCTGACGATGGTCGGATTCGCCCGGCTGACGATGACCGTGCGATAGTTCGACATGGCTTCGACGTTCGGATTCGGCTTGGCCTGGTCGGCGGCATACGCCCACAGCTTGTACTTGCCGTTGGGCAGGTTCGACACGTCCCAGTTGTGCGTCCAGGAGACGTTCGGGCCGTTGAAGATCGGCACGCGCAGCCCGCTGGTCGGCGGAGCGCCCGTGAACGTGGCGGTTGCGATCTCGACGTAGCCGACGAGCGAACCGTTGTCGTTGGACGTTCCCTTGAGGGTGATGCTGGTCGTGGAGCTGGACACGTAGATCGTATCCATCGAATCCATGCTGGTGGTCGGAGCGGTGGTGTCGATCCGGAACGCGGCCGCCTGGTTGTAGACGTCCTGCAGGTTCCCTGCGGCGTCCTTGGCGCCGAAAATCCGCAAGGCGGCCTGGCCGTCCCAGGTGGCTCCCTGGCCGGACGGAATCGAGAACTGGCCGACGAACGTGTTCGACGCGATCCAGGAGCCGGAGGTGGTGACGACTTCGGAACCGGTCGTCGGCTTGACGCCGATGCTCGGCGTGACGGTGCGGTCCATGTCTTCGTTGTAGGTTATCTGAACCGAGTAATCACCGGGAGCCAGATACGTCGTTGCGGGGAAGGGCACCGAGGTGCTCGCGAGATTGGTTCCCTGGGCGACGACGACGGCATTGACCGTGGTGTGCGTGGTGGCGTTCGTGTCGAGGACGACGCGTATGGCGGGAGAACTGTCGGACGTGTTGCCGGGCGAACCCTTCGCGTTATCCTCGCAGCGGGCGTAGAGGATGTTGTCGCCTTCCTGTTTGAGGGTGACGTCGGTGAAGGTGAACGTGCCGTCGGCGTTGGCGGTCACGCTGGCGATCTGGCCGGTCATGTCGAACAGCAGGACGGTGATCGGCGTCGATTTGGTCGTTCCCAGATCGAGGGCGCCGGTGCCGGTGATCGTAATCTTCTTTGAGGAGGTCGGGGAGGGCGGCTGGATCAGCGTCGGGGCCTGGGGCTTGGTCTGGTCGATGACGACCTTGAAGTCGGCGGAGGGTGCGGACTCGTTCCCCAGGGCGTCTTTTCCCTTGACCACGTAGGTGTGGGTTCCTTCCGTCAGCCCCGAGAGGTTGGCCGTCCAGGTGAGAGCGGAGGTATTGACGGATGCGTCCGCAACCTTGTTGGCGCCTTCATAGACAGCGACGGTTTTGATATTGCTTGAAATAGTTCCGGACAGGGTCACGGCATTGAGATGCGTGGGATTGGGAGTCGAGATCTGGGTGATCGCGGCGGGGGCGGGGCCTTCGTTCACGACGTTGAACGCCGTCTGGCCGCTTCCGGTGTTGGCGGTAGTGGAGGGCTGCGTCGTGTCCTTGCAGACGGCGCGGACGGTATACTGGCCGGTCGAGGCGGACGAAAGGGTGATCTTGTATTTGAACACGCGGGACGTGGGCGTGCCGTCCTGGGCGAGCGAGGTGCCTGCGCTCGGCGAAATGGTGATATCCGGCGTTCCGCTGATGTCCTTGTTGGTGCAGGTGACCGTAACGTTCACGACGTTGTTCGGCGACTGGTTCGAGAAGCTGGAACCGTTGTCGATCGTCACGGTGACGTTCGGGGCCTCGGTATTGATCGTGATGGTGCGGTTGCCCGTGCCGGTCTTGGCGACCGCGTTCGGAACGGCGGTTTCGATGACGGAGACGGTGAAGTCCTTGTCGCCGGGGCCGAGAGCCGCGCCGGATGTGACGAACTGAGCCGACTTTTCGGAGGTGTTGACGGTGCCGATCGCGCTCCCTCCGGTCATGAAGGTGGCGCCGAAGGGCGGCGTGTCACCTTGCGTCCAGGCGGCTTTCAGGGTGACCTTGGCGCCACCGTTGAAAATCATCCCTGACGCATACGAGGGCTCCGTATCCACCGTCAGCGTGACTCCTCCGACGTCGGCAAACAGCGTGCCGACGCCGGCAAGGAGAAGCAGGATGACTGCGAAAATCCTGCTTCCTTTCAGGATAGTGGTGGAATAGGTGGACGTTGTCGTTTGCCTCATACGTATCTCCTGTCGTTCTGGAACGTGGCACCGTGAACACAGAATTTCTCCCTAGTGATTTCGGCAGAAAGTGCACCAAACTTGACAGGGTATAGCTGATCTGTCAGAATTCTTTCGACTTTCTACACTATGCACACAGTCTCCCCTGACAAGACTGGAGGGAATTTGGGCGTGCCCCGGGAAAAAAGAACGGTGCTCTCATACCTTTTCCCTCTCCTTTTTGGAGCAATGATGTTTTTCACCGGGTGCGGCGGGGTGAATTCCTCCGCCGATGAATCCGGCGGAAAACCGCTATATATCACCGACCTTGATTCCGGGGGCATCTCTGGCGCGGTGACCTCGAGCGCCTCGGTAGCGATCGACCAGGCCATCGTCGAAGCCGGAAACAATCAGGCGATCACCGCCAGCAACGGGACATTCCTGATGCTGAACCTTGCCGCCGGGGATTACCGGGTGACGGCCCGTGCACACGGGTATACTCCGTCTTACAGGGAAAATATCCGCGTGCGCTCCGGTATGATCACCGAAGGCGTGAATATCACCATGACCGATGCGACGGCGACGGCGACGCACGATTTCGAGGTCGTGTCCCTGTCCCCGGCCTTCGGAACCGATGGTGACAGAATTGCCGTCGTTGCACGCGGTATTGGAACCGGCCGGGGAAAAGTCACCGTTGCCGGAAAAGAAGTCTCCATTCTCGACTGGAACACCGGAAACAACGGTGTAATCACGGTTCAGTTGCCGGCCGAGGTCGAAACGGGCGAGGTCAGGGTCATTATCGGCGGCGAGATGTCACACGAAGCCTCGCCGGTTATTTTCACGGCGAAGCCCATTGCCCGGGAGGTAGTGCCGGCATCTTCGAAACCGAATGGCATCGTCACCCTGTATGGGAGAAACTTCCATCTCGTCGGTTCGTCAAACCGGGTTCGCCTGAATGGCCTCGACTGCACGGTTCTCGGATACACAACTCCCGGACGGGACCTCCGGATTCAACTGCCGGCGAAGGCGGAGACGGGGATCCTCGATGTGGCCATCAACAGTCCCGAGTATCAGCTCGACGGCATCTCGAGCGTTACGATCACCATACAACCCGAACTCGTGCATCTCAGCCCCCGGCGCTCCGTGCCCGGGAAAACCCTGACGCTGTATGGCACGAACTTCGTTCCGGACAGTTCCGTCACGAAGGTGAAGGTGGGTGATTCGAAAACCGTGCAGGGAAACGAGATTCTCTCCATTTCAAAGACGAAAATCACGTTCAAGGCCCCTGAAGTGAACGTCGTGCCTTCCGGACAGACTGTTCCGATCAGGGTCGAGGTGAACGGCTACACCACGAATTCGATCGACTGGACATCCTATGACGGGACGCTCACGACTCTTCCGATCGGTGAATATGGAGTGTATGACTTTTTCAATTCGACCGTCGCGAATAACGGAACCCTTCACCTTCCGGCGCTCGAATCCGGTGAAAAGCTCGCCTTCATCTCGGTGACGGGCGGGACGTCCGCCGAAACGCTGGACGGAACCTACGCCTGGACGTTTACGGGCGTCATGGGTGGTCTGACGACCGATATTCCCGAGCTTCCCGCATCGCGCCGGCCGGCCGGAAGTCTGGCCGGGCAGGTATCCACGAGCCGGTTCAGGGATGTCGGACCGTTGATCAGGTCCTGGTATCGGAAAGCGGCCGTCCGGCCTTCGCGTCGTTCGGTCCGGCCAAGCGTTTTTGACGATGCGCCGGGGACGGCGAATTTCTGGATGATCGATTTCACGAGTTCCGCGCCCGAAAATTCCGCGAACGACGTTCTGGCCACGGGCACGCTCGCCGCGACGGGAACCCACTGCCTTGTCTATCTCGACGCCTCGGGATCGGTCCTGGTCGCTTCCGATGCGGAAAACATCGCGGCCTGGTTCGACGCCATCCGGCCCACGCTCGCCACCGCCTGCTGGGACGGCGTGAACGCCCATCAGCAGTATCCGGAGGGCAACATCGACGGCCAGCCGCGCGTGATTCTCTTCCTTACCCCCCAAATCAATCAGGGAGTGACGAGCGGGCTTGTCACCCTGGGATATTTCCATCCGCGCGACAAGAACCCGGCGCTGACCCATTCGGCTGGAACGGAAGTCATCTACCTGTGGGATCAGTGGATGAAAAACGATCCCGACGATTTCAAGGGTGTCCTGGCGCACGAATTCCAGCATATGATCTATCACAACCAGAAAGGTGCCCGTGGAGTCGACTGGCTGAACGAGGGCCTCTCGGTCTGGGCCCAGCAGGTCGCCGGCTACGGGTTCACCCAGAAGATGTCGACGCCGGTCAGTCAGGTCGCGATGTATCTGAACGGCCCGACGAAGGCATCGCTGAATCACTGGCCGGAAGAAGGCGGGCTCGAAAGTTACGGTCTTTCCTACCTTTTCATTCAGTATCTCTTCGAGCGGTGCGGCGGGTATGCCGCCATCCGGTCGCTTGAATACGACAACGGGCAGAGCGGCTTCACCGACATCGCCACGGCGCTGCTGAACAACGCGGTTCCCGTGACGGCAGGCGTCGAGGGGTTCTTCAACGAGTTCGCGCTGGCGATGTACTGCGACGAACTCGGCCTCTCGGCCTCGTTGCCCGGGTTCTCAGCAGAGGCGCACCGGTTCAGGGACCTCTCGTTGCGCGGCTGGGTCTCAAACGTGAACGGGCTGAAGCATCTTTCCTACGCGGAATCGCCCGTCAACGCCGCCGCGCTCACGATGCCGGGATTTGCCGCCGACGTCGTCGAATACGACGGCGCGACCTCCAACGGCGGCGACCTCGAGATCACCGTGGCTCCGCCGCCCGAGGTTCCCAATTACAAACTTTGGGTTATATATTATAAACCCTAGATGTGCATGCTCGTGCGGCCCTGCGCGATGGGAATTATGAGAGGCCGTAATTCTTCATCTTGTATTGGAGCGTGCCGCGCTTGATGCCGAGACGCTGAGCCGCCTGCGACTGGTTCCCCTCGGTGGCGCGAAGGATTCGGGAGATCATTTCCTTCTCGATGTCGGCGACGATCTCGTCGAGCGTGCGGCCCTTTTCTATTTCTGTAGCTATCCAATCGAGACCCGACGTGGCCGATTCGGGTTCGAACCCGAGCCTCACTTCCTCGGGAAGGTTCTCGAGCTCGATCTGGTCGCCCTTGGCGAAGACGGCGGCGCCCTCGATGATGTTCGCGAGCTGGCGCACGTTTCCGGGCCACTTGAAATTCTTCAGGGCGGTCATGGCGCGCGGGGCGACGCCCTTGAGGGTGCGTCCCAGTTTCTGGGCGGCGATGCCGACGAAATGCTCGACCATCAGGGCGATGTCTTCAGGTCGCTCCCGCAGAGGGCTGAGGGCGATGTTGACGACGCTGATGCGATAGAAGAGGTCTTCTCGGAACTGGCCCTGGGCGATCATGGCCTTGAGATCCTTGTGGGTGGCCGCGATCAGTCGCACGTCGACCTTGATGCGGTCGTTGCCGCCGAGCCGTTCGATCTCGCGCTCCTGGATGACGCGCAGCACCTTCGCCTGCGTGTTGAGCGACATGTCGCCGATCTCGTCGAGGAAGATCGTGCCGCCGCTCGCCACCTCGAACTTGCCGCGTTTGCGGCCCGCGGCGCCGGTGAAAGCGCCCTTCTCGTAGCCGAACAGCTCGCTCTCGATCAGGTTTTCCGGGAGGGCGGCGCAGTTGAGCTTCACGAAGGGACCGCTGGCGCGGAGGCTCTGGCGCTGGATCGCCTCGGCGACGAGTTCCTTGCCGGTGCCCGACTCGCCCTGGATGAGCACGGTGATGTCGCTTTTCGCGACCTGCTCGATACGCTCTTTGACCTGCTTCGTTTGCTCGGAAACGCCGATGATGCGGTCGGATTCGGTCTCGGTGAGAAAGCGCTCCTCGAGGTTCTTTTTCTGCCAGGCGAGGGTGAACCGCTCGCAGGCCTTGGCGACGACGACACGCATCTCGTCGATGTCGAACGGCTTGGAAAAATAATCGTACGCGCCTTCCTTCATCGCCTCGATGGCGAGCTTCTCGCTGCCGTACGCCGTCATGAGGATGAAGACGACCTCCGGGTCGACTTGTCTGATCCGCTTGAGGAGGTCGACGCCGGTCATTCCCGGCATGTTGAAGTCGGAAATGATCACCTGGAAGGCGCCTGGCTCGACCAGCTTCAACGCATCCTGCGGGCTTTCGGACGTGCGCACTGTGTAGCCCTCTTTGGTCAGGGCCGCCTTGAGGCTGAAAAGAATCGATTTTTCGTCATCCACGATCAGGATGCTGTTCGACTGAAAAGCCATGGTTACGCTTCCTTCCTTTCCTGCGGGAGATAGATGGTAAAGGTGGTCCCCGCTGCGGCTCCGCCGGCTGCCTGGCGGCTCTCGACTTCGATTCTGCCGCCGTGGAGATCGATGATCTTCTTGACGATCGCCAGACCGAGGCCGGTTCCGCGCTGCTTCGTCGTGAAGAACGGCTCGAAGACGCGCGCCGCAATGTCGGCTGGCATGCCGATTCCGGTGTCGGCGACCCGGATGACGGACCAAGGACTGTTCGCGACATGACTCGCCGAGATCGTCACGGTTCCCCCGTCCGGCATGGCTTGAATTCCGTTGAAAACCAAGTTTAACAATACCTGTTTGATCTTTTCCGAGTCAACGAGGATCTCGAGATCGGAGGGATACTCGGCCTTCAGCTCGACGCGGTGGCGGCTGGCTTCGTGGTCGACGAGGGCGAGGACGGGGGTGATGATCTCGGCGAATGCGATGCGGCGGATCTGCGACTTTTCGGGGCGGGCATAGGTGAGCAGCTTCTCGACCACGCCGTTGAGGCGGTTCACCTCCGAGACGATCACGTCGATGTATTCGCGGCGGCCGTCGCCGGAGGGCGTTTCCTCCTGGAGAAGCTGGCCGAGGGTCTTGATCGAGGCGAGCGGGTTCTTGATCTCGTGGGCGACGCTCGCGGCCAGCTGGCCGATCGAACTCAGCTTGTCCGCGTGGTACAGCTGCTGTTCGATGATCCGCCGCTGCGTGATGTCGTCGAGGGTCATGACCATGCCGTACGGCTTCTGATCGGCATCGCGCAGGAAGGTGAACCTGGATTCCATCACTTTCACGCCGCCGCCGGCGCCGAGATCGAATTGGACGTCGAAGGGAACGCCTTCCTCGCCGTTGTCGAGAAGCTTCCGGGTTGCCTTGAGAAAGGCGCGTCTCGAATCCCGGTGGATGACTCGAAAGAGTTTCCGGAAGGGAAGCCCGGGCTCGGGGGTGAGGACGCCGGCGAGCTCTCTGAACGCGGCCCCGTTCGCAGTTTCGACGCAGCCCTGGCGGTTGAAGGTGATAACGGAGGTGCTGAGGCTCGCCAGGATGTTCTGGATGTAGGTTTTCAGCGTCTCGAGACGATCGATCGTCTGCTGGATGTCCTCGCGGCCCTTCAACAGGGCGGCTCCCATCTCGTTGAACGAGAGGGCGAGATCGCCCAGTTCGTCGCGGCCTCGTTCGGAGAGACGATAGGAAAGATCGCCTTGGGAAAGCCGTCGGGCGCCGTCGCGCACCTGCCGGATGCGGGCGAGGAGCACCCTGTTCGTGAGAAACACCGAAACGAGCATGACAACGGCGAGTGCGAGGAGGGTGATTTTCAGCGTCTGGCTGCGGGCCTGGGAGACCAGGGCGAGCATGCCTTCCTGGGAGATGGTGCAGTAGATGCGGAACGGCTGCCTGTCGACGGTTTCGGCCAACTCGACCTGGCCGACCGAATGCAGGACTCCGCCCATGCGGAGCGTGAAAATATGCGTCGGTGCGGCGGACTGGCCGATCGCCTGCATGATGTCCTGACGGGATCTGGAGGAGAGCGAGGTCGCCATGACCGTGTCCTGGACGGCGATCGTGACGTCGGCAAGGAGGTTACGGGCCATCCGGCGGGCGCGGTTGTCGTCGAGTTCCCGGGTGAGAGACAGGAAGCCAATGAATTCCTCGGTTTTGAAAACGGGTACTATAGCAGATAATATAAGTCTGTCGCCGACGGTGGCCAGTTCGATACGCGACAGGGTCATGCGAGGATTGGGTGCCGCGATTTCCGGCCCGTGGCCGGGTTCGGATCGGGACGAAAGGATGAGGCCGGATTTCAGATGAAGCCGGAGTTCGTAATAGCCGGAGTTGGCGATAAGCCGGTTCATCTCCTTCTGGAGCAGGTTCGTGAGCCCATACACCGAGTAGTTCACGAGTTTGTCGGATTCGGAATACAGCGTCGCCATGCGCAGAACCTGGTTGCGCTCGGATTCCCAGGAGGAGCGGATCGATTGCAGCAGCGTCTCGACGCGTTCCTGGAAGATCTCCTCGGTTTTCTCAACGATGAGCCTAGTCGCGCTTTCGTTGAAAACGAAGCCGAGCGCGGCGATGGCGGCGAACAGCACCGACAGGATCTTGACTCGCAAAGAGATATACATGGCTGCTCCCGTCAGGGCTCGCCTTCGATGAGGCGGTTGAAGTAGCGCGATCCCTCGCGCTTGACCCAGAGACGTTCCGAGAGAATGTCGCAGGGAAGGAACACGGCACCCTCGATTTCCCTGGATGGAAGGAAGGGGGCGACGGCGCGGCCGGACCAGCGCGGATCCTCGCGATTGGCCCAGAGTCTCAGCCGGATGTGCGGGACGGCCGTCGGTCCGTCGGGTCCGGGAAAGGGGGAGAACCGGATTCCGCATGTGGCGACGAAGACGGATGAGGCGACGGCGTCGCCGGGAACCCAAAGAGAGGAGAATACCGCATCGCCGGCTTCAAACACCTCATGAGCCAGGCTTTCGTCGGATTCCAGGGAATACGGATTGAGCCATTTCCTGTCGAGAGCGTTCTGGAGATGGGTGGGAGTGACATCCTCCGGTCCCTTCCGCATGGCCTGCCTGAGGCGATACAGGGTCAGCGGCGCCTCGAGAGATTCGAACCAGGGGTAATGGTCCGGATTGCGTAGCCGTAGTTGTTCGAGAAGGTCGTAAAACTCCCGAAGGGTCGCCGGCGGTGCCGAGGCGATGCCGGCAAGCCGCTCCATGCGCGTGCCGAGCATCCAGAACACGTGGAGCGTGATCGGCGTGGGGCGCATCTCGGCGGCGACCGAGGCGAGATGCGTTCCTTCCTCGATCAGCAGGAGCGGAACGGAAGCCACGTCGACGGGGCCGGATTCGGCCGAGATCGGAAGCAGGTGAAGGGAGACCTCGTGCGCCAGTAACGTTCCAATGCGCTTTCTCAGCGAGTCGAGCACCCAGGACGGGAAATTCAGGCGGGAAGGCATCAGTATCTCGATCGTGTCGCAACCTCCCGGCATGGATGGGAACAACAGCAGGAGGGCGAGAAGGATGATGCCACGGAAGCCTGGAAATGCCTTCATGACGGGGAGTCTCCGCCGCCCGCGTACAGGTAGCCCAGGAACGGCCTGCCGGTTCGTGAGAGCGTTTCCGCGGCGTTCTCGGCCTGGTCGGGGGTTTCCGGACGGGATACGAGGACGAACCCGTCGAACGCGGTCGTGAGTCCGGCCATCAGGTCGGGGGAGTCTTCGACGTTTCCGAGATCCGCGAACAGATACTGCGTCTCTTCGCGGGGAAAGTTCCCGAGCCACAGTTTCCAGGGCGCCGATTCGACGGCTTTTTCCGGACACGGCGGCAGAGGGCCGGCTGGAACGACGACGGCGCGGGCGGTTTCGTCCGGATTCCCGCGGCTGATCTGGGGCGGTACGGCGTTCGAAGCGAGCCAGTTGACCGTTCCGGAGGCCCAGGGAAGCCACCAGAGGCTGTGTTGGGTCGGCCGCTTCCAATGCAGGTCGATCAGGAGCGGTCGCTTCCGATCGTTCGCGAAGGCGGCGGTCATCAGAGCGGCTGAGACGGACGTGCCGCAGCCGCGATGGGAACCGACGATGGCGATCGTCCGGCATTCGTTCTCATCGGCCTTTCTTGCAAGGTCGGCAGCGATTTTCGTCAGGGTGAGCGCTTCTCGGGGCGATGTCGCCGCGAATGAGAGGGGACGGAGCATTTCCTCGACTGTTTCTCGTGTCAGAGCCGGAATGGCGCCGATGACGGGAGGCCGATCGCAGAGAATCGAGCCTTGCGACCGGCCCTTTCTCCAGCGGATCGTCAGCCAGACCAGAACCGGCCCGGTAAGCAGGCCGAGCGGCTGCGCCGCGAACCAGGCATCCAGGAGTTGCGAGGGAAACGTTCGAGTCTGGCGAGAAACGTCGAGCTTGCCGTATCCCGAGGTGAACAGGCCGGTCAGCGCCTTGTTTTGTTCGAGGAGCCGGGCGATCTCGGTTTTTTTCTGCTCCAGACCGGTCTGGGCCATCGCGACGGTGCGCCTGCGCTCGTCAACCTGCTGTTTTGACTGGGCGATCAGGTCGATTTCCTGGCGTATTCGGGCGGTTTCGGCCTTCAGGCGCCTGAGCGCTTCGGCGTTCTCCCGGACCGCGGCCGGGTCCGCGGTTTGCGCGGAAGGCGTCCGCCTTGGAGCGGGAACGCGGATCCGGGTCGGGGCGGAGCGCCCTTCCCCCTCGCAGGGGCCAAGCCGTATCTGGGACCGTTGCTTTTCCGGTGCGGGCCGGGGCTGAGCCTTTCTGACGGCCGATTGTAGACGGGCGGCCTCGGCCTCGACCAGGGTGAGTTCGCGGCGCAGATTTTCGGCGGCGAGGGCGAGATTCTGGGACATTTCATCGAGTTTCGCGAGTTGGGATTCGTCCGAGAGCGGATCGTCATCCGGGATGGAGGATTTTCGGTCGGCTTCGAGAAGCTCCATGTCGTGGGCCAGCTTCAGGCCGATGCTCGCGAACAGATCGCTTCTCGTCGCTTCCAGGGCGTTCGCGAGATGCGAAACGAGGATGTCCGCCCGTTTCGCGATCGAGGAGTCGAACGGAGCCGTCAGCGTCAGGGAGAGCCCCGTCGCGGGCGAGGAAACGTACGCGACGCTCCAGCGGCAACCGGTCCGGTCCGATTCCTCCTGCAGAATCGGCGCGGCGGCCGCGCGATAGGCCGCGAGGATGCCGGCCGTCTCGAGGGCGGGATAGGGGAGCGTCGCCTCCGTCTCGTGATCTATAGCGATAGGAATAGATATCTGCCACCGGGCGACGGGGACGGCGAATCCCCATACAAAATATATGATAGCAGATATGACGGCCGCCGCCGCGGCGGCGCGACGGGGGATCGCCTTCATGACGGACCGGAGCGTCTGCACGTGAAATGCTCGCCCTTACCGGGTCCCCGCGCCGCGCCGCAGGCGCTCGAGCCTGGGAGTGCCGACGATGAAGGATGCGAGTGTCCTGACCGTCGTGCCGTCGCCAGCCCTGAACTCCGCGTTTGCGCCGTGCGCGAGGAACAGCGAGAGAACGTCGTCGAACAACTGCGTCAGGTCTTTCGCGCGGGCGCGGGTCGTCGACAACTCCCAGAAGGCCTGTCGTCCGGCCAGCAGCAACGGCGTACTGCCGTCCCGATCGAGCGGGTCGGCGGAGGCGCCGCTCTCGAGCAGGATCTTCACGCCTTCGGGCCAGAGAAGATGCGCCGCGAGGTGCAACGGGGTCCGCCCCTGGCCGTTCGCGGCCGCGGTTGAAGCGCCGGCGGCGAGCAGGTGGCGGACGAGAACGGCGTGGCGGCGGCGGACGGCCGCGTGCAAGGCCGTTTCCCCGGCATCGTCGGCTCGCGAAAGATCCGCGCCGGCCGAGGCGAGCAGAAAGGCGGCGCCGGTTCTTCCCTGTCTGACCGCTTCAATCAGCGGCGTCGCGCCGCCGCTTCCCCGAACGTCGGCGGGAACCCCGCGGGAGAGAAAAACGCGGATCGTCGGCACGGAGCCGCAGATGCTCGCCAGGTGGAGAGGGGTGGCGCCGTATGAGTCGGTTGCCGTCGCCGAAGCGCCATGATCCAGCAGAAATTCGGTCATCGAGGCGAGGCCCCGCAGGGCGGCCATGTGCAGCGGCGTCATGCCCCGCGAGGTGCGACGGGAGATTTCAGCGCCGTGCGCGAGAAGAAGCGTTGCAACGTCGAGATGGCCCATCCGGGCCGCCCAGTGAAGCGGCGTCATTGCATACCCGTCGGGGGTCGTGCCGTAGGGCGTCAGGGAGTTCGCCTCGCCCGGATTCCGCGCGAGAATTTCCCTGATGCGATCGATGTCGGCGATTTTCGCCGCCTCGTGGATGTCGCCGGCCAGCGCCGGGAACCCGCAAAAAAACAGGACGGCCAGCACCGCAGCCGGTACCGCCCGGCGAAACGTCGTCATGACACGCTTTTCCATGAAGGTGAATCCGTGATAGAAATGATGTCGTCGCTTTTCACAGCATACCACACGGGAGGTTCTCAGAATCGGACAGGGATTTGCCGATACATTTTCTGCTATGAACAAGATGACCGAATACGCACTGCGCGTTGTAACGATGTGTTCCGCTCTCATGCTCGTTGGGGTGACCTGTGCCGAAGCCGTTCCCGCGACGGATGCGGGAGTCACCTCCCGGGTCGAGTTTGCGATGGCCGCGGTGTCTCCGGTGAGCGCGCCCACCGAGTCTGGCCTTCCGTCCGATGGCGCCAGCGTATTCTACAATCGGAAATTCATCGCCTCGACGATGGGGCGCAGCAGGCAGTATCTGCTGACATTCGATGACGGGCCGAACCCGAACACGACGCCCTATATCCTCGATACGCTGAAAAAGCACGGCATGAAGGCGATATTCTTCGTCGTCGGCACGAACGTCCGAAAATACCCCGAGATCCTCCGGCGCATCCATGACGAAGGACACGTGATCGGAAATCATACCGCGCACCATGCGAATCTTTCACATGCGGCCGCGGCAAAGGCCCTCGACGAGATTCGGCAACTCAACACCCTCGTGGAAAAAATCACGGGAACGAGACCCCGCGTGTTCAGGCCGCCCTACGGGGCGCTGAACCAGAACGTTCTGCAGGCCGTCAGGCAGGAAGGCATGGACGTGATGCTCTGGTCCGTAGACCCCTACGACTGGCGAAACCGGAGCATGGTGCGAACCTGCGAGAACGTGAAACGCCAACTTCACCTCGGAAACGGCACGCGCGGCGGCATCGTGCTGATGCACGACACGCTGCCGAGCACCGTGGCGGCCCTCGAGCCGCTGCTGGTCGCGTTCACCGAGAACGGCCTGATCCCCGCCGTCTACGGCGCCCCGGCCTCGGGACGCGAATACTGGGCGGCAAAAGCTCCCGTCACCCTTCCCTGGATCCCCGAGATGCCCCCGCTCGATCTTGCCCGGCTCGATCGACCTATTCTGGCGGCGCTGCTCAAGCCCAGGAAAGACGACTTTTCCTGGACGGCGGTTTCCCTGCTGAAGGCCCGAAGGACCGGAACCCTGTTCGAGTCGATGCTCTGCCGGGCGTTTCCCTGACCTCAGCGGGGCAGCCAGGCCTTTCCGCCCTTGTCGAGGATGAACGTCCGGTCGTAGGCTTCGTCGTCGTTTGACGCGACCTCGCGGGTGAGGGTGCCGTTCTTCCAGGTCCATTTCTCGTCCCACTTGTCGTCACGGTCGAGATCGACCTTCGCACGGTTCACCTGCGTCTGCCCGGCGTCCTTGTACAGGTTCACCTTCCAGGAACGCCCTCTGACGGCATCTTTCGCCTTGTCGCCGGAAATGTTCGCGACCGCGGCCGAGATGATTTCGGCGTCCATGGGACGCAGGGCGAGCTGATCCGTCGCGGGCGAGGGGATGCCGGGCGCCGTTTCGGCGACGGTCGGAGCCGGGCCGGTTGCCGGTTTCGCGGACGACCAGGCGTTCAGGTTCACGTCATACCAGGTCTGAATCGTATACCGCTCGTCGTCCGCCGGAGCGACCTGCCGCTGGAGGCCCTCCGGGTCCCATGACCACTTCTCGTCCCATTTGTCGTCGCGGTCGAGGTCGATTTTCAGGCGGTTCACCTTCGCCTGGCCGGCGTCTTTGAACAGGTTCACTTTCCACGGCCGGCCCCGGATCGCGTCCTTGACCTTGTCGCCGGAGATATTCGCCCCGGCCGCAGCGAGAATCTCCACGTCCATGGGCCGCAACGCGACGTATCCGGCCGGCAGCTTCGTGCCGGGGTTCGCCGCGGGCGCCGGATCGGCCGGTTCTGACGGCCTCGCCGGCGTGGTGGCGGCGTCCGAACCCGTCCGCTGTTGCTGGGCCTGCCGATACCGCTCGAGATCCTCGTTCACGCGGCGAAGAGCCTTTTCCTCCACGTCGCGGGCATGTTCCTGATACCGATGAATCTCGTAAAGACCGCCGCCGGCGATGCCGAGCAGGCCGAGGATGACGAGGGCGCGGAACGTCTTGTATCTCATCTTTCCGTCTCCGATGATGAGGAATGGTCCGTCGGCATCATGCCGCGGGCGATGGGAACGGTGCAGTTGCAGTAGTCGTACAGGCAGGGTCGCGGCCCGTCGTTCAGGGTGAACCGCTCGCCGGTGAAGTCGCCGAGCGACTCCAGCCTGTATCTGCGTGCCGGGTAGCAGCGCCAGGCACCGCCCAGGTCGTCGAGAATGAAGGCCCGCGAGCCGGCCCAGCAGGGGCGGTCCTTGAACGAGTGTCGTATATCTCCCGTCATATTATGGCCGCCGAGAGCGAGAATGGCGGCGCGTTCGGCATCGGTATACCCGATGACGTCGCGGTCCTGCTTCTCGGGCTGGACCTTGAACGCGACTCCCCGGTTTCCGAACCGCCCAGCAAGGTCGGGAAGGCGGGGCAGGGCGGCGCGCGTGGCAACCGAGGTCACGCACAGGTTCGGTCGGGGCAGCCCGGGGTCCGCACCGCGCACGAGGACCTGCGCGAACCAGCAGGCGCGGTCGATGAACTCGTCGAGTTTCGCGGGGTCGTTCACATGCTCGAGATGCAGAGAACAGGCGAATACGCCGATGCGGCCACCCGCCGCCGCGGCGAAGGCGGCGAGTCGCTCGCGGGAAGCCGTGAAATTCGTCACGATCGAGACGCGGTGTCCGAGGCCGGCGATGGCCGAAACGAGGACGTCGAGCTCGGGGTGCATGAAAGGCTCTCCGCCCGAGAGCTTGATCTCCCAGCGGCCCGGCAGGCGGGAGAACGCCGGGATGAACGCCTTCGCCGGACGGGGAGGGCGGCCCCGGTCGCTTTTGTGGCGCTGGGTGCAGTAGGAACAGCGCAGGTTGCAGCGCGTCGTCATGTTCCAGCTGACGACGCCCTCCGACGGCCTCGGCGTTGCGTTCATGCGTCCGTCCTCGCGGAGGAGAGCCCTTCGATCATGCCGCGGTTGGCCGGAACGGTGCAGGGACAGATGTCCCACGTGCAGACGCGGGGTTCGGACAACGGTCGGAAATCGCCTGCGACGGCGTTGCCGAGATGCCCCGTCTCGTTGCGTCGCGCGGTTCTGCAGCTCCAGACGTCGCCGGTCTGCGTGACGACGAAATACTCGATGCCCGCATGACAACGGTGGCCGCGGTAACTCGGCGCGAGATTCGCCTCGTGCGGCGTGGGTGCGTGCCCGAGAAGCTCCGCCAGCAGGGACGTTTCGTCGTCCGGGTAGGCTGCGATCCCGTGTTTCGTCTTCATGAGCTGCGGGAAGAACCGCAGTCCCGCGGCTTTCACCATGCCGGCGGCCCGGGCGATCGTTTCGAGCCGGCCGGGGACCAGCACCGAGTTCACGACGAGCCGGGCCTCGGGCGCGAGCAGGCTCCGGAGATGGAGAGCCCGGTCGATGAAGGCTTCGGGCGTCACGCGCTCGAGATGCATCGACGCCGAGACGATCCCGATCCGGCCGGCGGTCCGTTCGGCGAAGCGTTCCAGGTCGGTTTTCCCGGCCGACAGGTTCGTGAGGACCGAGATCATGTGCGGTGTTTCCGAAACCAGCCCCGGGATGATCCGGTCGAGAAACAGCGGATGAGTGAACGGCTCGCCGCCGCTCATCTTGATCTCGAACCGCACCGGCAGGTTCGCGTAGAACCGGAGGATCGCATCGATCGCGGCCGCATCCGGCACGCCGACGCGATGTTTCGGATTCTGTATGCAATAGCTGCAATTATAATTGCACGCCCCGAGCACCTGCCATTCGATCGTCGGCTGTCTCATGCGACGTTCTCCGCCCGGCGGAGCTTCGCGGCCAGCTTGGCGTTCTGCTCGAACTTCCCGCACCGGGCGCATCCCGGGAAATACTCTCCCCGCGCGAGCCTCCCGCGCATCGCGTTCCAGTCGGAACCGTGCCAGAGGTCGGAAAATCCCGTTCCGTCGCCGAGCCTGCCGATCGCGGTCTCGGTGTTGCAGCAGAAGTAGACGGTGCCGTCGACGGCGATCCGCGCATACCGGTCGCCCATGTGGCACCCGACCTCGGCAATGGGGGCCGTTGCCGCTCCCCCCGCGAGCACTTGTGCCCGAAGCGTGGAAAGGTTGTGCCTGACGCCGCGCCGTTCAGCGCGAGCGGAGGCTTCGGGAATCCACTCGGCCAGAAGGCGCTTCCGCTGTCCGTCGGTGATGCGCACGGCTTCGGTTCCGCGGCCGAGGCTCGCGAGCTTGAAGTTCACGCGTTCCGCGTCGTATGCGGCGGCGAGATCGATCATGTCGCCGAGTTTGTCGGCGTTCAGGGCGCAGATGACCTGGACGTGCCGGTCGCGGCGGCCGGCTGCGCGCCGGGCGGCGAGCCGCCTCGTGAGCCGTGACCAGGCATCCGCGGCCGCCGATGGGTGGAACGCCCGATACCCGGCCTCGTCGGCGGAATGTATACCGATAAGAATTGTATCAACCCCGCCGGCCGGAAGGCGGTCTGCGGCGTCGGCGAGAAGATTGGAGATCAGCGTCACGCCGAGTCCCATGGTCTTCAGGCCGGCGAGAAGTTCGAGCACGCGGGGATGGGTGAGAGGCTCGCCCATCCCCGAAACGATGACGGTCGAGAGTCGTCCCAGGGAGGCGGCTTCCGCGACCGTCGCCAGCAGGAAATCGACATCGGCCTGCCGGCTCTTCCAGGCCGGCGCGCGGGGGGCCGTCAGGAGCGGCGAATGGTCCCAGCAGGTCACGCAGTCGGTGTTGCAGGCGTTCGTGATGTCGAGATGCAGGGTGACGGGGCCTTTCGTCACGTCATGCTCCTCATCGCCGCGCGCACCAGATCGACGTTCGAAACGGGCGCGCCGTCGGAGGGCTGGCACGCCGTCAGCCGGGCGATACCGCGATACAGGTCTTCCTTCCGCCGGAGAAGATGCCCGAGAAAAGCGCACAACTCGGCCGTGAAACCGACGGCGTCGGCACGCTCGTTGCCGAACATCTTCAGCAGGGCGATGAGACCCGCCCAGTCGCCGAAGGGCGCGGCCGCCTCGACGAGGCGCCGCGCGGCATCGATCCGGCCGTGCGGCGATGCCCCGGGAAGCCGTTTCGCAAGAAAAACGACCGCCCGGAGCACGGCTTCAACCGGCAGACCCCGTCCGGCGGCGTCGGCGGCGATCTCGATCGCGCCGGCGCCGGCCACGGCCGGGTCGGCATCCGGTGCGACCCTGTCGTGGCCGTGGTCATGGTTGAGGGCCTGGGCCATATCGACGAACAGCGTCTCGGGAAGGTTCAGTTCCGCCGCGGCGCGCAGAATCCCGTCTCCGACCATCGCTTCGGCGGTTTCGACCTGCGCGGCCGGCAGAAGGAGCCGGAGGAGCTCCGCCGCCGCGAGCCGGGCGCCGTTGCCGGGCATGAGGGCATGCGCCGCGGCCGACGCCTTCCGCCTGGCGACGGGATCCCGCCAGGCGTCAACCTGGGCGGGCAGAGTTTCCGGCAGGGGGCCGGGCGGAAGAAACGCGGCCGCTTCGGCAGCCACGGCCTTCGCGGCGCGGGCATCCTGCTCGTCGGCGATCTTCTCCTGAGGAAGGAATACCGCCGGAACGCCCGCCTGCATCAACTCCGCGAACGTGTTGTAGCCGGCCGCGCAGACCGCGATGTCGAGGCCGGCCATCAGCTCCGAGGCGCCGAGTCCCGACAGCCAGGTGATGCGCTCTCCCGGAATCTGGCGGCCGCGGTAGAGCGGCCCGGCCCCGACGACAAGATGCAGGGAAGAATCAGGTGCGAGTGCGGCGATCGTCGATTCGAGTTGGGCGGCGGCCGTCGGGTCGCCTCCGCCGCCGGCCGACAGGTAGACGGCGAGGCGGTCGGGGGGCGCGCCGAGATGTCTGCGGGCCGCGTCGCGCGGAAGCAGTTCGGCCCGCTCCCGTGCGATGACGGGGCCGACATGCGCCACGCGCGCGCGGATCTGGTCAGGCACGGGAACGGCGGCGTCGGATTCCGGGACGAGAATCCGGTCGTACAGCGGAAGCATCGCCTGGAACTCGGCCCGCTCGGCGAACGCGGATTTCATCGGGCGGAAGATGAACGCCCGTTTCCGACAGAGGTCGAGCGCCGGCAGCAGCTCGCCGAAACTGCCTCTCGGGAAGGAATCCACGACGAACAGGTCCGGTCGCAGAAGCCCGAGCGAATGCCAGACCCACTGCTTGGCGAGGGCGAGGTAGGCGGTCTTGTCGATCCCGCTCTCGGCCACGGACGTCTTGGACGGCAGTTTGAACGAGGCGAACCGCTCGTGAAAAAGCAGTGCGTCGGCTTCGGAGGATGTGAGAAACCATATCTCCAACTTTATATCGAGCGCGTGGGCGTATCGCCGGAGCCAGCGGGAAATCGCGGTCAGGCGGGTGAGATGCCCCACGCCCGCTCCGTTGACGGCGTAGTTGACGATTCGAAGCGTCTGGCCCATGAACGCGGCTACGATGCGTCGGCGAAGCGTCCGGGGCCTGTTTCGCCGTGCAGGAGCCCCGCTTCTGCCGCCGCCGCGGCCTCTTCGGCGCCGAGATGACGATGGGCTCCCTGGTAATCCGGGTGGTCGTGTCGGAACGCGGAGACTTCCGGGATAAAATCGCCGTCGAACAAGCCGTCCGTGAAAACGTCCCACCAAAGGACGGAGCCGGTGAGGTTCACGCGGCCGTAATCGGTGAAATCGCGAATGGTGCCGGTCATGCGGGCATACCGTTTGCGTCGCCTCCGGATCTTGTCGCGCGGCGCGACGTACCGACGGTCGTAATCGATATCCGCGAGGGTCTCGTTGTAACGCTTCGGCCGTTGCCACTTGTATGTGTCGCGATCGGCTTTGTTCTTGAGCTCTCCGAGTTGCGCCAGTTCGGCATCGAGCTGGGTATTGATGCGCTCGAGATACAGGGCTTTCGCCGCCGTGCCGCGAAGGGTCTTGAACGCCTCGGCGAGGTCGGGGGCGGTCGAGAGATGCCGGTCGATCGAGCTCATATCGCCATCGAGCAGGTATCGGACGAGAAGTTCGTGCGCCCGCTCGAGGTGCAGATCGTCGAGGTGCTCGAGATACCGGCGGAGCTCGGCGCTGCGTTGCCTGGCGGCTTCGACGGCGGCGATCAGGGAGTCCGTCTCGGCGATCGCCCGGTCAGATTCCTCGATGGTTTTCCATGCGTCGAGAATTCTCGGCCGGAGTTGCGCGAACGCCTCGAGATCGGGAAACCGTTCGAGAATCTCGTCGCCTGCCTTCCAATCGTCGTAAAACTCGAGCTGCCAGAATGCTGTTCTATATGATGGAGTATCGTATCCGGATTCGATCAGTCTGTCCAGGCGGGGGTGCTGAACCTTGGCCGACAACTGGCGGGCCGGCGCTGACTCCGCGAGCTGCTCCGCTCGCTTTTTTTCGAGCCGTGAGAGGATGCTCGCGGCATTGGAAAAGCGCGGGTCGGCCTCGGTTTCGGCGAGTTCGGCCGTGCGGGCGCGGCGATCCTCCTCTCGCCTGATGACGAGGTCTGGGCGCGACAGGAGGGGACAGCCGCTCAGGTGCGCGGCGCGCTCGAGGGCGGGCGGGCTCAGCTCTGGAAGCAGGGCCACGGCCAGCCGCAGGGCTTCCTCGTCGCGCGCTCTGACGGCCTCGTTCAGGGCCGACGTGTTCTCGGCCTTGAGCTTCCGGAGTTCCTCGATTTCCGTCGTCGCCGTCTCGGAAAGGGCGCGGGCGGCCTGGACGACGTCGGTCGATCGGTAAACACTCACGTATCTCTCACCTTCCCATTCTCGTTTTCGCCGCCGGCCCGGCGCGGCGCCTGATTGCCGGCAGATAAAAAACCGGGCCGCGCGTTTCCCTTGAACGTTCAGGGATCACTGTAACACGGCGGCCCGGCTCCGAGGGAGCGGGGAATTCTGCCGGAAGCGCGGGTGAGGTCAGCGAAGAACGGCGAGAAGAGTCGCCAGGGTCGCCTCGACGGCGTTCGAGAGATTGTCGCCGATCTCGTTCAGGAGGGGGGTATTCCTGTTTCGCCGGCCGTCGATCCAGCTTTGCACCGAGGCATCGGAAAAATAGGGAGACACGTCGAACGCGCCGTCGGCGAAGGGATCGTAGCTCGGGTCGCCGACCAGTTTCTTCGGGAAGGCTTTGCTCACGAGTTTGTCGATCTTGTGCGCCCGGTCGAAGGCGCTCTTGTTGTCGGCCTTGAACCGCTTCATCAGCATCGTGGTGGGCGGTTCGTCCGCCTTATCCCGGGCGGAGCACAGGGAGGCAATCTTCTGCGAAAGGCCGGGATACAGCTTTTCCGGGACTGCCGCGCCCAGAATCTGCATGCGGAGCGCGACGGCTTCGAAGAGAAAGTGGCGGTTCGACAGGAGTTGCGTGTTGTCACGGCTGAATCGATCCTTGTCTTTCGCCAGGATGGCTTTTGCGATGACGAGCGGATTGAGAAACGGCACGGCGCTCGCATGATATGGTGCGGTCATATCCTGCAGGTAATGGATGGTGCAGGCGAGAAACCGGGCGGCCCAATACCGGTCGCCGGCGCACAGGGCGACCTGAGCCAGGTTGGCGAATGCGACAAAGCGTAAATGCGTCATGCCCTGCTTGAGGGACGGCTTGATCTTGAGGGAAATCCAGTTCTCGCAGGGAAAATACATGTGGAACGGCGCCTGGGAACCGGTGCCTTTCAACGAGCCGTAGGGAATCTCGCCGTACCGCGGGTCGCCGGCGCCGAACAGGCCTTGATCCATTCCCCAGTCGGGTTCGTCGGAGAACAGGACCAACCAGTCGCCGAACCGGCGTGCCATGCTCGGGTTCGCCAGGGCGGTGTTCTGGACGGCGTCGAATCCGGGCGGGATGACGACTTTTGAAAAGGCGGCGGGGGCGACGCCGAGAATCTCGAGAAATTGCTTCTGGGACATCGTTCCGGGCTGGCGCAGCAGAGCTGCGTTCGTATCCGAGAGGAGCCATTGCGGATGGGGATACACCCGTTGTTTCCAGTCGTGGAACAGCCGGAGCGCCGTTTTGAGCGCTTCGTTGTTTCGGGCGACGAACGACGCGAGCGTCGTCGGCCTGACCACTTTGTCCAGGTCGGGCAGTTCGTCTTCGAGCGCGTTGACCGCGACGCTGGTCAGCAGAAAATGCCTGTCCCATGCGAAGGAAGCGGAGGCGATCAGCACCATGAAGATGCAGACAACCCCCGTGATATGCCTGAGTCGCGTAGGCGTTCGTGCGTTCATCCGTTCATCCTCCCGAAATGGCAGCATTGTGCGTACCAGTATCTTTTCATTATACAGAGAAAACCAGAGCCGGCAAGCTCAGCTCCGGCAGCGGGCGGGGGAGGCCAGGAGGCTGAGCCATTCGATGCTGCGGCCGGAGGTGTCGAGATTGCGGGTTTCCTCGAGGATCGTGAAACTGGCCCGTTCGAGGGCGGCACGCGCCGTTTCGGGGAGGTAAAAGGTCCAGCGGCGGCCCTCCTCGTCGCGGTTTTCTCCAGAACCGATTTTCAGCGACAGGCCGAGAATCCCGCGCGGAGACATCACTCGGTAGATATCGCATAATACGTCATGAGCCTGGGCGGCCGGCACGTGCAGCAGGGACGCGCAGGCCCAGACACCGCCGAAGCATGCGTCACGGAAGGGAAGGCGCAGGAAATCGCCGCGCAGGAGGAGACGGCCGCCCCGGGCCTTGTGCGCCGCGAGCAACCCGGTCGATGCGTCGAGAGAGACGGCATCGAACCCGCGTCGACGAAGGGCTTCCGAGTCTCTGCCCGCGCCCGAGCCGAGGTCGAGCACGCGACACCCTGGGGGCAGCCGGTTGCAGAAGGGCGACAGCAGGAACGAGAGATCCTGCTTCCACGATGATTCGGCGTAGACGTCGGCGCGTTCGTCGTAGTAGGCGACGGTCTTTTCATCCGGCCCTGTGGCGGGCGGAGCGGCACGCCCGCGAAACGGCTGATATGGCGTCATCAGTCGAGCAGAAGGTTCAGGACGGTGTCGAGATCCGAGAGATCGTCGAGGGCCCAGGTCGCACCGGCGGCTTCGAGTTCGCGCCGGGAGGCTGACCCGGTGGCCACGGCGAGACTCCGCACGCCCCACGGGTGACAGGAAGCGACGTCGTGAACGGTGTCGCCGACGACGGTCACCGTCTCCGGTTCGAACGGCTTTCCGACGCGTTCGGCGGCCCGACGCATCGCGAGGCCGACCAGTTCGACCCGCGTCGGGTGCTCGCAGCCGAACGCGCCGAAGGGAAAATACTCTGCGATGCCGAACCGGTCGAGCTTGATTCGGGCGCCTTCGCGAATGTTCCCCGTCACCAGGCCGAGACAGGCCCGTCCGGACGATGCGAGGGCGTTCAGGAGAGGGCCGACGCCAGGTTTCAGATGGCCCTTGCCGGCGATTTCCCGGCGCAGGATCGCCGTGTAATGGTCCTTGAATTTCGAGATCGACTCCTGGTCGGGAAACGCCGTTCCGTCGCGGTCGCAGACTTGCCTGATCGCGTTCAGATCGGTATTGCCGTCGAGCCGGATCCCTTCGAGACCGCGCGCGGCGCCGAGCACGTCGATCATCGACCGCTCGATCGCGTAATACCCGCTCCGGTCCGCCGAAAGCAGCGTACCGTCGATGTCGAACAGAATCAGGCGATCATGAGGTCTCGTCATGCGGTTCTCCGGGAGGCGGCGATGTGGAGGGCGCGGGCGCGTTGTCAGGTTCGGCCGGGGCGACGGGTTCGGTCCGGACGGAGGCCAGGCGGGAGCGGACGTTCGCGAGTTCCTTGCGATTTTCCTGTTTCGCGCGGACCATCCCCTGGATCTCGTAGACCCGGAGGCGCCCTTCCATTCCTCTGATCTGCACGTTCTCATGCGGGATGGCGCGCACCTCTTTCGCCACCTGGGCGAAAGTATTCTCGTCGACGAGAATCGTGGTCTTGAACTCCTTGTTGAGCGCTTCGAGGCGCGACGCGAGGTTGACGGTGGAGCCCATGACCGTGAACTCCTGGCGTCGTTCGGAGCCGATGTTGCCGGCCAGAACGGGGCCGCTTGCTATACCGATACGTATTTTGAAACATTCGCGGTTCTCCTGCGCCCATTTGGCCTGGAGTTGCCGCAGCCGGTCGAGCATCGCGAGGGCGGCCTCGATCGCCGACCTGCCGGAGGACGGGAGGTTGCCGAGAACGCCGAACCTGGCCATGACGGCGTCGCCGATGAACTTGTCGATCTCTCCGTCGTGCTCGAGAACGACGTCGGTCATCGCCGACAGATACTCGTTCATCGCCGCGACGACCTGGGCCGGGGCAAGGCCCGAGCTGAACGCCGTGAACCCGGCGATGTCCGAGAACAGGATCGTCGCGTTCTTCTCGATGCCGCCGAGGTTGACCGAACCCGGATTCGCCAGGAGCGTGTCGACCAGTTCGGCCGAGGTGTATTTCGAGAAGATGTCCTTGAGCTTCTTTTTCTCGGCGAGTTCGCGCTCGCTGAGCTGCTTCGACGATGTCAGTTCGGTGCGGGTCTGGAGGAACACGTTCGCGTTCGAGATTGCCATCCCCATGAAGGAGACGAGCGAGACCATGAACCGCAGGTCGGCTTCGTCGACTTCCTGCCGGTTGTCCTGAAACGACTCGATATATATCATACCAAATGTTTCTCCGGGAATGCCGATGGGCATCGCCACGAGCGTGTCGGGAAGGGGATCGCGGTCGACGAGACCGCGCGTTTCCGGGTCGTCGAGGGCGGCGTTCCGGTAGACGAGCTGGCCCCGGGAGAACGACCAGGTGAGGAAATGCTCGACCTTGTCGACGGGCAGGATGAGGGAGTCCCTGATCTCGTCCTTGAAGCCGGCCCATCGGAACGGGTACAGCTCGTTCCTGGAACGATCGTGGAGGAACAGGATATAGCGCGCCACCCCGAGTTCCTGCACGAGCATCTCCGTAATGGCGGTGAAGACTTTTTCCGGATCGAGGGTGGTGGTGAGGTTCTTGACCTTGCTGAACAGCATCGAGGCTTGGCGACGCACCTGCTGCAGCCGGCTCTTGAGTTCGTCGTTCTTTTTCTGATACTCCTCGCGGAGGCGGTCGGCATAGGCTTTTTCGAGGCGCTGCCGGGACTCGTCGCGCAGGCGGACACGCCGGTCGCCGAGCACATGCCGAAGGACGTAGATCAGGCCGCCCGCCAGCCCCACCGCGGCCGCGGACGAAAGCGCGAACAGAGCCCAGGGCAGGGGGCTTTGCGGCATGACGAACTCGACGCTCTCCGCCGCGCGAACGGCGACAGGAAACATCGCAAGTGAAGCCAGCGCCAGGATGAAGCGTCGCATGCAGCTCAGTTTCGGTTTATATCCATCGGATGCCGGGAATTGTACACCAATTCCCCCCCGGCACTCAAACGCTGCTCTTCCTCTTTCAAACGTCCCTCTTTCCTTCTTGATTCCAGCGAATGGAAAGCCGGGGTGATCTCGCCCTTCGACACCTCGAGGGCGAACGGGTGGGTTTCATTCAGCAGGACTCAATGAAGGGCAGCCGTGCCGATGGAGAGTTTGAATTTTCCGTTCAGGGGGAGGCGACCGGCTGGAAACGACGTTCCGGGCGGCGGGGCGAGCACGACGAACAGCTCGAGAATGCTGCCCGCGACAGGGTCTGAGGGGTTTCCGGTGCCGGTGTCGATGTATTCGCGAAACTCATCGCCGGGATGAACTCTGATCAGGGCTGCCTTCGCATCGAACGATGCGACATCATCGACCATGACCCGATCCGACATTGCCTGAAAGCCCGGAGGCGGGGAACCGCTCTCGACGCTCGCGCTCATGCGCAGGCTGCGATCGACCAGCCTGACCTGGTAGGCCAGCCGATACTCCAGATCGCCGGTCGGGGAGAGGTGGTCGGTTTTCCATTCGAGGACCGGCGTGTTCGCCGGCGAGGTGGCTGGTTTCCATCGCAAGGGCCGCGGATCGGCCCTCACGACCCACTCCGGGCCGGTGCCGTCGCGGATGAGGGTGTCGGTTGCCTCTTCGATGGCTTTCCGGAGGGCGGTCCAGAACAATTCCGTCTGGCGGGTTCGCTCCTGGCGCCAGGAAGCGGCTTGGTAGGCGTTCATGCTGTTTCGGTAAACGAAATACAATCCGCCCGAAAAGAGACCGACGATGAAGATGGTGACGATCAGCTCGATGAAGGTGATGCCTGCGCGGTTCAATGCGTGACCTCGACTTCGAGCAGGGTTTCCAGCGAGCGACGGATGCCATTGTAGCTTCCCCAGCTTTCGATGCGCAGGAAGTCTTTCGTGTACCCTTTTCCCGTGCGGGTGACCAGGGTGAACGTCGCGACGCCGAGCTGGTAGGTGCCGCTTTCGACGGCGTTGAGCGATGCCGAGAGACGCGCGGCGGGCGAATTGGGGCGGGCCGGGTCGAAATCGTCCATCCAGGCGGCAGTGTGGCGCGCGATGTCGTTGGGGGAGCCCGTTCGGTGAATATGTTCGAGGATATAGAATTCCGAGGGGAGCATGCGGAACTTGTACTGAGCGAGCTGCATCGCGCCTTTTGCGGCCATCAGGGCTTTCGTCTGTTCGGCGAGTCTCGTGTGGACGGCGGTCTGGGAGCAGGTGTTGAAATACAGGGTTGCCGCGAGGACGAAGATGATGACGGCCGCCAGGAGAACGCTGAAGAGGGCGAATCCGTGGCGCGGGGTCATGCGTTTTCTCATGGTCATTGCCTCAGGTCCGCGCGGAAGGTCGCGAGCGTGACGGGGGCCCCCCGCTGGCCGTATTCGACGTCCACCCGGATCATCATGAACAGGTCGGGGCAGGCATACGAGGCGACGCCGGCGCCCGGCGGCGGTGCGGCGAAGCCGAAGACGAGAGCCGTCGCGGCATGGGGCGGGCCTGAATACTCGGGCTTGAGCGTGATCCGGATCAGGTAGTCCGTGCGGCCGATCCGGACGGAACCGGTGCCGAGGAGCCCGTCGATCTGCAGGCTCACGGGAAGGGTTCCCGAACCGGTCTGCAGGTCGAACGGCACGTGTTTGATTCCAGGGGATCCGCTGACGGTCTCGAACGGAACGGCAAGGAGCGTGTTGACGGTCGACTCTCCGATCTTGATGGCGATTTCCTGGTCCGCCTGCCTGCCCGCGATCCCGAACGACTGAGGCAGGGCCCGCATGATCGGCAGAATGATCAGGGCGATCAGAAAGAACGCCATCACCAGTTCGACGAGCGACAGGCCTCGGCGGCCGGCGTCAGTTCCGGATATGCTTCTGTTCAAGGACGCGAATCCTGGTTTTCTCATCGGTCACCGTGAAGAAGACTTTGAGCGTTCTGGTCTGGCCGGCGTAATCGCGCACCGTGGCTTCGACCCAGGGGAACTTACCGCTCTGAAGGGTCGCGAGGTTCGCCCCGCCGCTGAGGGGCGGGGTCGGTTCGCGGAAGATGACGGGCAGAGGTTGCGTGGAGAAGGCGTTGTTCGGGAGTTCGACGGAGGCTGCCTGCGGCGGGTAGACGTTTTCGATCGAGTACGAGAGCCGCGCGTGCGCGACACCGGTATAGGGCGCCGGAATCTGCGTGATCGGCAGATTGAGGAGGTTGTCCTCGTCGTTGAGCCATTTGACGTTGTCTTCGGCCCAGAGGGAGAGATCATACTGTACATCCTCGATGACCGGAATCGTGCAGAGAACGGTCGCCGACCGGCCGAAGCCGTTGCGCTTCGCGAAGGTCGCCTCGTCCCCGTCGATCGGGTCCGCGTTCAGGTCGTTGTCCGACTGGCTGTAATCCTCGAGCCGGAAATTCCGGTACCAGAAGGTGTCCGGGAAGGGCCCCGCAAAGCCTGCGGGCGGAGGATCGATCCGGAACTTCCATTTCCATCCCTGTTCGGACGTCGGGCAGTTGCCGAGATCAAGATCCAAAATTTTTATATATGCATCTCTATCGTTCGGAGCGGCGTCGAGTTCCTCGAAGGTCTTGACGGAGTTCTGAATGAATCCGCTGTAATCGGGGTCGAACGTGAGCATGTTCTGAATCGGCGGCGGAAAGACCAGCACGCTGTTGGGTTTTCCCTCGTCTCGCTTTGAAACGAGCTTGATCAACAGGTTCGGCAGGTCGTTGTCCTCGATCCAGATTTTCCCTTCGCCTCCGGGAAAACGCTGGGAAGGATCGATCGGATTCGTCTCGTCGTATGTGTACGGAAACGGCCGGGCCGTTCCCGGGTCGCGGCCGAGGTCGCCCAGGTTCATTCCGTAGGTCGTTTCGGGGGAGTCTTCGACGATATTCGGACAACCGGGATTCAGGATGTTGTTTTTGTCCCAGACGAAGACGGAGTATTTCATTTCGCCGAGGCAGTCGTTCGGGAGAAAAACGTGCTTTGCAAGCGCCGAACCGCTGAGGGAAAGCGCCGCACTTCCGATCCAGTCCCATTCTTCGGTGGGGGTCCAGACCGAGGTCGCGTCGGCAGGGCCGTTCATGCGGCCGATGGCAAATCGTGACGTCAGCATGCCGCCGTCGTTGTCCTCGGCGATGAGATCGCTGGGCTTGAAAAAGTCGCCGGTCGTCGCGGGTCGGGCTGTGGAACCCGTTCCGGGTTTTCGGCCGAGGTCGGGAAAATGACCGATCGCGTTTCCCGAAGGACCGCTGATGTGGGGCGGCGTGCGGTCTCGCCAGTTGATCTTGAAGGTTGCCGTTCCCTCCGGTTCTTTTTTATTGCCTGTTTTATGCGCATCGAGAGCCGATTTGACCGGAGCGTTGTTGTAGCAGATATTCGCCGTGACCCGCTTATGATCGCGCTCCGTTTTCGTCCGATCGGGATCCGCGGGCGTGGGGTCGGGAACCTCGTGCTCTTCGCAGACCGAATCAGGGCAGGGGCGTTTGCCGCAGTCGCAGGTGAAGTGAGGGCCGGGCCAGGATGTGACGGGATCGACATACCGCCAGCCGCCGTTGATTCCGGCGAGATACGAGATCGAATCCGGCTTGTCGTGGGCGGGTTCGTTGAGAGCGGAGGCACCGCTCCAGGTGAGGACGGTGTTGTAGTGCCATTTCGCATCCGTGTGATCGTGAGTCTGATTGTTGCAGCCGCCGGGACAGGGCCCGCGGGCGAGAAACGCGTATTTCCGGTAGAACTTGTCGACGTCGTCCGCTCCGCTGGGGCCACCCAGGATGACTTTGGGGGTGCTCAGCATCGCCTGGAGCCGTCCGAGCGTCGCATGGTCGAAATGGTTGGAGAGGATGTTCATCAGTTCCGACCAGACCACGAACAGCGTCGTCGGGGAGGGGGTGACGATGTGGATGTTCGTGATCGCATCAACGTCCTCGTACGTGTTGACAGGCGAGTCGCCGAAGTCGGAGGTGATCGTGATGAAGCCGGGGGCGACGAGTTGATTTTCGATCTGTCCCCATGCGGAACCGCCCGCCAGGATGAAGCAGATGAAGACCAGGGAAAGATGGATGCTGAACCGGTTTGACCGCGTCATTTCAAACCTCCGTGCGACTGTGTCGTGTCATTCGGTTGGCCGAAGAGTTCCAGGGCGGCTTGTCGGGAAAGGCTTTCGATGCTGGTTGCGCAGGCTTCGGCGTTCGAGCCTGCCTGCCCGGCCACTTCCCGCTCGAGGCGGGACAGAAACGCCGGGATGAAGGCGGATTCGACTCCACGGAAGGCCGCGAGCAGGCACTGTTCGAGGTCGTGTGCGGCGACGGCCTGGCCGAGGCGGGTTCGGAGAACTCCCAGGAAAAAGTAAGCCCGGGGGGCGAGCGCAGGCGATTCCAGGGCTTTCTGAAGGGGTTCCTGCGCGGCGACTGCGTCTCCCTGGCGGAGCAGCAGCAGGCCGGCGATATAGGAGAGCCACGGGTGGCCGGCGTGCAACGCAAGCGATTTCCAAGCCTCGGCGTCCGCATCCGGGATTCCGAAGATGACCGCGTGAAGGAAAAGGCGGGCGAGCGCGATGAGCCGGCCCGGCGGATGGCGTTCCGAAAGCCGGTCGAACTGGACCCACGTCCAGAAAACGGCTGCGGGGAGAAGGAGAAGGCCGAGAACCAGCAGGCTGCCCGAAAAGGGGTAGGCTTTCCAGACGAGGATGAGGCGACGGTGCAGGGGTTTCACCGGGGAGCCGGCGAAAGATGCGCCTGCCACGGCCGCCGCCTTCAAAGGCATATCGGCCGCGTCGTAGGCGTCCGACAGGGCCGGGAGGAGATCGGGAGGGAGGGTGGACGTTGCCGTGAGCCGTTCGAGATCGCGGAGAGCCTCGAGCGGTCGGTTGATCTTCAGAAGCGCCTTTCCGCGTTTCAAAAGAAGATCGGGGCGGCCGGGAAACTCCTGCAGCAGCTTGTCGAGGGCGGTCACGGCTGCGAAATAATCGCCTTTGCCGAACTGGGTGTCGAGCGAAGACAGGAGCGAGTTGATCTGCCGGAGTTTCCCGATTCTGGCTTTGAGTGCGAGTGCTCGGCCGTGCGCGGGCTCGCGTTTGAGAAGATCGTCCAGGAGCGTGTCGGCAGTGTCGAGATCGCCCCGGCCGAAGGCCGCCTGGGCACGAAGAAGGAGGGAGGCGAGCGAGTAGGTCACGACGTCGTACGCCCGTCCGGTCGAAGGGGCGATGCTCACGCCGGTTTCCTGGTATTTCTCGATCGTGTCTTTCACCTTCTGGAGCTCTTCGAGCGCCTTTCGGGCATCGGCGTTCGTCGGATCGACGGCGAGGACTTCACGGTATTGTTTCTCGGCGTCGGGAAGATTGCCGGCGCTCTGGTAAAACTGGGCCGAGCGGAGGGCCGCGGCGACGCGCTGCGCTTTCGCCTCGGCGATCAACCGGGAAAGGCGGACGACGTCGGGGTCGTCGGGAGCCACGGCCCGGGCCTGTTCCAGGTGGGTTCCCGCGGCTTTGAGGTTGCCGCTGCGGAAGTAGAACTCGGCCTTTTCGAGCCATTGTCTGATGGCTTGGGGAGCGGCAAGAAGCGGGATGGATATCGAAACGAGAACGAGAACGGCATACCGAATGATATGCAATGTACGACATCCGTGGCCGGGACGGAGCATTCCCATCAACTCGTTCCTCTGATTTCAACTCTTGTACCATGATACCCCATAACCGGAGATTTTCCCACCATTCGGGAGAGAGGGGGATTCCTTTGACATTTCCCTGGCGCTTTGCTAGATTGCATCAATACCGGCGGGCATGTGCCCATGCCGTGCCGGGGCCCGTTTTCCGTTGACCGGATTCCAATTCGGGGCCATGGGCCCCACAATGACGAGGAGGCTTTACACGATGCCGCTGGTCACAACGAAGGAACTGTTCGCACGTGCACTCAAGGGCGGGTATGCTATCGGCGCGTTCAACGTGAACAACATGGAGATCGTCCAGGGAATCTTCGAGGCGGCGATCGCCGAGAAGTCGCCCCTGATCATCCAGGTTTCGGCCGGGGCCCGCAAATACGCGCGGCACGAGTATCTGATCCACCTGATTCAGGCTTCGATCGAGATGGCGAAGAGTTCCGGGATCGACATCCCGATCGCCCTTCACCTCGATCACGGCGATGATTTCGAGATCTGCAAGAAGTGCATCGACGGCGGTTTTACCTCGGTCATGATCGACGGGTCGAAGCACAGTTTCGAGGAGAATGTGAAGCTGACGAAGCAGGTCGTCGATTACGCCCATGCCCGCGGCATCAGCGTCGAAGCCGAGCTCGGCAAGCTGGCCGGGGTTGAGGACGCGGTGTCGGTTTCGGAGAAGGACGCGGTCTACACGAATCCCCGCGAGGCGAAGGAGTTCGTCGAACGCTCCGGGTGTGACTCGCTGGCCGTCGCGATTGGCACCAGCCACGGGGCCTACAAGTTCAAGGGCGATGCGAAGCTTGACTTCGAGCGCCTCGCCGAGATCGAGCAGGCCGTTCCGAATTTCCCGCTGGTTCTGCACGGCGCCAGCTCCGTGCCCGAAGATCTCGTCGCCATCTGCAACAAATACGGCGGCAAGCTCCAGGATTCGAAGGGCGTGCCCGAGGACATGATCGCCCGGGCGGCCACGAAGAGCAACGTCTGCAAGATCAACGTCGACACCGACCTCCGCATCGCGATGACCGGCGCCATCCGCAAGGTGTTCGCCGAGAATCCGGGCGAGTTCGATCCGCGCAAGTATCTCGGCCCGGCCCGCGACTCGATCCGCGAGGTCGTGCGCCGCAAGATGCGCCTGATGGGCTGCGCCGGCAAGGCCTGAGGTGCCCGACAGACGAACCGCGATCGCCGGGGCGGCGGCAACGCCGCTCCGGCCCGTGTTTTTCCGGGCAGGGCCGACGTCGGTCGCCCTTGCCTGCTTGCTCTTTCTCGCGCTGCTGGCGGCCTTCATGACCGGGTGCGGCGGCGGAGGAGGGGGAGACGGCGGAGACGCCGACCCGCTGGCGCCGGAGATCGGCGCCCAGGTCGACGGTTTCGTCGACGCCCTGAATGCCGAAAACATCGACGGCGCGATGCGTTATGTAGACTCGAATATATATTATTTTCGGGCCGGAACGAATGGGTTTCTGAGGTATTCCGCCTTTCAAGAATACCTTCGGAACTTCGTCGAATCCGCCAGCGGCATCATCCTGAGCATCGACGGCAGGGAGTTTACATCCAACGGTGAAACCTGGGCCCTGTGCGCCGGCACCTTGAACTGCTCCTGGAAAGATGCCGAGGGGAATGCACGAACGCTCACGGAACCTGTTCAGATCGAATGGCAGCGGATCGAACGCTGGGGGATCACGAAACTGTCACGGTACGACACGACCGGTCTGCAGTTTCCCCCCGCACCCTGACAAAGCATGATCCTGGAAAGAGGAGGCTGAGCGGCGATGAGCACTGAGACGAGATTCCGTATGTCCGATGGGCGACCCGCGATCGTATTCCGGCCGGACGGCGGCGCCATGACCTGGCAGGACTGGATGTGCCAGCCGGTCGCCCTGCTTGCTGAAGCGCCTGGCAATCCTGATCGGGTTGTTCTGCTGTCATTCCAGTCGGGGATGCCCCTCGCTTCGGTGAGCGTTTCGCCGGAATGTCGAACGGCCCTGAACTCCGCGAAAGCCCACGTTCTGGCTTCCGGTGACGTTCCCGAGTCGCAGGATGCCGATGCGGCGGTCGTGAAACTCGAGCCGTTCGACGCCTCGGGGTTCCTGCACGAAGGCATCAAAAAGCAGATGAGGGGCGAGCTGGAAGCGGCCGTCGAAGCATACGGCCGCGCCGAAGCCGAGGTGCCGGAACTGCCCCGCGCCGCGAACCTGCGCGGCCTGTGCCTGCGCCTCCTGGGTCGCAACGAGGAGGCGGAAGCCGCATATCGCCGTGAACTCGAGACGTCACCGGCCATGCCCGATGCGTTCGCGAATCTCGGCATCCTGTTCGCGCGCTCCGGCCGGAACGCCGAAGCCCGCGCCATGTTCGAGAAGGCGCTCGAACGCGACCAGTTCTACCTCAACGCCCTGCTGCACTTCGCCAGGCTGCTCGCTGCCGAGGGACAAAAGACTTCGCGGCTGTTCGCCTCGCTGAACATGCGCCTCCTGGGAGCCTGGGCCGACGCGCCCCAGGCGCAGGAGCATCTCCTTGCGATGGCATCCGCCTGCGGCGCCTCGCCCGCCGAGTTCGCCGCCCTGCTGCGGGCCGAAGCCGGCTGGCTGGCCGATCCCTTCGTGCTCCAGACGATGAAACGGTGCGAAATCCTGCGCCTGAACGGCGCGTATATCGCCACCCTCCGGGGATACGGCGTCCTGCTCGACCGCACGGCCGGCATGCCGTCGGCCGCGTTTTTCCGGAATTGGGTGGCGAGACGGAATTCGCTGATCGAGACGATGATCGGCGATATATATATACAAGAATGGAATAGTTTGAAGGCGGAGCTGCAGGCCCGCCACCCCGAACTCGCTCCGGCTTCTCCCGCCCCGGCGGCCGACGCCGGCCGCGACGGGCAACCCGAGCGTGACGGGGCGATGAGCCCCGAGGAGTTTTATTCGATCATCGTGACCGAGATGCTTCGCGACGGCCAGGTGTCGCAGCATGAAGCGGCCCTCCTGAACCGGTTCCGCGCGGCCCTCCGCATATCCGACCAGGCGCACGCCCGGATCCTCGACGAGGCGGTTGCCGCGACCCCGCGCAGTCCCATGACCGACGGCGGAGGCGAGTTCCGGAGCGAGGCGTTTCTTCGGCGGCTGGCGGCGGCCGTGATCCGAGACGGGAAAATCGACGAACTGGAGCGGAAGATGGTCGTTCTTGCCGCTCAGACGCTCAATGTATCATCCGATGCGGTCAAGGCCGCATTCCGCGAGGTGGCAGCATGAAACAGGACCATTCTTCGAAAGACAAGGACACTCCGCAGGCTTCCGCCTGGGAAATCGAGATCATCAAGTCGGTTGCGAAGCACCTGACCGACGAGGGCTACCGGTTCCAGTATCTGTCGGATGCCTGCCTCGAATTGTATCTCCAGGGCAAGAATCTCACGATGCGGATGCTCATCTACGCGCACAACAGGCATCTGGTGGTGCGCGTGCCGGGCTTCATCCGCAACGTCGAACTTCGCCGTCTCGACCTTCTGATGACTCTCATGCAGCTGATGGACGAGTATTTCGACATCAGGTTCGAGCTGGCGAAAGACGGCCAGAGCCTTTCGGCCGCCTGCACCCATATCGTCGAAGACGGCACGATGACGAAGGCCCAGTGCATGCAGACGATGATGGTCGTCGCCTATATCGTCGACGATACGTATCCGAAACTGATGCATATCCTCTACGGCACCCGGCAGCCCGTGGAAACGGGGGACGCGATCCCGGTGGTCGCCGACGATCCCGAGCCCGGGGACCCCGGTGACGGAGAGGAAGACGACGACCCGGGCGAATCGGAAGATCCCTCCGGCGAGAGTTCTTCCGGCCGCTCAACATCGGGTCACAGGCGCGGCAAATCGCCTCGCCACGACAAGGTGAACTGACCGAAGGAGTTTCACATGCGACTGTCCCTCCGCCTTCTTCTGTGCCTGTTCCTGATCGGAGCGTGCGCGATCCCTCCGGTCGCGGCCGATATGCCGAAACTGCCTTCCTGGTACGGATTCGACGCCTCGCTGGCCGATATCCCGAGAGTCGGCGTTCCGGTCGAGGTGCTTGCCACCGTTACCGCCCGCCTCGGCGACCTCGAAGACGTGGACGTATCGCTTCTTCTCCCCCAGGGATGGGCCCATGTCCCGCGGGAGGAGCCAAAGGGCCGCCTCGGCTCGGGTTCCAGCCGGCTTTTCCGCTTTGTCGTCACCCCCGCCGGTCCCCTCCCGAACGGCTCCATCGGCTGCAGGCTCCGCGTTCGCACCCCGAAGGCGGAATTGATCCGGGAAGCCGGCCGCCGTTTTCCCGAAGAGGCAAATAAAATAGCTCAAACGATAACTTCGTGGCCGGATATGCACGAGGCCTTCGCGGACATGGCGTTCGCCCTGTACAAAGAAGAAGGCTTCTATCCCCTCGGCCCGGACATGTGGATCACCTACGACGACAGACTCAGGCCCGAAGGGGCCGTCCGCGGGCCCTGCCTCTACCGTGACGTCATGATCACGCCGTTCCAGGCCCAGACCGACGTCGAGATGTTCGACAAGCTCCGGACGCTTCTCAAGAGCGATCCGAAGCTGGAGGCCTCGCTCGCCGAAAAGGGCATCGATCTCAAAAAGAAGAGATTCGACCAGCTTCTCGGCCTGTATGTGCTCGCCGTCGAGGCGTATCTGAAGGGCGATTTCCCGGCGGCCGAGGCCCTGCTGAACCGCTTCGCGAGCGAAAGCGGGGATGCGGCCGACGTGCCCGTCGAGTTGGCGGTCGCGGCCGAGAACCTGCGGGGACTCGCCGCATGGGCATCCGGCGATCGCAGAACGGCGGAGCAGGCTCTCCAGAAAGCCTTCTACAAGAACCGGAAACTCTCCGTGCAGCGATATGTATTGAGAAATATAGGACTGCTGATGATCGCGAAGGGCGATCGCTCGAGCGCCCGTGAGATGCTCCGGCTGGCGGTCGAAATGAAGCCGGCCTACGTCCTTGCCGGCGATGAATACGCCCGGTTGAAGGAACGCTGATTGGCGATCGATCCCGTCGCGGCGCTTCTCGAAGACCTGTCGTCGCCTGACCCGACGATCAGGTTCTCCGTTCTGTCCCGCGTCGAGGATGTCGAGTGGACGGCCGAAACGCTCGCGGCCTTCAAACGGCGCGCCGCGGCGGAAGCGGATCCCGGAACGCGGTTCCAGATGCAGAAGTTGCTGGCACGGATCGAGCGCAGATCCGGGACGGTTTCCGCCGGCGCCGACGGCGTCCTGGCGGAACTCGAAGCTCTCCTGAAGGACCCGGGGCGCGACGATCTGAGCCTCGCGATCGTCGTCGAGGGCATCCGGCGCGGCGAGGCGCCGCTCGCCGCGATTGCCCTCCGCGAAGCCGGCTGGTGGAACTTTTCGGCCGAACTGCTCCCCTCGATCCTTCAGTTCTTCAAAAAGTTCGGCTCGATCGAGGACGTGGCCCAAATCGAGACGATGTGCCGGCACGCCGATCCGCGCGTCCTGACGACGGCGGTCGAGGCGCTCGAGAAGCTGAGCCCGGACAGTCTGAAAGACCTGATCGTTCCATTGCTCGTGAACCCCATTCACGGCATCCGCTCCCGAGCGATCCGACTCCTCTACCGTTGGGATCCCCAGGAGGCGATGAACCACTTCGAGGCGGCGCTGTTTTCCGAAGATGCGAACGACCGCAACGCCGCTCTGTTTCAGGCGTTCTTTTTCCCGTTTCCCGAGATCGAGCCCCTCATGCTCAGATTCATCGCGATCGAGGATGCGCCGTCGCTGCTCGAGAAGGCCGGCTTCCTGTTCCGCGCGAATCCGGCTCCCGAAGAGCCCCTGCGGCTGCTCGAGGTTCGAGAAAACTGCCGCGGCGAGAAGCGGAGGATCGTCGGCGAGATCCTGTCGGGGGTGATCCGGTCTCTCCACCAGGCGGGGCTCGTTCAGAAGACGCCCGAGCAGTTGACGCTCGAACTCGAGGAAGTCTACCAGCGCCGGAAGGCCCGTCAGCTCATCGAAGGATGCAGGCTTTCTCTCGCCTCGCAGGACACCGAGACCCGGAAGCAGGCGGCGTTGCGCCTGTGCGATTTCGCGCGGCTCGGATACCCGGAGGCCCGAAAATGTCTCGACGAATGGATCGGCGGCGAGGCGGATGCCGATGTCCGCACCGCGATACGCTCCCGGCTTGCGGCCCTCGACGAGAAAGCCGCGGCCGCCGCCGACCTGGATCTGCAGAAGCTGCAACCGGAACAACGGATGCGACTGCTGGCCGGCCTCGACGGCGAGCGGTTCAAGAAACTGAGACCGAAACTGCGCGAGTTCATGCGGAACTGCACGCCCGAAGAGCGTCTTCTGACAGTGCAAGCCATCGGAAGGGTGGGTGACAAGTCCGATGCGCCGTTGATCACGGGGTATCTGACCGGCGGGGAGCACGCGGCCGCCGCCGCCGCGATCGAGGCTCTGGGCTCTCTCGACCTCGACGTGCTGTCGCCGTATCTTCCGAAACTGATCCAGCACCCGGCTGACGAAGTCCGGGCCGTCGCCGTCCGCGTATTCGCCCTGTTCGACAAGAAGCAGGCCCTCTCGCTGGTCGAGAAAATGTTCGCCTCGATCCAGCCCAGGCAACGGGCCTACGCGATCTCATGCGCCTCGCAGTTCGATTTTCCAGCGGTTCGCGAGATGCTGGTCTCCTCGCTTCAACGTGAACAGGATCCGGAAAATATCGGACAATATATAGCCATCTTCAAGGCGAACATGGACGAGGAACTCTGGATGAGCATCTTCAGGATCGTCGAGAACACCCAGGGGACGCGGCAGGAGATGCTGCTCGGCCTGTGCAGGGAGGCTGCGGAGAGCCTGTCTTCAGGCGGGCAACCCCAGAAGCATTTCGAGTTCCTGAAGGGAAAGGCGCGGGCCCGGTTCGAGGCGGAACGGGCGAAGAAAGCCACGGCCCAACCGTCGTACGCCCTGTCGAACATTCAGAAGATCCGGAAACAGCAGGCGGAAGGGGAAAAAGAGCCGAAAGCCGATCCTGGTCTGGTGCCGTTCGCGATCGTCTCGGTCCTCGTGGGGGCGGTCGCCACGGCGCTGATCTGGTTCCTGTTCCTTGCGCCCCCTTCGTCGCCGCCGAAAAAGCCGGGAAAAACGACGGAAACGGCACCCAAGCCGAGATTCGACAAACGGCCGAAAAACGTCTCTGGCACCGTCACCGGCGTTTCGTCGGACGGGAAGCGCTTCACCCTGAAACCCGCCGGCGCTTCCGGAGAAACCTATCTCATCGAGATCGGCACCGCTCTCGCCGCGCCGCCGGCAGCCGGATCGGAATTCAACGGCCAGATCAAGCCTCTTTCGAAAGAGGGCGACGAGATTCTCGCCCAGTTGGTCATGGCTTATTGAAGCCGGTTCCTTGACATTGGCGGTTCGGGGCACGTATGATGCCCCCATGAGCCAGTATGCGTGCGCGGGTGAAGCCAGGGGAGCCGTGTTCGTCCTCAGGAGCACCGGTTACCTGGATGAAAACGCTGGAATGTCCTTGAGAAAGGCCGTCGAAGAGGCTTTCCCCAAAGGATTCCGGAACTTCGTACTCAATTTCGCGGGCTCCCCCGTGATCAATTCACAGGGAATCGCGCAATTGATCGAAATCACCGAGATCGTCGTCGACGAGAAAAAAGGGAAGCTCGCCTTCACCGGCCTCAACGACCTGACGATGAACGTGTTCAAGATGGTCGGCCTTCTCAGGATGGGAACGGCTTTTCCGACCGAGGACGCCGCTGTCGGGTCGTTCTGACGTTCGGCCAATCGACAAAGCGCCGATTGGCGGCTATATTTAAGATAGGGCGGTTCCCCAGTCGTTTTATCTGTACAATATCGGGGACCCCGAGGTGAGGCAGATGGTCGAGAAAACGTCGATGATGTCCGCGAACAGGCTCGCCGAGATCCAGCGGTCGCTCGAGAAAACCGTCCAGCGGGTTGCGTCCGGCAAGCAGATTCTTTCCGCATCCGACGACGCGGCCGGCCTTGCGATGGCGATGGCCATCGAGTCGCAGGCGCGCAGCCTGACGGGGCAGATCGCCAACCGGCAAGACGAGATTTCGTTGCTCCAGACGGCCGAGGGAGGCATGTCCCAGATCGGCGAGATGACCCAGCGCATCCGTGAGTTGTCCGTACAGGCGGCAAACGGCACCCTGACCACCGAAGACCGACAGGCGATCCAGGCTGAGATCGCCCAGCTCAACGCCGGCATCGACCAGATCTCCGGCTCGACGAACTACAACACGAAGCCGCTTCTCGACGGCAGCCTGAACATCCAGCTCCAGAACGGCAACCGGTTCGCCGTTCCGGCTCTCGACTCGGCGACGCTCGGCACGTCGGCGATCGACGTCACGACCGTGAACGGCGCGAACGCCGCCATGACGGCCGCGGGGCGGGCGGGAGAATCCGTCGTTTCCGAACGCTCGCGCGTCGGGGCGATCACCAACGGCATCACCAGCGAGATCGCTGGACTCCAGCAGGAGCTCATGAACGCCCTTTCCGCGCAGTCGCGCATCAGCGACGTCGACATGGCGCAGGCCGTCCTGCAGATGACAACGCAGCAGCTCCAGCAGGAAGCCACGATGCGGGTTTTCAAAATCGATGAGGCTTCTCGCTCCAAGGTGCTTCAGCTGCTTTCCTGAATCATTCCTTGAAACCTTGGCGCCGCGGTCGTTGACCGCGGTTATTTTTTTCTCGGCGCGACGCGGCGGGTCGGAACGGCCGTGAACGGATCTTCCGGCCAGGGATGGCGCGGATACTGACCGCGCATCTCGCGTCTGAGCGCCGGGTATGCGTTCAGCCAGAAGCTGCGCAGGTCTTGGGTAATCTGGAGCGGCCTGCCGGCGGGCGAGAGCAGATGTACCAGCACGGGAACCCGCCCGTCGACGATTTTGGGCGACTCGGTGAGGCCGAACAGTTCCTGAAGTTTGACGGCCAGCACCGGAGGCCCCTTCTGCTGGTAATCGAGGCGGACACGGCTTCCGGAAGGCACCGGCAGGCGTTCCGGTACGAGCCGTTCGACGGCCTGCCGCTGTTTGTGCGTGAGGCGCGAGGTCACTTCCCGACACAGATCGAGTCGCCGGAGTTCGGCGAAACTTCTCGAGCCTCGGCAGATGTCCGGAAGGAGTTCCGACCACCAGCCGGCGTCGATGTGCGGAATGGCATATTCGGACGCGGCGCTGCGGAGCAGTTCGAGTCTCAGAAGAAACTGGTCGAACTCCTCGGGCCAGGCGAAGGCGCGGCGCGGGTCTTTCGCAGCTTCCGCCGCCAGGAGTCTCGATGCCGCCTCCTGTTCGTCGGGGGCGAGCGGTACGACCGTTTCTTCCAGCGGAAGATCGAGATATCGCTTCCGCCTGCGCGCGACGACCGCTTCCTTCGCTGGGTCGAAAAAGACCTCCCGCTCGGTTCCGACGGCATAGGGGAACAGCTCCTGGAGCCAGTCCGGCTCCACGGCGGATGCCCAGCGGATCAGCGCCTCGTTCCCGATGCCCCGGCCGGCGGCGGCGTCGGCTGAGGGAACGGTGATCAGTTCTGCGTTGCGCACGGAGCAGGCGGGGCTGAGGACGAGCCCGCGACCTCCCGCCATTCTGAACTGGAGGCTGTTTTCGGCGCGTCTGCGCGCCACCCGGTCGGGATATCCGGCCAGAATGGTCTTCAGCAACAGGGTTTCGCGAGCCGTTCCGGACGGTGCCGGCGCGCTTTTCCCGCGATTCCCGACCAGCGCCGACAGCTGCCGCGAGACGCGGTCGGCCGTTGCCGCGGCCCGCATGTCGATCCGGTCACCGGTATCTCGAAAACCGCATGAGCGGGCCTCTTCGAGAAGGTCCAGCCGCAGGAGGAGATCGCTGCGTGTGACGATGCGGGTCTCGCGGTCCTGTGTGCGCACGGCGAGATCCCGCTCCCCGAGAAGGGCCGCGAGATCTGCACCTTCCTGCGCCATGCCGTGCCCGGCGGCGAACAGAAGCATCCGCGCGAGGCGCGGAGCTGCCGGAATCTCGGCCATCTTCGCCCCGAGAGGGGTGATCGCGCCCGATCGGTCGAGGGCGCCGAGCGTTTTCAGGAGTTCGACGGCGGCGGCCATCGCCGGAGCCGGCGGGGCCTCGAACCAGCCGAAGGACGCCGGATCGGTCTTTCCCCAGGCTGCGAGCGTGAGAAAAACGCCGGCAAGATCGACGCGCTGGATATCCGGGGGCGTCGAATCGGGCAGAAGAGCGTGGTCGGATTCGGGCCAGAGGCGGAGCACCCGGCCTGGGCCGAGACGCCCGGCGCGGCCGGCTCGCTGTTCGGCGCTCGCCTTGCTGATCCGCTCGAGTTGCAGTTTTTCGAGGCCCGTCTGCGGGTCGAGCCGCAGGATGCGGCACCAGCCGCTGTCGACGACGGTCGTGATCCCTTCGATCGTCAGCGACGTCTCGGCAATATTTGTAGATATAATAATTCTTCGTTTTCCGGATGGCTTCAGTGCATCGTCTTGCCGGTCGAGGGGAAGGCTGCCGTGCAGGGGCACCAGCGAGACGTCGCGGGCCGCGGTCGACTCCGAGAGGAGGCCCGTGGTTCTGGCGATTTCCCCGGCGCCCGGCAGAAAGACGAGCATGTCGCCGCGAAGCGGATCGTTCGCCAGTTCCCGGACCGCCGCGTCGGCCGCCGCTTTGCAGATGTCGGAGCCCGGCTGCTTCAATGCCCATACGCGGGTCACGGGGTGGAGGAACCCTTTGCCCTCGAGCGACGGGCAGGGGGAGAGAAAGCGGCAGATGGGCGCAGGATCGAGCGTGGCTGACATGACGAGGATCCGAAGGTCCGGCCGCACCGTCTGCTGGATCTCGCGCGTCATGGCCAGGCCGAGATCGGCCTGCAGGCTGCGTTCGTGAAACTCGTCAAAGATGACGAGGCCGACGCCGTCGAGGAACGGGTCGCCTTGGAGCCTGCGCGTCAGGAGCCCTTCGGTCAAGACTTCGAGCCGGGTGGCCGGCCCGGTGCGCTTGTCGAACCGGACCTGGTACCCGATCGTCTCGCCGAGACGCGTTCCGTGAAGCGCCGCCATCCTGCGTGCCGAAGACAGTGCCGCCACGCGGCGGGGCTGGAGCATCAGGATGCGCTTGCCGGCCAGCCAGGTTTCGTCGAGGAGGGCGAGCGGCACGATCGTCGTCTTGCCCGCGCCGGGCGCGGCCGTCAGGACAAGGTTTTGTCCCTCCGCCAGGGTGCGGCGGATGCCGGGGAGCGTTTCCGTGATGGGAAACAAGGGCAGGCCATTGCGCATTACGATGCGGCCTGGGGCGATTCGGGCGGGGTGGGGGCGGACGCGCGGGTGAGGACGAGCAGGGTGATGTCGTCTTCCTGCATGGTGTCGGCCGTGAGATCGCGATGCCAGGCGAAGATGCGTTCGCAGCTTTTGCGCGCGTCGTCGCAGAGGCGGGCGGCGATCTCCTCGCTCATGCGCTGGTATCCGATCGGCTGGCCGCCGATCTTCGCCTCGATGATGCCGTCGGTGTAGAACACGACGCGGTCGCCCGGCTGAAGATCGGTCTCGGCGGGAGTCAGCAGGTTCTTCTTCATGCTTCCCAGGGGCATTCCGTGCAGTTCGAGGAAAAGCGGCGGCTCGCCGGTGCGGAATTTCACCGGGTAGTTGTGTCCTGCGTTCGCATACAGCATCTTGTTGTGGACGGGGTCGAGAATGGCGAGAAAACAGGTCATCATGCGCTTCCGCTTCAGCGTTCTGAATAAAACTCGATGTATAACTCCAAGTATTGATTCCGGAGTCGTCGGCTCCTCGCTCTCGCGCTCGACGAGCGCTTTCGCCATGGCCATGACGAGAGCCGCCGGCACGCCGTGTCCGGAGACGTCGCCGACCAGCAGGAGAACTCTGCCGTCGGGCAGTTGCTGGAGGTCGTAGTAATCGCCGCCCAGAGCGGTCATCGTATGCGATTCGCCGTAGATCGAGTACTCTCCGGCCTTCACCTCGTTCCCAGGGAACAGGCTCTCCTGGACGATTTTCGCGACTTCGAGGTCGGCGAGGCCTTCCATCACGCCGTTGAACGTCCGTGCAAGGTCGCCCAGTTCGTCCTGGCCGGCGTCCGGCACGCGGTGCGAGAATTTTCGCTGGCTGATCGCGGCGACGCCTGTGGTCAGTTCCCCGATCGGCGTGAGGAACCGCTGGGAGAGGTGGACGCCGAGGAATATACTCATCACGACGATCATGCCGGCAAACATCCAGATCCGCCGCTCGAGCAGCTTCATTTCCTCGATGATCGGCGCTTTCGGCACGAGGCCGATCAACAGATGGTTCGCCAGTTCTTTCGGCTTGATGCCGGTCGCGAGCCAGCTCTGGTTGAGACCGGTGAGCTGGCCGATCGTCGTCGACTGCCTGAGCTTCAGATCGGAAAGGAGGGGGGCCAGCCGTTTCGCGAGAGGAAAATCTGCCGGCGTATTTTTCTCGCTCGAGTTCCAGGCATACATGCGCAGGCCCGGCAAGGCCCGCTGCGATGGCACGAGATATTTCGATAAATAGACACACTCGAGGGCGAACTTCCTCCAGTAGGAAAGCATGATGTGGGTGACACGGCCGGTCGAATTTTTGACGGGGAGCATCAGCATCCAGGTCTCGTTGCCGGCAAGCGACAGGTTCAGCACCCGGCCGATCTCACGGGTCAGGTTGGTCGCAAGGTTTTCCCCATGCGAGAGGGTTTCCATGATGAGGGATGCGGTGTCGAGCTTGCCGGAGAATTGTTCCTGGTTCAGATTGGCGATGACCTGGGCGCCGACGATACCCATCATCTTCCGCGCTCGCCGGCCCTCGGCGCCCGATTCTCTGTCGAGGTCGACGGCGACTTCGCCGGAGGCATCATACAAAACCATATTGTTCGACAGATACCGCTTGTTGAAGAACTTCATCACTTTTCGCACGCGACTGAGATTATTGCCGTCGGTCTGGCAGGTGTTGACCAGTTTTGCGAACGTGATCTCCATCATGCCGCGCATCTGGGGAAATCGGGCGTCGAAGGCCCGTAGGGCCCGTTCGCATTCGTCATGCGTCTGGCGGATGCGGGCTTTGTATTTCTGATTCAGATAATCCATGCCGGCAAAGATGACGACGGCGAGGGGAATGCCGCTCGCAAAGCCGAACAGGACGACGAGCCGCCACCTGATCGGAAACTGGAACCGGACGCCGCGAACCATCACGAGATAGCTGACGACGGTGCAGGCGGCGAAAAAGAGGGTGGCGATCGCGGTGAAGAGCAGGCGTGTCCAGGTGAAGTCGGCGGCGACACTCCTCGGCCGGCTTGCCCAGAGTCGTGACGTGGAAGAGAACGGCATTACGGTGAAGAGCTTGTCGCCGATCAGGTGGTGCTCGCGGGTGGATCGCTGATACTCGCCCAGGGCCAGCGCAAGATCTGGCGGTATGGGAGCCTGGGAGTTGAGATCCTGGATGCCGACCGTGACGCCGAGGCGGCCGGCACGGGTCTTCATGAAGCGGACCATCAGGTCCCGGAGTGCCAGCAGAGGCCAGTCGGGAACGTGATTGGCGTGGATGAAGATGCAGCCCTTCGGTGAGGTGGTATACCCGAACCATCTCCCCGTTTCGAGGAAAGACGCTTCGAAGAGGCTTCGATGGTAGAGATTCATGCGTGCAAGCGAGGCTTCTCGGCCGATGAACGTCTGGAACATCGGCCACATCTGCGCCATTTTGGCGCGCATCGCGTCGTTTTCGTTTTCGTCCGGCATCGCCCGTGGATTTTTCGATACGGCCTCATGCAGTCTTTTCACGAGCAGTTTCGACGGATTGCCGCCTGTCAGTTCCGGAATGATGTTGCCCTGGGAGTCGGTGACGGTGAACCTGAGAACGCCTGGAAACCGTTTTTCGAGAGCGATGATTCCCCGGCGAAGGATCCCTGTTCTGTCTTGTGATGCGTCGGCTATGAAGCGAAGCTTGGAGACGAGCCTGCTGAGGAGTTCCGGGGTGTTTTCGCGTTTGCGGAAGGTCAGGAGGACGTTGTCGAGAAGCTGATACGATTCCTCGATCGACTCCTGTTCGACGGTGTTCCAGCGGATACCGAGACCGTAAGCGACGAGCAGTACCGGCAACGCGAAAAAGACGAGGCATGTTGCGAGCCATCTCATCAGAATGGGCCAACGGTTCATCTGCAGCCTGTCTCCGGATTCATTCGGGATTTTCTCACTATACCATTTTCATCCCCCTTGAATCACGGAGATCGCGAAGGACACGGCGGTTTCGCAGAAAAAACTGCGGTGATGATTTCCGATTTGCAGGGGCTCATCTGCGGAATGGTTCCCGAAAGGAAGCCCCGATGACGGAGCGCTGAGGCCCCTTTGTGCGCAGGAAGCGATCCGGTCATTTCGGAAACTCCGTGATCGTCGTTCTTGACAGAGGGCGTGGGCGAACATATACTTACTGATAAGTAACCTACTATTTAGTAAATATGATGGAGCGCAGGGATGATGCCGCCAAAGGTTGATTCGGTCTTGTCTTCCGGGGGGTCGCAGATGCGGGAGCGGCTCCTGGAGGTCGCATTGGAGTTGTTTTCCAGGCATGGCTACGGCGGGACAACCGTCAGCGCGATCGTTGCCGCCGCCGGGGTCACCCAGCCCATGCTCTATTACTATTTCAAAAACAAACAGGCGTTGTTCGAAGCGCTGGTCGAACAGGCGCTGATCGGCTACGACCAGCTTCTCCAGCACGACCTGCCCGCCCGCCTGTCCGCCAGGGAGCAACTTCTCGAACTGTGCCGGCAGGGGCTCCTCACATCCGGGCGAAATCCCGTCATGACGAGGCTGTTGTTCAGCCTGGCGTTTTCCCATTCCGAGGAAGTCCGAATCTGCGAGCGTGTCGATGCCGTCGTTCAGCGGTTTCTGAAGACTCTGGAGGGGATCATCCGCCGGGGCATCGCCGCCGGAGAACTGATGGATGCGGATCCTGCGGACCTGGCCTGGGCCATCTATGCCGTCCTGTTCCGGGCGATGGAGTCCTCTCTGATCGACGTGCCGACGAATCCCGGGGTCGAGGGAATGATCCGGGTGATCGCGAACATCCTGCTTCCGCCTCCGGACCAAGAACGTATCCCTGCTGGACGCGCGAAAAGCCGGCCGGCGAAACGGCGCAAAGAGTAATATATATGTTTTACTATTCAAATTGCGTAGCATTTGGTGATTCGCGATGGCTCGGAGAACATCGATGAAGCCGGACGGCATGCGTATCGCATTCCTCGCTCTCGCGGCCGCTCTTGTCGGGCTGTCCGGCTGTGCGGACGGGGAACGGCCGGTGATGAAACGTCCCGTACCCGTGACCGTCGGAACCGTATCCGACCACGAACAGGCGGTTTCGCTCAGATATTCGGGAACCATCGAGCCGGGAATCGTCGTTCCCGTGGCCTTCCGGACCGGGGGATACGTGAAACGAATCGCCGAAATCGTCGAACCCGGGGGGGGGCCGAGGTTCCTGCAGACCGGCGATCGCGTCGCTTCGGGGGCTTTTCTGGCCCAGGTCGAGGACCGCGAATACCGCTCGCGCATGTCTCAGGCGCAGGCGGGCGTTCTCGAAGCACAGTCGGGACTGGTTGCGGCCCAGGCCCAGGCCTCGGCTGCGGAGAACACCGCCCGGCAGGCGCAAGACGATTATCAGCGCGCCGAGCGGCTGTTCGCAAACGACACCATTACCCGCGTCGATCGCGATGCGGCCCGGACGCGCAGTCGCAACGCGGACGAAGCCCTCGCCGCCGCCCGGGCTTCCGTCGAGGCCTTCCGGGCGAAAATCCAGGCGACGCAGGCCATGGTGCGGGAGATCGAATCCGTGACGAGCGACACTTCGGTGCGATCGCCTCTCGACGGATTCGTCCTTTCCCGGAATATCGAGCCCGGGAGCCTCATCGGCCCCGGAACGGTGGGGTTCGTCGTTGCGCAGATGGATCCGCTGAAGCTCCGGTTTTCCATTCCCGACCGGCTCTTGGACAAGGTGTCCGTTGGCATGGAACTCGAAGGCAGGCTCGATTTCCGGCCGGAATACCCGGTGCGGGGAAACGTGACGAACGTTGCCCTGAGCGCAGATCCGAAGACGCGCCTGTTCGACGTCGAGGTCACGATTCCCAATCCCGAGGGTATTCTGAAACCGGGAATGATCGTCCAGATCGGGTTGCCTCCGGACATGGGGAAAGGCGTCGGGCTGATCCCTCTTGAATCCATCGTTCCGGGGCCTGGCGACGGGGAAACCTTCGCCGTATTCCAGGTGACCGCCTCGGAGGGAAAAACCATCGCCCGCCGGCGAGAGGTAAAACTCGGACGGCCGGTGGGCAACCTCATCTCCGTCGATTCGGGCGTTCTTCCCGGCGAAAAAATCGTCATTTCGGGGGCGGCGTTCCTCGAAGACGGCGACCAGGTCCACGTTGTCGATGAGTCGAGGTGAGGCGAGGCCATGTCATCGCATCTCTCCGCCACTCCTCAGGAGGAAACGTCGCTCCAGACGGTCCTTCCCCGGTTTTTTGTCCGGTCCAGGCAGGTCGCCTGGGTTCTGCTGATCTCGGTCCTGCTCTGGGGGGTCTACGGATATTTCGGCATGCCCCAGCGCAAGGATCCGGAAATCCCGGTCCATCTCGCGGTCGCCATCACGGCCTGGCCCGGGGCGTCGGCAGAGAAGATCGAACAACTGGTGACCAGGCGGATCGAGACGAAGGTCGCCGAGAACGCGTGGGTCGAAACCATCGAATCGACGTCGCGCACGAACGTGTCGATCGTGTTCGTGACCCTCGACAAAAGGCTTGCCGAGACGGGCAGGGAGTTCGACGACATCGCGCTCAAGCTGAACGCCGTTCCCCTTCCGGCCGGGGCAGGGCCGATCAATTTCATCAGGGATTTCGGCGACACGTCGGCGCTGATGCTGACCGTCGCGAGCCCCCTCGTCGACGAAAAAGAGATCGAGGTCCGCGCCCGGTTTCTCCAGGATGAAATCCTGAGCCTGCGGGCTGGCACCTCCTCGACCGAGAGGGTTTCCGCCGTGCTGTGCCTGCCGCATTTTCCCGTGCGGGATTTCCTGGCCCGGCCGGTTCAGCTGTTCGCTCAATTTCTGCAGGAGAAAGCCCGGGCGACGGATATTCGTACGTTCGAGATCGCCGGCATGGTGGGGGCCGATTTTTCCAGCCCGCTGCCCGACGAACGGCTCAATGAGCTGATCAAGGCGTTTCTCGAGGACAACATGCGGTGGCCGGAACTCTCGCTCGAAGCCTGGGAGCCGTTCCTCGTGCGTGACCCCGCCGCGACGCGTGAAGCCATGGCCGCGGTGGCAGGGCCGAAGTTTTCATATAGACAGCTCGATACCATGACCGAGCTGATCGAAAAAAACCTCAAGACGCTGCCGCAGGTCTCGAAGGTCAACCGGGTCGGTCTGCTCCAGGAGGCGATCTACCTGGTCTTCAAGCAGGAACGGCTTGCCGCCCACGGGCTCAAACTCGCCGATCTCCCTGCGTTGCTCGAGGCCAGGAACCGCCTTCAGCCGGGGGGCATGCTGAGTATCGCCGACCGCAACATCATGATCGAGGGATCGGGCGCCTTCCAGACCCCGGAGGAGCTCGGCAATGTGCTCCTGTCGGTCGGGAACTCCGGAACGCCGCTCTATCTGCGCGATCTGTTCGAGCAGTTCCGCGGCTACCAGGACCCGCCCAGATTCCTGAACTATCTCTCGAAGCCCGATGCGCGGGGCACATGGAAGCGGTTCCCCGCCGTCACGATCGCCGTGCAGATGCGTCCCGGCGAAAAGATCGGCCGGTTCGGCGCCGAGATAGACAGGGTGCTCGAATCCCTCCGCCAGCAACTTCCGGCCGAGCTGATTCTCGAGCGGACCTCGGATCAGCCGGTCCAGGTCAGCGAAAACATCCATCTGTTCCTCAAGAGTCTGATCGAAGCCGTCATCCTGGTGGTCCTGATCTCCTGGATCGGGTTCTGGGACTGGCGGACCGCGCTGCTGCTGGCCGCATCCATCCCCCTCACGCTGGCGATGACCTTCGGCATGATGCACCTGCTGCGCATCGATCTCCAGCAGGTGTCGATCGCCTCGCTGATCATCGCGCTGGGCCTGCTTGTCGACGTCCCTGTCGTGGCGGGCGATTCGATCAAGCGGCTGCTGGGAAACGGCGTTCCGTCTTCCCAGGCCTGCTGGCTCGGTCCCTCGCGGCTCAACAAGGCGCTGTTCTTCGCCACCCTCACGAACATCGTGGCGTATCTGCCGTTTTTGATGCTGTCCGGCAACGTCGGTCGGTTCCTGTACAGCCTGCCCGTCGTCATCACCTGCTCACTTATAGCTGCTAATATTGTATCGCTGACGTTCGTTCCGCTGGTCAGTCGCTCGCTGCTGCGCCCCGTGCCCGAGCCGTCGATCGCCGAGTTGCGGAAATCCCCGCTGTATGCGGCATACGGGCGGCTCATGGAGACGGCCGTCGCCCACCGGAAGAAAGTCCTGCTGCTTGCGCTCAGCCTCCTGGTGCCCGGTGCGATCGCCTTTTCGAGCCTTCCGCGGCAGTTCTTCGCGAAGGACCTCTCGTATCTGAGTTACGTCGACGTCTGGCTTCCGGATGACGCGCCGCTTTCCGCGACGAACGAGATCGCCGCGAAGGCGGAGAAGGTCATCCGTGACACGGCGGAAAAGTGGGGAGCGGAACATCCCGGCATGAGCGGAGCCACGGGGCGGGTGTTGGCGAATCTGACGACGTTCGTCGGCGGAGGCGGACCCAGGTTCTGGTTCTCCGTCTCGCCCGAACTGCAGCAGCTCAACTACGCCCAGATTCTCGTCGAAGTCACCGACAAGCACGTCACCCGGTTCCTGGTGCCGCGTCTGCAGGAAGCCCTGTCGGAGCAGGTTCCGGGCGCCCGCTTCGATGTCCGGCAGCTGGAAACCGGCGAACCCGTCGGAGTGCCCGTTTCCCTGCGTATCTTCGGGCAGGATCTCACGGAGCTGCGCGAACGAGCGGCGGGCCTCAAAAAACTGCTCTCCGCATGCCCGTTCTCGGAGCGCGTCCGAGACAACTGGGGAACGCCCAATCTGACGCTCTCGCTCGAAACGCTCGGCGACCGGGCCAACCTCTCCGGCATCACGCATCTCGACGTGACATCGGCGGCGGCGATCGCGGTGAACGGCTTTCCCCTGACGAAATACCGGGAAGGCGACAGGGAAATCCCGGTCATAGCCCGCTCCGCCCTTGAGCAGAGGGCCCACCTCTCGGATCTCGAAAACCTGTATGTGTTCTCGCTCCTGACGAACCAGCGGCAGCCGCTCGGCCAGGTCGCCAATCTCCAATACCGGCTGAAGCCCGAGAAGATTCAGCGGCGCAACCAGTTCCGGTGCGTGACCGTCTCGTGCTTCCCGGCGGAAGGCTATCTGCCCTCGCAGGTGATCGCGTGGCTCCGGCCCGGGCTGGCTTCGTTCGCCGAATCCCTTCCCTTGGGATATCGCCTTGAAATCGCCGGCGAACAGGAAAAGCAGGATAAGGGGTTCCGGGAACTGGCGGTCGTGCTCGGCGTCTCAGTCTGCATGATCTACCTGGCGCTCGTGTTCCAGTTTTCCCACGCGCTGAAGCCGCTCATCGTGTTCGGGGCGATCCCGTTCGGAATGCTGGGCGCCGTCCTGATACTGCTCTGGCAGGGCGCACCGTTCGGATTCATGGCGTTTCTTGGGGTCGCCAGCCTGATCGGGGTCATCGTCAGCCACATCATCGTGCTGTTCGACTTTATCGAGGAGGAACGCGAACGCGGCGCCGGCCTGGAGGACGCCCTGCTCGACGCTGGCATCATGCGGCTGAGACCCGTCATGATCACGGTCGCGGCGACCCTCATCGCCCTGCTGCCGCTCGCCAGGCACGGCGGCCCCCTCTGGGAACCCCTCTGTTACGCCCAGATCGGCGGCCTCGCTGTCGCAACGCTGGTCACGCTTCTGCTGGTTCCGACCCTGTATGCCGTGTTTGTCAGGGATCTCGGCCTCGTCGAGTGGCCGGAGCCGGGAAAAGAGAACCGGCAGGAATGATTATCGAATTCTGCTGGATGATGTTCCCCGGGCGCCCTGAGCCTGTCGAAGAGGGCGAGAAGTTCGTGCTTCGACAGGCTCCAGCACGAACGGGTCCGTGAAAACCGGCTTGTGCCGCGCAGAGATATATAGAAAATAGAATTATATTCCCGGATGAGGCGCGAAGAAACGCCCTGCCCTGCGAAAGGCCGTTTCCGGCCTTTTCGCAGGGCGGTGGTCGTCAGCGGAAGATCCGCTTGAAATTCTCCAGGCTGACGGCTTTCTCGAGTTCGATGTCGATGCCGTTGTACGGATCGACCTTGATCCAGTCGGGGAGTTCGTAGCCGATCTTCATTTTGCCGGTTTCGACCCAGGCATACTGCTTCTCGTAGGGATCGTAGTAGACATCGCAGTTCGGATAGTAGATGTAACCGAATTTTCTTCTGTATCCCCAGGCCGGGGCGTGAGCAGGCGGTCCGCGGCGTTTTCCGAAATTCTTTTTGCCGTAGGTGTAGGGAAGGCGCTCGTAATTGATCCGGTGATACTCATACGGGGTTTCGCCGCCGATCCTGATCCGTTCTGTTGCGCCACCCACCGTGTAATGAGCCGGAAGACTGGGGCCGTGGTGCCATTTCCCCGAATCGATCCAGAAATACGTGCGGGTCGTGCGGTTGTAATACACGTTCTGGTTCAGGAAATGGTCGTATTCGTAGGCGACGTTCTTCGGGTGCGGAGCATCTTTTCGCTCCTTCGCCTTCTTGTTCTCGTGATGCTGCTTGGCGAGCGCCTCCGTTTGCGGAAGCAGCAACATGGCGCCGATCACGGCGACCTGGAAACAGTTCATCCAGCGGTTTCTCATCTCAATCCTCCTCTATCAGTTTGGAAAACGCAACCCAGTATATCACGCTCTTCAGCCCAGTGCGCGTAGGGGCGGGTTTGAAACCCGCCCCTATAGAACCTCAACGTGCGTTGCTGCCCGGCTGACGTCAGGCCTTGTCGGTTTTTTCCGGGTAGTTGATCGTGAGGTGGAGCTCGCGGAGCTGCTTCTCGGTGGCCTCGCAGGGGGCGCCCATCAGCAGGTCCATCGCGTTCTGGTTCATCGGGAAAGAGATGACCTCGCGGATGTTCGGTTCGTTGGCGAGCAGCATGACGATGCGATCGATGCCGGGGGCGATGCCGCCGTGCGGCGGGGCGCCGTAAGTGAAGGCGCGGATCATGCCGCCGAATTTGGCGTCGACCTGCTCCTTCGAGTAGCCGGCGATCTCGAACGCCTTGTACATGATGTCGGGCCGGTGGTTGCGGATCGCGCCGCTCGACAGCTCGACGCCGTTACATACGATATCGTATTGATACGCGTTGATCGTCAGCGGGTCCTTGGTCAGAAGCGCTTCGAGGCCGCCCTGGGGCATCGAGAAGGGGTTATGGCTGAAGACGATCTCGTTCGTCTCGGGATCGCGCTCGAACATCGGGAAGTCGGTGATCCAGCAGAACTCGTAGCAGTTCTTGCGGCGCAGGTCGAGCAGGTCGGCGAGCTTCACGCGAATCTTGCCGAGCACGATGGACGCGGCGGTCGGCTGGTCGGCCACGAACAGCAGCGACGAGCCGGCTTCCACGGCCATGCGCTCGCGCAGCGCCTGCTTGACGCCGTCCGTGAGCGGTTTGGACAGCGTGCCCTTGATCTCGCCGCCGGCCGTGTAATGCAGCGTGGCGAGGCCCTTGGCCCCGGCCTCCTTCGCGAGCGCCTCGAGATCGTCGAAGAACTTGCGCGACTTGTCGGCAATACCCGGCACGCAGATTGCGCGCACGGCGCCGTTCCCGGCCACGACCGACTCAAACGCCTTGAAGCCCGACGTCGCGAAGATGTCGGACACATCCTGGATCTTCAGCCCGAACCGCAGGTCGGGCTTGTCGCTGCCGTACGTGCGCATGGCCTCGGCATACGGGATGCGCGGGAAAGGCAGGGGCGTCGACTGCCAGTCGGAGAACTCGGTGAACACACCGTGGATGACCTTGCCGACGGCGTCGAACACGTCGTCCTGCGTGACGAACGACATCTCGACGTCGAGTTGATAGAACTCGCCCGGCGACCGGTCGGCGCGCGCGTCCTCGTCGCGGAAGCAGGGCGCAATCTGGAAGTAGCGGTCGAAGCCGCTGACCATCAGCAGTTGCTTGAACTGCTGCGGCGCCTGGGGCAGGGCATAAAATTTTCCAGGATATAATCGGCTGGGCACGAGGTAGTCGCGGGCGCCTTCCGGAGAGCTGCTGGTGAGGATCGGCGTCTGGAACTCGTTGAAGCCGAGCTCTGTCATGCGGCGCCGGATACTTGAAATGACCCTCGAGCGCAGCAGGATATTCTGGTGCAACTTGTTGCGGCGTAGGTCGAGGAACCGGTAGGAAAGGCGCGTCGCCTCGGGGGCCGTCGTGTCGTCGACGATCGGGAACGGAAGCACCTCGGCCGGTCCCTGCACCGTGAGGGTCGAGATTTCGACCTCGACCGCGCCTGTCGGCATGCGGGTGTTGATGTTCCCCTCGCCGCGCGTGCGGACCGTGCCGTCGATCGTGATGACCGACTCAACCCGTGTCGCGTCGAGCTGGGCATGCACCGGCGTGCCCGGCTGTGCCACGATCTGGGTGAGGCCGTAATTGTCGCGCAGGTCGGCGAACAGCATGCCGCCGAGGTCGCGCTTGCGCTGGATCCAGCCCGACAGCCGAACCTGCTGTCCGATGTGCGTGTCCCGGAGTTCGCCGCAGGTGTGTGAACGATACGTATGCATGATGGCCTCTACCTCGTGTTGGTCAGCATTGAAAGCAGAATTGACGCGGCCGAAGTGTACCGCACGCCGCCGTCGAATGCAAGAGGCCCGGCTTCGAGAGGCACGTCAACCGACGCCGGAAATCGCGACCCGTTGCCGCCGTTCAAGCCTTTCGGAATACAAGCCCGACTCGAAGGGGGAGACGAACGCGGGTATTCGAAAACAGTCTATTCACGCTTTATCAAAAGCAGGGTGATGTCGTCGTCCTGTTGCGGCCGGACCGCCTGGCGGCGGTTCCAGGCGTAAATCGCCGTACAGGATTGCTCCAGGTCTTCCACGACCAGACCCGGGAGGGCCGTCGCGACCTTCTCGTATCCCAGCTGGTCGGACCCCGTATCGGTTTCAATCAGGCCATCGGTGTAGAACAGGAGGGTATCCCCGGGGTTGATCGGGATCTCGACAACCGTTGGAGACAACTTTGCCCGGCTCCCGAGCGGATAACTGTTCCCGATATGTTCGAGCAGCTTCGCATGGTTTCGGATCACATACGGGAAATTGTGTCCCGCATTGATCAATTCGAGAACATGGCGCCGCGTGTCCAGAATTGCCAGGAGGCTGCTCATCATACGTTTGCGCTTCATCACCCGGAAGAGGGAATCATTGAAGGTGGTGGTGAATCGCGCAAGCTGAAAATCCGGAAGACAGTGCTCGACCATGATCTTTGCCATCGCCATCACCATCGCAGCGCCCACGCCGTGTCCGCTGACGTCGCCAATGATGATGAGCGCCCGATCATCGGAGAGCTGTTTGATCTCGAAATAGTCGCCCCCTAGCTCCGATGCGGGATGGCTGCGTCCGAAGACCCGGTAGGGTCCGATCGTCAGCTGCTCCTTTGGGAACAGGTGTTCCTGGACGATGCGACCGACCGCCAGATCTGAGAGTCCCTCCATCATCTGGTTGAATGCCTGGGATAGCCTCCCGAGTTCGTCCGGATCGGCCTCAGGCAGGCGGTGGCTGAAATCGCGGCGAGCGATCGCCTCGATACCGCCAGTCAGTTCGCCGATCGGCTGGAGAAGTCGTTTCGACAGAATGAAGCCGAGGAACAGGATGATCGCGAACAGGGTCGCGGAGAACGCGACCAGGTTACGAATCAGCTGTTGTCGCTCGGCATGGATGAACCGATCGTCGCGGACCGCGACCAGGAGATGGTCGGAAAGCAGGCGGGGTTTGATGCCGGCCACGAGGAGGCGATTTCCGTTCCGGTTTTGAAGCTCGCCGAATTGCGAGCCTCCGAGAATTTCGAGCCGCGCGAGGAATGGACGAAGAGGTTTATAAAGAGGGCTCTTCTGAGGAATCGGGTTGGAGGGCTGGTTCGGTGACCAGCCCATGACGCGGATTCCGGGAAACCGTCGTTCGAAGGAGGGGATGGAACGTACGAGAAAGAATCGTTCAAGGAGATCTCGCTTCCATGCGGCGGCGAACACGCGATCGATCTTGCCGCCCGCACCACGCCACTCGGCCACGGTCGCGTCAGATGAAGATGTTCTATTTCGAGGTGTATCCTCCGTCAGGGGATAAAGGAAGAGCCACCGTTGTTCCCTGAAGATCGAAAACTCGAACACCTTTCCGAGAGCGGACGCTAGGTCGCCGATCGGCATTTCCTCGCCGGCAACGCTCTCGGCGAGGGAAAGCACCAACTCGTCTTCGAGTCCCGGATCTGTTTGATCGAGCAAGGAAATCATTCTCCGGATCAGTGATCCGAGAACCTTGGCCCCGCGTTCATCCTTGATTTCCTTTTCCTGCCATTGGGGATTCCCATAGGTTTGGTATTTGATTTGGGGCTGGCCGAGCTTGTCATACACGATCAGTTCAAAGGGGTTGATCTGACGAACCACGCCCTCCATCAATTTTCGCCAGGATTCCTGGCGATCGAGTCGCCCGCGATTGCGTGGGCTCAGCAGGGCCTCGAGTTGACGCTCGATATCCCTTCGCAGGTCGGCATACTGGCCGTCGAGTGCGTGCAACTGGCGTTCCATAGCAACGGAAGCTTCCTGGGTGCGCCTTCGCTCGAGTTCCGCGAGAGCATCCCATTCCACGAAGCCGATCAGGGTCATGGGGACCCCGCCGGCAAAGGCGAAGAGCAGGAGAAGGCGTGACCGGATGGGAAGGACGAATTCCGTATTCCCGAGCATGAAGCGGGCCGAAATCGTAGCCAGAAGTCCGAAGACCCCGGCCAGAAAAAGAGAAAGCCATACCCGTTTCGACTGGAAGTCGGGAAGCTCGCTTCGGGCCATGGTTCCCCACAGGAAGATTCCCGCGTCGAGCTGATGCAGGGCTACCAGGGACGCCGGCAGGACATGGTGGGCCTGCATGTTCCGCCGGAAGACGCGGAGACCGGCCGAAACGTCGGAAGGAATGATATCTTGGCCTCGAAGATCGGCAATTCCGAGATCGATGACGCGATGTGGGCGAAAGATTCGGAGCTGTCGGGTCTGATCGCGATATGCGAGTTGGTTCCAAGCCGCGGTGTGACGGATGTGAGCGCAAAAAATTCCCCAGTCACCACCGCAATGGACAAGCCAACGCCATTTTCCCGTCGGATCGGCGTCAATGAGCTTTGCCTGGTGGTCGTCCAGCCGTTCCTCGAGATTGACGGCCGGCCCCAGATACCCCTTCAGAACGGCCTTGTGCTTCTTCGCCGCAGCCCGTCGGTTCCCTTCGCCGAAAACCTCGAACAGGCGCGCTGCGATGGCGGGGCCGACCGACGGGGTGAGCTCGGGGGCGATCCGACGTCCGTTCCGATCGACGATCACCAGGCGAAGCAGACCGGGAAAACGGGCGGAAAGGGCGTGCATCGCCTTGCTGGCTGTCTTGGAAAACTCCTCAGGGGGTGCGTTCTTCAAGACCCTGCGAAGGGCTTGGAACTGTTCGCCGAGATAAACCCGGGTGTCACCGCGCTTTCGCATCAGCAGAATCTGTTGGTCGATGCGTGTGAAAGCACGCTCGAGAGCCATCCGCTCCTCACGGTCCCATGTTCGGCCGATTCCTGCCGCCACGATCAGCAGAGGAATGGCGAAGAACACGAGAACGTGGCCAAGCCAGCGGAGGGTCGGCCCGAAACGCTTCACCATCCCCGGGGCAACATCGGATGTTCCTGGGTCGATCAAGGCGGTCCTCTGAGTTCCGAATACCAGGTGCGGTTGACCCCTTCCTGTGCCAGCATCGAGGATATGAACGTGGGGGCGACCATTTCGGAGTAATCGGCCAGGACGACGCCGCGTGGCTTGCTGAGGCTCGTCGGGTCGAGACGATTGAGAGCCCCGGTATCGATGGTGTCGACGAGTTGAAGGGTTACGAAAAAGGCCGATCTCGGAGCGATTCCCTGAAAATCGACGATCTGAATCTCGAAATGATTGACCCGGTCGGAAAGGACGGTCGTCCGCGGGGCTTGTCCGGTGGCCGGATGCGGTCGCTCTTCCCGAATCAGCTCTTTCCGGGGGTCTCCCGGCTTCTTCTGCCGCAATCGGTACGTGATGAAATTGGCCAGATGCGGACGAAGGCCTGAGGGTTCTATTGTAATCGTCTTATCGAGGGGAGCGTGTCGGGGAAAGGCATGGAACCGGTATGTGATGCCCGATGAATCCGGCGACGAGAAAAGCAGATCCTTGAGATTCCATTCGATCGGTCCGTCATCGAACGGCATGCAGGCGGCCTTGAGATCGGCGTGGATCTGACGGAGAACCCGTCGAGCTTCCATCGTGGTCTCGACCTGAAGCATGCCGACCAGCGACGTCCGGGTTCCGGTAAGGAATATCTGGAAGGCGGAAAGCAGAAGGAGAGCTAGGCAGATCACCGCGACCAGCAACTCGATGAGGGTGAATCCTTTTGGGGATCGAAAGGTTCTCATCATTTCGGCAGCTCCACGATCAGGCCTTCGACTGCCACGCCTCCGCGACTCAGCCATGCGGCAGCCCGGCTGGCCTGCTTCGGCTCGACTCGGATGCGTATCCGAACCGCTCGTCGCCCATTTCCGCCTGGAAGACTTTGCGGAGGATCGACCGTAATCTCGCGCCGGAACATCTGCCATTCGAGAGGGTGGCGGATCGCTGAATTCGGTTCGTCACGAAGATCGTTCCACCCCGGTGGAAATTCGGCCAGCGGATGTGCGGCATAATTCGCCACCAGGTCGAACCCGGCGGCCCGGAAGATCTCGAGCGGCTCGAGGGCCGCCTGCATGGCGGCGAACTCATAATACGTATCCATCGACTGGCGATTGGCGGTCGAAGCCACGCTGAGGAATCCCACCAGCACGAGCGCGAAGAAGATCATGGCGATGATCACTTCGACCAGGTTGAACCCGCGTCTCCTCATCCCTCATCCAGCCTTTCAAAAACGACCCAGCGCCCGATGGCCGGGCGATAGATCGGTTGGGCGGGTTGCAATGCCGCGTCATACTTCAGGTGATGTTCCCCCGCGCACCAGAAATGTGTGTTGAGCCGATCCACCACGACCGCTCCGATGATATTCAACGGTCGGCGTGCGATGACCGATCGTCGAAGATCGTCCCCGGCAGCAATCAACGATGCTTCAACCGGTTTGTCCGTGTCGATGACGATATCTCCCTTTCTGGTCAGGAGAACCAGGAGATCCCGCGAGGGATCGGAACGCCGAATTTCGCCGCGGATCTGGAAACCCGGAGCGACGAGAACTCCCTGGCCCGTCACGATCAGGGGGCGCTCCGGCGACCCAAGATCGATGAGGGAGTCGCGCCCTCCGAGAATCTGGACGATTCCGTCGATATGGAGTTTTCCCGCTGTGGGGTCGTACATCCCTGAGCGCAGAAATGCAGCCTTGTCAAAACGCCGTGCCCACAGGCCGAATCCCCCGTATGGCCGGAAACCATCGGGGCCGGTCCGGTCGGGGGAAATGACCGCCTGACGGCGATTGAGGATCGGCATGATCGGGAACGCTGCATCAGTGGGCGGGTTGTTGATGGCCGCTCCGATCGACCCATAGGGAAACGAGGTGTCGAACCTGGAGAACAGCAGATGCCCGGCGCCCTTGGCGGCATCGACTTTCGGCAGTTCACCGTAAAACCGGATATCTGCCGGAGCCGTGAGCCCCTGAGGCGGGGGATTCAGGCCCATCCATGGCTTGGTGAGAATGTCTTTCGCCTTCTCCTTATCGAGCGATGAAATGTCCAGATACAGGGCCGAATGATACAGGAATCGCTGGCGGATCCCGCCTTCCAGAATTTCTCCTGCAAGGGCGGAGTTGACCTGGGCAGGGTCGGGGCCGAGCAGCAGAAATCCCGGTGCCGGCCGATCGTAACGATCGGGAAGATCGCGGGTGTGCCCACCCTGCAGACGCCATTCCTCGTTCCAGAGGTAGGAACGGATCTTCGTGGCGATGTCGGTCGGCCCCTCGCCTGGAACGAGAGCAACGCCGGCTTCGAACTTTCCCTTGACCCGGTCGAATTTTTTCTTCAATTCTTCTGCGAGATAGTCATCGACCGCGCTGCTGTAATTCGATCCCAGTTGCTTTTTTGCTTCCTTGATCTTGTAGTCGAGTTCGTTGGCCATCCAGGTGTCGAGATCGAACAGCACACGACAGTCGGCGTTGGTCACATCGATCGTCGAACCGCAGGAAGGCAACAGGCTCTTTGTCGATTCGTCAAGGTTGAGGAACACGTAGGCGTCACCTGGGCCGTCAGCCCCGCCGAATCGGATTTTGCCGCGCTTTCCGGCCGGGCCGGCGACAGGATCTACCGTGATTCGAACGCGATTCTGGTTCAGCATCAAGCCGCCAGTCTCACGAAACTCCTGCAGCCCCTGCCTCACCAAAAGCGCGTAATCGAGAGCAGCGCCTTGGGCGAATGCAGACCTCGCTCCGTTCGCGTCACGTGGGGTGACGACGACGGCGACCTTGTAGTCGCGGCGACGAACCAGTCGGCAGATCGTCTCGCCCCCAGCGTCGGAAAGCCGGCACTGGGTCGTCAATTCGATTCTTCCAACGCCTTCATTCGGGTCCTTGGAATAGGCGATGTTCTCGTAATCCTGGTTGATGAAATCGACGACCCGGGCCTCGACGGTCAGATTCAGTTCCTGTCGGGCCCGAACCATGCCGCGTGCGACCTCGGTGGTCAGGGGAACGGGTATCGCCAGCTTCCCGGGGTTCTTGCCCTGCCCGATCACCCACCGGGTCTCTGCGGCAGCCTGATTTTCGAAGGCGGCGTCAAGAGAAGCAAAGGCCTCTTCGTCCGCCGCTTCGACGATCTGTCGAAGAACCTCTCCCTGTTCGAGCCGGAAGGCGGTGCGTTGAGCCTGGGTCGTCAACTGAAAAAACGCCAGAGTCAGCCCGGAGATGATGAGAACCAGGAAAAGGACGAGATGCAATGCAATCCCTCGCCTGGCCCAGGCGAATCTATCGAAGCTCATCGTGATCCTCGCTTGTTGTCGGTGCTGAGGTTGCCGAGGCGCTATTCCCCGGAAAATCAAGTTCCGACACGGACGATGCTCCCGATGGGGGGGAAGAGGCGATTGGGAGAGAGGAGGCCAGCGGCGCATCCTTCCCGGGGAATGTCGTAGATGGCTGCCTTCCCAACGCGATCGCCAGGATCGCGGTTCCGACGGCGATCGTGACAATTCCAAGGATGAGCTTCCCTGGCATGCCGAAGAATGGTGCCGGGTCTCCTGCGGGAAGAGGCTCGGCGGCGATTGCTTTCGAGATGCGTGAAGTCAGGGATGGGGCCGGCGGTTGGGGAAACGCGCTGCCGGAACTCCGAAGGCAGGACACAGCCTCCTGCAGGTCGCGACATGCAGGGCAGGCGGCGGCATGATCAGCCAATGAGCCGTCGATACCCTTGTTGCTGACAAGGGCTTCTGCGAAGATTTCACAGAGATTCGGTTCAGTCATGCGAGGCAAGCCTCCGGCGTTCACGGACGATGGCTCTCAGGCGGGCCAGAATTCGATGAAAGCGAACGCGAACGTGGGGTTCCGTTTGATCGACCAATTCGCCGATCTCGCGGTAGGACAACCCTTGAAAAATGCGAAGCTCGATGAGAAGGCGATCGGCCTCCGTAAGAGGCGCCAGGAGCGCCTCGACCTCGACACCCGCCAGCGCGGTATCTTCCACGGCAGGCCCGGTCGAAGCACGCTCGGAGAGAATTTGCATTTCCGTCAGGATATAGGTGGGTTTGTTGAGGTCACGGGACAAATTCCGTGCGATTCCCAACAGCCATCCGAGGAATGGGCGGGACGTCTGGTAGGAAGCCAGATATCGAAAAGCCCGGAGGAAGGTCTCCTGAAGCAGGTCGTCAAGGCGATCGGGGGGATGTCCGAATCCGCGAAGATAGGCTTGAACCGAATGTAAATGCCGGACGACGAGGGGGTCGAACGACTCCCGGTGCCCGGCAAGAACCTGCGCGATCAGCTCGAGATCGGGCGAGTGTGAAGTTCCATCAGGCATGTCGGTCAACCGGGCGTCTCATGGGAAAACCGGACAAGTCGGAGGAAAGCGGGGCTTTCACGACTCGTCAAGGCGCTTTGGAAGCAGGTTGGGGTGCGGCCTTCCAGTCGACCATCTGGTAGACGCTGGTGGGAAGGATGGGGCGGAACGCGTCTTCGAGCAGAACAACCGGTTGAGCGGGAACGTCGTTGATGTTGGAGAAAGAGCCCTGCGTCTTGTTTGCGGGCAGATTAGAGATGCTGGAAAAGGGGGTTGAGGTGTTTGCCGCAGCCTGTCCGGAAGTCGGTCCCTGCGACGATCCCTGCGACTGTCCCTGCGCAGAGACGCGAGTCGCCTGCGGTGCGGCCGCCGGAGCGCTCGTTCTCTGCTTCTGGCCGGAACCATCCTCCGACGTGGTAGGGGCCCCGACTACCGTGGGGGAGGTGAACTGCTGGGGGCTGGTCGGCTGCTGGGGGGGGAACTGCGCGGCATAGGCCGACATCGTGTCTCCGCTTTGAGACAATGCTCCGCCTGCCTGACTGATAGCTGATCCGACCTGAGGATTGAAGATGCCGACGATCGTGCCGGCAACGCTGGCCAGAGAGCCGAGGACGCTCAGGATGGGTCCCAGAGCTGCCAGAAAGGCGCATCCCGTCAGGCTGATCGACATGAGAATCAGGAGCATGATGAATATCCCACCACGGCACAGTTTTTTCATCTTCCGAATGGTCATGACGGTCCCTCCTCTTTCGAAATTGTTCATACATGGGTGTTTTCATGATTTTTTGCACCCTGACAATTGATGATACCGAAACCTCAAGGGAAAATGTAACAGAATTTGCTTGCGATGTCGGGTGCGCCGAATGAACCCATCATGGATGAATGACGACGGATCGGCAATGCCCCAACAACGCTCCGTCCGTGTCGCGGCGATAGATCGCCGCTTCGACGGTAACGCTCGCGCCGATCCAGGCCGGGGGAAACCCGCCGGGCGGAGGCGAAAGCCGCCAGCGCGTTCCATCGTTCAGCCGGATCGTCCAGCCGAAGGCCTGAATCTCGGCAAGGCTCCCGGAAGCTCGAGATATGCCGCTTTGGATCACCGCTCCTGATATGGCTTTGACTTCTGTTTTCGCCCCGTCGAAGCCGAAAAATCGGCCGAGTAGGAGACTGATGACCAATGCTCCCACGATCCATCGTCCATGGGTGACGAAGATTCCGTACAGCATCTGGCGGATAATCTCAGCGGTTGGCGGGGGTGTCTCCTTCACTGACCGGAGAGAATAGGCCGGAGCCGGGATGGCTCTGCGGGCATTATCCTGTTTCAAACGTGCCGGAAATCCTTCTTCCAGGGTCTTGATCGTCTGTGGGGTGGCTCGTCCCACGGTGACCAGCAAATCGATGATGCGTGACCGGGTTTGGTCGGCACGTCTGGCGATTGCCTCATTTTCGTTTCGGGCCAATTGGTAGAGCGGATAAAGTGAATCGAGGTCGGGGTTTGCTTCGAACAGAGCGAAAGCACTGTCACATAATTCGGGGGCTTTTCCGGATGTGAGGAGGTCGACAAGACGGTCACGGATGAGGGAAAACTCGAATTGGACGAGGCAGTTCATCGACAGAGCCCTTTCTTGCACATTGGGAGATTGCAAAAGGGTGAACAGCGACGAAACGGCCTGGAGGGGGTCGGACGAGCGGAGGATCTTGATGGCTGCCAGACGGAGGCGTGGCCTGGGGGACTTGAGGAATTTTCCCAGCAGAGGAAAGACCTCGTCGGGCGAAACGGCGGCGAGATAGTCAAATGCGGCTGCCGCAACGGCGTCGTCCGTCTGACGAATCCCTTCTTCCGCGGCAGTCTCGAACCCGGGGAGGGCCAGTCGACAGGCGGTTCGGAAGGCGACGGCGCGGACTTGGGGAGGAGTGCTTGATTTCTCGAGAAGACCCTGAATGACTTCTGCCGTGATGTCAGCCTCTTCACGGGACCGGCTCGATAGCCAGCGTGCCTGATCTTCCGGTGAGGCTTCCGCGGGCCAATTCCGGGAAGACGCGAGATCGAGCTTGGGAGAACCCGGCTCGGCAACCGTGGAAATCGGTTGTGGACGGTCTTTTTCAAGGGGGGAAGCAGAGGGTGGCTCGAGCATGTCAACGATGGCCGCCCGCACGTCTTCGGGCATCGTCTCTTCGAGCAACTCCTTCAACGCTTCACGGATCGCCGGCTGGCCGAGGCGAAGTCTCAGAGAGGCGAGCGCTTCCTCGCGGAACACGGTGTCCGGCAGGGAGAACGCGGCCTGAAGCGTCTTGACGGCGCGCTTGGCGCCAAGCCGGTTGACATGCTTCTGGAGACGTTCCCGGTAGATTGCGGGATCTTCCGCTAGCTGACCGGAGGCGTGAAGAGTCGAGATGACCGTATGGAGAATCGCTCCCAGCATCTGCCCCTGGTCGGAGCGTTGCGAGAGGATATCCGCGATCCTGAATGGGATCTCGGGGTCGGGGTTGGCTGCGAGGATTGCGCCGGCGGCGTCGAGAAGCGCTGGAACCGGCTCGATCGACAGAAAGGTCAACAGCAGGGGGCGTGTGAGAGAAAAGGGAAGGCGGGCGCATTCCCGCAGAGCGGCAATGCGACCGTACCGATCGGCTCCGAACAGGAGCGCCTCGAGATGAGCGCGGGCCTCGTCGGGATCAATGGCGACAAGGGCGCGGATGAGCAGGGAGCGGAGCCGGGGGTCGGGGTTCTGAAGCATGCTCGGGATGTGTTCGAGCAATACCTGGGGTGCCAGTTCCATCAATGCTTCGATGGCGGCGAACCGCACGGCCTGGAGATTGGAGACCAACGCTTCCTTTAGAACGTCGAGCCGGGCGAGAGGCCATATCGATCCGAAACGGCGGATCAGATCGCGCGCTACAAGGGGATGGTTCTCTCGGCGAAACGCTTCGACCGCCCATGCGGCGAGATCTTTGGCCTGGTTCGGCGAAAGAGCTCTGAGAAGCCGGAGTTTTTCCTCCGGTGAAGCGGCTCCGAAGGTGCCAGGGAAGCCGGTCGTGTCGGGAAGCGTGATGTTCACGACAGATGCTTGAGAGGGAGCGGTTCTGGATTTGACCGAGGCTATTGCATGGCCGAGCAGAAGCCTGCATTCTTCATCTGATTCATTTTCGAGGGCCTGTTCCAGAGTCTGAACGAGATCGGCACCAGTTCCTTCGTAGATGAAGTGCTCGATGGCAAACAATCGGAAAGATTTCAGAGGGGCGTTGAGCTCATTGAGAAATGTGGCCTGGTCCGGCATCTTGAGAACAGTCCTCTTTCGAAGAGTATCCGCGAAGAACATATCTCCCTGCGCCGTCGTGACGGAGACGAACCATGGATGGCCTCGGCCACATCGCCGCCGCATCGCTCGGGGACGTTGAAAAAAGTATACCAGAGTCCCCGCTTTCCATCAGGCTGTTGACCCCGGATTTTTGATTGATTTCTGCGCAACGAAAGCCGCTGGGATGTTCCCGTTCCTGCTATTGATTCCTGCAGAATGAAAGCCACCCGTTCGCCCTGACTCTGTCGAAAGGCGACATGCGGAATCATCGGCAAATGGCTGTTCGTGCTTCGACAAGCTCAGCACGAACGGAGACACGAAGCAGGTTTTTGATATGCAGGACTCAATAAGCCAGCCTGTCAAAGCGCGCGAGCTTCTCGTCCTTCGACAAGCCTCAGGGCGAACGGATGATGTTCATTCTACAGCCCTCAATATGAATGTTTCACGCTCGCCGCTTTCCATTCCTCGTGCCTGTGCGGTTTGGGGAACGTGGCGGAGCCGGGGGGGCGCCCCTCATGGGCATGCGCAACGCCGCGGCCTTGTCAGAAGGGTGGGTTTATGCTACTGATGTGCTGGTGACGCATCCGGCAAAGAAAATGCCGGGTTTGTCAGGAGGGGTGCGTGGGTGCAACGATCAACCTGAACGAAACGGAGGGAATCCCGGTCTTTGCGGTGTCGGGATATTTCGATGAAGCCCTCGGCAAAGAGCTGAACGCCAGAGCGGACCCCTTGCTGATGCAGGGCAAGAATCGCCTGATTATCGACCTTGGGGGGTCTCCGGTCATGAACAGTCTGGGCGTTGCCCAGCTCCTCGAACTTACCGTGAGGGTGGTCGAGGATTTTGCGGGAAAACTGTATCTGGTTGGAGTCGCGCCGGTTGTGGTGAAGGTGCTGAATCTGGCCGGAGTTTTGCCGCAGGCCGAGCTTGTCGATTCCCTGTCCGCAGCCGTTCACCGCGCCAGGGGCTGAGCCCCCGGCGCAGCTTCATCACGGTTTGCCCGGCTTCGGAGAAAGCTCGGAGAGAGGCCTGGACCCCTTTATGATCGTTCCCCGATGATCGATCTCGGCGGAAAGGACTCCGTTTTCGAGTTTCACCTTCAGCAGATGCGACGCACCGACTGCGTCAGGAAGCGTCTTGGGAAGGTTGAGGACATCGATGTCGAGGTCTCCCTCGGCGAGGATCTTCCCAGAAGCCGCATCGAGAACGAAGAACCAGCTGCGGGTCGCCGAAGCCGGATCACCCGGCGGGTCGAAGCGGAGATCCGCCTCCTTTTGGAGACAATCAGTCACGAAAACGATCGATGCTCCATCTTCGGCCCAAAAATAGGTGATCAGCGACCGAAGGCCGGTGGTCTTTTGCCAGAGAATGCCATTGTCCTTGTCGCATACGCCGAATACCCCCGGTTGCGGCGGGTTGAAGAGATAGAACATCGCCTTGTCGCCGCCGGGCGCGGGAATTTTGTCGATATAGCCGGGGGCGGGAACATCGGAAGGAAGCTTTTCGCCGAGAGCCAGGAGGGGAAGGGTCGTTCCCCAAGCCAGCATCAGAAGCAGGAAAATTCCGAGCGCCAATCCATGGCGGACGCTCAACGGACGGCGTCGTGTCGTTTCGGTCTTGGAACGTGTGCTGGTCATACGTCGATTCTCCTTCTCAGCTTCGTGGGCCCACGACGAGTTTCCAGTCGCCCTTGACGTTTCCCATAAAGCTGTCGTTGCCGAGGCTGTCAGTCGGGTCATAGATGTCGATGACGTTCGGTTCATTCCGGTTGCCGGTCGTGTCGTCGTAGGTTCCGAGGTATCGGGTTCCTTGGGGAGTCTGGATCGAGATCGCTTCTCCCCCCTTGAGACCGTATTTTGAGATCAGATCCGGGGAAAGAGCAAGAGATGAACTACGAAGTTTGTTGTCCCGGTTTCCGATGCCCATCATGGTGTTTTTGTCCTTGGTCCGATCGCTTGGCCCGGCATACTGAGTCAGATTGAGCCGACCGTCGAATGCCTTGGTTCCGGTTGTGGCAAAACCGCTGCTGATCAAGGACTGCGCGTTGCTGGGGGCGGATCCTGCGGGCGACGGAGACGAGACGGGAGCGAGGGTGGTCTGACGGCCGGGCGATGTCTGTGTCCCGGAAAGGCCCGAAGTCGATGTTCGCATGCTGCCGCCGCCCGTGGACGACACTCTCGTGCTTGCAAAGGCGTTTCCATCTTCGTCGCGCAACGAAGCGCCTTTGATCGTGGGAGTGGTGAGAGTTCCGGGGGTGCCGGTGTTCGGGGATGCCGATTGAGAGATCTGTTGCCAAGTGTTCGTAAAGGTCTGTCCTGTTTGGCCGATGGCTCCGCTGATCTGCGAAATTTTCTGGCCGACTTCCGGGTTGAAAATACCGACAATCGATCCGACGAGTCCTCCGACTGAACCGAGGGTGCTCAGAATAGGTCCGAGCACGGCAAGGAACGGTCCGAGAGCGGCGCACCCGGTCAGGCTGACCGACATCGCCACGAGAAGCAGGACAAGGACGAATCCCCGACAGATGGTTCTTATTTTTCGCAGGACCATGGGAGAAACCTCCTTCAGGTGAAAAGATGGATTGAAACCAGAACGTGATGACAACATGCTCGGTGGCGGGCAAGACGGATATCAACTCGTTCCGAAGGAATAATACCTGATGCTTCGATTGCTCTGTAACAGAAAATTTCGATGCCCCGACCCCGGGGAACTCTCGAGGGTCTAACGACCGTTTCCCACCCCGAGCCGGATGATCTCGGCCTTCAGTTCAGCTATGGGATCCGGCATCGTGATCTCGTTCGAAAGCTGGCTTCCCGTACCAGACGAGGCGGATGCCGTTTTGAAATCTGCAAAAAAGGTTGCAACCGATGCGAGGGCTGCTTCGTTCCAATCGGTGCGAAGGACGAAGACGAATTCCGGAAGGGCCAACCCCGACGGAGTCTGGGCAAGCTCTTCCGCCTCAACGGTCAAGAGCCGGCTGAGGCTGGCGACGGAATCGTCGGGTTGCCCGAGTGCTTTCCAATCAGCAAAAAAGCGACCGATCAGGCGCGAGATATCGGGGTTGCGGCACTGCTGATCGAACCCCCGCAGCAGCAGGGCAAGATAGAGCGGTCCTCGTTCGAACGAGCGCATCAAGCGAAGGGACGGAAGGAGCGGGCTTGTGCCAGCCGCGACCGAGCGTGAGAGGCTTGCGACCTCCTCGGCGATGTGCTGCCGCAAAGGAGGAGGAACCATGAGACGTGCATTGGTCGTCGTGGCAACCCAAACAAGAGTGTCGCCGGTCACGTTCCGGAACTCCCGCTCTGCTGCGCGAAACAGCCCATAGCCGCATGTTCCGGCGATACCGACCAGCAGAATCGCGGTGACAACCATTTTTTTCCAGGCTGAGCGGATCTCTTCGTTTCCTTCCATTCAGGGTTTCCCGGACGAGGGCTTCGAGAAAGTTCGTGACAATCCAGCGGGAGATATTCTACCATCCGTTGACCGGCAAACACGAGGAATGCATGAATCCGACGACTTTTTTTCACATCGCTGCCTTTTTCTCCGGAATGGCGATCATGGGTGTCGAGGTCAGCGCCTCGCGTCTTCTCGCTCCGTATTTCGGCTCGTCGATGATCACCTGGACGATCCTGATCGGGATCATTCTCACCGCCATGAGCCTGGGAAGCCGCTTCGGCGGCCGGCTGGCCGATTCCTGCGACCGGCCCGATCGCCTGTTCAGGCTTCTTTTCTGGTGCGCGATCTGGGTGGCCCTTACGCCCTGGCTTGGCCGGTATCTCATGACGGCGGCTCTCTTCGGCATGATAGTGGCAGTGCCCGGCCAGGCGTTGCCGCTCGGCGTTCTGCTCTCCTGCCTCCTGATCTTCGCCCCGCCCTGTTTCGTTCTCGGCATGGTGTCACCGTTCCTTCTACGCTTCACCCTCCCCGATACCGCCGCGACCGGTCGAACCGCCGGTGACCTCGGGGCTCTTTCCACCGTCGGGAGCATCTTCGGCACCTTCCTGCCGACCTTCGTGAGCATTCCGTATCTTGGCTCGACCCGCACGTTTCTGCTCTTTGCGGCGGTGCTGGGGCTGATTTCCCTTGCGTATTTCCGGCTTGTGTCCCCCGAATCGAATCGTGCGGGCTCGGGAAGCCTGCTCGTGGTCCTGATGCTCTGCGCCTTGCCCGTCCTCCCGCTCCGGCCGTCGTTTGCCTTCTGGACGGCGTCGATTCTCGAGGATGAATCGGTGTACAACTACCTGCGCGTTGCGCGGGAATACGGCGGCCTGCAACTTTCGACGCACACTCTCATTGGCCGCCAGTCGATCGCGCGGGATGACGGCGTGATGACCGGCAATTACTGGGATTACGCCATGCTTGCCCCGTTCTTCCGTGACAATCCCCGGTTCGAAAAGCCCCTGCGGCTTTTGGTGCTGGGCTACGGGGCCGGCACGATCTCACGTATCTGCCGCTTTTTTTTTCCGGCATCGACCATCACCGGGGTGGAGATCGATCCGGCCATCGCCGCGCTCGGGTCCGTCTACTTCGGCGTGAAGCCGGGACAGGACGAGGTGGTGATCGAAGACGCCCGGACCTTTCTCACCCGCACCGAGCGGACATGGGACATGGTCGTGCTCGATGCATATCACGATATATCCATCCCTTTCCACCTGACGACCGCCGAATTCTGGTACCAGGTGAAAAGCCGCCTGGCATCGGACGGTGTCGTGGCGGTCAACTACAATCTGCCGTTCGCTGCCGATCTCGAACTGTCGGAATCCCTCGTCCAAACGATGAAAAGCGTCTTCCCCCGCGTTTTCGTTTGTCCGGTCAGGAACGAGGTGAATTCCATCTTCATCGCAACCATGGCGAAGGACAGCCGACTCCCTGATCCGATGCATGCTCAGGTCGGGGAGGACCACATCCTGTATCCTGTGTTCAAAGCGTTCTTGGCCCAGCACCGGGAGATCGTCGACACCGCGAAAATCCTCACCGATGACTTTGCCCCGGTGGAATGGTTGAGTAACCGGGCGCTCGGCAACGTCATCCGCGATGGAATCGCCATCGCGAAAGTCCGGGCGATTCACGCCCTGAGGACACTGTAGAGCCTTTCCCGGATTGCCTGAAAACGACGGGAAGGATGCATGCCTGATGTTGTGTGTCATGGCCGCCGTCTCCCCGCGTCGATACGCGGGATCCATCTCGTTGCTCGGTGAGTCCGCACGCGTGATCGGAGATGCGAGCGCATGACGGATCGTCACATTGGCCATGAACGGGCTGGCCCCGAACTCGTGCGGGTGTCGGTGCGGGACCTGGTTGAGTTCGTTATGCAGGCGGGGGATCTCGGCGGTGGGATGTTCGTTGGAGCGGGGCGGGCGGTGGCTGGGACGCGGGGGCATCAGCGGATTCAGAAGAGCCGACCGGCGGATTACGAGGCGGAGATCGCGGTTTCGTTCCGGGTTGTCACGCCTGAGGTCGAGCTCGAGATCAAGGGGCGGATCGACGGGGTGTGGCGCGGGGCCGATCCGGTTGTCATCGACGAGATCAAGACCACGACGACGCCTCTCATGGAAATCACGGTTGAAAACCAGCCGCTGCACTGGGGCCAGGCCAGGGTCTACGCGTATATGTTCGCGACGCAGCACAACCTCGAATGCATTGCCGTTCAGTTGACCTACCTGAACCTCGACACGCTCGAGACGCTCGAACTGCGGCAGGAATACGCAGTCGCGGAGCTGAAAACGTTTTTCGGCGACCTGGTTTCACGATATCTCGTGTGGGCGCGAACGATGAACGAATGGCGGTCTGCTCGCGACGCCTCGATCGCGGGCCTCGCGTTTCCCTTCGCGGGTTACCGGGCGGGCCAGCGTGCGTTCGCGGTCGGCGTGTACCGAGCGATCGCCGATGGGGTGAACCTGTTCGCCCAGGCTCCGACGGGCATCGGGAAGACGGTCGCCACGCTGTTTCCGGCGCTGAAGGCGCTGGGCGGGGGCCTCGTGGCGAAGATCTTCTATCTCACGGCAAAAACCGTCGGAAGAAATGTCGCCGAAGACACGCTGAAAATGCTCGCGGGAATCGGCCTGCGGTGCAAGGTGCTGACGCTGACGGCGAAGGAGAAGATCTGCTTTCTCGACACTCCCGACTGTCGGCCGGAAGCCTGCGAATATGCCCGCGGATACTTCGACCGCGTGAAGGATGCCCTGGAGGCGATCTTTCAGCGGGACTCCTTCAACCGGCCGGCGGTTGAGGAAGTCGCCCGGGCCCACCGGGTCTGCCCGTTCGAATTCTCGCTGTTTCTCTCGCTCTGGTCGGATGTCGTCATCGGCGACTTCAACTACGCGTTCGATCCCCGCGTGTATCTGCGCCGGTTCTTCGACCCGCCCCAGGATGAGTATGCATTCCTCGTCGACGAGGCCCATAACCTTCCGGACCGGGCGCGGGAGATGTTCTCGGCGGAGCTGCGGAAAAGCTGGTTCGCTGAGCTGAAGAAGCCGGTGAAGATCCCCTACCCGGCGGTCGCGAGAGCACTCGCGAAGATCACCCCGCATTTCACGCGAGCCTCGCGGGAACTGTCGCAGGCCGTGCCGGCCGGGGACCGCCCGCCGGGCGTTGCCGCCGAGCCTCCCGAAGAGCTGGTGCAGGCACTCCGTCGGTTTCTGAAGGCCGCGGAGGCCTGTCTGACCGAACCGGAGCCGTCGGAAGCCCGCACGGCGCTTCTCGAGGTGTATTTCCGCGCCACGGCATTCGTGCGAGTGGCCGAGACGTTCGATGAACATTTTGTCTGCTATACGGAAGTCGAGGGTCGTGACGTGCGGATCAGGCTGTTTTGCCTCGATCCGTCGGATCTGCTCGCCGAAGCCCTGAAGCGTGCCCGCAGCACCGTCTTCTTCTCCGCGACGCTGCTTCCCATGAAGTATTTCTTCGAGATCCTGGGCGGCAGGAAGGGCGGAAACATGCCGGACCGCATTCTGCGTCTTCCCTCTCCGTTCGATCCCGCGCGCCTCAGATTGATGGTGCTTCCGCAGATCCGGACCGAGTTTCGGGTGCGCGACCAAAGCTACGAGTCGCTTGTCGACATCATTCGCGCGGCGGTCGCCGGTCGTCGGGGAAATTATATGGTATATTTCCCATCGTATAAATACATGAACGCCGTTCGTGAAATCTTCACGGCGAAATGCCGTGATATCCGGGTTCTGGAACAATCTTCGGGAATGGATGAGGACGCCCGCGACGCATTTCTGAGGGAGTTCTCAGACGATGGATCTTCCACGCTCGTCGGCTTTGCTGTCATGGGAGGCATTTTCGGCGAGGGGATCGACCTGCGCGGAGAGCGGTTGATCGGCTCGATCATCGTCGGGGTCGGGTTGCCCCAGATCTGCCTCGAGCGGGACCTGATCCGCGATTTTTTCGAGCGGAAGTCGGGAACGGGCTTCGAGTTCGCCTACCGGTATCCCGGCATGAACCGTGTCATGCAGGCGGCGGGCAGGGTCATCCGGACGGAGCGGGACCGCGGCATTGTCCTGCTGATCGACGAACGGTTCCTCCGGCACGGGTATCGGAGCCTGTTTCCGAGCGAGTGGTCGCATGCCCGGACGATCCGCTCGGTCGACACGCTGAAACAGGCGGTGACGGCCTTCTGGAACAACATAAATAGGTAGCGCTATAGAACGCTTTTTCTCGGGCCGATGATCTCGAAAATTTCGACTTCGCTCTGTTTTCCCTTGACCTTCTCGATCCCGAGACGCTGGACATCGAACAGATGGCTGATGGGCTGGCAGGTTCTGCCGGAGATGATGATGTGCGTATGGGAGCCGTTTTTCGAGAGATCCTCGAGGCGTGCGGCCGTATTCACCGGGTCGCCGATGACGGTGTACTCGATCCTTCCCTGCGAAGAGCCGATGATGCCCGCCACGGCGATGCCCGTGTTGATGCCGATGCCGGCCTGGATGGTGAACAGGCCGGCCTGCTCGCGCCGCTGATTGAACCGGCGCAGTTCCTCGGTCATGTCGAGGGCCGCCTGAACCGCCCGCAGTTCGTCGTCGTTTCCCTCGTCGGGGTAGAACACCGCCATGATCGAGTCGCCGATGAACTTGTCGACGACGCCCCCGTGTCGTTCGATTGCCCCGGCCATGGCCTCCAGGAACCCGTTGAGCATCGTCACGACCGCCTGGGGCGGATGGACTTCGGTGATCGCGGTGAACGAGCGGATGTCGGAGAACAGCACGGTGACCTTGCGCTCCCGGCCCTCGGCATCCTGCCCGCGAAGATCGTTTCGAACGACGTTGCAGACGCTCTCGGACACGAATCTGGAAAGGCGCATCTTCTCCTGGAGGTGCTGGACCATCTCGTTGAACTTGTGCGCGACGACGCCGATCTCGTCCCCCGAAAGAACCGGGAACCGGAAGGTCAGGTCGCCCGCGCCGATCGTCGCAATGCCGGTCATCAGGGTGTCCAGCCCCCGGGTCATGAGGCTGGAGAAGCGGTTTGCCGTCAGAAGGCTGAGGAGGAGCCCGATGATCACCAGGAGGGCCGTCCGCCACACGATCGATGCCCGGACGCGATCCCTGAGAACGGCATTCTGGCTTGCATCGACGATCCCCACGACGGTTCCGGACGCGTTCCGGATCGGTGCGTAGGCGGTCTTCCAGTACCCATACATGTCGGATTCACCCGGGGAAAGGGACGGAGTGCCGTCCCAGGCTTTCAGCATGGCTGGAGTGATGTCGAAGATGGGATACCCCATGCAGAACGTGCCGGCAAGATGGTTGTGACCGTCGGCGACGGAGATGAAGTAATCACGCTTCTTCCGGTAGACGGCCAGCCAGGAAAACCGTGAGGCCTGCTGTGCCTTCTTCAGGAACGACCGCAAGTCCAGACAATACGGATCATCGTCGGACTCGATGGCCGCGAGCCTGTCGGGATCGATCGCAAGCGCCACCTGTGCGGCCTGCGACAGGAGATGCTCGTTCAATTCGCTTTCATATGCTTCTTCGACGTGGCGAAAAGTGAGGACGCTGCAGGCGAGCCCCGCAAGAACGACGAGGGAGCTGAACAGGAGAAAGACCTTCCATCTCAGTCGAAGCGGTCCTGAGTGCCACATGTGATCGATCCTCACCGATGAACGGCGCCGGTCGCACGGACCCAATTCCCGTCCGCGTCGAACACGTGTATGCAGGAATGAAACGCATCGGCGACCAGCAGTTCGCGCCGAGACTCCGCGTATGCCAGCCCGCCGAGCTGGAAAAACCGGCCTTTTCCGGCCGAGGCATCGGGAATACGCGGAACGAGCGCCTTCCGGAAACGCCAGTCGGCATCGAATACCGAAACCCGCATGGTCTCGAGCTCGGAACAGTAGAAATTCCCGGCACGATCTCGGCAGACGAACTGGGGAAACCGGACGCGGCCTTCCTCCTCTCCCGCTTCGACGACCGTTCGCAGAAAGGTTCCGTCGGGCCCGAAGAGCCGGAGACAGCTGTTGAAGGTATCGACGATGAGCATGTTCCCGTCGGGAAGCAGGCAGATGTCTTGGGGAAAATGGAGCTCACCGTTCTTGCGGCCGAACCTGCCGAATGTCGCCAGTGGTTGCCCGTCGCGGCGAACCCGTGTGAGTCTTGCCGTGTCGCCATCCGCGACGATGAGATCGCCGCCGGGCAAGGCCTGGAGTTGGAGAGGGAACTGAAGGGCCCTGTCGCGACCTTCCCAGACGATGCGATGAACTTGGTTCCCGTCGAAGTCAAAGAAGAGGATCTGGGAGATCTGGACGAGATCGGCATCATGTTTCGGACCGCCCGGAGTTCCCCGGGTTCGGTTGGCCACGGCAAATTCGGACGGGCCGGTGACTTCGAGACCCCAGAGAGGGAATTCTGTCGGATCGACGCCGGGAATGCGTAGCTCGCGTGAGTTTCGAAAATCGAGGTCCGAGATCAGGATCCGGCGGTTCCCGGTGTCCAGGATGAGGAGTCGCGTCTCGTCGCCCGTCAGTCGAAGTGTCGTGGGGCGATTCAGCATGTGGGGTTCCCGTCCGCAGCCTGTGGCAAAGGGAACGAGCAGGACGGCGAGAAACAGCAACCAGCCGACGCGCCCCCCGCTTCTCGGGAGAACGGTATGGCCGCATCTGGAGAACTTTCCTCTCGGTGACGCCCCGTCCATCGATCCTCTCTTTTCATCAAATTAGTGAGAAAAGAGGGGGGAGTCAAGTTTCGCTTTTCAAGCGCAGGAGAGATCGGGCGGTGATCGGGCTGTGAAACCCCGGGATCAGATCCATTCGGGAACGACGAGCTTGCCTGCGGCGCGAAGCCTTTCGATCAGCAGGGTGATGATGGCGGAACGGCGCATGATGCCGCGCTGGCGGAACGCGATATCCTCGTGGCCCGCGTTGGTGGCCCGGCCGATCAGAATGTTGATGCGGTCGGCGGAGCGCAGGGCCTGGCAGAGCTGCGTGACGCCGGTGTCCGGCTCGTATTCGACGGGGTCGGCCTCGAGGATGTTGAACACCTGGTTCAGCGTCACCGCGCCTTCCGTCACGAGATCGACCCCTTCCAGACGATATGCCGGCGGCGCGATCAGGCTTTGCCCGGCGGGTTCCATGCCGAGCGGCCTGCCGAGCCGGCGCGCGACGATCTGGGCCGTCGTGGCGCCGCAGACGATGTGCATGCCGGGCATCCGCAGGAAGCGGCCCGCGGTTTCCCCGTCGAGACGCTGGTCGGCGGGCGGTCCTGTAAATATATTGATAACGATACCGGTTCTCACCCGCGCGAGCAGGGTGGTGCAGTCGTCGCCGAAGGGGCCTTCCCAGTAGATGCGGGCCTGATCGTGCACGAGCCCGGCCATCTCGCTCATGGAGCGCCCCTCCGCGCGGCATTCGTCGAGATATCGTCTCACGCCTTCGGTGCTCCAGCCGAGCTTGATCGTTTTCCCGATGCCCGCCTGGGTGATACCGTCGCTCATCAGCATGATTCCTTCGCCGGGCTCCAGGAACAGGCCGGTTTCCCCGACGAGCTCGGTTTCGAGGGCGATAGTGCGCATCTGGAGGGCAACGGCGGCGTTGCGCGTCAGATACAGTGGCGTGGGCATCTCGTAGGAGAGAACCGTCGCCTCGCCGGTGTTGAGAAGGCGGATGGCGCTCAGAACGGCATAGGGAAGATCGGTGCCGCGCGCCTCGTGCATCGTGTGGACGACGCGCGAGAACGCCTGGCGCATCGAAAAACCCCGGCGCAGGAGTTCGGTCATTCGGGAAACCGCCATCCGGGCCGCGACGGCCGCTTTCACGCCCGAGCCGAGACCGTCGGAAAGCAGGATCGTCGTGGCTTCCGGCGTCCGCTCGACGCTCCAGACGTCGCCGCAGGCCGCGGCGCGCTTTTTGGCGGAGCTTGCCGCGTCTACTTCGACGTGAAGATATCCCATGGTGCGAACCGGTTCCGTTCCGCCCCTTTCTCGTCTGGTTCCTTCATGCCGGGAGCATCACTCACGAGCCGGAGGAGATTCTCGACCAGCTCTTCGCCCCGGGCGCTGCTTTCGCCGAGCAGTTTCGCCATCTGCTGGGCCATGTCGACCTGATGGGTCAGGAGTTCGCGGGCCTGCGAGATCGTCTGAAGCCGCAGGTCGTCGAGTTGCTCGCGACTCTTCTGGGCCATGGTGACGTTCACGAAGATGCCGACGATCTGTCTCTCGTCGCGCAGCGGATACACGATCTGGTGGGCGACGAGATTGTAGCGTTCGTGCCGAACCGTCGTTTCGATGAGGTGTTCGGCGCCGGTCAGGACCTTTTCGAACGGCTCGGGATCCATCAGGACCGAGATATGCTTGCCCAGCACCCCTTCGGAACAGTAGAAAAAGCGTCGGAATGCCGGGTTCATGCTGATGACGCGGAGCTGCTCGTCGCACATGACGATCCCGTTCGGACTCGTTTCGATGATGCGGTCCGTGCGCTGTTCCGCGAGCCGGCGCATCCAGGGAATGCACATCTCGGCTTCGGCCATGCCCTGGATGACGGCGATCGCCTTGTCGCGGCACGAGGGATACCCGCAGGCGCCGCAGTTGAGCTGGTCTTCGGGCGCCGCCTTGCCGGTCGTCTCGAGCACCTTCCGGATTTTCTCCTCGGTGATTTCAATATCGATATCTTTATATTCTGGTCCATACTGCGCCGACGTGTCGGAATCAGCTTCCCGACTGCCCGGAACCGTTCCCGGGGCCGCCGCGGCGTAGCTCAGGACGCCGTCGCGCCGCGTGAGAAGGGGGCGGTCCCCCGGCATCGCTGGGCCGTTGACGCAGCCCTGGTTGCAGAACAGCGGCTCGACGATCCTCGGCCCTTTCGTCTTCGTGATGCCGTCGAGCAGACGTTTCACGTCGTCGATGCCGCTGACGGCGACGATGTCGGAAACGAGCGCGTCGGCGCCCAGCGCCGCCGTCCTGGTCAGGCCGCCCGGGAGTGGGAAGAGCCGGGCGTCGCCCGCCGGTTCGTCGTCGAACCGGCTCTCTTCGAGCCGGTCGAGCCTGATGTTCTCCCGCTCGAACCACTGCCGGAGCTCCTCGAACGTGAGCACGCAGTCGACGATGCCGGCGAGGTCGGGACGGTCGGCCTCGGCCTTCTTGGCGACGCACGGGCCGATGAAAACGACGTGATCGGCGCCGCCCGGCTGGTTTTTGAGCATGCGGGCATGAGCGATCATCGGCGAACTGACGGGCGTCAACGCGTCGACGAGTTCGGTTCTATATTTTATTATATAATGTACGAACGCCGGACAGGCGGTGCAGAGATGCGGGCGATTCGGCTCCCGGGCCGCGGCGGCAGCCGTCGCCTGGGCGGTGGGGTAGGCGCCGACCGATGTCTCGGCGACCCGGGCGAAACCGAGCGCCCGCAGGGCCGACGGGATGCGGCGTTGTTCCCACGGCGAATACAGCGCGACGAACGAGGGGGCGAGACTGACGGCGACGTTCTTCGATTCCCGGACGAGCCGGATCGCCCGCTCGAGATCGGAACGGTAGGTCTTCGCGTGCTGCGGGCACTCCCGGATACAGGTGCCGCAGGCGATGCACCGGTCGGCCACGACCGAGGCCTGCCCGTTCTCCATACGGATCGCCTTGACGGGGCAGACGCGCAGGCACCGGTAACAGTCCCGGCACCGCGCCTTGTTCGTGAACACCACCTGGCCCGGAGTAGCCGCTCGATCCCGTTCCATATCGTTCATTCCCCCATCATATCAATATCCGCCACATCAGGAGAACAGCCTTCACTGCCGGAACGCGGGCGGATCACGATCCGCTGCCCTCCTGACGTGGGGGCGGGTTTGAAACCCGCCCGTGAGGCACACGACCGTGAATCGTTCGATGTTCACGTTGTCCCGTCAGGATGTGATCAGGCCTTCAACGGTCTTGATGGCCGTGGCGAGGGTGCACTTCTCGAACACCTTGTCGCCGATCACGACGGTCGGGCCGCGGTCGCACCGCTCGTGGCAGAACGATGCCTGCACGTCGACGGCGTGCGTGAGGCCGCGCTCCTCGAGGTGCTTGACCAGCCCCTGGAGCAGGGTCTGCGAGCCCTTCACGTAGCAGCTCGTGCCGACGCAGACCGTGATCTTGAGCTTCTCGGCGGCCGTGCCGGTGATCAGGGGAATTCCCGTATCACCCAGTCGGCGTCGCGAATGGTACCCGGTGTGAAGCAGTTCGTGCGCCTTGTGGCCGCCGACCTCGCCGAGATTCCGCTTGTAGAGCTCGCTGATGTAAGGGTTCTCCTGCGACTTGTGGAGCGGCTGGGTCTTGTCGGCGTCGTACAGCCCCTTCGCACGCCGCCGCCTGGCGGCCGTGTCGCGGCTGAGCGGCTGGCCCGCCCCGCCGACGCAGCCGCCCGGGCAGGCCATGACTTCGACCAGGTGGTAGGCGCTCTTTCCCTGCTTCACCTCGTCGGCGACCTTGCGGGCGTTCGCGAGGCTGTGGACGACGCACAGTTTCAGCTTCTTGCCGGCGACGTCGAACTCGATCTCGCGTCGGCCGTCTTCCCCGCGGACCTGCACGAAGTCGGCATTCTCGAGGGTGCGTCCGGTTACCTTCTCGGCGGCATAGCGCAGCACGGCCTCGGTCACGCCGCCGCTGGCGCCGAAAATGACGCCCGCGCCGGTCTTGAAGCCCATCGGCATGTCGAGCGACTCGGGAGACAGACTCCGGAAATCGATGCCGCGTTCCTCGATCATCCGGGCGAACTCCTGCGTCGTGAGCACGACGTCGACGTCGCGAATTCCGTCCTTCGCGAACTCGGGCCGGCGTGCCTCGAACTTCTTCGCGGTGCAGGGCATGATCGAGACGATGACCAGGTTCTTGTTCTCGATGCCCAGCGCCTTCGGAAGCGTATCGCGAGCTATTGAACCGAACATCTGCTGCGGCGATTTGCAGCTCGACAGGTTCGGCAGAAGTTCGGGGTGATATTGTTCCGCATATTTCACCCAGGCCGGGCAGCAGGAGGTGAACTGGGGCAGCCGTTCCCCCTTCGTGAAGCGGGTCAGGAACTCCTCCGCCTCCTCGATGACCGTCAGATCGGCCGAGAACGACGTGTCGAACACCTTTTTGAAACCCATCGCCTTGAGGGCTGCGACGGCCTGCCCGGTGACGACCTCGCCCGCCTCGAGACCGAACATCTCTCCGAGAGCGACGCGAACGGCGGGGGCGATCTCGGCGATGACCGTCTTCGACGGGTCGTCGAGCAGTTTCCAGACATCCTCGACGGACGAGCGCACGGTGAGGGCGCCGGTGGGGCAGACGGCCGCGCACTGGCCGCAGTTCACGCACTCGACCTGGTCGAGGTTCTTGCCGAACGCCGGCAGGACGGCGGCGTCCCGGCCGCGACCCGCGAAGTCGATCGCGCCGATGCCCTGAACCTCGGCGCACATGCGCACGCAGTCGCCGCACAGCACGCACTTGTTCGGGTCGCGCACCAGCGAGGGGCTGGAGACGTCGATCGCGCGCGGCTGGTGAATCGGCTTGAACCGGTTCTTCGTGATGCCGAGCCGTCGCGACAGGTTCTGCAGCGTGCAGGCGGCGCTCTTCGAACAGGTCGGGCACTGGCCGTCGTGGTTGGCGAGCAGCAGCTCGACCACGATCTTGCGCATCTGCCGGATCTCCTCGGTCGTCGTCTTCACCTTCATGCCGGCCTCGGGCTTCGTCGAGCAGGCGGCCATCAGGCCGCGGCCCTCGACGTCGACCATGCACATGCGGCAGGCGCCGTAGATGCTGAGATCCGAGTGGTAGCAAAACGTCGGCAGCTCGATGCCGGCCTTGCGTACCATCTCGAGAATGTTGCGTTCGCCCTCGATCGGAACGGGGCGGTTGTCGATCAGAACGGTGGCAGTCGTGTTGTTCATCGTTGTCACACTCCCATGACGGCGTCGAATTTGCAGGCGGTCGCGCAGGCTCCGCATTTGATGCAGACCGCCGGATCGATGACATGCGGCTTCTTCACCTCGCCCTTGATGGCATGGACGGGGCACTTGCGGGCGCAGGCGGTGCAGCCCCTGCACTTCGCCGCGTCGATCGTGATCGAGCGCAACGCCTTGCACCGGCCGGTCGGGCACCGCTTCTGGAACACGTGGGCGTCGACCTCGTTTCGGAAATACCGCAGGGTGGCGAGCACCGGGTTCGGGGCGGTCTTGCCGAGGCCGCACAGCGAGCCCTTGCCGACCGCGACGGCCAGCGTCTCAAGCGTGTCGATGGTCTCGGCCGTGGCGCGGCCCTCGATGATGTCGTCGAGCAGTGCCAGCATCTGGCGCGTGCCTTCGCGGCACAGCACGCATTTTCCGCAACTTTCGTTCTGCGTGAACTGCATGAAGAACCGGGCCACCGAAACCATGCACGTGTCGCGGTTCATCACGACAAGGCCGCCCGAGCCGACCATCGCTCCGACGCCCTTGAGCGAGTCGAAGTCGAGCGGCAGGTCGAGATGCTCGCTCGTCAGGCAGCCGCCCGACGGACCGCCGATCTGGACGGCCTTGAAGCCGTCGGGCCAGAGAGCGCCGTCGTCGCGGGTCACGCCGCCGCCGATGTTGAACACGATCTCGCGGATCGTCGTGCCGAACGGGACCTCGATCAGGCCCGTGTTCGCGACGTGGCCGGTGAGCGCGAAGTTCTTCGTGCCGGTCGAGTTCTTCGTTCCCATGCCGCGCAGCCATGCCGCGCCGTTCCGGATGATGAGCGGCACGGTGGCCAGGGTCTCGACGTTATTGATGACGGTCGGCTTGCCGTTGAGGCCTTTCTGGGCGGGGAACGGCGGCTTCGGCATCGGCATGCCGCGCTTGCCTTCGATCGAGGCGATGAGCGCCGTTTCCTCGCCGCAGACGAACGCGCCAGCGCCTTCCATCACGTGAAGGCGGAACGAAAGGCCGCTGCCGAAGATGTTGTCCCCAAGCAGGCCGAGCCGCTCGGCCTCTTCGACGGCGAAGCGGATGCGCTTCACGGCGAGCGGATACTCGGCCCGCACGTAGACGTAGCCCTCGTCGGCCTCGATGCCGCGCGCGGCGATCATCATGCCTTCGATGACGCTGTGGGGGTTGCCCTCCATCACGCTGCGGTCCATGAACGCGCCGGGGTCGCCCTCGTCGCCGTTGCAGATGACGTATTTCTTCGGCCCGGGCTGGACGCGCGTCAGTTCCCACTTTTTACCGGTGAGGAAGCCGCCGCCGCCGCGCCCGCGCAGGCCGGAGCCTTCGACTTCCTCGCAGACCGTCTTTGCCGACATCTTTGTAAATACCATTCTGGCGGCCTCATACCCACCGTGCGATATATATTCACGAATATCATCAGGGTCGATATGGCCGCACTCCCTGAGGACGGTCCGTTGCTGCCGCTTGTAGAAGGGGATGTCCGAACCGTGGACGCAGTGGGCGCCGGTGGCCGGGTCGGCATAGACGAGCCGGTCGATGGGCTTTCCCTGCTTGAGCGTCGTTTCGACGATCTCGGCGACATCCTCGACCTTCACGCGCGTATACAGGTAATTCTCGGGCAGGACCGTGACGAGCGGGCCCATCTGGCAGAAGCCGTGACAGCCGCTCTTCGAGACCCAGACGGCCTTGTCGGCTTTCTCCTCGCGGAGTTCGGCGATGACCGGCAGCTGCTCGGCGGCGATCTTCTCGATCAGCGCCTGGTGGACCTTGAGGGCGCCGTTCGCGACGCAGCCTGTGCCGGCGCAGATGATGACCCGGCGCGCCGGCTTTGCGGCGGCGGCGGAAAACGTGGAAGCGATGGAGTTCAGATCGGCTGTGGCAGTCATTTCGCGGCCTCCTTCACGGCGAGCGCGTCGATCAGGGCGACGGCGGACTGGGGCGTCATCTGGCCATGCACGTCGTCGTTGATGACGATGACCGGTGCGAGGCCGCAGGCGCCGAGACACGAGACGGTTTCGACGGTGAACAGCATGTCGGGCGTCGTGCGCCGCTTCTCGTCGAGGCCGAGCCGCTTCCTGATCGCCTCGAGAATCGGGATCGACTGTTTCACATGGCACGCCGTTCCGTCGCAGATCCGGATGACGTATCTGCCCTTGGGTTCGAGCGCGAAGTGCGCGTAGAACGTTGCGACGCCGTAGACGCGGGCGGGCGGCAGGTCGAGCGAGGTGGCGACGAAGGCCATGACCTCCTCGGGCAGGTAGCGATACTCCTCCTGGACGGCCTGCAGAATGGGAATCAGCTTCCCGGGGTCGCGGCCGTGTCGGTCGAGGATCTCGCAGACCTTTTCGAACTTGCGGGTGAGCGTGACCGGTTCCATGTGTTCGGCTCCTTCGATGATCTGATGATGTGAAGAGGGAAAGGTGTGTGTGAATCAGCGGGATGCGCCTTGAGAGCGCTTGCGGCCGAGTTTCGTCGAAAGAACGGCGAGGCCCGAGGCGAGGTTCTCCGTTTGAACGATCACCTCTTCAGGCAGGGAAAGCGAGACGGGTGCGAAATTCCAGATGCCCGTGATGCCGCCTTCGACCATGGCTTCGGCGACCTGCTGGGCTGCGGACGCCGGGACCGTGATGATGCCGAGCCTGATCTTCATGCGCCGTGCGAGGTCCGCGATCTTCTCGCAGGGCAGCACCTTGCAACCGGAAACCGTCGTTCCGATTTTCGCCGGGTCGCTGTCGAAAGCCGCGACGATCCTGAGCCCATACCGGCAGAAACCCTCGTACCCCAGCAACGCCTGGCCGAGATGGCCGGCGCCGGCGAGAAACGCGTCCGTCAGGTTGTTCCAGCCAAGGAACTCCTCGATTGATGTCAGAAGCTGGGCGATGCGATACCCGACCTTAGGCTGGCCCCTGATGCCCGTGACGGCGAGATCCTTGCGAACCTGCGTCGGGTCGAGGCGCAGATCGGCGCCGATGTGCGTGCACGAGACCACATCGCGCCCGCGCTCGGCGAGCGTTTTCAGATAATGGTGATAGAGAGGGAGTCGGCGCAGAGTCGGTTCCGGCGCCATTCTCGGCATCCCCGTCTCTTCTTTGTTTCCGGCTGTCATCGCGATGTCCTCCGGTTGATCGATCGGTTCCCGTCCCTTCAGGCTGGCACCGGACGGCTCCAAACGGATTGTGAAAATTATAACGAGAAAAGTTTCTCGATATGAATATATCGGCAGAGCGGGGGCGCGTCAAGAGAAATCGTGAAAATTTTCTCTATTCAAACTCGAATTAGGGGGACGTGATACCGAATTCGGAGGATATGCTTCCGATTTTCTTGGGTTTATCTCTCAGCATCGGGATTCTTATTGATTCCTGCAGAATGAACGCCACCCGTTCACCCTGAGCCTGTCGAAGGGCGAAATGAGGAATCATCGGAAAGTGGCTGTTCGTGCTTCGACAAGCTCAGCACGAACGGAGACACGAAGCTGGTTTTTGATATGCAGGACTCAATACCTTGTCTGGTGGCCTGGGAATCCCTCAAACGTGATCTGGGCGACGACGGCTCATCTGCTGAAACGCTGTTGGGCACGGTGACGAACGAAAACTGGTTGTGAAAGTTGCGTATCACGTCCCCGGAATTCGGAATTCCGGAAGCGTCAGGGGGAAATGCCGAAGAGAAGGCCCAGCAGGGCGCCGAGAGCGACGACGAACGAGAGGCAGCAGGCGAAGGGGCCGCTTCCCGGGCGTCCTTTCCGCCTCAGGGCCTCGTACAGGTGGCGCCGTTCGGGCGGAACGAGCTCGACGAGCCGGTCGAGAAGGGCGAGGTCGTCGAGGTAAAAGACCGGATCTGCCGCGTCTTCGGGCTGAAAATACAGGATGCCGTTCTCGTGGCCGCCGAGAACGGGGCGGCAGCGGGCGAGGGGATACTCGAAAGAGATATCCCGCTCGAGATCGTCGTAGGTGAGCGTTTCGGCGAAGATGCGCACGAGGCCCGTCGCCTGGCCTCCCGGCACGGAAGGGTGAATCACCCCTCCGAAGCCGGAGAGGCCGTCGCGCGGGAATGCCCGTTCATCCATGGGTTAGCCCGGATACCCGGTCGGAACCCGGCATCGCATCAGCGGAGCCGGCTCATTTTCCCCGGGGTATCATCGACGAAACGAGCCAGCCGAGTGCCGTCAGACGGTTGGGAACGGGGCTGAGGTAGACGCGGCCGGTTCCCGTGAAGGTGTTGACCAGGCCTTCGCCGCTGGTGAGGGAGCCCAGGAGGCTCTTGGTCGCCTTCGCGACCTCGAACTTCAGCGACTCGCTGCGGGCCACGGCGAAGTTCCCGTCGACCACCAGTTTGTCGTTCGTCAGTTCGACGAGTTCAACCGGCCCGGGGGAACAGAACACGACCTTGCCCGGCCCCTTGACGAGGGTCTGGAACCAGCCTTCGCCCGAGAAAAACGCCGAAAAAGCCGCGTTCCTGTAGGCGCTGACCTCGACCGTGATATCCGAGGCGTAGTAGGCGCCCTGGTCGAGAATGAAGCTTTCGCCGGGCTTGAGCTCGATCAGGTGAAAATTCTTGAAACTGTGCTCGAGAACCAGTTTGCCGGTTCCCTTGTAGGTCGGCTTGAACGCCGTTTCCCCGGACATCATCGACTTGAAGAAGCCGCCAACGCTGGGCGCCTGAGACTCCATCTCGAGCTCGCCCTGCATATACCGCATCGCCCCGGACTCGGTCCGGACCGACTCGTTCTTCAGGATGATCTCCACGTAATTCACTTCGTCTTTCGAGCACAGCTTGAACTCTGCCATCTCTTGCATCCTCCCTTGGTGAAATCGGATGCTCTCATGATACCGTACCGGGGTTGAAGTGTGAAAATCCGAACGACCGAAGGCGGGGACGACCGGAAGGTGCTATCCTCGGGGATGGGATATTGAACGAAGGAGAGCGGACATGAACGAACATGACGATCATCATCACCACGAATCGCATCCGGACGTCGACCGGAGACTCGCTCGTATAGCTGGCCATATAGAAGGAATCCGTCGGATGATCGGCGAAGAGAAGCCCTGCACGCAGATTCTGCAGCAGATGAAGGCCGTGATCTCGGCGCTCGAAAGCGCCCGCCGCATCGTCCTGACCGACCACGTCCGGCACTGCCTGGCCCACGCCATCCAAAAGAAAAGTTCGAAGGCGGCCGTCGACGAGGTGGAACAGATTCTCTCTCAACTCCTGTGACGTAGGAGTCATCCATGCACCGCCGAACCTTTTTGCGAGCATGCGCAGGCGTCTGCCTTATGTCGGGCGTCCCTTCCGGGTTGCTGAATATCAAAGCGTGCGCCCAGGTGCCGCCGCAGGCCCGGGAGGCGGAGTATTACGAGGTGCTTCCGGACGGCCGGATTCACTGCCTGCTTTGCCCGAACGGATGTGTCCGAAACGAGGGCGAGCGCAGCCAGTGCCGCGTCCGGGAACCCCGTGGCGGGAAATATTATTCGCTTGTCTATGCCTCTCCCTGCGTGCTGGCCATGGATCCTATAGAAAAATGTCCGCTATACCATTTCCCGCTCCCGGGAAACGCGTTCTCGATCGCCACCGCCGGATGCAACCTGGGCTGCAGCTACTGTCAGAACTGGCAGTTTTCGCAGAAGGCCCCGGAAGAGACGCGCAACTACTCGCTTCAGCCCGACGAGGTGATCGCCAAGGCAAGGGAATACAAGGCCGGCGGCATCGCCTTCTTCTATACCGAACCCACGATCTACATCGAATACATGAAGGACATCGCCCGCCTGGCAAAAAAGGCGGGTCTGCCGACGGTGATGGTGACGGCAGGCTATCTTCAACGGAAACCGCTCGAAGACCTCCTGGGGCTGATCGACGCGTTCACGGTCGGGCTGAAGGGCTTCACAAACGAGTATTACGAATCGGTGATCAAGGGAGCGCTGCCGCCGGTGCTCGAAACGTTGAAAGGGATCGCGGCCGCCAAAAAGCATCTCGAGATCGTCACCCTCCTGGTGCCGACGCTGAATGACCGGGAAACGGCGATCAAGGCCGAGACGGACTGGCTGGCGGAGCATCTCGGCCCGGATGTGCCGCTCCATTTCACCCGTTTCAATCCCCAGTTCCAGTTGAAGAATCTTCCGCCCACACCGGTGGGCGTGCTCGATCGGGCGAGACAGATCGCGATGAAGTCGGGACTGCGCTACGTCTACACCGGCAACGTCCCCGGCCATGAGGGAAACCATACGTATTGCCCGACCTGCGGCAAATCGCTCATCGAGCGCCTCGGATTCCAGGTGTTGAAGAACACGCTCGTCGGCGGCGCATGTCCTTCCTGCCGGACGAACATTCCCGGCCAATGGAAGGGTTCCGGATCACTCCGTGGAGGATGAATATGATAGCATATAATATGAGGGTTTCTGCCGCGGCGGGCTTCGTTCTGGCGATCGCCGTTTGCGCGGCTTCCGTCGCCGGTTTCCCCCGCGCCGCCTGGTCGGCGCCCCGACCGGTCGCTGAACTCGAGGAGATTCGCGAGGAGATTTCCCTGCTGAACCTTCTGCGGGGGCTGTATCTTTCGAAAGAGCAGGTGCGGAAGATCTCCGATCTGGCCCGCCAGGCGCAGACGCTGCGCGACACCGCTGTCGAACCGTTCCTGAAGGAAAAGGAGCGCATCCTGAAGACGTTCTCCGGCCTGCGCGACTCGCTGTATCTGGCGCCGGGCGCGGAGAAAACGGCGCAGGAGCAGGCGCAAAAGCTGGATCACGAGATGAAGGAAGCGATGGGGTCCGTGCATGACCGGATATCGCAGATGGAGGAGGAGGTCGACGGGATCCTGACGGAAGCCCAGGCCTGCATCGTCGACGATTTCAAACCGTGCCTGATTCCGCCGAAAGACCTGCGGAACCCCGTCCGCGTCGGCCAGGCCAACGATACCCCCGGCGCGCTCGGCAAGGTCGCCGATCTCATCTGGGCGGCTCCGGATGGCCTGTGGAAGGCGCGGGGAAGCAGGCTCCTGGAAGCCCTGGCGGGCAAGCTGGAGGAAGAGTCTGGGGCAATGAGCGGGGCGATGAAGGCCGACGTTCGCAGGCGCATCGGGGAAATCGCCGCCCGGATCCGGAAGACCTCGGATGTCGATTACGCCGTGAAGCGCGGCGATCTGGCGAAGGAGTTCCTGCTGATCGATCCCGGCAAGGCCCTCAAGCAGGGGCACAAGAAGATCGGAAAGAACGGCCGCTGGCTGCTTTCGGACACCGCCGCGCGCGTGCTTCCCCGCTGGCTCGAAGCCATGGATGCGCAGGCCGTTCCCGAGTTGCGGGAGGCGGCGGAAGACGCCGAACTCCGGCTCGACCGCAAGGATATTGCCGCGCGGGCGCTCATGCAGCTCCAGAAGCAGTACAACCGCCGGCGCGCGGCCGGGAAACTGCCTCCGTATGATGCCTTCATCAAGCCCGTCATGGACGGGATCAACGCGGACGATCTTCGCGCATTTCTCGGCGGCGTGCGAACGTGCGCCGGGCAGTTGCTCGACGTCCGGCCGGACGGCGATCTCGTCAAGCTGCTGGCGCAACTCGCCCGCGGGTATGCGAAATGGCTCGAACTGCCGCTGTTCAACCCGAAACAGGACCCGTTCGGCCTGGCCGCCGACCTCGAAGCCGCCCGACAGAACACCGACCCTGCGCAGGCCTGCGCGGATCTGCTGAAGCTGGTCGATACGGTCGGAACGTTCCGCAAGCCCTGACGGGGGCGGAAATCCTCCCCGATTCCCGGAAGCCAAACGCCAATTTCGCGTTCCCGTTCGTGCTGACCCTGGCGAAGCACGGGAAGCCGTTCAGGGCGAGGGGCTTTTCAGGGCGCGGAGGCCGTTGGCCACGACGATGACCGAAGCGCCGGTGTCGGCCAGCACGGCCATCCAGAGCGTCGCCCATCCCGCCAGCGACAGGGCGAACACGGCGAGTTTCAGGCCGACCGAGAGGGCGATGTTCTGCCTGACGATCCGGTTGGAGCGCCTGGCGATGGCGATCAGCAGCGGCAGGCGGCGCAGGTCGTCGTGCAGCAGCACGGCGCCGGCGGTTTCGAGGGCGGCGTCGGTGCCGCGGGTTCCCATCGCGACGCCGACGGCCGCGGCCGCGAGGGCGGGGGTGTCGTTCACGCCGTCGCCGACCATCATGACCGGGCCGGACGTTTTGGCCAGCGCTTCGATGCGGCTGCACTTCGCGTCGGGCGACAACCGGCCTTCGGCCTCGGCGATGCCGACCGTTGCGGCATACTCGCGAGCCGTTTCGTCGCGGTCCCCCGAGAGAAGAATCGTCCGGGCGACTCCCGACCCGCTCACCCGCGAGACCGCTTCTTTCGCCTCGGGCCTGATCGCGTCGCCCATCGTGACCGTGCCGAGAAGCGAGCGTCCGTCCGATAGGCAGGAGACCGTCACGCAGGAAGACGGGATGGCCGGCAGGTCTCGGAGGGCATCGGGGCAGTTTTCCAGGGCCCACTCGGCCGTGCCGAACCGGTAGGTGGTCGTTCCGATGCAGCCGGTCACGCCGCGGCCGCGCACAGCACTGAATCCCTCGACATGGGGAAGCGCGATGCCGGCTTCCTGCGCCCTCTTGCGGAATGCCGGCGCCAGCGGATGTTCCGACCCGGCTTCGAGCGCGGCCGTGATGCGGAGCAGGTCCGTCTCGCTCATGTCGCCGGCCGGCATGAGATCGAGGATGCCGGGCTCTCCGACGGTGATGGTGCCGGTCTTGTCGAACGCGACGGTCGTCACCCCCGCCGCCTCCTCGAGCACGCTGCCGCTTCTGACCAGGATACCGGAACGGGCCGCGGCGGCCATGGCCGACACCAGCGTCACCGGCGAGGCCAGCACGAGCGAGCAGGGGCAGGCGATGACGAGCAGGACGAGCGCGGCATATACGGATGTCGCCGTCGCCGCGAGGCCGAGCAACGGGGGCAGAACGGCGACCGCAGCTGCGATCGCGACGACCGCGGGGGTGTAGATCGCGGCGAACCGGTCCATGCCGCTCTGAAACGCGGTTTTCTGCGCCTGGGCCTTCTGGACCGACATCATGATGCGAGAGAATCGCGATTCCGAGGCCGGGGCCGTGACGGTCATGAGAAGCGCGCCGTCGAGGTTCTGGGTTCCGGCGAGCAGGTCGCAGCCGGCTGTCTTGACGATCGGCGTGCTCTCGCCCGTCATGCTGCTTTCGTCGACGTGCGACGAGCCTTCGATCGCCGTGCCGTCCATCGGCACCGTCTCGCCTGGCCGGATGCGGAGCGTTGCGCCGGCCCGAATCTGGCCGACGGGCGTTGGGTGCTCGTGCCCGGCCTCGTCGACGAGATGCGCGAGGCTGGGAAGGTTGCGGCGCAGGGCCTCGATCGACGAGCGGGCTTTCTCGCTGCTGAGGCGTTCGAGCCACTTCGCGATCGAGTACAGGAACAGCACCATCGCGCCCTCCTGCCACTCGCCGAGCGCGCCTGCGCCGATGGCTGCGGACAGCATGAGGGTGTTCATGCCGAGACTCCGGCGTTTCAGTTCGGCACCGGCCTTCCCGGCAACAGGCCATCCCGCGACGATCATCGCGAGAGGAAGGGGGGCGAAATGTCCGCTGAGCCAGGCAATGAGAATCAGAAGCCCCGAAACAACCATGACGGCGGCCTCGAGCGGCGCCGGAGCGGCCGATGCCTCTGCGGCCCCGTCCGCCTGCCGCGAATCCGCCGGCATGACGGGCTGGAACGTGACGCCGTGTTCGTCGGCCAGGCCGTCGATGATCGCCTCGCAGCCTTCGTCGAGAGTGCAGGTGACGCGCACCGTGCCGCCCATGAAGTCGAGTTCGGCTTCGGCGACGCCGCTTCGGCCACGGATCTCTGTTTCCAGTTCCTTGGCGCAGGTGGGGCAGTCGAGACCGACGACCTTCCAGACGTGCGTGTGTGTCGGATGCTTGTTCATGGTAAGAACATCCTTTCGACAGCTGTCAGCGGCGATTCAATCCTCGAACTCCGTGACATGCGGGGCCGCCGCCTCAGCCGGTTCCCCCGTGTGTGTGATGGCAACCTCGAGAAGGTCCGAAACGTGCTCGTCGGCGAGCGAATAATGGATATGCCGCCCTTCGCGTCGCGCCCGCACGAGCCGCATGGCGCGCAGAATCCGCAGTTGGTGCGAAACCGCCGACTGCGTCGCTCCCGCCGCACGTGTCAGTTCCCCGACCGTTCGCTCGCCCGAAACCATGGCCGTGAGCAGCTTGAGCCGCGTCGGGTCGGCCAGACACTTGAACAGCTCCGCCACCTCATCAAGCCGATGATCGCAGCACCAGTCAGGAAAGTGAATGTATGAGCACTTGTTCATATATCAAATATACTCGCCCGGTTCCCGTTTGGCAAGAAGTTTATAGCCTGTGGGCGTAACATCTGCCTTGGGTCTGTTTTCAAGGTTGATAAAGTGGAGACGAAAAAACGATGCCTGGTGTATGCTGGTCGCAAAGAAACACGGTTTTTACTGGGGAATCAGACGAAAGAGAGGAAGATCTTCGTGACATCGCGACCTGAATTGTCTGCCATGGAACCTGGGTTCACCTTCGATCAGGCAGTGGCGGAGGCCGGGCGTTGCCTGCTCTGCCACGAACCGCCCTGCTCGAAAGGCTGCCCGGCCGGAACCGACCCGGGAACCTTCATCCGGAAATTCCGCCTTCGCAACGTGACCGGAGCGATCCGCACCATCAAGGAGAACAACATCCTCGGAGGCGTCTGCGGTGTGCTGTGCCCGGCCGCCCGGATGTGCGAAAAAGCGTGCAGCGCCTGCGGCATCGACCGGCCCGTCCGTATCGGAAAAATCCAGCGGTTCCTCGTCGAGCACGCGCGCGAGATCGGGTTCAATCCGTTCGATAATCCTCGATATATGAAGCCGCTTCCCCGGCGGGAAAAGGTCGCCGTGATCGGTGCGGGGCCATCCGGCCTCAGTTGCGCCGCCGAGCTCGCGAAGAACGGGGTCGGCGTCACCGTCTTCGAGGAGCGTGATGAGCCGGGCGGCGTGCTGCGGTACGGCGTTCCCTCCTTCCGGTTCGACGAACGCTTCCTTGGCCATGAGATCGACGACCTGAAAAGTCTCGGCGTCGAGTTCCGCTGTTCGACGCCTCTCCGGGGACGCGGCGAGGTCGAGGCCCTGCTGAAGAAAGAATACCAGGCGGTGTTCATCGGAACCGGCCTGTGGGAGCCGATGCGCCTCTTCGATGATTCCGGCCGGGGCGAGGGGGTCTTCTCCTCCATCCGCTTCCTCGAAGCGTTTCGTTCCGGGAATACCGGTGAGCCGGCGAACGCCTGCTCGGGAAAAGCGGTCGCTATCGTCGGCGGCGGCTCGGTGGCGATCGACTGCGCCCGGGTCGCCCGAAAACTCGGCGCGCGCGATGTCTACCTGGTGTATCGCCGCTCCTACGAGCAGATGCCCGCCGAAGAGGACGAGCGTCGCGAGGCGCTCGCCGAGGGGATTCATTTTCTCCTGCTGAATCAGCCGGTCGGCATCGTTCGCGGCGACGGCAAGCGCCTTTCCGGGCTTCGGCTGGTCCGGACGCAGCTCGGCGGCGAAGGCGCGTCGGGCCGCCGAAAACCGGTCGAGATCCCCGGTACCGAGTGGATTCTCGACGTGCAGACGGTGGTCGAGGCCATCGGGAACCAGGCCCCCGCCGGATCGCCCGACCTGTATCCGGGCGTGACCGTGACCGGGGCGCGCCTCATCGTCGCGGATGCCGGGACCGGCCGGACCTCGCTGCCGGGCGTGTTCGCGGGCGGCGATATCGTCCGTGGCCCCGCCACCGTCGTCGAGGCCGTCGCCGACGGCAAGGCGGCGGCGCGGGCCGTCATGGCTCATTTCGAACTGCAGACGCCGAACGGAGGAGAAAAATAGTATGCCGAATAAAATCATCGATCTGTCCGTCGATTTCTGCGGCGTCCGGTTCCTGAACCCGTTCATGCTGTCGTCGTCGCCGGTCTCGAACAGCGCCGAGATGATCGCCCGCGCCTTCGAGGCGGGATGGGGCGGCGTCGCCTACAAGACTCTCGTCAGCGACCGCATTCCCATCTACCACCCTTCGCCGCGCATGCACGGGTATCATTACGGCGAGAAGCGGCTGATCGGCCTACAGAACGTCGAACAGACCACCGACCGCGGCCTTCAGCCGAACCTGCGCGACATCGCCTGGCTCAAGAAGCGATACCCGAAACACATCGTGATGGCCAGCATCATGGGCTTCTCGAACCAGGAGTGGGCCGACCTGGCGAAGGCCTCCGCCGACGCGGGCGCCGACATGCTCGAACTGAATTTCAGCTGCCCGCACATGACGGTCGAGGGCTCCGGGGCCAAGGTCGGCCAGGCGTTCGACCTCGTCCAAAAGTTCACCGAGACCGTGCGGGGCGTCACGAAGCTGCCGCTGGTGGCCAAGATGACGCCCAACATCGCCGACATGAACGAGCCGGCGATGGCGGCCAAGCGCGGCGGCGCCGACGGCATCTCGGCGATCAACACCGTGGCCGGCATCTCGGAAGTGGGCCTCGACGATTACGTTCCCCGGCCCAACGTCTTCGGCAAGGGCGCCATGAGCGGGTATTCCGGCCCGGCCATCAAGCCGATCGGCCTGAAGTTCATCGCCCAGATGGCGAAAAATCCCGAACTGGCCCTGCCGCTCTCGGGAATGGGCGGCATCGAGACCTGGGTCGACGCGCTGGAATACCTGCTCGTCGGCGCGACGACCGTCCAGGTGACGACCGGCATCATCCATTACGGCTACCGCATCGTCGAGGACATGATCGAGGGCCTGTCCGACTACATGGCCCGGCGCGGCATCGCCCGCGTGGCCGACCTGGTCGGAAAGGCCGCCGGCAACGTCCACGAGACCGGCGAGTTCGACGTCATGCGCCAGGGAATCGCAACCTACGACCTCGACCGCTGCGTCGGCTGCGGCCAGTGCTACATCGTCTGCCGCGACGCTGGCGGCAGCGCCCTCTCCTGGGACGCCGAAAAGCGCCGCCCGAACCTCGACGACGACGCCTGCCTGAGCTGCATGGTCTGCAGCTTCGTCTGCCCCGTCACCGGCCTGATCTCTTTCCGCGAAATGCCAAACTCCTGGAAGCGCAAACCCACCGTCACCCTGGGCTGAACCCTTCAGCGAAGTAAAGTGAGCACGAGGAGATTTTCGCGGGCCGCCGTTCTAAAACAGATTCCGGGGAGGAGATTTGAATCGGTTCTTTTCCCTGGACATGATTCTTGCGTACACCTTATACTCGCGCCGGAGGAGACGGTAAGATCAGGAACGAGTGTTAGAATGAGCAACGGGAAAGTGCCTTCCCGGGCAGAAACAGACAGCTATGTGGCTTCTTGAATTCAGCTTTTATCTCGTCACCGGCATCATCGTCTGGATGATGTTCGGGTATTTCATCCTCCTCAGGGTAATGGGAATCCTCAAGGGGTTCACCCCCCCCGCGATCCCCGAAAATCTCCCTCACATCACGGTCATCGTCCCCTGCTACAACGAGGAGGGAGGCATTGCCGAAAAGCTCGCGAACATCCGTGAGCTTGCCTACCCACCAGAAAAACTCGAAGTTCTCTTCGTGGACGGCGGATCGAAGGACCGGACGGTGGCTCTGCTGGAAGAGGCGATCTCGCCGTCGGAACCGTTCACGGTTCTCCGGTCTCCACGCGGCGGGAAGATCAACCAGTTGAATTTCGCCCTCTCCCAGGCAAAAGGTGAGATCATCTTCAACACCGATGCCGACGCCATGATGGAAAAGGACTGTCTGCGCTGGTGCATCGCCGAGTTTGCACGGGGGCCGGACGTGCTCGTCGTCGGCGCCTACTGCTCACCGCACCCCCAAGCCCTCGAAATGGAAAAATACCACTGGATATCCCAGAACAAGGGCCGATTCCTGGAAAGCGACGCATGCTGTTCCTCCATCGTGGTCGCCCCCTGCTACGCGTTCAGGAGGTCCCTGGTCACGTCGTTCCCGGATGATGTAATAGCTGATGATATTTATGTCGCCTATATGGGGCATGCGTCCGGCGGCCGCACGATCTTTTCCCATCATGCGCGGGTCCAGGAAATACGGGTGCCGACGGATCAGGGAATGTTCATTGCCCACAAGTTCCGCAAGAGCAATGCATTCCTGCGGGAGTCTCTGCGGTTCCTTCACCGCCTTCCCGACATGGGGATGTTCTGCAAGACCATGTTCATCACCAGGATCGGGCAGCAGCTCTTCCTGCCGGCCCTCCTGATCTGGTGGTTCCTGATCGCCGGCGCGCTCCTCTCCCTCAGCAGCTTCGTTCCGCTGATCCTTGGCGTCACGTGCATACTCCTGACATTTGTGATCACGAGCTTCGTCTTCTCCACCGTGCCGCTTCCCGAAGAGGCCGCAAAGTCGTCGATTACGACGATGGTGAAAGGATATATCATATCTCTCTCGATTCTCCTGGCCATGGCCGTCAGTTACCCGTTCTATCGCCAGACCAGCAGCTATGCCCGGATTGGAGACGCAGTGAAATGAAGGGACGCGCATCGGCTGGCCGGCGCACGGACGGAAAGGCTCGAGTATGAACACCTGGGTGAAGACGTTTCTTCAGAACGTGCGGTACGCGTTCCGGCCGGACAAACCGTTGCTGTTCGTCCGGCTCGCGCATGCCGTGTTCCGCTCGTATGTGCTCCGGTCGCCGCCCCTGCGGTATGTCGATTTTTCCATCGGGTTCGAGTGCAACATGGCGTGTGAACATTGTTTTGCGACGGCCCTGCAGTCGCGCGTTCCGCGCCGACGGATGGCGCCGGCGGATTATCGCCGCGTCGCGAAACAGAGCATGGCGCTGGGAGCCGTGAACTTCTCCTTCCAGGGCGGCGAGCCGCTGATGATGCCGCAGCTCCCGGGGATCATCAAGGCGGTGAACCCCTGGATGAACGTCATCTCCGTGACGACGAACGGAATGCTCATCACGCCCGAAAAACTGCGCGAGCTACGGACGTGCGGGGTCGACATCCTCACAGTCAGCCTGGACAGCGGGATTCCCGAGGAACATGACCGATTCCGGAACAAGCCGGGGGCGTTCTCCGCCGTTGTCAACGGCGTCAAGCTCGCCCTCGGGATGGGATTCCGGGTGACGTTGGGGACGGTGGTTACCCATGGTTCCGTCCATTCGCAGGGGTTGAAGCGGTTGATCGAGCTCGCCCAGGACCTGAAGGTGCTGCTGTATTTCATTTTCCCGGTTCCGGCCGGTCGTTGGGCCGGGGTGACGGACATGCTTCTGACCGACGAGGATGTGGCCTACATCGAGTCACTCACCCGGTCTTCCTCACTTCTGCGGACGGATTTCCAGGCGAACTTCGGCCCTCGCGGCTGCGGGGCGGCGAAGGAAATATTGTATATCACAACGTATGGCGACGTGTTGACCTGCCCGTTCATCCACATCACCGCTGGAAACGTCTTCGACGAGTCCGTCGCCGACATCCGGAACCGGGCGATCGCAAACCCGTATTTTTCGACGTATCATCCGCGTTGCCTCGCATCGACGGATGACCGGTTCCGCGAGGACGTCCTGAAGAAGACCTGCGGTGCCGCCAGGCTTCCTCTTTCCTGGGACGTCGCCTTCGGTCCGGAGCGGCCGGTATGAAACTCCTTCTCACCGGGGCGACTGGGTTCATCGGCGAGACGCTGGTCCCCTGCCTTCTTCGCGAAGGAATGAGTGTGAGCGCTCTCGTCCGAAGCCCTGACTGCCGTCTGCCGACCGGGGTGAATCGTATACATGGCGATATACTTGACCCGGATCTCGAGGCAAAGCTTCCGCCGGGGATCGACGGCCTCGTCCATATGGCCGCTCTCATCACGTTCGATGCGTCTCGATTGAACGACCTGATGATGGTGAACGGCGAGGGGACCAGGCGCCTGCTGGCGGCTGCCGAACGCGTGGGAATCCGCCGGGTGACCGTCGTCAGCAGCGCCTGCACGCTCGGCATTTCGGAAGACCCGGCCAAGATTCTCGATGAATCGAGCGTTCCCGCCGCCGCTCTGGTGAATCGGAACCCCTACATGGCCAGCAAGCTCGAAGAGGAAAAGGCCGCCCTGGAATGTCAGAAACGGGGCAGGTGCGAGGTCGTCATCGTCAATCCCACGACTGTGTTCGGAGCGGGGGACCGGACGATGAACTCCGGAACGATGATCAGGAAAGTCCATGGATCCCGCATTGTTCCCCTGCCGCCGGGCGGAACCAACGTCGTGGACGTGCGGGACGCCTGCGCGGGCATTCTGTCGGCGCATCTGAACGGCACGCCGGGAAGGCGCTATGTGCTGGGCGGAGTGAATCTGACGTTCGCCGGGCTTGTCCGTGAGATTGCCGGCCAGTTCCCCGGCCGCCGCCTCCTCGTGCCGGTGCCGCGGTTCGCCCGATGGTTCGTGTCCGTCGGAGCCTCCGTGGCTGCCCGTTGTGCGGGTGGGCGGTTTCTGACGCCCCAGATTCTCGAGGATCTATTCCTCTACAAATATTATTCCCACGCCCTCGCGGAGCGGGATCTCGGATACCGGCCCAGGTTCGGCATCGGCGAAACGCTCCGTTCCGCGATCGAATACTATCGGCGCGAGGGGCTTCTCCCATGAAAAATGTGCGCTCCGAAGACGTTCGCAACGCGAACCGCCGGTTTTACGACCTTCTGGCCGACCGGTACGAGGCTGTCGACGGCAGACGCTCGGAGGACCTCTCGGACTACGTGCGTTCGATCCTGCGACACCTGCGACGGGACGCGCCCGACGGGCCGCTGCTCGATCTGGGTGCCGGAAGCGGTTTCATCTCGAAATGCGCCGCCGGTATTTTCCAGACGCGCATCGGAACGGATATTTCGCCGGGAATTCTCGCGACGTACCGGGACCGGTTCGATATGGCCGTCGCTTCGAGCGTCGATCAGGCTTCGTTTGCCCCCGACAGCTTCGCGGCCGTTGCCGCGTTTGCCGTTCTGCACCATCTCTACGATGTGACGGCCGTGGCCCGTGAGGCATTTCGCATCCTCAAGCCGGGCGGCATGTTCTATGCCGACCACGATATGAGCGCCGCCTTCTTCCGGATGTGGAAGCCGCTGCTGCTGTTCTACCGGCTCCTGCGGTTTTCCCCGGGCAAATACCGCCGGTCTGACTCCCGGCTGACCTACGCCCTCTACCGCCTGTCGGAATGGGGGGAGCGGGGCATCGATGACGACGTGCTGAACGCCGCATTTGCCCGTGAAGGCTTTACCGTCACCATGACGTATCATTGGTACGGTCTGAATTCGATCACCGACAGGCTGTTCGGAAAGACCGTCCATACCAGACGCTATGCCCCGTTGATCCGCCTGATCGCAAGGAAACCGGAATCCTGAATGAACGCCTGGACGAACATCCATGCAGAACGGAGACGCCGCTCATGGCTCGCATAATCCTTCTCAGCCCGCCGTTTGTATCCGAATACATGCGCAACGCACGCTGCGATTTCGTTTCGCTGTCGGCGACCCAGTGGTACCCGATCCTGCTGGGCTATGCCGGAGCATGGCTGGAGAAGCTCGGACACACGGTCCGGCTGATCGATGCTCCCGCCCACGATCTCACCCACGAGGCGACGGCGGATATCGTCAAAGACTTCCGGCCGGACCTGATCGCGGTCTATTCCGGAAGACTGAGCGAAGACAACGACGTGGCGTTCGCCGATTCCCTCCTGAAGAAGATCGGCTGTCGTGGCATCTTCGTCGGTCCCTATGCCTCAATCGATCCGAAGTCGACCCTCTGCAAGTCCGGGATGATCGAACATCTCGTCACCGGGCCGTTCGAACTGCCCCTGGGGGCTTTTGCCAACGGTGACGATCCCGCGTCGATTCCCAACCTCGTCCGGAAAAACGGCGGGGAGGTCGTGGAGAATCCTCGCCGCGCGCCTCTCACCACGGCGGAGCTGGACGCGATCCCCTTCGTCTCTGACTTTCTGGGACGGAATGTCGACATGTACCGCTATCACACGCCCTCCGAACTGTTTCCATACATGGACATGTTCACGGGCCGCGGATGTTCCTGGGGCCTCTGCACCTACTGTCTGTGGGTCCATACGCTGATTCCCGGGAAAAGCTACACGACGCGCAGTGTGGAAAACGTTGTGGAGGAGTTCGGGTTCATCGCGCGGAAGATGCCTGCCGTCAAATCGATCATGCTCCAGGACGACACGCTGACGGAGCCGCGGGCGCAGGAGCTGTGCGAAGGCTTCCTCAGGGCGGGGAACAGGCTGCCGTGGTCGTGCTATTCACGCGGCAATCTGTCGCTCGACGTGATGAAGCTGATGAAAAAGGCCGGCTGCCGGAACCTGCACGTCGGGTATGAATCGGCCGATCCGAAGGTGTTGCAGCGGATCAGGAAAGGGCTTACTCCCGAGCGGATGACCCGGTTCACCCGCGATGCCAAGAAGGCCGGGCTGATGATCCACGGGGATTTCGCGTTTGGCTTCCCCGGCGAGACCGTCGAGTCCGCCGAGAAGACGATCCGGTGGGCGTATTCGCTGAATCCCGATACGGCGCAGTTCCAGCTGATGATCCCCTTCCCGGGGACTTCGTACTATGAGGAGATGAAGAGAAACGGCTGGCTGAACGAAAAGGGCGAGCCCGACATGCCGCAATTCTCAAACGCGGAGATCCGCGCGACGGCAAAGAAAGCCTACCGGACATTCTACATCAGCCTGCAGCATCTCATGAAAGCTGTCAGGAAGCCGCGGGAGCATATCTTCAATCAACTGAAGACGATTTCGCGCGCCATCCCCGCGATGTTCTGGAAGCGCTGGTAAGCGCGGAACCATGGCAGCGGACGTTCTCGCTTCGCTTGGCGCGACGGCGGCCTGTTGCCTGTTCATCCTCGGTGGTGGAATCGCCGCGTCAGGGGCGTCCCAGCGGCTTCTTCCCGGTGAAAGCCTTGCCGGACGAGTTGCCGCCGCCGTCACCCTCTGGCATTTCCTTCTTGTCGTTCTCGCGCTGCCGTTGCTGCAACTCAGGCTGTTCTCGCTTCCCGTCGCCGGAAGTGTGCTGGGACTTGCGATAGCGATCGTCGCGTCTTTCACCTGGAACGGCTTTCGTGAGCTGCTCCGGGATGTGTTGCGTTCCTGCGCCGGCTTGGATTTGTCGGGACTGGCTGCGTGGCAGCGGGGTGTCGTGTGGCTGGCCGCCGGGACCGTGGTGTGTGCCGTGTTCAGGGCGTTCGTCCTGCCTCCGCTCAGCTGGGACAGCCTGATTTACCATCTCTGGCTGCCGGCGGAGTGGTCGAAGAGAAACGGGCTCTTTCTGTTTCATGCTCCGGAAAACTGGGACACGTGCCAGTTTTTCACCCTGAACTGGGAGATCATCGCGGCGTGGATGTTCAGATTCGCTGGGGATGACCGGTTTGTCAATCTGATCAATTATCCGTTTCTCCTGCAGATGTTCGGGGCTTTCTACGGACTCTCGCGCACGTTCGGCATTGCGCCATCCCGAGCCTTCCTGGGCGGGTTGGCTCTCTGCTTCAATGCTGCCGTCTTTAGCTACGTGAACACGGCCTACGTGGAAAACTGCATGACGGCCCATCTGCTGACGGGGTATCTTTTCCTCTTCCGCGCTCTCGATGTGCGAAGCCGCACGCTTCTGGGCATTTCCATGGCAGCGTTCGGACTGGCGGTCGGAACGAAGCTGGTGGCCGTACCGCATCTGGCACCGGCGCTGCTCGGCGTTTTATATATGTATATATCGAAAGACCGCCGTCCAATAAGACCGGTCATCACGGGTCTGGTGCTCCTGGGAATTCTTCTTGCGGCATCGTCGTTCTGGTATGTCAGGGCATGGATTCATACCGGTTCTCCACTGTATCCCTATGGTATGTCGATCGCCGGCGTCAGTCTGTTCCCGGAATCGGCAAAGCATCAGCAGTATCAGGAGTTCTTGTTCAACAAGGCGGTTGAAGTGTCGAGGAATGTTCCCATGTCTGCGGTGACGCCGTTTCTGACGATACTCCCCCTGGCGACGGCCTGTGGGCCGCTCGTTGTGTTCCTGGCGCCGTTGATTCCATGGGGACTGCTCCGGTTGGGTGCCGGTGGCGGGTGGGGAAAGATGGCCATCCTGCTCGCGGGAGCGATCTTCACAATGAGCGGATACTTTTCGGAACGGATGTTTCCGATCCGATTCCTGTGGGCTGTGTCGTCATCCAGATTTCTCCTGTTTCCCCTGGCTGTTATGCTGATGTCGGCCCTGGCATGCTTCAGCGGTCGCGGCCGTACGGCAATGATCGAGAAAGCAGTGTGGGGGTGTCTTGCCTGCTCTCTCCTTCTCCAGATACCCCTGTCCTGGAATGCCGGCTGGAAAACTATTAATATTGTATTATATAGTATGCCCGTGGCGGCGGCGCTGTACGGAATGTTTGCAAGATCGGCTCCGGGAAACAACCCGGCAGGTGGCGCGCGCGCATGGGGGATCGCCGTTTTCCTGGTCGTATGGGTCGTGGGTGCGCCTTTCCTGCTGGCATCGCTGAGGCATCGCGCCCTTGAAACGGCGTTCGAGCTTCACGATTTCCCCCGAGACCAGGTTCCGGCTTGGATATTCGTGGACCGTCCCGGTTGCCCGTTTCGGGTCTCCATGTCGGTCGGATACGATGGTCGGGGTGGGAACAACTGGTTTATGTATCCGCTTTTGGGAAGCAGACTCCAAAATTCCGTTTTCTACACGCCGATCACAGCGTCCGGAGAGATCGTCGACGCCTTTTTGAAGGCGCCCGAAGACGTCCTGCGTTGCGGCGATCGCGCTGCTTGGCTTACCCGGCTTCGAGAGAAGGCGGACTACCTCATCCTTTTCCATCCGTTTCCTCCCGAAGCGGCATGGGCCGCTGAAATGCCCGAAGACCTGCTGCCGGTCGTTTCAAAGGAGCGCGTGCGCATCTACAAGGTTTGCCGCTCCTCCTGAGTGAGTCGTTCTGACTTCCCGTCGTTGGATATGAAAAGCCACCCATGAGAAATTCCATGGGTGGTTGTGACGATCACCCTCAGGGTTCGGACATGAAGGGGTATTCGAAGGTGCGGGGAGGGGTGAGGGTTTCCTTCACGGTGCGCGGGGAAACCCAGCGGAGAAGGTTGAGGGGGCTGCCGGCCTTGTCGTTGGTGCCGCTGGAGCGGCTGCCGCCGAAGGGTTGCTGGCCGACGACGGCGCCGGTGGGCTTGTCGTTGATGTAGAAGTTGCCGGCGGCATACCGCAACCGGCCCGAGACGGAGTCGAGGAGGGTGCGGTCTTTGCCGAACACGGCGCCGGTGAGGGCGTAGGGGCTCGTGGTGTCGACGAGGGCGACCGCTTCGTCGAGTTTCGCGTCGTCGTAGACGTAGACCGTCAGCACCGGGCCGAAGATCTCCTCGGCCATCAGCTTGAATGTGGGGTTCGTCGTCTCGATGACGGTCGGCTGGACGAACCAGCCTTTCGATTTGTCGCAGGTGCCGCCGAAGACGATCTTCGCTTCGGCCGAACTGCGCGCGAAATCGATATAGCTTGCGATATTTTTGAACGAGGCTTCGTCGATGACCGCGCCGAGGTAGTTGGTGAAATCGGCGACATCGCCGACCTTGATCTTCGCGAGCATCCCGCCCATCATCTCTTTGACCTTCGGCCACAGGGATGCCGGGAGGTAGGCGCGGCTCGCGGCCGAGCATTTCTGGCCCTGGTATTCGAAGGCTCCGCGAACCAGCGCGACCGCGAGCGGCACGGGGTCCGCGTCGGGGCAGGCGAAGACGAAGTCCTTGCCGCCGGTTTCCCCGACGAGCCGCGGGTAGTTGCGGTACACGCCCTTCGCCTGGTTCTCGCCGATCAGCCGCCACATCTCGTTGAACGTCGAGGTCGAGCCGGTGAAGTGCAGGCCGGCGAACGCGGGGTGCTTGAACACGATATCGCCGATCGTCGAGCCGCGCGACGGCACGAAGTTGATGACGCCCGCCGGCAGCCCGGCCTCCTCGAGGAGGCGCATCAGGTGGTAGTTGCTCAGCACGGCCGTGCCGGCCGGTTTCCAGACGACGACATTGCCGGCCATCGCTGGAGCGGTGGGAAGATTCCCGCCAATCGCCGTGAAGTTGAACGGCGTGACGGCGAAGACGAACCCCTCGAGCGGCCGGTATTCCGTCCGGTTCCAGGCGTCCGGGGTGCGCGAGACGGGGGGCTGGTCGGCGAAGATGCCGTCCCAGAAATGGACGTTGAACCGCAGGAAGTCGATCATCTCGCAGGCCGAGTCGATCTCGGCCTGGTGCGCCGTCTTGCTCTGGCCGAGCATCGTCGCCGCATTCAATACCATTCGATATGGTCCGGCCAGCAGTTCCGCCGCCTTCTGGAAGATCGCCGCCCGCTCGGCCCAGGGAAGGGCCGCCCAGTCGGCTGCCGCGTCGAGCGCCGCGCGGATGGCGAGTTTCACATCTTCGGGGCCCGCCTGATGATACCGCGCGAGGACGAGATCGTGCCGGTGGGGGGCCCGGATCTCGACGAGTTTTCCCGTGCGGATCTCCCTGCCGCCAATTAGCAGAGGGATCTCGATCGGCTGCTGCGACTGCCTCGCGAGCTCCGCCTTGAGGGCCTGCCTGGGCTCGGTGCCGGGGGCGTAGGAAAAGCCGGGTTCGTTCGCCGGCCGGGAACACTGCGTGTGAAGGTTGAGCAAGGGCATGGTCGTGGTCGCTCCTGTTGGGTGGATGAATCGATGCCCGAATCATGCCAGAGGCGAATCATGATGAAAAGTGAATAGTATTTATTGTTTTCATGAATGATATTCATGATATTTGCACACGGGGCGCGCGGTCGGGGACCACGGACTTGCCAGATGCGCTCTCTGAATATTATGCCGGCACGCCGGTGTGGACGCGGTTTCGTCGAATATGGGGCGGGCTCCTCACAGGGGCCGGACGTGAAAGGGAATGGGACGGTTGCGGCCGGCTGGCGGGCCTGTTCGTCTTCAAGAAAATCGTCATAGACGTGATCGTCGAGCTCTTGAAAAGCCGATAAAAACCGACATGCTGATTTCGCATGGGGTCATGTAGTACCATTCCCGCGATGAACCTGCTTCTGGAATTTCTCCAACGCCTGTCCGTGATCCATCGCCCGAAGGTCATGGAGTTTCTCAAATACGTCGGGCCGGGGCTTCTCGTCACGGTCGGCTTTATCGACCCCGGCAACTGGGCGTCGAATCTCGCCGCCGGCTCGCAGTTCGGTTACACCCTGCTCTGGATGGTCAGCCTCAGCACGGTCATGCTGATCATTCTCCAGCACAACGTGGCCCACCTCGGCATCGTCACCGGCCTCTGCCTGTCGGAAGCCGCGACAAAGCATTTTCCCCGGCCGGTCAGCCGGCTGGTGCTCGGCACCGCCGTTCTCGCCTCCATCGCCACGGCTCTGGCCGAGATTCTCGGCGCGGCGATCGGCCTCCGGATGCTGTCCGGCCTGCCGATCGCCATCGGGTGCGTCCTTTCCGCCGCGTTCGTGCTGTACATGCTGCTCAGCAACTCGTACCGGCGTCTCGAAAAATGGATCATCGGCTTCGTGTCCCTGATAGGCCTCTCGTTTCTCATCGAGCTGGGAATGGTGCAGATCGACTGGGCCGCGAGCGCCGCCGCCTGGGTCAGCCCCACGCTTCCGCCCGGCAGCCTGATGATCGTCATGAGCGTGCTCGGCGCCGTCGTCATGCCGCACAATATCTTTCTCCATTCCGAAGTCATCCAGAGTCGCCAGTGGAACCTCGAGGATGAAACGACGATCCGGCATCAGCTCAGATACGAATTTCTCGACACGCTGTTCTCGATGATGGTCGGATGGGCCATCAACAGCTCGATGATCATCATGGCCGCGGCGGCGTTTCACGCTTCGGGAACGGTCGTGAACGAACTCGAGGAGGCCCGTCGTCTCCTCGAACCGCTTCTCGGAAACGGCGCGGCGGTGATTTTCGCCATCGCCCTGCTGATGAGCGGCCTTTCCTCTTCCGTCACCGCCGGAATGGCCGGCGGAACTATATTCGCTGGTATATTTAGTGAACCATACAATACCGAAGACGGGCATACGAAAGCCGGCATCGCCATTACGATCGCCGGCGCCCTGATCGCCATCGCCTTCGTTGGCGATCCCTTCCGCGGGCTGGTGGTGTCGCAGATGCTGCTCAGCATCCAGCTGCCGCTCACGATCGTTTCCCAGATCGTCCTGACATCGTCGCCGGCCGTCATGGGAGTCCATGCCAACGACACGGTGGAAAAACTGATGCTGTGGATTGTTGCCGCGGTCGTCATCGTGCTCAACATCCTGCTTCTGCGTTCCATTATGTTCGGGGGATGAATGCGGAGACGAGCCGGGCCGATACCGGCGAGCCTTGAAGGAGATCATGATTCGATGCACGAGCAGGAGCCGTTCGATCTGCAGCAGTTGTACGTGTTCCATGTCGCGGCGGGGTCGCGCACCTTCACGGAGGCGGCCGAGCGCCTGCACATCAGCCAGTCGGCGGTGAGCCACGCGATCCGGAAGCTCGAAAAGAGCGCCGGGGCGAGCCTGTTCGCCAGGAACCGGCCGCCGGTGCGCCTGACCGGCCCGGGCCGTCTGCTCGCGGAAACGTGCGGCCGAATCTTCACCGACCTGCGCCGCTGCCGGGAGGCGATGCTGCGGAGCGACGCGAAAACACTCGTCGGCAGGCTGAAGGTGGGGGCGACCGTCGAGTTCGGAAACAGCGTCCTGGCCCGCGGCGTGGCGCCGTTCCTGGAGAAACACCCCATGATCGAGATGGGGTTCACGTTCAGCCACGACCTGCTGCGGCCCCTTCTGGCCGATGAACTCGACCTGATCATCGACTGCCAGGTCCATGCCCGGGAGGAACTTGCCCGCAAGCCTCTGTTTCGCGAACAGTACCTGCTGGTGGCCGCCCCGGCCCTGGTCGACAGGCTCCGCATCAGGCGGCTCCACGATCTGAACCGGGCGGTCTGGCTGACGCTCGACTCGGGCGGCGACTGGTGGCAGCGATTCCTGGCCCAGTTGCCGTCGACGACCGAACTGACCCCCGACAGGATGCTTCCGGTGAATCACCTGAGGGGCCTCATCAACCTGGCTTCTTCCGGTGCCGGTGTCGCCCTGGTTCCGGCATACTGCGTGCAGAATGAACTGCAGAGCGGAAGCCTGAAACGGATTTTCCCGAATGTCCGGATTCGCGAGGACAAGTTCTTTCTGTACTGTCTCAAGGACCGACTGACCGACCCGAATATCGTTGCATTCACGAAATTCGCCAGACGCCTTCATCTGACGCCCCGATAGCCGCCCCGATGCCCGCGCTGCCCTGGCCATACGGCATGCTTTTGGGAGATGCCACCCGTGAAGGGGGGGGGGGGGGGGGGGCCCCCCCCCCCCGGGGGAAGGCGGGTATAATTCAGACAGAGAAGATCCAGTGTGGCCCGGAGACGTGATGAAAGGGATTGCGAACAGGCAGAATGCCCTTCTTGGTCGGAAGCAGATGGTTCGGGCTCCCCGGCCGGCCAGTCACCCGTTGCGCGGCGGGCCTGAGCGGCCTTCCGCCCGGTTCCCGGGGCAGCCGCAGCAGACGTCGCAGATCAAGCCGCCGAAAAAGCCTGAGTCGGGTTCCTGAAACGGAGGCGATGGCGCATGACCAGCCGGTGCCGGTCGTTCGAGCCGCGAGTGGCGCGGCGTGAATCTTTAAAAATATCAAGATATTATATAGCTATATATATTATTGCTGCGGCCATTTTCTGCGCTTCGGCGCCAGCCCGGGCCGCCGTAACGGGCGTGACCTGCACGATCACCGCACCGGACGACCTGGGAAAGGGATACAACGCCGGCCAGAAGATCACCCTGCATGCCGCCTGGACAGGCGACACCCCGCCGTTCGGCGCGACGTTCAAGACCGGCGGCTCCGGGATCGGAACCGTGAACACGTCGGAGACGCAGGCGGATTTCACGCTTTCGGCCGCCGCGCTCGGCGAGGGAGACAACAATTTCACGGTTTCCGTGATCGAGACGGCCGTGCCGAACTCGCCGGGATCGCCCGATGCTCCGGCCAACCGGCCGGTGAGGATCGACCGGACGGCGCCCGTTCTGACGCTTTCCGTCGTGTCGGGCGCGGTCGTGTCGCCCCAGGCGGGGCACAACGAGGTCGTGGTGCAGTTGTCGAGCGGCGAAGCCCTCGGTGAGACTCCGAAATTTTCGATTTTGCCGGGAGCGTGGGGCTCGCCGGTTCCCGAAACGCCGGAAACGGCTCCCTATACGAGCGGTCGATACAAGATCACCGTTCCCGCCGGCACGACTCCAGGCGTCTATACGATTCGCGTCTCCGGAAAAGACGCGACCGAGCCGGCCGCGACGCGAAACGAGGGTTCGGCGCAGACGGCGTTCACGGTCGACGCTGCCGCGGATGGGATCGTCGAGATCAACACGAGCGTGCCCGTCTCGCCGAGCCGCTCCGAATCGCTGACGCTCCAGGGGACACTGCCCGTCGAGTCTCAGCCCCAGAAGATCGAGGTGCTGGACGGTTCGACGGTTGTCGGAACCGCGCAACTCGCCGCCGGCGCCGACACCTGGTCCGTCGCGCTCGCCCCGGTCGCGGAAGGCACGCACCAATACACGGCCCGCCGGGTCGATCCGCTCGGCAACGTGTCGGCCCCCGGAGCGCCGTTCACGGTGGTCGTCGACCGGACGGCGCCCGGGCGGCCCGTCATCGATTCCCCGAAAACCCCGGTGAACACCACGCATGTTCGCATCACCGGTCGCGGTGCGACGGACGCCCCGCACGACAGCGGCCCCGTGAAGATCACGCTCCGCCGCGAAAGCACGCTCATCGGCTCGGGAACCGCGAACGCCGACGGAACCTTCACGATCGATAACGTGAAGCTCGAGCCGGGCTCGAACCTCATCCTGGCGCAGGCCGCCGACACCACCTGGGACTCCTCCGGTTCGAGCGCCGGCAACTCGAGCGAGTTTTCGGCCGCCGTCACGATCGTGCTCGACCAGACCGCTCCCGTGGTTGTGCCGGGCGGCGTGGTCGTTTCTTCCCCCGCGCTGGCCGTTGCGCCGGTCGTTTCCCCCGGCATCGACCTGATGCAATCGAACGTGCAGGATACTCCTCCGGAGCTTGCGGCAGGCGGCGTCGCGGCTGATTCCCGGCAGGGCGGCGTTCCCCCTTCCCGGTTCATCCCGCCGCTTCCCGGGGATGGCGCCGACCATCGACTCCTTCTGCCGCTTGCCGCGATTTCAGACCGTTCGCCCGACCGGGTGAGCGTGTGGCTGAGCTACAGGCGTTTCGACGAATCGCCCACGACCTCGCACCTGTGCGCGCTCACGCTCGGCGGGCGGGGTTTCGAAACCTCGCTGCCGGCTCCCGGATCGGGGCTGTTTTACAGGTTTCAGCTGGTCGATCCCGCCGGGAACGTCTCGTGGCTTCCCGCGACGGGCGAGTTCTGCCATCGGCCGGTCCGATCGGAACTCCTCCGGTGCGTGGAACAGGCCCGGGCGTGGGAGATGTCAACGGAGGCGGACGAGTGGCCGGTATCCGCCCTCGGGCTCCCTCCCCGGGAACGCCTGGCGGCGTATCGTGCCGTCGAGGCGCCGGCGACGCTGCAGTCCGCCATCGCCGCCCTCATCGATGCTCTTCCGGAGGCGACGAAACCTCGCCTGATGCTTCCGGCGGCCGGCGCGTCGGTCGTCGGCGATGCCTCGTGGAAAGCGGATCTCGAGGCGGTGAAATGCGGGAACGCCGACGACCTGCCCGCGGCCAGGGCGGAACTCCTGATACGGGACATTCTCGACGGGAATATATCAGACGATATGTTGCCTTCGCCCGAAGACGTCGCCGGTTCCGGCGCGGCAAAGCGGATTGCGGAGGCGATCCGGTTTAGGCGCCTTCATGGGCCGGCAGCAGGAGACTGAAACTGTCCCGCCGGTGAAAATCGGGCTCCGGCCCCGTGTGCGACAGAGCCCAGTAGGTCGTCGTCCCGTTCCGCATCAGGATGACAGCGGTGAGGCCGATCGAGACGGGGTGCCGGTCGCGGACCAGGCTCGAAATCTCGAGCTCGAGCGAAAGGCTGAAACGTTCTGAGGTCCGCTCCGTCGCAAACGGAAGTTCCCGCAGGAGCGGCTCGTTCCGCATGCCTTTTCTGTACCCGTCGAACCGATACGCGTTCCAGTGGTGCGAAGGCGAGAGGTTGAACTCGAGGTAGGCGTCGGAATCGGGGATTCCCAGGAACATCTCGAAGCACGTCGCCTCCCAGAGCTTGTCGCGCCGTTCGGGAGCGCCGACGGGCGGGGCGATGTCGATATCGCCGACGTTGCCGGTCACCTCGAAGCGGACCGCCAGAGCTTCGGACTGACGCAAAACGGTGCCGGATACCGAGATTCCCGACGTCCCCGCGCTTCCGGGAAACGGCGCGAGGCGGAAGGGGCGCGTCGGTGTCGTCATGCGCAGGAACGGACGATCTCGGCGATCTCGCCCAGCTGCTCCTCGACGCTCTCGCAGAGCCGGAACTGGACGAGAGCGCGATGCAGGTTGTGGCCGGGATAGGTCGCCTTGAAATATATATCGCCATGTATATGATCTGTCAGGAATCGCAGGCCGAGCTCGAACGCGATCAGCCGCGCGGAGTCGGCGATGAACGCCACGTCGTCGTCGGTCAGAAAGCGGCGCGCCTCGCCGAGATACCCCCGGAGGATCTCGCGGGCCATCGCCGTGTCGAACCGCACCAGTTCCCAGTCTTCGGTTTCTTCGCCGAGCGGGTTGCAGCCGGACCGCAGGCAGTCGCCGATGTCGTACTGCACGAGGCCGGGCTTGACCGTGTCGAGGTCGATCATGCTCACCGCCCGGCCGCTCGTCTCGTCCAGCATGATGTTGTTCACCTTGGGATCGCCGTGGATCGGCCGCAGGGACAACCTGCCGCCGGCCCTGGCCTTTTCGAGAACTCCGGCGAATTCGCGCCGCGTCTCGACGAACCGGACCGCGTGGGAGAAGCCGGCGAAATCCATGCGCCGCCCCGTCGCGAGGGCCTTGTCGAACTGGTCCAGGTAGCGGGGCGTGACGTGGAACCCTTCGAGCGTGTCGGAAAGGTCGGCGCAGGGCAGGTCGCTGACGAGCGCATGAAAGATTCCGAGGGCCGTTCCGATCTCGCGGGCGTGTTCCGGGGTCTTCAGAATGTCGTGGGCGACGGCGTGTCCGACGAAGCTCAGCGCGCGCCAGCACGCCCCCTCCTCGTCAAAAAACGCGTCTTCGCCGCGCAGGGTCGGGACGATTTCGGGAACGACCCAGCGGCGGTTCGCGGAAAGCGGCTCGGCCTCGAGCCTGCGTGCTGCGTGGGCGGTGAAGACGCGGATATTTTTCATGACCAGGTCGGGCCTGGGAAACACATGCGAGTTGATCCGCTGAAGGATGAACCGCTCCGTCTCGGGAGCGCCGCAGACGACGAGGAAGGTGCGGTTGATGTTGCCGGCGCCGTAGGGACGGACATCGGCGATCGTATCGGCAGGGCGGAACTTGCCGGCGATGCGGAAAAGATCGTTCATGGTCACGAGGGGCTCCCGCGTTTCGAGGATTGGCCCGGAACGGTCCAGGCGAGACGGACGTCGCGGCGGCGGATGCCGCGCAGAAGCCAGAGAAGCGAGCCCGAGGCCAGGCTCAGGCGCCACGGGGGAGCCGTGACGATATTGCTCACGCCTCGGGCCTCGTTGAGCGAGATCGTTTCGTCTCTCAGCGGCCAGCGAACGCCGTCCGAAACGATGCCCGCCACCGCCGGCGCGAGAGCCAGAAGCGCCGCCGGCGTTCCGGCGGGCAGGTCGATCTCGAGCGAGCCGGGGCCCATCACGCCGCCGCAGCCGTCCGGCAGATCGAACGTGAAGAGGCCCTTGCCGGTCTGGCCGCCCAGCACGAGCAGGTTGGCGAGCGACATGTCGGTGCGCCCTCCGGTCATGCCGACGAGATGCACCTCGTCTTCCGGCGCGCTGTCCAGGACGTTCAGGGCCAGCTCGAAATCGGTCGCGTCCTTGTCGGCCGGTGAGCGGTGGAAGAGGGCGCCGGCGGCCTCGTGAAACGCCGAGGCTTCGGGGGTGATCGAGTCGCCGTCGCCGACGACGGTCCGAGCAGCCACGTTCCACGAACGCAGGACGTTCCCGCCGCCGTCCACCGCTACGACATCGTCCCACGGGCCTTCCGGCATGCCGGTGGTGCCCGCATCGCGAGCCTGGTGAGCCCGGGGGTCGTCCGGTCCGCCGAGAACGACGAGGTGGCGGCGAAAAGGTGAAGAGTTCGACATGCCTTCATCACTACCATTTGAAAACCTCGGTCGGCAATGCCCGGGTGCGTGAAATATTCAGGAGGAAAGGGGGGAATTCATTGATGAGGGGGGGAGAATCTGGTAATATGCGGCTCGGTAAGATATTCGAGCGGGAGGGTAGAATGGTTTTCCATGTTTCGACGGTCGAGGGATGTCAGGTCATCGCTGTCCCCGACGATATTACGGGCGACCACGGGATGGAGCTGGCGGCCGCGATCAGGCAGCAGCTCGAGGCCGACCACAAAATCATCATCCTCGACTTCAAGAAGGCTGCGATCATCGACAGCATGGGCATCAGCGGCATCGTCGCGAACGTCTCCCTGCTCAAGACCAAGGGCGGAAAGCTCATCCTCGCCGGCTGCAACCCGACGATCAAGAAGGTGTTCCAGCTCGTCGGCTTCGAACGGCATTTCCCGATCGTGGAAACGGTCGCGGACGCCGTCAGGCTTCCGAAGTAGTGGATATATAACGATATGTATGCATTGAAAGGGTTTTCCGATTCCGATTTCGACATTCTTCGCAGGTATCTGACCCACCGGGAAGCCGCCAAAAACGAGGTCATCATCAAGATGGACTCGCCGGCGGACCGCCTGTTCATCGTGGAGACGGGCGCCGTCAAGATCGTACAGCGGCCGACGATCGACTCGGCTGACGACGTGACGCTCGGCGTCATCAAGGACGGCGGCTTCTTCGGCGAAGAGGCGCTGCTCCGGGAAAACCAGATCTACATGAGCACCGCGGTCGCCGTCGAACACTCCCTGCTCCTGGTCATGAACCGGGAGGGCCTCCAGAAGCTCATGGTCGAGTCGATCTCGGTCGGAACGAAGCTGCTTCTCGCTCTGTCGCGAACCTACCGCGAGGCGCTCTCGACGCCCGACATCATGGGCAAGGTGATCACCTTCTACGCGCCGAAGGGCGGCATGGGCTGCACCACGCTCGCCGTGAACACCGCCGTTCTTCTCGCGCGAACGGGGAAGCGCGTCGTCTTCCTCGACTGGGACATGCAGTTCGGCAACGCGAGCCTGTTCGTCGGCGCTCCCGCGGCTCTGAACGTCGGCCGGCTGATCCAGAAGGAGGAGCGGCTGGTCTACGACCGGATCAAGGGGTTCATGACGCGGCGTCACGAGATCGATTTCCTGTTCTGCCCCGAACTCCCCCAGGAAGCGGAAATCATCTCTCGGACGGCGCTCAACCAGATTCTTCTGGTGCTCGGCAAACAGTATGATTACGTCGTCATCGACACGCGCGCCGAGATCGACGACCAGACTCTCCTCGCCTGGGACATGGCAGACCTCATCGTCCTGGCCACCCTCGGCGATATTGCCGGCATCACGCGCATGCACCGCCTTTTCCGGGTCATGAGCCGCCTGAACTATCACAGGGACAAGTTTGCCGTCCTGGTCAACAAGTATCGGGAGGGCCAGCAGGCGTTTCTGGACGAGTTCAGGAAGCTTTCGGTCGGTTACGTCGATACGGTTGCGTTCGACCTGGCCGGCGTGCCCGAGGCCGAACTGGCGGGCCTGCCGCTCGTGGAGCGCTCCCCCGACTCGCCAGCCGGCGCCGACATCGCGCGGTTCGTCAGTCAGCTGACCGGCGACGAACATGTCGCCAAGTCGCGAAAGGGCGGCATCTTCTCCCGTCTCAAGTCGCTGTTCACCTGAGACCCGCCGCCAAGCTGTATGCCCGAGGTGGCGCGCCCTGCCGACGGTCCCGCAATCATCGCCCTCGAGCGGGAGCTTTTCCCCTCGGTCGACGTGTTCAAGCCGGCGCAGATCGGTCGTCTTCTCCGTTCCCCGACGTGCAGATGCCTCGTGGTTCGTGCTGACGACGGGACGATCCGCGCCGAGATCGTCGGCCTGCTCCGCCGCTTCCGGGGCGCGCCGTCCGGCCGGATCTACAAGATCGCCGTCCATCGAAGTCTCCAGGGAACCGGCGCCGCCGGGCTTCTTCTTGCCGCCATGGAAGAACTCTTCCGCCGGGAAGGAATGCGGGCGGTCTGCGCCGAGGCCCGCGTGGGAAACGCCGCCTCGATCCGCTTCTTCGAAAAGCACGGCTACCGGTCGACGAAGCTCCTGCCGCGGTATTACCCCGACGGAGAGGACGGCCGAAAACTTTGGAAAGTGCTCGATATATAAATATCGAGATATAAATTCGCGTCCGCGGGGTTTCGCGGGCGCCTCGATGAGGGGAAAACGTGAAATTCCATTTTCATCCGCTGGTCATGATTTTTTCGATGGTCCTGGTTGTTGCCGTTCTGACCTGGGTGATTCCGGGCGGAGAGTATCAGCGGCAGGTCGTCAACGGAAAGACCCTCGTCATGCCGAATTCGTTCAAGACGATCGAGGGGCGTCCGCAAGGGCTGGGAGCGGTCATGACCGCTCCGGTCAAGGGGTTCACCAAGGCCTCGGAGATCATCGTGTTCCTGTTCGTGATCGGCGGGGCCTTCATGGTGATCCAGAAGACCGGCGCCATCAATGCCTGCCTCGAGCGGGTAGCCGAGATCTTCGCCCGGCGGCCGGCCCTGCAGAAATTCTTCATCCCGGTGACGATGACCCTGTTCTCTCTCGGCGGCTCCATCTTCGGCATGTGCGAAGAGACCATGCCCTTCATCCTGATCTTCATTCCGCTCGCCATCTCCCTGGGATACGATTCCCTGGTCGGAACCGCCATTCCCTTTCTCGGGGCGGCGGCGGGATTCGCCGGCTCCACCCTCAATCCGTTCACCGTCGGCGTTGCGCTCAAAATCTGCGAAATGCCGTACGACACGGGGCTGGGGTATCGGGTCTTCATCTGGCTGGTGAGCACGATCGGGGTGGTGGGATTCGTGATGTGGTATGGGGCACGCATCAGGCGGGATCCGACGCTCAGCCCGGTGTACGAGCTCGATCGCGCGAGGCAGACCTCCGCCGCGGCAACGGGAGCCGCCGGGGAAATCCCCTCCGGTGTCACCCGCGCCCATCTTCTGGTCATGGCCTCGTTCGTCCTGACGATGGTCGCCCTGGTCGTGGGAATCCTCAAATACGAGTGGTTCATCGTCGAGATCGCCGGACTGTTTTTCGCGCTCGGCATTCTGTCCGGGCTGATCAGCGGCATGTCGCCCTCCGCCATCGCCGACGCCTTCAAGGAAGGGGCCCGGGACATGGTCGGCGTGGCCCTGATCATCGCTACGGCCAAATCCCTGCTGGTCATCGCCGAGGACGGCAAGATCATCGACACCATGCTGTTCCACATGGGGAACGCGATTTCGGGCCTGCCGAAGATTCTCGCTGCCCAGGGAATGTTCATCACCCAGGGCATTCTGAACTTCTTCATTCACTCAGGAAGCGGGCAGGCGGCCTTGACGATGCCGGTGATGGGGCCTCTCGCCGACGTCCTGCAGATGACGCGATTCACGGCCGTCCTCGCCTTCCAGTTCGGGGAAGGCTGGATCAATCCCATTCTTCCGACGTCGGGCGTGACGATGGGCATCCTGGGCCTGGCGGGAATCCCCTACGAGACCTGGTTGCGATGGCTGATTCCCCTTCAGATCGTCTTTTTCGTCATCGCCCTCCTGCTGCTGATTCCCCCGGTGGTGTTCAACTGGTGAAACGGTCGGCAGGCGCCATGCGGGAGGTCCGTCTCCGCGGCTTCTGGGCCTCGCCGACGGCGTTCACGATCGAGGAGATGGCGCTCGACATCGACCGGCAACCGATATCCGCTGCCGCTTCCCCCGAGGTTTCGGACGCTCTCGATCTTCTCCGGGCACGCGAAACCCGCTTCCGCCCGCCCCGTCCGACGAAGGGAGTCCCGACGTCGGGAAAGTCCGGAAATGGCCCTGACGGTCGAAAAAAACAGGAGAGAAAGCCATGATCACGGTTATCAGGAACGGAGAGGTCCATGCGCCCCGGTATCTTGGACGGAAAGACATCCTCGTCGGGGGAGGGAAGATTCTCGGCGTGGCCGATTCCTGCTCCTTCCCGAAGGACGTGGATTTCCTCGAGACGATCGATGCCGAAGGGAAGCTGGTCGTTCCCGGATTCATCGATTCCCACGTCCATATCTGCGGCGGGGGCGGAGAAGGCGGGTTCAAGACCCGGACGCCGGAGATCGGGCTCACGGACATGACCTGCGCCGGCGTGACAACCGTCGTCGGCTGTCTCGGCACCGACGGGATCGCCCGCTCGATGAAGAGCCTCGTCGCCAAGGCCCGCGCCCTCGAGGAGGAAGGGGTGACCGCCTTCATTTACACGGGGTCATACCAGGTTCCCGTGCGAACCATCTGCGGGAGCATCGAAGACGATCTCATCCTGATCGACAAAGTGATCGGGGTGGGTGAGATCGCGATGTCGGACCATCGCTCGTCCCAGCCGACCGTCTCCGAGATCGCGAAGATCGCGGCCGCGGCGAGAGTCGGAGGTCTTCTGGCGGGCAAGGCGGGGATCGTGAACATTCACCTGGGCGACGGCAAGCGGATGTTGAGCTTTTTGGAAGAGATCGCGGCAACGACGGAAATTCCGTTGTCCCAGTTCGTCCCGACCCATATCGGCCGCAACCCCGAGCTGTTCAGGAGCGGGATCGAATACGCCCGCAGAGGCGGCTATGTCGATTTCACCACAAGCACAACGAAGGAATTCCTGGACGAGGGGGAAATCAAGTGCAGCCGGGCCCTCGGAACCATCCTCGCCGAGGGGGTTCCGCCCGATCGGATCACCTTCTCCTCCGACGGGCAGGGAAGCCTGCCGCTGTTCGGGCCAGACGGGAAACTGCGGGGGCTGACGGTCGGCACCTGCGCCTCGCTGTTCCCGGAAGTTCGGGATGCCGTGGTTCAGGAAGGAGTCGATCTTTCGACAGCTCTGCGAGTGATCACGTCAAATCCGGCCGAGATCCTGAAACTGCGCGGCAAGGGCTGTATCAAGGCCGGGAACGATGCCGATCTCGTCCTGCTTCGGAAGGATGACCTCGCGATCGATACCGTCATGGCCAACGGCCGGGTGATGGTTCGCGACGGGAAAGCCGTGGTGCACGGGACCTTCATCTCCTGATCGGAGTCACCCTCGATGCGAGCATTGCCGTCAGGCACCCTTCCCCGGAGTCACCAGCCGAAGAATCGCCAGAGTGCCGCCAGGGTGCCCAGAATCCACGGTAGGAACAGGAAAATTCCACAACCGGCAACGACCTCCGCCAGCGGATCCTCGCCCGCTTCGAGGTGATTTCGATACCAGATTGCGGTCGACACCGAGATTCATCTCTGTTGCCGGCTCCATCACTCGGGAAGGTCGGGATTGATCCGTTTCCACCAGATTCCATGATAGGAAGGCTTGCGAAACTCGACGAGAAACAGCACGACGGACAGGAGAAGCCCGCCGGCAAACACCGGCGGCCAGCTGATCCAGTCCATGACCGCGGCCCCGGCGGCCGCAAGAAAACAAAACGTCCACAGAAGTTCCGAGCGCCGGGCAATTCGGAACACGTTGCAGAAAAAGAAAAAATTGCCGACGACGAAGCCGGGGATCAGCGCGAACCAGGATCCCGACCCGGCCATCGCCGCCGTCGCGGAAATCCCTGCCGCCAGGACGAGCGCGTCAGAGAGCGATATCCGGAACCCGGGCTGGAAACCGGCCTGGAAACCGGCCTCAGGTTGCGCCATCGAACGGGCCCTGTCTATTCCCAGCGGACCTGCACGGACGGGAGCTTGCCGAGGGATTCCTGCATCTTTTCGGGCGAGAAGCCGGCGTCGGCGAGGTTCCCGGCGATCATGTCGGCGTACGAGCCCAGGTCGAAGAAACCGTGGCCGCTGAGGCAGAACAGGATCGTCATCGGCTTCTCGGTGTCCTTGCACGAGAGGGCCATGTCGATCGCGGCCTTGACGGCGTGAGCGCTCTCGGGAGCCGGGATGATGCCCTCGTGGTGGGCGAACGTCTTGGCGGCCTCGAAGATGGCCAACTGCTCGAGTGCCTTCGCCTCGATCAGCCCCTCGCTGTAGAGGTGCGACACCAGCGGCGAGACCCCGTGGTAGCGCAGGCCGCCGGCATGGAGCTGGGACGGCATGAACGAGTGGCCGAGCGTATACATCATCAGGAGCGGCGTGAGGCCGGCCACGTCGCCGCGATCGTAGCGGAACTCGCCCTTGGTCAGGGTGGGGCAGGAGGTCGGCTCGACCGCGATCGCGCGCACGTTCTTTCCCGCCGTGAACTTGTCGTGCAGGAAGGGGAAGGCGATGCCGCCGAAGTTGCTGCCGCCGCCGCAGCAGGCGATGACGACGTCGGGGTATTCCTTCATGTCCATCATCTGCTGGCGGGCCTCGATGCCGATCACGCTCTGGTGCATCAGCACGTGGTTCATGACCGAGCCGAGCGCGTAGTTCGTGTCGTCGCGGCCGGTCGCGTCCTCGACCGCCTCGGAAATCGCGATGCCGAGGCTGCCGGGACAGTCGGGGTCGACGCCGAGTTCGGCGCGGCCCGCGTTCGTCATCTCGGAGGGACTCGGATACACGTTCGCGCCCCACATCTCCATCGCGACCTTGCGGTACGGCTTCTGGGCGACGCTCGAACGGACCATGTAGACGGCCACGTCGAGGCCGAAGATCGAGCCCGCGTGCGCCAGCGACGTTCCCCACTGGCCCGCGCCCGACTCGGTGGCGAGGCGCTTCATGCCGGCCTGCTTGTTGTAATACGCCTGAGGAACGGCCGTGTTCGACTTGTGGCTGCCGGCCGGCGAAACGCCCTCATACTTGAAGAAAATCTTCGCAGGGGTGCCGAGCGCCTGTTCGAGTCTGCGCGCGCGCCGAAGCGGGGTGGGGCGCCACATCGAGAGGATGTCCCGGACCTCTTCGGGAATCGCGATCAGCGGCTCTTTCGATGCCTCCTGTTCGATCAGGGACGGCGGGAACATCGGCGCCAGGTCCTGCGGCGTGACCGGCTGATGCGTCGCGGGATGCAGGGGAACGGCCGGCGGCTTCGGCATATCCGGAACGATATTGTACCAGTGGGTCGGAACTCCGTTCGAACCGATGAGCTTGTCGAATTCGGCCATATGCTTCCTCTCGAGTGATGGGATTTCCTTTGTTCTAGCATAGATCCGACCCTTGCCGCAAACAAAAGAACCCGAGAAAAGAAAACGCCGCGGGGTGTCCGCGGCGCGATTGGAGGCAACGAATGAACGATCCGATTCCTCAGGCAGAGGTATCGAGTTTGGAAGTCCCGGCGGCCGTTTCCGGCTGCTCGGCGTTGAAGTCGAAGCGGCTGAACACCGAGGTCGTCTTCACGGTGGCGAGGTAATACCCGATCGGGAACTTGCCGTTCGGCATGTTGGGAAGGATCGGATACGGGGTGTCGGGGGCGGCGGGCTTCTGGATGGCCGGAGAGGCGTTCAGCTCCGCGGGCTTCGCGACCGCCGGGGTGTCCGCGACTGCGGCGGGCTGTTCTGCCGGCTTGGCCCCGCCGGACTTCGCGTCGTGGAGCGTTTCACTATAGCGACGAATATACTCGAGGAAGCTGTCGATGAACTTCCGGTAGATGTCTTCGCGGATTCCAAGCCCCTTCTGGGGGCCGACGGCCAGCTTGATCTCCGGAGAGGCGGCCTCGGCGGGTTCCGCGGTTTCGGGAACGGCGGGCGCCGTTTCTGCTTCACCGGCTTCTCCCGCGGCGTCGCCGCGGATCGCGCTGACGCCCTTGAAGAACGCCTTCGCCTGGGCCTGCATCCGGGCCTTGATCTCGTCGAAGGCCCCGCCCGCTTCGCCGTAGGTCTGCTCGAGCTCGTCGAAGAATTCGCCCGATTCCTTCAGGAAATTTTCGAGCGCGTCGGGGGAAAGTTCGGCGAGGCCGTTGACCGCGTCGAAGAACTCGTTCGCCGTCTCGTTCGAAACGTTCAGGGCCGCATCGGTTCCCTTCATGAAGTTTCCGATGGCGTCGATCTCGAGCGAAAAATTGCCCCGGAAGGTCTCGGCGACGGTGCCCGTCGTCTCGATGAACTTATCCTGGCCGCTCTGGCCCATGCGGGTCTGCACTTTCTGGGAAAGCTGGTAGAAGAGATCGAAGTGATACGAGATGCGCAGCCCGTCGGGTTTCGCCTGCCCGGCCTCATCCGTCGCTTCGGCGCTCTCGGCGGCCGGTGCGGATCCTTCGTAGATGTCGGAAACCGGGGGAGCGGCCGGAGGGGTGATTCCGGCTTCGGCGGGGCGGGGATCTCCCTGCGAAAGAGACTCTTCGAGTTGTTTGAGCAGTTCCTGGGGTGTCGGAAAACGCGATGAAATCTGCATATATGCCCTCCCTGGCTCAATGCTCGCCGAAAAATCCCTATTTCGGCTTTTCTGATTCTGTACATATCATCGGCATTTCCTGATGGATTGCTTACGGCAACGTGGAGGAAATGATCGATGTTTGATCCGATGAAACGACATTTGGTTGAATTTGCATATCTGAATGGCCATTTTTCTGAAAATATCTCTTGTTATCGACAGGTGAGACAGAAAAACATCCCGCCCTTCGGAATGCGAAGAGCGGGATGCGAGGACGAACGGGGGTTACTGCGCGGGTTGGAGTGTTTTCTGGTAGGCGTTCTGCGCTTCGTCGTATTTCGCCTTGGCGGCGTCGATACCGGTTTTGTCGGCCGGGTCGGCGGTCATCACGTTCAGATACGCCTTGTACGAGTCGATCATCGTCTGGTAAGCCGCGTCGGTAGCGGCGGCGCGCTTTGACCGGGCGATCGAATCGGCGTCGTTGCCCTTGGCGCCGGTCTGGGCGGCATGGGCGGTCGGAGACGGCCTGGACGCGTTCGCGCTGATGCGGCCGAGTTTGTCGACCATGAAGCTGATTTCCTCGGAAATGCTCTTCGCGGTCATCTTCTGGCTTTCGGTGCCGGCGAGCGGCAGCGTCGACTCGGCGGCCGGGCCGGACATCTTCACCCGCTGTTCCTTCGTGACGCGGTCGAGCTTTTCCCGGTCGACCCCGTGGGCGAGGGCGAACGCCTCGAGTTCGATCTTCACGTCGTTGAGAATCGCCATGATCTCGGTATGGATACCCCTGGAAGACTTCTCGGCGGCAGTGAGGGCGTTGTTCGACATCACCATGTACTTGCGCGCTTCGATCAACTCCTTGCTCAGCTTGGCGCCGGACAGGTTGATGTCGTGAAGGGTGACGTCGTCCGCGTCTTTGCCGGAGGCGCCGAGGGCGTCGCCGATCGTCTTCTGGACGCGCTCGAGGCTGGCCGTGGTCATCGCGGCGTTGTCGAGCGTGAGCCGGCAGGCGGTCTGGGCCTGGGCGGCTTCCTGGTTCAGACGCTGGGCGACCCGGTTCGCCCCGTCGCGGAACAGCTGGACCTCGCCGCCGGCGACGATGCCGGTCAGCTCTGCCGAGGTGGCGCGCGCATGCTGGCCGATGCGGCCGGCGACGTTATAGCCGCGGCTCGCGAGGCTCTGCACGTCGCGGGACATCGCAAGGGACTTGTCGACCTGGCTCTGGACCTGGCTGACCGGGGTGGAAATGCTGTTGGTGACGAACTTCGTGACGTTCAGAAGCTCGTTGCTGAGGCCGGTGACGCCGTCCTTGGTCGTGCCGGTGCTGATGCCGAGCGGCCCGAGCAGAAGCTGGAGCATGTTCGACATCTTGGAACCGATCGATTTGACGAGGTTCGCCGACTGCTTGGTGGTGTTGATGATCACGCTGACGGCCGCGGCGAGCGAGGCGATCGTGGCTGCCATGGCCAGAATCTGCGGCCCGTACGTGATGAGCAGGGAAACGCCGACCGCGATCTCGCCGACGAACGGATTGATGGCAGGCACGCCGGTCGGGGCCTTCGGCGTCGCTGTGACCGGAACGACCTCGCCGGCCGGAACGACTTCCGCGGCCGGAACGACCTCGCGCACCGGCACCACTTCCCCGGCGGGGGCCGGAACGACCTCGGCGGCGACCAGTTGGGCGGCGAAGGTGAACAGCAGGATCCAGCTCCAGAGACGGATGGAGCGTCTGTGCATCATGGCGGACCTCCCTGGAAGAATATGCGTGAAAAGCAGGACGGTATTTTGAAATTATACGTCCTGTCGCCGGGGAGGTGTCAACAAAACATCCGCATATGATTGCGCAGGGACAGGTTTCAAGCCTGCCCCTGCGGAAACCGCGATCAAATGGGTGAAAACTTAATACGAATTTGCGGCGCGGCCCGAGGCGAGATGGCGCTTGGACCCCTTCTTTGCCAGGCCGCCGGCGCCCTGGACGCCGGAGAGGTTGCCGTACCAGGTGTATGTCTGCGCGCCCGGGTTCAGCCCCGCATACATGTCGGGCCGGCCGTCGCCGTCGGCGTCGACGTAGATTTTGTCGGAAACGCCGTCGTAGTTCAGATCGTATTCCCACTGGTCGATGCGCCCGTCGAAGTTCCGGTCATACTGGTAATCGTCGATCATGCCGTCGAAGTTCCGGTCGGTCGCCCAGTAGTCGCCGCGCCCGTCTCCGTTGCGGTCGGCGACGATCAGATCGACGCGCCCGTCCGCGTTCCGGTCGTACCGGCCCGTGTTCGAGTTGTACTGGGTGAACCCGAACGCCGCGTCGGAACTCGTCGCCTCGGTCGGCGAGACTTCGAACCGCGCGTTGTCGGAGACGGTTCTGACGTTCTGCGCCGCGAAAGCCGCGCTTGCCAGAACGAGCAGGCCGAAGACGAACATGTGTGTTGAACGCATGACTGCACCTCCATGTAATGAACGCAAGGCAGAAATGTATAAGGATTGCCTGGTTTGGCAAGGAGATTTTTTCGTGGTACAGAAAACCGCGCCCGATTCTGCTTCGGACGCGGTTTTTGGAAAAGGCCGTCAGGCGCGTTTTTTCTTTCGGGAAGCCTCGAGCTTGTCCTTGAACAGCGTCCAGAGCCGCTGCACCTTCACCGCCGTCTTCAACCCCGCAGCCTTGATCCGGAAGAGCGGTCCCTCAAACGTCTTCGCGACGTCCGGCAGAAGGTCCGGGATCGGAAGCGACTGGGGGCACTTCTTCAGGCAGGCGCCGCATCGCACGCACTGGGAGGCGAGCGCCGGCTTCCCGAGCGCCCCGCTCATGCGGATCAGGTAGAACCCTGCCGCGCTCCGGTCCTGGAACAGGTGAAAATTGTTGTAGGCGTCAAAACAGCCGGGAATGTCGACGCCGGCGGGGCAGGGAAGACAATACTGGCAGCCCGTGCAGCCCACTTTCATCAGCCTGCGGTAGGCCGTGGCGGCTTCGCCGGCGAGGGAAAGCTCATCGGCGCTCAGCGAGCCGGGCAGGGCCGCTTCCGCGATTCGCACGTTCTCTTCGAGATGCTCGGGGAGGGTCATGCCGGACAGCACGACCGTGACTTCCGGTCTGTTCCAGACCCAGCGAAGCGCCCACTCGGCCGGACTGCGCTTCACGGCGGCGCGGTTCCAGACCGCCTGTATCTCGGAGGGCGGCGTGCGGGCGAGATTTCCCCCGCGCAGGGGCTCCATGATGACGACGCCGAGCCCTTTGGACGCGGCATACTCGAGCCCGGCCGTTCCGGCCTGGTTCTGCTCGTCGAGAATGTTGTACTGGATCTGGCAGAAATCCCAGTTCCAGGCATCGACGATCGGTTTGAAGCCTTCGCGGGAGCCGTGATACGAAAAACCCGCGAACCTGATCCGGCCGTCGCGCTTCGCCTTCTCGAGAAACTCGATGACGCCGGCCGCGCGCGCACGGGCCCAGGTGTCGGCGTTCAGGCTGTGGACGAGGTAGTAGTCGATGACGTCCGTCTGCAGATTCGCGAGCTGGGAGGAAAAGACGGCCTCCATGTCCCGTTTCGTGCTGGTCTGCCAGTGGGGGAGCTTCGTCGCGATCTTCACCTTCGAGCGCTTGCCGTCCCGCGCGAGCGCTCGTCCGAGGAACGGCTCGCTCGCCCCCATGTGGTAGGGAACCGCGGTGTCGAAGTAGGTGACGCCGCGCTCGAGAGCCATATCCACGAGCTTCAGCGCCGCCTGCTCGTCGATGCCTCGGTTCGCCGTGGGCAGCCGCATGCAGCCGAATCCCAGGATCGACAACGGTTCCTTCGTTTTCGGCATGGTTCTGTACAGCATGATGTTCGACCTCCGTCGGAGCGATCTGAGACCCCGTCAGGGGGTCCCGATGGAATATATATAGATAATAATACTATGAAACGCGATCTGGAACAGAACGCCTGGCAGCAGGCTGTCCGTGCGCCGGAACAGGGCTGCCGACATCATGCCGGTCGCCGCCGCGGGAGCCATGAACGCCGAAGGCCACAAAAGGGCCGAACCGGCTCCGCCCGCTGCGACGGCGGTAAGCCGGCCGTATCCGCTCCCGGCCAGGGCTTGGCAGAGGAAGCCCCGGAAGAACGTCTCCTGGACGACGGGAACCGCGACGAAAAAGAGGAAAAACGGAAGAGCCGCGTTTGTCGGGGAGCCGAAGAGCGCCTCGATGACGGTTCTGGCGGTTTCGGCGGCCGCGATGCCGTCCGGCCAGAATTGCCTGAGCCAGAGGGAGGCCCCGCCGCCGAAAAGGCAGCCGGCCGCGACGCCGGCGAGGGCGGCGGCCGGTCCGCACCGGCGCCAGCCGATGGCGTGCGCGGGCGCGGGGAACCGGCTGCGGGCATACTCGTAACAGAGATACGCCAGCACGGCCGTTCCGATGAGAAGGGAGAACAGCCAAGGCCAGAGCCCCTGCGCTTCCGGGGGAACGACGAGGCCCGCGATCGTCAGGATGAATCGTCTGATGCCGAGAAGGATGCCGATGCCCAGGACGGCGTCGGCGACGGCGAAGCGGGGCTGACGGAGGCCGTCCGGGTCGAGACGCCGGGCCATCGCGGCCGACGCCTTCAGGTGCAGCGACGAGGCCAGCAGAAGGAAGACGGCGAGGTTGAGGAGCGAGTCCGGCGACAGGTCCTTCGATGCGACGAGAAGACCGACCGCGAGCGGCGTGAGCAGTTTCGCCGTGAAATGCGACCGCTGCTGCAGGATTTTACCCTCGTAGCGTGCGTAGATGGCTGACATCGAGATCGTCACCCAGATCAGCGGCGGAGTGACGAAAAACGTCCAGGCGGCGATCCGGACGATCGACAGCGCCGGGATGACGAGATATATACCAATAGCTATGGCAGATGGGATGAAACAGCAGACGGCGAGCCAGCTCCAGAAAAACGTTTTGAGGGCGATGATCCGGCCCGGCGAGACCGGCAGCGTTTCGAGCAGGGAAACGGCCATGCCTTCGCTTCCGATCGAATTGAGGGGGCCGAACATCGAAAAATACATCAATGCCGCGGCGATGATGTTGAGGCCGTGCGCTTCGGGATTCGTCGAAAGCACGTTCCTGAACACCAACAACTGCATGATGATGATCGAGACCGGCAGCAGCAGGGAATTCGTCAGGATGTTCCAGTCGCTTCGGAGCAGGACCGACTCCTTGCGCAGGAGCCCCGTGAGGAAGTGACGGGAGGTCCTGATGTCGCGGCGTCGGCCCGGATGGACCCAGGTAAGCCAGTTCAGCCGGACGGCGAGATGGAACAGGCCGGCGCCCGCGGCCATGGTGCCGGCCCACAGGAGCTGGAGCGCGGGGAACGACGGGCTGGAAAAACCGTCGAGGAGCGAATCGGTCAGCCAGCGGAACGGCGCGATCACCGTGCCGGCGATGCCGCGCCAGGACTCCATCGCGGCGAGAAACGCCGTCGCCGACTCGACCGGCGCGGAGGAGACGATGAGGAACGGAACCAGGCCGACGAAGGCGCACAGGTATCCCATCAGCGAGAACATGTTCTGGATCGCCGCCGGCCGGAAGAACCGCTGCATCGCGGCCCCGATCAGCGTGACGGCGAGACCGGAAACGAGCTCGATCTCTATATATAATAATATACATAGGGCGAGCCACCCGGGCGAGAAACGACCGGGCCAGGCGAGACCGAGAAAACCGCTGAACAGGATGATGAAACCGATCCAGTCGGTGACGATCCGTTCGTAGAGTTTCGCGGCGAGAAGAGCTCCGGGAGCGGCGGGAAGCGTCGACAGGAACGGGCCGTCGGTGCTCATCTGGCCGACATTCAGCGTGTGGCCCATCAAAAGATCGCTCGTGAAGACGATCAGGAGCGCATAGGCGACGATCGCCGAGAGCAGTTGCCTGGCCGGCTCCGCGAAAAAAAGCATGCCGAGCGACCGGGTCATGGAGGCGGCTTCCCGGGCGGCGAACACGGACCACACGAGGCCGAACAGGGCGATCAGCGCCAGGCTCCAGAAGCCCCGCTTCGCCCGCAGGGTGTTCCAGATCACCCGCGTCTTCATGCCGATGAGCGCCCATGCGGCAGACAGGTGCGACACGCGTCCGTTCATGCAGACAGTATACTCTTTGCGCGTCGCTCGTCGAGTTTTGGTTGTCCTCTTTCAGGGCAAGGTTTGAGAACGAATCCGCGCGATCTGCGGATTGGTTCTTTATGGGGCAGAGGCTTTCGTGATGTCCTGGGGAACCCTCTGTGCTACTCGTCTTGTATGTTCAGTTGGGGGTGTTAACGTAGATGTTGAATTTGGGTGAACGGAGGTGACAGACCGTGTTCGTCTTGGTCCTTCGGAGACCGTTTGTGAGCTTTTGGTCGTCACCTTCGGGC
>Ga0208197_1000016_pt1 | contig 210602 bp, 126 predicted proteins | sample AD_JPNNA4_MetaG_FD_184444 | JGI IMG/M metagenome (GOLD analysis project Ga0208197, IMG submission 184444) | Active sludge microbial communities of municipal wastewater-treating anaerobic digesters from Japan - AD_JPNNA4_MetaG (SPAdes) (version 2) | ecosystem: Engineered > Bioreactor >...
ACAAAGAACAGGAAGCCAGCTCATCAGAAAACGATGAAAAGGATGCCGCGTAATACCAGTAAGGTTACACCTTACTGGTATTACGCCCATAAGCATTGACTTTTACACAAGATTTTGGACTTGACTCGCTGTTTTCTGCTGATATTAGTCAGGGCTAATTTATTTACCGATCTTATCACAGGCTTTTTAATGTTACTACTGCATTTTTCAAGCCATCCGTCGTCGCTTCAAGTTTTATTTCTCCAGAGTTCTCTTGCGACTGGATCACAACAAGGCACAAACCGTGGAATGCCCTTCGCTCGCTGGCTTTAAAATGCTCATGGCTGGTGGGATTCCCGTTGTCCACTCCGGCAATAGCGCCTGCGCCTTTAATTACGAATTTCACAAGATGGTTGGCATTGGGGCAGACACGACCTTCCTGATCCACAATCTCGACTTTAACATACGAAAGATCCTTGCCATCGGCGCTGATTTCGGCACGATCCGGCGTCAGCCTTATTTTGGCCGCTAAACCTGCGGTTTGAACTATATCCGTGCACACGGTCAATCCATTGTTCTTAGCAATAGCCTTTAACGTTCCCGGAGCGTAAGGGACTTGCCATGCCAAATGCAAGTCCTCGGTATCACGGAATATCTTTTCGCCAAGTGACTTTTCATTCAAAAACAATTCCACTGATTCACAATTGCTGTAACACCAGACCGGTATCTCCTTGCCTTCGAAACCTTGCCAGTTCCAATGGGGAAGAATATGAACCATTGGTTTGGTTGTCCACTGGCTTTGATAAAGGTAATAGCGATCTTTGGGAAATCCGCATAAATCCACAATACCGAAATAAGAACTCACTGAAGGCCAGGCAAAAGGCGACGGCTCGCCAATGTAGTCAAACCCTGTCCATACGAATTCACCGGCAACCCACGGTGCGCTTTTGACCGCTTTGAGCGTAGCTTCCGCGGTACTTCCCCAACTGGGCGTGGTCATATCGTAAGAAGCGCACTGGTTATTCAACTCTTTTTTGATAACCAGCGTATCTCCTTCTTGAACCAGATTGTATTCTCCACGAGTGCTGACGGCCGAAGCAGTTTCAGTGGCAATCAACTTCGCCTTGCCTTTCAGCGTCTGGTAGAAGGGCATGGAATAATTAATGCCGAACAGGTCGAGTGGTTTTGAAAAGCCGCTCTGGATGGCCGCTTCCGGGGTATTACATCCCGAAGTGACAGGCCGCGTCGGGTCTTCCGCATGACAGATATCCACAAGCCGCTTTGACATCTCGTATGCATCAGCATTATTTTGCTCGGGGATTTCGTTGCCGATGCTCCACAGGATAATACTGGGATGGTTCCGGTCGCGATGAATCATGTCCCGTAGATCCCGCTCGCTCCATTGGTTAAAAAACGAGCCATATCCGAACATGGTCTTGTTTCTGATCCATTCGTCGAACGCCTCGTCCATGACCAGGAACCCCATATGATCGCATAAATCCAGCAGCTCGGGTGCAGGCGGATTGTGGCTTGTGCGAATGGCGTTGCAGCCAAAGCTTTTCAGGATTTCCAACTGACGTTCGATGGCCCGTTTGTTGATGGCACTGCCAAGGCATCCCAGATCGTGATGCTGGCACACGCCCTTGATGTCGACGTGTTTGCCATTCAAGAAAAAACCTTTGTCTGTTGTAAATTCAAACGTGCGGATGCCGAAAAGCGTTTTACAGGCATCCACACTATTGTTTTGCACAAGGATTTTGGATTCAACGCAGTACAGCGTCGGATTTTCCAGTGACCACAACCTGGGTTTTGCGACCTTTATAAACTGTTCGAAAATGCCAATGCTGTCCGCTTTAATTTCCTGAAAAACGCTGCTCCTTTTGGCAACCCGACGTCCGGTTTCATCCTCAATGACAGTTTCAAGCTTTACTGGTACGACAGAACCGGATTGATTCTGAATCTTGGTTTCGACGCGAACCGTTGCTTCGCTTTCAGACACTTCCGGGGTTGTGATCATAATCCCCCATGGAGCGATATGAACCGGTTCCTTGATATTCAATCTTACATTCCGGTAAATGCCTGCGCCGGAATACCAGCGCGAGCAGGGTTGCTGAACTTCTACCCTGACCGCCAATACATTTTTGTCTTGACCAAATTTCAGATGTGGGGTTAATTCATACTGAAAGCTGGAATAGCCATAAGGTCGATTACCGAGATGAACGCCGTTGATCCAGACGTCACTGTTCATATACACGCCGTCAAATATGATGAAAACCCGCTTGTCTTGAATATTTTCCGGCAGTGCAAACTCTTTCCGGTACCAGCCGATTCCTGCATTGATATATCCCGCACCGCTTCCGCCCGGGCAGGTTGAGTCAAAAGGTCCTTCAATCACTTTTTCGCCATCATTATAAATGCCGCCGCCCATGATCCCGTCGAACACCCGAACGGCGATGGTGTTTATTTCGCCGTACTTGATTATTTCGTGAGGGACTTTATAATGCCGTAAAAGATCCCAAGCCGTTATATAGTTGGGAGGGAAAGAACCCATACCGCCCACTTTTACGCCGTTGAAGTAAGTCTCGTCAGCATCGTCAATTTTGCCGACGCTGATGACGATATCTTTTCCTTTTAGATCCGCAGGAACAGTCAATCCGCAGCGGTACCAGCCATACACATTATCCGGAGTGTAGTTTGAATGTTCTTCCCAGGTGGAAGGGAGTTTCACAATCTGCCAGGAAATGTCGTTCAGGCCAGGGTCCTTCCAAAGCAGATTGTCGCCTTTATTGAATTTCCATTCACCTTTCACAATATTGAATTCAGGCGCCTCCGTCTCGCTCGTATCGAATTGAGCAAGCCCTTCGATACTCCAGTCGTGGGGCAGGTTTATCAGTCTCCACTGCGAATCATCAAACTTGGAATTCTGTCCATCCTTGACATCGCCGAGATGAAAGCGCCATGATTTGGTGAACAGCTCCCCTGTTTGCGGCTGAGCGAAAGCAACGGTAAACATCGCTGATAAAATTGCATGTAAAAATAAAGGATTCATAATATATGGAAGTTTAAATTTCATCTCAGGCCTCTTTGAGAACATACTACAACGAAACATTTGCAGGCATAGCCTGCGTATCCGGCTTGCCGACGGCTGTAACCGTTATTACTTTTTACTTTTCAATGGCTTGAGCAGCAGCGGGAAATACAAATCGAACGATCATTGAATCGCAATGGTGATCCATTTCAAATCTTTTGCGTCCGAACTGTTGCCGTAGAAAACCTGATACTCTCCGGGCGTCACGGCCATTTTACCGCTTTTCCTGTCGAAAAACTCGAATGCCCCGGCAGGCAGATTGATGATCGCTTTTTGGGTTTTTCCGGCAGCCACATCGACCCGTTGAAAACCCTTTAGGGTTTTCAGCAGTCCTTCCGTTTCATTGGCCTTGCGGACATAAACCTGAACGATTTCCGTTCCATCGCGTTTGCCGATATTCGAAACTGGAATGGTCAACTCGACGGATTCTTCCTTGTTGATTTTCATCTTATTCAAACTTGCCTCGCCGATCAAGAAAGCGGTATAACTTAATCCAAAGCCAAAAGGATAAAGTGGATCAGACATGTAGCGATAGGTGCGTCCCTTCATGGAATAATCTTCAAAATCGCCCACCTGTTGGATGTTCTTATAGAACGTGATCGGCAGTTTGCCGGACGGATTGTAATCACCGAACAGGACATCGGCGACCGCCTGTCCGCCGGATTCGCCGCCGTACCATGCCTGGAGAATGGCCGCACAGGTTTCGGTCTCCGGCATCAAACCCATTGCGGATCCTGAGCAATTCACTAGGATAATTTGTTTGCCGGCTTGTTTCAGAGCCTGCAAGCAGTTTCGCTGAATTTCAGGGAGTTCGATATCCGTACGGTCGCCGCCCTTGAAACCGGGCAATTCAACCGGCATTTGTTCGCCTTCCAGCTGAGAAGAAATACCTCCTGCGAATACAACGATATCGATGCCATGCAGCTTTTTGATGAGTTCATCGAATTTGACCGGCATTTCTTTGCCGAAATTCATACGCAGGCCGGCGGGCCAGCGGCCAATCTGTCGAAAACAGGCCTCGATTTTGTATTCCTTGCCTTTTTCTACTTTGAGCGGAATGCGCAGCGTACGCGGTCCAAACCGGACCGGCTTGTACAGGGTATCTGCGTTTACAACCAGTTCGAATCTACCCCTGGGTTCCACTTTGAAAATGATTTCACCCGACTCGGAAGGTTTGTAGACCGTCTCATATTTCCCGGAAAAATCCTGCAGATTCACGCCTGGTGCAAAGGCATGCTGCCCATCCGTCGTTAATTGGATTGGCTGAGTGATCTGCACGGTGGCGGCGACGTCTCCGGTCAGATCACGGTTGTTCCAATACGTTGCTTTGATGCCTACTTTGCCGGAAATGGAACACTTTCCGATAATGGATTCAATATACGTTTTATCTGTCAGGTCACATCCCCGGTCATAGACAATTTTTTCAGCAGGGAGTTTGGATTTGATACCATCCAGGATCGTTATGGTATGCAAAGGCGTGCCATTGTAGTTTCCCCACATCATTCTGGCCTCATCGGCGTTGGGCCCGATCACGGCGATCTTTTTTATGGAGCGGGAGAGAGGCAAAACATGATTTCTGTTCTGCAACAGAGTCATGGTTTCAAGGGCCATATCCAACGCCAATTTTCGATGTTCGCTGCAATTGATCACTGAAGCTGGAATTTTCGTCCAGGGCACCAAGGCATCATCATCCATTTCTCCCAGATCAAAACGAGCGGCCAGTATGCGCAGCACGCTTTGATCTATTTCTTCTTCATCGATCAAGCCTTTTTGCACGGCTTTCGGCAATTGCAGGTAGGCCGGGCCGGCGCATTCTACATCGGTTCCGGCTAATACGCCTTTGGCCGCGGCATGCAGCGTGTCCGAGGATACTTTGTGGCTGGTATAAAAATCAGAAATGGCGCCGCAGTCGGAAACGACGAGGTATTTGAAGCCCCATTCATCCCGCAGGATTTTTTGCAGCAGCCGCGTGTTGCCGCAGCAGGGTTCATCATCCAAACGCTGATAGGCGCACATCACTTCCCGGACATCGGCATCCTGAACCAGAGCTTTGAACGCCGGCAGATAAGTTTCCCGTAAATCGCGCGGGTCAACGTTATTGACGTTGAGCGTGTGACGGCTCCATTCCGGTCCGGAGTGAACGGCGAAATGCTTGGCGCAAGCCAAGAGCTTTTTATATCGACTCTCAGGAGGGCCCTGCAGTCCTCTGACTACAGCCATGCCCATACGCGTCATCAGGTAAGGGTCTTCACCATAAGTTTCCTGGCCTCGCCCCCAACGCGGGTCGCGGAAAATATTGATGTTGGGGGTCCAGACCGAAAGGCTCAGAAAACGGCGATTTTCCAGACCCCGCTTCTGGGCCTGGTTGTATTTAGAGCGAACTTCGTCGGAAACGGCATCGAATATTTGATATACCAGGGCGTCATCAAAGGAAGCGGCCATGCCGATTGGCTGCGGGAAAACGGTCACGCTGTCATTATTCGCCAAACCGTGCAAGGCTTCACTCCACCAGTTGAATTTTTTGATGCCCAGTCGCGGAATAGCTTCAGAAATATCGCACATTAAAACAGCCTTTTCCTCCAGCGTCAGTCGACCGAGCAGATCCCGGGCTCGCTCCAGCGAACTTTTTCCCGGATTCTGATATGGCAGCGTTTGGGCCTGGAGATGCGCAAAAAACAGAGCGAACACAGCAAGCAGCAAAATCTTTTTCATTTTTATAGTTCCTTTCCAGACGAGCAGGACACTCGTGGGCATCGGTCTTGATCCGGCGGTCAATAACTTTTCAACTGACGCTGACGGCGCGAGATATTTTGTCTGCAATATTTTTGGTGCTAATCGGTTCTAATGACAAATCCGCCCTGAGGAGACAAAACCAGCTTGATCGGGCGGGAACAATCGACCGCTTGCTGGACAACCTCTTTTGCATCGGCAGAATCGGTCATGAGGACCCCTTCGCCGGAGACAGCCAGAACGGACAGGTCCAGCGCCAACGGGCGTGGAGAATTTTCACCGTTGATGCCGGCGATATACCAGCGATTCGCTTGTTTTCGCGCCAGGACGACGTATTTTCCGGGAAAGCCGTCGATGAATTGGACATCATCCCAGATAACCGGTACAGTCCGCATGTACTCTTTGATATAATCCGGCTGCGCCGCCATGCCGCCGGGTGTTTCGGCGATATGCTGAATACCGCAGGTGAAAAGAACCGAAAGCGCCAGTTCAAAACCGTTGGTCGTTCGTCTCTGGACATTCGGTATGCCGGAAAAATTGACCGGTGTAAAATCCATCGGATCGAACAGATTTCTGGTAAAGGGGATGACCGTACAATGCGAAGCCTGGTTGTCGGCAAAGAATTGGCCGAATGTCACATATTCCTCTCCCCGGATCGCCTCCATGCCGATGAGATTGGGAAAGGTCCGCTGCCATCCTCGGGGAAAAGTGCTGCCGTGAAAATTTACTGCGAGTTCGTATTGGGCCGCATCCTGCAAAATATCCATATAATACGTCATCATGGACTGCCCGTCGCCGCCGAAAAAATCAACTTTGATGCCGCCAATACCGTAATCATGCAACTTTTGAAATTCGGCGCGTCGCAATTCCCGGGTGAGCAATTTATTGCGCGGCGTTTGGGGTGTAGTGTTCCAATCGCCGGCCGAATTATACCAGAGCAGGATTTTTACGTTTTTTGTTTTCGCATAATCCGCCAGTTGTTTGATCTTTTCATAACCGATTTGCGTATCCCACTGGGCATCGATGAGGCAGTATCGCCAGTTCATGGCGGCGCTGAAATCGATATAGCGCCGTTGCACATCATAAACAGTCGAATCATCCTTCAAAATGACCCAACTCCAGGACGCAAGGCCCGGTTCCAGCCATGAAGAAACATCATATTTTGCCGGAGCAGCCAAATCGGTTTCCAAAGTGGACTCGACGAGACCGGCAAGGTTATCGGCCAGGGCCACAATACGCCAGGGCGAAAGCCACGGCAGAGTCGATTCAGGCAAAGCCGGTCCACCAGATTTGCTCTCCTGCGGTTGCGGATATTGCACCGTGTATTCTCCATCCGGAGAGAATTGACCGAGACGTGATCCGCAATTGTTGGTATCCACGCCCGCCTCGCTGAGACAGATCCAATACTTGCCATAATTGAACAGAGCCGGCAAAACCCAACCGGCCGCATTGGGAGCAACGACGCCAACCGGAATGTCCAGATTGTAATACTCTTCGTAAGAGGGCGAAGAGTAGCACCATTGCATCCTGGCGTCGGCGCAGGGCTGCAAAAACGCTTTTGCGGCCGGGTCAAAGTGATAAGAAGTCGATTCTCGATAGATTCTCACTTTGGCTGTCGTTTTCTCCGGGAAATGATATCTGAACGCCACGCCGTCGTCCGACACCTGAAAAATGATCTTGAGGGTTTGTGCCTTTGGATTCTTTAGATAAAAGGTGCGTTTGTTGCCGGAATAGATGCAACGCACTCTTTTACCATGCAGCAATTGATAACTGTCGCGAACCAACTGCACGTCGGAAACAGCACTAAGGGAGAGATGGGTGGAGAAATCGCCGTCACTTCTGACCAGACCTAGTCTGGATTGTTTGAGGACCGTAACACCCGAATAAGAGATCGAATAGACTGGTTCACCGAGGGGCGTTAATCTGAAATCGACTAAAATTTTATTATCTGGACTCTGTATCTTATAGCTCTCCAAGCAAATTGCTTCTGTACTAACAACGGCCATAAACAGGATCAGCAACGACTGCGCCTTTTTTATCATCCGTACCTCGCTATCTAAATTGCGGTTTTCATGGAGAAGCCTAGTTTTTCAATTCGTTTACCGCTCGGCCAAGAAAGATATATTCAGCGCAGTTATCCAGCACGCACTCATTTTCACCCCAGAGAAACGGCCAGTCATCCTTGTTCTCTGGGAAATCCGGCTGCAACAGCAACAGACCGGGAACAATGCCGCCGGCAATAAATCGAAAATCGGCACGGTTATTTCCATAGGTAATTTTTTTCGATACGGTGCCCACGGAAGAGACGAACGACATGTTCGAATAGGGATGACAACCCATGATATAGTTCAAGCCTTTGTAGATGTACTCTGAATCGATGATTTCAGGATAGGCCTTGTGTGCATAGTAATTGTCAATTGCCCACCTGACGATCATGCTGTTCCCGCCCCAGCCCCTTGAAATCATCGGCACGCCATAGGGATTTTCTTTAGCGAGTCCATCCATATACTCTTTATACTTGACGACATAATCCTTCAGCCTGACACGATATGCGTCATCCATGTAAGGCCAGGCGCGCAATGCTGTGGATATGCTATAAGGCAATGCTCGATCCAGTTCGGGCCAGATGGATTCTTTGAAAAGTCGGCCATAGGTCTCGTCTTTTGTTGAAAGGAACAACTGCAGTGAAGCCATGAGCTTGACGTTGCCACCAAACCAGGCTGCCCATCTGGATGTATCAGGACCTTTAAATAGTTGGTTGTCTTCCTCCCACAGAGTTCGGGCCAGAGTCAGACACTCTTCAGCCAGAGGTCGGTTGAAATTCAGCAGTGCACGATGGGCTGCAGCCAGAGCGGCGACGGTATGATAGTCGGTCCAGGCCGTTCGTTCGGTAAATACCCAGCGATCATCCATGGTGCCGCTGGATTGGCCATCGGATTCATAAGGTTTTAAAGCGGGATTATAGGGCAGATTATCGGTGATGGTGGAGGCGTCGCCCAGATGGTGGTAGAGATGCAGCTTGGGAACGACAATGCCTCGTACCGGGAACCCGATATTTTTCACCTGTGCGGCCAGATTCAGCGTTCCGTGTTCAATTTGCTGTAAAATATCCGGCTTGCCGTCCGGGCGATGTATATCAACATAACGGGTGTCCTGATCAATATACGTTTCATCACGATCGAGAGCGAAATTCTCCCAAGCGTCGACGAAGCTCAGAATAGCGGCGCAATGAGAATCGGTCTGAATATCGAAATCGCCGGCGTCAAACCAGCCACCGACAGTCAGACCGGGGATGCGTTCCAGAGGTTTGTATTTCGTACCTGTGGTGGCGCCCATGGTATAGCCGTCAAAGTGCTGCTGATTGAGCGGCGCCTGCAGTGCATCATCCAGGTACGGAACACCATGCCACGTGCGATACGCCTCGTTGACCTTCATGTGATCCATCTGCACCGGAAACCAAACATCCAGGGTGGGATGCCAAATGTTGCGATAGACCTCAGTGCCGATGGGAAAGCTGTTGGTTTTTTGCTGACCATATTGTATGAAATAGAGGCCGGAATCCTGCACCGGAGTAAAGTCAAACTTGAAGTATTGGTAGCGCAGGAAACGGCCCCAGGGTTGCACATTGGCTGTAAACATGGCGACCGGCTTGCCGTCCGGCGTGACCTGATAGACGGTTGCCTTGGCCAACGGCGTGTCATTCTTGTCCAATTCGATGACCGCGACCTTGTGCTGGTTAGGCCGATACCCCACCTGCGAAAAGCCGATCACCGGTGCCCGTTTCCAATTGGGCACCGCATTGGCTTGCAGATACCACGTGAGCACCAGACCTGATTTTTTGGCAGGAATCAAACTGCGCACAATATACCATCCATTTTGCGCCAGATTGCGGCCGTCATATAAGCTCAAGATTTCGTCCGCAGACCTGATCAGGACAAAACGTTCCGGATCTTCAGGCGCCAGGGCAATGGTTTTGCCTGTGGCAAGAGGGAGGGGGAGGATAAACTCGCCTTTACCCCGGTCATCAAAAGTTGAATGACCGGCGAATTGCGCTATTTTTTGCGCGCTGGGTTTAACGACGGTATCACCGGAGGGATACAGAGGGAAATTGGCCGGCTTGCCGTCCGCCAGATAGGATTTTTCAAAATACGCAGCAGGCAGAAATTCCAGATTAAATCCGGCATGACCTTCCAGCTTTTCGGGAAGCGGTTTATCAAGAAAAACGTCGATCTCTACGCCCTTATCCTTGGCTGCAACCCGGATCCGGGAGTCAAAGTCGAATTCCTTATAACGGAGCGTAACCTCGATGACGTTGTTCTTTTTATCCACTTTGCGATCCACGACGGCAGGCACCAGGTCCCATTGTTCCGGAGTATTCTGCAACCTGACGGCGCCGCCGGTTGCCGTTCTCACTCCGTGATGGATGAGTTCAATACCGGCCGTCTTTTCATCAAAAAAGAAACCGTTATACTGGTTGCTGAACACCAGGACATTGACGCCTGGCGTTTCAAAGTAGCCCAGGTCATTGACCTGCAGCGTTTGGCTAAACGAGGCACGAAAGCAGAACAAAACAGCAATGAAGAGAAAATGCGGCTTGAGGATGGAGGCTGCCATGCCCATTCCTGCTTTTAGCACGGGACGAGTATCTTCGATAAGCATGTGTGACATTTTTTCCGCCTTATTGTTATTGTCCCGGGATACGACGAAGCCGGAGGTACGATACGCATTTGTCATACTCTGCAGCAACACGATTTGCAGATCCTACGGTTTCGACCGTGAAAAAGCTCTTTCTCATTTTCCGGGAAAAACGAGAAAGAGCTGGTCATGGCCTGCTAACGCAGCAGCACTAATTTTCGAGTCACCGTCCGATCGCCGGCTACGAGTCGGTATAAATAGGTGCCGCTGGGAACCGGAGCGCCGGCGCCGCTTTTTCCATCCCAGACTGCTTCGTGGCCTCCGGCGTTCAGGTTTTCGTTTACCAAAGTGGCAGTTTCCCGGCCAAGCAGATCGTAAATTTTGAGGACTACTTTTGCAGGTGCATCAATATCGAACCTGATTCTGGTCGTAGGATTGAAGGGATTGGGATAATTTTGCTCCAATCTGAAAATTCCCGGTTGTTCCGGTTCGTTCCGCTCGACAAGAGTCTTGTAGTCTTTGATATACTGAGCCAGCCATTGCATGGCGGGCCTCCAGGTTCCGTCTGCGCGCACCAGGTAACAGGTGGTTTGCCACATCTGCCCTTCGAGATATCCCCAAAGGGTTATGCCTTTCACCCCAGGATGTTCCCACAGGACCGGGAAGATTTTTTTAAACAGATCCAATTGTTGAGTGTCATTGGGAGTGCCGTAATTGCTGAGATTGCCCAGGTCCAATTCAGTGATGTAGATCGGCAGTCCGGTTGCGGCAAGCCTGTTGAGATTATTCGTCAAGGTGGTTGTGCTGGCCGATTCGAGTTCAAAGCGATGCCCTTGAACGCCGATACCGTCGATCAATCCTCTCTGCTTCAACAGGTTGATGATTTTCAGGTAGGTGGTGGTCGCGGCATCGTCATTGATAATGCCAAAATCATTCAAAATGAGTTGCGACTTCGGGAAATACAGTCTGGCTAACGCAAAGGCGTTGATGACCCAGTCCCAGCCGGTGCTGCCATTACCGCCCAGAGCTTTTTTATAATTGGCGCGCGCCGGGTTTCCGCTCCCATCCGGCGGATTGTGGTCGTTCAAGGGTTCATTGACTACATCGATCATATCAATTTTGGGATATCTTTTAGCCAGCATTCTGAACCAGGTTTCAATATATTTGATCTGCTGGGCAGAGTCCAAAGCGGAAATCCAGGAAGGTTGCTGAGCGCCCCAGATCAAGGTATGCTCCTTAAATAGCATGTTGTTATTTATCGCGTAATTATAGGCTCTGTCCAATCCAGTCCAATTCCATTTTGTGGTATCCTGCGTGCCTGCGACCGATCCCCACTTGCCGGCGTTTCCGGGCGATAGCTGTGTCCAGTATTTTGCAAACAAGTCATCAGGTACATCACCGTAGGCGTTGCCCAAAAATTTATCGGCTCCGGCGGCCAAAGGCGGACCTTGAAAATATTTGCTGGAATCAGGCGGTGTTTTTGCGGTAGAGCCGGGCAACCCATTATTCAGAGCATCAACGGTATAAAAATATTGCGCTTTACCAAAGGCGATCTTGTCGATCTGCAATCCGTCTTCGCGACTGGCGATTTGAAATATTTTATCCAGGCTGTCCGGAGCGACATAGAATGATTTTTCCGGTGAAGCGCCCTGGTACAAATTCTTGGTAACGTTCACCCATTTCCAGATTTGTGTCCCCAGCGCTCCGGGACCATCCACATAATCGGCCGCATTGGCAAATCCGGCACCGGCCAGTCCGTTGATGAAAATCCAATCTGCACTGGCGGTATCGCCTTTTACACCAAAACCTCTACCGTAGAAAAAGCTGTCATCGTCATAGCCGCCGGCGCCCACGCGCAGGCGAACAAACAGATTGTAATAGCCCGAATCCTGAAAAGCGACCTGGTAGGTGGCTATCCGGTTCGTGTCAGCAGGACTGGCAAGCCCGGTATAGTTTTGGGTCGTAGTGATATAGGTGACAGCGCCGTCCTGTGTTTTGGAAAAGAAACTGCCGATCTTACCGGATTCGGCTTCGACTATCACCGGCAGTTTGGGAGCGTTCACATCCGTTATTCTTAGATTATCTATGTAAATGACATTGCCGATATCGCCGGAATAACTGAAATGAATCGGTGCCCGGATATAGGCCTGGTCGTCACTTACCGTAAACCGCATGGTATACTCTTTCCATAGCGTGCCGAGTGTGGCAGGACGGATAGCGCCGTATTCCGAGTAAGAGTAATTGCCTACTGTAAAATTGACCTTCGCGCCGTTCTTTTTCGATCTGGCCCAAACCGAAAAATTATAGGTCGTGCCCTTTTTCGCGGGAATACTGTCGGCCACCGCCTGAATATCCCATTGATTGGTTCCGACGGCTTGGATCACAACTTTTAACGCCCGGTTGCCCTGTTTGACCGTATCACTGGTGATTTCGAAGATCGGTGGTGGTGTGATGCCGCTCGCTACCTGAATCAGCCAGCCCTTGATGCCGGCCGCATCGACCACGCCCGGATTGGAACTCTCAAATCCGCCGTTGGTCACCAGCTGAGCCAGCGCAGTGCCCGAAGTCATGATGAACAACACGAGCATACTAAGGAGACTCATGGACGATCGATTGCGAATAGAATTCATTTTGACCTCCAATCAATTTAGTGTAGCGTGATTAGTTTTTCGCGTAAAATGGTCGAGAAAAGTCGAACATCTCGAAGATGTCCGACTTTTGGTTCCGGTTTATCCGGGCCGGGTAAGTATGGAATTCATCTGAACAGCAAAGGGGCCATATCATACAGATTGTGCCTCCATACCGGCCACGTGTGGCCTCCGGGATATTCACTATAGACATACTTTATCTTCATCTCGTCGAATCTTTCCAGCATTTTCCGGCAGTTGTTGTAGGCGATATCTTCCTTGCCGCCCATCGAGATCCAGAAAAGGTTCAGGTTGGTGTTGATGCGATCGACATTTTTTGCCATAAACTCGTATTGCGCATCCGCCAGACTATTCTGCATGGGTATGATCCAGCCGGAGCTGAATACGCCCAACCAGGAGAATAGATCGGTGTTATTAATGCCGGCATATAGGGTTTGCAGCCCGCCCATCGATAAACCGGCCAGCGCCCGATTTTTGGCATCGGTCTCCGCACGATAATTCTTTTCAATAAACGGAATAATACACTGTTTCAGTTCTGCCGAAAATATTTTAAAGGTATTTTCGTCAAAGCCGGATATATCCACATTTCCATCCGGCATGACAACCAGCATGGGCTTGGCCTTATTGGCGGCGATAAGATTATCCAGAATCAAATCGGTTTTACCCTGGGTGGCCCAGCCGCGTTCGTCTTCACCACCGCCGTGCAATATATACAGCACCGGGTATTTTTCATGGAGATTGGCGTCATAGCCGGGAGGCGTATAAATATAAAATTGCCGCCATCGGTAGAACACCGTCGAAAAATAGCGCTTTTTTCTGATCTCTCCATGCGGGACGTCTTTTATCGCGTAATAGTCGTCGCCTTTGAACGGCACTTCGATGCCGCTGGCCATGCGTCCCATGCCATAGAACGTTTCGCTGGCCGGATCAGCGACCGCCACGCCGTCAATCAGGATGGAATAATAATGAAAACCTTCGCTCAACGAATCGGTGGTGACCTCCCAGACTCCGGACGTATCTTTTACCATGTCGTATTTCTTGACCAGATCGAGTTGGACATTTTGCGCCTGCGGCGCTTTGAGTCGAAATATGGCCCGGCTGTCCGGCAGGATTTGCGGATATTGGGCTCTGCGGACGTTGCTGGCGGCAGGAACGCCCAAGACGCTGTACTTGTTGAATCGGGACGCGTCCACTGGTTTGAATAAAAGCTGGGAAAACATATACAGGTCGTTTTTCCAGACCTTAAAGTCGTGCACGCCCGGTTCGATATAAAAAATATGAGGAACATCTTTGGCTTGCAGATAATCGTGCGTGCGCCGACTGAACAGGATCAGACCATCACTATCGCCGCAGGAAATCCACAACAGCTTTATTTTCTTTTTAGCCTCTTCCGGATCCGGTACCAGCAATTCAGGACTCTTGGTGTTCGGCGCCGCTGAAAAACCGCCAATCCAGGCAAATGTATCCAGATGGCCCAGGCCGAAATTCAATGCCTGTCCGCCGCCCATGGACAGACCGGCAATGGCGCGGTGCTCGCGATCGGCAAGCACCGGATACCTTTTCTGGATGAATGGGATCAAATCAGATAGTAGATCCTGTTCAAAAGCGGCGAACGCTTGCACCTTTTCTGGATCCATGATGTTACCGACAGCACGATCGTCCTTCATGGCCCGGCCGTTGGGCATGACGACAATCATGGGCGCGATTTTCTTTTCAGCATAGAGATTATCCAGAATCACCTGCGGCTGACCACCATTGAGCCACTCTTTTTCATCACCGCCGATGCCGTGCAGAAGGAAGAGCACCGGGTATTGGACCTTCTTGACATAATTGGGCGGCGTATAGACCAGCGCTTTGCGTTTGGTGCCGACTGTTTTTGAGTGGTAATAGACGGTGTCGATTTTGCCATGGGCAATATCCGCGCGTAAATCGTCAAAACCGGATGGCGCATGTTTGATGATGCTTTGTGAATTGGCCATAAGAGGGTAGGCAAAGAAAATTAAAATGGCCCCAAGTAATCGTTTCATGATTCATCTCCACAATTTTGAATTTTTCATCCATTTGAATATGGACGGCATCCAATCCGCAGGCTGCTGAAACAGGACAAAACCGTGACCGCCATGGGGATAAATATGCAGTTCGGCTGGAACGCGGCAGTGCCGCAACTTTTCATAAAAAACGATGCTGTTGTCTACATCGACCAATTGGTCATCTCCTGCATGGGTAATATAGGCAGGCGGGGTGTTCTCATTGACCTGCAATTCATTGGAGAATTGCCCGATGATTTCCGGGGATGGATTGTCGCCTAGCAAATTTTTTCTCGAATCAAGATGGGTAAGACTGTCCTGCATACTGATCACCGGATAGACGAGTATCATAAAATCCGGCCGCAGATTCACTTTGGCATCATTGTTGATAACGACCCGGTCAAAATGCGTGGCGGCCGTGGAGGCCAGATGTCCGCCCGCGGAAAAGCCCATAATCCCGACTTGTTCAATTCCCCATTTTGCAGCATTTTCTCGCACCAGCTTAATGGCTTGTTGAGCATCCTGCAAAGGACCAATTTTTTTATCCTGCATGGTGGCATCATCCGGAATCCGGTATTTTAGCACAAAAGCAGCCACTCCGTTCTTTGCGAATTCTATCGCCGTTTTGACGCCTTCCGACTGGTAGACAATCACCTGGTAACCCCCGCCTGGACAGATGATGACCGCGGCGCCGGTCGCCTTGTCTTTATCCGGCAGATAGATTTCCAGGGTCGGCTTGGTCACGCCGGAAATGATGCCTGCAGGCTGATCGTTTCCGGTTTCCGTGACAGCAGACGCCTTTGTATTAGGAACAGCGCCCGGATACAGGTCGATTATTTCCTGTGCGCCGGCTGGGAAGGAAAGCGCCAATATCCAAATAAATGTAATTAAACCTGATTTCATTCGATTACCTTGATTTCGGTTCAATGGTTACCAGCACCCGTTTGTAGCGTGACAGCGGCGGATCACCTTTATCGGTAACGCGCAGTATGAAATGAGCAATTTCGGTTTTATCGACTTCCGGCGCCAGCAAAAACACTCTGTATAAATTCTCCGCCGAGGCGATTTTAATTTCTTTTTTGAATGAACCAGGTTCCGGGTAATGAAACCAAAGATAGCTCAGGTTGTCGCCGTCCGGATCATGCGTACCACCGGCATCCAGCCAAAATCCTGAACCGGATTGAACCGTTATTTGTTCTGGATGCGCCAAGACCGGGACCGGTGGATGATTCGCCATAGGATAGGATTTGATACACCAGTCCATGCGCGCGGCAAAATCATTTTGAATATCATCTCTCCAGCGCCACAAGGTCACTCGATTACCGGTGAATGTAACCGTGTCCTTTTGAACAGCTCGGCCATATTCAGATATCTGATAGGGTTCGTATTTATCAATCGCATTGCTCCAGATTTCCCGGGATTCGGGCTCGATGGGTACGCCGCCGGTAAATCCAAAGTTAAACGACGCATACCCGGGTATGTATCTTTCATAACGCCCGCCCCATCCGCCCCAGTCAGGACGCTCCGGCACATTCAATCCATTGGGAATTAAAGACAAAAAGGACGGTGTATCGCCTTCCATGCCATAGCCGACATCGGGATAGAGCGCGCCGAGTGGGCCGTGACCTTGTTGAATGTTGTGCGCCAGCCAGCTGTTGCTGACAGTCTGGTTATTGATGCCCTGTACGAATTGATGAATAGCGCCCCAGGTCGAATTTTCATAGCCACCGGGACTTACAATATAGAACAGATCCGGAAAATTTTTCCTTATCCACAGACCGCTGTCATCCTGATCCGAGATAGTGTAAACCCGAAGTTGGGCGAGCAGACGTTTCACCTCGTTTTTTGATCTGTTTTTTTCAATCTTGTAAAGCGCCTGAGCCAGCGTATTGGGCCCACCCCACACGCACACCCATAACGGTCGTTGGTCGTTTTCATCGAGTTCCTTGATGATCCAATCAGAACCCGGCGAATCTTGCCCAACGCCAACGCCTTGCAGGCCATAGACCGGCAAACCTTGTTTGACCAGCTGCAACAATGAATCAGCCTCAGGATAACCCGCTGCATGCCTAAGCAGATTGGCCTGCACTTTGGCGTAGGCGCGAATCAGTCGGCGAATCGATTCAGGATAGACATTGCTTCTCTGGTGAATCGAAGTAGTGGCGATCAATCCCTTTATCTCGATTTCATTTGAATATAAAAGCAACCGGATCATGGATTGCGTGTCGTCAGGATCTGCTTCAATGTCCGTCAATATGATAGCCCGGCATTTTTGATTCGCCTGGCCGTAGAGTGCGGGTAAAAAGAGCAACAGAAACATAGCGGCCCGAAGCAGCGCTTTATTCAAGGTGCACATCGCGGTCTCTTAATTGATTTCCAGTGTTATGATCGATTTGGCCGGCAGGTTGACCGTCAGAATGCCGTTTTGCACTTGCGCGCCTGTGAACGGCTTGATATTCACGGTTTCCGGTTTGCCGAAATCATTATAGTCATTCATTTTCGCGGCGGTGATGATTTCACCGGTGACCTTGGTGCCTGTCTTGCCCTGCAACTCGCAACGAAGCTTCTGGCTATTGGTCGGATCAAGATTGGCCAGTGAGAGGTGAATTTTTCCGGCCTGGTCCCGTGAAGCGGATGCACTTAACGCTGGTATCGAATTCGTTCCGGATGTATATGCGGCGCTTTGCAGATCGATCGGCAGCCGCACTGCATCCTGATGTACCGTGTACATCTTGAATACATAGTAGGTCGGTGTCAGCACCATCTCGCTTCCCCGGGTGAGAATCATCGCTTGCAGCACATTGACCATTTGTGCAATGCTGGACATCTTGACCCGGTCACAATGATTGTGGAAAATATTCAGGTTGACGGCTGCCACCATGGCATCGCGAAGTGTGTTTTGCTGAAATAAAAAGCCGGGATTTGTTCCAGGTTCCACGTCGAACCAGTTGCCCCATTCATCGACGACGAGGCCGATTCTTTTCTGCGGATCGTACTTGTCCATGACCGCAGCATGTCTTTGCACCAGTTCTTCCATGTGCAAGGTGCGCGACAGCGTGGCGAACCAATCCGCCTCGCCAAAGTTCGTCGCTGATCCCTTCTTGTTCCAATCGTTCACCGTGTAGAAATGCAGAGAATATCCGCCCAGAAAGCCCTGTAGCCAGCCATCGGTGGTCTGCCATTTTTTCATGATCGTTTCGGTCCAGTCATAATCCTCAGGCAAACCGCCGGAAGATATCTTGTAGAGCGAATTGCTGCCATAGTTTTTGAGGAAAAAGGAGTAACGCGCCAGTTCATTGGCATAAAAGTCTGCGGACATGATGCCGCCGCAGCCAAAGGTCTCATTGCCCACGCACCAGAATTTTACTTTCCAGGGTTTTTCCCGGCCGTTCTGTTTGCGCAGCGCTGTCATTGGATTGTCGCCATCGGAGGTAAGATACTGCACCCATTCCGACATCTCTTGAACCGTGCCACTGCCGATGTTTCCGCAAATGACGGGCTCGCAGTTGAGCTGCTCGCACAGGTCCATGAATTCGTGCGTGCCAAAGCTGTTGTCTTCCGTTACTCCTCCCCAATTCGTATTGACGATCTTGGGACGATCCGCTCGCGGACCGATACCGTCGCGCCAATGATATTCATCTGCAAAACAGCCTCCCGGCCAGCGAATCGCCGGGACCTTGATGTTCTTCAAGGCAGCGACCACGTCATTGCGTATACCGCGGGTATTGGGAATGGTGCTGGCTTCCCCCACCCAAATACCACCGTATATGCAGTGTCCGAGGTGTTCTGAGAATTGCCCATAGATATACTTGCTGATGGTATCCTGCGCCAATTCGGCATGCACCACTAGCTTGTTGACCACCGGCTGTCCCCAGAGCACAATCGGCAGGCACAAAAACAGAGCAACAGTTAAATACCTTATGTTTTTCATAATCAACTCTCCTGAAAACGAGGTTACATCCAATGTGTTTTTACTGATTGGCTGATGGTTTCTCTTGAAGGGCCTTACAGTCGTCACTCGATGATGATGGATTTTTTTAAACGGATATCTTGCGACGAACTCCCGACGAGTACCTCCCAAGGTCCAGATTCCGTTTTAAAATCGTTGCTGGCGGTATCGTAAAAAGAAAATTCTGCCGCCGGTATCTTGAATGAAAGCGTTCGGTTCTCGCCGGGGGCCAGACTGATTCTTTGAAACCGTTTCAATTGCCTGATCGGCGTTTTGATGCTCGCAGCCATGGGATGAGCATAAATTTGCACCACTTCATCACCTTTCACACGACCGGTGTTTTGCACCGTACAGCTAAGTTCTACTTCGCCCTCTTTTGTAATCCGATCAGAGGTGAACGTCAAATTGCTGTAGGTAAATTGGGTATAGGAGAGGCCATGCCCGAACGGAAAGAGAACCGGCTGGTTGAAATACATATAGGTGCGCGGATTATGAATCAGATCATAATCCGACATCGGCGGCAGCTGCAGTGTCGAGGCATAAAATGTTTGCGGCAGTTTGCCGCCCGGATTGACATCGCCGAACAGGACATCGGCAATCGCCTGGCCGCTGTATTCGCCGCCATACCAGGCTTCCACGATGGCCTTGGCTTTGGCTTCCGTTCCGGCCAGAGCGACCGGACCGCCGTTTACCAGCACTATTACCACATTTGGATTAACGGCGGCAACTTCCTGGATAAGGTCTCTCTGTATTTGCGGCAACTCGATCTCGCTGCGGTCCAGTTCCTCGCGAGCCATGCCCGGCGACGTGCCGAGCACAAGGATGACCACATCATTTCGCGCAGCTGCTTCCTTGGCATCTTTGTACTCTTTTTGCCCAAGATCCCATGTCAGTCTGGCACAGGCGCCCAGACCATTGTCATATTGTTCTAACACGACTTCATATTCCCGGCCCGGCTGCAAATCCACGGCCACACTGCTCGGCTGTTCAGAGTGATCCATCCAGTCGTTGATCAACAGCTTGCCATCCAGGTACAGACGACTGCCGTCATCCGTACTGACGCCGAGATGATGAATGGGTTCAGACGGGATTATTTTTCCCTTCCAGCGAATGGAGAAACGATCTTCCGGCAGACCGGGAGCGGGAGCGCTGGTGCCGAAATTAAAATTGATCATGGAGTCGATGCGCGTAATAACCGGTTTTCCCGAGAGATCCATATTGGCATAGTATTCTCCCTTCATTCCGGTTTTATTCGTGCCCTCCACGCGAGTGAAGAACTGCGGCTCAATGGGACGCAGCAATCCGGGCATAATGACGCAGCCCATCGCATACTCAACCTGCAGACCCAGAGCAGCGGCTTTGGACTTTATGCCGGCCAGTGGACTGATCTGAATATTCGGCCAGCCGCTGTAGATGCCGAGTTGGAGTTCCGCTGCATTTGGACCAATAACGGCAATGGACTTGCTCTTTTCCTTTTTTAACGGTAATACGCCCTCATTCTTGAGCAGTACGATGGATTTCTGCGCAGCTTCAAGCGCCAATGCACGATGCTCTTGGCAGTCAAGCCGCTCTTTGGGGATCGAACGGTAAGGCACGGCTTCCGGCGGGTCGAACTCACCGAGACGGAAACGGGCGGCGAATACTCTTGCCAACGCACGATCGAGATCTTTAACCTCCAACAATCCAGTTTTAAGCGCTTCCGGCAGGAATTGGCGATACTCCCATCCGCAATCCAGGTCGCATCCGGCTTGAATGCTTCTCGCCGCGGCCTCTGCTCCGGTTTTGAAGAAACGATGTCCGAAGACCATGTCATTGACGGCGCCGCAATCGGAAACCACAAAACCGTCGAATCCCCAATTCCGTCTTAACAGATCGGTCAGCAAGAAGGTGTTCGCATTACAGGGTACATGATTGATTTCATTATAGGCGCCCATAATGGAATAGGCTTTCCCTTCCACGATCGCCTGCTTAAAGGCCGGCAAATAGTATTCAAACATGCAGCGCATATCGACATCGGAGGAACCGGTGTGACGGCGCGCTTCTTCGTTGTTGGCCATGAAGTGCTTCGGAGTGGAAACCGTTTTCAAATAATACGGATCGTTTCCCTGCATGCCTTTGATAAAAGCGACGCCCATGCGGGATAAAAGATACGGGTCCTCGCTGTACGACTCTTCATTCCGCCCCCAACGCGGATCCCGCGCAATGTTGATCGTAGGACTCCAATAGGTCAATCCCTTGCCGGAGGTCGCGTTTATGACGCGCGCCTCATCCCCTATGGCAACGCCGACCCGGTAGACGGCGTCCGGATCCCAGGTGGCGCCCATGGCCACTGCTTGTGGGAAGGACGTCGCACCGCTGGCCAATACACCATGCAGTGCCTCACTCCAATAGTTATATTTTGGCACGGCTAATCGGGGAATGGCGTCCGTTTCGTTGGTCAACTGCCGGATTTTTTCATCCACGGTCATTAAACCGATCAAATCAGCCACACGATCTTGGTAAGCGTTCGGTTGGAATACATTGACAACGACCGAACTCCGGAGCGAGTCCTCGCCGGAAAGAATGAGGTGATAATATCCGGGTCGCGGGAACGTCACCCGAGTGACCGGATTTTCTGCGTCTTCAAAAACGACATCGGCATTCTGCGGGCATCGCCATTCCACTTTAGTTTTGCCTGATGATACCTTGCCCGAAAGTTGGGCCGTGTGCGTCTTTTCCCAATTAATAATCTGATGACGGCCGGCGTCGATGACACTGGTTTGACCAGGCAATGACGAAGACAGGAGCAGAGAAAATAATATCGTGACGATTAAGTGCTGCACGGTTCCTCGATTCATTGATTCCTCCAGGCACTATTCGAATTTTATCCAATCGACTGCAACGGGATTTTCATCATTGTGCACCATCACCAAATTCTGTATCCCCGGTTGTAGGCCTGAGATGGAAGTAGTGACGGTTTTCCACTCCATAGCTTTTGGAACAGTCACCTTGGCGATGATCAGACCTTCCGCGTTCTGCTGCCGCAGCAGCAGCTTGGCGCCAAACTCGGCTGCAGCGCGTACGCTGACGGTCGTGTATCGTCTTTCGCCAAAATCCACTGCGTTGTATTGCACCCAGGAGTGCTTGGCGTAGAGTGTAACCTTCCAACCGTTGGATTTGCATAGCGTGTCCTGGAACGCAACGGTTACGCCGGAAGGACTGGTACGACTGTAACGATCAATCTGGATTTTTTGAGAAGCATCCGTTATGCCGACGCCGCGCAAAGAAGGTACTACTTTTTTAATGGTGCCGTCGTCATTGAAGAACAGACTGTCGATTCTTACGGACCTGTTTTTATCAAAACGGGGTGACAGGTCATTGCTGTGATAGAAAAGGTACCATTGCTGCTGATATTCGATGATGGACGGCTGGTTGGTCCAGCAGCTGTCGGGAGATTCATCCATCAACACGCCGGCAACTTGAAACGGTCCCATGGGATTACGGCTGATGGCGTATTCGAGCCGTTCGATTTTGTTTTCCACATGCGGAAAAGTCAGATAATAAAGGCCGTTGCGTTCAAACACGAACGGACCCTCTTTCAAGCCCTTTTCAGGCAGACCCTGAACCACCTGCGGTTCAGAGGCGAGCTCCAGCATATTCTCTTTCAACTTGGCCACATAAAAATTTCTCGCCGCCCAATACAGATAAGCCTGCCCGTCTTTATCGATAAAAGGATTCGGATCGATGCCGCGGGCCTTTAACATGGGCCCTGGTTGCGGAATAAAGGGACCATCGGGTTTATCGGACACGGCGACACCGATGAAAAAACCTCTGCCCAGCGTCGTATCGGCTGGCGGAGCAGGGAAATAAAAATAATATTTACCGTTACGGCGGATGCAATCCGGCGCCCACAGGGCATAGAAATTTGCATTGACCCATGGAACCTTATCTTGACTGACAATCACGCCATGATCGGTCCAGTCGCAGAGGTTTTCAGAGGAAAAGACATGATAATCTTCCATGCAGAACCAGCCGGGGCGGCCCTTGCCTTCAACAGCGAGAATGTCGTGTGAAGGATACAGGTACACTTTTCCGTCAAATACTCGAGCCGCAGGATCAGCGGTAAACTGATCCAGGATGATCGGATTTTGGGCCTGAATATCAACGCTGATAAAGCCGAGAGCGGCAAACAGAAATACAACAAATTTAGAAGGGTGCACCAGTCAATCCTTTCGGAAAAATCGTTTTACTTTATGACGGTTAATCTTTTTGTTGCCGAATGGCCGAGCGCCGTCAGTCTGTAATAATAGACTCCGCTCGCCAACGGGGCTGCGTTGAACACGGCCACATGCGTGCCGGCCGTCTTGGCAGCATCCTCAATCGTGGCCACCTCTTTTCCGGTCAGATCGTACACCTGGAGCAAAACCGGAGCAGCCCGAGGGATCGAATAAGCAATATTGGTGACCGGATTAAAAGGATTGGGGAAATTTTGATAAACTTGGAACCCTTCCGGCATGCTCTGCCTGCTTTTCTCGACGGCGGTGGCCAGCGGTCTGATTTTGTAGAGCGATGTTCCCGCCGTAATAAACAAGGTCTTCCGGTCGGCATCACCCCAGGCGCAATTGGAAGCAGAAGCATTCTGGGGCAAATTGATCTGTCCGAGCAACAATCCGTCGGGAGAGATCACCCACACGGCTGAGGAACAGGTACAGTAAATATTTCCCTGTTGGTCTGTTTTCATTCCGTCGGCATACCCGAACGTGGGAATGGTATAGAACAGTTTTTTATTCGACAGGGTTGAATCATCAACAACGTCCCAGACATAAATTTTGCGCGCCTGCGAATCATTCACGTACAGTTTGGTTTCATCCGGCGAAAAGCAGATGCCGTTTGGCAGCGTTAATGTGGCTAGGAGGGAAAGGTTTCCGGCCGGACCGATGCGATAAATTCCGTTAAAGCTCAGTTCCTTTTGTTGCCCGCGGGGGATATTAAAATCAGGATCGGTGAAAAAGATGGCGCCGTCGGATTTGACGACTAGATCGTTGGGGCTGTTGAATCTTTTACCTTCATACTTGTCGGCCAGGGCCGTTTGCGATCCGTCTTTTTCAAAACGTACGACCCTCCTCAAACCCATTTGACCGGCCACTAGCCGTCCCTGCAAATCAAAAGTCAAACCATTGGTACTATCGGAGTGGGGGTGGAATATCTCTTTGCCGTTTTCAGCTGTCCATTTATAGATTTTATTGCCCTTTATATCCGAAAACAGCAAGCCAAGGCCCTGATGCCAAACCGGGCCTTCCGGTTGAAGAATATCGGTGGCGATCATTTCTACCCTGGCATTCGGATCCAGAACAGTCTGTGAAACGGTGATCGATGCAACGATCAGGATGCAAAAGCTGCAAATACCTCGTATGAATGGAAAATAAGTACGGTTATTCATTGTTCTGCCTTCATACCCCCCCAAATGGACGTCTTTCAGTAAAGTATCAAGGACTGGCGAAGGCCAGGTTGAATAACGGAATCACGGTCGTTAGGGATTCCGGATAAAAACATACTTTTCACCTGGTTTCGTGGCCACATCATACAAAAATGTGTCGCGCCCCTTGATCGGTTCCAGTTTCGCTTGCGCAGAAATCACGGGTTGTTTTATTTGCGGTACCTGATAAAATGGGTTCTGATTCTCGCCTTTCGCTTGAACGAGTTCAGCCTTCGCGTCACAACGCAACGGCGAGTAGGAACGAATCCGGCACTGGCCTCCCCAATGGGATTTAATCGTCAATGTGCAGATTTCGCCGTTTTGCCACTCCATATTTTCTATTTCAAATCCGCCGCGGGCGCGCAGGCCTTTTACTCTTCCGCTGCTCCAGGCCTCAGGTAAGGCGGGAAGGACAAAAATAGCGCCATCGTTGCTCTGGACCAGCATTTCCGCAATACCGGCCGTAAAGCCGAAATTCCCGTCGATTTGAAAAGGAGGATGCGCATCGAACATATTGGGATAGAGCCCGCCTTTTTCAAACTCTGGTTTATCGACCAGACTGAGCTGTTTCTTTATTAACTGATAGGCATGGTTGCCATCCAGAAAGCGGGCCCATAAATTGATCTTCCAGTTCATGGACCAGCCGGTAGAGGGATCGCCCCGGTGCCGCAGTGAGGTTTGTGCGGCCGCACACAGCTCCGGGGTCCGGAAGGGTGAAATCTGATTGGAGGGATAAACCCCGTACAAATGGGAGACATGCCGATGGTGATCATCCGGATTGTCCCAATCCTCCAGCCACTCCTGCAATTGACCGTATTGCCCGATTTGCAGAGGTGGTAAACGCTTCAGCGCATCACGGATACTGAGGACGAACTCCCGGTCCCGGTGCAGGATGGTCGCGGCCCGGATCGTCTTGGTAAACAAATCCAGCAGCAATTGATTATCCATGGTGGTACCGGCAGAGATGGATGATTCAGGATGACAGGATGGCGCATTTTCCGGAGAAACTGAGGGACATACAACCAGCCAATGATGCCGGGGTTCTTCCACTAAAAAACTGAGGTAAAATTCAACCGCGCTCTTAAGAACGGGATAAACCGTCTCGAGATAGTCCTGTCTGCCGTGGAATTCATATTTCTCCCACAGATGCTGGCAAAGCCAGGCGCCGCCCATCGGCCACATGCCCCAAAAGGACCCGTCGATGGGGCCAGTCATGCGCCACAGGTCCGTGTTGTGATGCAGCACCCAGCCTTTTGCGCCATACATCTCTCTGGCGGTTCGTTTGCCGGTTTCGGCAAGCTCCTGTATCATCTGAATCAGCGGCTCATTCATCTCGCTGAGGTTGGTGACCTCGGACGGCCAATAGTTCATTTCCGTGTTGATATTGACGGTATACTTGCTGTCCCAGGGCGGATAAAGCTGATCGTTCCAGATACCCTGAAGATTCGCCGGCTGACCGCCGGGCCGAGACGATGAGATGAGCAAATAACGGCCGAACTGAAAAGCCAGGGCGACTAATGATGCATCGTTTCCCTCGGCAAATTCCTTAATTCGAACATCGGTGGTATTTTGGGCGGCAACCGACGCCCCCAAATCAAGGCTCACCCTTTGAAAGAAGCGCTGATAATCGGCAATGTGTTCTTTTAGAGTCCGGGCATAATTCTTTTTTAAAGCAGCGTTTAAAAAAGCGTTTGCTCTTGCGCTGGCATCAGCGCTGATATCGTGATAATTCCTGAAGCTGGAGGCGATCGAAATATAGAGTGTCGCCTGATCGGCATCGGTTACAGCAATGCCGTTCTCCTTTGCGGATACCACACCTCCAACGGTCATTATTTTTACCAGCACTTGAAACCTGACTGCGCCTTTAATGGAATCGCAATCGCCGGTTGTTCCGGATATGATTATCTTGTCATTCCCTTCTGTGGCGATACGGACCGGCAGGGGATGCGTCAGGGACGCGGTGAAATTGAGCATGCCCGGTCTACCGGCAGAAATTCGGCAGATGATAACCTGTTCGGGAAAAGAAGCAAAAATTTCACGGGTAAAGGTCACACCATCGACATCGTACTGGGTGTTTGCCACTGCGGTTTCGATATTCAAATCACGATAGTAATTGGCGACATTTTCATGTCCTGGAAATACGAGGTTGAGATTTCCGGCGGTCTGATACGGCATACCCTGGGAATTCCGGCTGATGAACTTTTGATTCACCAGATCCTGCGCCTCTTTGTAATGACCGTCAAAAATCAATTGCCGAACTTGCTGCAATGCGGTTTTGGCTTCAGGATTGTCATTACGGTACGGCTGACCTGCCCAGATGGTATTTTCATTGAGCTGGATCGTTTCCCGCGCCGGATTTCCATAGATCATGGCAGCCAAACGACCATTGCCGATCGGCAACGCCTCGACCCATTGTTTGGCCGGTTCATCATACCAGAGTTTCAGCGAAGCGTTATCCTGAGCCCACGTGTCCAGGACTGGCACGAGACCCAGAATGAATAAGAGGCCAATTTTTTTCACACCTATTCCTTCAGTTGATAATGATCAGTTTCCTCATCTGCATGCGGTTGCTGCTTTCCAGTTTGTAGAAATAAATACCAGAGGCGAGCCCTTTCGTATTAAACTGGATCACATGAGCGTTTGCGGCCGCATATCCGTCGACCAAGGTCGCGACGACTTGTCCCAGTGAATTGAAAACCTTCAACGTCGTCCGGCCAGCTTGTGGGAGTGAAAAAGCGATGGTTGTACTCGAGTTGAATGGATTGGGATAGTTTTGCTGCAGTTCAAACGTGACCGGCTGGCTTGAAGAATGCACAATGTTCGTCACTCCCATTTCTTCGTCAATGGCAGCGTATTCAGCGCTTCGTTGCGCCAACCATTCTGCCTTCTTCACCGGAAACCAGTTTAGATCGCCTACAGGGTAACCGCCGGTGGCCCCGGTTAGCAGAGCGGCATCGCTGTAAGACAGATCGACCTGAATCGGCCAATCGGAGTGGATATAAGAATTCGGCCCTGTACTCACAATGCGGAAATCAGGCAGCAGAGCCATGCTGAGCGTATCCACCGTTGAAAGCGCAAATGCCTTTAAAAGATCGACCCGGCTGGTGAGCAGATCTTTAGTATCTGTAAAGGTTGGAAGAGTTGTGTATACCTGACCCAACTTGAAGTGGGGGTAAGTGGCCTTGTTGTTGAACATCGCAGTGGTACGTTGGTTCGTTATGACCATCTGATCCGCCCAGTCGCTCTGGCCGTTCACTTGCAGCGAATCCAGGATATGAACCATATCGGCAAGTCTGGGGTCCCAGTAAACGACATTGTTTTCAAACAGGTACTTTCTCGGCAAATTTCTGAACCGGTCAAACGTCGTATCGTTGGCCGGGTAGGTCTGCACATTGACCAGACCGATCGATTGCAGGTCGGTATCGTGTTCACCCATATCAAGCCACGGTATGCGAGAATAGGCCTGGACATTGCAATTCACAAAAATGTTGTTGGTTGTACTCATGTTGATCTGATAGCCCAGGTCCATGAACACATATCCGGCGCAATCGATCAACGTGTTATGGTTGAAAACAACTCGATTGAAAGGAAATTGGCGTAATTTGTACATCCATCCCGGAATATTGACATGCGTCGTATTTTCAACCAACAACGTATCCATAAAGCTGAACATGTCACAAACGCCGCCGCTGCGCCTGCAGGGCTGACCGCCCAGGTTCACGATATAGCAGTCTCTAATGAACAGCGAGAGGCCTGGTGTGAAGCTCGTGACAATGGTCCAGCGTGTACGCTCAAACAGATTGTTCTGCAGAGTCACTTTGCAGTTCGGATTCGTAACATAAAAGAAAACCCAACCTAAAGCGTCAGCCGAAGCCGCCGGAATAATATTACAATTCTTCACCGTGATGTCGTGCGCCACATTGATGCCGCCGGCATTGGTGCTCCCCCAGGGATAATTGCTGCCGCATATCAATGGCGGCGCTGAATTGGGATTCTTGTTGTTGACGAGAATCGTACTGTCTGCTCCGACAATGGTGGTCGGCCGCCGGGTCGTTGGATTTAAAAGCAGAGGATAATAACCGTTAGCCTTCAATAGATAGACGCGTCCGGGAGGGACATTGACCGAGTCCAGAAACAGGGCCTGATATAAAGAATTGGATTGTCGGCCCATTTCGTAATAGTCCTTGATCACCAGTGTGTCCCCGCGCACTTCGGAAACATAGTCGTTGAGCGTCTGCGAAAGGGCGATGGACAAGGGCACTAGGAGAGACGTCGCAAGTAGGGGCAGCTTTTTCATACAAGCCTCCTTTACAGGTTTAATGCCCGATGGCAATAAATCTGTTAACGCTCGGCCCGTCCATTATACTCATGGTTGACAAGGTTTATGATGTAATGATTCATCTTTCTGTTCAATCGACAAAGTTTTATGCACTCGAAGCACGTGTAACATCATCCGTGAGTCGTAGAGAGATTTACGACACCGTCAGTTTTACTTAATTTATGCCACATGTGCCCATAAAGAGCAACGAACGCAAAGCAACCCATCGGCATAAGAAATCCGACAGACATATTGTAAATATCTCCAAGATAGCCCATGAGTTTGGGCATAATTGCACCACCCATGATAGCCATGACAATATAGCCCGATGCCTTTTTCGCCTGTATGCCGAGCCCGTAAATACCCAATGTAAAGATCGTCGGAAACATGATCGACATAAAGAAAAAGCTCAGGAAAACTGCAGCAACCGAGATCCAGCCGAGTTGAAGAACGACAAGGCCGCACATCAAGACATTCAAAAGCGCATAGGTGCCGAGGGCACGATGTGCCTTGATTTTCCGCAACATGGCAGCACCCGTTGCACGGCCTAAAAGAAATAAAGGGAATCCTATTGTTCCGAGAAGAAATGTCGCGCCTTTTTCATTCAAAAAGTAAGCGCCATCGCGCAGGTTCGTGCGATCGACAAAGAACCAGCTACCGGCAATAGACTGGGAGAGAGATGGAATTTCTTCAACCATATAATTAATAAAAAAACTGAAAATACCTGCCTGAGCTGCAACGTAGAGAAATTGTGCAGCCACTGCTCCTGAAAAATGTGGATGAGACCAGATGGAACGCTTGATTTTCTTCTCTGCGGAATCACTGAGATGGTATTCATCCTCTGTATTCAACTCAGGAATGTCGGTAAAGTAAAAAATGATAGCCATCACGAGCACAATAATCGCCACTACCATATAAGGAATATAAAGTTGCTGCTGAGCGACTTCAGCACCTTGTGTGGAGTAGAAAAAAGCGCCGCCGATGATCGGTCCGAGAATCCAGCCGATACCATTAAAGGATTGTGCAAAATTAATGCGTGTTGCGGCATATTTTTTCGGACCCAGAACGGTCGTATACGGATTTGCCACCGTTTCCAGAATAGTTAACCCCATCGCGATCAAACAGACACCGAGCAGAAAACTCCAAAATGTCGAGATGTGGGTTGCCGCGATGAACCAAAAACCGCCCAATGACACCAGGAGAAGTCCGGATATGATTCCTCCTTTATAGCCAAGTTTACGGGCTAACCAGCTCGCGGGCAGAGCCATCAGAAAGTAGCCCAAATAATGTGAAAACTGCACCCAGGCCGACTGTGCTTTGGATAAATGCAAAAAGTCCTGAAAATGCTTATCCATCACATCGATCATGCCATTACACGTTCCCCATAACAAGAACAAGGTGCTTACAATGATAAAGGTAAAGAAATAGTTGTTGCCGGCATCGTCTTTGAATATTTTTAAAAACTTCATAAGATCTACCTTGTTTTTCTAAACCTTTGCATATTCTCATGATCGTTGAACTAGTTAGAAATCACAACTCCCTTTTTTAAAATAATGTTTGCATACAGAGCGGATTCACCTGTTGATATTACAGCAAAAGCTTTTTTTGCTCTTTCATAAAATTCGAATCGTTCAATAAATTCAAACGTTGAAAAGGGTTCTTTACTGTCTTTAATAATTTTTCGATATTTTTCCCATATGACAGGATTCACATTATCACCCGGAGTTACAGCCATTAATCCTACTGGCTTTTCAACATAGGTATCGAGCGGAAAGAATTTCAATATGGCTTCTAATACTTCAGGCACATTGTGTCCATCAAGACGCACTAATCTATGTGCAACCGAAGCGGCTGGAAAATTTCCGTCCGCGATTACAATTTCGTCCCCATGCCCCATCTCCATGAGTATTTTAAGCAAGTCCGGGCTTAATATTTTTGGAATATGTTTCAGCATTTTATAACCTCCTATTGACTATTTAATTTCCTCGTCAAAAACAACAGCAACTTTACCGCATTTTCCGCTGGCCATTAATGAATAAGCCTGACCGGCTTCGCTCAACGGAAATCGATGGGTAATTAATAACTCCGGTTTTATTTTCCAGCGAACCAGCCTTTCGACAAGTTCTTCCATACGCCAAATGTTTGTGACCCAAGAACCATAAATAGTTTTTTGATCATGAATTATATCTCGCGATGGTTGGAATTCACATGTCCCGCCTTCTCCGAGAAATACAATCTTTCCCCATTTGCGTGTAGCCTGTATGCACGTGAGGCGCGCCTTGTTATTTGCCGAACAATCGATTGATTTTTCTACACCGTATCCAGATGTTAAATCCAACATGTGCTTAAGATTATCATCTTGATTTTTAATGACTTTATCGAATAAACCAGTATCTTGTGCAATAGATAATCTTTCATCAATCACTTCGATTCCAAATATTTTTTGTGCACCCATTGCTCTACAAAGCATAGCGGATGCCAAACCAACGGGTCCTAATCCGGTGATCAGTACAGCGTCATTTCCGCTTATCCCAATTTTTTCCAATCCTTCATATACGGTCCCAAAACCACATGCAACCTGTGCCCCATCAGAATAACTTAATTCATCTGGCAGGTAGACGAGATCTTTTTCTTCAGCAAGCAAATATTCTGCCATTCCCCCATTACGCTGCCAGCCGTAGGCCCTCCGGTAAGGACTTGTGCAGGATATCATATATCCTCTGCGGCAGTCGTTGCACACGCCGCAACCTGAAATGTGATAAACAATTACACGATCTCCAGTTTTAAACCGCCGGCACCCTGGACCAGTTGTGACGATCTGACCACATGGTTCATGCCCGGCAATCATTCCAGGCTGGTATCCTTCCGGACCTTTACCAAGATGTTGGTGATAGATACATCTTATATCCGAACCACAGATTGTAGAAGATTTCATTTTTAGTAAAACCTCGCCATGCCCTGGAACAGGTATATCAAATTCCTTTAGTTCCACAGTACTGTTTCCGGGCATAATTGCGCCGATCATTGTACTCATATTTTATCTCCTGTGAAAATAGTTATTAAGGAGGAGTAATTTCTCCATTCAAATCCCACAAGTCCTCCCAGCTCTGGTTTTCTTTCCACAGAAACACCTGTCCTTTAATTAGTCTGCAATTTTTATCTATTTGTGAAATACTTTGCATATCATTTTCGGTTAATTGGAATTTGACAACAGATTCAAGATTTTCAAAGTAATGATTTACAGAAAATGGAATCGGGATTTGCCCGCGTTGGATTGACCATTTAATGGCAACTTGTGCCGGCGTGACATTTAATCTTTCAGCAATGGACACGAGCAGTGGGTCTTCAAGGTCAATGGTATCATCCGGGGTTCTATCGCGTTGAGGCCGTCTCGGTGAGCCGAGCGGACAATAAGCAATCGGTTGAATACCGTGCTGTAAACAGAATTCCAACAATTCCGGTTGTTGAAAATGAGGGTGCAATTCCATTTCGTTGCATGCAGGTTTTATTTCTGCATCTCTCAATAGCAACTTCAACTTGGGAATAGTCATATTGGACGTTCCGATATGTTTAACAAGACCTTTATCAACCAGCTTTTCCATTTCACGCCATGTTTTCATATAATTTTCATGAATGTAGGGCTGGGCGTTCGCACTCCGCGACCTAACATCGCATTTTGGCGGATGGTAATTCGGAAAGGGCCAGTGGACAAGATAAAGATCAAGATAATCTATTTGCAAATCTGCCAATGACTTGATGCAAGACTCTTCAACTCTATCGTGCATGTCGTTCCAAACTTTTGATGTAATCCACAGATCTTCTCGTTTAAGAAAACCGCTATGAATTATTTTTTTAAAAATAGAACCAATGTTTTTTTCATTCCCATAAACGGAGGCACAGTCAATGTGCCTGTAACCTGCGTAGATCGCTCTCTTGACTGTCTGGGCTACTGTTTCGGCAGGCACTGAATCCGAACCGAATGTTCCGAGTCCTATGCACGGTATTTTGTGGCCGGTACTTAGAGTAAGTTCTGGGATTAATTCCGGATCGATTTGTTTTCTGTTGGTACTATTCTCGATCATATAAATCTCTGGCATTTACAGTTAATTGCACTTGACATAAGAATGATATCCGGATATTTTTCATGAATGGCCTATGTGAATAGCAGCCAGTTTTCGCATAGGGCGCTTGGCCGATCTCAAGGTGTTTCAGATTAAAGGATTGGTGTCCGCGCGTCGACGGTATTCTTCCCATGGTTCATATACACAAAATCCTCGTCCTCAACCCAGCAACCGCCGGTGAAGCGCAGAATTCTTGACCGCGCTTGCAAAGGCTTGAAGGCAAAAAGACATAACCAATAAAAGCGAACCAAAGCCAAGTCAGTAAATTTTTGCGCTCATATTTCTTTTCATTCGGCAGTCCGGCATTTTTAAGTCTTGCCTATTTTACAATGATAGATCCCAATCCGGCATTCGTTTCAAACCAATCAAAATCGACATAACCGCCCAAGGCTTTCGTGGCATAGTTGAACAGACAGAATTTGTTGCCGGTAAAAATTTTCAGATTAAACTTCATCTTGAGTTCGTCGCCGAGCCGGATATAGGATTTGTTATCCAGGCTGTAGGAAAAGAAAGCCGTGCCGGTATGGGGTACTGCGTTGCCGTGATACAGTTCGGCCGCGCCGGAGCCATAAAACGCATGGGCGCGCAGATAGATGGTAGAATGCTTGACGGCTACAGAGTCCACGGTTTTGCCGTTATGGATCATGAGGAGATAATGCTGTCCGTTCGTTTTTCGAACTGCCAGAGAAGCGTAGGGATTTTGCAGCACCGCTATCCCGGCCACATCTCCTTCCCTCATCTGGCTCACATCCATGACCGTGGTGGCCATGGAAATCAACGAATCGGAATAATAGGCGAACATCCTCTGGGTCAGTGTATTGCGCGCTTCAGGCAGACTGTCCACGATCGATGCGGTTTTCAGCCTCAAAAATCCTGGCCGTTCCGACAAAGACCATTTGCTGGGATCCGGGTTATGATTCCAGCCCCACTGCATTCCCAGCGCAGGGTTCAGAAATTCATCGGATGTGGGCAGCACCTTAATGGGATGTTCTTTGCCGACGTTGGGTTTTGGAGCGGTGACAACCGCTTTGCCGTTTACACCGACCAGCGGCCAACCATCCTGCCAAGTGACTGGTTGCAAGGAAGGAAAACGTCCAAAGGGACCGCTATCGACGAAGAGCATGGACCACCATTCGCCGGTTTGTGTTTGAATCAAAGCGCCCTGATGGATGCCATAGTTGGGACCGTGGGTCGTATCGCGAATGGCGATATTTTGTTCGTAGGGACCAAAAATGTTTTGCGATCGCAGTGCCACTTGAAAGCCGTCCAATCCACCGTAGGTGCAGTACAGGTAATAATATCCGTTGATCTTGTACACGTGGCTGCCTTCAAGACCATTGCGGATATTGCCTGTAAACACAAGCGAATCCGGACTGATCGGAGAAAAGTTTTGATCCAATTCGGTCATGCGAATGGTGCTGTATCCGTGAGCGACATAGATTCTGCCGTCATCATCAAAGAAGAGGCCGGGATCGTAAAATCCCTTTGGCAGCCTGGAGATCTGCCACGGACCTTCGGGTTTGACGGCGGAACAAACAAACCCGCCTTCATCTAGCGTGATGAAAAGTAAATAAAATTTGCCGAGATGATATTTGAGGCTTGTCGCCCATTGACCATGTCCGTACCGATGGCAGCCCTCGAGATCATAGCATCGGCTGAAATCGAATCGTGGTACAGCATTGTTGCAGTACTCCCAATTCACCAGATCATAGGATTTCAGAACTGTGACGCCAGGAAAAACGAACATGGTTGTGGTCACCATATAATAGACGTCGCCGACACGGATGACGTCGGGGTCCGGAAAGTCGGCCGCAATGACCGGATTGGTAAAGGTGCCGTCGCCGTTATCGCTATGCAGTTTTTGCGCTGTTACAGAGGTGCATATGCATATAAAGACGAGACACAGCCATTGGCCGATTTTCATCGGATTTTTCATACAACTGCTCTTTCCTATTGGGTCGTGTCTCCCGATATCATCTCAGAAGCGTAAATCGCTTTATGGAAGTAAAATCATTTGCCGTCAATTTGTAATAATACACACCGCTGGCGAGTTGACTGGCATTGAACGAAACCATATACGTTCCAGCAGCCCGGTCGCCATCCTCCAGCGTCGCCACTTCTCTGCCGATGGTATCATACACTTTGATGGTCACCCTTGAAAAACCGGGAACCGAATAACTGATTTTGGTCGAGAGATTAAACGGATTCGGATAATTCTGGCTGAGAATATAGTTGGAGGCCAGAACCGCTTCTCTTTCCACGTTGGTATAATTCAGTACTTTGACCAGCTCAATGCCGGTGTTGAATCCAAGGTCTCTGGAATACTGTTTATCGGTCAGGTTATTCCAGTGTTCGTGGGTTCCTAAACTCTGAAGATGTCGGCTGGTGTTATCGGGATCATATTGAATGCCGGCGGCCCATAACGTCGTATCGGCAGCCTGGTGCAAATAATCATCCGCTGCCGGTTTTTGTGGGTAAGTGCCGGCGCCGTCGCCGATATTGCGCGAGGCGGTGAATTCCGAGCGCAAGAAATCGTAACCGACCGATTCGATAGCCACCGGATCCAGGGAAGCAAAAACCGATGACATCCAGTCTGTATTAAACGGTGGCATGGTAAATTTTTTCGGGTAACTGATTTCCTGATCCGCGGCCCACAAAGCATCCAATAAATAAACCAGCGATTTCCGGCCGAGTAATTTATGCCCCATCAGATCCACTTGTACGCGATACATGCCGTAGTCGGTCCTGCTCACACCGGGTTTATTGGGAGTTTCCTGCGGATCGACGAGACCATTATGTAAATGAGAGGCATCACCACGGGTGTGAGAGCCAAAGTGATTTTTCGCAAACATGGTGATGCCGGCGCGTTTATGTCCCTTGAGCATCGGCAGGTTTATCAGATATTCGACCTCTTCATAGATGGTATAAAGATAATCACTATAAACAGCGGCGCCGCCTGGTCTGAAAGCATCCCACACATTTTCTCGCAGAACCGTTCCCTTGTCCGAATAGAAGATTTTCGCCGTGGTGCTGGCCGTAAACTTCTCTCTTCCCAGCGCTGCATAATTATCATGACTCATATAGTGCACGTCAGGAAATTCATTATGCCACATATCGTAACAGTGCTTGTAGGTATTTCTCATTGGGTCGCCGACATAGATATCACTTTGTGCTACTCCTACAACGTTGACCAGTTGCCTCAGTACAGAAAGAACCATTTGCGGAGAAGTTTCTGAAATGCCGTATGAGCTATTGGCGACGACAGAGAGATCTTTCGTGCTGAAATTGCCTCCCCAACCGCTAACGTTATTTATCTTAATGAAAATTTTTTCTCCGGTTTTATATCCAACGCTCCCTTTGCCTCTGGTATTGTTGTGAAATTCGAATATTGCGTTCCATGCATCCGCATCGGTGGATTTCCCGGTCAGCGATCGGATCGCCTTACCGACCATTCCATCTATCACGGTTTGATCATTATTTTCAGGCATCCACCAGGCATGTCCAACCGAATTGGCTATACAATTTTCATTTGTTGCATTGGGATCGTAAACCCAAACCACTCTGCCAGGGAAAATGCCCTTGCCTTCGCCGATGGGCGCATTGCCAACATGAAGCGAATTCGGTAAGCGGATATCGGCGTCCGTGTTCGGCGAGGTAAAGTTGCGAAATCCGTAAAAGACAGCCAGAAAAATCACCAGATAGATAGCCACATACATTCTTTTTCTAGTCTTCCAGTATCCGAGTGCAGAGGCGGCCAGGGCAAACAGATAGACCAGGAATCCGGCAGCCACAGGAGTGGCCGCTTTGACGCACGGGTACTCGGCCCGGCTGGGTTTTGGCACGACTCGAATCAGGATCCACAACAGGGCGGCCAGGCCGGCGATGGGAAAGAAAATTTTGTACCATACTCCCGGTAAGATGATCTTTTTCACTTTGCCGGTTTTGGGACATACTTGAATAAATTTATCAAATACGGTCTTCATCACAGCTCCTTTGTCGACTGGTCTGAAACTATTTAGTTAGGGTACAGAATAGATTGATTCCAAAAAAAAGTCTCATCGATCTTGAGTTGTATATGATTCGAATAACTTTTCTCCTCGATTTCCTTGACGAGTAAATGGGTTGCAGTCAGACTCAACGCCCGGGGGTCCTGATGGATAATCGACAAAGGGGGAGAAAATGTCTGGGCGATTTCGTTACAGCCAAAGGCGACGATGCCAAAGTCTTGCGGAATTTTCAGGCCTAATTCCTTGGCGGCCTGATAGACTCCCAAGGCGGCCCGATCGTTAACAGCCAGGATAATTTCGGGCAGAGGGGTGGAATGATATAATTTCTTGAAGGCACGGTAACCGTCCGTAACTTCAAATCCGCCTTCAATGATCCAATCCTGGTTTATCTCCAATCCGTTTTTTTGTATCGCCTGTCGGAACCCCTTTTGGCGTTCCTTGCCGATGCTGGTGTTCGAAAATCCGGCAATGTGTGCAAATCGGCTATATCCCTTGTCGATAATCATTTTTAGGGCGTCCATCGCACCCTTTTGATCATTAAAAGTGACGCTGGAAAACTTTAAGCCCTCGTACTGTCTGTCAAAAAAAACGAGTGGAATATTCAGTTCTTTGATGTGGGTAAAAATCTGTGGGTGTTGAGTTTGCTGAGTGAGGCAGACTAATAAACCGTCGACTCTCATTCCGATCAATTTTAGCAGGTTTCGTTTTTCCCTATTTTGATCCTCGCGAGAGATGGTTACAAAAACACTGTAATTCAAATCGTCCGCGGCATCGATTATGTTATCTGTCACTTGGGCAAAGAAGGGATTTTCCAGATCCGGGATGACGACACCGAGTGTATAGCTGTGTCTAGACTTTAAATTCTGTGCAATCAAATTGGGTGAATAACCCAATTCCTCAGCGACCTGACGGACCCTGATTTTCATCTCGGTGGAAATATCCGGATGATTACGCAGCGCCTTGGAAACCGTTATCCGGGTTACATGAAGTTTTTTTGCGATATCAGACTGGGTAACATGCGCCATAGGGCATTTCCGCAGGTAGAAGATTGGAAAATGGATTACTCACCCCAGGATGAATAAGCCGGCTAAGACCTTAGGGTGAGTAAAAAGAAAAAAATGATCGAATAAAAAAACAGTCCGAGTGCAAAGGCTGCGGTAAACCCGAAAACCATGGAGATAACAAGCGCCAGGATGGAACCCAGAACCGACATGGCGCCATTGACTCCGTACATCCAGGGAATTTGGGCGGAAAAATCATCTTTCAGGATTTGAATGGCGCCGGGGAACGGAATGCCCAGAAAAAAACCCAGAGGCGCAATCATGGCAAAACACAGCGTTGACCGCAACAGCTGATGATATCCCATCAGGGAACGGAGCACAAGCGGACAGCAAAGATAAACAATCCCGCCCGATACGACAATCAGTAAACTGACGATCCGCATTCCCTTATGGCGGTCATCGGATAATAATCTTTTTCCCAGATAACTGCCGCAGCCCATGCCGATCAACAAAGAACCAAGCAACAGGGAAAGAGCGATTGTCGGAGAACCCAGATAGAGAATTAGCTTTTGAAACAGAGCGACTTCCACGATCATAAATCCTAATCCTGTGCAGCTCACCACCAGCAATGCCAACCCGAGATCCTGCATGGTCTTTTGCGGCGACCGTTTTCTCAGATTGTAAAAGGGTATGGCTATTATACAAAGGTTGATGAAAACCAGACAAGCCAGCAATCCGAGATACTCTGCCGGTATGCCTTTGCGGATCTTGTAGAAATAAGGACGGTCATCCAAACAGGGCGAAACATCGTAGGGGCAGTGGCGGAGGTAATTCCGCAGCCCTTCCACATTCGGGCTGACCTGTTTCAGAAGGGCATTTACTGGTGTATCCGTGGCTTGTAGTAGACGGTGAGGGAAATAGGTGATTCGGGGCAAGTAGGCCGGGAGTTGAGATTGCAACTTCTCCATTTGCTCGACTTGTTCCTCGGTAAAGCCGTTTTTCCTGATGACCACGGTCGGGGCGAAATCTTGCTCCCAAATCAGTACATGATTAAGCAGCTCTTCGATCGGGAAGCCCTGCTGCCTAAAGGCTTCGAGTGCGGTGATCAGTAATCTCGCCAGTTCCCACCGGTTATGAACCGTAATGATGAGACGCCCTTCGGGCGTCAGTATGTTCCAATAGTCCTGCAGCGCCTCCACCGTCAGAAGAAAATTTTCGCTCACGGCAAAGTTGTCGATATTTTGCAGTTGTTCGGTGGATGGCAAAGCCATGACCAGCAGGTCGTAACGTCGGCTGCAGTTTTTAACATAATGGCGGCCTTCCGCAACATCAATCCGGATATTCGGGAAATCGGTATAGAGGCCACCGTTAAAATCCCTGTGACTTTTGACGATGCCGACAAAATCAGGGTTGATTTCAACGCCGGTGATTTGTTCGACTCCGGAGAGCAAACCCAACAATACTTCCTTGCCGCCGCCGGGGCCGATTACCAGCATGTTGTTGCGTTCGTCGTTTGTTAAAAATAAAAATGGAATGGCACCGGTCTGTGTGATCAGGAGATTTTGCAGCAAGATATCCGGATTCCGGACATCGCCGGAAAACCGGTACATCTGTGTGCCAGCAGCGCCATCGATGAAGAGCTGCCGAACCATATCCTGGTCATCGTACTCTACCAGATCAGCCCGTCCGTAAATGCTCCAACGGCTGTCCATGATATGCGAAGTCCTGGCTGCATCCGGATAAACCTGATAGAAATCCTTCTCCGGGAAACGTCCGATAGGAATGGGCCCTAGCAGGTCCGCGTCCCGGAGCAGGATAAGCCAACCTGCCGAGAAACACAACAAGACCCCCAGGCCGAAAAGTAGTACCTTTTTTATTTGACGATAGCTCAGCAGGACTCCGGCGGAGACGATCAATATGCAGAGAAAAAAAACGCTGTTCGAAGCCCCTAAATAGTTCAGTAAAAAGATAGCTGATATGGAACCAGCCGCAGCGCCGAACAAATCAAACGCATACAGCCGGAAACTGTATTCAGCCCAGAATTTGAACAGCTGCGAATAGACGATGCCACCCAGGAAGAAAGGAACAAAGAGCAAAATCAGGTAGATTATTCGGTCGGTTATGCTCAAACGTATGATGGCGACGATAAACACCAGCAGGGAGAGGCCCAACCCAAAGGTGGTTCGGCAGATGATTCGGTGCATGTCGGAAAGGTCAATGGATTTAAATCGATAATGAGAGAAAACGCCGCCCATAGCCAGGCCGAGTATTGCAAGCGACAAAATGATTGCAGCGTGGTTATTGACAAAAATAACCGAGGAGATTCTCGTGGCGACGATTTCAAAACAGATCACGGCGGCTGAGATCATCCATAGAGCTGCGAACGGTGTTGAATATTTATTCATTTGTTTGTTTTCAGGTTGCGATCCAAAACCTTGGGGAAAGTTTTTGCATCATATTGTTGCCAGAGCCGGTTCCGAACCTGCCGCGTCATTTTATCTTTCATATATTTCCTGAAATCCTCCGCGATGGTGTTCTTGACATCATCATAGGATAACTGCTTTTCAGGCTGGGTATACACGTTTTTGATGACGGCGTACTGGTCGCCGGCCTCCGGATCATGATAGGCAATCGGTCCGGCTGTTTCATTGAGATTGGTACGAAAGGCGGCTTCGCCAAGATACGGCTTCTCGACGCTGAGATAGGATTTGATGCTTCCATCCCGATTACGGATGAAGGTTTTGACCAACCACCTTTCGGACACTTTCTCAAAAGGTGTGCCGTCGGCGATTTTCTGCATGGTTTCTTTGGCTGTTTGTTCGTTGTTGTAGATCATGGCGAAAATATTGATCTTCTTCAGCTGATAATAAAGAGAGTCCTTTTGCTGGTTATAAAAATTGCGCAGCATCTCCTCGGTCGGTTTCGGAATTTGCGAATCGATGACGGCTTGGTTATACAAGACGGCAATTTGATTTTTCAGTACCGGATTGACGGTTCGAGCATGGAAGATCTTCTTTCGCAGGCCGAGTTGTTCCGCTCTTTTGACGATTTGATCCGTGCGCAGCGCTTCCAGGATGAATCGTTTATGATCTTCGACGGTTAGTTTTTTCGAGGATCGCGGAATCAAAACCGTGTTCAGTAAACGAAGATACTCCCGCAAGTCGATCCGCCCGGCTGAACAGGTCAGCAGGACGGCGTTGTTTTTGACGACGGCTTTTTGCAGAATATCCTTGTAGCGATCGATATAGAAGCGGGGATCTTCCGCCCATTTGACAAGCTGCCGCAAAGCGGTTTCATTCCAGATCAAGCTGGCGTCATCGATGGTTTTACTCTTTTCATTCTCAAACTCGTTCAAGCTTTTATCCGCATAGGCGTTTCTAAGCTTCGCCACCAGTTCATCTTTAATCTTTTCGAACGGTTCCGGGGTTTTATCCTCCACGTTGACGATTTGGACGATATGAAAGCCGTCCGGGTTGAATAGAACACGGAGCGCGCCGCGGGGCAGATTAAAAATGGCGCTGTCCAGCGAACTGTAGACGGTCTGCTCCCAACCGACCGGGCGTATGGCTCGGTCTGAATTTTTGGCGCTGTTGTTTGCAGCGGTGGCGAGCAATTGGTCAAAATCTCCGCCGCGCTCGATTTCGGATTTGATATCGAGCGCCTTTTGCCTCAGCGACTGGATCGTTTCCTGCGGTGCCCTTTCAGGCAACTGCAGTAATATTTGCCGATAGTATACCACCCTGTTCACGACGTCATACACCCGGCGTGCCTGCTCCGCATTGGCGTATTTTTTCTCATAGCGTTCGGTGTAATATTCTGCGACCAGTTCTTCATTGATGATCCTACGAATGCTCTGTATCCATTTCTCGTCCTGATCCAGCCCTCTGGCGAAAAAATCGATGCGTTTCAATTGATTGGTTATCATATCCTCCAGCGCGACAGAATAGGCCTCGGACCGACTCTTGAATTTCCTCATGTACGACCAATCCGATACATATTGCTGCAGGTTTTCAAAGGTGAATGCATCTTGTTGCCCAATTCGGGCGACAACCTCCGGAGATTTTTTCGAAAAATCGGAACATCCCGTCAAAGCCAGCAACACGACCAGGATCAGGAGATTGAGCGAAATCTGAAACCATCTCATGATAAACCTCACAGCAAATTGTACTCCCACTCTAATTAGTACGCCTGTCGGTAATCGCCGATGATCGGTTCGTACGCAACCATGGGTAACTAATCGTTGAATAAGAACAGTATTGCCAAAACAACAACTCATTGGCGCCGCAAAACGCGTTTTCGTTGCCGGCCGATGCGCGCGCTTTGATGGCGCGATGGTCAGCCATTAACAGCCTTGGTGGATCCTCTGATCATGAAATCCGTTTCCAGTACTATATGTCTGGCCGGTAACGGAGTGGATGATTCTATGTTATCAATGATAATTTCCGCCGCCTTTTCCCCGATTTGGCGGTGCGGCGCGTGGATGGTCGTCAGCGGCACCGGATAAAAGAGGGCGTGCTCCACATGGTCATTGCCGATCAGGGAGATGTCGTCCGGAACTCGGATACTCAATTCTTTGAGCGCCATCATCACAGACAGGGCTTGTTGGTCATTGAAGCAGATAATGGCGGAGGGAAAATCGGCACGATTTTTTCTCTTAAAATATTCTATTGTATTTAAAAAGCTCTCTTTATAGTTCGACCCAATATAAACAACTGCGTCGGCATTAAAAACAAGTGTACTTTCGCTGAAAGCATGCCGAAATCCTTCAATGCGTTCCTGGGCACAAGAGGATTGCCGGGGACCGGCAAAATGAACGATGTTCCTGTGCCCGCAGTCAATCAGATATTTCACCGCCGTTTTCACGGCTTTACGGTTATCGATAGCCACCACATTGGCGTTGATCCCTTTGACCGCTTCCAGCAGGACAAAAGGATAATTTATCATCTTCCATCTAAACAGGTGTTCAATTTCAGCGGGCTCGGCGACCACGGGAGACAGAATCGTGCCCTTGATGTCGTTTACGGAAAAGAGCTGAAAGAATTTTTTTTCTGTTTCCGGATTATCATCGGAACTGGAAAGAAGGATCGAATAACCTCTGCGATCGGCGTAGTCCTTGGCGCCCGTGGCGATCATGGCATAAGAGGGAGTGATCAAATCCTTGACGATGATGCCGATGTTTTTGCTGAATAAGTCGGTTTTCAGATACCTGGCAGCACATTTGGGGCGAAAATTCAATTTCCGCATGACCAGCAGGACATGGTCGCGCGTCTCCGGTTTAACTGAGTTTTTATTATTAATGACGGCAGAAACGGTGCCCTTGGATACACCGGCAACCTTGGCAACATCATCAATGATGATTTTTTTCACTATTTTGTCCGGCATCATGCAGTCAAGGCCGTACACAGTAGCATATTTTAAGCTCTGTCCGACATCCACCAATTTCCATTATAAGTTGCCTCATGAGGCGCGTCACCTGAAATCATCGGTTCAGCCCGTTCTACGGAAAAGCCCAGTCTCCCAGTGTCAGTGCCGGGGAAAATCCTGGAGATCATCCGGCTCATCTTGTTCTCACTTAAAAAAAACGGGAGCATCCATTCTCCCAATTCTGAAAACCGCCGGTAGGATATCGCGGCATGTAGGATTCTTTAAAGCTGGCGAGCTTCGGCGCCGAATTGCTTCCACTACAACAAACACAGTATTAAATAGATGTTGCTCTACTCATTTTGACAAAGGGATCAATAACGAATCGATCTCTGCTATTGGGATGATTTGCCGAGATGGGCATGACAGCCTCTGCCCCGACATACTCCTAATTTGGATCCCCATGGGAGTCAAAACCCTGTCAGGGAAACAGCCCCTGACAGGGTTTATGACTGGCAACCGATAAAAGGATCCTTATTTTACCAGCATCATTTTTTTGGTGACTTCGTAGCTGCCGTCGGACAGTTTGTACATATAAACGCCGCTGGCCAGTTTGGAGCCGTCAAAAACGACATGATGGGTGATGCCGGCATTCTTATAGCCATCGACCAGGGTGGCAACTTCCCGGCCCATAGCATCATAGACCTTCAACGTCACAACGCCGGATTTCGGCACGGAATAGGCGATGTGGGTGGACGGATTGAACGGGTTCGGATAATTTTGCTGCAGAACGAAATCGACCGGAACCTCGCCTGCCGGTTTATGGGCGACACCCGTCTTGCCGGTATTCAAAGCCTTGTCAATAATGGCCATTTCGGCGCTTCTCTGCGCCAGCCATTGCGTCTTCTTGGCCGGGAACCAGTTCAGATCGCCCACCGGGAAGCCATTGGTGGCGGCGGTCAACAGGTTCGCGTTGTTGTAGGACAGATCCACCGGAATCGGAAAATCGGAGAAGACGTAATTATCGAGGCCGACATTAACCAAACGCCAATCAGGCATGGTAGAGGTGCTGGCGGTATCACAGGTGGATGTGGAGAATTCCTTTAAAACATCAACCTGGGTTGTCATCAGATCCTTTGGATCGGTGAAATTCGGTTTTTCGGTTATCCACCTGCCTTCGGTCAAATAGGGGTAGGTAGTATTGTCGTCGAACATGGTTTTGGTTCTGGTATTCATGGGGATCATCTGGCTCACCCAATTTGTGGAGCCGTTGACTTTTTTGGCATTTAACGTTGCCGGAATGTCAGCCAGTTTTGGATCCCAGTAGATCACGTTATTGTCGACCAGATATTTCCGATCTTGATGTACAGCCGTGTCCGGATAGACGTTGATCAAACCGAGCGGTTGTTTACCGGGATCCTCTTCGCCCACATCGATGGTTTTGCCGCCATAGGGCTGGACGTTGCAGTTGACGAAAATGTTGTTGGTCACGCTGATGGCGCATTGAGAACCTAAATCCAACATGACGACATTGGAGATGTTGACAAAGGTATTATGGTTGAGGATGATGCGATTGAACGGGTTGGCTCTGAATTTATACATCATGCCCTGAGCCATGACGTGGGTGCTGTTCTCCACCAGCAAGGTATCGACCGGATTGAATACGTCCATAACACCGCCGTTGCGCCGGCAGGGTTGGCCGTTCATATTGACGAAGTAGCAATCCTTGACAAAGAACGAGGTCCATTTGGCGAAGCCGCCCATGAACACCCAGCGCGTGCGTTCGAACAAATCGTTTTCCAACGTCAATTTGACGCCGTCGGCGCCATTGCCGAAAAAGTTCCAGCCCAAATCCTGCTTTGAATCCGCCGGAATAATGCTGCAGTTCTTTACCGTCAGAGCGTGATTGTTGTTGATTCCACCCGTGTTCGAACCGCCTTCCCAGGCCGCACCGCAGATGACCGGGGGATTGACGCCTACCGCTTTGTTATTAACCAGGATGGTTTTGTCCTGTCCAACAATTACGGTCGGTCTTAGTGTGGTCGGGTTGTTGACCAGCGGATAGTATCCGTTTGTTTTCAACATATAGACGCGGCCGGCCGGAACATTATTGACGTCCAGGTTGATGGCATTGGTCAAGGAGTTTTGTTCCTGATTCATATCCCAGTAATCTTTGATGACTAGAGTGTCGCCGCGTACTTCAGCGACATAGTCCATCAACGTTTGGGAAAAAACCGTCGATGCTCCTAACAAAAGCAACGCTGCAAAAAGTAGTTGTAGCTTTCGCATGACGTGACTCCTTTACTTTTTGTTCATGACCCGACGAATTATGATTGCGAAACACGTGCTTCAACAACCATGGCAAAATCTGGTTAAGGGTTTGGCTGACAATACTCCTTATGTTAGTCGTTCAGATTTCCGTGAATTGGTGAAAGCCTGATTTAAGGGCAAATACAGATCATCCTCCTTTCCAGTTTTATTAAGCCAGCCGATTAAAAACTGTACCGCAAGTTGGTCTGAAAAATTCTGGGTGAGTAAGCCCAGGAAGCTTCGTTTTTCAGAATATCGCCATTCAAAGCTCTTCTGAATTTGGCATAGGTAACTGTCTTGTTGTTAAAGATATTGATACCGCTGATCGAAAAACTCAGCCCGCGGATTGGCAGTTTTTGCTGCAGCGTAAAGTCCCAGCGATAAATATTGCCGGTGTAGCGGTCCTCTTCGGGTCTGGTGCCAACGTTGGTTATGACATCGCCCTGCAAGTTGAAAGAGATACGGCCGGATAAGCCCTTATAATCAACGCCCAAAGCGGCATTCAGATTATCGTTGCCCTGAAACAAGAGTCGGGCATTACGCACCGTATCGGTTGTCGTGTAGACATTTACGGGACGACCGGTCCTAGGATCGCGAACGGTTTGGGTTATATTGCGGATTTGCTGATAATCCATGTCAGATTGGGCTCTGGTGTAGTTGACGTTCAGAACCAAGAAATTCAACGGTTGTGGCATGTACCAGAAATGCGTCTGCCATTCCACTTCGAGGCCTTTGATATGGGCCGGATGCGGGTTGTTGATATAGGTGGTTATGTTTTGACCCGGCGTCGGCGGCGTGGCTTTGAGGGCAGACCAGAGTTTGGCGCCCGGGAAGGAGACGTGATAATAACTCAAATTCTGGTAAAAAATGGAGGTTTGGAAGAAAACATTGTCGATTTGCTTGTAGAAACCACCGATGGAGAAAAGACCGATTTTATTATTATAGAAGGAAACATAGGCGTCATAGTTGGTCGAGATGGCAGGTTTCAATTTCGTATTCCCTGCCTCCGCGTAGCCGCCGGGTTCGTAATAGATTTTTGGCAGAATGGCCTGATAATCAGGGCGGGAGATCCCTTTGGTATAAGCGAAACGGACATCTGCCCAGGGTGTGGCCTTATAGCGCATCTGGATATTGGGAAAGATGTCATCGTCATTTCGGTCGACGGTGTTCAAAGTATCATAGACGACGCCGTAACCGTAAACCGAATGGGTACAATAGACGAATTTCGCTTTGTAATTCATATTATAATGCTCGTAGCGGGCGCCACCGATCAGAGAGAGCTTGGGGCCGATGTTCAGATCCGTCATCAAATAGCCGGCCGAGAATATCTCATCGCCGTTAAAATCTTCTCGTTCCGAGTAGGGCATGTGCCGCGCAGGCGCCCAACCGGAGATGGAAGTTTTCATATACCGATCCATCAAATCCCGGTCATAGGCGAATTTAAAGTGGCGGTCGCCGTTGAGGAAATACTTGCCTCTGGTGTAATTGCTGTCCCAAAGATCGCTGAACAACACCGGATTGGTCTTTGAGATGCCGGGGTGTTTGGGGAAAAAGTTGGTGGTCGCATAATAATAATCATCGTCATACGACCCGTTAAAATCGGCTTCCACGTCGTTCTTACGCGTGGATTTGGTGTATTTGCCACCGAATTTGATTTTGGAGGAGATGCTCTTCATAAAGGTAACCGGCACGGTGAAATCCAGAGTGGAATTGTAGACATGCTGGTCGAATTTTTCTCCGCGACCGACGACCCAGCCCTGAACAGAGGCGCCCATGGCATCCTTAGGATCGGTGGGTATGTTCAATGCCTCGCCAAGAGTCAGAAACTGCCGCTGGGTGTAAAAATTGATGGCCTTGCCGTCCTCGCTGCTGCCGAAGGGTCGGGCGGCCGTGTTGTAAAAATTCATGGGTTGTCCGGCATCGCCATATCTCTGCCGGGTGTATTTGTTGGAAAAAGAATGGGACAGGGAAAGTTCGGTTTTGATCCTGCCGAAATTGTATTCTGTTTGCAACGCGTTGATCATCAAATCTTTGCCATATCGGTTTCGGCCGATGGCCAGTTGTCCCTGGTTTGTATCAAGTATATAGGCATTCCTGAAGGATGTATTGTTGCTCAGATTATTGGCATAAGTGTTCTGCAGGACGATTTTGCCCTTTGGCAACAAGTAATCCAGAATCACACTGCCGCCGCCGTTGCTGATCACGTTCCATTGATCTTCGAGAGTAAAAGAATTCATCTGGTAGGGCGCCTCTCCATAGGGGATATTGCCCTTGCCGTTGATGCCGAAGGCTGCAGAAGCGATATCCTGCCCGATATCGGACCGGTCCGCGTTTCCTTGAATGAATATGCCTAGATTGTCTTTTAAGAGCCGCTTGCTAACGCTGGCCCATACTTTATAATTGTCGGATGTACGATCCAAGGTGTTATAGTTGGCCTGCGAAAAAACGTCGAAATGCAGACCAGTCGGGGCTTCACGGAGACGGAGATTGACGACGCCGCCGATAGCATTGGCATCCATATCCGGCGTCAAGGCTTTGATCACTTCGATACCGGAAAGAAGATTGGAGGAGATAAAGCCTAAATTGGTCGAACGGTCATTCAACTCGGTGGAGGGCACCTGGATGCCATTGATCAGCACGGTGTTCAGTTTGGCCTGGATGCCGCGAATGACCACTTTATCTCCATCCTGGAGTGAAAGACCCGGCAGACGGCTGAGCGCCGTGGCGGCGTTGTCGTCAGGCAATTCTTGAATTCTGGATTTGGATACGACGTTGGTAATTCGGGCGGAGGCGATTTGCTGGTTGATGGCTTGGAGTTGACCCTGGGCTTGTGCGGTGATGGTGACCTGTTGGCCCTGTAAGGTCACCGATTTGAGGCTGAAATTATGTTCCACAACACCTTCTGCAGGAATCTCAACCTCAGCGCTCAATTTCTCATAACCGATGATGGAAACGACGATGGTATATTTGCCGGCGGGTACATCGGCAATAGTATAGGCACCTTTAAAATTGGCTGCTGTTCCCAGACTGGTGCCCTTGAGCATGATGTTGCCTGCCGGCAAGGGATCTTTGGTATCCTTGTCAAAAATTGTTCCCTTGATCGTCCCTCCGAATACGGCCGACGGGGCCGCTGACAAGACGACCACCCCGATCAGTAGGAGAACCCAGCCACTAAAACGAATCGGGGACCGGTTCATAAATGACGGATAGAACCCTCTGACACTGTTCAGTAACCTTTTCATAATCTTGCTTCCTTTCTTTGATTAGGGTAAACATCTCTGAAAAGGTTTGGAATTTAATTTATTATTTATTAGTCATATAGAATTCCTGTAGAGGTTTGGGTCTGCACCAAAAGAAAAGAGGTTCGAGGTGATGTTTTACTGCAGCTGTTCGGTAATATTACCTTCGGGTATCGTAGCTGTCGACCCCATAGTTGAAAAAATCAGCCCAATTACTTACTCGAGAACTATTAATCATGCGAAATATAAACAAGGTTATTATAAAAGGCAAGAAAATATTGAACTGTTTCAAAAAATTTTGAATCGTTAAAAGCTGATGACTGATAATGTCCCATCGGAATACTCCAGCCAGGGGATTATGCCGCTCCTTTTGTCTATTGATACCATCGATCATTGCTGACAAAGCAGTATATTGAGACAAGCCAGAATCAAGCCACTGCCATCGACATTGCAAAGCCCTTCTCCTTGACGTCAATTTGAGTGATATTACTCTTCGCGGTTAGCCCAATCCGGCATTCCTCGGCTTGCACAAGTGAATTCTGCACTGCAGTCCGCCGGGGTTGAGATGAAGATAATGCTCACCCGGCAGCAATTTGTTCCCCTTGCAATTTTTCTGATGTATCTTCCATGAATGTCAAAGCGCGAAAAGCTGACGCGGCCCTATTTCGGTATCATAAATCCAATCCAAATTGTCGTCCCGTTATTAAAAGGATCGAGTTATTTTATCCGAGCCGGAAGGTCATTCAGACTGGCTCAGGTGAGTCTGACTGGATTCCAGGGCATTGCTCATCTTGATGGAAAAGAAGTATGATCAAGTGATCGCAGAACTCTACAAAGATCATCAGGCGAGAGTTCACGGGTGGGCGCGCTGACGCTGACGTACCGGGTGGGAGTGAGAGGATGCGGGGGGGAGGATTGCTGCTTTGAGGGCGCACCGAGATTATTTGCTGGCAATTTTACAAATTTATTGTTACTATTCAAGTACCAACGGTCGCACACAGAGGAAGAATCCCATGACATCGGCTGTGCCGATTTTCTCCCATGCCCTGGTCAAACTGTCGCTCGTTCTGCTGTTCAGCGCCCTCGCCGCCCGAGGCGAGGAACTGCCCGCCGCCGTCCGCCAGACCCTGGCCCAGTGGCAGGAGCGCAAGTTCGGGCTGATGATGCATTGGGGACCCTACAGCCAGTGGGGCGTGGTTGAATCGTGGTCGATCTGCTCCGAGGACGAACCCTGGTGCAGCCGCAAAGGCCGCCCCTATAACGAATATGTCGCAGCGTATGAAAAACTGCCGACGAGCTTTAATCCCCTGCGTTTCTGTCCCGGGAAATGGGCCGCCGCTGCCAAAGCGGCGGGCATGCGCTACGTGGTCTTCACCACCAAGCACCACGACGGCTTTTGCATGTTCGACAGTCCCGGTACCTCCTACAAGATCACCGATCCCTCGTGCCCCTTCGCGACCGATCCCCGCGCTGATGTGACCCGGGCGATTTTCGAGGCCTTCCGCAAGGAGGATTTTATGGTCGGGGCCTATTTCTCCAAACCCGATTGGCACAACCCCGACTATTGGGCGCCGGAGTGGGCAGCGCCCGACCGCGGCGTCAACTATGATCCCGCCAAACACCCCGACCGCTGGCAAAAATTCAAGGACTATACCTATTCCCAGATCGAGGCCCTGATGAGCGGTTACGGCCGCGTCGATATCCTCTGGCTTGACGGCGGCTGGGTGCGTCCGCAGAACACCATCACCGACGAGGTTCGCTCGTGGGCGGGCATGAAACCCTGGGATCAGGATATCGACATGGAGCGCATCGCCGCCATGGCGCGTAGCCTCCAGCCGGGAGTGCTCATCGTCGACCGCACGGTCCAGGGGCCCTATGAAAATTACCGCACCCCCGAGCAGCAGGTGCCGGACCGACCCCTCGATTATCCCTGGGAAACCTGCATGACGATGGGCGACCAGTGGTCCTTCAAGCCAGACGACCGCTATAAACCGGCGCGGCAGCTGATCCACCTCCTCATCGAGATTGTCGCCAAGGGCGGCAATTTCCTCCTCAATATCGGCCCGGAGCCGACCGGCGAATGGGCCGACGTCGCCTATGAACGCCTCGCTGCGATCGGCGCCTGGATGCAGGTGAATCACCAGGCAATCTATGGCTCAACGCCGCTGCCGCCCTGGAGAAGCGGTAAATTCGCCTTCGCCGCAGGTAAGGACCATACGCGCTATGTTTTTTATCTGGCGGATGAGGGCGAGGAGGCCCCGCCCGCCAGGCTGCTCATTCCGGGCATCACGGCGCCCCGATCAGCCCGCATCATGCTGCTCGGCCATGACCGGCCCCTGAGCTGGCAGCAAGATACGGCGGGAATTACAGTGCACCTCCCGGCGGCCCTACGGCAGCACATGCCTTGCGCCCATGCCTGGACCTTCTCTGTTCATTGAGTGATGTCCATCGCTGTTCATCCTCCTGGGGAAAGAACTTATGATGAGGAAAGCATTGATTCTCACTTGCCTTGGCCTCTTACTCGCCGGCAGCCTAGCGAAGGCAGAGACCAAAAAGGCCTTTGATGAGCGGATGCGCTGGTGGCGCGACGCCAAATTCGGCATGTTCATCCATTTCGGCCCCTATGCGGTCCTGGGCGGCGTCTACAAGGGCAACAACAGCGCCGCGGCCGAATGGATCATGAATGAGGAGAACATCTCCATCCCCGAGTATGAGGCGTACGCCCGGCAGTTCAATCCGGAACAGTTCGACGCCAAGGCCTGGGTGGCGCTCGCCAAAGTGGGCGGTGCGCGCTATATCATCATCACCTCCAAGCACCACGACGGTTTTGCAATGTGGGATTCGCAGGTGAGTCCCTACAACATCGCCCGGTTCACACCCTTCAAGCGGGATTTGCTCAGGGAGCTCTCCGAGGCCTGCAAAGAGGCGGGCATCCGCCTCGGCTTTTATTACTCGATCATGGACTGGCATCATCCCGACGCCAAAGGCGAGCGCTTTGCTGAATACCGCGATGGTTATCTCAAACTGCAGCTGCAGGAGCTCTTGACCGGCTATGGCAAGGTCGGTGTGCTCTGGTTCGACGGCGAGTGGATCGACGAGTGGACCGAACCGCAGGGCGCCGAGCTCTACAATTTTGTACGCAGGCTGCAACCCGGGATCATCATCAACAACCGCGTCGGCAAGGGCCGCAACGGGATGCAGGGGATGAGCCTCGATCACACGGCCGCTGGCGACTTTGGCACGCCGGAACAGGAGATTCTCAGTTCGGGCGGCGCCGGGATGGACTGGGAATCCTGCATGACCACCAACGACAGCTGGGGCTACAAGCAAGCGGACCAGAACTGGAAATCGGCGGAGACTCTCGTCCACAATTTGATCGATATCGCCGCCAAGGGCGGGAATTATCTCCTTAATGTCGGCCCGGACGCTACGGGTGTGATCCCGGAGGCGGCGCAGGAGCGCTTTCGCGAGATGGGGGAGTGGCTCAAGGTCAACGGTGCGGCGATTTATGAGAGCCGCACCTTGCCCGAGTACGCCGAGGGGGGGAGGATCCGCTACACGCGCAGCCAGGATGGCCGGACCCTTTACGCTGCCGCTCTGCAATGGCCCGGAACCACCCTGCGCCTGCGCTATGTCGAGCCCAGGAAGGGCTCCAGAATTTACCTGCTGGGCTATAAAAAGCCCCTCACCTGGCGGCAGAGCAGCAGCGGCGAAGTGGTGATTTCCCTACCGGCCCTGCTGCAGCGGGCCGGCAACCGGCCCTGCCGCTACGCCTGGGTGTTCAGGATCACGGGCCGGCAGCTGCCCGTCGCCAGACCCCCGGTTATCGCCAGCAGCAAAAAATCGGGGGTGAGCAATGCTCTCTTCATCGGCACCGAGACGGTCACTTTGAGCTCGCCGGAAGAATCGGCCGAGATCCACTATACGCTGGATGGACGCACGCCGGACCGGAATTCGCCGCTCTATTCTGCGCCGATCCTCCTGAAAGAGGATACCGAGGTGGAGGCCATCGTTTTCGCTCGGGGAAAGGTGGTCAGTCCGGTCGCCTATGCCCAGTTTACCCGGACCACGCGCGTGAAGCATATGATGCTCGAGAAGAGCCCCTCAGTCAAATATCCCGGCTGGGGCGAGCTGGGACTGATCGACGGGCAGCGCGGCGGCCTCGATTTTCATGACGGCAACTGGATCGGCTTCGAGGGCGAGGATCTTGACGCCAGCATCGACCTCGGCGAGCCGACGACCATCTCCATGGTAGCGCTGAGCTGCCTGCAAGACCAGAATTCCTGGATTTTTCTGCCGGCTGGGATCCGGCTGCTGACCTCGACCGACGGCCGGAATTATGTCACGACCGCCGAATGGAAAGCGGAACCCCAGCCCGCAGCGACAGCCGAGCGCATGGAGATAGCCCTGATGTTTAATTCCAAGAGCTGCCGCTATCTGCGGATCCAGGCCAGCAACGTCGGTACCTGTCCGGCCTGGCACAAGGGGGCGGGCGGCAAGGCATGGTTGTTTGCAGACGAAATCATCATTCAGTAGGAGGAAGCATGAGTGACGAGCACCATCAAGAGGGGAACAGCCAGGGAGTGGACCGGCGATCATTTTTTAAGACCGGTATGCTGGCCGGCCTTGGGGCGTTGACAGCCGCCTCGGTGCTGGACAGCTGTAGTAGTGCGGCCGATGCGCGCGAGGCTGCTCCGGAGCACCCCTTTTCCGTAGCGCCCCTGAAAAAGGTGCGTATCGGCATGGTCGGGGTCGGCTTGCAGGGGACCTCGCATGTGCGCAATTTTCTCGGCATCCCCGAGGCGCAAATCGTTGCGGTCTGCGATATCCGGCCGGAGCGGGCGGCTGCCGTGCAGAAACTGATCACCGGGGCCGGCCATCCGGAGCCGCGGGCCTATACCCGCAGCAGCACCGATTTCATCCGCCTCTGCGAGGAGGAGGATCTTGACCTGGTCTTCACAGCCACCCCCTGGGAGTGGCATGTGCCGGTCTGTCTCCACGCGATGAAAAATGGCAAGCATGCGGCGACCGAAGTGCCGGCGGCCGTTACTGTTGAAGAGTGCTGGCAGCTGGTCGAGGCGGCCGAAAAATATCGCAAGCATTGTGTGATGATGGAGAACTGCTGCTACGACCGCGAGGAACTGCTCATCCTTAATCTGGTTCGCAAGGGGATGCTGGGCGAGCTCATCAACGCCGAGGCCGGATATCTCCATGACCTGCGCGGCGTCAAATTCGGCAACGAGAACGAAGCGGTCTGGCGGCTGCCCCATTCCATCCGCCGCAACGGCAATCTCTATCCCACCCACGGCCTCGGCCCGGTGGCGCAGTGCATGAACATCAACCGCGGTGACCGGTTCGACTTTCTGGTCTCGATGAGCTGCAATTCGCGCGGGCTCAATCTCTACGCAGCCCATCTCTACGGCGCTGACGACCCCCGTGCCAAACAAACCTATGCTCTGGGCGATGTCAATACCAGCTTGATCCGCACAGAACTCGGCAAGACCATCACTCTGATCCACGACACCTCCTCGCCGCGGCCCTACACCCGTATCAACCGCGTGCAGGGGACGCGCGGCCTGGCTGAAAAGTGGCCGAACCGCATCTATATCGAGGGCAAGAGCAAACCACACCAGTGGGATGATCTCGAGAGCTATTACCCGGAGCATGCGCATCCTCTCTGGAAGGAACTCGAAGCCCAATCGGCTGGTTCTGGTCATGGCGGCATGGACTTCATCGAGGACTATCGTCTGATCTGGTGTCTGACTCACGGCCAGCCGATGGATATGGATGTCTATGACGCGGCCGCCTGGAGCTGCATCTCCGAGCTGAGTGAACGCTCGGTGGCGCGCCGCAGCCGGCCGATGGATGTGCCCGATTTCACCCGCGGCCGCTGGAGGGTCTGGCCGCAGCTGGGCATTGTCACCGCCTGAGGTTACTACCCGCCGTCACCAACGACCCGCGCCGCTCCCACCCACTAGGGCGGGAGCGGCGCGGGGACCAACCGGAGATTCCAAGATGCGTAGCGCTGCACCTTGTCTGATCCCCCTCCTTTTAGCCGTGCTCTTTTCCTGTGCCGGCCCCCGGCGGTTGCCGGAGGTGTCCACGGTCCAGGGCCCAGTGCTGATTCCTCTGCCCGCCCGCATGACGCTCGCAGAGGGCCGTTTTCGTCTCGATGCCTCCACCACCCTCATGACGCAGCCGCTCGACCGCTTGCAGGAGGTCACCAGCTATCTCTCGGAGCTGATCCGGAAGGGGAGCGGCTGGCAGCTGGCACAGGGCGAGGGAGTCTATACGGACGGCAATGCCATCGTCCTGCAGCTGGTGGATTCAACCGCCGCACTCGGCCGGGAGGGCTACCGCCTCGAGATCCATCCGAAGAAGATTCTGATTCAGGCGGCAGCGCCCGCTGGCATTTTTTACGGCATCCAGACCCTGCGCCAGCTCTGGCCTGGCGACTGGCAGCACCCGGAGCCGCTGCAGCAAGTCCAACCCGCCTTGATCCCCTGCATGACCATCGAAGACCAGCCGCGTTATGCATGGCGCGGGATGATGCTCGATGTCGCGCGCCATTACTTCCCCAAGGAATTCATTTACCGCTTCATCGACGATCTGGCGATGAACAAGCTCAACACCTTTCACTGGCATCTCAACGACGATCAGGGCTGGCGCATCGAGATCAAGCGCTATCCCAAATTGACCAGTGTCGGGGCCTGGCGTGTTGACCGCGAGTCGGATCCCTGGGACAGACGCAAACCACAGCAGCCCGGCGAACAGGCCAGCTATGGCGGTTTTTACACCCAGGCGGAGATCCGCAATATTGTCGCCTATGCGCGCAGCCGCTTCATCACCATCGTCCCCGAGATCGAGATGCCGGCCCACGCCGGCGCGGCTCTGGCGGCCTATCCCGCGTATTCCTGCAGCGGCGGTCCCTTCACCGTCCCGACGGGCGGCGTTTGGCCGATCGTCGACCTCTATTGTGCGGGCAATGACAGCACCTTCACCTTCCTGCAGAACATCCTCGATGAGGTGATCGGTCTCTTTCCAGGGGAGTACATTCATCTGGGCGGTGATGAAGCGGACAAGTCCGAGTGGAAAAAATGCCCCAAATGCCAGGCGCGCATCCGCAGCGAAAAGCTGGCGAATGAGACCGAACTGCAGGGCTATTTCATGCGGCGGATGGAGCACTATCTGGCCTCCCGCGGCCGGCGGATGATCGGCTGGGACGAGATCCTCGAGGGCGGACTTCCGGCGCGCGCCGCGGTGATGTCCTGGCGTGGTATGCGCGGCGGTATCGACGCCGCCCGGGCCTATCACGACGTCGTGATGGCCCCGACCGACTATTGCTACTTCGATTACTATCAGGGCGTGCCCGATCTCGAACCCAAGTCCATCGGTGGTTTTTTGCCGCTGGAGCGGGTCTATGCCTTCGAGCCCACCCCCGACAGCCTCAGCGCCGTACAGGCCGCCCATATCCTCGGCTGTCAGGCCAACCTCTGGACCGAATACATCGCCACGCCCGAGCATGCCGAATACATGATCTTTCCGCGTCTGTTCGCTCTGGCCGAGGTAGCGTGGTCGCCGGCATCCGCGCGCCATTGGCCCAACTTTCTTGGACGCGTTGTCGCCGCCATGCCGCGGCTGGAAGCGATGGGCATCAACGCCTCGCATACCCTCTTCAATGTCCAGGCCGAACTTATGCGTTCCTCGGACGGCCGGAATGTCGAGATCGTGCTGAAGAGCCTCGCTCCCAGCGGAGAGATCCGCTACACTCTGGATAACTCCCAGCCTTCGGCCACATCGCAACGGTTCCAGGGGCCGATCGTGCTCGATCGAAGCGCCACGGTCAGGGCCGGCCTCTTCCGCGACGGTATGCTCAGCGGCAAGATCGTCGCGGTGCCCTTTCTCACCCATCTTGCTTGCGGGAAGAAGATTACCTACTGCGCGCCCTACAGCGCCAAGTATGCAGCCGCAGGATCCAGAGCCCTGGTCGACGGTCGCAAGGGGACGCTCCTGTACAGCGACGGCGCCTGGCAAGGCTTTGAGCAAACCAATCTCGAGGTGGTCATCGATCTCGGCCGGAAACAGGTGATTCAGCGCGTCACGAGCAGTTTTCTGGAGGACGTCGGTTCCTGGATCTTTGGTCCGCGCCAGGTCACCTATTCCTTCTCCGATAAGGGGGCGGTCTATATCACTCTCGCCGATCTACCAGGCAAGTCCCATGATGACAATCCCGCCGCCGCCGTGCGAGACTACAGCCAGGATTTCGAGGATCTCGAGGCGCGCTACATCAAGGTGACTGCGGCCAATATCGGGGTTTGTCCGCCCGGCCACGCCGGTGCGGGGCAGAAGGCCTGGCTCTTCGTCGATGAAATCATTGTCGAATGACCAGCCCGCGCCGCGAATGGCCGATTCGATGCACCTGGTACCGATTGATGGAGTGACCCGCATGCGTTTTCGTAAAACCATCCTGATTTTCCTGCTCCCGGCCGCCGGCCTTTTCGCCCAGCCCGGTATCGTCCCGATCCCCATGGAAATGACCTTCGGGGAGGGCGCCTTCAACCTGGACGCCTCTACCCGGATTTATTATGAGGCCGCGATCCCGGAGCTGCCGAGCTATGCCGAGCGCTTCGCGAACCGGCTGCGCCAGGCGACCGGATTCCAACTGCCGGCGGCACCGCTGCCGGTGGATACGACGCAAACCGGCGCCCTCTATTTTCTTGCGCAGGGTGCCCGTACGGAGTGGGGCCCCGAGGGCTACAGCCTGACCGTGACCCCGCAGGCGTGCCGAATCCGCGCCAACGCCGCCGCCGGATTCTTTTATGCCACGCAAAGTCTGCTGCAGCTGCTGCCGGCGGAGATCGCCGCTGCGGCGCCCCCGGTTCGCGCCGCCTGGCCGATCCCCAGCGTCTCCCTCCTCGACCGGCCGCGCTTCGCCTGGCGCGGGATGCATCTCGATGTTTGCCGCCATTTTTTTCCGGTCACTGAGATCAAGAAGTACATCGACCTGCTGGCGATGTACAAGCTCAACATCTTTCACTGGCACCTCAGCGACGACCAGGGCTGGCGCATCGAAATCAAAAAGTATCCTAGATTGACCGAAACGGGCGCATGGCGCAACGACGGAACCGGCCGGTATGGCGGTTTTTATACGCAAGAGGAGATCCGCGCGGTGGTGGCCTACGCAGCGGAACGCGCCGTCACCATCGTTCCGGAGATCGAAATGCCGGGCCATGCCATGGCCGCCCTGGCTTCCTATCCCTGGCTCGGCTGCACCGGCGGACCCTATCGGGTGCAGTTCAGCTGGGGCATTTTTGACGACGTCTTTTGCGCGGGCCGGGATACGACTTTCGCCTTTCTCGAGGATGTCCTGACCGAAGTGATGGCGCTCTTTCCAGGAACCTATATTCACGTCGGCGGCGACGAGTGCCCCAAGACCCGCTGGAAGAGCTGCCCGCGCTGCCAGGCGCGTATCCAGGCGGAGGGGCTGCAGAACGAGACCGAGCTGCAGGGCTGGTTCACGCGGCGCATCGAGCGCTTCCTCTCCGCCCACGGCCGCCGCCTCATCGGCTGGGACGAGATCCTCGATGGCGGCATTGCAGCAGGCGCCACCGCCCAGGCCTGGCGCGGCCTGGAGTATGGCATTGCCGGTGTCCGCAGCGGCCATGATGTGGTGATGAGCCCGACCAGCCATTGCTATTTCGATTATTACCAGGGCAACTCCAACAGCGAGCCCAAGGCCATAGGCGGTTATATCCCGCTGGAGAAGGTCTACGAACTGGAGCCGGTCCCGCCGGTGCTCACGCCTGAGGAGGCGGCGCATGTCCTTGGGGCTCAGGCCAATCTCTGGACCGAATGGATCGCCGACGCGCCCTACCTCGAATATATGCTGCTGCCGCGGCTCTGCGCTCTCAGTGAGGTCGTCTGGAGTTCTTCCGCGCGGCGCGAGTATGGCGATTTTACCCGGCGGATGGCGGATCAGTATCCCCGCCTTGAGGCGGCCGGAGTCAATGTCCGTGTCCCGCCGGCGGCCTATTTTGCCGGAACGGGCGAGCCGGCCACCTTCGAATTCCAGGTGTCGGCATCCATCTCGGGGGCGCAGAACGGGGCTGGAGCCCGCGTCGGCTCCGACGCCCTGCGTTGGTCGATGACCGAGGAGGGCCGCACCAGCGGCGCGACGATCGTTTTTAACACGCCCCGTGACATGCGGATGCGCATACCCTATTACAGCCTCACCTTTTCCTACAAGACCAACCTGGCCCTGGACACCCTCTTCATCGGCTTTCGCGATGCCGACGGCCGCGGATTCTCTTTCCCGCTGCTGCAGCGCCATATGAACACCTCCGGCAAATGGGTGGCCTTGTCCCTGGGACTCTCCAGCTTCAAGGCCGAAGCGGGCTTTGACAGCAGCCGGGTGGCGCAGTTCGGTTTCTGGACGCATGCCTCCCGCGCCGGCGCTGATTTCTTTTTCGCGGATATCTATCTGGGCCTCCCCGACACCTGGCCGGCGGCTCATGCCCCCATCGTCTTTTTCGACGGGAGCAATTTCAACCCCCTCTTCCGGGTCAAGGGATTTGGCAACGCTCCGGGCTCGGGTGTGCTTCAGGGGGGCGGCCTGCGCTCCCGGACCAATGCTCTGCGCTGGCTGCCGCCGGCCGATTACAGCAGCAGCGCCATCCGCTGGCGCTTCAACGAGACCGTCGATTTCCGTCAGGTACTGCTCGGCGATACCCTCAAGCTGGCCCTCAAGGCTCCGGCCGGGTGCGACAGCCTGCAGCTGGCCTTTACCGATGCGGGCACGCGCCTGAGCCGCTGCTGGCTGACAGCGGCGGAGGGGTGCTTCGACGGCCAGTGGCACAACCTGCGCCTGCCGCTCACCCGGTTCGCGCCGGACTCGGGCTTTGCGGCCGGGGCCGTCGATCTCTTTTCCTTTTTCATCCGCAGCCGGCTCCCCGGCGCCGAGATCCTGCTCACGGATATCTGGATCGGCCAGCCCTCCGCCGGGCAGATCAGCGGGATCGAACGCCGGGAGACACTGATTTCGGGGTACCGCCTCGAGCAGAATTATCCCAATCCCTTCAACCCGCTGACGACGATCGCCTACCGCCTGGCGCAGCGCGGCCGAGTCCGTCTCGAAATCTATAATCTGCTCGGAGAACGGGTCGCGACGCTGGTGGATGCGGTGCAGGAGGGAGGCGCCTATCAACTCTATTGGGATGCCCGGTGCTTCGCCTCGGGTTCCTACTATTACCGGCTGCAGGTGAACGATTTCGTTCACACCCGGAAGATGGTCCTGGTCAAGTGAGCGCGGAGCAGGGCCCCATGTCGAGACTCTCGATCGCTGTCATCACCCGCAATGAGGAGACCAACCTGCGCGCCTGTCTTGAGAGCGCGGCATGGGCGGACGAGATCGTCGTGGTCGACGCCGAGAGCAGTGACGCGACTGCAGCAATTGCGCGCGAGTTCACGGAGCGTGTCTATATTCGCGCCTGGCCCGGGTTCGCAGCGCAGAAGGCCTTTGCGCTCGAGCAGTGTACCTCGCCGTGGATTTTCAGCCTGGATGCGGACGAGCGCATCCGCCCCGAACTGGCTGTGGAGATCCGCCGTGTCATCGCTGATCCGGCGGCGCTGCCCGGATACCGCGTCGGCCGGCGCTCCTGGTTTCTCGGGCGCTGGATCCGCCACGGCGGCTGGTACCCCGGCTATCAGCTGCGGCTCTTCCGCCGCGACGCGGTCGCGGTCATCGACCGCCGGGTGCATGAAGGCTTCACCGTCGCCGGCGAAAGCGGCACCCTGCAGGGCGATCTCGACCATTATTCCCACCCCTCCATTGTGAGCAGCCTCGATAAGATGGGGCGCTACTCCACCCTCGAAGCGCTGGACCGCCTCGAGCGCCAGCACGTGCGGGCCCTCGATTTCTTCACGCACCCCCTCGCCGCATTTCTGCGCAAGTACATCGCCCAGGGCGGTTTCCGCGACGGCCGGCACGGCCTGGTGCTCGCCTGGGTGACCGCGCTGGTCAAGCTTGCCCTCTATATGAAGATCCGGCATCTGCAGCGACTGCGGGCGGCGAAGGAGGACGGTGCCGCCGCGCTGCCGGCGGATGATCCCCTCGAGGCGCTCTTCACGGCGCAGCAACGGCAGCTGGAACTCTTTAATCCTACCGCCGCGGCCGGTCCTGGCACGGGGCAGCCACGGGCTCCATCGGCCGGTTCGCCGGCCGATTTGCCAGCCCGTACGCCGCTCGGCCAGCCGCCCGGCGTGCGGGCCTTTGTGGTGCGCCCGCTGTCCGCCTTTTTCCGGACTTACCGAGACCGCTCTTCTGTCTCAGAGGGTGTCCCGGTCCTGACGCAGGCCTTGCTCGCCGCGGCCTATGCCACCGCCCGCGAGATAAAAATCTGGGAAGCGGGGGTGAACGCAAAGGGTAGCTCATGAGGAATGCGGCATCCTGCAGCCTGGGCCGTCTCGGGCTGCTCATTTTTCAAGGGATGAGGTTCTGATGATACCGCACAGGTTGGTGTATCCTTCCGTAATGTTGCTGGTGCTCGGACTGGTGCGGATATCGCCGGCCGAAAAGCGTCACGATTTGCGGCTCTGGTTCGACCGACCGGCCGGTTCGTTCACCGAGTCGCTGCCGCTCGGCAACGGCCGGATCGGGGCGATGCTCTTCGGCGGCGCCGATTCGGAAAAGATCCTGCTCAACGAGATCTCGCTCTGGTCGGGGTCGCCGCAGGAGGCCGACCGGCCGGACGCCCATACCTATCTGCCCCAGATCCGCGCTCTGCTGCTGGCGGGCGACAACCGCGCCGCGCAGGCGCTGGTGATGCAGCACTTTGTCTGCGCAGGGGCGGGCTCCGGCTACGGCAGCGGCGCCAACGTTCCCTACGGCTGCTATCAGACTCTGGGCGCACTGCGTCTGGACTTTACGGCACGCGGGGTGGTCCGCGACTATCGCCGTGAGCTCGATCTCGATCGCGCCGTGGCCACGGTCCGCTTCCGCCGCGCCGGCGTTACCTTTCAGCGCGAACTCTTCATCAGCGCCCCGGACCAGGTGCTGGTCCTGCGGCTGACCGCCAGCCGGAAGAGAGCGCTGCAGTTCACCATCGCCCTGGACCGGCCGGAGCGCTTCAAAACCGTCGCCTCCGGTTCGCGCGAGCTGCAGATGGCCGGGCAACTCAACGATGGCCGCGGCGGCATGGGGATGTGCTATGCCGTTCGTCTGCGCGTCGCCGCCTGTGACGGCCGGGTGGAGGTAGCGGGAGACCGGCTGGTCGTCACCGAGGCGTCCGAGGTCCTGCTCTTGCTCGCGGCCGCAACCGATTTTGACGGCTTTGCCGGGCGCCACACCCGTGATCCCGGCGCAGCGGTACAGCAGGATCTCGGTAGCATTGCGGTCCGGAAGTATGATGCGCTGTGCAGCCGCCACATGGCGGACTATCAGCACTTTTTTCGCCGCACCGCACTCCATCTGGGCGGTGGCGGATCTGATCGAGCGGCGGCCAGGCTGCCTACCGACCGCCGCCTGCTCGCACTGCAGCAAGGCGGCAGCGACCCTGCTCTGATGGCCCTCTATTTTCAGTTCGGACGGTATCTGTTGATCTCCTCCTCGCGTCCGGGCGGGCTGCCGGCCAATCTCCAGGGACTCTGGGCTGAGGAGATCCAGACCCCCTGGAACGGCGATTATCATATCAATATCAATCTGCAGATGAATTACTGGCCGGCCGAGGTGACCAACCTCGCCGAACTGCACGAGCCGATGCTTGATTACATCAGCGCGCTGGTGGAACCTGGGCGGCGGACGGCCCGGGCCTATTATGGCGCTCGCGGCTGGGTGGCCCATGTGATCAGCAATCCCTGGCTCTTCACCTCGCCCGGCGAAGGGGCCTCCTGGGGCGCGACGGTCAGCGGCGCGGCCTGGCTCTGCCAACATCTCTGGGAACACTATGCCTGGTCTCTGGACCGGGATTATCTGGCGCGGGTCTGGCCGGTGATGCAGGCGTCGGCCCTCTTTTACCGGGACATGCTGGTCCGCGAGCCCGGTCATGGCTGGCTGGTGACGGCTCCTTCCAATTCTCCCGAGAATTCCTACCGGCTGCCGGATGGTTTCACCGGGCAGATTTGCATGGGACCGGCGATCGACCAGCAGCTGCTGCGGGCGCTCTTCGGCAACTGCAGTGCGGCGGCGCGCATTTTGGGCATCGACACGGCCTTCGCCGCGGAGATGGATTCTCTCCGCCGTCAGCTCGCGCCCAACCAGATTGGTTCCAAGGGTCAGCTGCTCGAGTGGCTCGAGGAGTATGAGGAGCCGGAGCCGCACCACCGTCACGTTTCGCAGCTCTGGGGGCTCTATCCGGGTGACGAGATCTCGCTGGAGGCGACGCCCGAGCTGGCCGCGGCCGCGCGCAAAGTGCTCGAATTGCGCGGCGATGACGGCACCGGCTGGTCGCTGGCCTGGAAGGTCAGCTTCTGGGCGCGCCTTGGCGAAGGGGGCCGTGCCCATGCCCTTCTGCGGGTGCTGCTCCGGCCCAGCGGCGCGGACCTGGCCCGCGGGGAGCACGGCGGCAGCGGCAGCTACCCCAATCTCTTTTGCGCCCATCCGCCGTTCCAGATCGATGGCAATTTCGGCGGGACCGCCGGGATTGCGGAGATGCTGTTGCAGAGCCAGGGCGGAGCACTGCGTCTGCTGCCGGCCCTGCCGCCGGAGTGGACGGAGGGGGAGGTGCAGGGGCTGCGGGGCCGCGGCGGCTTTCGTGTCGATATCACCTGGCGGCAGGGCCGGCTCCTGCGCGCCGGCATCCACTCGGCGGCCGGCGCTCCCTGCACCCTGCGCTGCGGCAGCGCTGCGCTCCGCGTCACCGGCCCGGATGGCCGCATCCTCGCGGCTGCCGGCGCGGGCCAGTGGGCTCGGTTTGCCACGGCGCCGGGCGCCACCTATACCGTCACCCTGAACTGAACCTCGGACAAACAGGTTGAGCATGAATAAAACTCTTTTTCTGATCCTCCTGATCACCGCGGCGCCGGACATCGGCCGGACGCAAACGACTTCCGAAAGCGAAGCCGACCTGATCCGCCGTGCGGCGGCCGTCGTTCCCTCGCCGCGCCAGTACGCCTGGCAGCGGCTGGAGACCATTGCCTTCACCCACTTTGGTATCAACACCTTCACAAACCACGAATGGGGCGATGGGACCGAGGATCCGGCCTTTTTCAATCCCACCGCCTTCGATGCGCGCCAGTGGGCCAGGATCTGCAGGGCCGCGGGACTGAAGATGATCATTCTTACCGCCAAACATCACGACGGCTTTTGCCTCTGGCCGAGCGCCTTCACCGACCACTCGGTCAAGCGCTCCCCCTGGCGCGGCGGTAAAGGCGATGTCGTCCGCGAGGTCGCCGAGGCCTGCCGCGAGTACGGCCTCAAATTCGGCGTCTATCTCTCCCCCTGGGACCGCCATGAACCGAGTTATGGCGATTCGCCGCGCTACAACGTCCATTTCATGAACCAACTGCGCGAGCTCCTCACCCAATACGGCGAGGTGGCGGAGGTCTGGTTCGACGGCGCCTGCGGCGAGGGGCCCAACGGCAAACGTCAGATCTATGACTTTCAGGCTTGGTACCAGCTCATCCGCCAATTGCAGCCGAACGCGGTCATCGCCATCATGGGGCCCGATGTGCGCTGGGTCGGCACCGAGGCGGGCTATGGCCGTGAGACCGAATGGAGCGTTCTCCCGGCCGCGGCGCTGGACACCGATGCCATCGCCGCCCTCTCCCAGCAGCAGGCCAGCGACGCCGCCTTTGTGCCCGGCGATCTCACCGAAACCGATCTCGGCAGCCGCGACAAGATCCGCGCCGCCCCCCGGCTGATCTGGTACCCGGCTGAGGCCGATGTCTCGATCCGGCCGGGATGGTTCTACCACGCCAGCGAGGACGGCCAGGTCAAGAGCGCCGAAAAACTGCTCGATATTTATTACGGATCCGCCGGCCGCAACTGCGTGCTGCTCCTCAATCTGCCGCCCGACAAGCGCGGCCTGATCCATGAGAACGATGCCGCGGCCCTGCTCGGCATGCGCCAGGCGCTGGACGCCACCTTTGTCACTAACCTCCTTTCCGGCACCCAAGTCACCGCCGGCGGCGGGGGAGAGGCGGCGAACGCGGAACAAGCCGGCGCGCGGCAGCAAGACCCCCCATCCGGCCTGACCGTTCTGACCGACGGCGATCCCGCCTCGTTCTGGCGCGCGCCCGGCGGCTCGGAGACCGCTCTCCTTACCGCCGAACTCGGTGGTGAAAAAACCTTTGATGTCCTCGCCCTTCAGGAGCCCATCCAGAACGGCCAGCGCATCGAAGCCTTCGAGCTGCAGGCGCCCTCTGGCAGCGGCTGGCGATCCATCGCCTTCGGCACCACCGTCGGCTTCAAACGGTTGATGCGTTTTCCGCCGGTCACCGCGACCCGGGTGCGCCTGGTCATCACCCGGTCACGGACCGAGCCGGCACTCTCGGAGTGGGGCCTCTATAAGCAGCCTGCAGCCCTGGAACTTGCACCGGCGGGCAGCCGCGCCGGCGCCGCCATTGTCCCGGCCCTTCCTGAACTCCCCATCGGGAACAAACGCCCGGCTCTGCTGCGCCTCGCCCAGCACGGCCGCTCACCCTATCGCATCGTCCTGCCTGAAAAGCCGGCCGCCGCCGAGCAACGCGCGGCCGGTCTTTTGCAGGAGTATCTCCGCAAATCAACCGGTGCCGAATTGCCTGTCGTGGGTGAGGCCGCGGCTGCCGGGAAGAAGGAGATCCGCATTGGCGCTGGCCGGCGCTTGCCGCCAGTGCTCACGGCCCTGCAGAGCCAACTGCCCGAGGATGGGTTCTATCTCGGCCCGGACGGAGACAATATCCTCCTCCTCGGCGGCGCGGACCGCGGTGCGGTCTATGGCGCGGTCCATTTCCTCGAAAAGTACCTCGGCTGCCGCAAATACACGCCTACGGTTGAGGTGGTGCCGCCGCACCGCGACCTGACCCTCCGGATCGTGCCGGAGGTCCAGGCCCCGGCCAGCCGCTTCCGTTCCATCCATTCCCGATTCCTCCGCGATCCCGGCTACAAGGAGTGGATGCGCCTCGATGATGTCAACGACATCTACGGCCGCGGCTATTACGTCCACACCTTTGACCGTCTCGTGCCCCGCGCCGACTATTTCGCCGACCACCCGGAGTATTACTGCTGGATGAACGGCAAGCGGATTCACGACCAGCTCTGTCTTACCCATCCGGAGGTTCTGCGCCTGACTATCGCGCACCTGCGCCAGGCGATATCGGAGCAGCCCGACCGAAAATACTGGTCGGTGAGCCAGAACGATAATTTATCCTATTGCCAGTGCCCCGATTGCCAAAAGATCATCGAGGAGGAGGGTTCGCCTGCCGGGCCGCTCCTCCGCTTCATAAACGCCGTGGCCAAGGAATTTCCCGATAAGATCATCTCCACACTGGCCTACCAGTTTTCACGCCCGGCGCCGCGGATCACCCGTCCGGCGGAGAATGTCCAAATCGTCCTCTGCACCATCGAACTCAACCGCAGCAAGCCGATCGAAGCCGATCCGGAGAGTCAGGATTTTGTCCGGGATATCCGGGAATGGTCGCAGCGGACCCGGAATCTCTTCATTTGGGATTATGTGGTCCAATTCACCAATTTCGTCAGCCCCTTTCCCAATCTCCACGTCCTGCAGCCCAACCTGCAGTTCTTCGTCCGCAACGGCGGCCTGGAGCATTTTCAGCAGTCTAACGGTCAGTCGGGCGGCGAGATGGCCGAGCTCAAGAACTGGCTCATCGCCAAATGGCTCTGGAATCCCGATCTCGATGCCGATTCCCTGAAAAACGATTTCCTCCGAGGTTATTTTGCTGCGGCCGCACCCTTCATTAACGACTATATCGAGCGGCTGGAGACGGAGCTGATCCACTCGGGTCAGCGTCTCGATATCTACGGCTCGCCGGTCTGGAACGCCGCAACGTTTCTCTCGGCGGAAAATGTGGATGAATACAACCGCTTTTTCGACCAGGCCGAAGCGGCGGTGGCAGATGAACCCGCACTGCTGGAGCGGGTGCGCACGGCGCGGATGCCCCTGCAGTACGCGGTCATGGAGATCGGCAAGGACGACCTCTTCGGCCCGCGGGGCTGGTACCGGGAGGAGGGAGGCGCCTTTGTGCTGCGGCCTGAGATGCGCGCGACGCTGGAAAAATTCCATGCCGCCGGTCAAGCCGCCGGACTCGGATTGGTCAATGAGAGCGGCTTCACCCTCGAGGATTATTACCAGACCACCCTGCGCTTTATCGATGCCCGTGTCGAGGGCAATCTCGCTTTCCGCAAATCCGTGACCGCCGCGCCGCCGCCGAGCCCCAAGTATGCTCGCGGCGACCTGGCGGTGCTGACCAACGGGGTGCAGGGAGCCAGCGACTACAAGGTGCACTGGCTCGGCTGGGAGGGGGTTGATTTCGCCCTAACCCTGGACCTCGGCGCTGCCGCGCAGCCGCAGCGCGTTCGTCTCGCCAGCCTCTACGATCCCAAGAGCTGGATCCTGCATCCGCGCCGGGTGAGCTGCCTGGTTTCGCCCGACGGCAAAACCTTTCAGCCGGCCGGGAGCGAGGCGGTGGAGGGCGACCAGCGCCAGGAGCCCAAGGTTCACGAATTCGTCTTCACTGCTCTTCCTGCCGGGGTGCGCTGGCTGCGCTTCGAGGTCGAGGGGACCAAACATTTGCCCGCCTGGCATCCTTCCGAGGGCGGCCTCTCCTGGGTCTTTTTCGATGAGATCGTTGTGGAATGAAGCAAAGAGCCGGAGCGGCTGTTCCGGCAGCAGGCCAGCAGATCCCTGCTCAAGCCCATTCAAGCTAATAGGAGAAAAACAAGCCATGCGAGGATCATTAGACCGGTTTTTCAACCTTTCGGCTAATCACACCACCCTCCGTACCGAGTTGGTGGCCGGGCTCACCACCTTCATCACCATGGCCTACATCATCTTTGTCAATCCCGCCATCCTCAGCCTGACCGGCATGGACCGCAGCGCGGTGTTCACCGCGACCATCCTCTCGACGGTTATCGCCACCCTGATCATGGGATTATACGCCAATGTCCCCTTCGCCCAAGCCCCTGGTATGGGGATGAATGCCTTTTTTACCTTCACGGTCGTGCTCACTATGGGGCTGAGCTGGCAACAAGCCCTGGCGATTGTCTTCCTCTGCGGGGTGATCAATTTTATCATTGTTGTCACCAATATCCGCAAGATGCTGATCGAGGCCATCCCGGAGTCGCTGCAGCATGCCATCGGCGGCGGGATCGGACTCTTCATAGCCTATCTCGGCATCAAGAACGCTCATCTCCTGGATTTCACCGCCGACAGCGCCCAGATTGTCCGCGCCACCCTTGCCGGCGACAAGGTCCAACAGGTCGTTGCCCGGGACGTCGTGCCCTCGCTGACTCGTTTCACCGATCCGGTCACCCTCCTCGCGGTGACCGGCTTGATCCTCACGGTCATCATGCTGCTGCTGCGCTGGCGCGGGGCAATACTGCTCGGGATCCTAGCGACGACTGTGATCGGTCTGGCCACCGGCCAGGTGCACTGGCCGCATCTGGCGGCTGCCGATTTTCTCCCACCATCGCTGGAGCCGACGCTCTTCCATCTCGATATCGCCGGTCTGTTCAGTCAACCCGACAGGGTCTTCTCGATCTTGGCGCTGATCCTGGCCTTCAGCCTCTCGGATACCTTCGACACCATCGGTACCTTCATCGGCGCCGGACGCCGGGCCGGGATCTTCGACCAGCGTGATGCCGAGCGCCTGGCAGCAGGCAAGGGGATCTCCTCCAAACTTGACCGCGCCCTCTTCAGCGATGGCATCGCCACCTCGATCGGTGCCTTGCTGGGCACCAGCAACGTCACCAGCTACGTCGAAAGCGCAGCCGGGATCAGCGCGGGCGGACGTACCGGATTGACCTCGGTTTTCACCGCGGTGTTTTTCCTGCTGGCGCTCTTCATCGCGCCGCTCGCCCTGATCATCCCCGCCGCGGCCACCGCAGCCGCCCTCATCGTCGTTGGCATCCTGATGATCTCAAGCATACGCGAGGTCGACTGGAGTAATCCCGATGAGGCGGTGGCGGCCTTTTTCACGGTGGTGATGATGCCCTTCACCTGTAGCATCGCCAATGGCGTGGCTGCAGGGTTCATTTTTTATGTGCTCACGCAAACCGTCAGGGGAGAGGCGAAAAAAGTGCATCCGCTGATGTATTTCGTCACCGCTCTTTTCCTGATCAATTTTGTCATCACCGCAGTGAAATAGGGAACAGGAGGAATCGTTGCAGGCTGTGCGTTTTTGACTTGCCTTTGTGCGCTGAAATGTGTACCATTAATCATGGTTTTGTGACGGAGCTCTCTACTTTCCGCCTGCCAAAGCGGTATACTAATAGAAAGGTTTTTTCTGCAGCGGATCTTTTTTAAGGAGCTGACGATGAGAAAAATGATGATGCTGTTGGCCTTGCTGACGTTCGTCCTGGTCCTGCAGAGCGAAGTAATGGCGCAGTTATACCTCGGACCACGCGCCGGGTACTACAAGAGCAAGGATGCCGATCAGGGGCAGATGTATGGCGGCCTGGCCGCGCGCCTCGCGATGGGCGGATTAAAGATCGAGGGCGCCATTGATTACCGTCAAGAAAAGTACGATGACGGCATGATGACCCTCCGCAGCTGGCCCGTACAGGTATCCGCGTTGCTCTATCCTCTGCCAGTGGTTTACGGCCTCGCCGGCGCGGGCTGGTATCACACCACGGTCGATTACGATCAGAACAAGATCGGCCTGGGCGCGCCCGAGGATCAGACTACAAGCACTCTTGGCTACCATCTCGGCGCGGGACTGGAGCTGCCGGTCAGCAACATGAAGCTCACCGCCGATGTCCGCTATGTTTTTCTCAACTACGATCTCGATAATATCGGCAACAAGGAGCAGCCCGATTCCGATTTTCTCGCAATCACGCTCGGACTGCTCTGGGAACTGTAGCTCCTTGGAACGGGTAGGTGCGAGTGCTCTCTTCTCGCACCCACCTGGCCTGGGGGGCGACGCGAGAGCATAGAGGCCCACCTGGCCTTCGGGTCGGCGCGAGAGATTGGAGGCCCAGCCGGATTTCGCCAAGAATGAGAAAAAAGTATTGGAAATTAGAAATTTATTATGTATACTCATAGTTAATATTAATTGCGAGATGTCATTTCATAACACCAATTCAGTGCCGTTATTGAAATCGCGATGTTGATTGATATGTAATCCCGACCTGCCAGTGCGTCCCTCTTGACGGATTCCCCTGCAGTTCCAATGCGCATCCCTCTTCATCCTCTGACATTTCCAGTCCTCTATCCATAAAGGATGTATCATGAGTTTTGATCAATTCAAGCTCGATTCCCGCTTGATGCCGGGAATCAAAGCCGAAGGCTATGTCACGCCTACACCTGTCCAGTCTGCCTCCATCCCCGTGATCCTCTCCGGACACGACCTGATCGGCACAGCGCAAACGGGTACCGGTAAAACCGCGGCATTTGTGCTGCCTATTCTGCACCAGCTGCTCTCCGGGCCGCGCAAGCAAAGCCGTGCCCTGATCCTCACCCCCACGCGCGAGCTGGCCGAGCAAATCCACGAGACGGTCCGCAGCCTGGGCCAGGGTACGGATCTGCGCAGCGTCACCGTCTATGGCGGCGTTCCTTCCGGGCCGCAGATCAAGGCCTTGCGCAGCGGCGTTGAGCTTCTCGTCGCCTGTCCCGGCCGCCTGCTCGACCTGATGGATCAGCACCAGGCCGATCTCTCGGGGATTGAGATTCTGGTCCTCGACGAAGCGGACCGGATGCTCGACATGGGCTTTTTACCTTCAGTCCGCAAAATCGTCCAGAAGATCCCATCGCAGCGTCAGACTCTGCTTTTCTCCGCCACTTTTCCAGAGGAGATCGAAGGACTGGCCGCCCAGGAGATGCGGAAGCCTCAGCGCGTCATGCTCGGGCTCGCCCAGCCGGTTCATACGGTCCGCCACGCGCTCTACCCGGTGCAGCCGCATCTCAAGCTGCCTCTGCTGCTGGCTCTGCTGCAGCGCACCGAGACCGATTCGGTCTTGATTTTCGCGCGCACCCGTCACCGCGCCCAACGCGTCGCGCTGCAGGTGGGTCGTCACGGTTACAAGGTGACCAGCCTGCATAGTGACCGCACCCAGAGTCAACGTCAAGCGGCGCTCACGGGGTTCCGGCGCGGCGAGTTCCAGATCATGGTCGCCACCGACATCGCCGCGCGCGGACTGGATGTCGAAACGATCTCCCATGTCATCAATTTCGACATGCCGGATACCGCCGATGCCTACATTCATCGCATCGGCCGTACCGGACGTGCCGAGCGCAGCGGCCTCGCCTACACCATGACCACGCCCGAGGATACGGACATGGTGAAAACCCTCGAAAAAATCATGGGCAAGCCCCTGCCGCGGGAGACTCTGCAGGATTTTAATTACCGTCAGGCGGCGCCGGAGCCGGCTTCGCCGGCCGGGCGGTCTCAGAATCCGGCGCGTCGGCAAGTGCAGCGGCCACTGCCCCCATCCGGCGCGCAGCGCCCGGTTTCACATGCCTCCCGCTCCGCCTATCCCCAAGCGGGACGCCCCCAGGTCGCCCGGAACGATGGCGTCTATCGCGGTGACCCCCGCCGCGAGGCCGCCCGTCGTGAAGGCAGCCGTAGCGGCGCCAGACGCAGCGCTGTCGCTTCGGGCCGCGCCAGCGCGATGCGGAACGGCGCAATCCGGAAAAGCCAAAACCAGGCTTCCCGGATTCCGGGCAAAAGCCTTTGGGATACCCTGCGCCAGACCATCGGCCTGGGCCGATAGTCGAATTCCTGCCCGCCGGTGAAGAAAATGTTTTGAAATGGGCCTGAAAATTGCGATATTTTATTGATAAATATCGGAAATAACGAACTCTTCGCATGCCCAGGCGCAAAATACTCCTGTGGATCGCCATCGTTCTCGCGGTGGCGGTGGCCACACACTGGCTCTCCGGTGACGGGGAGAGCACGGCCCCGGCTGTCGCGCAATCCTCTGCCGCGCCGGCTGCGGCCGACTCCGGGTGTTTGCGCGCGGTGGCCGACCTCAATCGCCATCTAGCGGAACAGATCGACGAGGCGGAGCTGGCGGCCATTCTGGTCGCGCTGAACCGCAGCAACAATCGTGAACTCCCGGGCCGGTATGTCACCAAAGCCCAGGCTCGCCAGGCGGGATGGCGGCCGGGGGACGATCTTTGGGCCCATCCCGCCCTAAAGGGCAAAAGCATCGGCGGCGACCGCTTTTCCAACCGGGAGAACCAGCTGCCAGCCGGCGGCCGTAGCTGGCGCGAACTCGATCTCGACTACAAGGGTGGCCACCGCGGCGCCAAGCGCATGGTTTTTTCCAGCGACGGATTGCGCTATGTCACCGTCGACCATTACCGGACCTTTGTGGAGGTACCGCCATGCCCGTGAAACACTGTCTTCTGCAAGGCCGCGATCTGACCTCCATGGACCGGTTCTACGACGAGTTGGCGCGGCAGCTCGACTTCCCGTCCTGGTTCGGCCGCAATCTCGATGCGCTATGGGACCTGCTGACAACCGACATCCCGGGGCCGATCACCATCCGTATCAAACAGCCCAGAACCGCGGAGCGGCTTCTGGGGGAAGCCTACAGCCGGATTCTCGATCTTTTCAAGGAAGTAGAAGAGGAGCGCGATGATTTCAAAGTCGTGGTGCGTTAAAAGACCATCTTGCACCCGTCCTTTCCAATTCATTCTTCTCGAACTTTGCTTCTTTTGCCTACTGCCCCTGATTGCCGCTGCCCTGCCTGCTACGCCTGCCCTGCCCAAAGCCAAAGAGAAATGGATTTGTCAGGAGGGAAATCTGTTCACCCTTTATAGCGCGGCCCCGGCGCGGCAGGCCAGCGAAATCAACCTCGGCCTCGAGCAGTACCATGCCGTACTGACCTCGTTCAGCGCCGGCAGGGCCTTGCCGAGTCCGGTGCCCACCTTTATCTTTGTCTTCAAGGATGAGCGCGGGCTGGCGCCCTACCAGAGTTTTCCCGTCGAGCAGCCCGCCGGCAGTGACGGCTATTTTCTCCAGCGGGAGGATGCCCAATACATCGCTGTCAGCGCCCGCGAGGAGGTGACACGGACGATCTATCATGAATATGCCCATGCCATTTTCGCCACCGCCTGGCCGGGAGCGCCGCTCTGGCTCCAGGAGGGGCTGGCGGAGTATTTTAGTACTTTCCGGGCTGATGCCGATGCTATTCTGATCGGCGGGCCTCTCAAAGAGCATGCCCGCACCCTGCGGTCGACGCCGTGGGTCCCTTTTGCCGAGTTGATGAAGCTGGATGCCGATGCCTCCCTCTACCGCGATTCGGACAAGAATCCCATTTTTTACGCCCAATCCTGGATGCTGACCCATTTCCTTTTCCATGGGCTGCGCGATGGGGGAGCCGAGGCCATCGACTGCTATATCACCCTGTTAGGGACGGGGGAATCCAACGCCAATGCCTTCAAGGAGGCCTTTCATCTCTCGCTGGCGGCGCTGGATGAGGCGGTGAGGGCCTATTCCGAAAGGGAAACCCTCGTTTCTACCCGGGTAACTCCGCGGGAACTGCGCGTGGTGTCGAGTCATCTTTTTCGTCCGGTGCCTTTTGAGGAGATCCTCTATCACCTCGGCGATCTGCTGGCGCATAACGGCACCAGCCAGTTGGCCGCCGCCGAAGCCCATTTCCAGCAGTCGCTCCGGGTCAATCCGCGCTATGCGCTGGCTCTTGCCGGACTCGGCTATGCGGCCATGGTGCGGGAAGAGGAGTCCCAGGCCCGGCACTATTTTCTGCAAGCCCTCGCCATCGATTCCAGCTCCGCTTGGATTCATTACCAGTACGGCCGCTGTCTGCTGGCGGCTGGACGCAAACAAAAGACGCCGCAGAAGGAGGAGACCATCGCTCTGGCGCGCGATGAGCTGCTGAGAACCCTCGAACTCGACAGCCGGTTCATCGATGCCCAGGCTCAGCTGGGTGAAGCTTATATGCATCTCGGCATGCAGCTGCAGGGCCAGAGTGCCCTCGAGAAGGCCTTGCTGGGGATGCCTTCGCGCCTCGATGTAGCGCGCAATCTGCTGCAGTATTATGTGCTCGAGGACAATACTACCAAAGTGACCGAGCTTCTGGCCCTGATTGGTCAGCGGGGCGGGGAGAAGGCCCTTGAGGCCGCTCGCGAGTCGACCCTGCGGACGCAGATCGACCGGGTAGCGCGGCTGATCAGCGAGAAAGAATATGCCAAAGCCATTTCCCTGGCAGAAAAACTGCGCAAACAGACCGACGATCCGGAGATCAAAAAGCTGATCGAAGAGGCACGCCAGGCGGCTTCGCAGGGTCAACTGGTCAATATCTACAACCAGGGGGTACGCTGCGCTGCAGACAAACGCTACGACCAGGCGGAAAAATATTTTTTGCATGTGATCAAGGAAGGGGGCAAGAGCGAATTGGCCATCCTGGCCCGGAGCAACATCAGCAAGATTCGCGTCGCACGCCAAGCAGCCTGGTACAATGAGGCGTTCGAATTGATGCGGGCCAGCAATTTCCAGAAGGCGGTGCCTTTGCTCAAGAAGGTGATCAACGACAACTCGGATGCCCAGACCACCCGCGCCGCAGAAAACGCCCTGAGTCAGATCGAGGCCCTTTAGGCGGCCCCCCCTTTCACCCTTACCGTGGATGACTGCTCATGCCGCAAAAACTGAATCTACAAGTGGACGCCTGCGATGTCAGCGATTTCCAGGGCAAACTCCGTTTCAATTTTACGCGCCGGTTCGTGGCCTCCGGCATCACCGAGCCTGGCGAAGTGCTCTCCATCGGGCCGGAAAATGCTTTCGACCAAGCCATGGCCGGAGTCTTTCAGCTTGGGTATAATTCAACCACCGGCGACCTCGACCGGGAGTGGCGCGCTCCCGAGAAGCCATATGCCTATGTCTTTTGCTTTGAGGTGATCGAGCACCTGATGAATCCGCTCCATTTCCTCGAGACGCTGCAGCGCTATCTGCAACCTGGAACCCGCATCTTTTTATCGACGCCGCGCCGGCCCCACGCCTTCTGGAACAACCAGCATTTTCACGAGTATGACACCCTGCGATTCACCCATCTGCTCACTTCTGCCGGTTATGAAGTGGTGCGGCATGAAGCGCGTGTGACCTGGTATCATCCCCTCTTCTATTTGAGCGGGCTGCGTCCCTTTCTGCGCCTGACCGTCGGCCGCAGCAAGACTCATCTCTATGAACTGCGGTCGACAGCGAAGCGATGATCTCGCGCCAGTTTTTCAAATCCTCTCTGATCTACTCGGTCACCGGCGCGCTGCCGCTGGCGGCCAGTGTTTTGCTGCTGCCCTTTTACACCAATTTGCTCAGCACCGGTGATTTCGGCCGGCTGGCTCTCTTTATCAGCTTCAGCTTTCTGATGCAGATTCTGGTCAGCTTCGGCCTCGATTCCTACATCACAGTGCAGTATATCGAATACCGCAACGATTCCGGCCTGTTGAAGCAGAACATGAGCGGCATCCTGACCGCGTTTCTCGGCTTCAGCGGTGGCATCGTGTTGCTCTCGATGCTCATCGGCCCCTGGCTTTTCCGCCTGATCTTCCACGATGCGGAACTCGCCTTCTATCCCTACGGCTTTCTTTCGGTGCTGACCGCGGTTTTTCATGGGATCTTTAAGCTCTACACCAATCTCCTGATCTATCAGCAGCAACCGGTCCGCTATTTCTGGGTCAATATCCTGAATTTCATCCTGGTCGTTGCGCTTTCGCTGAGCGGCCTTTATCTTTTCCCCCGTTCCCTGATCGGTCCGATGTGGGGGCGGCTGCTTGCCGCCCTGGCCATGGCCGCCCTGGCGTTCATCATCTTCTTGCGCGAGTTCGGCCTGACGCGGGACCGGAGCTTTCTGCGGGGCATGGCCGGCTACTGCTGGCCTCTGGTCCTCTATTCGCTGCTGTTCTGGATCCTATCGTACGTCGACCGCTTCATCATCAACCACTATCTCCAGGCCGAAAGTGTGGCGATCTATGACTTCGCCGTCAAGTGCACCCTCCTGATCGAATTCTTTCAGAATGGCCTGGTCAGCACGATCTATCCCAAGGTTTTCGGAATCTGGAAGGAGCAGCCGGACGGCGCCAGCCATATTCAGGTCAACCGCTATTTCAGCGCGTTCTCCGCCGCCACCCTGCTGATTCTGCCGCTGTTTCTCATCGCAGTCCCGGCGCTGGTCCCCCTGGTCGTCAAACGGGAGGCCTACTATTCCGCTTTTCATTTTCTGCCCATCCTCAGCCTGGGATTTGTGGCACGCAGCCTGTTTTACATGTTTCTTGCGCCGTTTTACTATTACCGCAAGACCCGGCTGCTGCCGCGGGTGCTCTTTTTTTCCTCCCTGCTGCAACTCCTGTTTTCGTTTTGGTTTGTGAAGGAGTGGGGTGTACTGGGTGCCGTCTGGGTGAATTTCGGTATGAAGTGGATCGTGGCGGGATTTGCCTGGAATGAATGCCGCAAAATCTATAATTTCAAATTCAACAGGTTGAAATTGCTCTGGCTGCCGGTCATCTATACCCTGATCTTTTTTCTGGCTGATCTTTACGTCACGCCCGCTACTCCCTTGCTCGTCCATACGCTGGAGGGTGTCATCAGCCTGTTCCTGGTCTTTTTCGTCTATCGGCGCGAGCTATTGCCCATCTGGAACCAGTGGCGGACGAAAAAGGCCCCCGCCCTCTAGGTCTTGGCTGCCTCAGCAAATGCGCGGCAGCAATTCCCCCGCCGGCAGATCCACGAGGCGCCAGGCGCCGAGGCTGGTGTGCAGCGCCACCAGTCCCGCTTCCCCCTTTTTGACCTCACCGATCACTGCCGCATCGCGGCTGAGGGGATGGCTCCGCAAGGCCGCCACCGCGCTCTCCGCGGCTTCTCCGGCGATCGCCGCCACCAGCTTGCCCTCGTTGGCGATATAGAGCGGATCGAGACCCAGCAGCCCGCAGGCGGCGGCTACGTCCGGCCGCACCGGCAGCGCTTTCTCCTCCAGGCGGATCTCGAGGCTTGATCCCCTGGCGAACTCGTGACAGGTGGCTGCAAGGCCGCCGCGCGTCGGGTCGCGCAGGGCATGCACGGCCTCGCCGCACTCCGACAGGAGCAGGGCGGTCAGTTCATGCAGAGGAGCAGTGTCGCTTAGCAGCGCGGTGGAGAAACCGAGATTCTGCCGCCGGGAGAGAATGGCGATGCCATGGTCGCCGAGCGTGCCGCTGATGATCAGCCGGTCGCCCGGTTGGAGATGGCGGGAGCCGAGCGTCAACCCATGTGCGATCACGCCGATGCCGCTGGTGTTGATGAAGAGCTTGTCGGCCTTGCCCTTTTCGACGACCTTGGTGTCACCAGTGACGATTTGCACCCCCACTCGGGCTGCCGCCTCCGCCATCGCTGCGGCGATTCGGTCCAGATCCTCGAGGGGCAAGCCCTCCTCGATGATGAATCCGGCGCTGAGCCAGCGGGGCTGGCTGCCGCACATACACAGATCGTTGACCGTGCCGTTGACCGCCAACTCGCCGATGCAACCGCCGGGGAAAAACAGGGGATCGACGACGAAACTGTCGGTGGAGAAGGAGAGGCGCTGGCCCGGCTCCAGTTCAGGCAGCAGGGCGCCATCGTCGAGGGGATTGAGAAAGGGATTGGCGAAGTGGCGCCGGAAAAGATCGGAGATGAGGCCGGCCATCATACGGCCGCCGTTGCCATGGCCGAGCTGGATCGTTTCGCCGTTCACACTGAACCTCCCGGCATCAGGTTGAAGATCAAGAAATACGCTGCAGAGTACGTCAGGCGCGCTCCGGATTGCGATGGTAACTGAAATAGGCGGCACACGCCCCTTCGGCCGATACCATGGGCGCTCCGAGGGGACGCAGCGGGGTGCAGCGGCCGCCGAATGCCGGACAGTCGGGCGGTTTTTTCAGGCCCTGGAGGATTGCTCCGCTGATGCACTCCGTCGGGACCGCTTTTTCCGCTATCAGCCCGCTGAATTTGACCTGCGCATCCCATGCCGCATACTCGGGCCGTAGTCGGAGGCCGCTGGCGGGGATGACACCGATTCCCCTCCATTCGCAATCACATACTTCGAAGACGCTCTGCAGCTGCGCTTGGGCCGGGAGGTTGCCCTCGCGGCGCACCACGCGTTCATAGGCATTTTCGACCCGCGCCTCGCCCGCCTCAAGCATCTGCACCACCCGTCCGATGCCGCGGAGGAGGTCGGCCGCTTCAAAGCCGGTGACGACGATCGGCACCTGGAACTCGGCGGCCAGAGCCTCATAGGGCTGCCAGCCGAGGATAGCACAGGCATGACCCGCAGCGAGATAACCCTGCACCCGATTGCCGGGGCTTTGCAGCAGGGCGCGCACGGCGGGGGGGACGAGCACATGGGCGGTCAGCAGAGAAAAGTTCCGGATCCTTTCGCTGCGGGCGCGGGCGACGGCGAGGGCACTGCCCGGGGCGGTGGTCTCGAAGCCGATGGCAAAAAAGACGATCTCACGTCCGGGCGACCGTCGCGCCAGCGCGAGGGCGTCGAGGGCGGAGTAGACCATCTCCACTTTTCCGCCGGCGGCTCGGGCGGCAAACAGGGTGGTGGTGGAACCGGGGACGCGCATCATGTCTCCGAAGGTGGCGAGTGTCACCCCGGGGCGGGCGGCTAAGGCTATTGCTGCGTCGATGCGTGCGGATGGCGTAACGCAGACCGGACAACCCGGTCCGTGCACCAGTTCGATGCCGCGGGGCAAAAGCTGGTCAAGGCCGAGGCGGAGAATGGCGTGGGTCTGGCCGCCGCAGGTCTCCATGATCACCCAGGGGTGGTGTAGCGCGTTGCGGATCTCCTCGAGCAGCCGGCTGGCCACTTCAGGGTGGGCAAAGGGGGCGAGGTTCATAACGCGTCATCCCCCGCCTCGGCGCGTGGGCGATCCCCGGTTCGGGTGTCGAGCACGGCCCGCCACAGGGCATAAAACTGCTCCACCTCGGCGGCGTCGATGATCTCGAGAGCAAATCCGGCATGCACCATCACATGATCTCCAGCCCGTACCGCCGGTACATGCGCAAGGCAGACCTGCTTGCTGATGCCGCCAAAATCGACCTCCCCCATCTGCAACCCCTCCGTTTCATAGAGCCGGAGGACCTTTCCCGGTGCAGCGACGCACATCTTCGTTTCTCCCTCGGTTTGTTCTTACGCTGCAGGATGGCCCGCTGACCCGCGAAGACGGGCAGCGGCTACGGCGATCTGGCCCAGCGCGAGTCCGCCGTCATTGGCGGGGACGAGGCGATGAGCGAATACCTCGAACCCAGCCGTTTCGAGGATCCGGCGCAGCTGTGTGTGTAAAAGGGTATTCTGAAAGACACCGCCGCTGAGGGCGACGCGGTTGACACCGCTGCGCCGCCGTACCTCCTCCGCTGCGAGCCGGAAGATGTCCGCGAGGATGAGATGGAAGCGCCAGGCGAGCAGGCCGACGGAGCAGCCCTCGAGGGTCCTCCCGGTCAAGCGGCGGATGTACTGACCCAGATGGAGGGCACCAGCCGGCACAAAATCACTCCCCAGAATCTCGGCCAGGGCTGGCCGCGGGGCGTCACTCTTTTCGGCGGCCATCTCAACCGCCATAGCCGCCTCCGCTTCGAAGGTGTTCTCGAAACAGAGTCCCATAATGGCGGAGACGGCGTCGAACAGGCGCCCGCAGCTCGAGGTCAGGGGAGCGTTTACCCTCTTTTCCACGGAATCGAGGAGCAGCTCCAGCTCCGCGCGCGGGCGGTAGTGCATCACCTCGAGATCGAGATCGAGGCAGTTGCGGCCGAAGGCCGCATGAAGATGGCTCAGGGCCATGCGCCAGGGCTCGCGCACGGCGGCGCTGCCGCCCGGCATCGGCACCGGCTGCAGCCAGGCTTCGCGGGTGAACGCAGCGGCGTTGCCGAGCAAAACCTCGCCGCCCCAGATCGTGCCGTCGGTGCCGTAACCGGTGCCGTCGAGGATGATGCCGATGCAAGGCTCTGTGATCCGGTGTTCGGCCAGGACCGCAGCGAAATGGGCATGATGGTGCTGCACAGCCATCCGTTTGACCTCCGGCTGTGCGAGCACCCACTGAGTCGAAAGATAGTCGGGATGGAGGTCATGAATAATGATTTGCGGTTCGATCCGCAGCAGGGTTTTTAGATGGCCGATGGCATGGCGGAAGAAGGCCAGGGCCTCGGGGTTGTCGAGGTCGCCGATATGCTGGCTCAGGAAGACTTCGTTTTCGCGTCCAAGCGCGACGGTGTTTTTGAGTTCGCCGCCGACGGCAAGCATGGGGGAGGGCAGGACCTCTCCGAGGAGGATGGGTTCGGGCACATAACCGCGGCTGCGGCGGATGCGCATAGGCATGCCGTCGATAAGATGGACGATCGAGTCGTCACAGCGCTGCAGGATCTCGCGGTCATGGAGCAGAAAAGCGTCGGCGACACCGCCCAGACGCTTCAGTGCCTCCGCGTTATCGATTGCGATCGGCTCTTCGGCGAGATTGCCGCTGGTCATGACCAGCACCGGCAGGGGGCCGGCCAGAAGCTGATGGTGTAGCGGCGCATAGGGCAGCATGAAGCCCTGGCAGCGCTGACCGGGCGCGATGGCCCAGGGGAGGGGATGGATAGGTGCTTGTGGCGGCTGGCGGAGTTCTGCGCCGCTTTTGGCGCTCAGGAGCAGTATCGGCCGGGCAGCGGATTCCAGCAGCTCCTGTTCTTTTAGACTGACGTGGCACCAGCGGCGGATGATCTGGAGGTCGCGGGCCATCATGGCAAAAGGTTTGCGGCCCCGCCCCTTGCGCTGCCGCAGGGTCATGATCGCCGTCTCGTTTTGCGCATCCACGCAAAGATGAAAGCCCCCGATGCCGCGTATGGCGACAATCCGCCCCTGCTGCAGCAGCTCCCAGGCGGCAACGACCGGATCCTGGCCACTGATCTGCACCCCGCTGGCATTTGTCAGCCACAGCTTTGGCCCGCAAAGCGGGCAGGCCGTGGGTTGCGCATGAAAACGGCGGTCGCCGGGATCGTCATATTCGGCCTGGCAGGCGGGGCACATCGCAAACCCGGCCATGGAGGTGCGGCTGCGGTCGTAGGGAAGGCTGCGGACAATCGTGAAGCGCGGCCCGCAGCGCGTGCAGTTGAGAAAGGGGTACTGATAGCGGCGGCTGGCGGGATCGTTCATCTCGGCCAGGCACTCGGGGCAGACCGCCAGATCGGGTGAGATAAAGGTCGCGGCCGCATCGCCGTATTGGCTGAACCGGATGGAAAATTCGCTCTCGCCGCAGACCGGGATGGCGATCGCATTGTGGCGCACGACCCGGGCAAAGGGGGGATGTTCCGACAGGATACGGCCGATGAACCGATCGATCACCGCCGGCGGTCCTTCGGCCTCGATTAAGACGCCGCCGCTCTCGTTGCGAACGAATCCGACCACGCCGCACTCCCGGGCCAGGCGCAGGGTGAAGGGCCTGAAGCCTACGCCCTGGACGATGCCCTCCAGGCGAATACGGCGGCGTTCCCGGGTGCTTCGGCTGGACTCATCCAAGAGCATGACCTGTGCTCTCCATGCGGTTCGCCATCAGGCGTTCCAGCCAGGCGAACCAGTCCTCCATCCCCGCGTTGCTGCGGCAGGAGAGGCGCAGGATTTCGATGCCGGGATGGATCATGCGGGCGTGTGCTTCGGCCCGCTCCGGATCGAAATCGGAACTGCCGAGCAGATCGGTCTTGGTGAGGACAACAAGACCGGCGCGGCGGAAGATCGCCGGATACTTGAGGGGTTTGTCATCCCCCTCAGCCGTGCTCAGCAGCACCACCTTCAGGTCTTCCCCCAGGTCGTAGCTGGAGGGACAGACCAGATTGCCAACATTCTCGATGATCAGCAGGTCGCATCCTTCCAGGTCCATCGCCTCCAGGGCCTGAGTGACCATGCGAGCGTCGAGGTGGCAGGCTCCGCCGGTGACGATGGGCTGAACCAGGCTTCCCCCTGCTGCGGTCAGGCGTCGGGCGTCGTTGTCGGTCTGAACATCTCCGGCGATGAGGGCGATGCGCCGCCGCCCCGCCATATGGGTGAGGGTTTTCTCGAGCAGGGTGGTTTTGCCGGACCCCGGCGAACTGACCAGATTGATGGCGGGAAGATGCAAAACCGAGCGCCGGGCGCGGATCGCTGCGGCCAGGCGGTCGTTTTCGGAGAGGACTTGTTCACCAATGGGGATGATTTCGCTCATGCTGGCTCCGTTGTCTGACAGATCCCGACCCTTCATGCCATTCCCTTCGCCCTGTAGCGCGTGCTCAAAAATACAAAGAGAATCAGAGGAATGCAAGCGGGATTTGCAGAGGGCTGCGGAGCGAGCGCTGCGCCCCGGCGCGAAAACCATTTGCATATCGGGGAAAAATGGTGCAAATTGAGATCTGAATCCAAAACACCACTTTTGCGAGGATGGAACATGACCGGATCCCGGTATGTCCTTTTAATCCTGATCATTTCGATGATTACGCCGGGCGGAATCCCGGCGCAACCCGCCGATCGCACCCTGCCCTATCGGGATCCTAGCCTCGCGGTGGAGACGCGGGTCCAGGACCTTCTCAAACGGATGACCCTGGAGGAAAAGCTCTGGCAGCTCTTCATGGCTCCCGGCGATCCGGCGGAGGAGCCGGAGACCTTTCGTCACGGGGTATTCGGGCTGCAATTCGCCACGCGCGCTACGGGTGGGGGCGCAGCCCAGCAGATGCTGGCATACGGGAGTACTGCCTCCGCAGCAGCCATGGCGGCGCAGATCAACGCCGCGCAACGATTCTTCGTCACGGAGACCCGTCTGGGGATTCCCATCATCCCCTTCGATGAAGCCCTGCATGGTCTGGTCCGCGAAGGCGCTACGGCCTTTCCGCAGGCCATCGGGCTGGCAGCCACCTGGGATCCGGAGCTGATACAGCGCGTCGCTGCGGCCATCGCCCGTGAAACCCGGTCCCGCGGCATCCGCCAGGTGCTCTCGCCGGTGGTCAATCTGGCTACTGATGTGCGCTGGGGCAGGGTGGAGGAGAGCTATGGCGAAGATCCATTCCTCGCTTCGGTTATGGGCGCCGCGTTCGTGCAACCGTTTGAAGAAGCCGGCGTCATCACCACGCCCAAACATTTCGCGGTCAACCACGGCGCAGGCGGCCGCGACAGCTATCCCATCCACTTCAACGATCGGCTCCTCGAGGAGGTCTATTTCCCGCCTTTCCGGAGCTGCATCGACCAGGGCGGCGCCCGCTCGCTGATGATCGCCTACAACAGCCTTGACGGCCGGCCGTGCACAGCCCATGACAGGCTCCTCAACGGGATACTAAAGGGCACCTGGGGGTTCCGGGGTTTTGTCATCTCCGACGCAGGTGCAGTCGGCGGGATGGTCGATCTGCACCACATCGCGACTGATTATGAAGCCGCGGTCAAGGAGGCCTTCGAGAACGGCCTCGACGTCCTATTTCAGTCGACAGCCGGCCATTTTCCGCTGTTTTTCACCCGCGCCCTCAACGGCGGCTACATCGACGGCCTTGTCATCGATCGCGCCGTCGCCCGTGTGCTGCGCGCCAAGTTCGAGCTGGGGTTGTTCGAAACACCCTATGTGGATCCGGCGGAGGCCGGGCGCCTCAATGGCCAAACCAGCCACCGCGACCTCTCGCGCCAGGCAGCCCGCGAGAGCATCGTGCTGCTGAAAAATCGCAATGCGCTGCTGCCCCTTTCGCGGGCGATCAGGACCCTGGCCGTCATCGGCCCGGATGCGGCGGAGGCGCGGTTCGGGGGTTACAGTGGCCCCGGCAACCGGCCGGTCTCGATTCTAGAGGGCCTGCGCGCTCGGGCCGGCGGCCTGGTTCAGGTACGCTATGCACCGGGCTGCAACCGGGAGCAGAAGGAGGTGGAGACGGTTCCGGAGCGCTGGCTGCGGCACGCCGCTGCGGAGCGGACGGGCGCGTCTCTGCCGGGCGCACCGCGCCCGGCGACGCTCAAGGCAATGGAAGGATCCGCAGGGCTCATCGGCCGCTACTGGGACAATCCCGATTATGCCGGCTCGCCGCGCTTTGAGCGCTTCGACCCGCAGATCGATTTCAACTGGACCCTCTTTGCGCCGCACGCCACCCTCAACCGCGAGTGGTTCAGTGTCAGCTGGCAAGGCGAGCTGGTCGCCCCGCTCAGCGGCACTGTGCGCCTCGGTCTCGAGGGCAACGACGGCTTCCGGCTCTATTTTAACGACTCGCTGGTCATCGAGAACCCAGGGAAGGGCTCCTGGCATCGTATCCTGGTGCCGGTGCAGATGCGCAAGAACCTGTCGTATCCCATCAGGGTCGAATTCTGTGAGCGGAGCGGTGGCGGACAGATCCGGTTGTGCTGGGATTATGACGTGAAGGAGAGCAGCCGGAAGCAGATCGCGGAAGCAGCCGCGGCCGCGCGCGGCTGCGATGTGGCGCTGGTTTGCGTCGGCATTATTGAGGGCGAGGGGCACGACCGCGCTTCCCTGGCCCTGCCCGGCCTGCAGGAAGAATTGATCCATGCGGTGGCCACCACCGGTGTGCCCATGGTGGTGCTACTCACCGGCGGCAGCGCAGTGACCATGCAACGCTGGCTGGATCAAGCGAAGGCCGTGCTCGCCCTCTGGTATCCCGGCGAAACAGGTGGCGAGGCCGTCGCCGAGGTACTCTTCGGCGACTACAATCCGGCCGGCCGGCTGCCCATCACCTTCCCTCTGGCCGAAGGTCAGCTGCCGCTGGTCTACAACCACAAGCCCACCGGGCGGTTGGACTCCTACCATGATTTGCCCGGAGAACCGCTCTTCCCCTTTGGCTATGGATTGAGCTATACCACCTTCGCCTATACCAATCTCCATCTGCGACCGTGTGGCGATTCGCTCGCGGTCACCTTTACACTCCGCAACGCGGGTATACGCGCCGGCGAGGAGGTGGCGCAGCTCTATCTTGAATGGGTTGATGCCCCGATCGCGCAGCCTGTGCTGGCCCTCAAGGCCTTCACGCGGATCCTTCTGGCCGCCGGAGAAACAAAACAGGTTGAATGGAAGCTGACTCCGGAACAGCTGACTTTCCTCGATACCGGGCTACGGCCGGTCAGGGCGCACCGCGTGCAGGTGCTGGTCGGCGCCTCCAGCCGGGATATCCGCCTGCGCGGCGAGATCACCAGGGGGTCTCGCTGATAATACGAGTTTCTTGTTTTAAGCGTTGGCAAGCGGCGTCTGTTTCATCCATCAGCCGTCCCGGTTTCGACAGGCGTTGCTTCGATCTTTAATGAATAATCGAACCGCACAAGGTATGATGCTTTGTATCGCACTTCTGCTCGCTCTGTTTTTCTCAAATCCGGAGGTCGGCTTTGCCGGTGACGGGAAGCAGAGCGCCTGTTGCCATCTGGATCATCGCTTATTCGGTTTCAGGACAGGGCGTTCTGGCGATGAACAGATGTGCAGTTTCATCTTCCGCAGCGACGTCCACGTTCACATCACTGCCCCAGTGAATCTGCCCGCTGGCAAACGGATCCTGTTGATCCTTTTCGCCCTGCCCAATGGCAACACCCTCGACCATACCTTCGGCAAACGGCTGCAGTCGGGTGATGACTGGCGTTATGATATCCAGCATACAGGCGCCCAAGTCCGTTTCGTCCATTCGCTCGATCCGGATTTCACGCCGGTGCTCATTCTCCTGCAAACCCGGCAGCGGAGTTGGCCAGGCTGGAGAGCGGCGCATCCCACGGATCATGGCGTGAGGGTGATCGCCCTGGCCGATACACTGCGGGATCTCTTCAACGCGTACCGGCCGAAGATCATGCTCACCGGCCACAGCGGTGGCGGCCGCTTCATATTCAGCTTCCTCGACCAAGCGGGCGAGATCCCGGATGATGTGGCGCGCATCGCCTTCATCGACTCGAATTATGGCTATGAAGAAAAATATGCCGCTCCCCTGGGGCGCTGGCTCGGCCGTGGTGGTGATCATGCCCTGATGGTCTTTGCCTACAATGACAGTGTGGCTTTGCTGGATGGCCGGCGCGTGGTTTCGGACTCGGGTGGCACCTGGCATCGCAGTGGGCGGATGCGCCACGACCTGGCCCGTTATTTGTCATTCACCGTAAAGAGAGACTCGGTTTTTCAGCATGCATCCGCGCTGGCGGGCCGGGTGCAGTTCTGGCTCAAGGAGAATCCGCGCCGCGGTATCTGGCACACCCAACAGGTGGAGCGCAACGGTCTGATCCACGCCATACTGGCGGGGACCAGGCTCGAAAACCACGGCTATCGCTACTGGGGCGAGAGGGCCTATGCCGCGTTTATCGGGGAGGGCAGCCAACTCGTGCCGGACTTGGCCATCCCCCCGCGCTCATCTGCTGCCTGCACAGGTTCTCAATTCATCGCCGGAAGCGATACCCTCACCGGCGCCCGACGCGAGGAGGCCATTTGGCGGGAACTGCAGTCGGGCAACATCCCCGAGTTTCTTCGCCGCCCGGTCCTGATCGAAAAGCGCTGGGCCGACGTCGCCGGTGATTCGCACCAGGTCGTCTTTGCCGTTTTGCCCGACTATCTAGCTATTGGGACAGACTCCGATTTTGTCCGCATGCCGATGACCCCCTTCACCGCACAGAAGGCGGCCGATCTTTTTGGCGCTGTTTTACCGACGCGCAAACTGGTGGATGCGATCTGGGCGGCCGCTCCAGTTAAATTGACCCCGCAGTTCTATGCCCCTCTGGGCGATCGCAATGAACGTCCGGCGATGTTCTTGCAGCATCAGAGGGATATTGAAAGACAGCGGAGGGCGACGGGAGCGCGTCTGGGGGCGCTGACGGCCGGGCACAAGAAGGACCTTGTCCTCAGCAACGCTATGGCCCTTCCGGACCGGCTGGATCATGTCGTCATCTATGGCTGGCACCAGCCGGACGGCCGTCCGATCCAGCCCCTCACCAATATCCACATTGGCCGCTATGTCGATTACAGCCACGGGGTGCGCCTGCTGCCCGATGTCCTGCTCGTCGATGGCGTGCCCCGGGGTACCACGTCGCTCCTGGCCGATCCCCTTTTATATACCTTGATCAGCGATGAAGAGGGAGTAATGACGGTGGCGCATTACCCGAGCAAATAGTGTAATGCACTGTGCGCAAATCAACTCGAAAAATCGTAATCGAAAAGATGAAAAATAGTGTGTATATTCTCTGGCGGGGCCATACATTGCTGGGGATTCATGGGCAGGTTGGACACCCGGACCAGGGTGAATGACATAATGCACCTTATTTATCAACGGCCCAAAGAAGGAGGTTGGTATGAACTGGAAAGAGTTGATCACCAGTGAACTCGAGGATGCCTACAAGGTTTCGGCCGGATTGTTTGACCTGGTCGAGGAGAAGGATCTCAACTGGAAACCCGCCACCGGCAGCAACTGGATGACCATCGCGCAACTGCTGAAACACATCGCCGATTGCTGCGCCGGCTCGTTCAAGGGGATCCTCACCGGCGATTGGGGTATGCCGGAAGGTGTGGATATCAACAGTCTGCCGCCGGAGGAGATGCTGCCGCCTGCGGAGATACTGCCCGCGGTCGGAAGCGTCGCCGAAGCCCGGAAGCTGCTTAACGAGGATCGGGCGGGAGCGCTCCGGTACCTCGACACCGTCAGCGAGGAGCAACTGGCGACCACCGCCGCGACAGTGCCCTGGGATCCCAGCGAAATGCTTCTCGGCCACCGCCTGCTGCAGATGGTGGAACATATGAAACAGCACAAGGGGCAGCTCTATTATTATCTCAAGCTCCAGGGCAAGCCGGTCCATACCGGCCATCTCTACGGCATGTAACCTCGGTGCGGATAACAGCCCCCGCCGGACCATATGACAGGGCCAGCGGATGCAAGGCGTGCAAGAAAAGAGTTTCTTTTTAGGATTGAATTGACTACCTTGGAGTGTATGACAGCCACCCCTCGGGACATCGTCGCCGCTTGTCTGAATTTCCAGTACCCTGCACGCCTGCCGCGTGACCTCTGGCTGCTGCCCTGGGCGGAGCAGCGCCATCCGGCCGCCGTGGCCGAACTGATCCAGAGATTTCCTGCCGATTTGACGACCACTCAGTATTTCTATCCGCCCTCCCCTCGCGTTCAGGGAGATCCGTACCGTGCCGGCCGCTATATCGATGAATGGGGCTGCATCTTCATCAGCATCCAGGACGGTCAGGTCGGCGAGGCGCGCACCCCCCTCCTTGCCGACCTGGCCGATTGGCGGAAGGTGCGGCCGCCTTGGGAGCAGCTGCCACTTAGCGCCCACGATCGGGCGGCGGCGCGGTCGGTCATCAGCCGCTTTTATGAAAGCACCGACTTGTACGTGCTCGCCAACATTTGCCCGCGGCCCTGGGAGCGCTACCAGTTCATCCGCGGCAGCGAGAACGCCTACTACGACCTGGCTGATCCCGATGGCGGTTTGCGCGACCTCCTCGGCGTGATCCACGAATTCAATCTGCGGGAGCTGGAGTTCTGGGCGGCGAGCGAGGTCGACGGCATTCGCTTCATGGACGACTGGGGCAGCCAGGACCGCTTGCTGATCCGGCCTGCGCTTTGGCGGGCCCTTTTCAAACCCCTTTACCGCGACTATTGTGACCTCATTCACGCCGGCGGAAAAAAAGTCTTCATGCATTCCGACGGCTTCATCGAGGAGATCCTTCCAGATCTGATCGAAATCGGCGTGGATGCGCTCAATTGCCAGCTTTTTATCCTGGACCTGGACCGGCTCGCGCAGACAGCAAAGGGGCGGATCACCTTCTGGGGTGAGATCGACCGGCAGCATGTGCTGACGGCCGAAGATCCGGAGGCTGGCCGCGCTGCCGTGCGCCGCATCGCCGAGAAGCTTTACGATCCTGCCGGAGGACTCATCGCCCAGTTTGAATTCGGACTGGGCACCCAACCTGCCACGGCTATCGCGGTATTTGAAGAGTGGCAGCGGTGGGATGAAACCCACCGGATTCATCCATCCATTCATTCCGCGAGGTAACCATGTATCATGCTTTCCTGCCTCTGCTGGTTTGCAGCCTCCTGCTCGCCTGCGGGATCGCCTCAAGCCAGAATCTCGACTGGGAAAATCCTGCGGTATTCGGAATCAACAAGGAAGCCCCCCATGTCACCTATGTCCCCTACAGCGATGCCGGCGCCGTGCTGCAAAACGACTGGCACCACTCGCCCTGGGTGCAAAGTCTCAATGGCCTTTGGAAATTCCACTGGGTGGCCAGACCCGCCGACCGCCCTGCCGGTTTCTTCAATACCGGTTTCGATGCCAGCGCTTGGAAGGAGATAGAGGTGCCCTCCAACTGGGAACTGCAGGGCTATGGCCAGCCAATCTACGTCAACATCCCCTATGAGTGGACCCGGAATCCGGACCCGCCGTACATTCCCCACGACAACAATCCAGTCGGCTGCTACCGCCGCACCTTTACCCTGCCGGACGCCTGGGCCGGCCGCGAGGTCCTTATCCACTTCGGCGCGGTCAAGTCCGGCTTTTATATCTGGATCAACGGACAACTCGCCGGATACAGCGAAGACGCCAAAACCCCCGCTGAATGGAATATCACCCGCTACCTCAAACCGGGCGAGAACCTGGTAGCCCTCGAGGTCTACCGCTGGACCGACGGCTCCTATCTCGAATGCCAGGATTTCTGGCGCCTCAGCGGCATCGAACGCGATGTCTTTCTCTATGCCGTGCCCAAGCTGCGCATCCGCGATTTCTGGGCCAAAGCCGGCCTCGACTCGACTTTCAATAACGGCCGGCTCCAAATCGAGGCCGATCTCCTCAACCTGGACGTCAAGAAGCGGAGCGACCTCTGTAGCATTGAAGCCCGGCTGGTGGACTGCGACGGGGCAGAGGTCTGGAGCGGGACACAAACGGTGGAGATGAAGGGCAAAAGTTCGGCGCAGGTCGTCCTCTCCCAGACGCTTCCTTCGCCGCGTAAATGGACGGCCGAGACGCCCAACCTCTATAGTCTGGTTTTGAGTCTCAAGGATGCCCGGGGCGCCGTGATCGAAATCGCCGGCTGCAAGGTCGGCTTCCGCACCGTTGAAATCAAAGACGGGTTGCTGCTGGTCAATGGGGTTGCCGTACGGCTCAAGGGCGTCAACCGGCATGAACACGACGAGTACAACGCGCATGTCATCTCCGAGGCTTCGATGGTGCGCGACATCCAACTCATGAAGCAGCACAACATCAACACGGTTCGCACCTGCCATTACCCCAACGACCCGCGCTGGTACGAGCTCTGCGATCAATATGGGCTTTACGTCATCGATGAGGCCAACATCGAGTCGCATGGCATGGGATACAATCCGGAACGTACCCTCGGCAACAATCCCGACTGGATCGCGGCGCATGTTGACCGCGTCAGCCGCATGGTCGAACGCGACAAGAACCACCCCTCGGTGATTATCTGGTCGCTTGGCAATGAAGCGGGCGACGGGGTCTGTTTCACGGCCGCTTACAAATGGGTTAAATCCCGCGATCGCTCGCGGCCGGTCCATTATGAGCGGGCCCAGCTCGGTGCCAACACCGATATTTATTGCCCGATGTACGTTTCGATCGAAAACCTGAAAGAGTATGCCTCGAAACCGCAGAGCCGGCCGCTGATCCTCTGCGAGTATGCCCATTCCATGGGCAACAGCACCGGCAATCTTCAGGATTATTGGGACGTAATCGAGGCGCATCCCCAACTTCAGGGCGGCTGCATCTGGGATTGGGTCGACCAAGGCTTTGCCCGGAAAACCGCGGACGGACGTAAATACTGGGCATTCGGCGGCGAGTGGGGTCCCCCCTCGGATGCCAATTTCTGTTGCAACGGACTGGTTTGCCCCGACCGCACCCCGCATCCGGCCCTTGCGGAGGTCAAAAAAGTCTATCAATCTATCAAATTCAAAGCGGTTAACCTGGAGGATGGCGAAGTGGAAATCCGCAACAGCTACGCCTTTATCCCCCTCACCGGCTTTGAACTGCTCTGGAACCTTCAAGTCGACGGACGGATCCTGGATCACGGTTCCCTGGGCGCCCTCGATCTGGCGCCCGGGGAGGCCCGACGCATACGGATCCCGTTGCCCCTCCTTACCACACTCCCCCGCACGGGCTACTATCTGACGCTCGAAGCGCGCACCCGGAACGAAGCTCCCCTCATCCCGCAGGGATCTCTCCAGGCCACCGAACAATTCGCGCTGCCCTTGCCCCGGATCACCCCGGAAAAAGTGCCGGCTGCCGGGATGGGATTAAAGCTACAGGAGAACCATCTCGCGCTGGATCTCCTCGGCGCCGGATTCCGGATTCGCTTCAAGAAGGCCACCGGCGAGCTCACCTCCTGGCAACACGGCGGCCGTGAACTCATCCAGACTCCGCTGCGGCCAAACTTCTGGCGGGCCCCCACCGATAACGATTTTGGCAACGGTATGGACAAGCGCTGCCTGCCCTGGCGCAAAGCCAGCCAGGAGCGCAAGCTTCTCTCTTTTACAACCACCGCGCTCAAGGCTGGCAAGATCCGCAGAGCGGCCGTGAAAGTGGAGGCGCTCTTTGAGCTGCCGGCAGTGGGTCAGGAGAGCGTCATCTACACCGTATTCGGCAGCGGCGACATCCAGGTGGAGAGCCGCTTCACCTCGGCGGCGGCTGAACTCCCCGAGATGCCGCGTTATGGCATGGCCCTGGCCATGCCGGCGGGCTATGAACAGGTGCGCTGGTTCGGCCGTGGACCGCAGGAGAATTACATCGACCGCAAGAGTTCGGCCTTTGTCGGCCTCTACGAACAACAGGTGGACGGATTTACTTCACCCTACGTCAGCCCGCAGGAGATGGGCTATCGCACCGACACCCGCTGGGTGGCGGTAATGGATAGCACGGGAGTGGGCCTACTCTTCACCGGACCGCTCTGCTTCTCCGCATTGCACTATACCAGCGAGGATCTGACGCAGACAAGCCGTGGCAGCATCCATCCGACCGATCTTTTACGACGGGAGGAGGTGTGGCTGAATATTGATCTGGCCCAGATGGGAGTGGGCGGAGACGATTCGTGGGGGGCCTGGCCGCACAAGCAGTACCTGCTGCAGGAGAGGGCGTACCGGCACAGTTTTGTGATGCATCCGCTGGCGGCTGGAGAGGACCCAGCGGTCAACGGCGGCAGGGTGCCGGTTTTGGCCGCCGGGTTATAGGCTGGCAGGAAAGCGCGGTCACGGTTGTGGCGGCAACGCCCTGGGAAAATCGTGCTGAAAGGCCGCGATCATCGCGGCCTTTTTTACAGGATCCGCTTCCTGGCTGATCTCCCACCGGCGCGCCGCCGCGGCCACCGATCCGTGCGGCAGCAGGGCAACCGACTCGGTGATGATCTCGCGGGCGATATACGCCTGTCCGGTGCGATAGAAAAAGGGAAGGAGAGCGGCCAGGATCTCCTCATCGCCGCCGGCACTCTCGTAGACCTGGCGGAGTTCATTCCGCACCCGAGTTGTAGTCGATGCCACCGGGTATTGGCGCAGAAGCAGATCCCAGAGCGCCGTACGCGCGGCTATGTTTTGCGGCCAGACGGTCAATTCCGCTTCAAGTTCGGTCTCCGCCTCGTGAAGGTCCTTACGGCAGGGATATCCTGCCACCCCGCCCTGCTGCAGCAGCAGGGCTTTCTCCAGATGCGCTCCGATCACGGGGCGCCCGTCGTCGCTGAAGACCAGGCTCAACCAGCTTTCCCCCCGATTATCATCGGTACGTTCTGCCGTGAAGCGCAGCAGCAGCATTCGGGCCTCGGGCTGCAAAAGGGTGTGCACCTGCCACAGGCTGCCCTTGCGGGCCATCGCGAGCCGCAACGGCAGGGGGGGCTGCTGATCGCCGCGCATCTGGAGCAACTCCGCGGTCACGGCGGCGGGATTTTTCAGAACCGCATGTACGGCGCCGGGATTGTAATAAAGCGTGATCTCTGCGCCGGCCAGCGGTCGTTGCGGTTTCCACGCGGCGACCTGGTCCGGCGGCAGCTGTGGCGCACAATGGATCAGCAGGGCAGCGCTGATATACCAGGCAGGGTGTACTTTCATGGCATCCTCATCATTGAATGATGCCTTAGTATAGCAAATTCTGTTTTTCAGGGCAATAACAAAAAAGGGATGGACCGTATGGCCCATCCCTTTTTTGGGTACAAGGGAGCAATTACTTGAGGAACATCATCTTGTGGCTCTTGACTCCGAACTGGCCTTCCAGGCGGTAGATATACATGCCGCTGGAAACCGCGCTGCCGTTGTCATCCAGGCCATCCCATTTGATGGTGTGCGTTCCGGCGACCATGGTGCGGTCGACCAGCGTCTTCACCTTTTGACCCAGCATGTTGTAGACCGTCAGTTTAACCTGCGAGGCCTTGGGCACGCTGAAATCGATCGTGGTGGTCGGGTTGAACGGGTTCGGGTAGTTCTGGCCGAGCTCGTAGCTCTCGACTACGGCGACACCGCGCTTGTCGACACCGGTCAGGGTCGCGTTCATGGCATAGTAATAGACGCCGGAGGTGACGAAGTTGCTGAAGCCGTTGATCAGCTTGTAGTATTCGCTGCCGGGGCCATTGTCACCAAAGTAAACCATGTGGAGCTTGCCGTTGACGACGTTCTTGTAAGCGACGACATGGCGCTCGTCGAATTTCTGGGTTTTGGTGAGGTTCTCCGGAGCGCTCCAGTGCTTGCCGCCGTCGGTCGAGGCGGTCATGAAGATTTCGCCATAGCCGAGGAAGCGGTTGGTGACGGAATCGAGCGCGGCCCACTCGCCCCAGTTCTCGGAGTACTGGTTATAGACGCAGTACAGAACCTCCTTCTCCGGATCGAAGACGATGTTGGGCCAGGTGGCCAGCGCCGGGCGGGTGCGGCCGGGCAGCATGGAGTACTGGGCATCCAGATCCATGGCGGGAGCCAGGGAGGTGGCGGCCAGGTTGTAGCCCGAGGTGGCGCTCCAGTGTCCGATGGCCGATTTTTTGTCTGCGACGTAGGGTTTGGACCCGCCGAAGCCCGGATAGGGATTGCGGGCCTTGGCCTGGGCGGCATCGAGGTAATAGTTGGCCTCGAAGACGACATGGGCGTTGTTGGCGTTGTCATAGACGACATCGCAGAAGAGGCCGGCGCGGAGGTGATCGGGGTCGCCGGAGTCGGTGATTTTCTGGTTGCCTGTGATGTAGACGACGCCGGCTGAATCGGGCCAGGTCTGGCCGTGGTCGAGGGATTCCATGAAGAAGGCTTCGTTGGCCTGGTCGGTGATAGCGACGCCGACCTTGCCGTTCTTGCCGGCTGCGACCGCGCCGCCGTAGACGTCGCCGTCATCTCCGAAGGGATGGAGGGCGATGGAGGTGAAGCCGTCGCGCTGGTAGGCGAAGATCACGACTTGGGAGAAGGTGAAGCCGCCGTCCTGAGAGGACTTGTAGAGATAGGCATCGCCCCATCCGTCATAGAGCATGAGGTGGATGACGCCTTCGTCGGAGATGTCCATGACGGTGGCCAGGACGTTGTTGGGTCCGGCGATGGGGTTTTCATCGAACCAGTAGAGGGAATCGAACTGGGCGGAGCCGACTGCGGTTTCCTCGAAGAGGGTGGCGCCGGTGCCCCAGCCGCCGTAGTTGAACCAGGGGATGTGCTTGGTGTTGGAGAAGATCATGTGACGGCCGTCGGGCATCAGGCCGATGCAGGGGTTGCCATAGTCGTTTTTGACCATGGTGATTTTGCCGCCGGTGACATCGGCGTAGTGGAGTTCGGTGATGTCGTCGCCGGTGAGCTCGCCCATGGCCGAGGCGTAGGTCAGGCCGACCTGGCCATTAGCGGGATTGACGGCGATCATGGTCGGCTGGTTGCCGTACCAGGTCTGCACGTCCATCTTGTTATCCGCTACCTTGGTGCCGGGGGTCTGGGCGGCAAAGGCAGCGACAACCGCGAGCGTAAGGAACAGCACGAGAACAACTCTTTTCATCTTTCTCTCCTGATTAAGGGTGAAAAAAAATGATTAGGTGATGCAGGTACTGGAGATTAAAGTGTGAAGGAACCTCCTCCAATCGGGTTAAGGGTTGAGAGGACAGAAAACTTGGGGATGTGGCGCAGCCGAAGTGATCCGCTGCAGAAATTGGTTATTTTTGTAGAAAAAATTACTTTCTAATGTAGAGAATCTGTGGCATTTTGTCAAGGGATAATTTGCCATTTTTTGCAAAAAAGCAGGCTAAAACCGCGTCCACTGGGGTGCGAACCGACCCGGCAGCGGCGTTGTGCCCGGTTTTTATTCGGCCGGAATCCGCAGGGTGCGCATTTATCACTTGACTTACATAAAATTTATTAGTAAACTTTTTTAGTTTTACTATAAAAAAAACTAACCGATTTAACCGGTTCAACTAGCCGAGCCAATGCACGAATTCAGCATATGGGGCCGCCGGGCGGCCTGCCTCACCGGCTTGCTTTTAGCCCTGGCAGCCCCCGCCCGCAGCGCCCTGAACAACTCCACCGTGGTGAACGTCTTCACCGCTCACCCCATCCATTTCAGCGACGCCTCCCGCTATAATACAGCCGGGGTATCCGGTGAGGAGGGCGGCTGCATCATCCGCCGTGACGTCGAACTCCCGGCCTGGTCCGGACCGGTACAGATTACCGCCCGCGTCGTGGTTTACTCGACTCTGCTGGAAGGCGGCGACGGCGACCCCTGGGATCGTGCCGGCTCGGTTTTACTCGACATCCCCGGCATGGCGCCCATCGAACTACTTAAATTTATCACCGGTTTCGGCGGACGCTCGGATCTGCGCCAGGACGTCAGCGACCTCGCGCCGCTGCTCTCGGGCAAGCGCAGCCTCCGCGCCTTTGACGACACCTGGGTCTCGCCGGCATGGAAGCTTTCTTTTGAATTGATCTGCCGGCCCGTCACCGCGCCTGCCAACCCGGATTGGGCGGACGGCATCTTTTACAATACCGGCATGACCGCAACGCAAGTCGGACCCGAAAAGCCTGTAGTCGCCGTCAACATCCCCCCGACGACCAGCCAGGTTACTCTGACCTGGTATGCCTCGGGCCACTGCACCGATGGCACCGATGCCGGCGGCACCGGCTACTGGCAGATCTCCTCCTTTATCACCGGCCTGGGCGACATCAGCAGCTGGTGCGCCAGCCGCATTGTCCTGAACGGCGAGGAGAAAAAGCTGCTGCCGATCAGAACCAGCACCCCACTCCGCATCGATCTGGTCGACGATTCCAGACTGCCGGTTTTTGCCGCCGCAGCCTGCATTCAGGTTGCCTCGGCATTGATACTGCTGGCCGGCGAACCCTCCGGGTATGCCCCGTCACCCTGGTCCGCTGAGACACGAATCCAACGGGAGATCCAATGAAACGCATCCTGACCGGCCTGATCCTGATCCTCGCGGCGGCGGCCTGGGGTTTTGAGACGCCCCGTACGGCCTTCGCACCGCGCTATTACGTCTGCTGCCGCACGACCCGGCCGCTTTACATTGATGGCAATATCAGCGAGACCGACTGGCAGCAGGCCGCTTGGAGCGAACCCTTTGTCGATATCGAGGGCTCCGCCAAACCCCTGCCGCGTTTCACCACCCGCGTCAAGATGCTCTGGGATGACGACTTTTTTTATATCGCCGGCGAGATGGAGGAGCCCGATGTCTGGGCGACTCTGCGCGACCACGACTCGATCATCTTCCACGACAACGATTTCGAGGTCTTTATCGATCCCGATGGCGACACCCATCGCTATTACGAGCTGGAGCTCAATGCCTTTGCCACCGCCTGGGATCTCTTCCTCGACCGCCCCTATCGCGACAACGGCAATCCCACTTTCTTCTGGGACATCCGCGGCCTGAAGAAGGGGGTACAGGTGCAGGGCAGCATCAACCAGCCCGGCGATACGGATCAGGGCTGGACAATCGAGCTGGCCCTCCCCTGGGCCGTGCTCAAGGAGCAGGCCCCCGGCGGCCGCCGGCCGCAGCCAGGTGACTATTGGCGCGTTAATTTTTCACGCGTTGAATGGCGCGTGCAGGCCGGGGACGGCACCTATGCCAAGGTCAAGGATCCTGTGACCGGCAAGCCGCTGCCCGAGGATAACTGGCTCTGGTCGCCCCAGGGCTTGATCAATGTCCACTACCCCGAGATGTGGGGGTTCGTCCTCTTTTCCAGCCGCAGCAGCGGCGCGACCCCCGAGCCCTTTATTATGCCGGAAACGGAAACAATAAAATGGCTGATGCGTCTTATTTATTATTCCCAGCGTACGGTTAGCCAGGCGCAGGGACGCCCAGCCCGTACCTGGGCCGAACTTGGAGTGCAGGTAGAGCGTCTCGCGGGCTACCAGTGGCCGCCGCGCCTCTATGCGGGCCCCGAAACCTGGGAAGCGGTCCTGACCTCCAATGATGGCCAAATCCGCTGGCACATCCGCCATGACGGCCTGGTCTGGCGCACTCCCAAACTCTAGTCATGCAGTGGAGATCCTTCCCAGATGAAATACGGCGATTTCAGCCCCGACGGCAAAGAATATATCATCGATCACGTGGCGACTCCGAGCCCCTGGATCAATTATCTCTATAATGGCAGCTATTTTGCCACCATCTCCAATAACGGCGGCGGCATCAGCTATTACCGCTCTCCCCTGCATGGCCGGGTCACCCGCTATCGCATCAACGATGTGCCCCCGGATCGCCCCGGCAAGTATATCTATGTCAAGGACCGCGACAGCGGAGAGATCTGGAGCCTCACCTGGCAGCCGGTCGGGCGCCACCTCGAAGCCTACCGTGTCCATCACGGTTTCGGCTATACCCGCGTCGAGTCCCGGGTCGCGGAGATCCGCGGGGATCTGCTCTATTTTGTCCCGCCTGGAGATCACCTCGAAATCTGGCAGGCCCTACTGCACAATGAGAGCAACCGGGTGCGCCGCCTTTCAGTCTACGGCTATGTCGAATTTGCCCTCGGCCACGCCCTGATCGACCTGATCAACCAGTGCGACGATCAGCACTTCAATCGCGTCTATTTCGATCCCCAGGTCCGCGGCCTTTTCGCCACCAAAACCTACTGGGTCACGGAATCCCGCGGCACCCAGCACCAGGAGAACAAGGAATGGGATCAATGGGCGTTTTTCACGACCAACCAGCCGGTGACCGGCTTCGAGACCCTGCGCGAACGCTTCATCGGCCCCTATCGCAGCGAAACCAACCCCCTCGCCGTTGAACAGGAAAAGCTGAGCTGCCAGGAGACCGATTTCGGCAATGCGGTCGGCGCGCTGCAGGTGGACCTCGAGCTGGCCCCGGGCGCGGAACTCCCCGTCGTTTTCACCCTTGGGGTCGTGGCCAAGGAGGCCTTCAGCACGCAGCGCACCCAGCTGCCGGTGCGCTACCACGACGCTCGCACCCGCCAGCGCAGCTGGGAAAAATTGCAGGCCAAATGGGACCGCTATTTTCAGGTGACCCGGGCCAGGACACCGGACGCCACCACCAATGTCTTTATGAATTACTGGACGCCCTATCAGGCGCGCGTGGCTTTTGAGGTGGGCCGGGTCGCGAGTTTTTACTATTGGGGCATCGGCCGCGGTTTCGGCTTTCGCGATACCGCCCAGGACACCATTGCCGTGACGCTCTCCGACCCGGAGCTGGCGCGCCAGCGCATCCTCCTGCTCTCGCGGCAAATGTTCAGTGACGGCCATGTCTATCACCATTTTTACGGCGACGGCCAAGGCGAGGTGACCGGCCACTGCGATGATCCCCTCTGGTACCTCCTCGCTATCAGCGATTATATCAAACAGACCGGGGATTGGGCGATCCTCGACAATGCCCAGCCCTTCATCGACGCCCCAGCCGCGCCCTTGCTCGAACACCTCGAAGCGGTGGTCCATTTTGTCGAAAACAATCTCGGACGGCATGGTCTGCCCAACTTCGGCCGCGGCGACTGGAACGACACCCTCGATTACATCGGCGGCGACGACGGCGGCGAGAGCGTCTGGGGCGCCATGTTCTATGTCGCCATGCTCAATCTGCTCATCGAGATTCTCGAACATCAGGCTCTGACCGCGCTCCTGGCGCGGACTGTGGCCATCCGCGACCGCCTGCGCGAGGCGGTGCAACATACCTGCTGGGATGGCGCTTGGTACATCCGCGCCTTCGGCGCCAGGCAGCGGAAGATCGGCAGCAAAACCAGCAAGGCGGGCAAAATTTTTCTCAACCCCCAGTCCTGGGCGGTGATCGCCGACATCGATACCCCCGAACGTCTGGAACAGGCCATGCAGAGCCTGTGGGATCACCTCAATACGCCCTACGGTCCAAAGAAATGCGCCCCAGCCTTTCGCGAGATCGACCCCACCATCGGCCTGGTCACCCGCTGTGTTGCAGGAAAAAAAGAGAATGGCGCCATCTTCGCTCATCCGACCGCCTGGGTCATCCAGGCCGAGTGCATCCTCGGTCATGGCGACCGCGCCTATGCCTATTACCGCGAGATGCTGCCCAATGCCATCGACTCGGATCTCTTCGTCGCCGAACCCTACGTCTTTTCCCAGTATGTCACCAGCGACGAACACAGTGCGCCGGGACGCGCCAGTCACTCCTGGCAAACCGGCACTGCCGCATGGATGTACCGGGTGATGATGGATTATTTCCTCGGCGTGCGCGCCACCTTTGATGGACTCTATATCGATCCGGTCATCCCCTCCACCTGGGAGGGCTTTACCTTTGAACGCGTCTTCCGCGGCACCCAATATGTCATCCAGGTGCGCAATCCGGAAAGCGTGCAGCGGGGCGTCCGCTCCATCCTTATGGAGGGCACGCCGGTTGCGGGACACTTGTTGCCGCTGACCGACAAGAAGCGTGTGACGGTTGAGGTCGTGATGGGCTGACGCCCATGCGGGCGTTTCGGCGCGGGAGGGGACCTGCACCCGGTTGAGCCCCAGCTCTTCAAACCACCTATGCATTCCTGACATTCCTGCCTGAGGACTTATGCGACGCATACTCCTGATGGTTTTGACGCTCCTTGCAGCCGCCACCCTGTTGATGGCGGCCGAGGAGACCCTTATGCTCACCCATGGCCTGGCCTGCAAACTCCCCGAGCGGCAGCGCCGCGCAATGATTCCCGCCGATCCGGTCGAAGCCCTACTGGTGGCCGGCAAGCGGGTGATGCCCATGGAGGGGGATCCGCTGGATGCCGGCGGCGAGACCCTGCACTGGCAGTCGGTCGTCGCGGACAGCGACGGCTGGTTCAGCGGTTCTGAGCTGCGCAATGGTTGGGTCCATTTTCGCGTCACCCGCCTGCAAGGGGCAGTTTTCCTCCTTGAGGGTATGGGCAACACCATGGTCTACGTCAACGGCGTGCCGCGCATCGGCAACCGCTACCGCTCCAAGGATCTTTTTGAGTCCTGGGAGCCGCGCTTTGACTATGGCCTGGTGCCCATCCGGCTTGAGGCGGGCGAGAACCATCTGCTCTTCCGCAACAACCGCGGCCGCCTCAAGGTGGTCCTGCATACCCTCGACCAGCCCGCGGTGCTCAATCCCCGGGACCTGACACTGCCTGATCTGCGCGCCGGCGAGGCGTTGGCGAGCTGGGGCAGCATCCCGGTGCTCAACGGCAGCGACGCCCCATTGAGCGGTCTGATCCTGCGCGGCAGTGGCGAGGGCATCCGCGTGCCCGAAACTGTGCTGCCCGAGCTGCTCCCCCTCGGCATCCGGAAGGTGGCTTTCCCGATCCAGGCGGATGCCGCTGCAGAGACGGGAGCGGTGCGGTTAACCCTCACCCTCTGGCGCCGGAGCGGTGGCCATGAGGAACAGATCGATAGCGCCGAGATTACACTGCGCTGCATCGCCACGACGGCCCCCTGCAAGCGGACTTTTATCAGCGAAATCGACGGCAGCGTGCAGTACTATACGCTCCTGGCCGCCACCTCCACAGACGCCACCCCCAAAGCCCTTTTTCTTTCCTTGCACGGTGCCAATGTCGAGGCCCTGAATCAGGCCGGCTCCTATGCCCCCAAGAACTGGGGACACCTCGTCGCGCCCACCAACCGCCGCCCTTATGGCCATAACTGGGAGGATTGGGGGCGCATGGACGCCCTCGAGGTACTCGCCCTGGCCCGCAAGACCCTGAATGTCGATACCAGCCGGATCTATCTGACCGGTCATTCCATGGGCGGCCACGGCACCTGGCATCTCGGCGCCTCCTTTCCAGATCTTTTTGCCGCGATCGGCCCCAGCGCCGGCTGGATCAGTTTCTGGTCCTATGGCGTGCGCGACACCAGCGGCAGCACCGATCCTGCTACCCGGCTGCTGCAGCGCGCCGCAGCCCCCAGCAATACCTTCGCCCTCGCGGGTAATTTAGCGCAGCTCGGTGTTTACATCATCCATGGGGCGTCGGACGATAATGTCCGCATCGAGCAGTCGCGGCAAATGGCCGAACGGCTCAATACCTTTCACCACGACTGGTATTTCCACGAACAGCCGGAAGCGGGGCACTGGTGGGACCTCTCGGATGCGCCCGGAGCGGACTGCGTCGACTGGCCGCCGCTCTTCGATTTTTTCGCGCGCCATGCCCGTCCCGGTGCTGAACGGCTGCGCTCGATTGATTTCACCACCGCCAATCCCGGACTTTCGGCCCGCGACGGCTGGCTCACCATCGTAGCGCAGGAAAAGCCGTTGCTCCTCAGCCGTGCGCGTATCGAAGTGGATCCGGTACTGCAGCGTTTTGCGGGCACCACGGAGAACATCAACCGCCTCGCCCTGCGCATTCCACCGGAACCGGGCCGGACGCTCTGGCACCTGGAACTCGACGGTCAGAGCTTCGAGGCCTCCGGTACGGGCACGCTCTGGCTCGAAAAAAGCGCAGGGGCCTGGCGCAGCGCAGCCGCGCCGCCGTCGGGGGAGAAGGGGCCGCAGCGCAATGGACCCTTCAAGGAAGCCTTTCAGCACCGCATGATCTTCGTTTACGGCACCAGGGGTTCGGTCACGGAAAACCGCTGGGCGCTGGCCAAGGCGCGCTTCGACGCCGAGACTTTCTGGTATCAGGGCAATGGCTCCGTTGATGTCGTCGCCGACACCGCTTTCGACCCGCAGGCCGATCGCGACCGCAGCGTGGTTCTATATGGCAACGCCGCGACCAATGCCGCCTGGAAGGCTTTGCTGGGAACAAGTCCGATCCAGGTCCGCCGCAGTATCATTCAAATCAACAAGCAGCTGCTTCGCGGCGACGACCTGGCCGCTCTCTTCATCCAGCCGCGTCCCGGCAGCGATTGCGCCTGTGTCATCGCGATTTCCGGAACCGCGCCGGCCGGCATGCGCCTGACCAACAACCTGCCCTATCTCTATGCGGGCGCCGCCTTCCCCGATTTCATGGTATTCTCCAGCGCCCTGCTGGCAAAGCCCGAAGCCGGCATCCTCGCCGGCGGTTTTTTCAACAACCGCTGGGACCTGGAGGATGGCGACTGGGTGATCCGGGAAGAGACCAAGTAGAACAACGGGAGCTGTTGATGCGACGTGCACTCATTTTAGGAAGTATACTGATGCTTGCAGGTTCTGTTGCGTCCACTCCGGTGACGCTGATCCCCCGGCCTGCCCGCCTGGCCGAAGCCCGGGGAAGCTGCAAAATCTCCGGCAGCGCTCCGCTGCTCTACCCGGTCGGCGATCCAGAGCTGGAGCGGATCGCCCGGCTGGCTGCCGCCGAGATCGGCCGGACCAGCGGCTGGAACCTCACTGTCGCGCCGGACGAGGGCCAGAAACAGCGGGCTCCCGTCATCCGCCTCGGCCTCGATCCGGCACTTGCCGGCCTCGGCCCAGAGGGATACCACCTGACCATCGCACCGGCCGGCGTCTCGCTCAACGCCGCTGTACCCGCGGGCCTTTACCGCGGTGTGCAAACCCTGCGCCAGCTCATCCCCCGCGCCGGTGCCGAACAGCGAAGCCGTTCCTTCACTTTGCCCTGCCTCGAGATCAGCGATCAGCCCCGTTTCGCCTGGCGCGGCGTTATGGTCGATGTCGGCCGCCATTTCCACAGCGTCCGCTTTATGAAGGAAATCCTCGACTGGATGGCCCTCTACAAGATGAACCGGCTGCATTGGCACCTGACCGAGGACCAGGGTTGGCGCATCGAAATCAAAAAGTATCCGCGCCTCACCGAGGTTGGGGCCTGGCGCACCGAAGCGGACGGCAGCCGCTATGGTGGATTCTACACCCAGGACGAGATCCGCGAGGTCGTCGCCTATGCCGCGGATCGCCACATCGAGGTCGTCCCGGAAATCGAGATGCCGGGACACTGCATGGCGGCGCTTGCGGCCTATCCCGAACTCTCGTGCAGCGGCGGCCCCTTCTCGGTTCAGACCCAATGGGGGGTCTTCAAGGAGGTCTTTTGCGCGGGCAAGGATGAGACCTTTGTCTTTCTCGATGCGGTTTTGACGGAGGTGATCGGCCTCTTTCCGGGCGAATATATTCACATCGGCGGCGACGAGGTGCCCCGCGACCGCTGGCAGTCCTGCCCGCTCTGCCAGAAACGGATCCAAGCCGAGGGAGTCAGCGACGAAGCGGAATTGCAGACCTGGTTCATCAGCCGGATCGGATCCTTCCTCGCGGCCCATGGCCGGCGCCTCATCGGCTGGGACGAGATCCTCGAGGGCGGCCTGTCCCCCGGCGCCACGGTGCAGTCCTGGCGCGGCATGGAGGGGGCCCTGGCCGCAGCGCAGGCAGGTCACGATGCCATCGTCTCGCCCGGCAGCCACACCTATTTCAACGCGGATATCGGCGCGCTCGACCTGCGTAAAGCCTACTCCTTTGAGCCCTTTCCCGCGGAACTCGCAGCGGAGGCACAAGGCCATATCCTCGGCGGCGAGTGCTGCCTCTGGAGCGAGCGCATCACCGAGGACAATCTCGGCTACCAGCTTTTCCCGCGCCTGCTCGCCTTCAGCGAGGTGCTCTGGTCTCCGGATGGGGAACGCCATTATGACTCCTTTCTCGAACGCCTGCGCAGCCACTATCCGCTGCTCGAGTCTCTCGGCATCCATTACGGTCCTGAGGCCCGGCCGGTCTCTATCCTGACCCGTTTTGACCCGGCCTCCCAAGCCCATACCGTGACATTGGAAAGTGGGGAGAAAGGGTCTGAACTCCACTATACCTTGGACGGCGCCGAGCCCTCGGCGTCCGCACCGCTCTATCAGGCACCGTTCACACTTCGCCAGCCGGCGACGATAAAGGCTCGCGCCTTTCACGCCGGCCAGCCCTATGGGGAGAGCGCTGTTCGAGCGCTCCTGTACCATGCCGGTATGCGCGGCGCCCTCCATCTCGAAAATCCACCCAGCCCACGCTACAACGCCGGTGGCGCTTCAGCGCTTGTGGACGGCTTGTGCGGCTCCACCACCTTCACCGACGGCTGCTGGCAGGGTTTCGAGGCCCAGGATCTGATCGCCACCCTCGACCTCGGGACGCTGCAGCCGGTTCACCGCCTGCGCGCCGGCTTTCTGCAGGAGACCAACTCCTGGATTTTCCTTCCCGCCTTTGTGGAATGGTCCGTTTCACGAGATGGCGTTAATTTTAAAAGCATAGCAGCCTGGGACCATCCCACAGCGGCCGGCACCTCGCGCGTCTGCATCCAGGAGGACCGCGCGGAACTTGCCGGCATCCAGGTGCGTTATATCCGCTTACGGGCCCGCAACGTAGGCTTTTGCCCGGCCTGGCATCCCGGCGCCGGCGGCAAGGCCTGGATCTTCGCCGATGAGATCATCGTCGAATAAGCGGCTGCCTGGCGGAGCTTGCGAAGGCCTGGGTGCGTTTCCATTGTATTTCATGTCGATTTTGCTTACATTAGAGATAATGCTTAAAAAAACCGGATTTTCATCCATGGAGAACGAGATGAGACGATACTGGATTTTCGGGCTGCTGCTCGCATTGGGGTTGCTGGCCTGCGGCAAGAAGGACGAGACCTGGCTGGTCAAGGTCAAGGAACAGACGCTGCGGGAGGACCTCTTCACTCGCCGTTACAAGATGAGCAGGGAGTATTCCCAGCACCCGGTCATCACGCCCGAGATTGTCCGGCAATTCATCGAGAAGAATCTGCTCAACAATCTCTACTTCCAGGCCGAAGGCGCCGCGCTCAAGCTAGAACAGGACAGCACCCTCGCGGCGCAGATCACCCAGGAAGAGCGCCGCATGCTGACCCGCAATGGCGGTCCGCTCTTCAAGGCCGTCATTCCCGCCAGTTTCCCCGTGAGCAGCGAGGAGGTGCAGGCCGCTTATGAATGGGGCAAACAGGAGTGCAAACTCTCGCATATCCTGGTCAAGTCGCCTTCTCTGGCGGACTCGATTTACAAGGCCCTGATGGCCGGCGCCGATTTTCCGGCCATGGTAAAAAAATACAGCATGGATGTCAACACCCTGGAGACCAAGGGTCAGATCGGTCCCTATCTGACCTGGTCCAATCTCGCGCCTGCAGCGGCAGCGGCCGTGCGTAATACGGCTGTCGGCTCGTATACCCGTCCCGTTTTGACCGGTTACGGTTACCAAATCCTGCGCGTCGATGAGCGCCGCGAGCGCAAGCAGCCGCCGTTTGAGCAGGCCCGCGCCCAGATCGAGGGGGATCTGCGGAACCAGAAACAGGGGCTCTTTATCGAATCGTACGCCGATTCGCTCAATCGCAAGTTCCATCTCAAGGTCGACAGCCTGCTCTTTGTCCGGATTGCGCCCGCTTTGAATGCCGGCAAGCCGGAGGTCAAGGTCGATTATGCCCTGATCACGCCGGAGGACCAGAGGAAGATTCTGGTCAGCTACGACGGCACTACCTTGAGCGTGCGTGAGATCCTCGATAAGTATATCCAGATGACGCGCGGCAACGCTTACCGTCTTTCGCGCTATGAAGATATGGTCGATTTCGCGAAAAAGAGCTCGCTGCAGGATCTGATGCTTCTGGATGCCCGTGCGCGCAAGCTCGATCAGTCGCCGGAGTTCAAGGCTGATTTTCTTTACGCCAAAAATCAGTTCATCGGGCAGAAATGCCGCGAGCGCCTGGTGACCCGGGCGGTCAAGGTACAGGATGCAGAGATCACCGCTTATTATGAGGCCCACAAGGAGGAATACAAGAACCAATCCCTCGACCAACTGCGTTCGACCATTCGCGGCCGCCTTTACAGCGAGAAGACTCTGCAGCTGCAGGACAAGGTGACGGCCGAGCTGATCAAAAAGTATCCGGTGAAATGGAACGACAAGGCCCTGAAAAAGACCGCCGAGGCCCTGAACGCCGAAAAGGCGAAAAACCCCCCGGCGCCGGGCGCGCCCCGGGGCATGGGTCAGATGCCCGGCCAGGGCGGCAGGATGCAGGGGCAGCCACCGATGCAGCGGCCTGGGCAGGGCCCCGACGGCGAGCAACGCCCCGGTCAGCGGCCGGATCATCAGCCGCCCGCTCCCCCGCAGGGGGTGCGCTGAGCTATGCACGAGCGCGAAATCCTGCTCTATGAAACCCGGATTGCCCAGTTCGTCGAACGCCTGCCGGACTCCTTCTATGGGCAGGAGATCCTGCTGCATGCCGAAGCGGCTCTTGCCGAGCCGCCGGTGCCCTTTTCGCGCCTTCATGATCTGACCTTTCGTCCCATCGCCCGGGGCGAAAAATGGGGCGCCGACTGGCAGACGGCCTGGTTTCATCTTACCGGAACCGTGCCGGAATCCTGGCACGGCGAAACGGTGGTCGCGCGCATCAACCTGGGCGGTGAAGGCCTCGTCTTCGCCGCCGACGGCACCCCGGTGCATGCGCTGAGCTGGCATTCGCTCTGGCTTCCTGAATTCCGCCGCGACCGCATCCCGATCGCCGCTCCCGCCTGCGGAGGCGAAGCCGTCGATCTCTGGATCGAGGCCTCCGCCGCCCAGATTTTCGGGCTGCGTCTCAGCAGCGATCCTGCGCAGGATGATCCTCACCGCCATGGCCATCTCGAGGCGGTGGTTCAGGATCTGGCCCTCGCGACTTTCCGGCCGGAGGTCTGGCATCTCTGGCTGGACGCCCGCCTGCTCAACAACCAGATGAAGGCTCTGCCGGAAAAAAGCGTGCGCCGCGCCCGGCTGCTGCGCGCCCTGATGCGCGCCGCCGATCTCTTCCAGGGCACGGCCGACGGCACCGCCGCCGCCCGCCAGGTTCTGGCCGTCGAGCTGGCCAAAAAGAGCAGCGCTTCCGATCTCACCGCCCACGCCGTCGGCCACGCCCATATCGATACCGGCTGGCTCTGGCCGGTCGCCGAGACGGTGCGTAAGTGCGGCCGCTCCTTTGCCGCCCAGATCGACCTCATCGAACGCTACCCCGGCTACGTCTTTGGCGCCTCCCAGGCGCAGCATTACGCCTTTGTCAAGGAGCATTATCCCGCGCTGTATGAAAAAATCCGCACCCAGGTGCACCGGGGCCGTTGGGAACTGCAGGGCGGTATGTGGGTCGAAGCCGATTGCAATCTGATCAGCGGAGAGTCGATGGTCCGCCAGATCCTACACGGCGTGCGCTTTTTTGAGAAGGAGTTCGGCGTCACCGTGCGCAACCTCTGGCTGCCCGATGTCTTCGGTTACAGCGCCGCCATGCCGCAGATCCTGAAAAAGAGCGGCCTCGACTATATGATCACACAAAAGATCTCATGGAACCAGTTCAACCGCTTCCCCTGGCACAGCTTTGTCTGGCGCGGTATCGACGGCAGCGAGATCATCGTTCACTTTCCCCCCGAGGATACCTATAACAGTGAATTCTGGCCCTCTGGCATGCGCCATGCCCAGGAGAATTTCGCCGAGCGCGACCGCCTCGACGAATTCCTCGTCCTTTTCGGCATCGGTGACGGGGGCGGTGGCGCCACAGAAGAGATCATCGAGACCGGCCTGCGCCAGGCCGACCTTGAAGGTGGCCCGCGCGTCCATTTCGGAGCGGCACAGGAAATGCTCGACCGCCTTGGCGCGAAAAAGCCCTTGCTCGAGCGCTGGACCGGCGAACTCTATCTCGAACTCCATCGCGGCACCCTCACCACCCAGGCGAAGACCAAATTCATGAACCGCTGGTGCGAGCACAAATTGCGCGAAGTGGAGATGCTCTACACCCTGCTGCCGGCAGCGGATTATCCCGCTGCCGAAATGGATGGTCTGTGGAAGACTGTGCTGCGCAACCAGTTCCATGACATCCTGCCGGGATCGAGCATCAGACGGGTCTATGAGACCACACAGCGCGAGCACGCAGAGGTCCAGGCCGCCCTGACCGCGCTGACAGTGCGCGCCGGAGAGCGGCTCTTCCCGCCTGATCCGGAGTCCCTGACCCTGGTCAACACCCTCTCCACTCCCTTTACCCGCCCATCGCCTCTGCCGGCGGCGTGGGCCGGCCATGAGTTGCACGATGGTTCCGGTGAAGCGGTGCCGGTCCAAATGCGCGAGGGTCATTCGGTCGCCCTGATCGAGGTGGCGCCGCTGAGCGCGGTCGTGCTGAAGCGCGGCGCGCGCAGGGCGGACTCCGTCGCGCCGCTTCCTGAGGCCACTTCGCTGCAGGGCGTCGTCCTCGAAAACGATCTCATCCGCTACGAGCTGGCCGGCGATGGTACGCTTGCCCGCATCTTCGACAAGGAGGCGGGGCGCGAGGTCATGCGCCCGGGCCAGAGCGGCAACCGCCTCAGCCTCTATGAGGACCGCCCCGCCAACTGGGATGCCTGGGATGTCGACCTCTATTATGAAAACCAGCTGCTCCAGCAGGCGGAGTTGACCGGCTGGCGCTGGCTGGGCAACGGGCCGGTCGCCCAAATGCTGCTGCTGCAATTCCGTATCGGCGCATCGACGATCGACCAGCGCCTCTGCCTCGCAGGCAACACCAAACGCCTCGATTTTGTCACCCGGATCGGCTGGCACGAGCGCCATCGCATGCTGCGCGTCGCCTTCGATGCCGATGTGACCGCCGCCGAGGCCTCCTACGAGATCCAGTATGGCACGGTCAGGCGGCCGACGCACCGCAACACCAGTTGGGACCGGGCCCGGTTCGAGACCGTCGGCCACCGCTTCGTCGACCTCAGCGAGCCGACACACGGCGTCGCCCTGCTCAACAACGGCAAGTACGGCCACAAGATTTTCGACCGCACCATCGACCTCAACCTGCTGCGCGCCCCGACCTCGCCCGATCCCGAGGCCGACCGCGGCGACCATGAGATCATCTTTTCCCTGCTGCCGCACCTCGGAGCGCTGGAGGCTTCGGCGGTCTATGCCGAGGCGGCGCAACTCAACCAGCCGCTCGCTGCATTCCCGGGCCGCGCCGGCGTAGTAACCTTCCCCTGCCGCCTCAGCGATGATGCGGCGATCCTCTCTGTGCTGAAAAAGGCGGAAGGGGAGGAGGCCTGGATCGTGCGGCTCTACGAGCCCCGCGGCCGCCGCGCGACGACGCGGCTGATCCTCGCCGATCCCGGGCGCCGGGTACAAAACGCCGACCTGCTCGAGCGACCGCTCGGCGAACTGCCGGTGCGGGATGGCGCCGTCGCGCTCGAGTTCGATCCCTTCGAGATCAAAACCCTCATGCTGATCTGATACCGGGAGGTTTTCCGCATGCGCAAGCTGCTCCTGCTGCCGTTTTTTCTCCTCTGGGCGGCTTGCCCGTCCGGACAGAATCACCTGATCACCAACGACACCCTGCGCCACAGCATGCAGCTGCAGTTTGGGGTTCAGAAACAGCTGGCGCAGCAACGGCAGGACGAACTCTTTGGCGTCCTCAAGCAGCCACTGCGTCCCGCCGAGCGCGAGGCGCTGGAATGGCTTTATGCCTGGATGCCCCTCAGCGATCTGGCCGATTATGACGGCGGATTTTTCCTGCGCCAGGTACGGGCGACCCTGCAAGCCCGCGCTGAAATGGCCTGGGGCCGCCATGTGCCCGAAGCGCTCTTCCTGCACTTTGTCCTTCCCCTGCGCGTCAACAACGAGAACCTCGATTCGGCACGAGTGGTGCTCTACGATGCGCTCAAAACGCGCGTCGCCGATATGCCCATGCGCCAGGCCATCCTCGAGGTCAACCACTGGTGCCACGAGCACGTCACCTACCGCAGCGCGGATATGCGCACCTCCGCGCCCCTGGCCACCCTGCGCAGCGCCATCGGCCGCTGTGGCGAGGAGTCGGTTTTCACCGTCGCCGCCCTGCGCGCGGTGGGCATCCCAGCGCGTCAGGTTTATGTGCCGCGCTGGGCCCATAGCGACGACAACCACGCCTGGGTAGAAGCCTGGGCCGACGGCACCTGGTATTTTCTCGGAGCTTGCGAGCCGGAACCGGATCTCAACATGGGCTGGTTCAAGGAGCCGGCGCGGCGCGCCATGCTCGTCCACACCCGGGTGATGGGACCCTATGACGGCCCCGAAGAGCTCCTCGCTTCCTCCGCCCGCCACCGTGAGATCAATGTGCTCGGGCGCTATGCTGTGACCAAAAAATTGCTTGTCCGGACCGTTGACCCCGATGGCGCCCCCATTACCGGCGCCGAGGTTTCGTTCCGGCTCTACAACTATGCCGAGTTCTATCCGCTGGCACGCCGGGTCACCGATGCCGGCGGTCGCTGCAGCCTCGAAACCGGCCTGGGCGATCTCTTCATCTGGGCCCATCGCGGCGGACTTGCCAGATTCGCCCAGGCGCATGCCTCGGCGCAGGATACCGTCACCGTGACGCTGCTTCCCTGCCCGCGTGGCGAGGAGATTCAGGATCTTGATTTTACACCACCGCTGGCCCGCCCCCCTTTGCCGGACACGATCTCCACAGCTGCCCGCGATCTCCATGCCCGCCGCCTTGCCCACGAGGACAGTCTGCGCCGGGCCTACATCGCGACCTTTATGGATTCACTCGCCTGCAGCCGGCTAGCGCAGGAGGCTGGTCTGCCACCGGATCGCCTCTGGCCGCTGCTGCGCACAAGTCGCGGCAACCATGATCAAATCGCCCGGTTCATTCGTGAAGGCATGGCCCTCCGTCGCCCGATGGTCTTGCCGCTCTTGCAGCAGCTTTCGGAGAAAGATCTGCGCGATACCCGCGCGGAGGTGCTGCTCGATCATCTCACCGCGGCCGGGAGCGATGCCCGCATTGATCGCGAGCTGATGGAAAAGCATATCCTCAATCCCCGCATCCGCAATGAGGCATTGGTCGCGTGGCGCCGGCTGCTCTGCGATGGATTTTCACCCGCCTTTCGCGACTCCGTCCGTGCCAATCCCCTGCTGCTGGCCGGGTGGGTCCAGCGCCACATCCGCGTGGACTCGACCGCCAATTATTATGGCGTGCCACTGACCCCGCGCGGCGTCTGGGCGCTGCGCGTCGCCGATCCGCTCTCGCGGGATATTTTTCTCATCGCTCTCAGCCGCGCCTGCGGTATCCCCGCCCGGCTCGACCCTGCCTTAGACCAGCCCTGCTATTTTGACCTGATGCAGCGGCGCTGGCTGCCGCTGGTAAGCGGTTCCCGAGAAATCATGACCGCGACCGCTTCCCTGACGCTGAAAAGCAGTGACGCGGCGATGGCCCGGCCGGATTACTGGACGCATTTCACGCTGGGACGGCTGCAGGAGGGGGAGTACAAGACGCTGGAATTGGAGGGATTGCGGTTTGAAAAGGGCGCGGCCAGGCTGGAAGTGCCGGCCGGGGCCTGTCAGCTCATCACCGGCTGGCGCGAGCCGGATGGAACCGTGCTGAGCCGCCTCCATTTTTTCAGCCTGCTGCCGGGTCAAGCCCTCACGGTTGGGCTGAGCTGGCGCCATGAGGCGCAGGGCAAGAAGCCGATCGGAACACTGCCCGCCGGCGCGTTGCTGGCCCTGGCTGACGCCGGCGGCCCGGTTTCACTGGCGCAGCTCTCCAGCCCGAAGGGTCTCATCCTCGCCTGGCTCGATCCCGGGCGTGAACCCTCGCAGCATATCCTGCGCGAGTGGCAGGACCTGCGGCCGCTCTTTGAGGCGTGGGGGGGTACGATGGCGGTGATGGTGGAGCCGGAACAGACGGCCCGGCTGCGCGAGTACCAGTTGCCGGGGCAGCTGCGGCTGGGAAAGGATCCGCAGGAAAAGCTGCTGAGGAGCCTGGAGTCAAGCCTGCCCGGCGGGCCCTTGACGATCCGGCCGGTGCTGATCTATGCCGATCCCGGCGGATCGGTGCTGCTGCTCAATCAGGGCTATCAGGTCGGCCTCGGCGATCGGCTGCTGCAGGCCATCAAGAGCTCTAACAGACCCTCGTCCTCAAGACGCTGCGCGCAGGCGAAGGCCTGAACAACTATGCGGTGAGAAATTTAGGATGGTTGTCAGGGATCAATCCGACCGAAGCCGTCCCGCCCGCACGCTCTTGCCCAGCTGCGCCAGAGGCGGCCACCAGGCCAGACTGTCCCGTTTGCCGCTCCACATCGTAAAGAGGTGCCCGAGCATCCCGGGGTGATTCAGAGATGCGCTGTAGCGAAACAAGGCGCCGGCAGCCTCGCGATTTTTCCAGCTCGTCGGCAGCACCTGAAAGCCCTTTTCCAGAAACATCGGCAGCGAGGGATACGCCTCCCGCAGTTCGTAGTGCCAGTCGCAGATGATGATATCCTTCGGAATGCTGTCGACCGCGGCGGCGGTGCCGTTCTTCGATGCCTCCCACTCGCCCAGATCATACTTCTCGCCGTCAATGAGACGGTCCCCCCACATCAGCATCTGCTTATGCCGTTTCCCGACGAGATGGCCGTGGAGATCCTTCACAGCGCCTGCAAAGACCGAGGCCGGATTCTTGCCGAAGGTGGCCGGAGAGAGGCTGTCGCCGATGAGAAAGACTTCATCCATCCCGACATGAAGCATATCAGCATCAAAGGCCTCGAGCAGCTCATCGAGGAGATCGAAGACCGTGGCATGCACTTTCGGATTCAGAGGGTCCCATTCCCTGCAGTAGATCCCCTTGTTACCCGGGTAAGCGCCCGGGGTCAGATCGAATTCGGGATAGCAAGTGAGCAGGGCGAAGGTGGTGCCAGCCCAGGACTGGTGACCGAAGCACTGAAATTCCGGCACAAGGGTGATCCCCTGGCGGCGGCAGGCTTTAACGAACCGCCTGGCTCCGGCGCGGGTGATCGGTCTCGCCGAACCGCGCAGCTCGGGATGCGATCGCCATGCAAAGCCGTAATCGACCTCGAGGATAAGCATGTTGACCCCGGTGGCGGCGAGCTGAGGAAGCTGGGCTTCCAGCTGGATCAGACTCGAATCCGAGGTGAAGTCGAGCAGGTGCAGGGCGCACCAGGGAGCCACCGGTTTGGGGCTCCCGTGTTGCCAGGGTATGCAGGAGAGGGCGGTTAGTAGCAGGAGTAAAGCGAGGAGCAGGCAGGTGGTGATGACCTTGGTTTTCATCTTACATCCTCAGGAAGCGTCCGGAGCGGTGCAGCTGGGCGGTGAGCCAGGTGCCGGTGATGGCGAAAAGGAGGGAGCGCCAGAAGCCGGTGGCGAAGCTGGCGCCCAGTTTCCAGTAGGGATTCATGCCGTCCGCCAGCGGCGGGATGAGATCGATCAGGAGATAGGCGATCGGACCGAGAATGAAGGCGAAGAGGGCATTTTGTCCGGCGGACGCGAGGGTGCAGGTGCCGGTGGTCCATCCGCGCATATCGGCCAGGCCATAGATCACAGCAAAGATCAGGGCCGTCCAGCCTGAGGCAACCAGGCACCAGGGGACCGTGGCGGCATTCTTGTTATAGATGAACTGTAGATGGATGCCACTGAGGGTGTGCAGGAGGACGCCGCCAGCCAGGGCCGCCAAGGCGAAAAGCAGGATGACACGCAGCCGCCCGGCATGGCTCTCCTCCCGGCCAAAGATCAGCATGCTGAGCAGGGCTCCGGAGGCTGTGATCGCCGGCTGCGAGCCGAGCACCGAACCAATGCCGATCCAGTTATGGAGGAATCCGAGAAAGGTGAGCAGGCCAAACCGGTCGGCGACATAGAGGCCGTAGAGCAGCAGGACCGCGCCGGCGAATCCGGCTCTGGATCGTCGCAGCAGCAGGTAGAGCCCCGAGGTCACCAGGTAGGCCCAGCCGATCAGACCGAGGATACCCCACCAGTGCGGCCGCAGTCCCAGGCCCGCCTCGCTGCGGTAGGAGAAGGCGAGGGCCGCCAGCAGGACCACGCCGGCGATCCGGCGCATCTGGACAAGACGCTTGCGCTCCGCTCCGGGGGCGATCCATACCAGGATGGCGCTGCCGTAGAGCAGCAGTTTCCACAGCCGGGGATCGATTTGGCCCTGATGCGCGATACCTTCGCTGTTAACCATCAGCACGCCCATGACCAGCAGACCGAGGGTGCGGACAAGGATATGGCCGAAGACCCGGGCGCGCGGTTCGCCGCGGTCCAGCCGTCTGCCGAGAGCGATGGGCAGGGAAAGGCCGACGATGAAAAGGAAGGCGGGAAACACAATGTCAACGAAGGTATACCCGTCGGCGGTCGAGGGATGGATATGTTTCATCCAGCCCGGGGCGCCGGTCACTCCAGCCAGGTCGTTGACGAAGAGCATCACCAGGATGGTCAATCCCCGGGCGATATCGATGGAGCGGATGCGGTTTCCCGTGTGAGGATAATCAGGCGTATTCATGGGCAGAATCCCTCAGTGCCGATGTCATGTCGGGTGGTGTGAGCAGGATGATAGGACTCCTGCAATTATCCGGCAATATAGGGATTCTGCCCTAAAAAATCAAATTCAATATCGGGTTCAGTGCTTTTTCACATCGGCGCCCAGGCCTCTGGTCTGGAGCCCTTTCAGCAGGGCCTTGATATTAAAGTAACCCAGAATCCACGAGACCAGCGTCACAGCCAGAAAGACCAGAATGTTGAGCGTCGACTGAGGATCGATCGGCCACCAGGGCAGGATTTTCATCAGCCAGGCCCAGATCGCCGGAAAGGCGAAGAAGAGAGCGATCTTGACGAGCAGGAGGATGATGTCTTTCAGACTCATAGGTCATTCTCCAGTGACTTCAGGGTTTGATAAAAGTTATGCCGTCCCATATCCAATCCAGCATCGGGGCGAACGCGCTGGTGGCGATTTCCAGCGGGTTGTGGAGCAGGGATAATTCGTCGCCCAATCTGGTTCTCCCGGCCACCAGGCCGGTGCAGTTGGTCAGACGCGTCCACTCGGTTGCCAGCAGGGAAGTCGGCTGGGGCAAGGGAGTGGAAGGGTAAAATCCGGCCAGCGCAAGCGCCGAAGCGATCGGGACGAATTTACCGCCGGTGATGGTGACGGTTTGGGAGGAGGTACTGTCACACTGGATCGCATCCCAGTCGGCAGGCGGGACCGTGACGGGGCCGTCTGCGAGCACGCGCGCTGCGATTTGAAACCCTTCCGTCGTTCCGGCCGGCCGGACCAGCGCCAGGATGTCTGCAGTGGGATTAACCAGGGCGGCCGCCGGCACGACCTCGAGCAGACGACCCAGATGGGGTAAATAGGTGTCCGTCGACGTGATAGGCAAGGCCGAAGCAGGCGGCAGCGGTAAGGCGGAAGCCATCAGCGGCAGGGCGCAGCCCCGGTCATGGAGGGTCTTGAGGCCCGCTCGCAGCGACTGGGAAAAATCACTCCGCACTACAAAGGAGAGCGGAATGGCGCTCTGGGCGGATCCCTCCGGGCGGTCGTTGGGTAGAGCCACCATAACCAGCGGCGGCTGTTTGGATGCCCAACCGAGCGGCGGATTGGGACCGGCAACACCAAGGATCCCCGCCAGAACCTGGGCCTGCATCTCCCGCTCTTTCATATCACGCAGCAAGTTCAAATACCCGCCTATCTCGGTGATGTTCTGGGGCGCAGGCACTCGGGAGCCGACCACATCACCCTGCAAGGCGAGCCGGCGGAGGATGATATTTTGTGCTTCAAACAGATCGGGATTATTGGCTTGTTTGAAGATCTCGATCAAGGATTCGAGAGCACTCGTTTGCGTCGGATCGATGACGGTTGTCTCATCGGGCATGATCGCCTCCTATCAGTACGGCTTATTTGTTCACGTTTATTACCATCTCTTCGATGTCAGGCTGGTGTTTGCCGGTCATACGATGACCGTGCCGCCACCTGAGGGTGAGCCACCGCCGGAGTCTGAGTTGCCGCCGCTGCCTGCGCCGGAACCGTTAGTGGAGCCGCTGCCTGAACCGGATGCACGGCCACTCCCGGTGCCGGTCTTGCTGTTTTCCTTGCTCTTCGAATCACTCTTCGTCCCATAGACAGCGCTGGCTGCATCCGAGCCAGCGGTCGGATTCTTGGCGTAAATGGCACCGAGGATATTGCCGGCTGTAGCCAGGGCTTGCGCTTGGAATTCATGGGTATTTTTCACGGCATCGGCCCTGGCTTTGTCCGCAGTCTGCTGATTCCCCAAAATGATTTTGGCCAGTTGTTCGGCACCCGTCAGACTCGCATCGACGCCTTGCTGTTCCGCCGCTGTTTTGATCATGGCCTGCACCAGTGCGGCGTCTGTTCCTGGAACCGTGGGATTGGCATTGATATTGTTGATCAGCGGTTGCAGTGAAGTCAGTGCGCTGGGCGCCTGCAGGCCGGCCGTGAGCGAAGTCTGGGTCGTCGGCACTTCGACTGCGGAGATCTCCGGAGCCGTGTCGGCCGGGCTGTCCGCCCAGTGCCAGAAGCGGGTAAGATCGATCTTTTCGGCCGACGGGCAGTTGCCCAGAACCGCCTCGCCCAGGACACCGGAGGTGGGCAGCGCTACGATGGAACGGCGTGGGGTAAAGCCGCTGCGATGAAATTCGAGCAAATTGTTCTGGATCGTGGCATTATTCAAGGTCTCATTAGCGACCTGATAGGGAATAGTGAAAGGCATGATCATGGAGTTGCCGTAAAATCCCATTACACGGTTTTCGATGCAGTTGAGCAACGGGACATCTTGGGTCTCGTCCGCGACACCGCCAGCCGGAACGCCAATGGTGAAACCCTCGAGCATCATCGCCCGCTCTTCCGGTGACATCGAGAGCCACACCGTCTTGGAATAAAATACGGTGTTACGCACAACATGCTGCACCATCTGCTCAATCTCTAGCAATTGGGAGTAGCGCAGCACCGGTGCCAGTTGCATTGCGGGTATCGGGAAGGGATCCGGCGGCAGTTCCTGACGCGAGGCCGAGGAAAGGTAGTTGTGCACATAGGTCTCCTCCGAACCTCCGCTGACCGAATTGATTTTGGCATCGAATTCCCAAATCAATGGACCACCGATCTCCTGTTCCAGTTTCTTCGGCACGAGATGCACCGTGCCGCTGATCATGTGATCAGGCGGTGTTTGCGGCATTTCAATGCCAAAGAGGGCGTGCAACAGGGCCCAAGCCTGAACATCGGGATTCACCAGATCATAATCAAAGCGCTGGAATTGCCGGATGATCTCAAATCCGATGATCTCATTCCGCGCCAGCGAGGCCGGTATGGCCAGAGCCCCTCTGAGTGTACATGGTTTGTTATTTCTTCGCTCCCGCAGATTGGCGATCAGGGCGTCTTCGGTCGGGAATGATTTATCAGGATTCCCCCATACCTCCGGAACCGGCTCGACGGGGCCGGTGAGCCGGACTGGCCCCAGCCGTGTTCCGCGTTTGGTAATGGCGCGAACCATGATATCTTCAAATGGCAAGAAGGTGCCGCTGAGAGTGAAATTGATGACATCCTCCGCCGCGCTTCCCGCCGGTTGGAACTGGGCAATCGGATCGCTGGCGAACTGCCGCAGCAGGGTCAGGCCATTCTGGTAGCGCCTCGGCAGCCAGCGCTCCAGAATATCGATATGTTTGAGAATCTGGCTGTAGCGGGTCAGAATCTCGGAGCGCGTATCCACCGAGGTGGTATAATCAAGGGTCATTGGCTGATAGGGCGGCAGAAAGCGGACCACTTCCAGGGGCACGAGGCAGACCAGGGTAATACCTTCGATGGCGGTGGAAAGCTCGAATAACCGCTGTACTTCCCAATATTGTAGGGTCAGGGCTCGGGTATGATTATGGTTGGTAATGACCTTGGTGGTGACATTCATCGATTCTGAAGCCATAGCCAGACGCATGCTGGTGCGCAAAGCTCTACGCCGGGCTGCCGCCGAACGTTCGACACTGGTGTGTACGTTTTCGGCCGCTTCAGAGGTATAGGTGCGTTGTCCCTCCAGCCAGCTGGAGGAAGAACCGCTCGAGGAAGAGCCGCCGCCGCCGATGCTGAAAAGTCCAAGATCCAGCCCCCAACCGCCGGAATCCGACGAGCTGCTGTATTTGCTGCCGCCACGCTCCACTTCGCGAAACGCGGAACGGAAGGTGGCGTCGGTCGATGCATCGGTCTCTTGTTCGAATGCAGCGCTTTCCTCGACAGATAAAGTCTCGCTGTCCCTGATGGTGCTCACATCGCGCCGCTCAAAGATGGCCACGCGCTGCTGTTCTCCCGGGGCGAGCGGCAGGGAGTAGACCAGATTTCCCAGAGTCAGGCCTTTCGGGGTCCACATCTGAGCCATGTGGACCAAATAACCCAATCCGAGAGTGCCTGCCATTGCAACCGTCTCCCAGGGCGAAACAATATTGCCGGATCCCACCCCGATCAACTGATCACGGAAGCCATCTACGCTGACCGGCTGATCCACGGGCACCCGGTCGACATAGGAGACCTGGGATTCGGTATCTTCCGAAAGGGGATAGTAGTCGGGAATCGGGTAGTATCTTTTGGCATCCTTTTGCCCTTTCTGCATGATGACGGGATTGAGGATGCTGGTGCGCGGCTCCACCAGGCGGACGAAGACTGTATAGGGAAACCGATCCACACTGACGTTGCTGCTGTAGACGGAATGGCAGCCGGATTCGCCCATGGCGACTTTGGGAGTGGATGCGGGGGGCGTCTCATCACTCCCAGCTATGGATGTATAGTCCTGGGCTGGCAGAAGCGCCTTGAGCTGCCCCACAATGCTGAGGGGCAGAGGTTCAAGTTTCTCGGGGAGTCGGATATCAGCGAACAAGCCATTATGTGCTACATCTTTATCTCTCAGCGTAAGGGTCTGACTTTTATTGGCACCTTTGATAGTCAGGACGATGCCGCCGTCCGGGAACCTTAAGGAACTGGGCAACGCCAAATTCAGATCACCATCCTTGTTGGTGATGGCGATTTTTGGGGAAGGCGCTTTAATTTCGGCGATCACCTGGAGAAACGCTGCGCCGCTGCCATCGGGCTGAAGTATCCGGCCAAAAAGCTGGGTTGGCAACCACCGTACTGCCAGCAATTCATTGATTTGCTGGAAATGCGCGTTTACCTGGGTGAGTTCGAAATGGAAGCGGCTGACGGCCTTCATGCGGCTGTTCCACAACACCGCCTTGTCGGTCAGGACTTTTGCATTCAACTGATCGACAGCCCGGACGACACGCCGGGCGGATCTCTGCGTGGTCTTTGCCGTGACACTCGCTGCTGCATTGATGGCCGCTTCTATCTTGCTGCTTTCAGTTCTCACTGCAGCCGGAGTGATCGTTTTCTTCGGTCTGGGCATGGACTGCCTCCACTGGATAGTGAAATGGACACCAGAATTTGGGCATGTTTTCAGAATATAAACTTATCGTCCGTATAAAGGCAAATGGAGTGCCAGCAGGCCAGGCCGATCGGCTTGTGATCGATTCCTTAATAATATAAATAAAAATAAAAGTTAAGGTGGAAACCACTAGGGGGGATACAGCACAGCGTAGTGATCAGATCATGGTAAGAATACCATGATCCATGGCAAATTCACCAGCGGGGTGATCTGATGCGGTACTTTTGCATCTTTTGATAAAAATTCTTGGGATCGATGCCGGCGATCCGGGCCGCTTGGGCGACCACGCCATGAGCTCGCTCAAGGGTCGTCTCTACATAGTCCCGTTCGAAACGCTCAACGACCGCTCTTTTAACCAGGGCAAAACCGTTGGCCGATCGGCCTTTGCCGGTACAATCCTCAGGAACCAAGGATTCCGGCAGATGATGCAGCTGGACTTCAACTCCTTCAGCCATGACGGCGGCGCGCTGCATCAAATTCTGCAGTTCCCGGATATTACCGGGAAAGTCATGGTTCCATAGCAACTCCTGCACCGCCAGACTGATGGGCAGGGGGGGCTTCCCGAGCTGCTTGCGGTAGCTTTTAAGATAGTGTTGGGCCAGAAGGAGGATATCCTCCCGTCGCTCACGCAGCGGTGGAAGATAAAGATAAAGGATATTCAGCCGATAGAAAAGGTCCGAACGGAAGGCCCCCTGTTTGACCAAGCTTTCCAGATGTTTGTTGGTGGCGACGATAATCCGCACGTCGCTCTTTTTAATTTCGTTACTTCCGACCGGGGAATACTCTCCCGTCTGCAGGATACGCAGCAGTTTGACTTGCAGCCCAGGACTCATTTCGCCGATTTCATCGAAAAAAATGGTGCCGCCGTTGGCGGTTTCAAACCAGCCCTTTTTGTTTTGCACCGCTCCGGTGAAGGCACCTTTGATATGTCCGAAGAGCTCGGATTCCAGCAGGGTTTCTGTGAGGGCACCACAATTGAGCGAGACGAAGGGCTTGTCCCGGCGGCGGCTGTGATCATGCAACGCTCTGGCTACCACTTCCTTCCCCGTGCCGCTTTCGCCCTCGAGGATAACCGTGGCAGGTGTGTCCGCAACCTGATCGATGAATTTACGCACCTTTTCTATCTGTGGGCTGGTACCAATGATGGAGGGATCGGCTGAGAGCATGCGCGGATGATGCTGGCTGTCCCGGACTTGAACGCCCAGTTCCTTCTCCTGCAACGACCGGGCCAAGGGCGGAGCGATCAGGGATGCAAAATCCTGCAGAATGGCAGGGCTGCTCTGGATAAACTTCGCTCCACACGACCGATTATCTGTATACAGGATGCCGATACAGGAGGATCCGAGCAGGATCGGCAGGCAGGCGGCAGGACCAGTCCACTGCCCTTGCATGCCTGGCAATGCTTTATGGTGCTCCATGGTCCTGTCGCATTGCAAGTACTCTGCATTTCTGCTTTTACGGACGTGATGAATAAGGGACCAGGGAATGCTGGATTCGGATTTATTATCCGGTATGATCTGCAAGCTGCGGGTTTTTGTATAGAGGATGTTACCGGCAGGGTTCAACACGATCACGAGGCCGCGCTCCGAATTGATCAATGTGATGAGTTCATCTAGAAGGGTGTCGAGGATATCGTCGATAGAGGATCGGGAAGCGATCAATCGGGAAAATTCGAATAAGAAACGATAGCGCAGATAAGCTTCATACAACTCCTGATCGGTGCCTTCGAACAACTCGGTGGAAATCGGCTGATTATGGAATACTTTATCACCAGGATGAGTGTGAAACTGATTCAAAGGATGCTCAATCATACCCTTCCCTCCACCGCCAATGCCACTTCTTGACCTCGAAACGGTAATCAAGCCGGCCGGCGCCGCTTGTCACCGGCCGAAACTCTGCGGAAACTTCGATCGGGGTTGGTGTTCGTCAGAAGATCAGGCTGAATGGGGGTGATGAGGGGGACCGAAGATGGATCGGGGCGTCTAATGTACTGAAACCGGAGCCTTTTCGTCTGCAAATGGACCTTTATGAAGGTCAACTAGTGTAATATAATCAAATATCGCCCTCCTGTCAAATATATTTTGTCATTTTAATCACATTTGCCGGATAAATCCCGTAATAAAGCACTTGTAAATGACAAAGAGGATGAATATTTTTATTGTACCATGTATTGAAAAAGGAGGTTTTTATGAAATTACTCCGCTTTATTCCCGCAGTCTTACTCTCCATACTGGTTTCCTTGTCCTTCGGCCAGCAAGAGTCTCCCCTCATCAAAAAACTCCCCGCTCCCGACAGGACCGGCGGCAAACCGCTGATGCAGGCCCTCAACGAACGTCACTCCACGCGCAGCTTTAGCGAGCAGAAATTGCCCGAGCAGACCCTCTCGGACCTGCTCTGGGCGGCCTTTGGCGTCAACCGCGCCGACGGCCGGCGCACCGCCCCCTCCGCCCGCAACTGGCAGGAGATCAGCCTTTACCTGGCGATGGCCGACGGCGTCTACCTCTACGATGCCGCTGCGCACGCCCTGCAGCGGGTCAGCAGCGAGGATGTGCGCAAGTTGACCGGAATGCAGGATTTCGTCGTGAAAGCACCGCTCAACATCGTCTATGTAGCCGACACCCAAAAAGCTGGTGTCAAACCCGGCGATGACAGCGCCCTCTTCCTCGGGGCGGACTGCGGCTTTATCGCCGAAAACGTCTATTTGTACTGTGCCTCGGCGGGGTTGAATACCGTGGTGCGCGGCATGGTCGGGCGGGAAGCCCTGGCGGCGGCCCTGAAGCTCGAGCCGCACCAAAAAATCCTGCTTTCGCAGACGGTTGGCTTGCCCGCACAATAAGCGGCTCAGGGCGCGTGCGAAGCGGTATCGCCGCTTGTTCAGGAAGGCGTTTTCTCCTGCGGCTCCTGCACCTGAGGCGGATCCCATCCGACAACCGAGCCCGCCTTGACCCTGACCAGGTAGGGCGAAAGGGTGGCCCCGGGCAGAGTGCGCACGTGGTCTTCAAGCTTGATCACCCCCAGCCCGGTGCCGGCCCCGAGGGTGCAGTGCGAGCCAATCTCCACCAACCCGAAACGGAAACGGCCGCAGCCCTCATAGGCGTGGACGGTGAGGCGCGAAAAGGCGCCGATGAGGGTGTTGTCGCCGATGAAGATCAGCTCAGGCCGGAAATGATCGAGCCAGACGAAGATCATGATCTCTGTATTACGGCCGATATGCGCACCCATCCAGCGGTAAAAGCGGTTCTTGAAAGGCGACCCTTTGAGCAGCATCGACAGCGCCACCTGCAGGAAGAGCAGGACGCGGCGTCCCAGCGGTACGTTGAGCACGCGCCAATTGATGGCGTTCTTTTCTTCCGGCGCTCCCAATCCGCTGATGGTATAATGGTGCTTGATCGGGGTGAGAAAAGCTGCAAGATTCTGCCGGCCTTCAGCGGTGGCCGGATTCAAGGTGTTGACGTCGACGCCCTTCCCGCCCGAGCTCTTGCTGATAAAAACGGTCCGCCCTTTCTTGCGCCCGAGCTTGATGGCGCGCGCGATGAGTTCGGTGGTGACCATCTTCATCACCTCCTCCGGACTCTTGTCACGGTATCTTTTCATCCTGGTCCTCCCGACCTTTGCGTGGCATCGCAGAGATTCTGCCCACAAGATACGGAGCGGCCGGGCTAAAAGCAAGCTCCAGTATCCCTCTCTTCATATCGTGCAGCAAAACTGGCTGCCCGGCTGTACTTGTGGGGCATCACGTTGTTCTATCCGGTGGTCCCGTAAGGAGGAGAAAATGACCAGCTTCATTTCAATTCTCTGCCTGATTCTCGGCCTGCTGTCGTCAACAGAGGGTGCCACCCCCGTACCTCCGCAAAAACAGCCCGCTTCACCTGTCCCCGATCCGTTGATTTTTGTCCGGGTCAAGGAACCCAATGAGGGTGCCTTCACCCTGCTCATGCCCAAGGGCTGGATTTCGCAGGGCGGCATCTTTTACGTCGACCCCAATGCCACCAATGGCTATGCCAACTCGGTCGGGCCCAAGGGAAATTTCCTCGTTAAAAAGGATCAGGCCGGTACGGTGATGATTCACTGGCTACCGGATTACTGGTACTGCGATACCCGGTACAGCCCAGCGGGCCAGATGGGGCTTTTCCCGCAGGGCTCCTACTACAACGGCATGATGGTCGCCCCATGCCCGGGTGCCGCCGATTTTCTCCTCCGCTTCATATTCCCCCAGCTGCGTCCCGATGCGACCGGCTTTCAGGTGCTCTCCCGGGATCCCCTGCCCAAGGTGGTCGCCAAATACCGCCGTCAGGCCGTCGTGCCCGGAGCCTCCTATGATGCGGTGCGCCTGACTGTTCGCTACAGCCAGGGGGGCGTCCTTTACAAGGAGCAAATGTCCTGTGTCATCGAGAACCTGGGGCAGATTGCAGCCGGGATGTGGCAGAACAAGGAGACCGTTTGCGCCCGGGCCCCGCTGGCTGATTTTGCGGCTTGGGAAAAGGTCGGCTCGATGATCTACAACTCCGCCCGCTTTGATCCCCAATGGCTGGCGGCCGCAGCACGCGCTACGGCCGAGCGGACCCGCAACGCCCAAGCGACTCAGCGCTATCTCCAGGATGCAGACCGGCAGATCGTCGAACACCGTCAGCAGACCAACGCCGAGATCCGCCGTGAGGACTATCTCCTGATCACCGGCCAGGAGGATTATGTCAATCCCTATACCGGCGAGACCGAAATCCGCCCCGACGGCTGGAAATTCCACTGGGAGAATTCGAGCGGCGAAGTGATTGTCTCCAACCTCAATGACTATGATCCCAACCATGATGACGGCGTCCGGCTGGTCAAGGATTTCAAACGCAGCCAGGTGCGGCCGCGATGAAGCCAGACCAGAATGACGCCGTGCCCCGGTCCATTCCGAAAAAGGAGGTGCCATGTCCAGACGATGTGCAAGTATCGTGATATTACTCGCTGCATCTGTTTTGTTTTCACAAACCCCGCCCCAATTGGGCCAGGCGAGCCTCGATGAAGTCATCGCCGCCATGACCCCGGCGGAAAAGGTTCAGCTGCTCGTGGGCGGCGGAATGGCGGGCAATTTCGCCGGCGTCGCTGTCGGCAAGATCTACCATAACGTCCCCGGCGCGGCCGGCACCACCCAGCCGATCCCCCGCCTCGGGATCCCGGCCATTGTCCTGGCCGACGGCCCGGCCGGCCTGCGCATAGCCCCCCATCGCGACAAGGATGAGAAAACCTATTACTGCACCGCCTTTCCGGTGGCCACCATGCTGGCCTCCACCTTTGACGCCGGGCTGGTCGAGAAGGTCGGCGAGACCATGGGCAAGGAGGTGCTGGAATACGGCGTCGATGTCCTGCTCGGGCCGGCCCTCAATATCCATCGCAATCCCCTCTGCGGCCGCAATTTTGAGTATTACTCCGAAGACCCTCTCCTCACCGGCAAGATCGCGGCCGCCATGATCACCGGAGTCCAGAGCAATGGCGTCGGCACCTCCATCAAGCACTTCGCTGCCAATAATCAGGAGACGATGCGCACCGGCAACGACGCGCGTATGACCACGCGGGCACTGCGTGAGATCTATCTCAAGGGCTTCGAGATCGCGGTCCGCGACGCCCAGCCCTGGACGGTGATGAGCTCCTACAACCTGATCAACGGCACCTATACTTCACAAAGCCGGCCGCTGCTCACCGATATCCTGCGCGGGGAGTGGGGCTTCAAGGGCACTGTGATGAGCGACTGGTACGGCGGCAAGAGCGCCCCGGAACAGATCCAGGCGGGCAACGATCTGCTCATGCCCGGCCGCGCCGATCAGGCGATCGCCATTCTCTCCGCCCAAATCGAAAAGAAACTGGACGGTCAGGCGGTGGATACCTGCGTCCGTAAGGTGCTGCAGTTGATCCTCGAATCCCCGCGCTTCAGAAACTATGCCTTCTCCAATGCCCCGGATCTCAAGGCCCATGCCCTCGTCGCCCGTCAGGCGGCCGCGGATGGGATGGTTCTGCTCAAGAACAACAACACGTTGCCCCTGCCGCCGCAGGTGAAAACTATCGCCGCCTTCGGCAATACCTCCTACGATTTTATCTCGGGGGGGACCGGCAGTGGCGACGTCAACGAGGCCTACACGGTTTCTCTTGCCGAAGGCTTGACGGACGCAGGTTATACCCTCGACGGTGGCCTGAAAAAGAGCTACGAGACCTTTTTCCGGCTTGAGGAGGAGAAGAACAAACCGGACAAGAGCAATCCCCTGGCCGCCTTCATGCCGAAAAAACGGCCGGAGGAATTTGCGCCGGGGGCGGACTTGCTGGCAGCGACGGCTTCTGCGGCGGACATCGCCTTCATCACCATCGGGCGCACCTCGGGCGAGTTCGAGGACCGTAAACTCGAGGGCGATTTTCTCCTGACGGCAGCTGAGTCCGGACTGATCGCTGAGGTGACCCGTGCCTTTCACAAGGCGGGCAAGAAAACGGTCGTCATCCTCAATGTCGGCGGTGTGATCGAAACCGCCTCGTGGAAAGCCTTCCCGGACGCCATCCTGCTGGCCTGGCAGGGCGGACAGGAGGCGGGGCATGCCGTCGCCGATGTGCTCAGCGGTAAGGTCTCCCCCTCCGGCCGGCTGCCGATGACCTGGCCGATCCTCTATGACGATATCGCCTCATCGAAGAACTTTCCGGCACGGGTGACTCTGAGCCGGGAGGAGATGTGGGCGGATTTGATGGGGAAGGAGAAGGAGACCAAAGACCGCCGCAATATCGATTACACTCTTTACGAAGAGGATATCTACGTCGGCTATCGCTTTTTCGATACCTTCAAAAAGCCGGTTTCCTATCCCTTCGGGTACGGCCTCTCCTATACCACCTTTTCCTGCACCAGACCGGTGGTGGCCGCCGAGGCGCAGGGGTGGAAGATGACCTGCACGGTGAAGAATACCGGCAAGGCAGCAGGCAAGGAGGCGGTGCAGCTCTACGTCAGCGCCCCGGCCAAAACCCTAGCCAAACCGGCCCAGGAACTCAAGGCTTTTGCCAAGACGCGGCTGCTACAGCCCGGCGAATCGCAAGAGGTGACCTTCACCCTCTCTCCCTATGATCTGGCCTCTTTCGATCAAGTCCGTAGTGCCTGGGTAACCGAAGCCGGCTCCTACCGGCTTTTAATCGCTGCCTCCTCCCGCGATGTGCGGGCGACGGCAACCCTCCAGGTCGCCGCCGAGCAGATCGTCCGGGTCCATGACGTGATGCGCCCTGCTGAAAAAATCGCCACGATCCGCTGAAGCCTGTTTCGTGCACCGGCAAAAAAAAGCCCGCGGGAGCGCACTCCTGCGGGCTTTTATTAAAAACATTATCAGCGGAAGGTCACGCCGAAGCGGAAGGGGAAAAAGGAGGTTGCGTTGCCTTTCGTAAAGCCGGTTTTGAAGCCGATATCGGCGAAGAGGGTGGAGTGCTCCTCAATGGCGATATTCATGCCGATGCCAAGGCCGGCGCCGAGAGCCGTGGTACTGGCCCCCGGTTCGGTCCGATCCTTGCCGATCGGCCCATAATACCGGATCGCATCCTGCTGATAATGGAAGAGGCCCCCCTCCGCGAAGAGGTAAGGGACGAAACGGTTGTCCCCCTGTGGTGGAAATTTGGACTTGAAATGGAGGAAGAGGGTGCTGATGCCGGCATCGCCGCCGGTTGCGGACGATTCGATCTCCTCTTGATCGGTCAGTCCGAGGCTGCTGAAATACCCCTGAACGTCCAGGGAAAAACTGCTATAGCCGAATTCAAGGGTCAACTCGTTGCGCACCCCCAGTTCCTTGCCGATGCCGCCGCCGACAATAAATCCCGAGAGATGCGCGGTCTTGAAAAATTCCGGCGCAGCTGGGGAGGTGATGCCCATGACAATACGTCCGACGGGACGAAAGGGAAGGGCGGCGAAAGCCGCGTGGACCGCGAACAGGGTGCCGAGGAGCACAGCGGCTCCCGTTTTATGTGGGCTCATACATTCTCCTGGCTGATGATTTCTGATCCGATTCCCCGCAATCGGTTATAGAATAGCGATAATGGCTTAAAAAAGCAATCCAAAAAATGATTGCAGGAGGGTGGAGGAAATACTATATTCCACCGCTTCTATTCGAGAACGTCAAGAGCGCGATCCTCTCGAAACCGAATAGAGCGGACAAAGTGACATCGCGGCCGGGCTGATCGCGGATGGAATTTGAGATCAACTGGTAAAGAGGAAGGGAATGAAAAGAAGACGCGTACAGGCGGGCCTGCTGCTCGCCATGTTGGCGCTTGCCGGATGTGACGGACAATCCAGCAACGGCGTCCGGAACGTGCGGGCCGTCCGGGTCGAGGCGGCGCAGCCTGGAATCCGCAGCGTCCGCCAGGCGATGAGCTACAGTGGTACCATCGAGGCGGCCGAGTCGATTCCGCTCAGCTTCGCCACTGTGGGCACGGTCGCCCGCGTGCTGGTGGCCGAGGGCGATGCGGTGCGTAAGGGCCAGCTGCTCGCCGTGCTCAATGAAGAGAGCAGCCGAAATGGCTACGAGATGGCGCTCGCGACCTTGAAGCAGGCCGAAGATGCCCACGACCGTTTGCGGCCGATGTACGAAAGCGGCGGTCTGCCCGAGTTCAAATGGATCGAAGCGGAAACCAATCTGCAGAAAGCCCGTTCCGCGGCGGCCATCTCCAGGAAGAACCTCGACGACTGCCGCCTGATCGCGCCGGTCTCCGGGATGGTTGGCAGGCGGTCGATCGATCCGGGGATGGCCGCGCTGCCCAACCTTGCATCGATCACCCTGGTCCGGATCGAAAAGGTCTTTGCCAGAATTGCGGTCCCCGAGAATGAGATCGCCGGCGTCAGCAAGGGGCAGACGGCCCGAATCCGCGTAGGCGCTCTCAGCGAGGCTGAATTCAGCGGCCTGGTGGAGGAGATCGGCGTGGTCGCGGATCCCCTCGCCCACAGCTATGCCGTCCGCATCGGCTTTGCCAATCCAGGTCTGCAAGTCAAACCCGGAATGATCTGCAACGTCCTTCTTGCCGACAGCAGCCGCAGCCGCGTGCTGGTGCTTCCCGGCCGGGCGGTTCTGATTGACGAGTCGGGCCGGCACTATGTCTATGTGGCTGGTACGGACAATTTGGCCCGGCGTCGGGAAGTGATCCCCGGTGCGCTGCTGCAGGAGGGCATCGAAATCATCAGCGGGATCCATCCCGATGAATGGGTTGTGGTCGCTGGTCAGCATAAACTGGCCGATCAGATGCCTCTTGACATCAGCCGCCGCTGAGTTCTGGGGAGGCCTCATGACGAACGCGAAACGAACTCTGATCGGCTTTCTCTTGCGGTATCAGGAGGTGATTTTTCTGGTGGCCCTCCTCGCCATGCTTCTGGGCGTGGCGGCCCTTGTGCTGATGCCACGCGACGAGTATCCCCAGTTCCGCATGCCCCTCGGGATCATCGTCGGCGTCTATCCCGGCGCCTCCTCAGAAGAGGTCGAGACGCAGTTGACCGCCCGGGTGGAGCAGCATCTCTTTCAATACAAGACGGTCAACCGCGCCAAGACCTATTCTATTTCCCGCGAAGACGTGATGGTCGTCTACGTTTTCGTCGATGGATCGGAGGAAGAGCTGGCTGACTTTTGGTCCAAACTCCAGCATGGCCTCAATAGCCTGAAGGCGGAACTTCCCGCAGGGGTTCTTTCCCTGACCGCCGATAATGATTTCGGCAACACCTCGGCGCTCCTCCTTGCCGTACAATCGGAGACCAAGAGCTATAAAGAGCTCGAGATTTTTGTCAAACACTACGAAGAGGAGGTCCGCAGGATCCCCTCGATCTCGCGGATCAAGCATTTCGGCCTGCAGCGCGAGCAGATCAGCGTCTACCTCGAGGATGCCAAGCTGGCAAGCTACGGGATCAAACCCCTTCAGGTTCTCGCTGCCCTCAGGCCGCCCACCTCGGTCGCCTATGCCGGCGAGGTCAACGATGGCGAACTTACGCGGCCGATCCACATCGCCTCCTCCATGAGCAGCGAGAACGACGTCGCCAACCAGATCGTCTATTCAGATCCGGCCGGCACGATCTTGCGCGTCAAGGATGTCGCTCGGGTGGTGCGGGAATATGAGGAGCCCGATTCCTATATCCGGGTCAATGGCAATAAATGTCTGATCGTCTCGCTCGAGATGCAGCCGGGACGGAATATCGTCACCTTCGGCCGCGAGGTGAACAAGGTCACCTCCCGGTTTGCAGCCTCCTTGCCGCCGGACGTCCGGATCTATACCATCTCCAACATTCCCGATGTGGTCGCCCGGTCGATCGGCAATTTCCTCAAAGAGTTCGGCATCTCGATGCTCTCGGTCATCGCCGTCACCCTGTTGCTGCTGCCGGCGCGAGTGGCGCGCATCGCGGCGCTCTCGATCCCGGCCTCCATTTTCACCGCGCTGGGGATCATGTGGATCTGGGGACTCGATTTGCAGACGGTCTCGCTGGCCGGCCTGATCCTTGTGCTCGGCATCACCGTGGATGATGCCATGGTGGTCATCGATAACTATATCGAAAAGCTGGATCACGGAATGTCGCGTTTCGATGCGGGCTCAAAATCGGTGACAGAGCTCTTCAGCTCGGTCCTCTCGGCGACGCTGGTCATCATCTCCTGCTTCGTGCCCATGCCCTTTTTCATGTCCGGCACCGGCGAGGATTTTCTGCGCTCCCTGCCGGCGACGATCACCTTCGCCTTGCTGGCCTCACTGCTGGTGGCCGTCAGCCTTATTCCGCTGGTGAGCTATCATCTGATCCGGAGCGGCATCAAGGATCGCAAGACGCGGCGTGGCGGACGCACCTTTCTCGACCGCATGCAGTCTTTTTATGACCAGGTGGTCGATACGGCCTTCCGCCATAAAAAATGGGTCGTGGGGACCGGCCTGGTTTCGCTTCTGGCCGGCCTCGCCTTGCTCGCGACTATTCCGCAGCAGTCCTTTCCCAAGATCGAACGCAACCAGTTTGCGGTGGAGGTCTTTCTGCCGCCCGGCAGCTCCCTACAGCAAACCGACACCGTGTTGAAGGAACTCGAGACAACCCTTGCCGCCGATCCACGCATCGAACTGGTCACCTCTTTCGTCGGCGCCAGCTCGCCGCGGTTCCACAGCCTTTATTCGCCCAACTTTCCGGCCCGGCACTATGGCCAGATGGTCGTGTTGACCACCTCCAACGAGGCGACCATCCAGGTTCTGGATGAATACAGTGAAAAGCTCTATAACCGGTTTCCTCTGGCCGATATCAAATGGAAGCAGCTGGCTTTTGATATCCAGAAATCCCCTATCGAAGTGCGTCTTTCCGGCGACGACATCCCGGTGCTGAAAAAGACGGCGGAAAACGTGATGGAGATCATGCGGAGCCTCGAGGGGACCGAATTCATCCGCACCGATTATGGCCTACCCCTGCCGACTGCTGAGCTGATCCTCAAACGCGATGAAGCCGCCCGCCTGGGCTATTCCAATCCCCTGCTCGCCTATTCCTTGATGACCGGGACGGGCGGTTTTCCTGCAAGCACGGTGTGGGAAGGGGATTATCCCGTCACCGTAAAGGTCAAGGTCGACAAGAAGGTTAAATCCTCGCCGCAGGAGATCCTCGACCAACATGTGACCTCTCCCTACCTGGCCACGACTGTGCCCGTGCGCCAGATTGCCGATTTGAAGCCGGGCTGGAGCGAGGCCGAAATCGTCCGGCGCAACGGGGTGCGCACCCTGACGGTGCGCTGTGAAGTGGCGCGCCGCCTCTATCCCGCCGAGGTGTTTACCCGATTGAAACCGCGGGTCGACCGGCTGGCCCTACCGGAGGGGGTTTCGCTCGCCTATGGCGGCGACTATCAGGATACCCTGGAGAATATGACCCCCTTTTACTACTCGCTGGCGACCAGCATTGTCCTGATTTTTTTGATTTTGATGGTGCAATACAAGCGAGTCAAATCAGCCCTGCTGATCATGATGACACTGCCGTTGAGCGTCTTCGGAGCGGCTGTGGGCGTATTCCTGACCGGCTATCCCTTCGGGGTGACGGCGTTCGTCGGGGTGATCGGCCTGATGGGCATTGTAGTCCGCAATGGTGTCATCTTTGTGACCTACGCGGACGAGCTGCGCCATGAACAGGGTCTTGCTGCTGCCGAGGCGGCGATGGCAGCAGGCAAGCGCCGGATGCGGCCGATCTTTCTCACCTCGGCCGCTGCGGCAGTCGGCGTTATCCCGATGATCCTCAGCGGCTCCACCTTGTGGGGCCCGGCTGCTGCGGCCATCTGCTCCGGGCTCGTATTCGCGCTGGCGCTCTCGCTGCTGGTGTTGCCCGTGCTTTATTACTATTTTCATCGCAACGATGTGCACCCTGTTACAGAAAGTGCTGCCTCATGAAGAAAACGATGGTTCTTTCCTGCGCCGTCACGCTGATGGTTTTGAGCGCGGCCCACGGCCAGAAGACTCTCACCCTCGCCGAGAGTGTCCGCCTAGCCCTGGAAAAAAACAGCGACATCCGAAACAGCCGGTTGGAGATCGCAGCCGCCGACCAGGCCCGCGCTGCCGCCCTGACGCGCTACTTTCCCGATATCAGCGCCGGATGGCTCTATTTTGACGCCAGCAAGGCCCTGTTCGAGCTCCGCACCCCCGGCGGCAATCTCCCGGTCTACGACGGCAATCCCGTCAACCTCCTGCATCCCACCCAGTATGCCTACTTTCCCAGCAGCACCACCAGCATGCTGCAAAAGGGAGAGATCGGATATCTCGATATCCTGCTGCCCCTGTACACCGGCGGGCGGATCGTCAACGGCAACCGTCTGGCGGCGCTGGGCAAGGCCGCCGTCGAGGACAAAAGCGAACTGACCCGGGATGAGGTCGTGCTCTCCACCAGCGAACAATATTTTCGCATGCTTTCGCTCGACGAGAAGCGCGCGACCCTGAAGCACTACGAAGCCCTGCTCGATAACCTGCAGCTGCAGGTCGAGACCGCCTATGCCTCGGGCTTGGTGATGCGCAACGACCTGCTCAAGGTCAAGCTCAAACGCAGCGAGGTGCAGCTCAACCAATCCCGGCTGGAGCACGGCCGCAAGCTCGCCGCCATGTCGCTTTGCCAGTACATCGGCATCGCCTATGATTCGACGCTCTCGTTCCAGGATCAATGGCCGGCCGTAGAGGCCCCGGATCCCCTCTTCATCGATCCGCATCAGGCGCTCAGAGGGCGGAATGAATACCGTCTCCTCGAAAAATCGCTCCGGGCGGAAAAACTGCAAACGCGGATGAAGAGAGGCGCGCTGCTGCCGCAGGTGGGGATCGGCGCACGAACGATGGCCATCCATCTGGACCAGAGCGGCCGGCGGACGTTGGGCATTTTTTTCGGCTCCCTGTCGATCCCGATCTCGGACTGGATTGGCGGAATGGCCGAGCTGGAGGAGCGCCGTCTGCGCGAAAAGATCGCCGAAAATACCATGGAGAATCAGACCGGGTTACTGCTGCTGCAGTTGGAAAAGGCCTGGCAGGATCTGGCCGATGCGTATCAGCAGGTACTGCTGGCTGAAGAATCCCGGCTGCAGACCGGGGAAAACCTCAAGGTCAATGAGACCAGCTATCAGAACGGCCTGACCACGCTCTCCGACCTGCTCGAGGCGCAGGCCCTGCAGCAGCAGGCGCTCGATCAGCTGACCGAGACCAAGGCCGATTACCGGATCAAAAAATGCCGGTATCTGCAAATGACCGGGAGGTCCGGCGAAACCTATTGACCACCTGCGGAACGGATTGAGAACTCTCGCTATTCAGAGCTATCGGGAGAAGGGCAGATATTGCAGACGCGTATCAATCCGTCTGCAGCCTTTTGATCAGGGTGTGGTGCACTCGCTTCTTGATAGCCCTGGATGGACGCTTTTCATTTTGGAGAATAGGATGAAACAACTGTTTTTACGGGCATTTTCTCACCCCAAGTCTTCTCGTTGTAAAGGTTACCCCCGGCTGGGATTCGGCTTTTGGCGGGTATCAAGGTAAACTCGTTGCGGCAGCAGGGGAGTGGTTTTATAAATCCGCTTGAAAAAGTCAAAGCGAATGCTTATCTTTAAAGGTTCGCGGGCCTGTAGCTCAACGGCAGAGCAACGGACTCATAATCCGCAGGTTGTAGGTTCGAAACCTACCAGGCCCACAGATAAAAGCCTCACCGATATTTTGGCTGGAGGCTTTTTTTATTCGATTGCCCATAAGATTGTGCCTTGAATCCTTTTGTTGATGGACGCGTGCTGCTGCAGGACGGATTCAGCTCTTTCAAGTCACTGACCCTCAGGGAAATATGGTCCCGGTTGTTGGGAATATGCTTGATTCCGGCAGTACGAATGAGTAATTTACAAACAGGTCATCAAAGCCGATGACCAAAATATAGCTGGGGAAACCTGCACCGTGACACTACTTATCCCCTCTCACCAGGCGACCTGGGGGGATTACGACCGGGACGGCTGGGTCGATCTGCTGATCGCGAATACCGCGGAAGATCGCGCGAACATCCTTTATCATAACAATGGGGATGGTACCTTCAGCGATGTGACGTTTGCCGCAGGCATCAGCGGACCCGCTTACACGAGAGCGGCCATTTGGGGGGACTATAATAATGATTCCTGGCCCGATATCTATGTCCATGACATCCAAGAATCTGTATTATATACCAACAGCTGCGGCGGTCTCTTCTGGCATGCCAACCAGCCTTCAGCTTTGGATGGATTCAACGATGGTCTGGCTTGCGCCTGGCGCGATATCGATAATAACGGATTTCTGGATTTGACGCTCGGGGCGAGGGATGCCTCCATGCGTCTCCTGATCAACCAAAACGGCCTTTTTGATCTCGACCATAGTTTTTTTCCTGGGACTATTCCGCGGAACAACCGCGGCTCCACCTATTTCGATATCGACAACGACGGCTACCCGGATCTGTACAGTAAAGAACACTATGGCAAGGAATATCTTTTTAAAATCAGCAGCGGTACCAGGTTCATTGACATTACCGATGAGGCCGGATTTACTTCTGGAAGCAATGGCGGCAACGCCGTGTGCGCGGATATGGATAACAACGGCGACATGGATCTGGTTGCCGCGCAATTTGACCCCCATCGATTGTTTTATTACGAGAATGTCCTGGAGGTCATCAATCCTTCCAGTCATTGGCTGGATGTTGAATTGACCGGCACGCAAAGCAACCGGTCCGGTATCGGCACCAGAGTGATCGTGTTTGCCGGTGGTTCCCTGCAAATGCAGGAAAAAACCTGCAGTGAGAGTGGCATTACGCAAAGCACGCCTAGGCTGCACTTCGGTCTGAAGGACTATACCAACGTCGACAGCCTCATTCTCTATTGGCCTTCCGGCATCCGGCAAAAGGTCGGAGCCACGGGCGCAAACCAGATTGTGACTATCCTCGAAGATGGGCCGAATGTCGGTGTGGAATATAGCCGGAATCAGAATTCCAGTCCGGAGGCATTTACGCTGCGAAATTTCCCCAATCCGTTCAATCCGACCACCCGTATTAAATATACCCTTCCGTCAAAAAGTTATGTGTCATTAAAAATATTCAATTTGAAGGGAGAGTTGAAAAGGACTCTGGTGGAAGGTGAGGTGGGACCTGGTGACCAATCCGTGCAATGGGACGGATCGGACGAATCAGGGAGAATGGTACCCGCAGGAATTTACCTTTGCCAATTGAAAAGTGAATCATCTATTAAATCTATCCGAATGCTATTTCTTAAATAATGGTGTAGGGGGAAGAGCCACAGGCTATTAACCCACACCGTGGTGGATAGAACCTTTTATTAAAACAACACAAACTTCTTGTTTCGCATTGACTTTTAATTTATACTTAAGAGACCACAGAATGGCGCAATAAGGCCGGTCATCGCAGGAACGGAAAGGCATGATGTAAATATCCATGGGATAGATACATGATGCCTTTTTTGTACATCCAGAGGTTCTGTATATCCGGAATGTGCAATCGTATCGAGCAGGAGACTGGAAGAAAGATCACGGTTGGAAAGATATCCCGACCGAACGAAAAACAGCTCGAAAGAATGGAGGTGATTCCATGAACTCCCTAAAAGTACTTTCAGCATGCTGTTTCATCCTGGCTCTCACACCTGCGATATTGGCACAGGCAGACCTTTACTTTGGCCCCGCAGCTGGAAGTCAGACGTATTCTATCACTTCACCCGTCAGCTGGAGCGTCACGGATAATGCATCATGGCTTACGGTTTCACCGACCAGCGGCTCAGGTAACGCTGTGGTTACAGTAACCGTGACCGCCAACACGTCAACCAGCTCGCGCACCGGAATCATCACGATATCAGCTGGTGGTTATTCCGGGCAGGTTACCGTTAGGCAAGCTGGAGTGATCTTGTCCGCTTCACCAACGAGTCTGGCATTTGGCTCCGGTTCTGAGAGCAAGAGCATTGCACTCCAGGCCAATGTCAGCTGGAGCGTGAGCGATGACGCCGACTGGGTTACCGTTGCTCCAACCAGCGGCACAGGAGATGCCACCCTGACCGTAACCGTAGCTGCCAATGGCTCAGTCAACTTGCGAAGCGCAACCCTCACCCTGGCAGGAGGCGGCATCACTACAACCGTTTCATTGATGCAAGGCGGCGTAACCCTCACGGTATCGCCGACATACCTGAATTTTGGCACCCGCGCTGGCAGCTCGACCATTTCGATCCACACCAGCTATCCCTGGACCGTGAGTGATGACACGGCATGGTTGACAGTTTCACCCGCGAGTGGCGCCGGCGAGGCCACCGTAACAGTGACCGTGACGGACAATCCTTTAAACAGTTCGCGTATCGGGACGGTGACCGTGTCTGGTGGGGGCATCACTGTGAGTATCATGGTAACTCAGGATGGCATCGGGTTAGTGGTATCACCCATGAATGTGTTTTTGGCTGCTGGCTCGATAACCATCCCGGTTTTGGTCGAATGCAATATTGACTGGATCGTAACTTCATTCTCCCCGTGGATTTCCATAACACCGGCAAGCGGATCGGGCAACACTACGCTAACTGTTAATATAACTGCAAATACATCGACAAGTCCTCGAAGCGGAACGTTCGCCGTGTCGGCCTGGAGTATTATCAGGACCATTTCGATCACACAATCCGGAGCTGCCCCGATCCTGGATATATCTCCGGACAGCATATTCTTCGGGCCTTATGCTGGAGACAGCCCTATACTTGCGATCAACTCCAATACAACCTGGAGCGTGACGGACGATGCCATATGGCTGTCTATCTCGCCGGCCAGCGGTTCCGGCATTGCTACCGCGACAGTAAGTGTGTCTGCAAACACTCAGGAACTTACTCGATCCGGTACCATCATGGTCTCAGGAGGGGGCATAACCAGGTCCGCTGTGGTCCTGCAGGAAGCTCCCATTCTGACGGTATCATCAGACCATCTCGACATGGGCAGCAGCGCTCAAAGTAGTTCATTTTCTTTGATTTCCAACTTGAACTGGCATATCGTGGATGACGCTTCCTGGATCACCGTTTCGCCGGTAAGCTATATGGGAATGAATCCGACTACGGTAACCGTGACTGTATCGGCGAATGAAACAGGAAACGATCGCAGTGGCACGATAACGGTATCCGGCGGCGGGATAAGCCGGTCAATAACGGTTACACAGTTCCGCAATCTCTTTTTCACCGTATCGCCAGGGAGTCTTGCTTTTGGACCGGAAGCTGGCAGCCAGACATTGGATATCGCCTCGAACACCAATTGGAGTATTTATAGCGACGGCGAATGGATTACTGCATTACCGACAAGTGGTTCGGGCAGCCGTTCTGTGATGGTAGCCGTGACAGCCAACACGTCTACCCTGACACGCAAAGCAGCGCTTTATGCTAGCGGCATGATGGGAAGTGGTGTCAGCAGGAGGGAAGTAAGGATCCAGCAACAAGGAATGAAAATCGGTAACCAGTGCGCCGGATATGCCCTGGAGTATGACGGCAAAGATGATTATGTCGATTGCGGCAACGACAGCAGTCTTGCCTTTAAAACCGAGTTCACTCTGTGTGCCTGGATTTTCAGAAAATTCGATTCCGGCGATTGGGAAAGGATCCTGGCAAAATCTGATGACAGAGAGTACGATTACTGGCTGCAATTAAAACCCTATGAGCATTCAGCCAGCGGTGGCATTGTCCTGCAAGAAGGAGCCCAAACCAGACATCTGGACGGCATCCAGGGGACTCCGGTCCCGCTGAATCAATGGGTGCATATCGCTGTTGTCTATGATGGTAACAGGCTGTGCGCCTATAGGAACGGAGTCCAGGACAAAAGCCGGGCGATCTCAGGGCTGCTACGGACCTCCAGCAAACCGGTATTTATCGGCCGCCTGCAAAACAGTTATAATTTTACCGGATTGATCGATGAAGTGGCCCTTTGGAATCGTGCGCTATCCTTGCAGGAAATTCGCGAGAATATGCACTGCAAGTATCCTTCGGATACCGCCCATCTGCAAGCGCATTGGCACTTTGATGAAGGGGATGGCCCTACGGTGAAGGATCAGACGATTCATCAAAACCACGGGACCATTCATGGTGCGGCATGGCGCGTTTCCACCGTCCCTGTTTCGTCAGGAAAAAGTCAAACGATGATCGTTGATGCGGCTGGTCCGGTAAAATTCAAGGAGGCGAATCTTTGTCTGAAGGTGAACGACAAGAACAAAACCGATACCCTGGTTGTCAGCGAACTCACCTGCGTGCCGATGGGTCCTTCTCCGGTTGGGCTGATTTATTACGATTCAACCCAGTACTGGATTTTCGAGAAATATGGTCCCGGAACATTCAACGCCGATTTCACCTTCGCACTGTATAAAAAACTGCCAGGTCCTCATGATGAGAAACAGCGCCAATCTCTGGTACTGCTTCATCGTCCCGCCCAGGATGATGGCAATTGGACACCGTTGGCCCAGGCCGCTGCTGCAACCAGCGATTCTGTCACTTTCAGAGGCATTTCGGTCACAGGACAGTTTGCCATTGGTACCAGCCATCTCACCAAGGCTGAGGATGGCTTTGCCGAGGCCCTAAAGGGTTGGGAATTCGGCCTGGCAGGCAATTATCCCAATCCTTTCAATTCCTCCACGACCATAGAATTCAGGCTTGCGAAAGAGATGTTCGTCACCCTGAAGGTCTTTAATCTGAAGGGCCAGCCTGTCGCCACGCTCGTGGAGCAGCAGCTTGCGGCTGGGATTCATAGGTCGAAATGGGATTCCGGCGCCTTGGCAAGTGGCATTTATGTCTACCGGCTGCAAGCGGGTGCGTGTTCGAAAAGCAAGAAACTCATTATCATGCGATAGTATCAAATGACCATAGGAGGGATTAAGGGGAAGGTTTTTCAAGGCATTACAAGGGAAACCAGTGCGAGTCAGGAGAGCAAGGGATGCCTTGCCCTCTGGCTGTTTCCCTCGGTCTGGCTAACCCTGACAGGTTGCTCCTCAGCAGAGCCTGTTTCCGTTTGACCAGACAATAATAAATAGCAATTATTCTACGACAAAGTCAAGTTCTTTCTCATTTTGTGGATCAGGCCTTAGGGATTTGATTTTTTCTGGCAACAAGTCGATATATTGCTGGACGACTTTTTTGGATAGTCTTGCCAGTTGACTGATTTTATCAATATCGTAGATACCATGTTGCCAGAGCATCTCGACACGGTGATAGTCCTTGATATAGCGATCGACAGATTCTGTGGCATGGTTGGTTTTTATGGCAATTTCCGGCGTCAGGTAGCCTTCAAGATACAGGGTGATAATTTCACGTTTATGGGTGATGGCGCCAGACATATCATGGATGTTACCTCTGGTTGGCAACATTTTACCGGTTTTCTGTATTTCATTGACATATTTGCTGACCACCGCGTCACAGACGCCAAGAAGAATAGCCAAGTCCAATTGGGTTAACAGAGCGCCCTGATCAAAAGCTTCATCGACCCAGCGCACGAGTCGTTTTTTACGGAGGGAGGAGGAATCGAATCCGTGAGCAATATGACTGACATCCTGGTCGGTAACAAAAGATAAGACAACCGGTTTCATGCGTGTAGAGGCAATGGACTTTCCGCGTTCGGGATATTCGTCTGTTGGGACGGCCATCCAGACCAGCTGGCCATAATGGATATGGTGAAGGTCATCATCTAGAGAGGTGACCAGGAAATAGTCATCAATGACTTGCAGTATATCGGCAATAATCGCTTTGGCGGTGATTTGGCCTTTGTCATAGCCGTATTCATTGAGAAAGCGATAGAGGAGTAACTGACTGAGATCTTTATCTTTAAGCCTGCGCATCTTTTTGAGTTGGACTTGTGCTTTGGTCAAGGGCTTAGCCATGGTGCTCACCTCCTTGTACCAGAGCAGATCTGGATTTTTTTCCCGCCTCCTGACTGGGTTGGGCAGGAGTCAATAAATCAATCAGCCGTTGATTGTTCTGCTTCTCATAGGTTTGATAGAGCTGAATATACTCTCTGACAAGACGGTCTGATTTTTGGGCAATCAGGCGAATTTGGTTGGGGCTGAAGTTTTGTTTATAGAGGGTAGCGACTTGGATAAAGTCAGCAAGATAGCGCTTGACACTAGACTCAGAGTGGTTGGTCTTGCGTTCAATATCGGTAAAGGTATAGTTTTTTAGATACAGATCAATGATAATGGTCTTGTGAGACAGGCCTGGTCCCATGTCGTGTTTGACGCCTCGGGTCATGATAAACATACCCTGTTGACGTAAAAAATAGATGTCGCGTTTTATCGTGGCCGGACTGGTAGTTAATAACATGGCCAGATCTTCATAACTGAGAAGGCCATATTGATCATAGGCCTGTCGAGTCAAGCGTGCAACGCGATGACGGCGTAATCCGGCCAGACCAAAATTTGCCAGGGCCTCCAGATCCGTATTAAAATCAATAAGCCGGAGGCGAACGGTAACTTTTCGCGTGAGGCGGATATGTTTACCGGCAGGTTCTTCAGCAGCTACGGCTTCGTAAGCAACTTCGCCGCTTGATAAGGAAACATTGGCGTGCTCTTCGAAATAAAGAGCAAACTGCTGATAGAAAGCTTCGGCAATGATGGGGGTGAGATTGAAATCTTGAGCAAGTTTTTGAATAATAGCAGAACGGGCATTTTTTGATTTCAATCGGAGCAAACCGTAATGACTTTGTGGATTAGCCATAGGAATCCTCCTTGCGTTACTAATTGTGTTATCATAATATACGCATTCCTATGGTCATATGATACAAACTTACGATAGGAGGAGGCGGGACGGTTCAAGGCCAGGCCGATCGGCCGGGGTAGGATTATTTATTGTAAAACAAAATATTATCTCGTACATTCTGGGCAACGAACATTGCATTCCAATCTCGAAGGATACCGTACCATGAAAGCACGCATCATCTTCTGGTCCCTCACCTCTGCTCTGGCGGGTTTTCTCTTCGGCTTTGATACCGTCGTCATCTCCGGCGCGGAGCAAACCATCCAGGCCCTTTGGCATCTCAGTCCCGGGCTGCACGGCATCGCTATGGGGGCGGCGCTTTACGGCACGATGCTGGGAGCCCTGCTCGGCGGCTGGCCGACCGACCGCTTCGGGCGCAAGATCACCCTGCTTTGCGTCGGACTGCTTTACATCATTTCGGCTCTGGGCTGCGCCTTTGCCAGCGGGATCGGTCTCTTCATCACGGCCCGCTTCATCGGCGGACTGGGGATTGGCGTCTCTACGGTTGCCGCGCCGCTCTACATTTCCGAGATCGCGCCGGCGGCCTGGCGCGGGCGGCTCGCCGGCGCCTTCCAGTTCAACATCGTCTTCGGCATCCTGGTCGCCTTCGCCTCGAATTATCTTCTGCGCGACATCGGCGATGCCGCCTGGCGCTGGATGCTCGGCGTGGCGGCCTTCCCGTCGCTGCTCTACACGCTGCTCTGCTTTGCTCTGCCGGAAAGCCCGCGTTGGCTGATCGGCCGTCGCGGCGACCGTGCGGCGGGCTTGAAGGTGCTCAAATTGATCGAATCGGAGGCTGCGCCGGCACAGCTGGAACGATTGGCGGATGAGATCCACTCCGCCTCGGCCGACCGGGTCGTCTCCGCGCGTTTCTGGACCACGCGGCTGCGCATTCCGATCCTGCTCGCTTTTCTCATTGCCTTTTTCAATCAGCTCTCCGGCATCAATGCCGTGCTCTATTTTGCCCCCCGCATTTTCGAAATGGCCGGCCTGGGCGCCAAGGCAGCGTTGCTGCAATCGGTCGGCATCGGCGTGACCAATCTTCTTTTCACCTTCGTCGGCCTCTGGCTCATCGATCGCCTCGGGCGGCGGACGCTGCTGTTCATCGGCTCCTTCGGCTATATTGCCTCGCTCGGGCTGACGGCCTGGGCCTTTTTCACCGGCCATTTCGCGATGGTGCCGCTCTTCATCTTCGCCTTCATCGCCGCGCATGCCGTGGGACAGGGCGCGGTGATCTGGGTGTTCATTTCGGAAATTTTCCCCACCCGGCATCGCGCCGAGGGCCAGGCCTTCGGCAGCTTCACCCACTGGGTTTTTGCGGCGCTGCTCACCACTTTTTTCCCGAGGATGGCTGCAGCGCTGGCGCCCGGTTATATTTTCCTCTTTTTCTGCGGCATGATGGTTCTGCAGCTCATCTGGGTCAAGTTTATGGTCATTGAAACCAAGGGGGTGCCGCTCGAACAGATCCAGAAGCATTTCGGTATTGCGACCGAGTAAAGGGCCGGACGGATCATCACGCCTTCCTTTGGCGGAAGATCGGGTCCGGACTGCACCACACGAAAGAGGAACGCAATGAGACGAATCCGGACCATTCTGATGCTCGCGTTGATGGCGGCCGCAGCGAGGGCCGAAGATGGCTACCGCCTCTGGCTGCGCTATGATCCAATCACCGATGCTGCGGCGTTGACCGGCTACCGGAAGGCGATCACCGGCTGGAGGGTTGAGGGCGATTCACCGCTGTTGCGTTCCGCGGCGGACGAACTGGCGGCTGGGCTCGGCGGTCTTCTGGCGTGCCCCATGCCGGAAGCGGGCGGTGCCCTGCTCAATGGAACGGTGGTGGCGGGAACCCCCTCGGGCTCACTGGTCATCGCTTCCCTGAAATGGGAGAGCGCGCTGGCGGGACTGGGCGCGGAGGGCTATCTCATCCGCACCACCCCCTGCCAGGGCAAAAAGATTATCGCCATTGCCGCCAACAGTGACCGTGGTGTCCTCTATGGCGTGTTTCATCTTCTCCGCCTGGTGCAGACCCGTCAGAAGATCGTCCGTCTCGCCATCCGCAGCACCCCGAAAGTACAGATCCGAATTCTCAACCATTGGGATAATCTCGACCGCACGGTCGAGCGGGGATATGCCGGACGTTCGCTCTGGGAGTGGGATGCGCTCCCGGACAGCCTGAATCCGCGCTATGTCGATTATGCGCGCGCCAACGCCTCCATCGGGATCAATGCGACCGTCCTCACCAACGTCAACGCCAACGCCCGGGTCCTGACGCCGGAGTATCTCCGCAAGGTCCAGGCCCTGGCCGATGTCTTCAGGCCCTGGGGGATCCGGGTTTTTCTCACCGCGCGCTTCAGCGCTCCGGTCGAGATCGGCGGACTGGCGACCGCCGATCCGCTCGATCCTGCCGTCATCGCCTGGTGGCGGGCCAAGGCGGCAGAGATTTATAGTCTGATCCCGGATTTCGGGGGGTTTCTCGTCAAGGCCAATTCGGAAGGGCAGCCGGGACCGCAGAATTACGGCCGTTCCCACGCCGAGGGGGCCAACCTGCTCGCCGATGCGGTTGCACCTTTTGGCGGGATCGTCATGTGGCGGGCCTTTGTCTATGATCAGCACGTTCCCGATGATCGGGCCAAACAGGCCTGGAACGAATTTGTCCCGCTGGACGGCCAGTTCCGTGCGAACGTCCTGATCCAGGTCAAGAACGGGCCCATTGATTTTCAGCCCCGCGAGCCTTTTCATCCCCTGTTCGGGGCGATGCCGCGCACAGCGCTCCTGCCCGAGTTCCAGATCACCCAGGAGTATCTCGGCGCCTCGGTTCATCTGGTCTATCTGGCGCCGCTCTACGAAGAGTGCCTGCAGTCGGACACTGAAGCCGCCGGCCCGGGGAGCACGGTTGCCCGCATCATCGACGGCAGCCTCTATCCCCGGCCGCATACCGCGATGGCGGGGGTGGCCAACATCGGCGATGTCCGTAGCTGGACCGGCCATCCCTTCGGCCAGGCCAATTGGTATGCCTTCGGCCGTCTATCTTGGGATCCGGATCTGGACGCCGGGACCATCGCCGGAGAATGGGTCCGCATGACCTTCACGCAGGACCGGAGTGCGGCCGATCGGATTGTGAAAATGATGCTGGCTTCGCGCGAGACGGCGGTCCACTACATGACGCCCCTGGGCCTGCACCACATCATGTACTATGGCCACCATTACGGCCCGGGTCCCTGGGTCGACAGCGGCCGTCCCGACTGGACCTCGGTTTATTACCACCGCGCCGACAGCAACGGACTCGGTTTCGACCGCACCGCAAAAGGCAGCAACGCGGTGGCGCAGTATAGCCCGCCGGTGCGTGATCGCTTCGAGAACGTCGCCACCTGCCCGGAGAATCTTCTGCTCTGGTTTCATCATGTGCCCTGGACGTACCGCATGCGCTCCGGAAGGAGCTTGTGGGAGGAGCTTTGTCGGTACTATGATGACGGCCTCCATGCGGTTGGCGGGATGCGCAGGGAGTGGCAAACCTTGCAGGGGGTGATCGATGCGGAGCGGTTTAGGAAGGTTCAGGATTTACTGGTCCTGCAGGAGCGCGATGCCGGGATCTGGCGGGACGGCTGTCTGCTCTATTTCCAGACCTTTGCGAAGCGGCCCTTTCCGGCCGGATTCATCCCTCCGGCGCACGATCTGGAGTACTATAAAGCCCACCGTTATACCGATATCCCAGGCATCCCCTGACGCCTGGAGGTCCGGCTCACACCGTCAGAGGAGGATGCCGCCCAGGATGAGCGCAGCCACCGAGAAATAGATCACCAGTCCGGTCACATCCACCAGGGTGGCGACGAAGGGGGCGGAAGAGGCGGCCGGATCGGTGCCCAGCCTGCGCAGGGTCTAGAGTTCGCGGTTGGCGATGAACTCCTGGATTTCGGGTTTGAGGAGGCTGGCATATAGGGGCATGGTTGTTGCCTTGGCTGGAAGGTCTACGGGCTAGACGATCACACCGCCGCCGAGGCATTCCAAGCCCAGGTAGAGGACGGCGAACTGGCCTTGGGCGACCCCGGCGACGCGTTCTTGAGGCCGGATGGTCAGGCTGGTTTCGTCCTCGAAACGGACGGCGGCCCGGAAATACTCCGGGCTGTGACGGATTTTACAGGCGAAGAGCGGCTCTCCATCCGCAGTGCGTTCGACTTGCGCGGTGCCTTCCAGGAGGGTGCTCCGCAGCGGCGAGATCCAGTTGAAGGCCTGTACATCGATCCGGTCGCGGTAGATCGGTTCGGGATCATAGCCGTGGGCTACATAGACGATGTTCTCCGGACCGTTTTTGTCGATGACAAACCAGGGGCCGCCGGAGAGGCGCAGTCCGTTGCGCTGGCCGATGGTGTAAAACCAATAGCCTTCGTGGTCGCCGAGGATCCGGCCGGTCGATTGCTCGATGATCCGGCCCGGCTTGCGCCCGACGTGGCGGCTGAGGAACTCGCGGTAATTGATCTTGCCGAGAAAGCAGATTCCCTGACTGTCCGGCCGCTCTGCGTTAGGCAGATGCATTTCCCGGGCCAGCCGCCGCACGCCGGCCTTGTCGAGATCGCCGAGGGGGAAGAGGCAACGGGCGAGCTGCTCACGCTGCATCTGGCTGAGAAAATAGGTCTGGTCCTTGACCGGATCGTTTGAGGTCAGCAACCGCACTTCGCCCGCATCATCCAGGACGGTTTTAGCATAATGGCCCGAGGCCATCCGGTCGTACTCGCAGCCGGCGCGTTCATAAAAAGCGCCGAATTTGAAGAGCTTGTTGCACATCATGTCCGGGTTGGGGGTCCGGCCCGCTCGCACCTCTTTTAGAGTATAGTCGATGATCAGATCCCAGTACTCCTGCTGCATCGGCATGACCTCAAAGGGGACGCCGAGCTGGGCGGCGATTTTTTCCACATAGGCCACGTCTTCGCGCCAGGGGCAGTTGCCGAAGAATGTATCCCCTTCCATCCACACCTTGAGATAAAAAGCCGTTACCGAGTGGCCTTGCTTTTTCAGCAAAGAGAGCGCTACGGCGCTATCGACGCCGCCGGAAACGAGCACGGCGATGCGTTTGCGCGTATCAGGGCTATTTGCAGTGAGATCGGTCATGCGCTTCCGGTTTTGGACTGGGCGGTCATTTATGGAAAAGATAGGGAAAAAAGGCGAGAAATCCAATCGGCAAAATCGGCGACAAGCCGCATTTCCCGCAGCCGGCCGGCTGCATCGATGGTGGAGGTCGCCGGACTTAGCCCGGAGCTGATAATTCTTGATTGGCATGCTATATTTGGCTATTTTTAAAATGATTCTCCCCGAGCACCGCGAGAAGCGCGCCCGCTTTGACCAAACCAAGGATATGAATGGATAAAAAAGAGCTGATCCGGTATTATGATGACTATGCCGCTCAGCGCGAGCGGTGGAAAAGGAAAAACCGCTATTATCACCGCTATCTGGCGCGCTACTTTTCCTTCATCATTCCCGCCAACAGCCGGGTGCTCGAAATCGGCTGCGGCACTGGCGAACTGCTCGCCGCGGTTCATCCCGGGTATGGTGTCGGGGTGGATTTTTCGCCCCGCATGATCAGCAAGGCACAGGAGCAGTTCCCAAGCCTCACCTTCCGGGTGGATGATGCGGAAACCCTGGAGCTGCACGAAAAATTCGACTATATCATCCTTTCCGATCTGGTGGGCACCTTGTGGGATATCCAGGCGGCCCTGAAAAATCTGCGCCAGGTGGTGCATCCGCGCAGCCGGATCGTTATCTCGTATTACAGTTATCTGTGGGAGCCGGTATTCCGTCTTGCTGAAAAACTCGGGCTTAAATTCCGGCAGCCCCTGCAGAACTGGCTTTCGCCGCTGGACATGGCCAACCTGCTTCAGCTGGAAGAACTCGAGATCGTCCGCGAGGAGCGCAAACTGCTGCTGCCGCGCAATATCCCGGTTCTGGCTTTTCTCTGCAATCGTCTGATCGCCAACCTGCCGCTGCTCAACCGCCTTTGCATGATCAACCTGCTCGTCGCGCGTCCGCTTGCGCGTCCGCACGCGGAGGCCACGGTGACGATCGTCATTCCGGCGCGCAATGAAAGCGGCAATATCGAGAACGCCATCAAGCGGATCCCGCGTTTCGGCGCAGGGCAGGAGATCCTTTTCATCGAAGGCCATTCATCGGATGACACCTACGAAAGGATGGTAGCGGTACAGCAAAAGTATCCGGAGCGTGACATCAAGGTGATGCGGCAAAGCGGCAGGGGGAAAGGGAATGCGGTCTTTGAGGCATTTGATGCAGCCAATGGTGAGATCCTGATGATCCTGGATGCCGACCTGACGACGCCGCCGGAAGATTTGCCCAAATTCTATCACGCCTTGACGGCCAATCGTGGTGAATTCATCAACGGCTGCCGCCTGGTCTATCCGATGGAGAAGGAGGCGATGCGCTTCCTCAATCTGATCGCGAACAAGCTGTTCAGCCTCTTTTTTTCCTATCTCCTTGGTCAGCCGCTCAAGGATACCTTGTGCGGGACCAAGGTCCTTTTCCGCGATGACTATCAGCGGATCAAACGGGGAAGAAGCTATTTCGGCGATTTTGATCCCTTCGGCGATTTTGACCTGCTCTTCGGGGCTGCCAAATTGAATCTCAAAATCGTCGAGGTGATCGTTCGATATCGTGACCGCGAGTATGGTGCGACACAGATCAGCCGCTTCCGGCATGGGATGCTGCTCTTGCGGATGAGCCTTTTTGCCGCCCGGAAGATCAAATTCATCTAGGTTTTCTTCTGCCGTGCCGGCCTCGAGGAACCCGAACCATGATGTTTACAGATACAGGGAGAAAGATGATGTCCAAACGGATGGCAAGGCGCTGGCCGCTCTGGTGCGCGATGGGGCTCTATCTGGCCCTTGGGTGGCTGCTGCTGCCGGAATACCGTTTTCAGATCAATCCCGATGGCATCAGCTATATCAACAACGCCCGGCTGATCCTGCAGGGGAAGTTTATCCTCTCGGTCAGCAATCACTGGAATCCCCTGATCTCCTGGTTGCTGGCGCCCTTCCTCGCCCTCGGGGTCAATGCGCAGTTGGCCTTCAAGATCGTGAACCTGCTCATCGGCCTGGCCGGCTTTGGGCTGCTCGAGGTTTGGCTCGACCGCTTCCGCATCAGCGGCTGGATGCGGTGGTTCTGGCATTTCGCTCTCATCCCGATGATCTTCTGGATGGCGATTTCGGTGCTGAGTCCCGATCTGCTGGTTGCCCTCTGCCTGCTCTTTTATCTGACCGTGCTCTACAGCGCCGCCTATTTCAGCCGCCGGCGTCATGCCGTGGGGCTGGGTTTGGCGGCGGGACTGGCCTATCTGGCGAAGTACTACGCCCTCCCCTTCATCGCTGTGCACCTGGTGACGGTTTACCTGCTGGAGTGGTGGCAGCGTCGTCCCGCCGGGGCGCGCCGGTTGCTGGTGCATTACGGGATAGCAATGCTGATCTTCGGGTCCATCGTCCTGAGCTGGATGACCCTGCAGTCCGAAAAATACCGCCGCATCGATATGGGGCATCATTTCAGCGGCTGGCTTTTCGCCTTTATCGATCCGCATCACAAAGAGCTGCCGCTCGATCGCACCGGGCTGGTGGAGCTGCCGTACGCCGGAGCGACCAGCGTTTGGGATGACCCCCATTTCGTGCCGATCCAGGGCTGGAAGCCCTGGCAATCGTTGGCGGATCTGACCGCCTATTTCCGTATCGTCCGGGGATTCTTCTCGTATCTGTTGCGCCTGCTCAACCAGTTTTCACCCTTTGGCTGGGGGATCGTACTAATTTTTCTTTATTTCGGATTGAGTAGGCCGGGTGCGGCCCTGCCCTGGTCTGAAGCCTGGAGGTGGCTCTTCCCTTTTTTGATCTACCTTTCGGGATACCTGCTGGTCTGGATGGAGGAACGCTATCTATGGTTTGTGGAGCTGCTCCTGTTGCTGATGGCCATGAAAGTGATCGGCGTTTTGCTGAAGGAAAAGAGCACGCTGGCCGCCCGGGTGGTGATCAGCTTGCTGATACTCTCCTTCTGCTATTTTCCGGGGGAGAAACTGCTCAGCTATCGTCAGCGCGGCCGGGCCCAGTGGGAGTTGGCCGCCAGCCTGGCTGATGCACCGGTCGCAGCGGCATCCCGAATCGCCTCCAATAAAAACTGGAACGAAAGCCTCGCGCTCTGTTATTATCGGGAATGGCACTATCTCGGTAGTTGTGTCCCGTATCGGGACGAAGCGGCGGTACGCGAGGCCTTGAGCGCGTTCAGGATCGATACTTTTCTCTTTTGGGGTCACAAGCCGGCCGGGGCGTTCGCCTTTCTCGAGCGCTGTCCCGATCAGACGCAGGGTAAACTCCCCGGTGTGCATCTGTACGATGTGCGGATGTTGAGATAGGCTTTGCAGCCGGCGTCTTGCAGGAAACGGGGCAGAGGGTGGCAACACCCCCTGCCCCGTCGCTTTTAGGGCTGGTCTTTGCGGACCAAGGCAATCCTGATCGTTTGCGAGAAGGGACCCATGACCATGCGGCCCAGGTAAACCCCGGTTGCCAGATCTTTTCCCTCCGGTGAGACCTGATGAATCACCGCCGTCATCCGCTGCCAGGCCGGGGTCAGGGCGGGAGCCAGCTGCAACGATGCGCGGGATTCCAACAAAACCTGTTGATTTTGCCGCCTGTGCTGCCTATTTTAAGTAAAACAGAGGAACCTGGCATGGCGAGCATGTGCGGGGGAATGGATAGGCTTGAACGGCTGCGGACGGTGCGGAATGCCGGGTTCCCCCGGCAACCCCGGCTTGAACCGCGCACTTGCACGAGTCCCTAATACCTGGAGCTGACATGAAATACGGTTACTTTGACGATGAAAAGCGCGAATATGTCATCACCCGGCCGGATACCCCACTGCCCTGGATTAATTATCTCGGCTGCGAGGCCTATTTCGGCATCCTCTCCAACACCGCGGGCGGCTATTCCTTCTATCGCGATGCCCGCCTGCGCCGGCTGACCCGCTACCGCTACAATAACGTCCCCTTCGATTTTGGCGGCCGGCTGATCTACCTGCGCGACAACAGGGACGGCTCCTTCTGGTCGCCCTCCTGGCAGCCCACCCGCCATCAAGTCGAGGACTATAGCTGCCGCCACGGCCTCGGCTACAGCATCATCGGCTCGACATTCAAGGGCATCAAAGCCGAGACCCTCTTTTTCGTTCCCTTGGGCGAGAACCTCGAAATCTGGCAGGTCCAGGTGACCAACCAGCGCGATACACCGGCCGCTCTCTCGCTCTTCTCGGCGATTGAATTCTGCCTCTGGGACGCCCAGGATGACGCGACTAATTTTCAGCGCAATTTCAGCACCGGCCAGGTCGAGATAGAAAAGGGGGTCATCTATCACAAGACCGAATACCGTGAGCGCCGTGATCATTTTGCCTATTTCGCCTGTTCGCCCGGCCCAGCCGGCTTTGATACCCAGCGCGAAGCGTTTCTGGGCCGCTGTCACAGCTGGGACAACCCGGCCGCTGTCGCGCGCGGTCGTTCCTTTAATTCGGTCGCCCATGGTTGGGCCCCCATCGGCTCTCATCACATCAAACTGAATCTCAAACCGGGCGCAACCCGGGCAGTGACCATCCTCCTCGGTTACCACGAAAACCCGGCCGGCAAGAAATTCGACCCCCCTGGCTCCCAGACCATCAACAAGCGCACGGTCAAGCCGGTCATCGCCAAATATCTCCAACCTGAGGAAGTGGCCAAGGCCTTCGATGCGCTGCATGCCTACTGGGACGGGATCCTCGGCCTCTGCCAGGTTGAGACGCCGAACCAGCACACCAATCGCATGGTCAACATCTGGAATGCCTATCAGTGCATGGCTACGTTCAATATGTCACGTTCGGCCTCGTTTTACGAATCGGGCATCGGCCGCGGCCTCGGCTTTCGCGATTCGAACCAGGACCTCCTCGGTTTCGTCCATATGGTGCCCGAACGCGCCCGCGAGCGGGTGCTCGATCTCGCAGCCACTCAGCTGCCGAGCGGCGGGGCCTACCATCAATATCAGCCCCTGACCAAGCGCGGCAACAACGACATCGGCGGCAATTTCAACGACGATCCCCTCTGGCTGATCCTCGGTACCTGCGCCTATGTCAAGGAGACCGGAGACTGGACCATCCTGGACGAAAAAGTCCCCTACGACAATGAGCCCGGCAGCGAGACCCCGCTCTATGAACACTTGCAGCGCAGCCTCACCTACACCCTCGAGCGCATCGGCCCGCACGGCCTCCCCCTGATCGGCCGCGCCGACTGGAACGACTGCCTCAACCTTAATTGCTTCTCCGACACGCCGGGCCAATCCTTCCAGACCACAACCAACAAGGAAGGCAAGGTGGCCGAATCGGTCTTCATCGCCGGGCTCTTTGTCCTGGCGGCGCATGAACTGGCCGATCTGGCGGAGCAGCGCGGAAAGGGCAAGGAGGCGGAGAGCTACCGCAAGGCTTCTGCTCTGATGGAGGCCGTGGTGAAGAAGCACGGCTGGGATGGCAACTGGTTCGTCCGCGCTTATGACGATTTCGGGCGCAAGGTGGGATCAAAGACGTGCAAGGAAGGCAAGATTTTCATCGAGCCGCAGGGATTCTGCGTGATGGCCGGGATCGGCGTCGAAGAGGGACTTGCGCAGAAGGCGCTGGACTCGACCCACCAGCTGCTGGGCACGAAGCACGGGATCATGCTGCAGCAGCCGGCCTATTCAAGGTATTACCTGGAGCTTGGGGAAATCTCCTCCTATCCGCCGGGTTACAAGGAGAACGCCGGCATCTTTTGTCACAACAATCCCTGGATCATGATCGCCGAGACGGTGATCGGCCGCGGAGACCAGGCTTTCGCCACCTATCTCCGCATCAATCCCTCGGCGCGCGAAAAGCTGGCCGATGTGCATCGCTGTGAACCCTATGTCTATGCCCAGATGATCGCGGGAAGGGATGCGCCCACCCACGGTGAGGCCAAGAACTCCTGGCTCACCGGCACTGCGGCGTGGAATTACGTGGCGGTCACCCAGCACATTCTCGGCATACGGCCCACCTATAAAGGGCTGAGGGTGGCGCCCGTGGTGCCCGAGAGCTGGAAAGGCTTCAAGGTAAGTCGTATGTTTCAGGGGGTGCGTTACGAGATCGAGATTAGCCGCATCGGCAAGGGCAACCGGGTCGAATTGACGGTGGACGGCCAGGGAATCGCAGGCGATGTCGTCCCCAAGCCGGCAGCCGGCGTCAAGCGCGTCCTGGTCAAGGCCAAACTGGGCACCTGAAGGATAAGCCGGATCCCTTGAACCGCTATTGGGGCTTGGGCGCCAGGGGCCGGATCACCCGGATGGCCCATGGCCGGCAGGACATACCGCCCTGCATCCATAATTCGAGAGCGCCAGGAGCCGGATTACTCCGATACGCGATGAACGGTCTCGGGTGAGAAGGCCGGTTGACACACCGCGATGTACTCCGCCCCGTCCGGTCCCGGCGTGCTGTAGCGCACCCACTCGCCGGCCGGGGCGAAAATCGCCTGACCTGGTCCAGCTTTGAGAATACCCTCCCGGGTTTCGGCCACCACTTCGCCGGCGAGGACGAGGGTATACTCGTCGAACTCCGGCTGCTGCGCCGGTTCCTCCCAGCCGCTCGCGCTCTTCATCCGGGCGATGCTCAACGCTGCCGTCCCGGTATTAACGCGACCGATGAACTCCTCGATGCGTTTGGACCTGGCACCGGCGGCCGGGACGATGGACGGCTGCGGGATCAATCTTGCCATTTCATCAGCTCCGGAAGGTTTTTCTTTATTTGAAAATGTCAAAGTGGCTGAGCAGCCACCAGAGGATGATAAAGATCAGGACGGTGGAGAAGCAACCCCGTCCCATTTTTTTTGCGCCCCATCCCGCCGCGAGTGTCCGCAATAACTTGCTCATGATGCACCTCCCTGTGTGATTCCGTCGCGTTTACTCGGCCTGCGCAGGCCCGGTCCGGATGTTCCGTGCCGGCACCGCTCCCCTGAATATACTCATTTTCCTCTTTTGCTGAAACAGAAAAGCATGGCTCGCACCATTATGCTCCTACTGTAAAAGAAACGATTTCTTGCATCGCATCCCGGCCGCCATATGACAACTTTTGACATCTTTTGACCCGCCGGTGACAACAATGACCTTGTTTTCGAGTATATTCTGGTAGAAGAACGAAGGAGAGATTCAATGAAAGTGATCATCCTCTGCACCTGTGGCCTGCTGTTCGCCATCGCAGCCGTAGCCGCCGACCTAAAAAAAGAGGTCGATCTCAACGGCGTCTGGCGCTTCGAGATCGGCGACAATCCCGCCTATGCCGGTGCGGCCTTTGACGATTCGCGCTGGGAGACGATCAAGGCCCCGGGGTGCTGGGAGGACCAGGGTTTTCCGGGCTATGACGGCATGGCCTGGTACCGCAAACATTTCAATGTGCCGCGCGCGCTGCGCGAGAAAAAGCTCTACCTCGACCTCGGTTCTATCGATGACGTCGACCGCACCTGGGTCAATGGCCATCTGGTCAACAGCAGCGGGCGGCTTTATCCGGAGTACGAGACCGCCTATGCGACGCACCGACTCTACTACGTCCCGGCCGAATTCCTCCAGTTTGATGCAGCGAACGTCGTGGCGGTGCAGGTCTATGATGATTTCGAAAGCGGCGGCATCGTTTCGGGCGACCTGGGCCTCTACTCGCGCCGTGACCTTCCGGAACTGGTGGTGGATCTGAGCGGATACTGGCAGTTCCATACCGGCGACGATCCGGCCTGGCGGCTGAACGAGACGGCGCAGAGCGGCTGGGACAGCCTGATCGTTCCGCTCAAGTGGGAAGTTCAGGGCTATCCGGATTACGACGGTTATGCCTGGTACCACCGCTCGGTGGTCATTCCGGCGGAGAACCGCGATACGCGGTTGATCCTCGCCCTCGGCAAGATCGATGACGTCGATGAGGTCTGGTTCAACGGCGAGCGCATCGGCCGGACCGGCCATTTCCCCGCCGCGGGGGAGGATATCCGCAAAAACGACTGGTGGCTGCAGGAGCGTTACTATACGATTCCTCCGGAGCGGATCCACTGGGGCGGCCCCAATCTCATCGCCGTGCGGACCTACGATGCCTGGATCGACGGCGGTATCTATGACGGTGTTGTCGGCATCATGACGCGCACAACCTGGCTGCGCTGGCGCCGGTCTGCGGAGAATTCGCTGATCGAGACGCTTAAAAGGTGGTTTGAACCGGTTGAGTAAACCCCTTACACGGGAGGTGTATCATGAAAAAAGAGATCGCTGTTCTGGTATTTCTGGCGGCTGGAGGTCTTCTGGCTTCGCCGCAAGAGATGGAGCGGACGGATAAGGCCGTGCAGGGCTATGTTCAGGCGCTGGCTTCGGATATCGTGGGCCTGAAGCACGATGCCATCTTTCATGTGGCCTGTCTCAAGACGCAGCAGCCCGCGGCCGATCTGAGAGCCTGCGAAAAGGCGCTTGAAAAGATCGCCAGACATGCGGGCGACCTGCGCCTCCGGCTGCACGCCCAGCTCACCCTGGCCTACCTGCGGGATGACCGGCTGGCCGAACGGATCAAGGTGACTTCTCTGGATGATCCTGCAGCCTTTTTCGGCGCGCTCTACAAAGAGGTCGCCCTCTCCGGGGTGGCGAGCCGGTGAATGTCGACCTACTGCAGTCCGAACAACGGGCTGTCGAGCTGTGAAAAGCCCGGCAGCCCGTTTCTGTATTAATGAAATGCACGCTTCGTGCAGCCTGCGGATGAGATCGCGCGCGGGGAAGATCAGGTAGATGGCTTGCCGGCGCATCCCGCACGGTTGAGAAAGCTGCTGATCTTGCCGTCGACCACCGCCTAAACCTTAGTCAACGGTTTCACTATTGCTTTTGGGACGCTCACAGCCGGCCCTCACGAGGCACTCAAACCATTGGCTACTTCTTTAAAGCTTTCCAGTCCCGCCTCCAGATTCTCGATGATCTCGGCCGCCAGCACATCCGGATCCGGCAGATTGTCCAGATCGGTCAGGCTTTTGTCCTTGATCCAGGTGATATCCAGGCTGGTCTTGTCGCGGGCCATGATCTCATCATAGGTGAAGCGGCGCCAGCGCCCCTCGGGATTGGACTCGGGGTGCCAAGTCTCTTTGCGTTTGGCGATGTTCTCCGGGCAGTAGCAGGCGATGAAATCAGCCAGGTCCTCAAAGCGCAGGGGATTCTTTTTCAGGGTGAAATGGATGTTGGTCCTGAAATCATAGATCCACACCTCGCGCGTCCAGGGCTCTTTGGCCGCGGGCTTGTTGTCGAAAAAGATCACATTGGCTTTGACGCCCTGCTTGTAGAATACGCCGGTGGGCAGGCGCAGGATGGTGTGCAGATTGGTGGTGGCCATCAGCTTTTTGCGCACGGTCTCGCCGGCGCCGCCCTCAAAGAGCACATTGTCGGGCACCACTACCGCGGCGCGGCCGTCGGATTTGAGCATGGTGCGGATGTGCTGGACAAAGTTGAGCTGCTTGTTGCTGGTGGTGACCCAGAAATCCTGGCGGTTGTAGGTGAGGTCGTCGCTCTCCTGCTCGCCCTCGTCGTTGGTGAAGGTCATGCTGCTCTTTTTGCCGAAGGGGGGATTGGCCAGCACATAGTCGACGCGCACGCCGGTATCGGCCACCAGGGCGTCGGCCGGCGAGATAAAGGTATCGCTGTCGAAATCGCCGACTCAAGCGAAATTAGAAGAGAAAATAGCCCCCAAAAACCAGGCAGGCAACCATCGATCCCTCACACATACAGAGATGGTTGCTGCGGGAATCCACCGGATGCCGGGTTTCTTGGGGAGGTGTGGCTATATCCTCCTGGATAATTACAATATATTCAAGACGTTCATACAATTAAAAATTTGCCTGAAAGCAAATTTTATCATGATCTTTTTTGCTTTCAGGTAAAAATTGTCTTAAAATCATAGTATGCCCTCGAGGTTAAATTAAACAAGACCGGTCCCTCTCCTGCTTTGCGCTATTTTGGCGACCGGCTCAAGATCCCGTATTTGTATCAGGTCTGTAAAAAAGCGAATATCAATTTCATCAGAAACGACATTCGCGTTCTCTCGGCGGACCGCCTCCTTGCCGCGCTGATCTGATGCGCAGGGTTCAGCGGATATTTAATTCTCCTTTTTTAAAGGAGAAATAAGACAATATTTCTCATTGATTCAAGGAGAAAATGAAGAACCAGTTTCCTGGTTTTTCCCGCCACGCCCTCTAGCATGTCCTTTTCCCCCTGAGGAGCGGGGAAGAGGGACTGGCGACGCCGATTATTATGCCGATCAACGGTTAAAAAATCTGGATCAAGCAAGGTGGAAAGATTAGTTACACTAAAACGAAAATTCCTGCTCCGCCGGAAAATATTTGGCCGGTCTTCCTTTCTTGCGCAGCAAGTTTTCTCTTACTAGTTGCTCGAGACACTTTTTAGCTTCTTTGGCTGGCAGCCCCAACTCAGCGGCAATTTCAGCTGCAGTCCTGGGGAGCGCAGACCCTGACATTTTACCCAGAATCAACCGGTACCCTGCCCCATCCTCCTTGCCCTGCCCCAAAGACTTGAGCCTCAATACAGTGATACCCTGGTTAGCTGGATGATATTCTTCGCCAGCTTCTTCATGGACACTAATGGCAACCTCGGCTGGTTCAGCGAGTCTACTCTCTGGCGTTTGCTGCATCGTTAACAAGTCCTGTAACTCTTCTTTTGTCTGCGGTTCCGGCCAGATCAGGGCGCCCTTTTGCCGGAGGGCGCTTAATCCGGGACTGGCCTTTTCTCCGTCACGCACATAGACGGGCGCCAGATGCAATTTTTCCAATTGCTCAGTGGCGCCGGCCCAAGTGCCTCCCTTATGCAGATCCGAGTTGACGACCAGGGCTGCGTCGGAGAAGGCGTAGATCAGTTTGTTGCGCGCCATGGCTGTGCCAACATGGAATCCGGCAGATGGATCATAGGGCGATAGGAGTACCAGCTGATCATCCAGTAGGAAATTCCTGTTTTCTCTATTCAAGGCTGCCAGCTCCAAGCTGTCTGCCAAAACGCCAATCACCCGGCCGCCGTTCTCCAGAGCGCCGCGCATGGCTGCCTGATCGATCCCGCGGGCGCCACCGGAGATAATGGTCACGGACGATTGCGCAGCGAGTCGTCCAATATTTTCCGTGTAATGAATAAGGGTCTCATCCACGTGCCTGCTCCCCACTACGGCAAGACCGCCTGAATCCAGCAGCATCCTGCTGCCGCACCCATAGAAAATGGCCGGAGCGTTATCTTTGAGCCTTGATTTTATTCTTCGTGGATACTCCGCATCAGCTCGGCTGACCACCCATATCGCCCGTGCCTGCCAGTGCTCGACCGCCTGGCTGAGCTGAAATCCCCGGCCCAATAAACTTTGCAACCGTATTGGATCAACAATCTCCTTGGCCTTCTGAAGAGTGCTCTGTGCGCCCTCTGAGAGCAAGTCAGCAGGTTGCAGCCCCTCACGTTGCAGGAATTGCGCCAGTCGTTTATATTCCCCCTGGGTCAGGATCTCGTATTGCGGCGTTGTTCGCCCGACCTGCAGCGGAGATGTCAGCAGCAGGATCGCTTTGGTATTTGATGATAGGGACACGATAGTTATCCTTTACCGGCTAAAGATAATGCAAGTGGAAAGACTCTGCCGCTCCCATGCGAACGGAGCAGCCATGCGGCTACCGTCATGGTCCACCTCGAATCCACCATATCGTCGACTAATAGAACAGATGTGGATGGTACTATCTGATTAGCGAGCCCCAATGCACCATCTATGTTGCGTGCTTGTTGTACACTGTTGGCCATTTGTTTTTGTTCCGGCCGTTCTTCATCTTTTATCAGAACAGGCTGAAATGGCAGAGCAAGTGCAGCCGCCAATCGTCTGGCAAAATCCGGCACCAGATCGGGATGGCGCAGTGAAGGGATACAGGTCACCCATGCGGGAGCTGGATCAGGATTCCATTCTTCCAGCATGCGAATGCAGGCTGTAACCAATTCATCCGGAAATCTATGCAATTTGTATTTACCTTGATAGACCATTCCACCCCAGCCAGCATCGCCATATACGCTCAAGGCTCTTCCAGGTTCCGCTTGCAGCTCAAGAGGAATTGGCCCCTTGAGGCCGTAACGCCGCAAGCCGCCCGCAGGCCATTTCTTGCGCGGCTCGATGGGTAGATTTGTTCGTCGTAAAAAGTCGATGGCCTTTTGGATAAAAAGAGGATTCACTGTCCTGGGCAGGATGGGCAGGGGAGGTGGCGTCAGATGTGTGAGGTCACCATCCAGAGCCTGGATCAGATAGCCCATATGGCCGAATTCCAACTTGATATAGTCCTGCATTTGTTTTTTTTCATGATATCGCAGCCGGGTCAATCTTTCAGCGCGCTGCCAGAATGACTCATTCAATCTTGCAGCAGTCAGCTGCCATTTGCTTCCCTGCTTGACAACCGGCGCAGGGGATTCTAATGAAAGCAAGAGCAAGGTTTTCTCGATCCTACCCATACTCAAATTGACTTGTCCCATCAGGTCAGGTATGGAGAGGCCATCCGATGATCGCTCCAGTGCCTCCAAAACTGACAGCACCTCTTCCCGTGTCGGAAAGGCACTTTCAATAAAATAGTCGATGATTTCACTCTCTTCACTGCCGCTCAACAGGATCCCGTAAGCGGCTGGCAGCGCTCGTCCTGCACGTCCTACCTGCTGATAATAGGCCACGACTGAGCCTGGGGACTGATAATGGATGACAAAGGCCAAATCTGGCTTATCAAAGCCCATGCCCAGGGCGGTAGTAGCGACAAGCGCCTTGACCTGGTTTCTCAGCAGCGCTTGCTCCAGCTCTTCCCGGTCTTCAGACTCACTGGTATAATGTTGGACAGCGATTCTGCAGCTTTTCAGCCATTCGGCGACCTGGATGGCATCGCGGACAGTCAATGTGTAGATTATCCCATGTCCTGGCAGCGATGGCACTTGTTCTGCCAGCCAGGCGAGGCGTTCTGCCTGTCCTGGTAGACGGATGGTCTGCAGTGCCAAAGAAGGTCTGTTTAAATCACCGCGTGAAGCGAGCAGGTTGGGACCCAGCACATCTTTCAAATCTTCTGTCACACGATTATTGGCAGTTGCTGTAGTGGCTAGCAGGCGTAAATTCCGGGGCAGCGTACGAAGTATTCGTTCTATCATTCGATAATGGGGTCGAAAATCGTGTCCCCAATCCGAGATGCAGTGAGCCTCATCGATTACCAGAAGGCTGATCCGACCTGATATGCCAGCGAGGACCTTGTTTTGGAAGCGGATATTGGCCAACCGTTCTGGTGAAATCAGCAGGATATCCACTTCATTGCGATGGATAGCCGCTTCGACGGTCTCCCATTCGGTTTCGTTATCTGAATTTATCGTTTGCGCCTGAACACCCATCCGGGCCGCCGCGGCGATCTGATTGCGCATCAAGGATAATAAAGGCGAAATGAGCAAGGCTGGACCCATTCCGGTCTCACGGAGCATTTTCGTTGCGATAAAATAGACAAAACTTTTTCCCCAGCCGGTCTTTTGCACGATGAGCAGCCGACCGCGCCCCTCATAAACATGCCGGATCGCTTCCTCCTGGCCTTCCCTGAAAACAGCCTCAGGGTCGCCAGTACCAAGGCGAAGTAACGTGAGAGCTCGTTGTGGATAGTAATTGGTCATCCCATCATCAAAAATCTGTTGTTAGCAATTGGAATAATTATGCGAATATTTGTAGCACATAGTGATGGTTGCGATTTTCTCCTTGAATGTATCACATAATATCTCCTTCTTGCTTGGAAGAATTGGATGATTTTGTGCTCGAATTGCAAGCCGTTTTCATAAAGTCTCTCCGGCTTGTGAATGCCGGCAGTTGGAAGCTCCAGCTTCCAGAACAAAATCAGATGACGCTGCGGAAGATAAAACCGGAGCCTTGTGTACAAGAGCGCTCCCAAGCGGAGCTTGGGTGCGAGGGGGAATAAATCCCTGCGAAGTTATTTATTAATATGGTCAATGAATGCAATAATAGCTAACCTTGAAAATGAGTCTTGATATACTTGTTAAATTCACTCATAGGAATCTCTTGGGACGAATTACCACTCCGAACATAGAATTTTTCTACAAGAGCGCCATTACGATCCTTGAATTTGAGCACGATGGGTTCAGGCGATGTGGCCACCTCAATCTGACATATTTCTTCATCCTCGACCAACGGAAAAGATATTTTTATCTTTGTGGCCACAAAGCCTTTTTCAAAATGTTGATTAAGAAGGTTTCTGAGATGGAGTTCAAATTTATCTTTGTCGACATTTCCAAGCGAATGATAATCATGCTTCAACCCTAGTACCTTGCCATCATCATCAACTCCAATGAATAAGATGCCTCCTTGCGAGTTCGCAAATGCGGCAACGGTTTTCATGATAACATCTTCAAGTGCTTTATTAATTTCTCCCTGCTTTAAATCCCATCTCAACGTTGACTTGAATTCCAGTCCTTCACTTTCCCCTTCGGCGATCAGATCTTCTGTAGAAGCAGGAACCTGAGTTAACTCCGTACTAGTGATATTTTCGAGGAATGCATTCAGCTCAGCCGCAAGCATTTCTCGCCGTTTTTCCAGGAAAAACTCGTAATTTTCGATCTGCCATAATGCTTCATCTTCCGGGATGCTCTGCAGGGCTAATGAATTTGGGAAATTTTGTTTTACAGCTCTCAAATAATCTGCTGCTGATGAATCCGATTTCGTCCGATTGGCAAGCTTGGTGAGAATGGCGCGGTTGGTAAATTCCTGAGCCAGAGCATATTTAACCCGGTTTTCCCATCCATAGCCCGCTTTTTTTAGCAAGGAATATGGAAAAATATGATCGAGTTCCAATTGATATTTCTTGCCCATGGGATGATGCAAGCTGATTCCTGTTGTCAAACACACAGCATTCTTGCTTTTTAGATACCAACGTGTCATGCTAAACAATGGATGTTGGATCGCCCGACCGACAAATTCGAACGGCATGATTTCCAACCTGTTTTCATCGGCAATCACCTGCAGCAAATCATCGAATGGTTGTTTCGATTCTGCCAGGCAACGCAAGTCACGATCAAGCTTTTGCGGGAGCTGGCTGACATAGCGGGAGCGTATTTGAGAATAGTAAAACCATTTCACCATTTTTTTGATTTCCTGATCAGAAAGTGGCTTTCCCTTCTTGTCAAAACAATAGACGATTATGGGAACCAGCGCATAAACCGAATTGATTTCATCGCTATGATCGACGTATGCATGCGTCCGCATTATATTGACCACATAGTCAATAATCTGGTTTTCCAGGATATCCCATGCTGACTGAAGCACTTCCTTATTTTCACTGCCATGCAGCTTCTTCATATCAGAACCTAAATGATAGAGACAACCTAATAGAACATAGACCACAAAATCCAGATGAAAAACAAATCCATGTTTCTCTAATTCATATAGTTTGGCTTTGAACCGATCTCTTGCCTCTGGCCAATAACCGGAAATTTGGGCCAGAGCCAGTTCTGCGTCTGTTAGCGCGACACCGCTGGCATTAACCTTGTAAAAAATATCTATCGCTTCCCGAATGGTAGCTTTCACTGGAATGGTTTGTTCGGGAAATTCACGATCCAGTACACGAGTAATTGCATTAATGTTAGCATTCAGCTGCTGCAACTCAGGATAGCTAATTTCTGCACTTAAGGATTTAAATTGCTCCTGTAAAATGAATGCGTCGACTTTTTTTTGAAATACATCTGTAATGTTTTGCCAATAAGGATTATTCTCCATCTTGGTTTTCATATAATATGAAAGTTCCAGCGTCTGCAAATTCACATATAATCCCCTCGTATCATTGACAATTTCTTGGATAGTATAATAAGGTGGTATAACACCGCGAATCAACATGTAAAGCGTAGTGACGCGCTGCTGTCCATCGAGCAATAGTCGAACCGCACCCTGGTCTTTATGATATTTATGCGGCCCCTTTAATGCTGGCGGATTGGCGGTTTCCCATAAAAGCATGGTACCGGTCGGATATTCCTTGATGAGCGAATCAATAAGCTGTTTGGCATCATCCCGTTTCCATACATACTCGCGCTGGAATGCCGGAACAAAAAGTTGTTTTTCGTCAATCTTGTCCAAAATTGCCGAGATTTTCATCTTGGGACTCTCCTCAGAAATAACAACTTAATTGACATTTCACCCACTTGGATGAGATATTGTCAATAGTTGTGGATCAGAAAAAAGCATAATCCTTCAGTTTTAGGCAACATTTTTTTTAGAATCAACTTCGGAAGCCAGCTGGCCATCAATAAATTCCTCGCCAGCGGCCACATGGTGTAGCCATTCAGACCCTTTTAATTTTTTCCAGCGTTTTTCTGCTTCACAGCAAAGCTGGAAAACCATAGTCAAGGTAGCGTTTCTGGATCCACATCCTTTGGTACGACGAGTGCGCAAGCGGACTGTGGCAAAGGTCGATTCTATAGGATTAGTAGTACGGATATGAATCCAGTGAATGGCCGGAAAGCTGTAGAATGTGAATAGTTGATCAAAGTCCTTCTCCAGACACTCGACGGCTTTGGGATATTTATCGCTAAAGACGGCACCGAATTGTTTATAGGCAGAAAGAGCATCTTTATAACAGGCCGCCATATACATATCGATGATCATTGCCTTGGCATGGCTATGATGTTTTTTCGGTAACTTGTCCAAAACATTTTTGGTTTTGTGGATCCAGCACCGCTGCTGTAAGGTGCCCGGCCACACTTTATCCAAGGCTGCCCAGAAACCGAGTGCTCCATCAGCAACAGCCAGACTGGGTGGTATCTTCAGACCACGACTTTTCAGATCGACTAGCAGGCCAGTCCAGCTCAATTCGCTTTCGCGCTCACCGTCGGCAACGGCCAGAAGTTCTTTCCGGCCTTGCTCGTCGGCGCCAATAATGATTAAAATACAAGGTGTTGCATCATTCAAGCGCACATTGAAATACACCCCATCGGCCCAGATGTAAATGTATCTTTTTTGACTCAGATCGCGTCGGCACCATTGCAGAAATTGATCTTCCCATTTCTCTTTTAAACGAACCAGTGTGTTGGCCGATAAACCTTTAGCATGATCACCCAGGATGGAGGCCAATGCGGTCGGAAAATCCTGACTGGAAATGCCTTTGAGGTATAAGATCGGCAGCAAATTCTCGATCGAGGGCACCTTGCGCAGATAGGGCGGCAGAAGCCGGCTGGTGAATCGTTGTTCTCCAGTCTTTACTAACTGCCTATCGTCCAGGCGGGGTTGGCGGATACGAATCCGTCCAAGTGAGCTGAGAATCTCTCTCTCCCGGTGATGGCCATTGCGCACAACCAGCCGATGTCCAGAGCCATCCCGACGGTCTTTGTAGTTTTCAATGAACTCGGCTACTTCTGCTTCAATGGCCAATTGCAGTAGAGTTCTCGCACCCTCTTTTAAAACTGATTCAAGTTCGCTTGGGAATAGTGCATTTTCAGCTTGGAAAGGAATGCTGTGGTTTGTACATTTTGGCATAAGCGTATCCTCCTAATGGTTTGACGAGACTTTGCCGAGTTGCTGTCAAACCAAAGGATACGCTTTTTTCTTTTATAAATCCACAACATTTGAATATAACTCCACTTGGATTCTTGATTTATGAACAAAACTCAAGTAAACGAATGATAGCTCTATCCAAGCTGCTTGAATTTTGTCTAGCCATTTCCGGATTCCATTTATTAATGATGAAGGGTACCATCGCAGAGTTATATGCCGGTCCTTTATGTGCCCGATTTCTTGGCGTCAACTGTTCTCTGACCGATGCAGATCTAGATTTTGGAACTAGTTCCAGCATAATGAATAAGCTGGTTTTATATCTGATAGAGAACGATACTTCTTTCTCATTTCCTCGTACCGCTGAAAGTGGAATTTCCTCATTGGCAATTCTAAAATAATTTGAAAAACCAGAATGGTCAGCCAACAGCCAGCTCTCAGCTTCGTCTACAGCTACCCGAAATAGCATTTGAGGAGCTATAATATCTCCCCCAAACCAGCTCTGAATTTTGTTTGGCGGACACTCTCCATCTTCATCTGTCAAAACAAAAATTGGATACGATTCAGCCAACATGTTGTACCGACGGATTTGGGCCTGAATTTCACTTCCTCGTGCGGGTTCTTCGCGTAAAATCGCTGCATGTGAACAATATTGTGATATCAGTCGCTTTATAATTTCCCTTGTTGCTATATCCTCACCAACGATTATAAAGTCCATAAAGATTAATCCTCTTTCAGAAGGCTCAATTGCTCTACTTGTTTTGGTGCTACATAGGGGATGACTGCTTCAGCAGGTGAAAATCCTTTATCTAAATAGTCGCGGATTTCTTTAACTTCAGAACCAATTTGTGCCTGAGTACTCTCACTGTCAGTACGCAAAACTATTAGCTCATCGCTGCCGATTCCCTGATTATCTAATAATTCGTAGCTATGTGTGGTAATAAATACTTGACGCAAACTTTTATCTCGTTTTCGTTGAAATCGGGCAATATACTCCGCCATCTGCTTGATGATCGCCGAGTGTAAGTATAGTTCAGGTTCTTCCAATAAGAGCAGTCCTGAACCATCCAGTATTGCCCATAGAAATCCAACAAGGCGCAATGTACCATCCGAGAATTGTTTTTCCTGTTGCTTGGCACCTTTTGCACGCCAATGCTTATAAGTTGCCTGCAGATGAGGAATGCCAGTTTTTTGATCAGATACAAATTTCATTTCTTCTAGTTGTGGAACTGCAATTTTAAGGAATTGATTAATGCGATTAAAATATGACTCTCTGGTATTTGCATTCTTTTTTGCCATTGCCTCAAGCAAATTACGTCCATAAAAATCTTCCCTGCCTGATGTAAGAACATAAGAATCTGCTTCTCTTATAAGTTGCGGAACGACATGCAAATATTGAATATCTTTAAAAAAATCATATATCTCTCTGAATTTTTTGTTTGATACAGGTTGCTCCAGTAGTGTAAACTTCCAATCATCTTCTTCTATTGAATCAGTATTATGACGTTCGCCGATAATTTCCCCTTGTTTGCAGATGACCTCCTCAAGGATTAGGCCTTCACTTCTTCTTATACCGCCACCAGCATGACGAAAGCTTAAACGATATTGCCATTCAGGATGTACATCTGAAAAAGAATGGGAAAGATGTATCTCCAGGGTGGCATTAGAATCCTGACGAGCAGACAAACAGCGGATCTTTGCCACACCACCTCTTCTTGCAACGGCATATTGAAAACCTCCTGCTTGTTTGACAATATCACGCATAAATCTGATAGCATCTAACAAATTGGATTTTCCTGATGCATTTGGACCCACAATGAATGCTCTCTCCCGAAATGGGAGTTCAAGATCCTGGAAATTTTTCCAGTTTTTCAAAATAATCTTAGTCATTAACATGATACACCTCGCTATTTTATAAAAGATAATTTCGTTCTATCTTTTAAATGTTGAATCGCAGGCCAAGATAATACGGAGTAAAAAATTAATCCATTACCGCCTTCAGCAGCGCATCGGCCGCGTCGGCATAGAACTCGATATTGATGCGTGTGGCCAGCTCATCCGGCAATTCGAACAGCTGCTTGCGGGAGGAGATCGGCATCAGCAGACCGGTCGCTTTCTTGTCCACCGCCAGCTCGGCCAACGCCACCGGATTGGCGATCATCTCCACCGAGCCGCCCAGATTCAAGGCGCCGACAATGATCAATCCGCCCTTGACGCTACGTTCGATGAGACTGCCGCAGAGCGCGATCAACACCGGCAGCCCCAGGCCATTCCCGGACCGGTCCATGTCCATGGCGCGCATCTGCACGGAGAATTCATGGCCGCGGGGATCGCGATCCCCCACCAGCTGCCGCGACCGCGTATAGAGATTCTGCTCGCCAAAGCGGACGCTCTCGCGAAAGGCCGGCGGGATCGGCGCATTCAGTATCTTGACGCCGCTGCCGGGACCCGAGGTGACTTCAATGCGATAGAGCGCCGGCGCGCTGTCGGGTCCACCCGGCGAGATCGCCCACACCTGCCCGGGCGGCAGGGGATCAGCGTCTATGGCTTCATCGCTGTGCAGCTCGGGCGTCGAGACAAACTGCTCGATGCCCTCCACGCCCATGAAATAACTGAAATGGGTGTTGCGGAACTCGGTCTTGAGGCAGCGCTTCTGCTGCTCCTTGACCCGGCGCCGGGCCTCCAGGGCGACCCGGATGACGGACTCTAAATCCTGATCAGAAATCGGCATCTCCGGGTCGGGATGCAGCAGCTTGATCAGTCCACTGATGGATTTGTTGACCGCCTCGATATCGCGGCCGCTCAAGGCGCCGCCCCAGTTGGCCCGTCCCTGCAGCGCCGGCAACCGGCTGATATCCCTCAGCCTGGTCCAGCACTCCGAGAGATAATCGCTGACCAGGCCGAAATGATCGGTCAAGTGTTCGTGCGGATTCAGCTTGGGGAAATCCCAGCCCGGCGCATAGGCATGAAGCCGGTCCATGAAAGCGGTGTCGTCGCGCATCTCTTCGGGCAGGGGCGACAACAGGTGGCCGATACGCTGCTGCTGCTCGACATCGACGTCAAAATTGCCGACCATGACCATGCTGCCGGAGGCGCGGATGCTCTCCTTGCCGCGGGAAAATTCGCCCGAGGCCATGTAGCCCTTCATGATGTTGACGCCCTCCTTGGTATCGAAGGAGATGCCGGAGATTTCGTCGAAACAGACCACATCGTAGAGGCAGACCAGTCCACGCTGGCCACTGGCATTGTTGACAAACATCTTGGCCACCGTGGCTTTGCCGCCGGAGATGAGATGGGAATAGGGCGAAATCTGCTGATAGATATGGCTTTTGCCCGTGCCGCGCGGTCCCAGTTCGACCAGATTATAATTGCGCTCGACGAACGGGATCATGCGCAAAAAGACCACCCATTTCGCCCTCTCGCTCAACGCCTCCGGCTCCAGGCCAATTGAACGGATGAGCAGGTTTTTCCATTCTTCGGTTGAAAAGGAGCGCCGCGCGCGGAAAAGCAGATCCAGCACATCCGATTTGCTCAACTGGATGGCGCGCAGCGAATCGATGGCAAAGGGCCGGCCGTACTGCTCCTGGGCGATGGTGGCGTCGTAGGAGAGCGTGACCTCCGCATAAAAACCGTCGGTGAGCATGCGCTCGTGTTCGTGCACCAGCCGGTCGCTGATGCGCACGTCGCGCAGAGTCAGACTGGGCAGCTCGGCCACATAGCTGTCGGTTTTCGCATCGAGACGGGCGCGCACAATGTCGATCAGCTTCACCGACCCTTTCTCCCGCGCCCACGACTGAAACAATCCCTCCTGGCCGGTGCGCACGGTGCGATCCTTGAGCTGCCGCTCGACGATCTGCAATCCCTCTTCGATTTCATGTTCATTCACCGTGGCGCAATAGCGTCCCAGGAGGAACTCGACCACATAGGTCGGCACCGGGTACTGGCGGCTGTACTTGCGCACCAGGTCCTTGCGCACCAGATAGCCATCAAAGGCGGCTGCGGCTTTTTGATCCAATACATCGAGTTCCATGCTACTCTTTTCCTCCAACCGTAGTAATTTGTTTGGCCAGGAGGACCCCGGCCTGGTCGCTGATCACCAGACTCACTACAGTGCCATCCAGATTATCGTCCGGCACCAGCAGCGCGACGCTGCCCTGTGGATCGAACTCTTTCGCGGTGGTGATGGATGAAGCGGGATCATTGGGCTTGGTGCGCAAATCGGCCTGAACATCCTGCACCGGATCGATCTGCACCCGACACCTCATGCCCGTCCATTGCACGCTTCTGATGGCGACGGTTTTAGGCGCGCTGCTGCAGACGCCCTGAATGGTCATCTCCGGAATCAGGCACTCCTGCAGGCTTATTCCGCCATGGGCGTACTCGTGTCCTTTTCCAAAGCAGTGGATATCCGGCGCATAGGCAAAGTGCTCATTGTTGTTCCAGTGCCAGGGCGCGGTGGGCATCTCCACATGCGCGCTCTCCCTGACGGCCGCACAACGCGCCCAGCGGCTGGCGACCAGATATTTGGGCAGATCCACTTTGGGAAAACCGCCAGGAACCAGCAGCCAGCCGTGATCGGTAACCAGGTGGATGCGCTCCCAGCCGGCCCGAAGCAACTCCTGGATGCGTCCGGCCAACAATGCAAGCTGTTCCTCGATGTGATGGGCCATGACGGCGCCAAGATCATGGCCGAGCCGGTCGAATTGTCCCCATTCGGTCCATGCGGAGGAGGCGGACCCGGGTTCGCCGGTCTCGCCATTCTCGAGGAACTGAATCCCTTGTTCCGTCAGCGCCTTTTTAAAACGTTCATGATTCAAGGCTTGCCCGGAGGCGGTGAAAACGGGATTGAACTCTTCGTCCATGCCCTTGCCAATTAAAGCCGCAGCGACGGGCGAGACCGCCGGCTTGGCTGTGGCGGTCACCGTGGGCAAGGCGGACCAACGACTGGTCAATGCGACGGTACAGTCCCGCCCCTGCAGCAGCTCCTGCAAACGCAGGGCGAGATCGAAACGCAGTCCATCGCAAAAGAGCCAGCAGCTCTTCTCGCTGGTAACCGCCGGTGCTGCGAAGGGGAGTGGATGAGATTGAACCACTTTCTGGAAATGGGCGGCGCATTTTTCCAGCCAGGGCAGATAGAGCGCGCGAATGGCGGCGGCCACCGCTTTCCGGTCTTCACCGCTGGTAACCGCGGTCATCGCCTGCCAGACCGCGCGATCGGCGGATTGACCGCTTTCCATATAGCCCCGGGCCATTTCGTCCGGTGTGGCGCCGCCGATCACTGTGGCCGTCTCCCGGGACAGAAGCACCAGATGGTGCAGGGTCAGCGCCAGATTCGCTTCACCCAACTGTGCCCAGATCCACGAACGCCGGATGCTGTGTTGCTCCTCCAGTGAGGTGATCTGCTGACGTGTCTGTTCTTCATTCAAGCTGCTCATGGCCAGCAAGGCCTGACGAAGGCTGTTCTCTTCCTTTTCATTTTCATCCGGCCACGGTTCCTTGTCGAAGAGGAGCTGTCCGGCCGGTTTGGCGCGGCGCAGCTGCGTGTACAGGTTGCTGTACAAGCCGGGGGCTTCCTTGACGCGCTGCCAGACACCGCGCCAGCTCTCCTCGGCCTGTAGTCCCAGTTTTTCCGCCGCGGCCAGTGCACCCTCTTTTTCCGGATCAAAACCATAATCGACTCTGCAGCGCGAACAAAAAGCGGTCCACCGGGAGGCATCCCAGGATTCACGGATTTTCTGCGGCTGTTCGAGCCAGGTCAGGAGATCGCGCGGTGTATCCAGAACCATGAGTTTGTCGAAATCCTCGGCTTCCAGTTTCTTGCCGGCAAGGCGGGAGAGCGGAGTGATGGCCAGATGTTCCAGGGCGCCCAGCATCGCCTGACGGGTTTGGCGATCGCGGCTGAGTTCGAGGCCCAGGCCCTCTTCGGAGACCATAAAGGCCTCCACGGACCAGTCGCGGCCGTTGCGCTGCATCCAGACCGCGCCGCGATACTGCAGCTCCACCAGGGGTTTGAGTGCATCGGGACACGCTTCGCCGGCGCGCAGGGTCTGGCGGCTGACCCCAGGCAGGTAGAGGATCGGCGTCTGGTCAGCCGGCAGACTCGAGTCCTCCAGCGTGCGATCCACAACGCAGCGCAGCCAGATAGCGGGACCGGTGCGCTTTTCCGGGTCATACTTGCCCAGGATATAGAGCTGGGGCAGATAGGGAAAAAGCAGGGAGGCACAAGCCGTCCATTCGCCCTCCGGATCGCACCAGAGCAGAGCGGCCGGGGCGACAGCGTCGCCGGGCGCAGAGCGACCGGCCTGTTCCAGCGACTTGCGCACGGCCTCGAGCAGGGTGGTGTGGGATGTCAGGACAGACATTTGTTTCCAGTCTTTTGTTTATCTCTTCAAATTAGCGCGCATAATGACTTAATATTATTATAAACATCTATTAAAAACAGCAGATTAATTCTTGACATTGTACTCCAAATTTTGCATATTTGATCAATCCAGTTTCTGGAGGTGGAAGGTGCAAACCTTCGGGGCCCGCAAGGGCCTTTTTTTTATTCAGGGCAACCATTTCAGCCTACAGCCTTTGATGCGGAGCTCTTGCGCATGGGGAAATGTTACCCACTGAAAGTAAAGGCTTTTGCAACTAATTGCAACTAATTACAACTAATTTGCTCAAGACCGACCTGGTTTATCACAATATTTAACAGTATTTTGCAATGAATTAATATTTGACGTTAATTGCAACTAATTGTTTTTTGTTGATAAAAAATTATCATAATGATTATTATTCAATTAGGTTGTTTTATTACAACCAGATCACTTTTTAAGTAATTTTGGAAAAAATAAGTGCTTCTCTTTTTTGTTGCTTTTCTGCATTTATTAAGATATATTTCAATACACGGTGTAAAAGGTTCCGCTCTGATGATAAGAACCCAAGGGGTTCTTCTTCGGATAGTCAGAGCGGTCACTTTTTAATAGTACAATGTCTTTCCGCTTGCAAAAACATCAAATTCGCTTGCTACAGCGCCTCGAATCAATCTATAGCTTCGTTCATCCTTCCGCTCCCACTTGCGAAAAATAGCCCAATTAAAATAATCAACAATCTGAAGATTTAAATCAGATTTGGACGAATAATGTTGGATCGTATAAAAACCTTTCACTTTTCCAGCATAGCTGGCTATAAATGTTTTTATCGCTTTTTGTACTTCTGACTTTTTCTTATTGACTGGGATCTCATCGGTCAAGATAAATATTCTGCTGAATCTTCCCCGATAACGATGAAAAATATAATTCAGGAGTATTTGGAATACTTTCTGGTAAAACAAGTGATGTTCTCGCAATGATGGATTTGTTTTTCTTTTATCCACAATGATGGAGTCTATATTGAATTCCTGTAACTGAGTAGCGAGAATCTCAAAGACTCTATCACGAGTACGCTGAGAGTCAGTGGTTGCATGGAAATATTCAAAATCAATCCCTTCCTCCCACAAATCGTACTTGAGATTCAGCAACGGCAAATTCGTCGAAAATGGCCGTATTCGTGATAACGCTGTGAGTGTAAAATAGGCTGTTCCTGTGTTTGAAAAATCGAGGTTCCCTCCTTCATCAATAAATATGTAGAGATTATTTCCATCCATTGGCATTACCATCTTTAAAATTATTTACAGTGACACTTTTTCCCGCGCTGCCCGCTTTTGCCGAATGGTCAGATGCACCTCATTGACGCGGTTGCCGGTGAAAACGCCGTTTTCCCAGAACCAGGGGTATTCCTCCTGCGGCCGCAGCGGCTCCCTGCCGCGGTCTTTTTCCCATTTGATATTCGGCTGCCAGCGCAGGATGCCCGCACCTTTGCGGCCGTTGGGCAGATCGCTGGCCAGGAAAGGCCGGATGTTGAGACGCACGCCGTCGTTGATGTCCGGCTCCCAGCCGATGGGCTGCTGCGACAGCGGCTTCCAGCGCACGAAAATATCAAACGGCGGTTCGCCCGCGAGGATTTTTATGAGCCGGTTCTGCAGCTCTGTGGCCGCGGCCAGGCGGTCGTCGGCGCCGGACTCACCGCGGCGCACGCCGTCCTTTTGCCGGTTGATCCAGTCGCCGAGATAGCTGTAGGTCAGGTTCTCCAGCATCTTTCTGCCCCGGCCCTCGCCCTCAGCCAGTTTGTGATAGTTGATCAGGGCGTGGAAGCCGTCGCGGCGGCGGCCGTCCCAGATGTGCCAGATGAAAGGACGGTGGTGAAAAAGCTTGCAGTGCTGCTCAAAGAATTCATCGCGCAGCCAGGCGTCCAGTGAAGGGATGGCGGCGGTAGAAGCGGGCGCTTTGCCGGCGCCAGCCAGGGCGGCGCGGACGAGTTCGCGCTCGCTGTTTTCGTTCCAGGCTGCGCCAAAGGCTTTTTTCAGCAGCAGCCGCAGGCGTTCGACCGCGGGCTCTTCGCCACGGACCGAGGGAATGCAGGCGATACCGTCTTCGTCGGCCAGAGGGAGCAGCTCCTCGCACTGCTGCACCAGCCGGCGCGATTCCTGAGAAAGGCGCATGGCCGGGTCGAGTTCGGCGGGCCAGCGATAGCCCATGAGCCGGGCGACGGCGACCTGCAGTAGGCTGGAGCTTCCAGCTCCAGCGCCGGAGCTGGAAGCTCCGGCTACCGCTTCCGGCTCGGCGACGCGCAGGAACGGATGGCCGTGAAAGAGCCACTGGGTGGGGTCGTTGCTGTAGGGTTCGGGCAGGCCGTCGGGATAGCGCTCGGCCGCAACTTTTTGCCAGCGCTCCAGGTCAAAAGGAACTTTGACCAGGGTGGCATTCGTGACGTTGAGCTTCTGGTCGATCTTGCGCACTTCTTTACTGTATTCCGGCGAGGAGCAAAAGCACCAGATGGCGGGGAGATGTTTATTATCTGCAGTAACAAGCGCAACGACATTTGTATCCGTTGGTTCACCTGTGTATAGAGTGCAATGCAATTCTCTCATCGCACTAATGGCTATTCCAGTCTTGCCCCATCCTGAAGAACCTCTAATATACGCATTACCACTATCAACTGCTTTCCTAAAATCGTGATTCATCCAGAGAACAAGTTGTCGACCTCCAAAATATATGGTACTTTCTACAGTACTTTGCCAAAATTTAAAATCACCCGATAAGTTACAAATCTCCCAAAAATATCTTCCATAATGAGGAAAATCAGCTGGCGATATTCCTTGGTATGCACTGCCATAATTCTGAAGTAGTAAAAGATTTGAGACTATTTCTAATGTCACACGCGCATCCGGATTCCCCAACTGCCCCGCCTGGCTGACGCAGATCACCTCCTCCGCCAGCAGCCTCTGCGCCTTGTCGGCCGCGTTCCTGCCGGCCGAGACATCCAGCCCCGCCAGCTCATGCGTCTCCTCCGCCAGACGATTGGTCAGGGAAAACATTGCAGTAAAAGCACCCGCAGCTTGGGAACTCTGAAAACCCCCTTCGCCGAGTTTCGCCACCCAGTCCCACTGCACCTGCTTGAGCAACTTTTCCCGCAGTTTGGCGTAAGAGCCGAGAAAGAGCCAGTTCTGCGGGGTCACCAGAGTCGCGGTTCCGCCGGGGAGACAGAAATCGCGGCAGCGCTCGACAAAGGCTGTGGCCAGATCCTGTTTGGCCGCCGGATAATGGGTCTCAATAAAAGTCCGCAGCACCTCGTCCTGCTTGCCGCGCGCCAGATAGGGCACATTGGTAGCCACCAGATGGTAGCGCTCGCCGAGAAGGCGGTAAGCGGTGGTTAACCCCCTGGCGGTCACGCCCAGCTCTTCGGCGCCGTAATCGCGGCCGCCGGCCGCCTCCAGGCCTTGCTCCACCAGCGCCGTCACTGCGCCGAGATCATCTTTGTGAAACGTCTTAACCTGCTGCCGCGGATCGATCAGGCTGCCATAGGTGACGGCGTTGTCAAAAAGTTTGTACAGCTCATTCATTAAATAGCCGTGCTGCGGCGCCAGGGCTTTCCACTCCGCCTGTGAGACGCCGATCTCGAGCCCGCAGCAGGCGATGTTCAGCTGCGGCAGGGGCTGCGTTACCGCATCCGGAGCGAGCTTCCAGGCGGCCAGGGCGAGATTGAACGCCGCCAGCTGGGTGCAGCGCGGATCGATCTCCAGGCCGTAGAGGTTATCGCGCAGCACCGCGTGCGCCGCCGCGGACTTGTCAAGCTCTTCTTCATCCATGCGCATGGCCACCAGCCGGTCAAAAAGCGCAACCAGAAAATGGCCGGAACCGCAGCAGGGATCCAGGCATTTCAGCTCCGCGGCAGCCTGCGGCCACTGCGAGAAATCGCCGGCCATGGGTGCCCAGGCCGTAGCCGAAGCCTCGGTCGTAGCCGGAGCTCCCGTCGTAGCCGGAGCTTCCAGCTCCGGAATTGTAACCGGATTTTGCATAGTAGACGGAGCTTCCAACTCTGGATTCTCTACTCGCCAACGCAACGCCATGATCCCTGCTTTATCCGGATTCCGCCAAACATATTCTACCTGAGAATGGTACTCTTTTTCCGTGCGAATGATATGGTCATACGATTCATGCTGCCAGAACGCGCCGCTGCGTTGCAGCAGTTCATTGGCTTTATTGGAGGTGAACGATTTCCAGCTGTGGGTAATTTTTTCAAGGGCGCATCCCGGCTGCGTTTCCACAATCACATGCACATGATTGGGCATGATGCACCAGGCGTGAAGACGATAGCGCTCGCCATCAAAATGCTGCAGCGCGTTTTTGACCAGTTCCGCAATCTCCGGTTTTTTCAAATAACAGGCGCCGTGTCCTGCATCCAGAAAAGATTCGATTTTTTTTGAGTACAGGTCGTTGAGCCGCCTCTGCTCATCTTCGGACAGTTCTCGCCCTAATTGCTCGGCGGTCTTGACGATATTCAGGCGTTCTTCTCTCCATTCATCAAGTCTGGATTGCGGCAGTGAATCGGCCAATCGGAAGGAGATGTGGTAAATAGCCTGTTGGCAGGTCCAGTGGGGCAGTTTGTCGCCGTGGCGAATTTTCAGCGTGGACCAGTCTGGGGAGGACATGTAGCCGGAGCTTCTAGCTCCGGAAACTATTTCACCAGAGCTGGAAACTTTGGCTACGTCATAAGCTCTGGCTATGGCAGACGGTGGTAGCCCGGAGCTTCCAGCTCCGGGAACTATTTCACCAGAGCTGGAAGCTCTGGCTACGGGAATAAATCGCAAATAATTCAACGGCATGCCGGGAAGAGCCGCTTTTTGCCGCAGCTCCGCCTCGCTGCGGCCGGATTGCAGGTCACTTTGCGTCAAATGCCGACTTGCCCACCAGGCACCGAGGGTGTTGTCGAGCATGAAATCGACCATGTAATCCTCGGTGAAGAGCTGGGTCACGGAAGGCAGTTCGTCCGCGCCGACCTTGTCGTTGCTCTCGTTCACCTCCTGCTTGCGTTTGGTCTGCCAGAACTGGTAGACCCAGCCGATGGCGTCATTGGCCTGGAAAATCTCCGCATTCAAGCCCGCAAGCAGCTGCTCCAGCTTTAACTGAAACTCACGCGGCAGCGGCACCTGCAGCAGCGGATCATCGGGCCGAAAGATCTGCGGCAGCATGTGCTGCGCCAGCAGACTGGCCAGCTGCCATTTGTCGCCAGAACCCTGCTTGGCCAGCTCCTCGCACTCTTCCAGGGTGATGGCCACGCCCATCTCGGGGTGGAGCAGCAGATGGTTTTCAGCCAGGCAGCGGGCAAAGAGCATGCGGTGCCAGTGTTCATAGGCGCAGGCGCTGATCAGATGCGGCATGGCCCGGCCTGTTAGTGCGTCGCCGAGCTGACGGCCGCGGGCGCGCAAGTGGGTGCGCAGCCGGCGCTGCTCCTCGTTCATGTGATTGTAGGGTTTGGCCTCGTGCACGGCCAGCGATTCCAACGCGAGCCGGGCGCCCTCTTCGGCGACCTCGCGCGCCTGGATGACGGTGTTTTCCAGCTTTCGGCGTTGTTCAGAAGTAATGGATGGCATGGCGTAGCGGCTTCTTTCCGTTGAGTATCTATTCATCAGCACGGGCCGGTCTCAGGAGATCAATATCGGTCCTTGTCGGATCTGCTGCATCAACTCCTGCTCGGTCTCGTCCAGCCAGCGCTTCACATCCTCAGGCGTGGCCAGGGTCGAGCTGGCCAGCCGGATAGTGCGGGTTTTAGGCTGCAAAAGCCGGGCGGCCGCCAGCAGGGCGGCGGAAAATTGCTGCGGCAGCGCCTGAATGCGCGTCTTCCAGCTCGACAGGGAGATGGCATCGAGGCTCTTCAACAACCCGGTTTCGTCGCCGGTTTCGATATCGGGGATATCGGCCAGTCCGTTGTCGCGCAGAATCTGCTTTTGCTGCTCCGGCGTCAGTTTTTGCCACTCTGCATTTTGCGCGAGCTGCCGTAAAAGTTCGTCGTGCTGCACCCGGTACGCCTCGTGCTGTTCCCTGAGCGCCTTGCGCAGCCGATCGAGAAGCTGCTGGCGCAGCGTCTGCAGCGGATTCTGCGGCTCCAGCAGGCGGCGTTCTGTGCGGATCGCCTCGAGCTGTCCCTCGATCTCGCGCAGGTCGAGATCGCTGCCATGGGCGATGAGGCGCTGCACGCCGAGCCAGGCTGTCATGCGCTGTTCCGCCAGATCGGCCAGGCTGGACCATGCGCTGAGGTTGTTTTGCAGTTCAGCGGACCGGGCCAGAATGGCCTGGAGCTGCTCATTGCCCGCCATGGTGCGGATGGATTCGATATGAGCGCGCGACGGCCGTTCCGGCAGGGGCGGTTCGCCCCCGCTGCGCTGCGCCAGATCGGAGAGATGGAGCAGAAAATCGGCTGCCTTGGCGCCCTCCTCACCGGATTTGCAGTGGATGCCGGCAAGCTGATAGAGACCGCGCAGTCTGATGCGTTCCTGCGCGCTCAACGTGGCGCTTTCGACGCGAAAATCAGCCATGGGGATGCGATTCTGATCCAGATGTCCGATGGCAAGCAATTCCCCCTTGTAATTGGCGCGGAGATGGCCGCCGGTGTGCAGGACCATCAGCGCCGCATCGATGGCGTCGCGCGGCCAGCCGCAGGGCGCATCCTCGAATTCTCCTCGGATCTCGCGTCCCGACTTACCGGCGCCGATGCAGTCGAGGATGGCGGCGCAGACCGGATGCTTTTGCGCTGCGTCATGCCAGCCGATGGCTTGCAGCGCCGCCTCGTCGCCGTTCTTCGCCCGGGTGATCACTGTGGGCCAGCGCGCATCGTCGGCCGCGTGGAAGCGGGGGAAGAGGCGGTCCATAGAGGCTTCGGCGGCGTGGCGCACTTTTTCGACCAGATCGAGTTCGAGGCGCTCGTTGCCGCCGCCCTGAAAGACCCTGGCGTTGTTGACGACCTCCTCGACCATGCGTCTGCGGCCATCCGCCGCGGCGGAGAGGCGCGTGGCCATGGCGTCGCGCGCATCACGGCCCTCCTCGGTGCTGGGCGTGCCCTTGAATTCGAGGGTACGCTGCGCCGCCTCATGGTCGATCAGCGCCTTTTTCAGATCATCGGCCGAGGCCTTGGGAATGTAGACATAGATGATCGGACTGTCGGCGCCGTCGGCGCGGCTGTCGTCGACGACACTCTTTTCGCTTTCGCCCCAGCCGTCGCGGATCCACACCGGAATTTCATGGCCCTGCGCCGAGGGCCGTTCGGGGCCATAGTGGATCAGCAGCTTGCGCGGGTATCGGCTCTTGCCGTGCAGCAGCTTTTGCGCGCTGAGCAGCTTGTCGCAAGCTTCGCCAAGCAGCGTGGTACGTTTTTGTGAAAGCCAGGTGAGGTCGCCGGCTATGCGGGTCTGGCGGTTGCGGAACTCGCGGTCCCATTCAGCGCTCTCGCGCGTCTGCAGGCTGTATTCGTCGTCCAGCCTGATCAGCTTGCCCTGTTCGGTCAGTCTATCCAGAATCACGGGAATGCGCTGGCGTAGGGCGGCGCCGTCGCCGCCCAGATCTTCGATGAGCAGATCGGCGAGCATCTCGGGAGTGGCGCGCACACCGATATCGGCGACCTGCTCGCGCGGCAGCTTGCGGATGAGAAAGATCAGACTGCAGAGGCGTTTGGCCAGGCGGCCGTCCGCACTGCCGTCATCCAGTCCCTGAATGGTCTCATCGATCTCGCGCAGCAGCACACCGGACTGGAGCATGTTGGCGCGCTGTTCGTCGAAAATAAAATCCGCCGGCGTGACCGTACCCACCGGCTTGTCGCCGATTTCGCGCACCGCGTCGTAGACCACGCGGAGCTGGGTGCGCAACTGGCTGGCGGTGCCGGGGATATCCACGGCGCGGAGCACGCTCTCCCAGAAACGGCGGCGCACCGGCAGCAAGGGATAGTCGTCCACGATGGTGGTGCGGTCTTCGCTTTTCGGGCCGATACGGGTGCCGATCAGATGACGATCGATCTCGCCGGCATGGGTGGTGTAGAGCTGCTCGACCGTCTTGCGCTTGTCGGCTTTTTTCGCCAACACGACGCGGCGGGTCACGGTTTCGACATCGGTATCGGAGAGTTCGACGGCGATGGTAAAGCGGTCGCGGAGGCGCTGCAGCAGGGGCACGCTGCCGGCCAGGGCGGTCTGGCCGGAGCCGATCAGCAGCAGCCGGCTGTCGAGCTGCTTGCACAGCGCTTCGGCCACCTCCTGCACTTCGGTGGAGCGCTGGGTGCTGTCGCCGATGAAGAGCTGCACCTCGTCCAGCACCAGAACGGTCAGGGGGAGCTGGCCGTTGCGGGGCAGCACCTGGCGGATAGTCTGGATGAAATCGGCGGTGGAGATATCCTGGACGACCGGGAACTGGTTCTTGAGGATGGAACGTACCTCGCGCGCGCTGGGCGCGAAATCGGGATAGACCTTTTCCAGCGCTTTGGCGATGACCGGGCTGACGTAGAGATCATCCAGCTCGGTCAGCAGGCTCTTGCCGGATTTTTCCACTTCCGCGGAGATCTGCTCAAAAATGTTGTTCTTTTTAAGCCAGAGCCAGAAACGGGCCTGGGGGTAGGAGGTCGGCAGTCCCATGGAGCGAAAGAGGATGCCGAGGATGGCGAGGCGGACGCTTTCACCGCCGCCGGAGGGGAGCGTGCCGGCCGCGGCGTGAAGGCCGCCAGCACGACGGCTGAGCGTGTCCAATTCTTTGAGCAGATCGGTGACCTCGACCGGCAGGTGCGCCAGTCCGCGCGCCGTGGCGCCGTCCGCTGTAAAAGTCGTGTTGACCCAGAGGTGGCGCAGCATTTTCAGCAAATGCGACTTGCCGCTGCCGAAAAATCCGCTCACCCAGGCGGCGGGCTGCACTGTGGCATCCGCATGGCTGAGGCAGGATTCCAGGATGCGGATCATTCCGCTTCGATATTGTCCTTCGCAGACGAAATGTTCCAGCTCAAAACGAAGGGTTGCCTCCTCCTTTTCGGTACGGCCTTCGTTGACCGCCGCCACGCCGTCGTTCAGCAGCTTGACTGCAAGAGGATCCCGTACGAAAAGCTCCCTGTTCTTCATCCATCCGCTCCATTTCAAAAAATATTCACTTTGGCTTCCACGGCTTTAGATACTGATATCAGACTGATTTTATTCTGACGTTCGTGTTCAATATCAGCAGCCTCAGGCGTCCATCTCATCCTGAAAGGTGATTGGCACAGCCAGGTAATTCCAGTTATCGCGCGCGTCCAGCAGGCGATAATTGTTGTTCTCATATTCGCCTGGGAAAAAGAGCACCAGCCGGCCGCGGATCTCCCGCACCACCTCTTTCAGCACCAGGGAGACCTTGGCCAGGCCGTAGAGGCTGGCCACGCCATGGACGGCGACGACAGTGTTCTCATCGACCTCGTCGGCGGTGAGGCTGGCGGCAAGTTGATCGGCCGCGTAGCGCAGAAAGTCGCTGTGCAGCTTCATGGAAATCGAATCCGGCTCCTCGAAATAGATCTCCTTGTATTCGACACGGGTCATCCATTCGGCAAAGGTGTGGGTGAAATCAAAGGATCTCCATTTGTGGCCGGTGCGCACCGTGGCGATCTCGAAAAGCTGCAACTTGGCGCGGAGGCGGCGTTCCTCGGCCGGAGGATAGACGACAAAGATGGTTTTCTGGTCGCCGGCAAGATTTTTCTGCCAGGGTGTGGCGATATGATTTTTATATTTGGCGACGAGATTTTCAATGCGTCCCATAAGCCAGCCGCCTTTCCTCTTCTGTCAAAAGAGTGTTGAAAGATATCATCATCACACCGCCCGCCTGGCTCATCTCCAGCAGTCCCATTCTTTTGGCGTCGACGGCCAGCTCCAGGATGCGGCCCTCGCCGAGATCGAGCAGCTGTGCCCACAGGGTATGCAGGAGTGCTGCGCCGCGATGGCCGAGGAGAAAGCCGAGGAGCAGGGCCCAGGCCACGGCCGCGATGGACGGCTCCACGCGTTTGCGCACCTTGTGCATGCGGCCGGTCAGGTGGCCGGACTGGGTCCAGGACGAGGCGGCATTGCGCAGCACTTTATCAATAGTAGCTTCATTAAGCCGCGAGTGCAGAGTTGCAGTGAGCGCGGTGGTGAATTTTTGCCGGCTCAATTCGTGTCCCGGGGTCAAGTCGAGGATGGCTTCCGCAGTCAGGCGCAGCAGCGGGTCGCGAGCCAGGGCGGTGAAAAGGGCAAGGAGAGGTTTGCTTTTATCGTCAAGGTTCCAGAAGCTTCTCATCAGGCGGAAGAGGGGAACTGTGGGGTCCAGGGCATAGAGTTCGCGCAGGCGCTGGGCGGAGAGCTCCCGGCTGGCGACGGTCTGCTTGCCGAGGCAGTTTTGCGCGATGATCGCCTGATCGTATTCAATTCGGGTTGATTCTTTGGGGCAGGATTGGAGCAGCGACTCGAGTTCGTGCAGCATGATAGTGCGGCTGGTGTGGGTACCTTTGTCGCCGAAACGGAAGCCGAATGCGGTCAGGGCATCAGCATTCGGGGGGACTGGCAGATTTTGAAGGATGGGATCCTGGTACATATATACTCCTTGTTTTCGCCGGCAAACTTGCCGGCGAAAACAATATAGTCATATTTTGCGGAAAAGCAAATGAATATTCATGCCTTAAAACCTGTTAAAAAAGGTCTCAAAATCCTGAAATGTTTTCTGACCAAAGGCCTGCACCAGGTAGAGTCTGTTCGTTTTGTCAGCAAGCGCTTTACGGATCGAGGCCCACTCCAAGATTTTTCTCCCCTGCATCTTATTCACTCCAGTTATTCTTTCCAACATTTTATTTTGTACTTCAGTTGGAATACCAAGAGCTTCACGGCAATAGAGAAACTTTTCACCGGTTTTATCAAGCAGTGACTTTCTATAGAAGATTTGACCTGATGGCATCGGTAATTCGAATTCATTTATACGATTATTTTTTTCATGAGCATCCCAACGTGAATATTGAAAATCCTGATTGTTCTCTCCAAAGAACGGTGAAATTTTGGAGGAGTAAGAAATTATGAGTTCCCTTTTTGCCCGAGTCATGGTAACATATAGTTTGCATAGTTCACGGTAGTATTCTTCGGGCGGGGTTCCTGATTTTGGAATAGTCCCAGCAGTGCAATTGATAATGCAAATGCGATCAAACTCAAATCCCTTCGTTTGTTCCAGATCTGACAAAAAGATATTCCCATCATCAATACTAATTGATCCATCTAAAACGGGCAAGTTGATTTCTTCTCCTATTTTTTTAACCTCCAGCAGACTGTATCCACAAAGTGCGATGCACGTTTTTTCGTTCGAACCCTCTATCATATAATTGATGTAGTTAAAGCAAAAGGCGAATTCTTCTGGAAGTGTCGGTGAAAATAGGATTAAAGGTAATGGGGATGAAAAATTGGCATATTCAGGATCCAGTACTCCATCCAGGAGTTCATCATCAACCATATCCATCCCTAAATTATTGTAAAATAAATTATAAGCCGCTTGAAGAATTTCGCGACTGTTCCGATAATTTTTGCGAATGATGTTGGACCTACCTGAGATGGATATACCTGCCTCAATCGGATTATGATATTTTGTGTACACTTGCTGGGCATGATCACCACACAGGAATAAATCGTTTTCTCCTGGTTCGACCAGTTGTCGGATGATTTCCAGCTCGATTTTTCCAAAATCTTGCACCTCATCGATCAGGATGCAACGATACTTAGGTTTAATATCATCGAGATGTTGATATAAGGCTGTAGCGAGACCGATATAATCGACGATTCCGACAAAGTTCATTTTATCTTCCCAACAAGCCAAGCCCTCAAGTATTTTTGTTCTATACTTCTCATCAAAATTTATTGCTCTTCCACGTCGTCTCATTGAAATGTATGCCTTTCTGAGATGCGGTGGAAAAGCACTTCGAATATAATCGAATTCCTGATATAAATATTCGGATGGATAGATCCCTCTGGCTAGCAATGATTTATGTATATCGAAGAGTACTTTCGCATCTTGATTATTGTTTTCGCACTGATAATATTCTCTCCATATCTCGGAGATGTGTTCATTATTTTTCCAGGTAACATCGTTGTATTTTTTATTAAAATCAGCTTTTTCGAATTTTCGCAGTTCATCCTGACACAATTCCCAGAAGGATTTGATAGTAATATTTTCGCGTGCTTGTTTAACCGAAGTTCGACAGTTGTAGGGTAAAAAAGATAGGGATTAAGCCCTATTATACAGCAAGATAGACATTCTTTTCCAGATGGTGTCGTGTTACTACAGAATCGGACCTACTGTATGTCTAAAATAGCAACCGGTTCCTTGATGGCAAGCTGCTTGAGGATGAATTTCTGCTGCTGGGTAAGCTCGGTCAATTGCGATACTGTCTTCTGATCGACAGTGAATTGACCCATCTGCAACCGGCTCATCTCCTGGCGGACTGAGCTCCAGGAGACTCCGGTTTTCAGCTCGGCTATCCGGGCCAGGACCAGCGCCAGAAAGCAAAGAAAGATATGGCAGCGGATCCGTTCGTCTTTGCTGTGGTAGTTGGGCCGTAATTCCAGGGTCGTTTTCAGGGTCCGAAATGCCTGCTCCACATCGTTGAGTTGTTTGTACCCCAGGACAATATCTTCCAGTGACAAGGTGTCGTCACTGGTTTCGATCAGGAATTTGCCATCATAACGGCTCTCATCGGCCACCTTGCCTTTGTCGAGTTTGAGCCGGCCATCCTGAAGTTCTTTTACATATTTGCCATAGACCGCGTGTGACTTGAGCGCACAGGTGGCTTTGGTATGCGCCTGGCCTTTGCGGCTGTTGATCTCTTCCAGCTTCCTTTCAATGGCCGCAACGATCTGCTGGCGAACGAGCAACTGTTTTTTCTCTTCTTCGCTGTTGCGCACCAGGACCAGTCTTTTGCGTTTCTCGCCATCGCCTCCCAAAGAGACTTCGCGGGCGGAGAGATTTTCTTTGATTGCGGTATATGGCCCCTTATGGGCCAGGGCGGCCTCGGCAGCCGGCTCGCCGCTTTTCAGCTTGCGGCCGACGATGTAGTGCCCACCGGCTCGTTGCAGATACTGCAGATTGTCCTCGGAGGTCATCCCGGCATCGTGGACAAAGATGCAGCGGCCCAGTTGCCAGCCCACCAGGTCCTTCTTGACCTGCTCGATGGTGCTCATATCGGCGGTATTACCGGGGAATACCCAGTGCTTGACCGGGATGCCATCCCGATTGACCGCCAGACCGATCACCACTTGCGGCAGATCGGCGCGTTTGTCTTTGGAGTAGCCGCGCTTTTTAAGATCGGTTTGGCTTTCAGTCTCAAAGTAGGTCGAGGTGGTATCAAAGAACAGCAGGTCGACTTCCAGATTCAACAGTGTGGAGACCGACCAGAAGATCTCTTTTTCCAGCTCTTCCTGCCGCTCGAGAAGATAATCCATAGCCCGGTAGAGAACCTGGACATCAACCGCTTCCAGACCAGGGATGTGGACATCGCGCTCGATCCACTCGGTGATGGCTAGTTTGCTGGAGGGGGCCAGACAGCGGTTGGCCACCATGGCAAACACCGCCTTGCTGACCGGTATCTGGTACTTGCTTTGTTTGAGCTCCTTTTCCAGGATCTTCTCAAGCTGCAGCTGTTGCCAGAGGGCAGCCAACAGATAGATGCCACCATAGCTGCGGCAGGACTTGAATTTCAGATTGTTAGCGCCCAGCTCGAGGGCTGCTTTGGTTTCCAGGGCATCTTCGGGCGACAGAAATCGCGAAATACTCCGGGTCAAGCGCTTGAGCTGATCGACGTCCAGCTCATCGATACGTCCAAAATTATAGAGGATTTTGGCGACTGCGCAACCCTTTTCCGGATCACGTTCATTGTGCGCCAGCTGGACGTAAGTGACTTTGGATCCGTCTTTGTTTTTGCGGGTGATTTGTCGTATATACATGCCTACAATATAAGCATATTATGCTATATTGTCAAGCACTAAATGCACTATCGTGTGCCTACGCTATTTCGCGATTTTCAGAGCTCGATTTTCTATTTTTATTCAAGTTATCTGTTCTCAATAGGCCAATTTTTGCCTACAACTGTCGAACTCGGGTTTAACATCTGCGTAATTAACCAGATTTTTAATAAGCGCAGCGAGGGATTTATTCAAAGTCAGTATGAGTATTTGCCCTTGGGGGTACTTTCTGGCTAATCGTAACGCACGTTTTATTAGCACACATGTCTTGCCAGAGCCGCTTACACCAGATAATTTTGCCGGTCCATCATAGTCTAATTCGACAATCTTGCGTTGTTCCGGATGGAGAAAGAGCATCCATTGCTGAAAATTGGCTAGTTTCATGTATTGCTTGATTAATTCAGCCTCATATTCGCGAAAACTAATCGAATATTCTCCATCGACGATTTTTTCGATATCGTCCAAAGACAAGTTTTCCAGAGTGACCAATGTATTCGTGAATAAATCTATCCTGTCTTTTGCGCCATCTATATTACCGTTTTTTAAATGGATAAAAACATCGAAGATAACATCCCGCAATTTGACGTCTTCGATTTCGAAAGCCAACTCGAGGATTTCCTCATCGCTGGAAATCGAAGTTAGCGTTTCCAATGCTTTTATATAACTTGATTTCAAGTCTTTAGTAATATGATTCAGGTAATGTTTGGATATTTTTTTATACAATGGGCCGTTGGACCAATCTGACTCGGAATGAATACGATAGTTCTTGTTATCTAATTGCGAACTTTGATAAACAGGTTTTATTGATCGGTTCTTATCGACCGCCAATGTCATGCCCTTATTTTTTTCCAGCCATTCATCACTTTCGTCATGGGTCCCGACAAATGCTAAGTAACACAAGCCATTATCCTGTATGGTTATCAATCTGCAAAACTCTGTCAAATCATATTTTACACAATGTTTAATCCGACTTTCTCCATTATTTGTTATTCTTAATCCTTCCAATGGAAAGCCTGCCTCCGGATGATCCATTTTCGCCAGAATGACAAGTACTTTATCAGCGGCCTTTTTGTAGGCACCACCGCGGTCATGTAGGTTTCGGCAGCTGGCAATAAAATCTGGGGACTTGTCAAATTTCATCGTTCCTCCCATGTACTATTCTGTACAAGCATTGTTCTACCGATAGATCATATCGACTGCCACCGTGGATATCTGCTTCAGAGCACAGCGAGCATCAGTACAACCAATAAAAAATGGCCCAGTCACATCAAGCGACTGAGCCATTCATCTATCTATAACGCCTCCCAATCAACGCCACTCTTAAAATGCATAGCTCCCAGTAAGAGATACACTAATGTAATAATTTTCTACATAAAAACAAGAAGAATTGCGGGTTGTAGCCAAAAAATAGGATTATAGCCAGAATTCTATGAAGACGTGAAACGTAATTAGCATTTTCCATGCGTCGTGTCTTATGAAGGGGGTCAATCTAGGTAAAATAATATTACTTGAAGGTAACTACCTTAGTGAATCCCCTTGGTGCCGGCGTATTTGATTTACTGCTTGTTTTTCGGCGCGGTATTGGGTAATTTCCGGGTAGATGGCCGCGGGACAAATAGGAAATGGACGAGATCATGAAAAGGACCCCGTTCCGGAAACTGCTCTACTGGCTGATTCCGCTGATCGTCGCGCCACTGCTGGGATATACCGCCTGGCAGCTCCTGCAGCGCAGCCGGCAGCAGGCGCTGATTCACTCGATCTATCAGCAGCAGCTCGACAGCATCCTCCTCTCGGTCAACCAGAACGCCTGGGACCGCCTGAATGCCTGGACCAGTCTCCTCGCCATCATGGTCCAGTCCAGCACAGGGAATGAGCGCCGCCTCGAGGCCGAACTCGCGGCGTTCATTGCGCGCTATCCCGCCGTCGCCGCGGCACTCATCGAGGAGGGCCGCAGCGTCCGCGCCGCCGCCGCGCGCGGCCCGGCCGCGCGTGCCGCAAGGGACAGTACCACTGCTGCGCGTGGCACCGTAGACGCGCTTCCCGCTCCAGCCATCGATCCCGCCGCCCTGCAAAAGGTCCTGAGCGATTCCTCCCAGCCGGTTGCGCGCATGTTCGCGCTGGCGGCGCAGAACTATATCCGTCCCCTCGCCATCCCCTGGCAGCCGCAAGGCTATACCCTGCTGCTGACGCCGCTGATCGCGCGGCCCGGTGCGGAGGGGCTTTGCGCCGCCCTTCTGGTGGACCAGCGGCGCTTTGTCGAGGAAACCGTGGCGGCGCGCCTGCGCGATACCGGCCGCGGCCTCTTTGATTTCGTTGTTCGCAACCGCCGCAGCGGTGGGATTCTCTATGGTTCGCAGACGCTCGCCGCCGCTGATTTTGAGCAGACGGCCCCGCTGTGGATCCTCCCCGATCTCGAGCTGCAGATCAAGCTGCGCGGCATGACCCTGACCGCCCTCGCCGGCCGGCAGACCCGGATCAATCTCCTTTTCCTCGCGGCCGTCAACGTTGTGCTGCTGCTCGGCGTGACCCTGCTGATCCGCAATATGGTGCGGGAGGTGCAGCTCGCCCGGCAGAAGAGCGATTTTGTCGCCAATGTCTCGCACGAGCTGCGCACGCCGCTCGCCCTCATCCGCTTGTACGCGGAGACCCTCGAGCTCGATCGCGTGCCGGACGAGGCGCGCCGGAAGGAGTACTACCGCACCATCATGAACGAAAGCGCGCGGCTGACCCAGCTGATCAACAACATCCTCGATTTCTCGCGGATCGAGGCCGGGCGCAAGGTCTATCATTTCGCGGAGGAAGATCTGACCGAAATCGCGGCGGGCATCCTCGATCTCTACCGCTTTCATCTCGAGCAAAAGGGCTTTTCTTTGCAGGAGGAACTGGCGGCAGGGCTGCCGCGGGTTGCGGTGGACCGCGAGGCGGCCGGACTGGCGCTGGTCAACCTCATCGACAATGCGGTCAAGTACAGCGGCGAGGTCAAGGAGATCCGGGTCAAGCTGGAGCAGCGCGGCCGGGAGCTGCATCTGGCGGTGACGGACCGCGGCATCGGCATCCCCGAGGCGGAGCAACAGCGGATATTCGAAAAGTTTTACCGCGTCGAGAGCAGCCTGGTGCGCAGCACCGGCGGCAGCGGGCTGGGACTCGCGCTGGTGGAGCATATCATGGCGGCGCACGGCGGCCGCGTCCTGGTCGAGAGCCGGCTTGGCCGCGGCAGCACCTTCACTCTGGTTTTCCCGGTCCGGCAAAACGCATCGCAAGCATAAGGAGCCGATTCCGCAGTGGCAAAAATACTGATTATTGAGGATGAGCCCGAGATGGCCCGCGGCCTGCGGGACAATTTCGAATTCGACGGCCATACGGTCGCGGTGGCGGCGGATGGGGAGGAGGGACTGAAAAGGGCGCTCGAGCCCGGGATCGATCTGATCATTCTCGATGTCATGCTGCCGAAAAAATCGGGGCTCGATGTCTGCCGTGAGCTGCGCGCGGCCCGGCACACCACGCCGGTGATCATGCTCACCGCCCGCGGCCAGGAGATCGACAAGGTGCTCGGCCTCGAACTCGGCGCCGACGATTACATCACCAAGCCCTTCAGCGTGCGCGAACTGCTGGCGCGCGTCAAGGCAGTGCTGCGACGCACCGGCGGTCAGGGCGAATCCGCTCCGGTGCAGATGGGACGGCTCACCCTCGATTTTGCCTCCTATCACGCCGAGGATGCCACCGGGGAGGTGGAGCTGACCCACAAGGAGTTCGAGATTCTCAAGTACCTGCACCAGCACAAGGGCGAAACCATCTCCAGGGAGCAGCTGCTGACGGAGGTCTGGGGGTATGAGGCCAGTCCCACAAGCCGCACGGTCGACAACCATATGCTCCTGCTGCGCAAAAAGCTGGAGGAGGACGCCGAGCACCCGCGGCACATTCTCACCGTCCATCGGGTCGGCTATAAATACATCGGGTGATAGGCTAATCCGGGTGATGCGCCCGGTCCTCTCAGCGCAACCTGACCCGCAATGGGCAATGACCTGTCAGCTGAGGAAGAGATAGCGGCTGGCAAAGTCGGGATCGCAGGTCAGGTTCAATCCGAGTTTGCGCAGGCCGGCCTCATCGCCCGGGGCGGGAATATGGGTGGTGTGGACGTCGCAGCCGCGCAGCTCCTTAAGTTTTTCCACGGCGGCCTGGGCGGCCGGATTGTTGGCGCCGCTGATGCTGAGGGCGATCAGGGTCTCTTCGAGATCGAGACTGAGGCGTTTTTTCTCGAGCACGTCCCGTTTGAAATGGCTCAGCGATTCGATGATGTTCTTGGGCAGGAGATCGATCCGGGCTGGAATGCCGGCCAGATGTTTGGCGGCATTGAGGATCAGGGCGGCGGAGGAATGCAACAGCGGTGAATTCATGCCGGTGATGATCGTCCCGTCAGGCAGTTCCACCGCAGCACCGCAGAAAATGCCTTCATTCCCCTTGCCGCGGCGCTGGGCTTCTCCGGCTGCCCTACGAGCAGGCACCACCACCGGCCGGTCCTCCGGCCGTGCACCGATCTCTTCCATGATCAGTTCGGCCCGTTCGACGGTTCCCTTGTCCATCATCCCCAAAGCATACTCTGTGGTGTAGCGGAAATAGCGCCGGATGATCTCCTGCACGGCCGCCTCGCGCACAGCGCTGTCATCAATGATCCCGAAACCAGCCCGATTAACGCCCATATCCGTCGGCGACTTGTAAGGGCACGGCTCGCCGGTGATCTTTTCGATGATCCGGCGCAGCAGCGGGAAGGCCTCGACATCGCGGTTATAGTTGACGGTCCTTTCGTTGTAGGCTTCGAGGTGGTGCGAATCGATCATGTTGAAATCGCGCAGATCGGCGGTCGCTGCTTCGTAGGCTACATTGACCGGATGTTTGAGCGGGAGGTTCCAGATCGGGAAGGTCTCGAATTTGGCATAACCGGCGCGGATCCCGCGCTTGCGCTCATGGTAGAGCTGGGAGAGGGCGGTGGCGAGTTTGCCGCTTCCCGGTCCCGGGCCGGTGACGACGACGATGGGTTTGGCGGTCGGGATATAGGCGTTGGCGCCGTACCCCTCCTCGCTGACGATCATCTCGATATGGGTGGGATAGCCCTTGGTAAATTTGTGGGTGAAGACGGCGATGCCGCGGCGCTCGAGCTTGTTTTTAAACTGGATGGCGGCCGGCTGTTCTTCAAAGCGGGTAATGACCACCGCGGTCACCTCGATGCCCCATTCGCGCAGATCATCGATGAGTTTCAAGGCATCGGCATCATAGGAGATGCCGAAATCGGCGCGCATCTTTTTGTGCTCGATATCGCCGGCATGGATGCAGAGGATGATGTCGACCTGGTCGGCGAGCTTTTGCAGAAGCCGCATCTTGACGTTGGGATCGAATCCAGGGAGCACCCGCGCGGCGTGATAATCATACAGCAGCTTGCCGCCGAATTCGAGAAAGAGCTTGTCGCCGAATTGTCCGATGCGGCGGAGAATTTCCGCGGATTGCTCCGCAAGATATGTGTCGTTGTCGAAACCGATTCTGGCCGGCATGGCCGTCATGCTCCCCAACTGCGATAGTGATCGTCCGGATTTCTCAAGGCATAGTAAGATCCTGTCGCCGATTTATTTGTTCAGTATAGAAAAAACCAGCCTGAAAAGCAAGCAGAAATGAGGTGCAGGGTATCACCCCTTGAAACGCACGATCCTCTATCACGAAATCGCTTCGACAGGGGTGTCCGGCTGCGTCGTTGCAGGAGGATTACAGGGCACTCTCCAGCAGGGCGCCGATTTCATCCGCGCCGAGTGGAACGGGATTGCCTTTCATGCTGCTCGCCCGCGCCGATTTTTCGATCAGCTCGGGGAAATCGGCGCGGCCGATGCCGTAAGCGGCCAGCGGGGGAATCTGGAGATGCTTGCAGAGATCCGCAATCCAGGCGGCACCCTCTTCGGCGCGGGCTGCCGGGCTGCCGGTTAGGAGTTGGGCGACTTGATCATAGCGCAGCAAGGCGGGACTCTCCGCTGCGCGTTCGCGCAGGACGCGGATATTGGTGGCCATGACATGCGGCAGCAGCGCGGCACACACAGCGCCGTGCGGCGCATGGAACATCCCGCCCAGGGGGCCGGCGATGCCGTGCACCGCGCCCAGCCGGGCGTTGGCCAGAGCCAAGCCGCCGAATAAACTCGCCAAAGCCATTTCCTCCCTCGCCTGCAGATTGCTCCCCTCTTTACAGGCTCTCATGAGCGCGCCCGCGGCGCGGCGGATGCCGGCATCGCAGAGGGGGTCGATCAAGGGGTTGGGGGCATTGCAGGTGAACGGTTCGATCAGCTGGGTCAGGGCATCGAGGCCGGTGGCGGCGGTGACCGCGGGCGGCAGGGAGAGGGTCAGCTCCGGATCGACCAGGGCGAGGCGCGGCAGCATCAGGGGGGAACGCAGGCTGACCTTGACGCGATGTTCGGGGGAGGCAATGACCGCGTTGCGGGTGACTTCAGCGCCGGTGCCGGCTGTGGTCGGGATGGCGATGAAGGGCAAGGGAGACTGACTGATGGTCTTGCCGGCGCCGATAACCTCGAGATAGTCGGTCAGGTCGCCGGGATTGGCTGCCATGGCCGCGATGGCCTTGCCAGTATCGATGGCGCTGCCGCCGCCGAAGCCGATGACCAGGTCCGAACCCGCTTTTTTTGCCGCCACAACGCCTGCCTGAATTACCTCGACCGTAGGCTCGCCGGTGACTGTAAAAATAACCACCTTCAACGGATCCAGCGGACGCTGCAGGGTCTCCATGGCTTCGTCGTTACGGCCGCTGACGATCAGCGCGCTATGGCCCATTGCAGCTGCCAGGGGGCCGATCTGTCGCAGTACCCCGGAGCCGAAGAGGATACGCCCTGCTGTGGCAAACTCGAAATTCATTCACCAGCCTGCATCATCGGGGAAAAGATTGACATACTTGACACTGGTGCGGGGTTCGCTCATCATTTCGGCGACCGCATCGCGCCAGGCGGCGTAGTGGGCGGTCTCCTTATGCTGCGCCGGGGCCTCCGGCGTGCGATAAACCTCGATCAGGACGAAGCGCGACGGGTCATCGTTCTGCTGAATCACGTCGAAGCGGGCAATGCCCGGCTCAAGCACACTGCAGCGGGCATTCTCGAGGGTTGCCCGGCGGAACGCCTCGACCTGCTCCGGCTTGACATGGACATGCACATGGACCACGAGCATAGCTTACCTCCCGGTCATTTGTCCTCGAAGCGGCGGAGTTCCTGCTCCAGCCGACTCACCTTTTTGGCCAGCCGCAGCAGAAAGAGAAACAGGGCGAGCCAGATCAGGGAATACGCAGCGAAGAGAAAATTTAGGTTTTGCATGAAGAGCCTCAGGCGCTAGGTTCAAGGGCTTGCAGTTTCTGCTGGAGTGTGCTGATGCGGTAGGAGAGCAGTAGCAGGGTGATGTAAAGCACAGTGAAGGCCAGCAGGCCGGCCATCAGGGTGCGGAACATCTCCGGGGCCAGGCCACCGCCACCGCCCATAACGGGCGCGGGGTGCTGGGTCCGCCACCAGCGGATAGACATGTAGACGACCGGAACGTCGAGAAAACCGATGATGCCAAATACGGCAGCGAACCGGGCTCCGCGCTGCGGATCGGCTGTATAGCTGCGCACCATCAGGTAGGTGACATAGATGAGCCAGAGGACCAGGGAGGTGGTCAGGCGCGGATCCCAGGTCCAGTAAACGGTCCAGACCGGCTTGGCCCAGAGCGGACCGGTGATCAGGACCAGGGAGACGAAGAGGACGCCGATCTCCGCCGAGGAGGCCGCCAGACGGTCCCACGCGGCCTTGCCCGTGCGAAGAAAGGCGATGCTGGCGATGCAGGTCACGAAAAAGGCGAGGAAGGCGACCCAGGCAGAGGGGACATGGAAGTAAAAGATCCGCTGTACGTCACCCATGGTGCGCTCGGTCGGAGCGTAGAGAAAGGCCATATAGAGGGCGCCTTCGACCAGCAGGAAGGTCAGAACCGCGAGGAGGAGGTAGAGAGGTTTGATTGATTTCATCCGGAATCCTTTGACCAAAGTTCCAATTCAGTCCAGCAGCCGTCGCCTATGGCACCCGGCTGAGCTTGGGTGGGCGCGAAATGGACCCGTGGGCGCCGGACGCCGAGCCCCGATGGGCGCGCGAGTGTTTGCTGGCCCCGACTGAGACCGGGTCGGCACCAGCGTTCGGCTGTTACTCTTCCACCACATATTCATAGAGCAAAAAACAGACGAAGAAATACAGCACGTCGAAAACGATCAGCAGACGCAGCCAGGGCCAGATCTCCACAACCCCGCGGCCGTCCAGCAGGGCGGCGGTGCTCTTGATCGCCGCGAGAATGACCGGCACGGAAACCGGGAAGAGCATAATCGGCAGCATCACTTCGCGCGAGCGGGTGTTGGCCGAGATCGCGGAAAAGAGGGTGCCGACCGTCGCAAAGCCGAAAGTGCCCAGCAGCAGGATGGCGATCAGCAGCGGCCAGACGCTCCCGATCGCCAGGTCAAAGAGAACGACCATCACCGGCAGGGTGATCAGCTCCACCACCGTAATAAAGATCACATTGCCGATGACCTTGGCAGCGAAGAGGGTGCTGCGGTCGACCGGACAGAGCAGAAGACCCTGCATCATCGCGTTCTCCTGCTCGCGGGCAAAGGCACGGGCGAGGCCGAGGTTGCTGGCGAAAACGAAGGCGACCCAGAGAATGCCGGGGGCGGCGGCGCGCATCTCGGTCGATCCGGGATCGAAAACGAAGTTAAAGATCACCACCACGGTCAGCGAAAAGACGAGCATGGCGGTGATGATCTCCTTGCCGCGCAGTTCCTGCAGCAGGTCCTTGCGGAGGATGGTGTATAATTGTGCCAGGGCTTGCATGAACTAGTTCTCGCGCAAATGCTGGATGATGTCCGCCTTTGCGACTTGCACTGCGGGGCGGTCGATGACCAGCCGGCCCCGGTGCAGCACCAACAGCCGCTGCGCATGCGCCAGGGCATAATCGGGATCGTGGACGGTCATCAGCACGGTCACCCGATCCGCGCCGGCGCGGGCGATGAACCGGGTCAGCAGATCGGTTGCGTGAACATCAAGGCCGGTGAAGGGCTCGTCGAGAAGCAGGACCTTGGGCTGGTGGAGCATGGCGCGGGCCAGGGCGAGGCGCTGCTGCATGCCGCGCGAGAAGGTGCGCACCAGATCGCGACGCCGAGGCTGCAGCTCCATCATTTCCAGCAGAGCGTCGATGCGCCGCGGCAGTGCGGCGACGCCATACATCCGGCCGTAAAAGTACAGATTCTCTTCGGCGGAGAGGTCCTCATAGAGTAAGGTCTGATGGCTGACCACGCCGATGCAGCGGCGCACCTCCTGCGGGGTTTTACGGACCTGGAATCCCGCCACCTCGACCATGCCGGCGGAGGCGCGCGTCAGGCCGGCGATGATCCGCAGTAGGGTGGTCTTGCCCGCGCCATTGGCGCCGAGCAAAGCGGCCAGCCCGCCCGCTTCCATTTCGAAGGAGACGCCGCGCAGAGCCCGTAAGGCGCCAAAGTCCTTGCGGATGTCCTTGCAACGGATCACCTGGCACCTTTTTTGTTTCTGGCGGTGTAGGCACGCGCCAGGCCGACCCCTAAAATCAGAAGACTGCCGGTGGCCGCTAGTGTCAACCAGGGGGGAAGGGCGACTGCAGCCGGGGCATTCCGCACCACCTGCAGCTGCAGCCGGGTTCCCGGCATGGCATTTTCGACACCGAACCGCTGGTAGGTGGTGCCGCGGATGGTGAAGGGACCGAGATCCTGGACGCCGCTGCCTTCAAGCCGCAGCCCGGTTTGCGGAAGGAAGAGATCGAGGGAGCGGGTAGGCTGGTCGATCTGAATGGCCAGCGGAGCGCGTTCCTTCTGCCAGGGCAAATCATAGGTAAAGGAGATCTGGCGGTTCCCCGGTTCAAAAACTCCGGTGTCGTAAATGAGATTGCCATGCACCTTCAACTCGGGGCCGAATTGCCCGGCCATCGGTGTGATGTGCTGCGCCCAGGGCGGCAGGATGATCTTGAGCAGAGCCTCGGTTTCGTGGCCGTCGGTAAGGACGTTGAGGATGGTCTTGTTCCCCGGATTGCGGAGGACGCGGGTCTCGCGCAGCGTGAGACTCGCACCTTGATCCTGGAGGATGATATGATGCATCAGCACCACAATCCCGCGGCTGTCCCTGGTCGAATCAAAGCGGACGATATCATTCCGGACCGCGCGGTTATGGCTGAACTCGGCCTCTCCGCTGTAGTAGCGCACCCCCTGATGTTCGACCATGGCGATATAGGATGCGCCCGAATCCGTTACGGTCAAGTGAAAGGAGAAGGCGCCGTCACGGCCCGTAGTCTGCGTCATCAGGTTGCGGGGCGGATGCTCGGCGGTGAAGAATTGCAGGATAACCGGGGCGCCGGCGACGGCACTGCTGTCACGGCTGCCGTCGAGAAGGCGCCCGGAAAAGGAGGCGTTCTGGGCCAGGCTGTCGGCCGCCGGCAGGACGGCCAGGGCCAGGAGAATCCAGATCGTCAGCTTCCCCGGCAAACGGCGGCCTTTGTTCTTGCCCTCCGGCCGGGCGGCCAGCCGGGACTCTATCGCCTTGAGCTGTTCCTCCTGCTCGCGGACCAGCTGATCATGGTCCTCCTGGCTCAACTTGCCGGTTTGATGATCAAAATGGAGGTCCTGGATGATCTCCATCGCTACTTTTTTTCTGAAGAGCAGCTCCGGCTGGTCGAGGTGAGCCGCTTCACCGGAGCGGGACGCTCGCGGTGAACGAGCGCGGAAGAGCGGCGCCACCACCCAGGCCACAGCGGCGATCATGATTAAAAAGCCAATCAGTGCGTTCATGCTCCTCACCCTTCCTTGCGTTGGTTGGTGCGCTGCGGCGAGACCGCCAGCAGGGTGCCCAGCACCATAACGATGCCGCCGACCCACATCCAGATCATCAACGGATTGATCATGACGCTGACGGTGGCACTCTGGCTGCGCAGATCATAGCTGGCGAGGATGACGTAGAGGTCCTCGCGCAGGTTGGAGCGGATGGCGACCTCGGTGGCTGGTTGATAATTGGGGTGAAGATGCTTCTCGGCCTCCAGTGTGCCGGCTGGACGGCCGTTGATGAAGAGATCGAACATCGCCGCATCCACCCGCCGGTCGGGCCGCTCCTCGCTGCGCAGCCCCTGAAAGACGAGGCGGTAGCGCCCGAGCTCGAGGCCCTGGCCTTTGCGCAGGGTGGCTTCCTTGTCGACCCCGAAGGCTGAGGAGCCGATGATGCCGAGGAAGAGCAGGAGCACACCGATATGGACGATATAGCCGCCATACCGGCGCTTGTTTTTTTGTGCCAGGCTGATGAGGGCGCGGACGAAGCTGAGATGATCGGTCCGGCCGCGCACCCGGGCGCCGCGCACGAACTCGATGAGGGTTGCGCTGAGCGAGAAAAAGGCGATGGCCAGGGCCAGCAGCGGCAGTGCACCGCGCAGGCCGAGGAGCATCAGTTTCAGGAGTAGCGCGAGGCTGATCGCCGCGGGCCAGAGGAAATTACGGTGCAGGTTGCGCGGGCTGGTTTTGTTCCAGGCGTAGAGCGCGCAGAGACCGGTCAGGGCGAAAATCCCCAGGCCGATCGGAGTCACCATGCGGTTGAACCATTCAGGGCCCACGGTGATCTTTTGGTGGCGGATCGCCTCGGTCAGCGTCGGCCAAAGGGTGCCGGTCAGGACCGCGACGGTCATGGCGATGAAGAGGATGTTGTTGAGCAGGAAACTCGATTCCTTGGAGCTCCAGCTGCCCACTACACCACGGCCTTCCAGCAACGAGCGACGATTGACGATGAGAACAAACGAACCGGCCAGAATTAATCCCAGGAAAGCCAGAAAAGAGGGGCCGAGATTGGAGACCCCGAAGGCATGCACCGAAGAGATGACTCCGCTGCGGGTGACGAAGGTTCCGAAAATGGTGAGGGCAAAGGTGAGGGTCACAAGAACCAGATTCCAGATCTTGAGCATCCCCTTTCGCTCCTGGACGATCACCGAATGCAGAAAAGCCGTGCCGGTCAGCCAGGGCAAGAGTGAGGCGTTTTCGACCGGATCCCAGGCCCAATAGCCGCCCCAGCCGAGCTCGACATAGGCCCACTGCATGCCGAGGATGTTGCCGATGGTCAGGAAAAGCCAGGCGAAGAGGGTCCAGCGGCGGATGCTCTTGAGCCAGCGCTCGTCGAGGCTCTTGTTGATCAGGGCGGCGATGGCGAAGGCAAAGGGCACGGTGAAGGCGACAAAACCGATATAGAGGCTGGGGGGGTGGAAGACCATGCCGGGATTTTGTAGCAGCGGATTGAGGCCATTGCCGTCCTCGGGCACGAAGGGGGTTCGGGCGAAGGGATTGGTCTTGAAGGTCGCCAGATAGAGGAAAAAGAGCGTCGTGACCTGGATCACCGCCATGGTCGCCGGCAGCAGCTCCGGATTGCGTTTCTTGTTGCTCGCCAGGACGATAGCAGCGAAAATGGTCAGCAGCCAGGTCCAGAAGAGGAGCGAGCCGTCCTGGCCGGCCCAGAAGGCTGCGAGGGTGTAAAACCAGGAGAGGGAACGGTTTGAGTAATGGGCGACATACTCGATCTGAAAATCGCGGGTGAGAAAGGCGTGGATCAGTGCGAACGATGCCAGGGTCACGAGGGCCAGGGAAGCATAGACCGCGCGGTGCGCACTGGCGAAATAGAGAGAGGTGCGTCGGCGGGCTGCGCCGAAATAAATCACCGCAGCGTAGGCGGTGAGTGCCATGGCGATGAGCAGGGCCTGATATCCGATATCTGCCAAGCGGGCTCCTGTCTGTAATGGGTGAGGAGAAGAATGAATTGAGAAAAAATATAGTAAATAAAGCTTTTAACCGCAATAAAAAAAGCCGGCTGAAGCCGGCTTGAACGCACCTTGTGGTTGACGGCCCTGCGGAGCTTTGCATGAAAGGGCGCGCCGGGCCGTCCGGAATGATCATTTTTTGCCCGGATAGAGGGCCTTGAGGGCATTGGTGCGATAGACCCGTTTGAGCACCTTATCGCTCAGGTCCAGTCCGTAGAGCGGCCAGTGATAATTGAAGAGCCCGATCTCATAAAAATGCTCATCCGCCGATTCAAGAATGCGAAAAGTGACCGCATACATCTCGGCATCCATGCCCATGTCGGTGCCATAGAGGAGGCGGGTGGAATATTTCTCATAAAAGGCGCGGGTTGCCCGTGGGACCGGCGCTGTTTCGGCATACCGGGCGGAGATGTCGGCGTACAGATTGGGATAGCGGTCCAGCAGTTTGCCGAGCGCCGTCAGGTCGTAATCGCAGTTGGCAAAATGGCAAGCGATGAAAGTGGTGCGCGGATGGCGCGCCACGGCGCGTTCGAGACTTGCCACCATGCCGGTCAGATCGACCAGGTTCTTCTTGTTGTCAAGGCGCCAGGTGTATCCGTTCATGAGGCCGTCGTTGGTCGAGTCCATCGGCTGATACATCCAGATCGGGTCGCCGACGTGGATGCTAACCGGCATGCCCAGCTGGGCGCATTTTTCAAGCAGGGGATCCATACGCGGATCTTCGAGATGCATACCCGGAGCCGGCTCGTTGCCATAGACCAGGCCCTCTCCTTTGTCGCCGAGTTCGCCGACGCCCCGGGCGCCCAGCTTGTAGCAGCGCTCCAATTCGGCGACCGCGGAGGGCCCGTAGCCCGGCTGGTCATAGCCATGGAAATCAAAGCCGCACCACACCTCGAAACGGTTGGGCCAGGCGGCATAGGCGGCATAGATCGAATCGAACCGAGCGCCGTTGGCCATGGAGAGGATGATGGTTTTTTCGATGCCAGCACGGTCCATGGTTTTCACCCATTCGCCGATCTCGGCAGATGACTGGGCATAGGGGTGGGAATGAACATCGATGACGGGGAATTTGGCGCGCTCGATGTGGTGGACTGGCACCCTGTAAATCGATTTGGGCCGGTAGTCTTTAAGAAGCAGCTGCTCCGGAGAGGTCTGCGCCAGCGCTGTTCCGGCTGCTGTCGTGAGGACAAAGAAGATGAAGGCCTTCCGTTTCATTGCTGTACTCCTTTTGATTCTGTCTCTTCTCCACCCTCCTCGATGGCCATTAAAAAGACCGCGACGATGGCCAGGATCATGCCGGTGACGATCAGGGGATGGGGAATGACGCGGTAGAGGGTCAGAGAGAGGATGATCGTGATTACCGGGGCCACCGCATTGGTCAAGGGACTGACGATAAGAGCCTTACCATGGCGGAACGCATAGACCAGCGTGAGCGCGCCGATGGCATTGAGAATCTGAATCAAGGCGGCGAGCCATGGGCCTTTCAACCCCCAATTGATCGGCTGGCTGAAATCGGTCATCCACAAGGCAAAGGGGATGAGGAGCAGACCGGTGACCGTCATGTAGAAAAAGATGCTCTCCGCCTTCATGGTTTCATTGGCGAATTTGATCACATAGGCCTGAATGCCCCAGGCGAAGAAGACCAGCAGGGCCAGGATAATCCAGAGTCCGCCCTGGACCGGACTGTTTGCAGGCTGGTAGGAGAGCAGAGGCATGGCGACCATGGCCAGAAGGATGCCGGCCCAACCCCGTTTGCTGGCCCGCTCCCGGAGCAATAGATAGGACATTAAAATGGTGATGACCGGTGAGAGGGAGATGAAGGGGAAGACCAGATAGGCCGGGCCACTGCGCAGGGCCTGGAAGAGGATCAACTGGCCACCGGCTCCGAGAAAACCCGCGGCAGCACCGAGCGCGATCGAACGACGGTCCCACTCCACTTTCCAGTGGATGTTGGTCAAGGCGACCAGCACCGGGACCAGCATGGTCAAGGCCCAGACTACATAACCGAGAGTCGCCGGAAATCCCGCCTTTTCCGGCAGTTCGATGAGTGCGCCCCAGACGCCCCAGAAAAGGGTAGTGACCAGGGCGTAAACCAGCCATAATTTTTTGTTCACTGTGATTCTCCTTGTGTTAGGCGGATGTAGACGTTGAACCGGTAGCGTTAGCATAAAGACCGAGCACCGTTGCGATCCGGTGCCGGACTAGGGCAACCGGATCGTTGGTGAGGCGTCCCTCGCGGATCGCCCGGTACTGATCGGGCAGAAACTGGCTGATGAGTGTCAGCGGCAGGGGATGGCGCTGCAGATTGGCCTGCAGGTGCAGCACTGCAGCGGTGATGGCCGGATCGGGCCAATAGTAGCGGATACGGTCGCTGTAGCTGTAATGTCGGGCAAAGCGCACTTCAGCCGCGGTGCCGTGGTAATGTTTTTTCCAGAAACGGGGGTCGCGATCCATCACCGCATCGATGGTCTCTACCAGACGTGATGGAGTGGAATCGGCGCGGTCCCCGAGCCAAAGGGTTTCCATCTCCGCCAGCGCGAAGAGGGCTTCGCGCAAGGCGTAGGTCAGCCAGGGGCCGACCTTGAGGATGGCGAAGTGGTCTTGGACCAGCTGATGCAGGGCGGTGCCGGTCTGGTAGTCGGTCGAATGGGCCTCATATACCAGCCCTGGGAGACCGGCGATGAATCGGCTCAACGGGCGGGCCCGTTCGCGATCATAGTTCACGACGTGGTCATGGCTGAACTCGACCCCCGGCTGCACCACCACCGCGATAACCCGCCCCCAGGCGGCCTCGAGGTCACGCTGGTGGAAAGCCTGACGCGTCAGGGTAATGCACTCCTCCACGGCCGCGACGGTGGTCGGCTCGACATGATCCAGTGGATGTTGAGCGCCGCCGGGAATGGGGACATCGGAGCCGATGATGTAGAGCGGAGCCTCGGCGCGGCCCTGAGCGGCACGTTCCGCCGCCGCACACAGGAGCGCGGTGCGTTCGGCAATGACTTCCGGCGGCAGAGCGGGTCCGGTATCGTCGCCGCAGGCCATGGTAGCGTCGAGATGGAGTTTGAGATAGCCGGCGCGGACATAGGCAGCCACTTGTTCCTCCGCCTTGGCCAGAGCCGCGGCGGCGGGTTCCTGCTGCCAGACATTGGGGCCAAGATGATCGCCGCCGAGGAGGAGGCGTTCGCGGGGGAAGCGCATGGCTGCAGCGGTCTCGTGCACCATGGCGACAAAGCGGTCGGGGGTCATGCCGGTGTAACCGCCGAATTGGTCGACCTGGTTGGAGGTCGATTCGATCAGCAGGGGGGAGCCATCCGCAAGGGCTTGCTGCATGGCTGCCTCAAGGACGCGGGGGTGGCTCGAACAGACCGAGTAGAGCCCGCAGCCGGCCCCCTGCTTGTTGCGCGTCAGCCGATCACGCAGCAGTTCAGCGGCCATCGATGATCCGCCTGAGCCGCGGCCATACGGTCGCCTGCTCCTTGAACGCCTCGGTGCCGCCCATCTCCGTCACCGCCAGGGCGCCGCAGGCATTGCCATACTGCATACATTCGACGGGGCTCATGCCCTTGAGCCAGCCGTGCAGAAATCCGGCGTTGAAGCTGTCGCCAGCGCCGGTGGTCTCGACCGCCTCGACCCGGTAGGCCGGCGCTGTCCAGCTCTCCTCCCCGGCACAGACGGTGGCGCCGGCAGCGCCGCGCTTGACTACCAGGATCTTGACCAGCTTGCGCAGTTTGGCGATCGCCTCTTCGACACTCGCCGCACGCGCGATCCGCATCGCTTCGTCCTCATTGGGGAAAAAGAGGTCGGTGTGCGGCAGGGTCTGGAGCAGATCCTCGCCCCACTGCTCGTCGGGATCCCAGTTGGTATCGAGCGAGGTCGTCAGACCGAGCTTGCGGGCACGGGCGAAAATCGTGCCCGCATCCGGACGGATACCGGTCTGAAGGAAGAAACAGCCGATATGAAGGTGGTTTGCCTCGATGATATAGTCCCAATCGAGATCGGCCATGGTCAGATCGCGCATCGCACCCATATAGGTGAGTAGGGCCTTGTAGGGCGGATTGGCGAGGACGATGGTGGCGCCGGTCTTGAGATTGCTTTGCATCTGAATGCCGCGGGTATCAACCCCGCCGGCGGTCAGTTGTTCGACCATGTAGCGGCCGAAGGCATCCAGCCCCGCCTTGCCGACGAAGCCGACGCGGGTGCCGAGGGCGGCGAGATTGTGGGCGGTGATGGCCGAGGAACTCCCCATGGTGAAACGCATATCTCCGGCCAACTTTTCTTTCTCGTTTTCAGGCATGGCGATGTCGCGCAGGACGAGATCGATGTTGAGCTCGCCTATGACCGCGACATCCAGATTTTTCTTTTTCACAGACGCTCCCTATAGTGAAAGTGTGACCACCGCCCTGAGATTGTGCGGCTGATCGGGATTCTGGTTCCGGTGCAGGGCATTATAATAGCCGAGCAGCTGCAGAACCGGCATGTAGAGCAGCGCATTGGCGAGGTCGCCGCCCGGACCCGGCACGCAAAAGTCGAAATCGACGTCGCCGGGAATCCGGGTCAGGCTGCTATCATGCAGCAGCAGCATCTGCGCCCCGAGCTTTTTCATGTCGGCGGCCATTTTCAGCTCATACTCCACCCCTCTCTGCGAGAGGAGGAGCGTAATCAGGGTCTCGGTCGTGGTCGTCGACATCGGACCATGGCGGTACTCGAGGGCATGAAAGCTGCGGGAGGCGGAGAGGGACATTTCGTTCATTTTGAGCGCGGCTTCATTGGCGAGGCCGTAAAAGGGGCCCTGGGCCAGGAAGACGAACTGGGTGAAGGAGTGCGAGATGATCGTGGGCAGAATGGCATCGGCCTGAACGAGCAGCGCCTCACCGGCTGCGGGAATCTGTGCGAGCAGGTCCGCCTGTTCCGTCCTTTCCCAACCCTGTATCGCCGCCTGCACCAGGCTGAGGAGCATGGTGGTGAAAGAACCGGTCATGACCACGCTCTGTTCGGCCGGGAAGGGAAAGGTGATGGAGCGGTCCCCGGCCAGGGCCAGCGGCGAATCGGGATCGCACGAAATGCATAGGGTGGGGATGCCGAATTCATGCCGCGTTTTTTCGACCGCCCAGACAATTTCGGTGGTGGTGCCGGAGCGAGAGAAGGCGACGGTCAGGATGCGTTCGTGCGGATTGAAGACCAGTTCGGGATAGATCAGGATTTCGGATGCCGGAACGGCCTTGCTGCGCAGACCAGTTAGCCCGGAGAAGAGTGCCGCGGCGGCCTGCGCCAGGTAGAAGGACGTGCCGCAGCCGGTGAAGACCCAAAGGTGTTCCCGGTATTCCCGCAAGAGCCGTTGATGCTCCTGGCTCTGTGCAGCGAGCGCGGCAACTGCGTCGCGCCATATCTCCGGCTGACGGTGGATCTCTATATTGGTGAAATTATCGTTCATAGGTCTCTTTCGCGTGAAGGAATCAGGGAGTGATGGATAATCCGCTTACATAATCACCAGGAACTTGCCCTGTGTTTTGCCCAGCGGAGATTCAATATAGTAAAAATAGAGGCCGGCGGCGACCAACTGCTGGTCCTCGTTTTTCAGATCCCAGATGGCGATGCTCGGCGCAAGGGCGGAACCACCGCGATGCTCGAGGGTGCGAACTTTTTCGCCGGCCGAATTGAAGATCCGGATCGTCGCCTCAGCGGGCAGATAGGTAAATTGCAGCTGTTTGTCCATGCCGACCTCCCAGCCGGAGGCCACCACATAAGGATTGGGAACCACCTTGACCTGGTCGAGCACGGAACGGGCGACCGGGGCGTGCGGCACGACGGCAACGGTGTTGGAGCCGGTTTTCGGTTGCGAAGCCGCGGTATTCTCCAGCGGCCCGGTGATGCCATTGCCGGTGTCATAAGCGGCGATGTAGTAGCGGTAATTGAGTCCGTTGATGAGCTGGTCATCGATATAGACATGGACGGTATCGCCGCGCTTGAAATAGCCAAGCGTGTCGCTATCGATCACCCGCGCGAGCGGCAGGCCGGTCTCACTGCCGAGATCGAACCAGGCGAATTCCGGGAGGGTCCGGTAATTGCCCTTGATGCCGTCGATGCGGTCAAAGCGCGCCAGCGGGATATACTTGATCGTGCCGGAGAAATCGGTATAAGTCTCCGTGCCCCAGGTGACGCCTTCATCGGTCGAGCGGTAGATCTTGTACCCCTCGAACTCGGGATCGCGTTCGCTCTCGGTGCTCCAGATCAGGGTATTGCGGCCATTGCCCGGGATGATTTCCAGGCGGGGGGCGGGCGGGGCCTTGACTACCTGCCATCCGGACTCGTAGAGGGTCTGGGCATTCGCGGCGTTTTTATACAACTGGGCTTTGGACATGCCGAAGATGGTGGCGAAGATCATGGTATCAGCCTGGCCGGGGGCGAGGTCGAAGGGTTCTGAGCCCATGACCTGAATGCCGTCCGAACCCTGGCCCAGGTAGTAGCCCTGGCCGCCCTCGAGGGCATCGGCCACGCCGTTATGATCGAAATCGTCGTCGATGCCGTCTTTGTTGCTGTCCTCGGGATCGCCCTGGTTGGCGAGATTATAGCGGAAATAGAGTTCCTTGCTGGCGCCATTGCCGCTGGGGGTGGTTGCTTCCATCCAGAAATTAAAGGCATCGTAGGTGGCTACCTTTTTGGAGGGACCTGGCATGCGCAGGGCCATCGTGCCGCCCCAGGCGATCTGGTTGGCCGCCAGGCTACCGCCTGCGGGATTGTCCTCATAGCCGTTATCATCGGTCCCATATGCGAACTGCAGACGGGGGTCATAATAATGGCGATCGGTGTCCCCGGTGCTCGTCGGCGAGAAGGCGAGGGGCAGGTAGCCAAAGTCGGAGTGGATGCCGACGCGCATGCCGCGAATAGGGGCGGTGCCGATGTTGCGAACTACATAGATCCATATAAGGAAATCCTGATAGAGCTCTCCCGTCCAGGCGAGACCGCGCATCTCGACGTTGGTATTGAGCCAGCGCCGTTCGTTGGTGCCGAGGTCGGTGCCGCGCCAGGCGTACATGGCCGAGTAGGTCTCCTGGTCAGCGATGCGTTCGCCGTGGCGGCCCGCGCCGGGCCAGCCCTCGCTGCCCACGCGCAACGAATCGCCGGTCCCCGGAATGAGGAGGGGCCAGCCGCGATTGGGGCCACTGCTGGGCCAGGTGGAGGGGTCGGTGCTCAGCGGCGCCACGGCGCTGCCGACCACCTCGGGATAGGGGGCGTAGTGCTCCTCGTCCCAGAAGGCGGCCGGACCTTCATCCATCGAACCATCGAGGTATTCGAGATTCTCCGAGTTGGCTCCGCTCACGGCGCCGGGATCCTGGGCGGCCGGTGCGCCGATGACAATGCCGACGCAGGTGCCGTAATTGATGCCGCTGCCGGTGGGATACTCGAAAGAGGGCTTGCGCGCCAGCGGAATATTCTGCTCATTGCCGTCGCCGAGCATGCCGGTGTTGTTGAACTGGGTGCTCAACCGGTTGATGTTCATCGTATTCCAGCGCTGATACAGCATCGGATCGGTCTGGGCGGAAAGCAGCGAGAACACCATCAAGAGGCCCAGGCCTGCCAATAATAGGGTGCGTTTTATCATAATCCTGCTCGTTTAAAGGGTGAACTTGATGGGATTGACGATAATGGACTCGATGCCGCTGCTGGCCAGGGTTACTTCGGAGAGCAGCGACAGGCTCTGCACATCAAGGATGGCCACCGAGGTCGCCAGAGTCACAAAGATCACATCGCCGGTGGGCGCCGCAGTGACCGATTTACAGGCAGTCGGGAAAGCCCGTGACGCGAGGAGCGCTCCGGTTGCGGCGTCGAATTTGTAGAGCGACTTGCCGGCGCTGACGAAATGGTGCGCGGCGCTGAAGGCGATATCCACGGGTTCGCTTCCAGAGGAAAAGGTGTAGAGTGTCTGCGGAGCGGCGCCGCCGGCATCGGTCCGTTTGACCCTGAGGCCTTTGGCGTCACAAATATAGAGGCCGCCGCTGTAGGGATCCGTGCGAAGCTCTCCCAGGATCAGCTTCTCGACGACAGCGGGCAGCGTCTTTATGGTGGTGCCGTTACCGGCATTGATGAGTACCAGGTCGCGCTTGCTTTGATCCAGCGTGAAGAGGACAGCGCCATCCGTGGAAACCGCCAGCTTGCCAGGATAAAAGGTGGTGATGTATTTGGCATCGAGTGCCAGGGTTTGCAGGTTGATTTTCGAGATCGCTTTGCCGTTGACACTGACGACATAGAGATAATTGCCAGAGACTTCAACCTGCGAGGGATTGGCAGCCACCGCGACGGTCTTCTCGAGAGTGAGGGTGGAGGAGTGAACGAACCCCACCTCGTTCTTGCCGGTGTTGGCCACCGCGACATAGCGGCCGTCCGGGGTGACCACGGCGTCCTCGGGGGCCGAGAATCCGCTGAGACTTCCAGTCAGGCTGTCCAGCCGAGTGAAGCGGCGCAATGAGCCCTCCTTGCGGTCGCGCAGATAGAGCGGGTTGAAACCGCCGATGGAATAGTCGCCGGCCGAGAAAAACCAGCTCGAGGCGACGATGATGCTATCGGCAAAAGCGCCGCCGGCATCGACCTCGATGGTGTTCATATGCGCGTCGCGGATACCGCCGCGCAGCTCAACCGTGTAGATCGTGGCCTTGTCCAGCGGGGCATCGGGCTGGAAAAAGACCGTCGAATCCACCTGAGTGCACGTGCCGGGAAGAGGCGCGCCGGTTAGGCTCTTCAGCACCACCCGGCCGGTGAAGGAGGCCAGGTTCATGGGCTCGGTGAACTGGAACTGGATGGCGGTATTCTGCGGCACGGCCAGAGAGCCGGCCGCGGGGATGATCGCCTTCGCTTTGGGGCGGGTGATCTCGATGGGGGTCACGGGTTCGCGGTTGGGGCAGCCCGTTTGCAGCAGGGCGAGGACCGCCAGGGGGAGAAGCACCCGGATGTGATTTCTTTTCATGATGGCTCTCATTTGACGGAGTTAGAAATTTACGGCCACGGAAAATTGATGGATATTGGAGAACTGGCCGAAATCGGTGTAGGCATAGTCAAAATAGACCTGCCCGAGGAAACTGGCCGGCACCAGCAGCCCGGCACCGGCCGACAGGGTGGCCTCGTCGTAATTGAGGCGGTACCCGGCGCGCAGAGCGAGCATCTTTTTCAGGGTCAGGGTGGTGCCGAGGTTGTGCCGGGTTCCGAAATCGCGGGCGTCGTTGATGGCATAGCTGCCCGACCAGACCACATCGCCGCGATTGATGATATCGGTGGCGACCCCGAGCCGGAAGGTCATCGGCATGTCCCATTCCTTGGTCTCGAGCACGGCGGGGATTTGCTTGTTGGTCGGGCTGCCCGAGACCACATGGGTCACGAGCAGGTCGTTGCCGCTGAACTGCAGGGCCCCGCCGAAGTTGGTGAGGGCGATGCCGATCTTCATGTTGTTGAAGAAGGAGGTCTCGAAGACGCTGCCGATGTCGAAGGCGAAAGCGCCCGCGGTGACCTGAGCCAATTGCTCGCGGATATATTTCAGTTTGCATCCGACCGAGAAACGATCGGTCAGGTTACGCGCCAGAGCGGCGCCGAGTGCGAGGTCGCTGGCGCTGACAACGCGTCCGGTGCCATCCTGCTTGAGCAGGGTGGTCTCCTCGATGTCACCGGAACCGAAGTAGGTGAGGTCCACGCCGGCCGTGAAACCGCCGAACGGCAGGGTGACCGCCACGTTGGTGAAATTGGTTTGCACCAGCCAGCTGGAATGGGAAAAGACCGCACTCGATTTGGGGATGCGACTGATGGTTCCGGGGTTGAACCAGAGGCTGGAGGCATCCTTGGCCAGGGTCAGGTCCGATTCGGCGCTCCCCACGAAGGCAGCGCCCATGGCGACCTTGAGAAAGTTGGCCGCTGAGGTCCCCTTGTAGCTGACACCCTGGGCGAGCACGGATCCGGAAAGGATGGTGGCGGCCGTCCAGAGCGGCAAAATCAGATTCAGGATGGATCTTTTCATGCATCCTCTCCTTGGATCATTCAAGATTAAAGTTCAGGCCAATCTGGTAGCGTCGGCCCGGGCCCCACATGGCAGGGTTATTGGTATAATCATCAGACGTGGTCTCGTTGGTATCGACGCCAGGCTGGCCGGAATCGGCATAGACCCACCAGACATTTTTGTGGTTGAGCAGATTGTTGACCTGGCCGTACAACCGGGCCGTGACCTTGGCCAGGGTTACCTCCTTGAAAAGCATGGCGTCCAGCGAGCTCTGGGTGGGGGAGCGCTCGGCGTTGGGCATGAGGACGTTGAAGGTGTAGGGAAAACCGCTGCTCAGACCGCCCATGAGCGAATAGCCCCAGCGGGCGGGGAATTCCATGGTCACTCCGAAGGAGAGGACATGGGACTGGTCCCAGTCCGCCGGGAAGGTGCGGGCCAGATCCTGAGCCTGCGAAAAAACCAGCGAACTGCTCACCAGAGCGCGCGAATAGGTATAATTGAGGAAGCCGGTAAAATTGTCGCTCATCCGCTTGGTCAAGGAGAGTTCGACACCCTTGACGGTGGCGAAGTTGATGTTGTCGAAGATCGGATACTTTTGGGCCTTGACAATATCGCCGGAAGTCAGATACCCCTCGGCGATGACAATACCGATGAGGTTCGAGGTCTTGCGGTAAAATCCAGTGATGTCGGCGGAAAGCTTGGGGGCCAGCTGCATCTGAACGCCGAATTCGTAATTGATGGTTTTCTCTTCCTGGATATCCCCCTTGGCGATGGCGCCCTGAACCGAATTGACATTGGGGGCCGGGTACATCGAATACTCGCGGTTGCTTCCCTGGAAGGCCTTGTAGAAATCGGGATATTGGTAGTAATGACCGTAGCCGAAGCGAAAGGCCGCGGCATCAGAGATCGGATAGCTGATGCCGAAGCGCGGGCTGATGTACTGGCGCGGCTTGACCTTGCCGATCTTCCCGTCCGGGGATTTGATGTCCACGACGAAATCGCGGTTGGGATCGATATAATCATAGCGCAAACCGACGTTGATCACCATACCGATGTCGTCGAACTCCATCTTATCGTTGACATAGGCGTAGAACTTTTTCGGCTCAAAGTAATAATCCTCGTAGGCATCGCCGCCGTTGGGGTTGCGGCGCTGCAGCGAAGTCTTGATGCTGGAGAGCGAAAGGCCGCTGGAGAGATAGTGCTGCCGGGAGATCTGGCTGTTGAAGGAGCCCTGCGCCTCGATCTTGTCATAATAGCTGTCAAAATAGACCCAGTTTTCGCCGGCGACCGAAAACTCGGCGGTGAGAATTTCAGGCCGGACCTGATAGAGCGCGAGGTCGGAAAAGACACGCGAGCTGTAGCCGCGGCGGTACTTCGAGACAGCCAGGTCCGCGAAAGTCCGGGGCGAAAAAACATGGGTCAGCTTGAGGTAGCCAAGATAGTCGTTGAGGGTGACGCGCGGAGTGCCGTAGGGGTTGTACTTAAAAAAGTGGTCATACACACCCTGCTTGGTCTCGGCGGCATAATAGCCGAGGCGGATCTTGAGGGGTTTGCTCACCTGCCAGATCGCCTTGCCGAAGGCCATGCGGGTGTCGCGGTAGGCCATGGGCACCACCTCGGGCGTGCCGCTCTTGTCGGTGCCGCGCGAATCGACCCAGTTGGGGTAGAGGTAGCCGTTGATGTAGCCGTCGGTGGAATAGGCCCGGGCCGAGGAGGTGAGGGTGAAATTTTTGACACCGGGCACGGGCCCGCTGACCGCCGCCTCGACATTGTACTCCTTCTGGCTGCCCGATTTCTTGCCGAAATTGTCGGTCAGGAGCGCCGCCTGGGCTTTCCAGCGGCTGGCGAGATTGTCCTGGGGCTGCATGAGAATCACGCCGGACATGGCCTCACCGTATTGGGGTCCGAACGTGCCGGTCAGGGTCTGCAGGGACTGGAGGGTGTACTGGCCGAGCACGTCGAGATTATACCCGCCCCAGAGACCGTCGTTGACGGTGATGCCGTCGAAGAGATAGAGGGTTTCGTTGGTGCGGCCGCCGCGGAAATGGAGACCGTCGTTGGGGATGGTCGCGAACTGGCCGAAGACCGGCTGGGAGTTGATCGGGGTGGTGCTGATGTCGCGGGTGATGCCCGCCTGTTTGGTGAAAAGGTCGCGGATCGACATCTGCGCCGGCATCATTTCAATATCGCTGAGATCCAGTCCCTGCATCTTGGAGGTCAGGTCTTTCTGAACCGCCGGCCGGGTGTATTGAATCACCACCTCGGGCATCTCGATCATGGTGGACTGGAGCGAAAAGTTGAGCCGGGTGGTCAGCCCCGCCTCGACTTTGACCTTGTCGATGCGTTTCGAGCCATAGCCCACGGCGCTGGCCTTGAGGCTGTAGGTTCCGGGCGGGATGTTGATGATGAAATACTCGCCCTCGACGCTGGCGGCTGCACCCATTGCGGTCCCGTCGATGATGATATTGGCACCGATGATCGGCTCTTTTTTCTCATCGATGATCTTGCCGGAGATTTTGCCTGTCGTCTGGGCCAGCAGCAATCCCGGCAAAATGGAGAGGAAGAAAAGCAGTTTGGATTTCACAGGAGCGTACTCCTTTTGGCTGATAGCGTTGGTCGAAAGTCCTGAAACAGGAGAGGCCGCCGGGCCGGGAGCAGCGACAGCTGAATTGCGCTGCTCCTGGCCCGGACGGATTCATTCATTTGAGCAGCAGCATCCGCCTGGTAGCGGCCGCGCTCTCCGTCACCAGACGGTAGAGATAAAGACCGCTGGGCCGGTCGGCTGCATTCCACTGCACTTTGTGGAGGCCGGCGGACAGCACGCCATCGGCCAGTGTGGCCACCTCCTCGCCGAGCATATTGTAGACCTTGAGGGTGATCCGCTGCGCGACGGGGAGCGTGAAATGGATGGTCGTCACTGGATTGAAGGGATTGGGCATGTTCTGGGCGAGCGTGAACTCTGCGGGCAGACTCTTTTGTTCTGTGCAGTTCACGCCGGTCGTCACCGGCCACCAGCGGTCATCGCCGAGATAGATCGGTGCGCCGTCTTCACTGAAGAGGATGGCCGGCGAATCCAGAGCATAATGAAAGTTGCCGTTCGCCGGATCCGCGAATCCGGGATCTCCCTGGGGCACGACGTTGATGAGCTGGAAATCGGTGGCGCCGTAGCTCATATCGATGTCGCGGGTGTTGAGGTAGAGGAAATTCTCGACCTTGGAGTGGGTGCCGTAGATCTTGGTGGGGGCGTAGCCGGTGTTGAGTTCGGGCAGGACCACGATCGAGTTGGTGAGCACCGAGTAGTCGATGTAATGGGCGATGAGGTTGTAGCTGCCGCAGTCATAGACGGTGAGCTTGTTGAAGGTGACCTCGGGGTCCTTGGTCTCCATTTTGGAATCGGCGGCATCGACGTAAATGGCCTCGGCGTTGATATCCCAGAAGGTGCAGTTGTCGGCCTTGAAGACGTTGACCGAGCCGGTGGCGGTCTGGGGGGATTTAAAGCTGATGCCCATCTTGACGATATGGGCGAAGTAGCAATTCTGGATCAGGCAGCTGTCCACAACCGCGGTGGGATCGCCGAAGATGCCATAGCCGGTGGATCCGGAGGCATTACCGAAGTTGAGCAGATCGCTTTCCAGGACAGCGAGATTATAGCCTGAGGTCTGCGGTTTGATGGTAATGCCGGTGGTGGTGGGCACGCCGCCGAGGGCGCCATCGAGGACGAGGCCCTTGAGGGTCAAGCCGGCGGAGACTTCGATCATGGCGTCGGTGGCATCGGAGCTGAGGACCGGTTTTTGCACCAGTTCGTCCGCGGCCTTGATGGTGATCTTTTTGTCGACGATCAGTTTGGCGGATTCATGATAGACGCCGCCGTTGCTGGTGAGGATCAGGGTCTGGCCATCGACGGCTGCCGCGAGGGCGGCGGAGAGGACATTCTCGCCGGCTGCGAGGTAGACTGTCTCCGGGGCGGATTTCGGCCACCAGCGGTCATCGCCGAGATAGATGGTCGAGCCATCTTCGCCAACCAGCACGGCTGGTGAGGTCGCCGGGTAGGAAAAGTTGCCGTTCGCCGCATCTGCGAATCCGGGATTTTCCTGGGGCAGGACATTGATGAGCTGAAAGTCGGTGGCGCCGTAGCTCATATCGATGTCGCGGGTGTTGAAATAGAGGAAATTCTCGACCTTGGAGTGGGTGCCGTAGATCTTGGTGGGGGCGTAGCTGGTGTTGAGCTCGGGGAGGACCACCAAAGAGTTGGTGAGCACGGAGTAGTCGATGTAGTGGGCGATGAGGTTGTAGCTACCGCAGTCATAGACGGTGAGCTTGTTGAAGGTGACCTCGGGGTC